>Ga0105237_10000025_pt1 | contig 215920 bp, 187 predicted proteins | sample KBSC24metaG_FD_81520 | JGI IMG/M metagenome (GOLD analysis project Ga0105237, IMG submission 81520) | Corn rhizosphere microbial communities from Kellogg Biological Station, Michigan, USA - KBS C2-4 metaG | ecosystem: Host-associated > Plants > Roots > Rhizosphere > Soil | place: Michigan...
CGGGCAACGCAGGACCGTTCCGGGGCCAGACGATGAATTGGTCATCTCGTCAGACTAAGCATGCCTGGTCGCGCGACCAGGACCGCCACCGGCACCGTCACCGTTCCGGGCCAGCGCGGCCGATTCTGCGTGGCACGGCGGCGCGGTTTGCGGCAACATGCCGCACCCATGCAGGTCGCTGACAAGAAGGCTGTCTCCATCTCGTACACGTTGAAAGACGACGCCGGAAAGGTGATCGACTCCTCCGAGGGGCGGGACCCCCTGATCTACTTGCACGGCACGGGCAGCATCGTCCCCGGCCTGGAGAAGGCGCTGCTGGGCAAGCAGGCCGGCGATGAGGTGCACGTCGATCTTCCGGTCGCCGAGGCATACGGGACGCGCGACGAGAAGAAGGTCCGCAAGGTGCCCCTGCGCAAGCTGCCCGCGGGAAAGGTCGCCGTGGGCATGCGCTACCGCGTGCAGACGGACGGCGGGCCCGTGTCAGCCCTGGTGACGGCGTTGCAGGGCGATTACGCCACCATCGACGCGAACCACCCGCTGGCCGACATGAACCTGCACTTCGACGTCAAGGTCATCGAGGTTCGTGACGCCACCGCCGACGAGCTGGAGCACGGTCACGCCCACGCGCCGGGCGGGCACCACCACTGACGGACGGTTACTCGACCTCGATCACGCCGGGGCAGCGCCAGTGGGCGGGGTGCCAGCGGCCACGCGGTCCCCGGTGCCCTTCGATCCAGATGCCGCCGGGGCAGGGCCGGGGGCCGGGACGCACCACGCGCTCCTCGCGGACCACGCAGCCCGCGGTGGTGAAGGAAGCCAGACACAGCGACAAGATAAGTAGGATGCGCACCGGAACTCCTTCGCGATGGCCGGTCCATCGCTGGTTCGTATTGGCAACGTAGGCCAGCGCGATGACGGGGCAAGGTGCGAACCCGCGCCGACATCGCCCAACAGAAACGGTGCCACGGGTCCGCTGCCCGACACAGCGATGCCGATCACGCCAGGGGCGTCCACCAGCGCGGCGCGCGTCGCAAAGCCGCCGGCTGCCGGTGAGAACGCGCGCCTATCGTCGGCTGCTGTACAGAGCGGCCAGCGCCGCGCCGATGGCCTGCGACAGCTCGCCCAGCGTGGAGGGCAAGATGGTGATGCGATCGCGAAGCACGGGCCACAGATGGGGGCGCGCCGTGTCGCGCACGATCCGCAGGTAACGCTCGCGGAAGGCCTCGGTGGTGTTCTCCGGATCCATCAAGCCGCCGCCGATCACCACGAACTCGGGATCCAGCGCCATGGCCAGGTTGGCGATGTGCAACCCCATGGCGCGCGCCTGGAAGTCGAACAGCTCCACGGCCACGGGGTCGTCCTTCTGGGCCAGCCCCCGCAAGCTCAGCGCCTTCTCCTTGCGTGACTGCGTCGACTTCGCCAGCGGGTGGTCCGGATAGGCGGCCAGCTTTTCCTCCAGCAGATAGGGCAGACCCGCCAGCGTCGTGTACAGCTCGACACAGCCCCACGTGCGCCCGCAGCCGCACTGGTAGGGCTTCGCGCCCAGCAGGTGCAGCGGCGCCGCCATGTGCGCGGTCTCCATGCCGGCCAGCGTGTCGCCTTGCAGCGGCAAACCGTCGGCATCGATATAGGCCGAGCCCAGGCCCGATCCGGGCGCCAGCATCAGCACGCTGCCCTTGGTGGCACCGCGAACCCGCTGCGCCTCGCCCACGCCGCCGAAGGCCCCGTCGTTGCCGGCGATCAGCGGGATGGCGCGTCCCGCCTTCTGCGCCAGCGCCTGGCTGTAGGCGGTGTGAAAGTCCCAGCCGTCGAACACGGCGGGCAGGTTCGCCGAGTGACCCAGCACGCCGTATCGCAGATAGGGGCCAGGGATGGCCAGACCGACGCTGTTCACGTGCTCCCAGTCCAGCTGATTCTCGGCCAGGTATTCCGAGATGGCGGCGATCCACGACGACACCACCGCGTGGGGGCCCAGGTGCGAGTTGGTGGCGCGCTGGTGCAGCTTCGTCGAGATGGTCGTCCCGTCGGCCCACACGCCGCCGATCTTCGACATCGTCGCGCCGCAGTCGGTGCCGAGGAAAACCTGCGTGTTCGTCGTGCTCATGCCGCGCAGTCTATGCCATCCCGACGCTGTTTCGGCAGCGCGGGGGCACGTTTTCAGTCGAGCAGACGCGCCAGGAACAGCAGCACCGCGCTGTAGAAGCCCGCGGGCTTCACGCTCCCCTGCACGGCGGGGGCGCCCACCGTGCCGCCCAGGTGGTAGTCCAGCGCGGCGTGCAGATCGGGCACGTGCGCGATCTCGACGGTCACGGCGCGCGGCTTCGAACGGATGTGCAGGTCCAGCCGTGTGGCGTTCAGCACGGCCCGCGCCGTGTCGCCAGGCTTCGCGGGGGCAGGCTTCTTGGGCCGGCGCAGCCCAGGGGGCACGTGGGCCGCGTCGATGAAGACATCGCCGGCCAGCCGCAACGAGCGCCCCGGCACGCCGGACAGCCGCACGCCGAAGGCGGCGCTGTCGATGATGGCGACGGGCGTCGCCAGGGACCGGACCCGCCCCTGCGCCGGCAGGTCGACCTGCAGCACGTCCAGCGGCCCACCCGGCCCCAGGCGCAGGCGGCCGGGATCGCGCGGATCGCCGCCCACCACCAGCTGGTTGCCGTCGCCGACGCGCAGGTCCACATTCGAGAGCGCCAGCGCGGGCGCCCAGGGGCTACCGGTGACCGCCACGTCGCCGCTGGCGAAGCGCACCCGGTTGGCGCCCGGCATCAGCGTGAAGGCGACGCCCCCCACGTTCATGCGCATCGTCAGCACGGGGCGGGCCAGCGGGCCGTCCAGGCGGCCGGCCAGGCGCACCTGGCCCTCGGCGTCGCGCAGGTACCCGCGCGCGAAGGTCTCCAGCACACGTGTCCCCACGGCGCCGCGAAAGGACAGCGCCGTGGCCGGGCCGTCCAGGCTGACGCCGCCCCCCGCCTGCAGGCGACCGCCTGGAACCTCCAGGACCAGTCCCTCGACGGTGGCGCCATGATCGGTCATCGACAGGCGGCCGGACGAGGCGACCAGGTCGAACGGCAGCTGCACCAGGCGGGCGTGCAGCGGCGCCGCGATCGTGACGGAACCGGTGGCGGTCGGCGCGCCAGCGCTCCCCAGGTCCGCACGGACGTCCACGGCCAGGGCGCCGCCCAGCGACGTGACGTCACGGGGGACGAACGGCGCCAGCGCCGCCGCGTTCACCTGGCCCTGCCCGTGAACGGCGGCTCGCCCGTCCCGCCATTCGCCCGACAATCGCAGATCGCCGGCGGTGCCGCTGAATCGAACGGCCTCCAGACGGCCCTGGCCCGCCTGGACGACGGCATGCACGGGCCCTGCCGATCGCATCGTCAAGGCCTCGTTCGTTGTCCCGCCCGCGCTGAAGGCGAGCTGGGAAAGGTTTGCCTCCAGCTTGGGCTTCGCCCCCGGCGACAGCGAGAACGACAGCAGGCCGGATGCCTCGCCGGTCAAGCTGGTCAGCGGCAGTCGTGCGCCGCGTCCCGAAGCTCGTGCGCCTGAGCCGCCAGGCGAGTCCCGAGACAGAAAGGGCCTGAGAAAGGGCGCAAGCTGCAGGTTTGTCAGCGTGAGCGTGGCGGCGACCCGCGCGCCTGAGGCTCCCCGCTGCACGACGGCCTCGAGGGGAATGCCGTCGAGGAGAGTGCCATGCAGCCGCAGCTCCCCGCGCGGACCGGTGGTGAGGGTCAGAGCGCCGTCCGAGAACGCTCGCCCGCCGAGCTGGACACCCTCGACGGTGAGCGTGCCGCTGATCGCCGGCGCGGCCGCCTCGCCGGTCAGGCTCAGCCGCGCGCCCAGCCGCCCGTCCACGGGCACGTCCTCCGTTGCCACAGCGGCGGCCCCCGCGATGAGCGGCCGCAGCGCCAGGCCGGTGACCCGCGCCGTCAGCGCCAGCCGCCCGCCGGTGGTCACCGTCCCTGTCGCTGTCACCGTCCCGCCCGCCGCGCCGACCAGGGTCAGCGGCGCCAGCGCCAGCGTGCCGCCCTCGAAGGACAGGGCCACGGTCCGCGGCAGCTCGAACCGCGTGCCCAGGATGCGCACGAGCTGCCCCGCGGGGAGGCGCGCCCGCAGGGTGAGGCTGTCGAACGTTCCGCGGCTGCGCGCGTGCAGGGAAAGGCGACCGGCCACCAGCGCGGTACCCAGCAACTGGTCGGCCGAGACGCGCGCGGCGTCGAGAGAGAGGTCGAAGGCCGGCGAGGCCAGCCAGGCGCGGTCCTTCGGATCCCACAGCCGGATGGCGCCGCTCGCGGTCACCTGACCACCGGCGACCGGCACCGTCACGCGCGGCAGCAGCAGCGTCCCGTGCTGCAGCCGCGTCTGGCCCAGGCGAAGCACGGCGTCCCCGGGCGTGCGGGGCGGCAGCGGCAGCCCGCGCGTCAGCGCGTGCACGGCGGTGGGCCGGCCCGTGCCGGGCGGCCGGGCCACCGTCAGCGCGACGCGATCGAGCGCCGCCGTCCCCGCCGTCAGATCGACGTGCGCCTCGACGTCGCCGTCCCAGCGCCCGGCCGCGACCTGACGCAGCCCCGCGGGAAGGTAAGGCGCACCGTCGAAGTGCTCGAAGGACAAGGTCCCGGCGGCCCGATCGTCGTCCAGGTGGCCGTTCGCCAGCAGGCGGCCGCCGGCGGGCGACGTGAAGGTCAGCTCGCGCAGATGGAATTGTCGGGTCACCAGCAGCACCTCGAGATCGAGGCGGCCGGCGCGCGCCGCCGCGTCACCGTACCGGACGTCGAACCCGGCCGCGTGCACCTGCAGCCGAGGTGCCGAGAGTGATCCGTCGAAGGCCATCGCCAGCGTCGCGCCTGCGCCGGCGATGGCCAGGCGAGGCGTCCAGCCGCGCGCCGTCGCCACCGCCGCCGCCGCGTCGGCCGCGTTCCGCATGGTGAACCGCAGGGCGATGCCAGGCCGGCGCGGTGGGCCCGGCGCGGGCAGCACGCCGGTGAACGAGCCATGCACGTCGGTCAGCGAGCGTCCGGTCGCGATCTCCGGCGCGTCCAGCTCGATGGTGTCGGGGGCGGCGGCCGTCGCCGCGATCCGCGTGATGCGCGCCGCGGAAAACGGCAAGGTGTTGCGCCAGCGGCCGTCCAGCACGCTCAGCCGACCTCCGGCGCCGGCCGTGGCGTCGAGGACGGAGAACGTGAACAGGTCGGCCCCGCGGTCGCGGCGCTCGAGCGCCAGCCAGCCGTGACCGTGCAAGCGCCGCAGGCTCAAGGCCCAGCCGGGAAGGTCGAAGTCGACGTCCAGATCGATCAGCTCGGCGCCCTCCACCCGGATGTACCGGAGCCCACCGGCGGGCTGCCGCGCGCCGGCCGCTCCGCCGCCGTCCGGCGACGGGGCCAGCTCCAGCGCGCGCAAGAACCCGATGCCGTGCCGATCGGTCGCCTCGGCCATGCGCCAGGCGCCGTCCTCGACGCGCAGGTCCTGGATCGTCACCCCTTCAGGGGCATGTCCGCGCAGCAGGGCGCCGGAGATCCGGCGGGCGCGGAGCACCACCGTGCCGTCGGGATCGGTCAGGCTGACGTCATCGAAGACCAGCGCGGCGGGATGATGCCGCAGCAGCGCCCACACGGTTCCCCAGCCCCAGCTTCCCCCGCCCACGTGCACGTGACCGCGCGTGCGGGGCAGGTTGCGCTCGACCAGACGCCCCAGGCGCGGGCCGGCCAGCCAAGACGGCGCGGTCGCCAGGAGCAGCAGCAGGCTGGAGAGCAGGCCACCGGCGAGAAGCAGCAGGCGCCGCCGGAGCAGCCGGGGCCGCGTCACGATCGGCGCAGCCACTTCTTCAGCTCCAGCGCCGTGACCACCACCAGCCCGGCCGCCAGGGCACGGGCCTGATCGCCGATGCCCAGGCCCTCCAGCTGGAACAGCCGCCGGGTGGCGGGAAGCAGGGGCAGGGTCAGCTGCGCCAGCACCGACACGCCCACCACGGCGATCAGCCAGCGGTTCGTGAACGGTCCCAGGCTCCACAGCGTGCGGGCGCGGTGGCGGGCCGCGAACGAGCGGAACAGCTCGCCGAACACCAGCGACGAGAAGGCCAGGTCGCGCGCCAGCAGCAACGACCGGGTGCGAAGCGCCCATCCGAACATGGCCAGCGTGACCGCCGCCTGCAGCACACCGGTCAGCAGGATGTTTCCCCACTCGCTGCGGCCCAGGATCGGTTCGGCCGGCGGGCGGGGCGGCCGCTTCATGACGTCGGGGTCGCGCGGCTCCACCACCAGCGCCAGCGCCGGCAGGCCGTCCGTGACCAGGTTGATCCACAGCAGGTGCAGCGGCAGCAGCGGCAGCGGCCAGCCGATGGCGCCGGCCATCAGCATGACCAGCAGCTCGCCCGTGTTTCCCGCCAGCAAGTAGATCAGGGTCTTGCGGATGTTCTCGAAGATGCCGCGCCCTTCCTCGATGGCGGCGATGATGCTGGCGAAGTTGTCGTCGGCCAGCACCATGTCGGACGCTTCGCGCGTCACCTCGGTCCCGCCCCGACCCATGGCGATGCCGATCTGCGCCTCTCGCAGCGCCGGCGCGTCGTTCACGCCATCGCCGGTCATGGCCACGATGGCGCCGCGCTCCTTCCAGCCCCGCACGATGTTCAGCTTGTCCTCGGGCGTGGCGCGGGCGTGAATGGCCTCGGCCAGCGCCGCGTCGCCGGCGTCGCGGGCGACGATGCCCATCTCGCGCGCGATGGCGCGCGCCGTGGCCGGGTGGTCGCCCGTGATCATCACGGTCTTCAGCCCGGCGGCCAGGGCGGCCGCCACGGCGGCGATGGCCTCGGGGCGGGGTGGGTCGGCCAGGCCGATCAGCCCCGCCAGCGTCAGGTCGCGTTCCTCTGCGCCCGTCCCCGTGGCCACGGCCAGCACCCGCAGCCCGCGCGCCGCCAGCGCCTCGTTCGCTGCCGCGGCGCCGTCCAGGCCCGACCGGCACAGGGGGGCGACGCTCTCGAACGCGCCCTTCACGTACAGCACGCCGTCCGCGCGCCGGATTGACATGCGCCTCCGCTGCGTGTCGAACGGCCGCACGTCGGTGCGGGGACGCGCCGCCTCGATGTCCTCCCGCTGGATGCCGCGCGCGCGGGCGGCCGTCAGGATGGCCACCTCGGTGGGGTCGCCCGCGTCCGGATTTCCATCGCGACCCAGGTTGGCATCACAGCAGGCCGCCGCCGCCGCCAGCAGCGCTGGCTCGTCGCCGGTCCACAGCTCGCGCACCGCCATCACCCCGGTGGTCAGGGTGCCCGTCTTGTCGGTGCAGACCACGGTGGCGCTGCCCAGCGTCTCCACGGCGGCCAGGCGCCGCACCAGCACGTGGCGCGCCGCCATCCGCTGTACCCCCACCGCCAGCGCGATCGTCACCACGGCGGGCAGGCCCTCGGGGACGGCCGCCACCGCCAGCGAGATGGCCGACATCAGCACGTCCAGCCAGGGCTGCCGCCGCAGCAGGCCCAGCGCCGCGGTGACCGCCACCACGCCCAGGCAGGCGACCAGCAGCGTGTTGCCGACGCGTGCCAGGCGTTGCTGCAGCGGCGTCTCCTTGGTCTCCACGGTCGACAGCAGGTGCGCGATCTTCCCGAGTTCGGTGTTCATCCCGGTCGCGGTGACGAGCGCCGAGCCGGTTCCCGCCACCACCGGTGTGCCCATGAACACGAGGTCGGTGCGCTCGGCCAGGGGCACGGCGGTCGCCGTGACCGCCGGGTCGAGCCCGGCGGTCGCTGCCTCCGTCGGGTCGAGCCCGGCGGTCGCTGTCTCCGCCGGGTCGAGCCCGGCGGTTTTGCTGGCGGGGGCGCTCTCACCGGTCAGCGACGCCTCGTTCGTGGACAGCGCGTGCGCCGACAGCAGGCGGGCGTCGGCCGCCACGATGTCTCCCGCCTCGATCAAGAGCATGTCGCCGGGCACCACCGTGTCGGCGGGGATCAGCACCGGCTGGCCATCGCGACTGACGCGGGCCCGCGGCGCCGTCAGCGCGCGGAGGGCCACGATGGCGCGCTCGGCCCGATACTCCTGAAGGAAGCCCACCAGGGCGTTCAGCACCACGATGACCCCGATGGCGACGGCGTCACCGACCTCGCCCAGCACCGCGCTGACCACGCACGCGCCGGCCAGCAGCAGGATCAGCGGGCTGATCAGCTGGCCGCGCAGGATGGTCCACGGCGACGTGGCGGCCGCGCGCGCGATGGCGTTCGGACCGTGCCGGGCCAGCCGCGCGGCCGCCTCATCGCCGGACAGGCCGCGGGGAACGGCAGCGCGGCCGGCGCGCGCGCCGTCAGGCAACTGCCGTTCCCCCCGTCAGCATCGGGCCAGTCTCGCCGCACGCTGGCATCGCTTCAACGTGATTCGGCCGCGCCATGCGACGCCGCCAGCGCCCGAACCATCCCCGCGTACCGGCCGCCCCGCGCCACCAGGGCGTCGTGCGTGCCGCTCTCCACCAGACGCCCGTGCTCCAGCAGCAGGATCTGGTCGGCGTGCCGGATGGTGCTCAGGCGATGGGCGACGATGACGCTGGTGCGGCCCGCGATCAGCCGCGCCAGCGCCACCTTCAGCCGCGCCTCGGTCAGCGTGTCCACCGAGCTGGTGGCCTCGTCGAGGATCAAGATCCGCGGCTCGGCCACCAGCGCGCGCAGGAAGCAGATCACCTGCCGCTGCCCCAGCGACAACCCGGCGCCGCGCTCGCCCAGCGGCGTGTCGAAGCCCTGCGGCAGGGCGTCGATCAGGTCCAGCACGTCCAGCCGTCGCGCCGCCTCCCGCACCTGCTGCGCGGTGGCCTCCGGCCGCCCCACCTGCACGTTCTCCAGCACGGTTCCCGTGTAAAGGAAGTTCTCCTGCGTGACGCAAGCGATCTGGCGGTGCAGCGACTGCCCGGTGGCAGCCGCCAGATCGTGGTCGTCGATCAAGATCGCTCCCGACGTGGGCAGGTACAGCTTCGCGATCAGGTTCACCACCGTGCTCTTGCCGCTGCCGGTGTGCCCCACCAGCGCGATGGTCTGGCCTGGTTCGGCGCGAAACGACAGGTTCGACAGCACGGGCCGGTCCCGCTGGTAGGCGAAGCTGACGTCGCGCAGCTCGATGCGCCCCCGCAGCGGTGGCAGGTCGACGGCGCCGGGCGCGTCCTGCCAATCGGGGGGGCTGTCCAGCAAGGCGAAGATGCGCTCGGCGCCCGCCATGGCCCCCAGGGCCTGGTTGTACTGCGTGCCCAGGTTGGGGATGGCGCCGAAGAAGGCGTTCGACAGGAACAGGAACTGGATCAGCGTCGCCAGCTCCATGTGTCCGCCCAGGGCGCGATAGCCGCCGATGATGACCAGCAGTGACAGGAACAGCTGGCCGTTGAACTCCAGCAGCGGCTGGAACACCGCCGAATGCTTGGCGGCGTCCATGTTGATGCGGGCGTGGTTGTGGATCAGCTGGCCGAAGAGACCGCCGTTCACGTCCTGCCGCGCGAAGCCCTGGATCTCGCGGATGCCGTTCACCGACTCGGCCAGGCTGGCGGTGACGCGGCTGAAGCTCTCTTGCTGGGCCCGGTAGGCGCGGGACAGGCGCCCGCGGAAGTGCCGCAGCAGCAGCCACAGGCCGGGCGCCATGACCAGCACGATCAGGAACAGCTTCCAGTCGTAGCGCAGCATCAACGCCGCCGACACCAGCATGTTCCCGGCGCTGACGATCGACACGAAGGCCACGTCCTGCACGCCCGTGCGCACCACGTCGACGTCCGAGGTGATGCGCGCGATCAGCCGACCGGCGGGCGTGCGCGCGAAGAACGCCAGGGGCAGCCGCAACAGGTGCGCGTACACGCGGGCGCGCAGGTCGTGCACGACGGCCTCGCCCAAGCGAAGCGCCAGCCGCACGCGGTAGACGAACGTCAGCTCGGTGGCGGCCGCCAGCGCCAGGTAGCCCAGGATGCCCAGGGTGGCCGCCCGCGTGTCGTGCCGCGAGATGGGCCCGCTGATGATCTGCGCCACCGCCCAGACGCCCAGGGGAAGCTGCACCGAGCGCAGCACCACCAGCAACGCCAGCACGTTGCGCAGCCGCGCGTACGGGCGCGTGTAGCCGTACAGGCGCCGGATGATGCCCAGATCCAGCGGGCGTTGTTCGCGATCGGACAGCAGGGCGCCCGCCGACGGGACCGCCGGCACGGCCACGGGCGCGGCGGCGGTCCGGCTTTTCGCCGGGGACGGCGACGGTCCGCTCACGAGGCCACCTGCCCGTCCGGTTCGTCCTCGGCGCCCAGCCGCTGCAGCGAGGCGGCGCGGAAGTACAGGCCCCGCGCCGCCATCAACGCCGCGTGCGTCCCCTGCTCGGCGACGCGACCGTGTTCCAGCACGACGATCAGGTCGGCGCGCCGCAACGCCGACAGGCGGTTCGCCGCGATGAAGGTGGTGCGCCCGGCGCGCGCCCCCTCCAGCGAGGTCAGGATCTCGTCTTCGGTCAGCGCATCGACCGCCGCGGTGGGATCGTCCAGCAGCAGGATGGCGGGGTCCAGCAGCAGCGCTCGCGCGAGCGCCAGCCGCTGCCGCTGGCCGCCGGACAGGTTGCTGGCGCCTTCTTCCAGGCGCGTCTCGTACCCGTCGGGCAGCGCGCTGATGAACGCGTGCGCGCCGGCCGTGCGCGCCGCCCGCTCGATGGCCGCGGCGGAGGCCTCGGGGTGACCGAAGGCGATGTTCTGGGCGATGGTGCTGCGGAACAGCAGACTCTCCTGGAACACCACGCCCACGTTGCGGCGCAGGTCGTCCAGCTCGAGCTGGCGCAGCTCGACGCCGTCGATGCGGATGCGGCCGCGAACCGGATCGAAGAAGCGGGGGATCAGCCCCAGCAGCGTGCTCTTTCCCGCGCCGGTGGGCCCGAACAGGGCCACGCATTGGCCGGCGTTCACCTCCAGGTCGATCCCCGACAGCACCGGGGGACCACCCCCGTACGCGAAAGACACGCCTTCGAAGCGAACGGCGCCCCGTCGCTCCGGCGGCAGGTCGGGCAGGCGGCGCGGGGCGGGCGGGCTGGCGATCTCGATGGGCGCATCGACCACCTCGAACACGCGGCGGGCGGCCGCCAGGCTCTGCTCCAGGGTGTTCCAGATGCCCGCCATGCTGGAGATCTGGCCGGCGAACTGTTGCAACACCCCCGCGAACACCACCAGCTCGCCCAGGGTCATCGCCTGCCGCGCCACCAGGCGGCTGCCGTAGCCCAGCAGGATGGCGGTGTCGACGGCGGTGACGAACGAGACCGCGGGACCGAAGCGGCTGACCCGGCGGAAGATGGCCTCCTGCTGATCGCGCACCGCCACGTTGCGCTGCTGGAAGCGATCGAAGGCCTCGCGGGCGCGCCCGAAGATGCGGGTGATGCGGACGCCCTTCACCCCCTCGGACATGCCCAGCACCAGCGCGTCCGCCAGGGCCCGGTTCCGCTCGTAGGCGGCGCGCGTGCGCCGCGAGAACACGCTGGTGATCAACCAGATGACGGGCGTGGGGGCCAGGCAGGCCAGCGTCAGCGTGACGTGTGCCCGCAGCATGTAGACCAGGTACACGGCCAGCGACAGCAGCATGATGGCGCCCTGGAACAGCACGCCGTCGATGAACGCCCGCACCGATTGCACGTCGCCGGTGACCCGGTTGATGATCGAGCCGCTGGCGTTGTCGTCGAAGAAGCGGAAGCTCAGCCGCTGCAGCTTCTGGAACACGCGCAGGCGCAGCTCGGGGACGATGCGCATCTGCAACAGGTGGCCCGAGGCGATGGCGTAGCCGAACAGCAACAGCGCCCGCAGCGCGGCCATGACCAGCACGGCGCCGCCCGCCACCAGCAGCGCGCCCCCCGCCGACCAGGACGCCGGCGGGGTCAGGCCCAGCGGCCAGTGGGCAGGCAGCGTGGACGGCACCAGGGCGTGGCGAACCACGTCGATGGCGACCCCGCTGAGGCCCAGACCGCCCAGTCCCAGCGCCAGCAGCACCACCTGGAACGCGAACACCCCCAGGCAAGCGGCCCGGTAGTGCCACGCCAGCGCGAGCAACCGCCAGGCCGGGTTCGGCGGGGCGGCGGCGCGGGGCGGTGTCCGAGCGCGGCGGCGATCGGGGTGCGGAAGATCCATCGAGCGGTCGTGCAGGCGGCAGAGTTTCTCGAGCGGCGCAGACAAGTGTACCCGTCGACGCCGATCGTGCTCGTGTCGTCAGGCGCCGCTCGCGTACCATGGACGCGCCCATGGACGTGCCCATGAACGCAGACATGAACGCGGACATGAACGCGCCGGCCACCGACCTGCCCTTCTGGAATGCCGAGCTGCCGCTGGAGGCGCGGCTGGACGATCTGCTGGGCCGCCTGTCGCTGGAAGAGAAGACGGCGCAGCTTCTGCACGAGGCGCCCGCCGTCCCGCGCCTGGGCATCCCCGCCTACAATTGGTGGAACGAGGGGCTGCACGGGGTGGCCCGGGCCGGGCTGGCCACCGTCTTCCCGCAGGCCATCGGGCTGGCGGCGATGTGGAGCGCCGCGCGCCTGCAGCAGGTGGCGACCGTGGTGTCGGACGAGGCGCGCGCCAAGCACCACGAGTACCTGCGGCAGGGCGATCACGGCATGTACAAAGGCCTGACCATCTGGTCGCCCAACATCAACATCTTCCGCGACCCGCGCTGGGGGCGCGGACACGAGACGTACGGCGAGTGCCCGTATCTGACGGCGCGCCTGGGGGTCGCGTTCTGTCGGGGGCTGCAGGGCGACCACCCCCAGTACCTGAAGACGGTGGCCACGCCCAAGCACTTCGCCGCGCACAGCGGCCCCGAGGGCCTGCGCCACGGGTTCGACGCCGTGGTGTCCGCGAAGGATCTACGCGAGACCTACCTGCCCGCCTTCCACGCCTGCGTGACCGAGGGGAACGCCGGCAGCGTGATGGCGGCCTACAACCGGGTGAACGGGGAACCCTGTCCCGCCAGCGACACGCTGCTGGGCCGCATCCTGCGCGACGAGTGGGGTTTCGCCGGGTACGTGGTCAGTGACTGCTGGGCCATCAAGGATCTGCACGAGAGCCACGGCGTGACCCGGACCGCCGAGGAATCCGCGGCCCGCGCGCTGAAGGCGGGCTGCGATCTCAACTGCGGGTGCACCTACCAGCGGCTGCCTGCGGCGCTGGCCGCCGGGCTGCTGAGCGAGGCCGACGTGGACCGCTGCCTGCGCCGCCTGTTTCGCGCGCGCCTGCGCCTGGGCATGTTCGATCCGCCGAGGCGCGTGCGGTACGCGTCGATCCCCTACGAGGTGAACGACTGCGACGAACACCGGGCGCTGGCGCGCGCCACCGCGCGCGAATCGATGGTGCTGCTGAAGAACGACGGCACGCTGCCGCTGCGGCCCGACCTGCGCAGCCTGGCCGTGATCGGGCCGAATGCGCACGACGGGCAGGTCCTGCTGGCCAACTACCACGGGCAGCCGTCACGCATCGTCACCCCGCTGGACGGCATCCGCGCGGCCGTCTCGCGCGGCACCAAGGTCTGGTACGCCGAGGGCTGCCGGCGCCAGGGGCTGGAGGTCGACGGCCTGCAGCGGGCCGGAAACATCTCGGAAGCGGTCAGCGTCGCCCAGCGCGCCGACGCGGTGGTGCTGTGCCTGGGCCTGTCGGCCGACATCGAGGGCGAGCAGGGGGACGCGGGCAACTCGGAAGCGGCGGGCGACCGGGTCGACCTGGCGCTGCCGGGTTTGCAGACCCGCCTGCTGCAGGCGATCGTCGAGCTGGGCAAGCCGACCGTGCTGGTCATCATCGCGGGCAGCGCGCTGGACCTGCGCGGGGCGCAGGACGACGACCGCGTGGGGGCCATCCTGGACGCCTGGTATCCGGGCGAGGAGGGCGGGGCCGCCCTGGCAGAGCTGCTGTTCGGCGCGTACAGCCCCGCCGGCCGGCTGCCCATCACCTTCCCCGCGGCGCTGGAGGACCTGCCCCCGTTCGCCAGCTACGCCATGGCCGGGCGGACCTACCGCTACCTGGACCCGGCCCGCCCGCCCCTGTACCCCTTCGGCTATGGCCTGTCGTACACGCGCTTTCACTACGGGGCGCTCGCGCTGTCCGCCGCCAGCATCGAGGCGGGCCAGACGCTGGGCGTGTCGGTGACCGTGACGAACGCGGGGGGCCACGCCGCCGACGAGGTGGTGCAACTTTATGTGAGGGATCTGGCAGCCTCGTGCCCGGTGCCGCACCACAGCCTGCGCGGCTTCAGGCGCCTGTCGCTGGCGCCGGGGGAGGCGCGCCAGGTGCAGTTCGAGCTCCACCCCCGCGACCTGTCCTTGATCGACGAGAGGGGATGCCGCGTTCTCGAGCCCGGCCGCTTTCGCCTGTTCGTGGGCGGCAGCCAGCCGGATGCCCGCAGCGGCGCCCTGACCGGGCAGGAGCCTCTGTCCGCCGACTTCCAGGTTCGCGGCGCGCGACTGCAGCTGCCCTACTGACCGCAGCCTGGCGCCGCCCCGGCACCGCGCGCATAGAATGGTCCCATGGACCTGAACGAGGCCGAGCAGGCGCTGTCGGACGCCGAGGTGGTCGCCTGCCTGGAGGCGCCGCTGCTGGAAGCGAAGGCGCTGCGCGATGCCTGCCTGGCGGCGGAGATCCCGGTGTTGCTCGACCGGGGCGGGTGCTGCGGCAGCGGGGGCGGCGGATGCGGCTGCGCGCCCAAGTTGCAGCTCTTCGCCCGCAGCGAGGACGTGCCCCGCGTCGGCCAGCTGCTGCACCAGCGCTGGCGCGAGCTGGCGCTGCGCGAGGGGACGATCGACGAGACCCACCCGTCGGTGGCCGTCGCCGAGGGGGAAGACCCGCCCTGTCCCGCCTGTGGCACCGCCGCCCCGCTGGTCGAGGGCGCCTGCCGTGACTGCGGCCTGCAGCTGGAGTGAGACGACCGGTGTAGGCCCGTCACCGCGACCGGGGAGGCATCCGCGGCGGACCCGATCTGCTTCCACCCGCCGCCTTGTGTACAAATAAAAACAGGCGTTTTCCGGCCGCCAGGGCCAGTTCAGAAAAGCGTCTTACGAGTTGCGCCGCTGGGCCTAAATCGTTAGGCTGACCGGCCCTTTCGGGGGCAGATCATGGCCAGCGCCTCGCATCGTTTCTTGGGTCTCGATTCCAGCACGCAGAGCCTGTCCGCGCTCGTCATCGACGCGCAGACGGGTGAAGTGGTGGCCGACCACAGCGTCGCTTTCGGCGCGCGCCTTCCGGCCTACGGCTCGCCCCACGGTTTCCTGCCCAACGCCGACCCGCGGGTGGTCCACAGCGATCCGCTGATGTGGGTCGAGGCGCTGGAGCTGCTGCTGATCGAGCTGCGCCAGCAGGGGGTCGACCTGTCACGCATCGCCGGCATCAGCGGCGCCGGCCAGCAGCACGGCTCGGTGTACCTGGCTCGCTCGTTCGATCAGGCAGGAACCTGGGGCGCCGAGCGACCGCTGCGCGAGCAGGTGGCGCCGCTGCTCAGCCGGCGCACCGCGCCCATCTGGATGGACGCGTCGACCAGCGCCGAGTGCGCCGAGATCGCGGCCGCCGTCGGCGGCGACGCCAAGATGGTGGCGCTGTCGGGCTCGCGCGCCATCGAGCGCTTCACGGGGCCGCAGATCCGGAAGTTCTGGAAGCAGCAGCCCGCCGACTACGAGCGTACCGCCGAGATCCATCTGGTCAGCTCGTTCATGGCGTCGCTGCTGGCGGGGCGCTCGGCGTCCATCGACCCTGGCGACGGGGCGGGTATGGACCTGCTGGACCTGAAGACCGGAACCTGGAGTCAGGCCCTGCTGGACGCGACCGCTCCCGGCCTGGGCGGCAAGCTGCGCCGGCCGGTGCCGGCCTCGACCATCGTGGGCGAGATCGCCCCCTACTTCGTCCAGAAGTACGGTTTCTCGCCGGGCACGCCGATCGTCGCCTTCACGGGCGACAACCCCAGCAGCCTGGTGGGCATGGGCGCGGCCCTGCCCGGCAAGGTGGTGGTCAGCCTCGGCACCAGCGACACCGTCTTCGCCGCCATGGCCGCGCCGCGGACCGACCCCCGCGGCTACGGCCACGTGTTCGGCAACCCCGCGGGCGGGTTCATGGCGCTGGTCTGCTTCGCGAACGGGTCGCTGGCGCGCGAGGAGATCACCCGTCGCTTCGGGCTGACGTGGGACGACTTCGCCCGCGCCATCCTGACCCAGACCAGGCCCGGTAACGACGGCAACATGCTGCTGCCGTTCTTCGCGCCGGAGATCACCCCGCGGCTGACCCGGCCGGCGGTGCAGTGGTTCGGCAGCGAGGCGTTCGTGGCCGGTCGCGAGGCGCCGGCGGCGGCGCGCGCCGTGGTCGAGGCGCAGGCCCTGAGCATGCGCCTGCATGCGGCCTTCATCGGCGAGGCCGTCGACACCTTGCTGGTGACCGGGGGCGCCTCGCGCAACGCGGGCATCCTGCGGGTGCTGGCCGACGTGTTTCAGGCGCGCATCGTGCCGCTGGCGGTGGCCACGAATTCGTCGGCCCTGGGCGGCGCGCTGCGGGCAGCGGCGGCGGTGGGTGGGGCGGGGTGGGATGAGCTGTTCAGCAGGTTCTGCGCGCCGGACACGGCGCACGCCGTCGAGCCCGACCCCTCGACGCGTGCCGTCTATGCCGAACTGGGCCGAGAATTCGATGGCCGCGTCGAGGCGGCAGTGGCGTCCTCATTTGTAAAAGGGTAAAAGAAATCATCATGTCAGCAGCACAACCGTCCCCGTTCTCAGGCATCGAACCCGTTCGTTATCACGGGCCCGACGCCCAGCCGGCGCTGGGCTTCCGCTACTACGACAAGGATCGCGTGGTGCGGGGCAAGCGCATGGAAGACCACCTGCGCATGGCCGTTTGCTACTGGCACACGTTCGTGTGGAACGGCTTCGACGTCTTCGGCGCGGGGACGTTCGGCCGGGCCTGGCACGTGGAAGGCGATCCGGTGAAGATGGCCGAGCAGAAGGCGGCCGTCGCGTTCGAGCTGTTCCAGAAGCTGGGCGTCCCCTTCTTCTGCTTCCACGACCGCGACGTCGCCCCGGAAGGGCGGACGCTGGCCGAGACGAACGAGATCCTGGATCGCATCGGTGACGTGCTGGGCCAGCAGATGAGCAGCAGCAAGGTGAAGCTGCTGTGGGGCACGGCCAACCTGTTCTCGCACCCGCGCTTCATGTCGGGCGCCGCCACCAACCCGGATCCCGAGGTGTTCGCCTTCGCGGCGGCCCAGGTGAAGAAGGCGCTGGAGCTGACGCACAAGCTGGGCGGCCAGAACTACGTGCTGTGGGGCGGCCGCGAGGGCTACGAGACGCTGTTGAACACCGACATGAAGCGCGAGATGGACCAGATGGGTCGCTTCATGAACATGGTGGTCGAGCACAAGCACAAGATCGGCTTCAAGGGACCGCTGCTGATCGAGCCGAAGCCGCGCGAGCCCACCAAGCACCAGTACGATTACGACACGGCCACCGTGTACGCGTTCTTCCAGCGCTACGGCCTGTCGCCCAACGACTTCCGCGTGAACATCGAGGCGAACCACGCCACGCTGGCTGGCCACAGCTTCGAGCACGAGGTGGCGTACGCCCTGGCCACCGACACGTTCGGCAGCATCGACATGAACCGCGGTGACGACCAGCTGGGCTGGGACACCGATCAGTTCCCGAACGACTTCAACGAGCTGGCGCTGGTGGTGGCCCGCATCGTGGCGGCCGGCGGCTTCACCACGGGCGGTTTCAACTTCGACGCGAAGGTGCGCCGCCAGAGCATCGACCCGGTCGATCTGATGCACGCCCACGTGGGCGGCATGGACAACCTGGCCCGCGCGCTGCTGATCGCCGACAAGATGCTCAGCGAGGGCAAGCTGCAGGCCTTCGTGGACGAGCGCTACGCCGGCTGGAAGCAGGGCCTGGGCGCCGACATCCTGGCCGGCAAGCTGTCGCTGGAGCAGCTGTCCGAGCGCGTGCTGTCGCAGAAGATCGATCCCAAGCCCCGCTCGGGCCGCCAGGAGATGCTCGAGAACCTGGTCAACAAGTACCTCTGAGCGCAGGGCCGCTGCGGCCCTTTCCGGAAAGCCCCGCTGGCGTGACCGCCGCGGGGCTTTTCGCTTTTCACGCCCCCGCTGACTCTGCGGCCCTGAGCGCGGCGCGTCGCGGCCCGCGCCGTTCCTGATCCCGCGCCGCCGGCGGCGGCGCTTGCGTCGCGGCGCCGAACGCGCGAACGTCTGTGGCGGTGGGCGCGATTGCGACACGGTGCGCGATTTCCCTGGTCGCGCTGGCTGCGGTTGCAGGCTGCGCGGCCCACACCAACAGCACGCTGCGGGTGGAGGGAACTTCGTTCGTGCCCGTCATCTGCCAGTCCGGGCAGCGGCAAGGCTTCCTGGGTGTCGAGCTGGTCGACGACCAGCAGCGGCGGCTGCGCCTGTCGGAAGGCGTGGACGGCGGGCTGCAGGCCGTTTACTTGCCGCCCGGCGCCGCCGTGGGCCAGCATCTGGGGGCCTGCGGCACCATCAAGCTCGACGTCCCCAGCGGCGCCGTGAACGGCGTGAAGAACGTCACCGGCCAGGCCGACCTGCGCTGCGAGTCCGGCCCGTACCCGGTCACGGGCCACGTCTCGTTCGAAGGCTGTCACTGACGTGGACGACACCGACTTCGAGGGGACGCTGGTGCTGGAACGTCTGGCTGCCATCGACGCGCTCGACGATTTCTTCGAGGCCATCGACGCCGACGACGTCCCCCGGGCCACCCGACTGATGAAGCGCGCCGACCTGGACGCCCCCACGATCGCGATCGTGGTGAAGAAGATGGAAGCCGCCGACGGCCAGCACTGAGCGGCGCTGCGACGCCAGGCCGGCCGGAGATCGCGCTTATCCGCCGACGATGCGCACCGACTTCACGGTGCGTTCCATGGCCAGCAGCACCGCGCCGGTCAGCTCGGCCTTGTCGCCCAGGGTGGACGGCACCACGGCCACGCCGTGGGGAAGCAGCGCGTGCCGGGCCACCGCGCCGCGCACCTCGCGCAGGAAGGCCTCACCGGCCAGCACCACCGGGCCCCCCAGCACGATCATCTCGGGGTTGAGGACGTTCAGCAGGAACGAGATCCCCCGCCCCAGGTGCTCCGCCGCCTGTGCGAGGATGCGCAGCGCGACGGCGTCCCCCTCAGCCGCGGCGGCGGCGATGGTCACGGTGTCCATCGGGTCCTTGCCGTGGGCCGCCAGCAGGGTCGGCTCCTTGCGCGCCACCGCGTCGTGGACGGCACGCGACAGCGCCATGGACGAGGCGACTGCCTCCAGGCAGCCGCGCCGGCCGCACGCGCAGGCAGGGCCATCCTCGACCACGGGGCAGTGCCCGATCTCGCCGGAGAAGCCGCTCTGCCCGTAGAACAGGCGGCCGTCGATCACCACGCCCGCGCCCACGCCGCTGCCGACGTAGACCCAGACGTAGGATCGCACGCCGCGGGCGGCGCCCTGGCGCCCCTCGGCCACCGCGCTGGCCTGCGTGATGTTGTTGACGACCACCGGCACGCGCAGCTCGTCGGCCAGCGCGTCGCGCAGCGGAAAGTCGCGCCAATCGAGGTTGGGCGCCAGCACGCAGGTCCCCGACTCGTGGTCGACCAGGCCCGGCACGGTGGCGCCCACGGCCTCCACCCGCGAACGGGGGACGCGCGCCGCACGCAGCGCCTCCGCGACCAGCAACCTGATCTCCTTCATGCTTCGGCCCGGCTGGCCGTGCACGGCGGGGCGGCCCCGCACCAGGCGGATCACGCCGCGGGCGTCGGCCACCGCCACGGTGGTGGCGCGCACGCCGAAGTGGATGCCCAGATACGCCGCCGCCGCGTCGTTGAACTCCAGCATGCGGGCGGGGCGGCCGCCGCCCGAGACGGACTCGCCGAAGCCGACCTCCCGGACCACGCCTTGATCCAGCAGCTCGAAGATGATCGTCGATACGGTGGGCTTGGTCAGCTTCGAGCGGCGGGCCAGCTCGGTGCGCGAGATCCGCCCACCCCGTCTGACCAGATCGAGGATGATCGATCGATTGACTTCCCGTATGGCTCGATTGTCACCCTTGTCCAGCATCAACGCAGACGGACGAGGCTAAGGCCTGCACCGACGGAAGACAAGCGGCCATCACGGTGGGGCAGGACAGGCGGGCGTCCCGGCTGCCCGCCGAGTAAGCTGCGCGCCCCATGTTTGCCCGATATCCTTACGAATTTCGCCGGCGTCCCGCGCCACGTCCTCGCTCGACGTTCCCGGATGATCCGCCCGGCCTGGTGGCCGTCCTTGGCCTGGTTCTGGCCGTTGCGGGGTGCGCCGGCACGCCCCGGGCAGCCCTGCCCGAGGTCACCAGCGAGGTGCCGCCCGAGGTGAGGACGCGCCTTTTCGGGCGGTGGACCTGCGGCGCCGAGCTGCCGCGCGGACGCCCCACCTCGACCTTCGAGCTGCTCCGTCGCCTGGGCCCGGGCAAGGCGTGGGAGCTGGAGGTCGACGAGGACGGCCTGGCCGCCTTGCAGGTGGTCGGCCACCACGGCCGGGCCCGCCATGGTTGCTGGACCGAGATGACCCCCGGCGAGCTGGAGACGCTGGAGAACCTGGCCCGCGCCACCGCCATCTGCGAACGGACGGACGAGCCGCGCACCACCGAACCGCACAACGCATTCGACGTGGACCTGCACGTGAGCGGCGCCACCTGCACGAAGCACTTTGGCGCGTCCGGTTTGTTGCAGGCCCCGCAGGGCAAGCGGTTCGCGACCGGCACCCAGCACCTGCTGGATGACATCGCGGGCGGGTCGTTCCGGCGCATGGAGGAGATGGTGACCTCGATGAGCCCCGCCGGGGCGCGTCCCCGCGCCCAGCCCCTGCCGCCCAACGTCGCCGCGGCGGCGGGCCGCCTGACCTGCGCCAAGGATCGGCCCACCATCTACGAGGCGGGCGACCCCTGGCTGTTGCAGTACGAGTTCCAGAAGGGGTTCCTGTGGCGCCGCGACCTCGAGGTGTCGGCGGGGGGCGCGGTGGGCATCGAGTTCGCCAGCCTGCAGAACGACGCCAAGTACACCTGCACGGGCGACCTGACGCCCAGGGAGCTGTCCGACCTGCGCCAGAAGCTGCAAGAAACGAAGCCCTGCGAGCTGACCAGCGCGGCCCCGCGCGCCAGGGACGACCACGGCTACGTCAGCGTTCACCGCGACAACGTCGACTGCCGCTACCGCGCCCTGCGCCAGGAAGACCTGCGCGTCACCGCACAAGGGCGCCGGTTCGAGGCGCTGATGACCGCGCTGATCGCCGACCTGACCGGTCCGGGGGGCGTCGATCCGTTCGACCCCGAGCACGGCGTGCTGGTGGACGCGAAGACGCCCGCCCGGGGCGAAAGAAGCGGGCGGGCGCCCCGCGCCTCCACCAGCGGCGAGCGCCCCGCGGCCAGCAGCTTCAGCCGCTGAGGGTGTGGCCTTGCCGATCGCGCCTTCTGCGGCGCTACCGGGCTGGTTCGTTGCGCGGGCGGGCGTGCCACCGCACGGCGTGCGCGACGATGGTGTCGATGTCCGGGTACTGCGGGGTCCAGTGCAGCAGGTCCTTGGCGCGGCGAGGGTCCGCCACCAGCGAGGGCGGATCGCCCGCGCGGCGGGCCACCTCGCGGAAGGGCACCGGCCGCCCTGCGGCCCGGCCCACGGCGGCGATCACCTCGCGCACGGAGTGCCCGCGGCCCGTGCCCAGGTTCAGGTGCAGGCTGGGCGTGCCCTGGCGCAGGGCCGCCAGCGCCAGCCGGTGCGCCTCGGCCAGGTCGGTCACGTGAATGTAGTCGCGCACGGCGGTGCCGTCGGGCGTGGGGTAGTCGGTACCGTACAGGTCCAGCATGGGCCGGCGCCCCATGGCCGCCTCGATGGCCAGCGGGATCAGGTGGCTCTCGGGCGTGTGGTCCTCACCGATCTCGCCGTCGGGGTCGGCGCCCGCCGCGTTGAAGTAGCGCAGCGCCGCGTACCGAATGCCGTACGCACCCGCGTACCACTTCAGCACCTTCTCGACCGCCAGCTTCGATTCGCCGTACGGGTTCACGGGGAGCTGGGGGTGCGCTTCGGAGATGGGGTCCTCGACCGGATCGCCGTAAGTGGCGGCCGTCGACGAGAAGACGATGTCGCGCACGCCGCGGTCGACCATCGCGTCCAGCAAGTTCAGCGCGTTCACCACGTTGTTGCGGAAGTACTTGCGCGGGTTGGCGACCGACTCGCCCACGTAGGTGTAGGCGGCGAAGTGGATGACGGCCGTGATGGTGTGTTCGCGCAGCACGCGATCGATCAGCGCCGTGTCCGAGAGGTCGCCCTCGATGAAGGGTCCCCACTTGACCGCTGCACGATGGCCGTAGACGAGATTGTCGAACACCACCGGCTGCTCGCCGGACTGCGCGATCAGCTTGGCGGTGTGGCTGCCGATGTAGCCGGCGCCGCCGACGATCAGGATGGACAAGGGGCCCCTGCTTCCATGGGGATCGTCCTAACATCTTCGCGCGGCGGGGATCCAGCGCGCGCGGGCTGCGTCGCCTCGAAAGGCCGGGCGCGCGCCGCCGGCGCGGCTTACCATTTCGCGTGGCCACGAAACCCTCCCAGACGCGCGCTCAGGCGCCCGGAATCGACGCGACAGACGTAGCAGGAACGCCGCCGGCCAAAGGGACAGCGTCCGCCGTGCAGGTTTCGTCGCCGGAACCACAGGCGTCACGGGCACCCCAAGCGTCACAGGCATCGCAGCAGTCGCTGGATCGCTGGCGCCAGTCGCCGTCGCCGCTGCCGCTCGCCTGCGACGTGCAACGGTACGCCTGGGGACAGCGGGGAGCCGGGGCCTACATCCCCGCGTTTCTGGGCGTGCCCGCCCTGCCTGACGTTCCGTACGCCGAGCTGTGGATCGGCGACAACCCCGCGCTCCCCTCGCGGGCGCGGCTACCGGGCGAGGCGGCCGCCGAGGTCAGCTTGCCGGCCTTGCTGGCAGCGGCGGGGGCCACCGTGTTGTCGCCTGCCAGCCGGGGCGCCGGTCGTCTGCCCTTCCTCACCAAGCTGCTGGCTGCCGAGCGGGCGCTGTCGATTCAGGTGCATCCCAGCAAGCAGCAGGCAGAGGCGGGCTTCGCCGAGGAGAACGCGCGCGGCGTCCCCCTCGGCGACGAGCGCCGGAACTTCAAGGACCCCAACCACAAGCCCGAGCTGCTGGTGGCGCTGACGCCGTTCTGGGGCCTGAAGGGGTTCCGCGCGCTGGAGAACATCGCGGCCACGCTGCGCGACGAGGCCCCCGAGCTGTCGCCGCTGGCCCCCCGCCTCGACGCCGAGCTGGCGGTCGCCGGCGCAGACCCGGTCGCGCGCGCCACGTTGCTGCGCGCCCTGTACACGCGGGCGATGCGGCTGCCGCAGGCGCACGTGAACGCGCTGCTGGGGTCGCTGCTGGGCCGGCTGCGGACCCAGCGTGGCCTGACCGACGCGGCCCGCGGGTACTGGGCCTTGCGGGCCGATCATGATCACTCGCGCGGCGGCGATCACGACCGCGGGCTGTTCTCGTTCTTTCTGCTGAACCTGGTCGGGCTGGCTCCTGGGCAGGCGATCTTCCTGGGGCCCGGGGAGCCGCACGCCTACCTGCAGGGGGTGGGGTTGGAGGTGATGGCGAACTCCGACAACGTGCTGCGGGGAGGGCTGACGCCGAAGCACGTCGACATCGATCGGTTGCTCGACATGCTGGTGTTCCGAGACGGCGCCGCCCAGGTCGTGGAGCCGTCAGACGGACGCGACGGCATCTACCAGACACCGGCCGGCGAGTTCGAGGTGGCGCGCGCCCAGCTGTCCGGCGAGGCGCTGCTCACGCGCCAGTCGCCTCACGGCGCTGACCTGTGGGTCGTCACCGCGGGCGCGCTGCGCCTGACCTGGGACGGGGGCGACCTGGTCGTGCGTCGTGGGGCCCCCGTGCTGGTGCCGGCGGCGCTGGGCCGCTACACCGTGGCCTGCGTCGCCGGCGAGGCGGCGCTCGCGTTTCGCGCCTCCGAGCGCGCCTGATCGCTGTGGCCCGGGTGAAATCCCCGACGGCATGCGCCGCTGCCGTACCCGACCGGTAACGGGAGAGCCTCCGCGCCGAGACGAAAGTGCGTTTTCGTGCCGTCGGCGGCTCCGCTCGCGACCGGCACGATTGTGGCTAGGTGTAGTCGAATGACGGAGGAGCAAATGGCAACCACCCAAGAAAGTCCGGTTACCCAGCGGGTTCCACCGCGGGCAGCGCACGCGACGGACCCGGTTTGTGGGATGCAGGTGGTGGAGGCAGACGAGGCGCTGACGATCGATTACAAGGGCCACCAGTATCAGTTCTGCTCGACGATGTGCCGCGACACCTTCCGGACCGATCCGGAAAAGTTCGCCTGACCCTGACCCGAAATTCGCCAGCTGGCGCGCGGCGTCGGGCCGCCGCCGGATCGACGCGCGCGCGCTCAGCGGCTGCGGTGGCGGCGCTTGCCCTTGTCGGGATCCCGACCTTTGCGCGGCGCCTTGGCCGCCGGCTCGGCCGGCTTCGCGCCGGGGTCGTCGCTGGCATGCTTGCCCTCGAAGCGCGGCTCCTGAGGGTGGCGCTTGTACAGCAAGATCGTGCGGCCCAGGATCTGCACCACGTTCACGCCCGGCAGCTCCGCCAGCTGGTCCGCCACCGTGTAGCGATCGTCCGGGCTCTCGGCCTCGAGCTTCACCTTGATCAGCTCGTGATCGAACAGCGCCTTGGTCAGATGGATGGTGATGGCGCGGGTGACACCGGCCTTGCCGATGCGAACGATGGCATCCAGGGCGTGGCCGTGACCGCGCAGGCGGCTGCGCAGCGGCGTCGAGGGCATCAACGCGCGCTTCTTGGGCGTGGTGGCTGGTTGTTGCGACATCGTAGGTTCGGGGCTGGGTGAGCCGGCCCGTATAACACGGATCGCCCGGACGAACGCGGAGCACCGGAAGCAGACGCAACGGAGGCGACGGCGCGCCGGCCGCGTGGTACCACGGGCCCCTCGATGAGCCTGGGCCGCCGAAAAGTGGGGCTGGACGATCCGTCGCGCTGGGTCTTCAACCGGATGGCGGACGTCTACGACGCGCGGCCGCCGTACCCGGCGGCCCTCATCGACGCGCTGGCGGCGCTGGCGGGACCCTCGGGACGGGTGGGAGACCTGGGCGCCGGCATCGGGCACGTAGCGCTGCCGCTGGCGGCGCGCGGACTGGACGTCGTCGCGGTCGAGCCGGCGCAGGCGATGCTGGACAGGTTGCGCCAGCGCGCGCACGAGGCCGGCCTGCCCTTGCGGGCGGTCCACGCCACCGCCGAGACGCTGCCGCTGGAACCGGCCAGCCTGGATCTGATCGTCGTGGCGGACGCGCTGCACTTTCTGGACGCCGAGCTGTCCGCCCGGGAGATGGCGCGGGTGCTGGCCCCGGGCGGAGCGCTGGCGCTCGTGACCTGCGAGCTGGCACAGACCCCGTTCATGCGCGGCTTGCTGGAGGTGATTCATCAGGCGGTGCCGCGCCGACCGCGCGATCTGCGGGGGAACATCGTCCACGTCGGTGCCATCACGGGCGTCGCCTTCGGCCGGGAGCGGCGCTTTCAGGACGAGACGTCGATCGATGCGGCCACGCTGGAGCGCATCTTGCGATCCATCTCGTTCATCGGGCCGGCCATGAACCCGGCGCGGTTCGCGGCGTTTCGCGCGCGCGTGCAGGCCCTGCCGGGACCCGCCGCGTGGGCCCGCACCTTCACCTTGCTCGCGGGACGGCGGCCCCGGCGCGCCGTCAGAACTGCGAGATGAATCCCCAGATGCCCACCCCGGCGAACGGCGCGGGCTCGTGGACGCCGTCGAACGTGCAGAACGTGACCGGGTAGCCGGCGTCGCACCCCAGGAACAGGGTGCAGCCCATCGGGTCGACCGCCATGGTCTGGGTTCCGCAGTGGTTGCGCTTCGCGAACTCGTCGCGCGCTGCCTGGCCGTTGGCGATGGGGACGGTGGTGTCCATCGTGCCGTGCGAGGCCCAGTACGCGACGGGGTGGGTGCCGCTGGTGCAGCCCAGCTGCGTGGACCCGGACATCACCGCGATGCCGCGGAACACGTCGCCGCGCGCGCACCCCAGCGTCACCGTCATCATCGCGCCGGCGCTGAACCCCGCCGAGAAGATCCGGTTCTTGTCGATGCACAGGTCGGCTTCGAACTTCGCCAGCATGGCATCCGCGAAGGCGAGATCGCTGCTGGCCCAGCCCTGACCCGAGGCCTGCGGCGCCACGAAGATCGTGCTGTCGTTCGCCATGTCCTGCACGCCGAAGAAGGGGCCGGTCAGCGGTGCGCCACCGTCGGCCACCCAGTTGTCGTCGTACATGCGTCCGTGCCAGCCGAACATCAGACGGTAGGGGTGGGTGGCGTCGTAGTGATCGGGCAGCTTCAGGATGTACTCGCGCGAGGCGCCCGAGACGGTGATGTTGAAGCGTCCGCTCATCTGCGCCGTGGTCGAGTTGCAACCGGCGCTGGGCAGCGCCGGCATCGCGGACGCGCCGCCGCCGCCGCTGGCGCCGCCGCTGCCGGTGGCGCCGCCCCCGCCGGGCGAGACAGCCCCGCCGCTGCCTGTGGCGCCGCCCGATCCCGAGGACGAACCGCCGTTGCTGGTCCTGCCGCCGGCCCCGCCGCTGGACGAACCAACCGCCGTCCCACCGCCGCCGGCCGGCGAGCTGCCGGCCCCGCCGCCCCTGCCGCCCGACGAGGTCCCTGTCGTGACGGCGCCGCCGCTGCCGTGACCGCCGGTGGCGGCCACGCCGCCGCTGCCGGTGCTCCCGCCGGAGCCAGGTCCGCCCGTGGCGCCCCCCGTCCCGGTCGAGGCGACGCCGCCGCTGCCCGTCGTGCCGCCGGAGCCGGTCTGCGGCGGGTGGCTACCGCTGCTGCCGCAGGCGGCGGTGAACGCACAGACCAAGCCGACCGAACCGGTGAAGACCAGACGTCGTGCCGAACGGAAGCTGACCAGTCTGCCCATGGGATCCTCCGCTGCCGAGGGGGAGTCGGCCGTGCGATGCAAGGGGCGAAACGAAGCGCCCACTCTACCATCTCGTCTCGGCTTTGGTTCGCATCAGTCCGGCCGCCTTGCCGACAGACAATCGTCACCGTGCGGCAAACCGGGGCGGCGTTGACATCGCCACGCGTCGGACCCACGTTGCCCGCCGTGGGACTGCTGCCCAAGAACGAGCTTTTCTTCGACGATTTCGACAAGCACACCGCGCTGATCGTCGAGGCGTCGGAGCTGCTGGCCGGGATGACCGCCGGCCAGCGTGACGCCGGGGAGGCCGCCCGGCGCATGAAGGAGCTGGAACATGACGGCGACGCCATCACGCACCGGGTGGTGCTGGGGCTGCGGCGCGCCTTCATCACGCCGCTGGATCGCGACGACACCCACAATCTGATGTCGCACCTGGACGACGTGCTGGACCTGATCGAGGCGGCCGCCGATCGCGTGGCGCTGTTCAAGCTGCGTCTTCCCCAGCCGCACCTGACGGCGATGGCGGAGCAGGTGCGCCAGTCGGCGACGGTGATTCAACAGGCGGTCAGCAGCCTGCGCGACAAGGCGACGCACGACCGCGCGCTGGAGCTGTGCGTGAAGCTGAACGAGCTGGAGAATCAGGCGGACGTCACCCTCCGGACCGCGCTGACCGAGCTGCTGTCCGAAGGCGCCGATCCCATCATGGTCATCAAGTGGAAAGAGGTCTTCGAGACGCTGGAGCAGACCACCGACCGCTGCGAGGACGTGGCCGACGTGATCGAGAACCTGCTGCTGGACGCCTGAGGCCACGCCATGTCCCTCGTGGTGGTCGCCATCATCGCCGTCGCGCTGGTCTTCGATTTCTGCAACGGCTTTCACGACGCGGCCAACTCGATCGCCACCATCGTCTCGACGCGCGTGCTGCGGCCCGGCTGGGCGGTCGCCTGGACGGCCCTGTTCAACTTCATCGCCTTCCTCGTCTTCCCGCTGCACGTGGCGCGGACGATCGGCAGCGGCGTCGTCGACCCGGGGATCGTGTCGAACGCGTTCGTGGTGTCCGCGCTGGTGGGGGCCATCGGCTGGGACCTGATCACGTGGTGGTGGGGACTGCCGTCCAGCTCGTCGCACGCGCTGGTGGGTGGTCTGGTGGGCGCCGCCGTCGCGAAGGCGGGCTTTCACGCCATCATCGCCAAGGGGCTGATCCCGATCGCGGTGTTCGTGGTGCTCTCGCCGGCGCTGGGGATGTTGCTGGCGGCCGCGCTGATGACGGCGCTGATCTGGATCTTGCGCGGGGTGGCCCTCCGTCGCGTGGATCGCTGGTTCCAGCGGCTGCAGTTCGCCTCCGCGGCGTTGCTGAGCCTGGGCCACGGCGGCAACGACGCCCAGAAGACCATGGGCATCATCACCGCGCTGCTGATCGCCAATCACCAGCTGGACAGGCAGGCCGGCGTGCCGCTGTGGGTGGTGCTGGCCTGTCACGCGGCGATGGGGCTGGGCACGCTGGCGGGGGGCTGGCGCATCGTGCGCACGATGGGCATGCGCTTGACGGCGCTGCGACCGGTGCACGGCTTCTGCGCCGAAACCGGCGGCGCGATCTCGCTGATCGTGGCCACCGCCCTGGGCGTTCCGGTGTCGACCACGCACGTGATCACGGGTGGCATCGTGGGGGTGGGCGCGGTGACACGCGCCGGCGCCGTGCGCTGGCGGATCGCGGTGCGCGTCCTGTGGGCGTGGCTCTTCACCATCCAGACGGCGGCGCTGATGTCAGCCGGCGCCATGCTGCTCTGCCGCGCGCTGGGCTTCCCACCCTGAAAGGCTGCCGCCGACGTTTCGTGCGCGAAACCATTCGGTGATCGCGGCCACGCCATGGGACGTTCGCGACCGCTTCCCATGTATCGCAAGGGTGTGCCGGTCGTTTTTCCGACGGTGATCCCCCACGCGGACGCGTTCCGCCCCGACGTCGCGTGATAACTTAGGCGAGGCCCCGATTTCGACGACCGATTAACCAGGAGAATGCATAGTGAACCATTTAAGACTGACTTCTTTCATGATGGTGGCGGCGGCGGCGACGCTGGGTCTGACGACCGGCTGCAGCAGCAGTAGCTCGAGCGGCGGCACCGGCGGCACGGGCGTCGCCGGAAGCGCTGGCCTGGGCGGCAAGACTGGCACGGCCGGCTCGAACGGCACGGCGGGCGCGGCCGGCGGCACGACCGGCACCGCGGGCGCGGCCGGGGGCGCGGCGGGTGGCGCGGCCGGCGGCACGATCGGCTCCCTCGGAGGCGCGGCCGGAGGCGCGGCCGGCGGCGCGGCCGGCGGCACGATCGGCTCGCCTGGTGGTGCTGCGGGCGGCGCAGCGGGCGGCGCGGCCGGTTCCGTCGGTGGCACGACGGGCACCGCCGGCGCAGGTGGTGGCCACGGTGGTGCGGGCGGCACGCCGGTGACCACGCTGCTGGTCGATCACGACGACAGCGCCAACAACCAGACACCCATCGATCCGGCGGCCGAGCTCTCGGTGTCGGACACCTTCTTCGCGGGCAGACTGGCGGCCGAGCACATCCCCTTCGCGACCACGGTCGTTCCGGATGACCAGAACCCCACCACGCCTCACTACGCGGATCTGACGACCTACTCCACGATCCTCTGGTACACGGGCGGCGCGTTCGGAAAGACCATGACGGCCTCGCAGGAGGCCACTTTGAAGAACTGGCTCGACGCCGGCGGCAAGACGCTGCTCATCTTCTCCGAGAACCTGATCTATGACCTTGGGTCGGGCGGAGACTGGGCGACGGTCAACAACGATACCTTCCTGACCGACTATCTGGGCGCCGCCGGCTGGGTCGCCGACGCCGTCCAGTTCGTCAACGGGCAGGACGCCCCGCTGGAGCACACGACGTACGCGGTCGACGGCGCCGCGGGAACTGCGTTCGCGAACCTGCGCTTCACGGTCATCGCCGATACGCCGATCAGCAGCACCGCGGACGTCGTCAACCCGGCGACCGGGACCGTGCCGCTGGCGACGTTGCCTGCTGACGTGCAGACGACGAACGCCAACGTCAGCGCCCCGATCGCGGTCCTGCGCACCGCGGTGGGCACCGCCGGCACCTCCAAGGTGCTGTATGTCGGCCTGCCGGTCGAGAACATTCAGGGCGCCCCCACGAACACCGGCGCCGAGTTCGTCCACGCCGCGCTGAAGACCGTCGGCCTGGTCCCGTAGTCGTTCCAGCAGTTCCGGTTCGGGGCGCCCTGATACGGCGCCCCGAACCCCCAAACATTCGCGGTCCCACGGTCGCAAGGCAGGACGACCCGAAGGTCAGCGGCCCGTTCCCAGGTCTGCCCGCGCCGCGCTCGGCTCGGCGTGGCGAAAGACCAGGCGGGTCAGCGCCGGCAGCAGAAACAGGCTGATCGCCGTCGAGACCAGCAGCCCGCCGATCACCGCGGTGGCCAGCGGGCGCTGCAGGTCGGCGCCGGCGCCCAGCCCCAGCGCCAGCGGCGCCAGCCCCGCGATGGTGGCCAGCGTCGTCATCAGGATCGGCCGCACCCGCAGGCCACCGGCGTGCAACAGGGCCCCCTCCAGGGTCAGGCCGTCCCGCCAGGACGACTCGGTCTGCTCCAGCAGCAGGATGCCGTTCTTCACCACCAGGCCCACCAGCAGCACGCAGCCCATCAGCGAGGACGCGTTCAGCGGCACGCCCGCCGCCAGCAGCGACAGCAGCGCGCCGACCACCGCCAGCGGCACGGTGGCCAGCACCAGCAGCGCCATGCGCACCCGCCGAAACTGCGCCAGCAGGATGATCAGCACCGCCAGCGCGGCGATGGCCAGCACGCGCCCCAGCGCCGCGAAGGTCTCGGCCTGCGCGCGGATCTGTCCCCCCAGCTCGCTGCTGTACCCCTGGGGCAGCGACAGCCCCTTCAGGCGCTCGCTGGCGTCGCGCGCCACCGAGCCGAGATCGCGCTCCTCGCGATCGGCCGTCACGATGACGACCGGGCGCAGGTTCTCGCGCAGCAGCAGGCTGGGCGAGTCGGTCCGCTCGAAGCGCGCGATGGCCCCCAGCGACGTGGTGGCGGTGCCCGTCGCGGGCAGCAGCGGCAGCCGCTGGATGGCGGCGCCGTCGAAGCGAACGGCGTCCGCGTAGCGCACGCGAACGCCGATGGGCCGGTCGGCCCGCGGGATCACCGTGGCCACCGCGCCGTGCAGCGCCGTATCCAGCTGCGCCGTCACGTCAGCTTCGGTCAGGCCCAGGCGCGCCGTCGCGGCGGCGTCGAAGCGCACCCGCAGCTCGGGCGCGTTGCCTTCGAAGCCGGGGAACAGGTCGACCAGGCCGGCCGTGCCTTCCAGGCGGCCGGCGACCTCGCGCGCCGCCACCCGCAGCGTCTGGTAATCGTCGCCGAACAGCTTCACCTCGACGGGGCGGGGCGCGCCCGAAAGGTCGTTCAGGATGTCCTGCAGCACCTGCACGAATTCGACGCGCGCCTCGGGCACCTCGCGCTCGACGCGGGCACGCGCGTCGGCGATCACCTCTTCGGCGTCTCGCTGCCGGGCGCCGCGCGCTCGCAGGCGGACCATGATGTCGCCGCGATTCACCTCGGTGGCGGCGGCAGGGCCCAGCTCGGCCCCGGTCCGCCGCGAATAGGTGACCACCTCGGGCAACGATCGCAACACGCCCTCGATCTTTCGCGCCACGCGATCGGTGTCGGCCAGCGACGTCCCCGCAGGCAGGAAATAGTCGAGCACGAACGCCCCCTCATCCATCTCCGGCAGGAAGCCGGTCTCGACGAAGCGCGCGGCGGCGGCGCCACCCGCCAGCAGCGCCAGCGCCAGCAGCAGGCCCAGCCAGGGCCGGCGCAACAGCGGGCCGGCCAGCCGTGCGTAGGCCTGGCCGGAGGGGGACGCGCGCGGGGGCGCGGTGGGCTTGCGCGGGCGCATCCAGTCGGCCGCCGCCAGCGGAACGACGGTGACAGCCACCGCCAGGGACAGCAGCACCGCCGCCGTCAGCGTGGTGGCCAGCGCGATGAAGAACGTGCCGACCAGTCCCTGCAGACCGGCCAGGGGCAGGAACACCACGACGGTGGTGGCGGTGGTGCCGATCAGGGGCGCACGCAGGGAGCGCACGGCCCCCCAGGCCGCCGCGCCAGCGTCCTCGCCCGCGTCCAGCCGCCGTCGCATGGCCTCGACCACCACGATGGCGTCATCGACCACCAGGCCGATGGCGACCGCCAGGCCGCCCAGCGACATCAGGTTCAGGCTTTGCCCCAGCAGGCGAATGGGCACGAACGTGGCGCCCAGCGTGATGGGCACGGCCAGCGCCGCGATCAGCCCGCCCCGCAGATCGCGCAGGAACAGCGCGATAACGCCCACGCACAGCAGGATCCCGATGACGATGGCGTCGCGCACCGAACGCAGCGACTCGGTGACCAGCTGGGCCTGGTCGTACACCGGGACCACCTTCACCCCCGGCGGGAACGTGCGCACCGTCTGCTCGACGGTCGCGCGCACCCGCTCGACCAGCTCGGGCGTGCTGACGCCGGGCAGGCGGCTGACGCTGACCAGCACCGTCTCGCCGTCGGGCCCGGCCACGCGCAGCAGCCGATCCTCGGCGCCCTCCTCGATGGTGGCGACGGCGGACAGGGGCACGGGGCTTCCGTCGGCCCCCACCGCCACGGGCAGCAGCGCCAGGTCCGGGAGGGCACGCGGCTGGCCCGACGCCATCACCGTCACCAGGGCGTGGGCGTCGTCGAAGCGACCGACCGCCTGCAGGGGCGTGGCGTCGCGCAGCTGCTCGGCGATGCGGGCCGGCGTCAGGCGCAAGGCCGCCGCGCGGGCCGGATCGACGATCACCTCGATCTCGCGCACGTCGCCGCCCAGCACCTCGACGCGGCCCACGCCCGGCACGCGCGACAGGGCGGGGCGCAGCACCAGCTCGGACAGATCGCGCAGCCGCCGCGAATCCAGCGGGCCGCTGACGTTGAAGGTGACGACGGGGAAGGATGTGGTGGTCAACCGCTCCACCACCACGTCGGTGCCGGCGGGCAGCGCGCCGCGCGTGTCGCCCACCCGCGACTCCGTCAGCTGCAGGGCGCGCCACATGTCGGTGCCTGGCGCGAACAGCAACGAGATCTCGACGGCGCCCCGGATGGTGCGCGAGCGCACCCGCTCGACACCCTGGACGGTGGCCAGGGCCGTCTCCAGCGGGCGGCCCAGCGTGGCCTGGGTCAGCTCGGGCGGGGCGTCCCCGCGGCGCGCCACCACCACGATGCGGGGAAACTCGACCTCGGGGTAGATGCCGCTCGGCATTCGCGTGGCCAGGTAAGCGCCGCAGGCGGCGACACCCAGGGCCACCACCCACACCAGCGCCCGCCGGGACGCCGGCCCGCCGGTCGCCGTCACGGCTGCCGCTCGATCGAGAGGGGCTCGCCGTCGTTCACCCCCAGCGCCGGTTCGATGACCACCTCGTCGCCGGCGACCAGCCCCTTCGCCTCGACCAGCGCTCCCGCCGTCGCGCCCCGCTCGATCGATCGCGCGTGGGCCAGGCCGTCCTTGCCGCACAGGATCACCTCGACCTCGGTCGCCTTCCCGGCCTGCAAAGCCGCGGCGGGCACGCCTGGCGCCGAACGAGCCGCCCCGATCTGGACGCGCGCCGTCCCCAGCAATCCGATGGGGGGCCGCACGCCCGTCGTCAGCTCCAGCGCGACGCGCACCACGCCCAGGCCGGTGGCACGGTCGACGGCCGGTGAGACGGCCGTGACGGCGCCGGTCCAGCGGGCGCCGGGCAGGGCGGCGACGGTGATGGAAGCGGGCTGTCCGATCTTGGCCCGGACCAGCTCGCTGGCGGTGGTGTCGGCGACCAGCTCCAGCCGCGAGGGATCTGCGATCTCGACGATGGGCGTGGCGGGCGTGCCGTCGACCAGCTCGCCGGGGCGGCGGAACACCTTCACCACCGTGCCCGCCAGCGGGCTGGTCACGGTGGTGCGGCCCACCTGACGCTCGGCCCGGTGCGCGGTGGCCTCGGCTTCGTCCCGGGAGGCCCGGGCGGCGGCGGCGCGCGCCTGGGCGTCATCCACCTCCTGGCGGGCGGCGATGCCGCGCTCGAAGACGCGCTGGACCCGCGCGGCGGTGGCCTCGGCGTTCTTCGCCTCGGCTGTGGCGCGCGCCAGCGAGGCCCGCGCCGCGCTGGCCTCGTCGGCCAGCGGCCCGGCGTCCACGCGCGCCACCACCTGACCGGCCCGCACCACGTCGCCCTCGCGAACGCGCACTTCAAGGATCCGGCCCTGAACTTGTGGCGCCACCTGTGCGTCCCGGTCGGGCAGCGCGGCGATGGTCCCGGTCAGCTGCAGCGCATCCGTGACGGTGATGGGCTGGACGGCGACGCAGCGAACCCGCTTCTTCGTGATGCCGGCGGCGGGCTCGGGCCTGCGGCAGGCCGCCAGCGCCGCCAGCGCGCCGAAGAAGATCACGGTCCGGGCGCGTCGCTTCGTCATCGGGCTTCACCTTCGGCCGCTGTTCCGACGGCGCGCTCCAGCTGGGCCAGGGCCCGCTGCCAGGTGACCCGCGCCTCCAGCGCCGCCAGGCGCGCCTCCAGCACCGCCCGCTGCGCGTCGAGCACGCGCAGGAGGTCCAGCCGGCCGTCGCGGTAGCCACCTTCCGTCATGCGCAGGGCCTCCTCCAGGGACGGCAGCACGTCGTTCGCCAGCGCCCGCGCGCGCAAGGCAGCCGCCTCGCTCTGCCGGTAGGCGTCGCCCAGCTGGGCGGTCAGGCGGCGCAGGTCGGTCTCGGCCGTCAGCTCGGCCAGGGCCTGCTGGGCACGGGCGTGAGCGATGGCCCCACCGCGCAGGCTCAGCAGCGGTGCCTCGAACGACAGTCCCCCGATCACGTCGGTTCCAGGCGTGGTCGGGTCGTCCTGCGCGACCGCCAGCTGCGCCGTCACGACGGGCCAGCGCGCCCGCTGTTCGGCGCGCACGTGCTGCGCGGCGGCCAGGGCCTGGGCGCGGTCCCGGCGCAGGGCCGGGTGCCGCTCGAACAGCTGCTGCAGGGCTTGCCCCTCGTCGGGCAGGGGACCGATGGCCGGCTCGCCTTCTGCTCGCCACGCCCCAGGGCCCAGCCAGACCTCGAGGCGGGCGCTGGCAGCGGGGATGGCCAGCGCGGCGGCGTCAGCCTCGGCGCGGGCCCGGGCCCGCTCGCCGGTCGTGCGCACCTGGTCCAGGCGGGGGCCGCTGCCCGTCTCGAACCGATCGTGCGCGATCTCGGCGACGCGCGCGGCGTCGGCCGCCGCCTGCTCCAGCAACTGGCCCCGCTGCTGGGCGGCCCACAGCTCCAGCCAGGCGGCGGTGACGTCCAGCCGCGCCTCGACCGCCACGGCCTCGATGTCCAGGTGCGCCGCCTCGGCGTCGGCGCGGGCGGCCGCGATGCCGGTGCTGCGCTGGCCGAACAGCGGCAGCGGCTGCAGCAGCGACGTGGTCAGCTTCGCCGTGACCGAGGCGGTCGTGAAGCCGATGGTGGGGTTCGGCAGCGCGCCCACGGCGTCGATCTGCGCGCGGGCCAGGTGCTCGCGCTGCCGGGCCAGCAGCACCTCGGGTCCCCCGCTGGTCGCGCGCGCCCGCGCCTGGGGCAGCGTGACCGGCGCCGGCGGCGCGCCAGCGAACCCCGGGGGCTGGCCCAGCGCGGCCGCCATCAGCGACAGCAGCGACACCGCCGGTGACATACGCCCGTCCTACCGTTCGAAGATGAGAAGAAGATGAGAGGGCCGTCTGGGCCGCCGCGTGACCGGCCTGGCGACCTGCGGGATACTGCCGCCCAGGCCCATGAGGGTGCTGCTGGTCGAGGACTACCAACCGCTGGCGCGCGCGCTGGCGCAAGGCCTGCGCGAGGCGGGCTATGCCGTCGACGCGACCGCTGATGGCCGGCAGGGGCTGGCCCTGGCCGGGGCCAACGGGTACGACGCGCTGGTGCTGGACGTCATGGTGCCCGAGCTCGATGGCCTGGCCATCCTGCGCCGGGTGCGGGCCGCGGGGTCCAGCGCGGCCGTCGTCATCATCACCGCGCGCGACCAGGTCGCCGACCGCATCGCGGGGCTGGATCTGGGCGCCGACGATTATCTGGTGAAGCCGTTCGCGCTGGACGAACTGCTGGCCCGGCTGCGCGCGGTGATACGCCGCCGCTACCAGGCGACCACGAACGTGCTAGCGCTGGGCGACCTGGTCATCGACTCGGCCTCCCGCGCCGTGAAGCGCGCCGGCAAGCCGGTGCCGCTATCGGCGCGCGAGTTCGCGCTGCTGGAGTACCTGGCGCTGCGGCGGGGGCAGATCGTGACGCGCACGGAGATCTGGGAGCACGTCTACGACTTCGCGGCCGAACCGTCGAGCAACGTGGTCGACGTGTACGTCGGCTACCTGCGCCGCAAGCTGGGCGACGGCGCCCCCGGGACCGGGACGCGGCGCCTGATCCGCACGCACCGCGGGCTCGGCTATTCGCTGGAAATCGAAGGGGCGAAGTGAGCGGCGTCAGGCGCTCGCTGCGCGTGCGCATGACGGCCTCGCTGGTGGCGGTGCTGATCCTGGCGCTGGGCACGCTGTCCGTGGTGGTGGACCAGGTGGTGTGGCGCGCCCTGGTGCAACAGCTGGACGCCCAGCTGGCCGACGACGCCAGCGCCGTCGCGGGGATGGCCGAGGACGAGGGCCCCACCGTCGACTTCGAGTACGAGTCGCTGCCCGACTTCGAGCGGTCGCAGCGCCCGGCGTACTTCCAGGCCTGGCTGGACGACGGGCAGGTGCTGGCCCGCTCGCCGTCCCTGCAGGGGCGCGATCTGCCGCGGCCGGCGCCCCCGGGCGCCGCCACCCGGTTCTTCGCGCTGACGTTGCCCGACGGACGACCCGGCCGCGCCGCGGGGCTGCGGCAGCCGCTGCGCATCGAGGAGTCCGGCCCGGGGGCTGTCCGCTCCTCGTCGCGTCACGTGACGGTCGTCGTCGCGCAGGGCACGGAGAAGCTGCGGGCGGCGCTGGGATCGGTGCGCCGCTGGCTGGCGCTGTCGGTGGGCCTCACCATGCTGGCGGCGGCGCTGGCCGTCGTCGCGTCGGTGTCCCGGGGCCTGCGGGCCGCCCGTGACGTGGCGGCCCGCGTCGCCCAGATCGACGCGTCCAGCCCGGGACCGTTCCTGCCCACGCAGCATCTGCCCGACGAGCTGGTGCCGCTGGTCGACAAGGTGAACGAGCTGCTGGCGCGCATCGAGGCGTCCTTCGCGCGCGAGCGACGGTTCACGGCGGACGTCAGTCATGAGCTGCGGACGCCGCTGGCGGCGCTGCGGACCATGATCGAGGTAGCCCTGCGCAAGACGCGCGGGCCGCGAGAGTATGCGTCTGCGATCTCCGAGATGGGCGACGTGGTCGGGCAGATGCAGGGCCTGTGCGAGAACCTGCTGGCGCTGGCCCGGCTGGACGCCGGAGCGGTGCCGGTCCGCGCCCAGCCGGTGGCGCTGCGCGCGCTGGTGGACGAATGCTGGCGGCCCTTCCAGGCGCTGGCGCGCGAGCGGGGCTTGACGTTCACGAACGAACTGGACGGCGACGCCACCGTCACCACCGATCGCGAGCATCTGCGCATCATCGTGTCCAACCTGCTGTCGAACGCGGCCAGCTACACCGCGGGCGGCGGCTGGATCGTGGTGCGGTCCGGCGCCAGCAGCCTGCTGCAGGTCGACGACAGCGGCCCCGGCATTCCCGCCGACGTCCTGCCGCACCTGTTCGAGCGGTTCGTGCGGGGCGACCCCGCACGCAGCGCGGGCGTTCATTGCGGCATCGGCCTGGCGCTGGCGCGCGGCCTGGGCGACATCTTGCGCCTGGCCCTCTCCGCCCAGAACACGCAGGAGGGCGGGGTCTCGTTCCAGGTGCGCGCCGCCGACGCCTCCAGTCCGGCGTCCTGACGGGCGGCGCCGGCGCTTCACCCGAGGTCGAGCAGGGCGCGCCGCTCGGCCGCATCCAGCGGCGCCAGCGCCAGCGCCGCGAGATCGTCACGCATGTGCTGGGCGCTGGTGGTGCCGGTCAGCGGCAACATCTCCTCGTCCAGCGCGAAGCGGAACACGATGGCCGCGGGCGAGGCGCCCCGGCGCTCCGCCGCCCGGATCACGGCGGCGCTGGCCACCACGTGCGGGTTCGCGGTCAGCAGCGAGAAGCCCTGATACACGATCCCTTCGTCGCGGCAGACCGCGCGCACCTCGCGGTCCCATCCGCGGCGCGCGTAGCAGCGGTTCTGTACGAAGGTGGGCCTGACCAGGCCATCGCGTTCCGCCAGCGCGCACAGCGCCGACAGCTGCTGGGCGGTGACGTTGCTGATCCCCAGCCGCGCGGTCTGGCCCGCTTGCGCCAGCTCGCTCATGGCGCGCCAGACCTCGCCATCGACCGCGGTCAGCCCGGACGCGCGCTCGGGCCCGTGCAGCAGATAACAGTCCAGGCGGTCGGTGCGCAGGTGCTCGAGCGAGCTGGCGAACGATTGCCTCACCTGCTGCGCGGGGCTGGCGTTCGCCTGGTAAGGCAGGCGGTGATCTTGCCCACGGGCGTAGGTGAACTTCGTCTGCAGGAACAGCTGCGCGCGCGTCAGCTCGCCACGCGCGATGGCCGCAGCGACGGCGGCGCCCACTCCCTCCTCGAAGTAGTGCTTGCGCTGATTCGCGGTGTCGATGGCCCGGAAGCCACACGCCAGCGCCTGACCGGTCAGCGCCGTGGTTGCCTCTTCCTTCCAGGCGGTGCCGTACACGAACCGGGGAACCATCCCCTCGGCTCGCTGGTGTGGCGCCGTCGCCTTCGCCTCCTCGTCGCGCATCCGCGGCGTCCTCAGCTGGCGTCCAGGGCGCGCATCAACGCGTCCATGTCGACCGGCTTGACGATGTGGGCGTCGAACCCCGCCGCCCGCGCGCGCTGCCGGTCGGCGTCCTGCCCGTAGCCCGTGACGGCGATGATCCGCGTCTTGTCGTCGATCAGCTTCGACATGCGCAGGCGGGCGGCCAGCTCGTAGCCGTCCATGATGGGCAGCCCGATGTCCAGCAGGCAGAAGTCCGGGTTGAACAGGGGCGCCACCTCCAGCGCCGCCACGGCGTCGTGCACCGCCCGCACCTGGTAGCCCAGCTGCGACAGCAGCTCGGCCAGGCTGTTCGCCGCGTCGACGTTGTCGTCGACCAGCAGGATGCGGCGGCCGCGATGGGGCCGCTCCGGCTTCGCGCCTGGTGGCGGGGACATCGCCACCGCCGGGGCCGGCTGCGCCGCCGGCATCAGGGGCAGCTCGACGGTGAACTCGCTGCCCCGCCCCGGCCCCTCGCTGTGGGCCCCCACCCGCCCGCCGTGCAGATCGACCAGGTTGCGCACGATGGCCAGGCCCAGCCCCAGGCCGCCCTTGGAGCGATCGATCGCCTGCGGTTCCTGGAAGAAGACGTCGAAGATCCGGTTGATGATCTCGGGCGGGATCCCCACGCCCTGATCACGGACCGACAACCGCGCCATGTTCCCCTCGCGCCGCGCGCTGACGAAGATGGTCCCCTCGGGGTCGCTGTACTTCGCGGCGTTCGTCAGCAGGTTGGACACCACCTGCGCCAGCCGGTTGGCATCGCCGTGCACCAGCAAGCCCGTGGAGGGCACGTCCAGCGTCAGCCGCTGCCGCCGCTGCTCCAGCAGCGGGCGCGCCATCTCCAGCCCGGCCGCCACGGCCGCCGCCAGCTCCAGCGGCTCGCGCCGCAGCTCGATCTTGCCCCGCGTGATGCGCGAGACGTCCAGCAGGTCGTCGACCAGCCGGACCAGATGACCGACCTGCCGCTCGATCACGGCGTGCTCGCGGCCGACCTGCCCGCGCATGCGCATCAGCTGCAATGCCGTCAGGATCGGTGACAGCGGGTTCCGCAGCTCGTGACCGAGCATGGCCAGGAACTCGTCCTTGGCCCGGTTGGCGGTCTCGGCCAGGGCGCGCGCCTGCTCGGCCTCCCCCTTGGCCCGCTCCAGCTCCGACCGCTGCACCTCCAGCTCTCGCCGGGCGTGAACCTGCTCGGTCACCTCCAGGTCGAACGTCATCACGCCCTCGATGCGGCCCGTGTCGTCGCGCACCGGCAAGTAGACGAAGTTCCAGTACGTGTCTCGCATCCCCCCCGGCGCCGCGGGATCCTGCAGCTTGACCACGCTCTCGTGCCCCTCGATTCGCTCGCCGGTCTGGAACACGCGGCGCAGCAGCGTCGGATACTCCTGGGCCTTGAACTCGGGCACCGCCTCCTCCAGCGGCTTGCCCAGGATCTGCCGTCCACCCAGCGCCGCGATGGTCATGGGGTGGGCGAAGTCGACGATCAGGTCGGGCCCGCGCAGGAAGTTGACGATGGCGGGCAGCTGCCCCAGCAGCCCGCTCAGGCGATTGCGCTCCGTCTCGGCCGCCCGGCGCAGGCGCGCGCTCTCCAGGTGGGCGCGCACGCGCGCCACCAGCTCCTTCGCCTGGAAGGGCTTCACCAGGTAGTCGTCGGCGCCCGCCTCCAGGCCCTCGATGCGCGACTCCTCACCAGCCCGCGCCGACAGGATGATGACCGGAGTGCGCGCCAGGCGCGGGTCGGCCCGCACCTGCTGCAACAGCCCGAAGCCGTCCAGCTTGGGCATCATGGCATCGGTCAGGATCAGGTCGGGCTGCCGTTCGCGCGCCGCCGCCAGCGCCTGCTCGCCATCGCCGACGGTCTGCACGACCCAATGGTCGCGCAGCAGCCGCGCCAGGTAATCGCGCATGTCCGCGTTGTCGTCGGCCACCAGCACGAACCCGGCCGGGGCAGGGGACGCGCCCGCCTCGTCGCCCGCCTGATCGTCACGGCTCGCTCTGGTGGGGCCGCTCTCGCCGGACGGCACCCAGCGCAGCGCCTCCTCCACGAAGGGGTTGGCGCGCGCGACCGCCGCGCTTTGCCGATCGGCGACCGTCGACACGCGGTCCGCCGGCAGGTGGTCGCGGCCCAGCGGCACCGATACGGTGAAGGTGGTGCCCTGGTGATGTCGGCTGCTCACCTTGATCTCCCCCCCGTGCAGGCGCACCAGCTCCGCCACCAGCGCCAGGCCGATGCCCGAGCCCTCGTGGGTGCGCGCCTCCGGCGTCTCGATGCGATGGAACCGCTCGAACATGCGGGGCAGCTCTTGGTCCGGGATGCCGACGCCGGTGTCCGTCACGGTCAGCACCACCTTCCGGTCCACCACCTTCAGGCCGACGGCGATGCGCCCTTCCAGCGTGAACTTGAAGGCGTTCGACAGCAGGTTGAGCACGATGGTCTCCCACATGCCGCGATCCACGAACACCTGGTCGGGCAGCGGCGGGCAGTCGACGTCGAAGCGCACGCCGCCCCGCTCGATCGCCGACCGGAACGCGCTGGCCAGATCGACGGTCAGCGCGGCGAGGTCCGTAGGCTGGTAGTGCGCCTGGGCCCGTCCCGCCTCGATGCGCGAGAAGTCGAGCAAGTTGTTCACCAGCTTCAGCAGGCGCAGCGTGTTGCGATGGACCCCCTTCAGCGCGTCGCCCGCCAGCGCCCCGCCGGGCGACGCCAGCGCGTCCTCCTCCGGGCCCAGCATCAGCGTCAGCGGCGTGCGGAACTCGTGGCTGACGTTGGAGAAGAACGTGGTCTTCGCCCGATCGACCTCGGCCAGCGCCTCGGCGCGCAGGCGCTCTTGCTCGTAGGCCTGCGCGCTGGCGACGCTGGCGACGATCTGCCCCGCCACCAGTCCCACGAAGCTGCGATATTCCTCGTCGTAGGGGCGGTACGGATTCAGCGCGGCCACCAGCACGCCGGCGCGCCCGCTTTGTCCCCGCGGTATCAGCGGCCACACCACCGCGCGCGAGGGGGGCCGCCCCCAGGGCGCTTCCGGCACGTGGCCCGCCAGCGGGGAGAGATCCTCGATCACGCGTGGCGCGTGGTCACGAAGCACCTCGAACACGGGCCAGGGCGGGGCGGCCTGGCGGTCGTCCGGCGCCGCGGGCAAGCGCGGCGGGGCGACGCGGTCCCCGGGAGCCACGCCGGCCACACCGGCCAGCACCACCCCGTCAGAGCCGGGTTCGGTCAAGTAGATGAGAGCGAAGGGAAGATCGCGATCGTCGTCGGCCAGCGCCGCGGCGGCCTGCGCGCAGGCTTCCTCGGGCCGGCGCGCGTCCACGGTGCGCGCCGCCAGATCCCGCAGCAGCGCCATGCGCCGCTCCCCGATGATCCGCTGCGTGTCGTCCGTGTTCGCGCAGATGATCCCGCCCGTGCCCCCCCGTTCGTTGGGCACCGGGCTGTACGAGAACGTGTAATACGTCTCTTCCTGGTAGCCGTGCCGCTCCATGATCAGCAGCAGGGCCTCGTCGTACGTCCCCTCGTTCCCGCGCATGGCCCGTTCGGCGCGCGGCGACACCTGGTCCCAGATCTCCCGCCAGACGGTCGAGGCAGGCTGTCCCAGCGCCGTGGGGTGCTTGCCGCCCACGATCGACCGGTAGGCGTCGTTGTACAGGTTGATCAGCTGCTCGCCCCACCACACGAACATGGGCTGGCGCGAGGTCAGGATGATGCGGACGCAGGTCTTCAGGCTTTCCGGCCAGCGCGCGACGGGACCCAACGACGTCGCGGCCCAGTCGAACGCGCGCATGCGCTCGCCCATCTCGCCGCCCCCTTGAAACAGCGCGGCAGCTGCCTGATCCAGGGAACCGCTCAATCTGGACCAGCTTAAGGTCGAACCGACCCATGACAAGTCCGCCGCGGCCCGTCAGGGCGGCGGCCCGCCGACTTTCGCCGGCGGGTACTGGTGCAGGATGGTGTACACCGCCCGCGCCGGGGCGCCCTGACTCCCCAGGGGATGGATGGCCAGCTCGAAGCGGGTGTCCGCGGGCAAGGAGGCAAAATGCCGCTGGCAGGCGATCAGCACGGCCCCCTCCTCGCGCTCGAAAGGGACGGCATCCACAACGACCAGCCGCTCGCCCGTCGATTCGACCACCACCTGCAGGCTGACGTGGTCCGCCCCGTTCAGGTCCAGACCGGCCAGGCGGTGGACCAGCAGATCCGTATCGTCCCCGAACACCACCACCCGGCGCTCGCCAGGGGAGAAGGCGTTCTCGCGCAGGCGAAGGCCGGTCGCGCGCAAGGCGTTCAGGCGGGCCCGCGACAGCGCGGGCGGCAACAGGTCCCGCAGCGCCTCCGTGACGGAGGCGACGCGCGTGGAGACCTGCGCGCAGGTGTCGCAGCCGAACAGGTGCTCGTCGAGGCGATCCGCCTCGGCGGGGGGCAGGTCGCCGGCCCAGTAATCGACCAGCGTCTCCCATGACAGGGGGCAGGGACACGCGGTCACTGCGCGACCTCCGGGGCGGTGGCGGCCCGGCTCTCCAGGCACCGCCGCAAGGCTGCCACCGCGCGATGCCGGCTCACCCGCACGTGGCCGGCGGTCATCGCCAGGCGCGACGCGATCTCGTCGGCCGGGCATTCGTCCTGGAAGCTGAGCATGACCACCTGGCGCGACCGCTCGTCCAGGGCGGCCAGGCACCGCACCAGCGCGCCGGCGTCGGCGCGCGCCTCGTTCCAGGTCGTCCAGGGCGCGGAAGATTCCACGGTCTCCAGGAGGCCCGGGTCGACCGGCACGTCGCGCGCCGCCGTCGAGCGCACGCGCGAGGCCAGGTGGCGGCAGGTCCCCAGGACGAACCGGTCGGCGTGCTCGGGCTCGGCCACCCGACCGGCGCGCGCGGCCTGCAACACCGCCAGCAGCACCGCCTGCACCAGGTCGCGCGCGCGCTCCTCGTCCCGCAGGTGACGCCGGCCATATAGATAGATGCGGGGCGCGAAGCGGCGACACAGCTCCGCCTCGGCCAGGCGTGCATCGCGGCCCGCCGCCGCGATGGTCCTGATCAGCTGGGCGTCAGGTGCGTCCATCGACGCCCGACCGTAGCACGCGCGCCAGCTCGGGGTGACGATGGCCGTCCCCGGCGTCCACGGCGTCCGCCACCCGGCGCTGCCATGCGCTGTCGCCGCCGTCATGCCTCCAGCGCGTCCGCCAGCGCGCGCAGCAGCCGGCCGCCGTCGCCGCTGTACGAACTGCCATGCATCAACGCCAGGGTGCGCGGTTCGGTGGCGGCCAGCTTCTCGAGCAGGCCGCGGGCCCTGCGATCCAGGGTCACGCTGTCGGGCAGGGCCTGGCGCATCGCCTCGGCCGGACCCAGCACGTCGGCCTCGGTCAGCGCCGGCACCTCGTGCCCCGCGTGGGTGAAGAGATCCCCGCACAGCAGAGTGCGGGTCGAGGATTCGGACAGGTACCCGCACTCCCAGTTGTGGGGAAGGTTGGGGGCGTCCAGCCAGCGTACGGTCTTGCCGCCGGCGCCCAGCGCCAGTTGCTCGCCATCAGCCAGGGGACGGGCGGGGCGAATGGCGAAGTCATTGACGGAGACCATGGCGCCGATCTGGCTGCACACCGCCTGCGCCTGCGGCGCGATGGCCAGAAAGTCGTTCAGCGCGCCGCACTCGTCCGACTCGAAGTGCGAGAAACCGACCCAGCGCAGCCGCGCCGGGTCGCCCAGCACGTGCGCCACCGCCTGGCGCACCGCCGGAAACAGCGACCGCATGCCGGTGTGGAACAGCAGAGGCTCGTCGTCCACCACCAGAAACTGGTTGAAGGTGAACCCTCCGGGCATGGCCTGCGGGGGAACGGGCGTGCTGATCCGGAAGATGCCGGCGGAGATCTCGTGAACGTTCGTGCCGGTGGTGCTGTTCGTGGTGGTCGTCTTGTGAGCCATGGGTTCTCCTTGCCGAAGACGTGCAGGCAGACCGCTTCCCGTTACAGAAATAATTCGTCGACCGGTCCGTCCGGGCGGGCGCGGGAATCGCCGGGCGCCCGGACGGCACGCGCTGTCGGCCTGCGGGAGTTTGTCAGGACCCCTGTCCTTTCTGCGTGAATGTTAAGAACCTTCACAAATGGCCCTTCGGCGCGTGAGCGCTCGCGGCGGGCCCGGTGAGCGCTGGCCGCGCCCGCTCGCTCTCCCTCTGCCGATGCCGGCGGGGCGGCGTTCCCGCCCGAAAAGTGTCACAAAATTTTCAACGCTGGCGAGCCACAACATGACACTTACGCCCTGAATGACGTCTGTCGCGGCCCTGTCTGGCGGGGCGGCCGCGCCTTCCTCACAACTGTGCCCAACCCTGAAAACGCCTGCTAGGCTTCGCTGTCTTTTCATCGTCCGACTCGTCCGACTCCCCCGGAATCGTCATCTGGCTCGCCCTTTTTGGTCCGCTTGACCGAGTTTGATAGACGCCTTGACTATTAAAAGGTCGTGCGGCTAGAACGAATCCCCTGGCCCCCTTCAACCGAGGTATTCACGCAATGAAAAAGCAATCTCTTGCCGGTATCGGGCTCGTGTTCTTCTTCGCGGCCTGCGGCTCTGGTGGTTCCGGATCGAGTGGGAGCGGAGGTACCAGCGGCAGCGGCGGCACCTCGTCGAACGGCAGCGGCGGCAGCAGCAGCGGCGGCAGCAACGGCAGCGGGAGCGGCGGCAGCGTCTCCACCGGCGGCACGCAGGGCGGAACGTCGAGCGGCGGCACGCAGGGCGGAACGTCGAGCGGCGGCACGCAGGGTGGAACGTCGAGCGGCGGCACCCAGGGTGGAACGTCGAGCGGCGGCACGATGGGCGGAACGTCGAGCGGCGGCACGATGGGCGGCAGCGGCACCGGGGGCACCATGGGTGGCACCGGCACCGGGGGCACGATGGGCGGCACCGGCACCGGCGGCACGATGGGCGGCACCGGCACCGGCGGCGCCATGATGACCGGCTCGGGCGGGTCGACCGGGCCTTCGATGGTGATCGTCACCTCGTCGTCCAGCGGCTACTGGCAGATGGGCACCTGGGCCGAAGCTTCCAGCGGCAACGCGAACCTGACGGTCAACGACAGCTCGGCCTCGCAGACCTGGGAGGGCTTCGGCGGCGCGTTCAACGAGCGCGGCTGGACGGCCCTCACCACCGACGACATGAAGAACCAGGCGCTGAAGCTGCTGTTCGACAGCACGGACGGCGCGGGCTTCAGCTGGGGCCGTATCCCGATGGGGGCCAGCGACTACGCCATCAACCGCTACACCTGCGACGACAAGGGTGAGGATCCCGCGGCCATGAGCAGCGGCTCGAACCGGCCCGCCGCCGACACGTCCATGGCCAACTTCACGCTGGACCAGGACAACAAGAACCTGATCCCGTACATCCAGGCCGCGCAGAAGGTGAACCCGAACCTGCGCTTCTGGGCCAGCCCCTGGACGCCGCCGGTGTGGATGAAGACCGGCTACAAGACCGACGACGGCAGCGGCGGGACGGCCAAGAAGCCGTCCTACTTCGACGGCGGCAGCTTCGTCACGAACAACGCGGATGCCCTGACGGCGTACGCGACGTACTACACGAAGTTCGTCCAGGGCTACATGGACAAGAACATCAAGATCGAGATCGTGTCGCCGCAGAACGAGCCCGGCTACGACCAGAACTACCCCTCCTGCCTGTGGGACAAGGCCACGTACACCACCTGGGTCGGCAAGTACCTGGGGCCGGCCATGCAGAAGATCGGCGTCAAGGTCATGCTGGGAACGCTGTCGAACGCCGGTGACAACAGCCGGACCGATCTCGACATCGCCTCCGCGGTCATGGCCGACTCGACCGCCAACGGCTTCATCTCCGTCGTCGGCGTGCAGTGGGGCGTCCTGGACAAGGTCAACGGCGGCACGAAGTTCGGCAGCCTCCCCATCTGGGCCACCGAGCACAAGTGCGGCAACTACCCGTGGAACCCCAGCGGCTACCCGAAGTACAACAGCTCGCAGGCGCCCAACGATCAGGCCTACGGCGTCGAGAGCTGGGGCTACATCCGCGACGCCATCACCAAGGGTCACGTGACGTCGTACAGCGCCTGGAACATGGTCCTCGACAAGAGCGGTTTGGGGAACGACACCTCGCGTGACTGGAAGCAGGACGCGCTGCTGGTGGCGGACTCGGGCAAGGTCACCGCCACGCCGGCCTACTACGCCTTCCGCCACGTGGCCCAGTACGTGGTCCCGGGCGCCAAGGTGGTCGGCACCAGCGGCGGTGACGGCATCGCCTTCAAGAACCCCGACGGCAGCCTGGTGGTCGCGATGTACAACAGCGGCTCGGCCGTCAGCAACTACATCGTCTCGATCGGCGGCAAGAAGGCGCAGTTCGCGATGCCGGCGCAGGGCTGGGCCACGGTGAAGTACGCGCCGTAGTAGGCGCTCCGCTCACCTCGGTTGACAGCGACCGCCCAGCCTCACCAGGCTGGGCGGTTTTTTTTGCGCCCTGCTCCGGCGGACACCACCGTCATCGGCAGAGCGGAGGGCGGTCAACTTCGATCCGTCCCACCGGACCCGATGTTCCGTCGCGCCGAAGGGCAGGCCCGGAGGCCGCAGCGAACCGATCGGGCGGGGCCGGTCGCAGCGGCGCTCCTGGGGCGGGGCGTGACCTCCTGTGAATTCTGGGCGGACGTCCTCGGGTCCCCGACCACGGCGAATGCTTTTCGCCGCCGCCGGCCGCCGGCGAAAGCTTTGCGCGTTCTTTCGCCCACCCGCGCGCACCTGCGCGCAAAGGTTCGCGCCGCCCTGTCTTGACCAGCGCGAAACATGCGCCGGCGTGAGGGCGCGGCATCGTTTTCGCAATGGGGGGCTCGACGCGATCGACGGATCGAATCGATACCGGCCGCCAGCAGCGGTCCTCAGGAACGGAGAAGCCCCCCGCGATGTCCTACAAGAAGCACTGGTTAGCTCTCGCCCTCATAACGATCGGCTCGTTCGCCATCCTCGGCAACGAAGGTGTGAAGCTGCGGCACGAGCTGCCGCCCATCCCCGGCCACGTCGTCGACGAGAACGGCAGCGCGCTGTTCGACGGCGCCGCGATCACGCGCGGCCAGAACGTCTGGCAGTCGCTGGGGGGGCAGCAGGTGGGATCGATCTGGGGGCACGGCGCCTACGTGGCACCCGACTGGTCGGCGGACTGGCTGCACCGGGAGGCCACCTTCATCCTCGACGAATGGGCCCGGGCGCAGGGCGCGGCCTCGTACCAGGTCCTGCCGCTGGAGGCCCAGGGCGCCCTGCAGGCGCGGCTGTCCAGTGTCGTCCGGACGAACCGCTACGACAAGACGACTGACACGCTGGTCCTTCCCGCGGTGCGCGTGCGCGCGTTCGAGTCGCTGGCGCGCCACTACGGTGACGTGTTCGCCTCCGGCCGCCCCGACTACGCCATCCCGCCCGGCGCGCTGAGCGACGCCGCGAAGATGACGGACATGGCCCGCTTCTTCTGGTGGACCAGCTGGGTCGCCTCCACCGAGCGCCCCGGCAGCACCGTCACCTACACCTCGAACTGGCCGTACGAGCCGCTGGTCGCCAACCGTCCCACCAGCGGCGCCGTGATGTGGAGCCTGATCTCCGTGGTGCTGCTGCTGGCGGGGATCGCGGGGCTGGTCCTCTATCACACGCGCCACCGCGCCGACGACCCGGTGCTCCCGCCGCCGAGCGATCCTTTCTTGAGCGGCAGCGTCACCCTGAGCCAGCGCGCGACCTTCAAGTACTTCTTCGTGGTGGCGCTGCTGATCGTCGCCCAGGTGGGCCTGGGGGGGCTGACCGCGCACTTCGGCGTCGAGGGCACCGGCTTCTTCGGCATGCCGCTGGCGCAGTGGCTGCCGTACGCGGTGACGCGATCCTGGCACACGCAGCTGGGGATCTTCTGGATCGCCACCGCCTGGCTGGGCACGGGGCTGTTCCTGGCGCCCGCCATCGGGGGACGCGAACCGCGCTATCAGCGGCTGGGGGTGAACGTGCTGTTCGTCTGTCTGCTGATCATCGTCGTGGGGGCGCTGGCGGGGCAGTGGCTGTCGGTGCAGCGACGTCTGGGCGGCAGCGTGTGGTACTGGTTCGGGCACCAGGGGTACGAGTACGTCGATCTGGGCCGCTTCTGGCAGATCTTCCTGTTCGCGGGGCTGTTCATCTGGCTGGGCTTGATGCTGCGTGCGCTGTGGCCGGCGCTGCGCCGCCGCGACGAGAATCGCCCGCTGCTGGTGCTGTTCACGCTGTCGTCCGCGGCGATCGCGCTGTTCTACGGCGCCGGCCTGATGTACGGCAAGAGCAGCCACCTGGCCTCCGTCGAGTACTGGCGCTGGTGGGTGATTCACCTGTGGGTGGAGGGCTTCTTCGAGGTGTTCGCCACCGTGGCCATCGCGTTCCTGTTCGTCCGCCTGGGCGTGCTGCGGGCCCGCGCGGCCACCCCGGCCGTGCTGTTCGCGACCGCGGTCTTCCTGGCCGGGGGCATCGTGGGCACGCTGCACCACCTGTACTTCACGGGAACGCCGTCGTCGGCGCTGGCGCTGGGCGCCGTGTTCAGCGCGCTGGAGATCGTTCCCCTGACGCTGATCGGTTTCGAGGTGTGGCAGAGCCTGCGGCTGACCAGCCACGCCGACTGGCTGGTCCGCTACAAATGGCCCATCTACTTCTTCGTGGCGGTGGCGTTCTGGAACCTGGTGGGGGCCGGGCTGTTCGGCTTCCTGATCAATCCGCCCATCTCGCTGTACTACGTGCAGGGGTTGAACCTGACCCCCGTGCACGGGCACACCGCGCTGTTCGGCGTGTACGGCATGCTGGGGATCGGCCTGCTGCTGTTCTCGCTGCGGGCGTTGTCGCCGGCCCCGGCGTGGCGCGAGCGCCCGCTGGCCATCGCGTTCTGGTCTTTGAACGCGGGCCTGCTGATCATGGTGGTCTTCTCGATGCTGCCCATCGGTTTGCTGCAGGCACAGGCCTCGCTGGATCACGGGCTGTGGTACGCGCGCAGCGCCGAGTTCATGCACTCTCCGTTGATGCAGACGCTGAAGTGGCTTCGCGTCCCTGGCGACACCATCTTCGCGGTGGGGGCGCTGTCCCTCGCCTGGTTCGTGGTGGGCCTGCGTGGCGGGTGGTCGGTGGCGGCGCCGCGCCGGCGGTCCGCGACGGCCGAGCTGCCGGCCGGGCACCCGGCCCGGTCGTGACGGATGACCTCTCCCGCGTCATCCCGATCCCGTTCGCTCGCGCCGCGTGAGCACGGCGCGTACGCGCAGCTGGGCGTGCCGCTGGCTGCCGCGTACGCGGGCGGACGGCCCGGCGGGGCCGCGCTGCTGTTCGGGCTGGTGGCGGTCGCGGGCTTTCTGGCCCACGAACCGCTGCTGATAACCCTGGGCCTTCGCGGAAGCCGCGCCCGGGCCGAGTGCGGTCAGCGGGCCAGGCGGCGGGCGCTCCTCCTGGCGGTCGCGGGCGTGGGGGCGGCGGGGTGGGGCGGCTGGCTCGCCCCGGCGGCAGTCCCCATGGTCGGCGTCGCAGCCCTTCTTGCTGTGCTGCTGGTCTTCTTCGTGTGGCGGCGGCGCGAGCGCACCTTCGCCGGCGAGGTCGCGGCGGCCGCGGCGCTGGCCAGCGCCGCCCTGCCCGTGGCGCTCAGCGCCGGATGGCAAGTCCGCGCGGCGCTGGCTGCCTTCCTCGGCTGGAGCGCGGGCTTCGCGGCGGTGACGTTCGTGGTCTGGTCGATCGCGCACAAGCGGGCGCCGGGTCCGGTGACACGGGCCATCGCGCTGCTGGTGCCGGCGCTGGTGGTGGCGGCGGCCTGCCTGCTGGGAAGACAGGCGGCCGCCACCGGTGCGCCGCTGATCCTGGTGGCGGCGGCCGTGACGGCGCTGCGCCCCGCCGCGCGCAGCCTTCACCCGGTGGGCTGGGTGGTGGCTGCGGCCACCGTCGCCCAGGCCGTCGTGGTCGCGGTCATCAATCGCTGAGGCGCGACACGGCGGCCATGACTGTCATGGCGGCAGGCGGGCGGGGCCTTCTCGCTCGCGGCGGGCCGGCCGTCACTTCTTCCCTTCGCTCCACGGGGGAACGATCTTGTTCGCCCGTGCGTAGGCGATCGACTGGCCCAGGTGCTCGTTGTCATGGCCGACCAGCACCAGCAGGACCGCGCGCGCCGTCATCGGATGGCCGAAGAAGTCGACCTTGCGATCGAGGTCCGCGTCGGACAGGCCATGGATCCCGTCGTGCGCGAACGTGAACGACTTCTCGAGGATGGCCTTGATCTTCGCCTTGTCGGTCGTCTGCGTGTCCCACTTGGCGCGGTCCTGCGTCAGGCCCGCCTCGGCAGGCGGCGTCTTGCCGGTGGCCATGCGAACCAGGTTGTAGTTCGCGAAGGCGATGTGCAGGTAGGCCTCCGCGACCGAACGCACGCCAGGCGCCGGCCGCCACTCGTACTTGTTCTGCGGGACGGCCTCTTCCAGGGAGAGGATCTTCTTCTCGACGTCCGCCATCACGCCCAGCAGGTCGGCCTGCAAGGCGCCCGCCTTGTCGCCGGCGGCAGCGGCGGCGGCCGGCGCGGCGGGCGCGGCGCCCGCAACGGCCCCAACCATCGTCATCAGCACCACCATCACGAACGCTCTCGTCATCAGGGTCATGCAAGTCTCCTCGAATCTGATTCGGCGCAAACGGCGCCGGCGTACTTCGCCGCGTGTGAACCGACGCTGGTCTACTTTCCTTCCCGGATGGTGGCACGTCCTCGTTTCCCACGACAGCGCCGCGCTGAACCACGCCCAGGTGACCGCCGGCGAGGGCCAGCGCCCCTGACGGGCTATAATCGCGGCCGATGACATGCGCTGCGGGCTCTCCCCACCACGCGATCAGGCGCCTCGCCCGTTTCACGCTGGCGCTGTCAGCGCTGCTGTCTGCGCCCGCCCGGGCGGCCCTGGGCGACGACGTGAGCACGGTGGCCGCCGCGCAGGCGCGTTTGCACGCGGACCTGACGGTGGCGCAGCGGGGCAGCTACGCGATTCACGAGCTGGCGATGCCCACCGGCGTGCGGCTACGCCACTTCGTGGGCAGCAACGGCACGGTGTTCGCGGTGTCGTGGTCGGGGGGCTGGCGTCCGAACCTGCGCGACGTGATGGGTCGTCACTACGATGACTTCCTGGCCGCCATGCGGGGCCAGCCGTTGAAGCGGGGGGTGGCCCGGATCGAGACGGCCGACATGGTGGTGGTGATGGGCGGCCCGCCGCGCGCGTCGTTCGGACACGTCTACCTGACGGAGCTCGTTCCCGCGGACTTCTTCTCCACCAGCCACGATCTTCTGGACGGTCGCTCTGAATAGCGCGGCGAGCTGGGCGGTCGCGGCGGCGACCCTGTTGATGGTCGGTTGCGGCGGCGGCGGTCCATCGGGCGGTGGTGGTGCCGTCGGCGCCGCCGACGGGGGTGCACCCGCCGGAACCGGCGGCGTCGGTCCGCTGGCAGAGAACAGCGTGGCGGTCACCGTCGATCCCGGTCCGCCCGGCGCGCCCAACGTGAATGGCCTGTTCACGACCGTCACGCTGTGCATGCCCGGCACGACCCAATGCCAGACGTTCGACCACTTCCTGGTCGACACTGGCTCCGTCGGTGTTCGCGTGCTGGCCTCCGAGCTGACGCTGCCGTTGCCGGCGGCGCGGACCGGCGACGGGCAACGGCTGGCCGAGTGCCTGCCCTTCGTGCTGGGAACCGCCTGGGGACCCGTGGCCTCGGCGGACGTCCAGGTGGGCGGTGAGGCGGCGGCGAATCTGCCCGTTCAGGTGATCGGGGATGCCGCCTTTGCCGTTCCCGCCACCTGCACCGGCAGTCCCGCCAGCGATCTGCAGACGCTGCTGGCGCGCGGCATCCTGGGCGTGGGGGTGACCTTGCAGGATTGTGGCGGCGCCTGCGCCCAGCCCGCGACGTCGCTGAACAACCCGGGCATCTATTACGGCTGCGCCACGCAGACCTCCTGCTCCGTCGTCGCCGTCCCCGTCGCGAGTCAGGTCGGGCACCCGGTGGCGGCTTTTCCGGCCGACAACAACGGAACCATCATCTCGCTGCCCGCCATCGGCGCCGGGGGCGCAACGACGGTTCAGGGCACGATGACGTTCGGGATCGGCACGCGCGCCAACAACGGCCTGGGAGCTGCCACCGTGCTGCCGCTCGACCGCAGCGGACTGATCACCACCACGTTCCCGGCGAACGGCAAGGCCTACGCCAGCTACATCGACAGCGGCTCGAACGGGCTGTATTTCCTGGACGCTGCCACGACCGGGCTGCAGCCCTGCAGCGCGCCCCTCGACGGCTTCTACTGTCCCCCGTCGGCCGTGAATCTGGGGGCGGCCCTGTCGGCGAGCAACGGCGGCCGCGCGACCGTCGCCTTCAGCGTCGCCAATGCCGGCAAGCTCAGCGCCGCGAACTGCGCGTTCGACGACCTGGCTGGGGACATGCCCGGGTTCGCGATGGACCCCGCGTCGCCGGGCTTCGACTGGGGGATGCCTTTCTTCTTCGGTCGCTCGATCTACACCGCGATCGAAGGGCGGGGCACGCCCAGCGGGCCCTACGTCGCCTTTTGAATCCTTCGCCACGAGGCAGTCCTCCATGATCGATCACAAGCGCCGGTGGTTCATCGCGATGACAACGGCCGTTGCGCTGGCGGCTTGCTCGGGCGGAGGTCCGGCGAAAGGACGGGGCAGCGGAGGCGCGACCATGAGCGGCAGCGGAGGCGCGACCATGGCCGGCAGTGGAGGCGTGGCGAGCCGCAGCGGTAGCGGCGGCAGCGGCGGGGCCATGAGCGCGTCGGGTGGAAGCGGAGGTGCCGGTACGGGCGGTACGGCCGTGATTGGTATGGGTGGCAGCGGCGGGGCGGTCAGCGGTTCGGGAGGGCGTGCCTCAGGCGGCAGCGGCGGCCCGATCGCAGGCAGCGGCGGCACCACCAGCGGAACCGGCGCCTCCGGCGGCGGGGGCGGAACGTCCAGCAGCGGCGGCGCCCTGGGCAGCGGAGGCGCAGCGGCGGGTGGGGGCGGCGACAGCGTCGGCTCCGGCGGCGCCGCGGGCAGCACCGGGGGCGCGGGCGGCGCCGGCAGTCCCTGCGGGCACAACGGCTCGCTGTTCTGCGACGACTTCGAGAAGCGGGCGGCAGGCCCGGTCTCCAGCTCCACCCCGTGGGTGCCGCAGATCATCGGCAGCGGCACGCTGACCATCGACACCACGACCGCCCACAGCGGCGGCAAATCGCTGCACGTCCACGCCGGCGACGACGACTACGACACCCTGCTGGCCTTCCACGACGCGACCGTGCTGCCCGCGCCCCAGGGAAAATTCTACGCGCGCGCCTTCATCCGCCTGGGACGGGCCATGGCCACCGGTCACAACAGCTACCTGATCGCCGATCCCTTCGCCACGCCGGGCAGCGGCAACAACGTGAGGATTGGCGAGGACAACGGCATGCTGATGTACACCATCAGCGGCGACAGCCACGGCGCGCTGTCGAACGCGAACTACTACACCGATCACAAGCCCGGTGTGGTGTTCGCCCCGTCGACCTGGGTGTGCCTGGAGCTGCTGATCGACGCCAGCCGGCCCGAGCTGGACGTCTGGGTGGACGGCGCCGAGATCCCCGACCTGCACCACACCGACTGGCCGCTGGACAGCTACGACACGCTCCGCTTCGGCTTCGAGAAATACGCGGGCCCCGGCATCGACATCTGGTACGACGACATCGCCATCGGCACCGCCCGCATCGGCTGCCAGTGAGCCGGCGGAGCAGCCGAGCCCGCGCGGCCTGGCCGTCGAGCTAGGGGGTGGCGTCGATCGCTTTTTGCAGCAGCGCCAGCGCCTGGGTCTCGCTGCACGCCTTCTTCGCGATCTTCATGCCCAGCACCCGCCGGCCGCGGGCCGCCCAGAACGTGTACTGGTGCTCCAGCATCTCCGGATGCTTGGGCGCGTCCTTCACCACGAAGCCGATGGCGTCCCGGAGCTGAATCTTCTTCCAGCTCCACGGCAGCAGGGGATCGGGGATCACCGGCGCGGGTGTGCCGGGTGGAATGAGGGGACGATTGATGGCCACGAAGGTGTCCCGGGCGTCGCCGCCGACCTGGAAATGGAACCGGCACTCGCCCTCGTCCTGGATCTCGCCGGCATACTCGGCGTCGGTTCGCCCGCACGTCGACATCACGTCGGCCTTCTTCAAGATCTGCGACGACGGGCCATGACAACATTTCGCGGCGCCACCGCGGGCGCCCGGATCATGAAAGACCTTCTCGCAAGCGGGGGCCGCCGGTTTGGGCGCCTCCTCCACGGGGGGCGGCGGCAGCTCGCGCGACGGACAACCGCCCAGCGCCAGCAGCACGCCGAACAGCGGAGCGACGTATCGACGAGAAACGGGCCCCGGGTCAGCCGTGTGCAGCCGCATGGCGAAACTCTACCCCGGCCGCTGCGAGGGCTGAAGGTTCATTCCCGCAGGGGCTTCCGAGCGCGCGGGGACAGACCATCCTGCAAGGCGCCTGGCCCCCGGCGTCATCACCCGCTAAACCCCGGCCGGATTTCCGTCGATGCCGCTGAGGGCCTGCGTGGCCCGCCCATGCGCATTTCCGCCACCGACCGAATCATCCGGGAAGCCCAGCAGCACGACAGCGCTGCCGTGGAGGCGGGGGCGGACGAACACCCGGACACCGACAAGGTCAGCGGCCCGCCGCTGCTGAGTTTCGGGCTGCCCGGTCGGCGGCCCTCCCCGTCATTCGGCGATGCGGACTCCCGCTTCGACGACGATGATGAGGACGACCCGGAGGCGTACGAAGAAGGCGAGACGCAGGTCGACGCCATGCGCTCGGCCGCCGCGCTCGATCAGATGCGGGCGCTGCAGGACGAAGGCAAGCTGACGCCCCCGCCGGTTCGCGCCCGTCGGTCCGGCCGCCACCACGGGTTGCCGCCGGGTCGCCCGGTCGGCGGCGCGAAGCTGGGTCTGGTCCCCCCGGTGGCCGTGAAAGGCTTTCCGCAGACCATGCTGATGTTCGCCGCGGCCAGCAGGCCGTCGGCCACCCCATCGGAACCGGCGCCGCTACCGGCGGCTCTTCTTGCGACCCCGCCGCCTGCAGCGGCTCTTCCGACGCCGCCGCCTGCAGCGCCTCTGCTGATCCCGGCGGCGGCAGCGCCTGTCGCGCCACCGCGAAATCAGCCGCCACGGCGCACAGCAGAGCCGTTCGAGGCGGTTCGAACGCCCAGTCCGGCACCGTTGCTGCTGCATCGACGGGCCAGGGTGGGCCGGCGCACCGGCTTTGCCATCGCGGCCACCACCGCCATCGCGGTCACGCTGATCCTGGGTAGCTGGACCGACCGCGAGAGTCTTTCCCGGCACGCGGTGGTCGCGCGACCGGCCGAAGAAGGACCGCCGGTCGTCGAGCCGGCCGCCCCCGCCGCCACCGTTCCCCCGAGCGCGGACCCCTCCGCCGCGCTGGTCGCCGTGGCGCCACCGGCGGCCGTCGCCGTTCCGGTCTCCCCGTCGCCGGCCCCGGTTCCCCCTCCGCCGGCCGCTCCGCCCGTGATCACGCCGCCCGCGCAATCCCACACCCTCGTGTCGCCGCCTGCGCCCAAGGCACCGGTCGCCGCGGCGAGCACCGACGAGGTCAGCCCGCTGACCAAGCGAGCTTCGAAGCGCGCGCAGGCCGCCGCGAGCTCGGCCAGGGTCGCCAAAGCGCGCCTCCCCAAGAAGAAGGCTTTGGCCAGCAAGAAGAACGTGAGAGCGGCGAAGTCCAGCCGTGCCGGCGGGGTAGGGCGGACTTCCGCCGGCCCGGCCTCGCGCGGGCACTCCGACCCGGACGACACGCTACCGATCTCGGACTGAGCGAAGCGCCTCCGCCGACGCCGTGTCGGCCCGCCGGCCAACGGCGGTGCTCACTGGAAGTGGGCGCGGAGGACGGTGTACTCGTCGGCGTTGCCGATCAGCAGGTCGCCGTCATCCGTCACGGCCAGGCCCTGTGGATGGTTCAGGCTGCCTGGTAATGGTCCGGTGATGATCCCCTTGGATCCATCGGTTCCGACGACCGTTTGGATGCGCCCCGTCGCCAGGTCCAGACGCAAGACGGTATCGGTCTGCGTCGTGTAGACGTGGCCATTGCGATCAGCGGCGACGCTGGCGCCCCCGGGACCGACCACGGTGGCCGTGCCCAGCCCATGATCGACGCGTAGAAGCAAACCGCCGGCGGCCACATACAGAAGGCCATCGGCGGCCACGGCCGCGCCGGCGGTCCCCAGATGCTGGAGCTTGTTCGAATAGGCGAGATCCGAGAAGGGGCGCGTCACCGTCGTATGGGCAACGGGATCGATCTGCGTGACGCCCGGGGTGAAGTTCCCGACCAAGATCAGCGAGCCGTCGAACGAGGCCAGTCCTGGCCTGGCGAAGTTGTGGTTCGCGGGGTTCAGCGGGTTGCCACCGGTCGATTGACACGCTCCCCATGCGGGCCCGATCTGAAGGTCCGGGACCGCAGGATCGGGCGAGAGCAGCCAGATCGAGCAATCGTTGCGTTCGAGCACGTACAGCCCGCCGCCGGGCGCCGGAATGACGGTCGCGGCATCGGCGGCGTGCGCCGTGGTCAACGACGCCACCACGTTCGTCTGCAGATCGACGGTCGCCAGGCCGTCTGGATTGGCCCACAGCGCGTTCGTGGTCACCAGCGCCCAGGGCAAGTAGGCCACGTTCCCGGAGGTCGCCAGGCTGATCGGCGCGCTCGAGAAGACCGACTGCGCTGCCGGCCCCAGCCTCTCGATCCCCGTCACCCTGTCCAGCCCTGCCCAGGTCGTCGGCGCGGCCGATCGGCGATCCCACCGGCTGATCTGGAAGCCGCGCTGGATCAGCAGGTCGCCGTGCGGCCCCCGGGTCAGTCTCACCCCCAGGGGAAACGACGGAGCGACGCTGGAACCAAGCGCGATCACCTTCTGGGTCGAGCTCGCATCGGTCCCGACCACGAATTCCCCGTATGGGTCCAGGACCCAGGTGGAAACGTCGGACGGTAGCGCGGCGACACTGGCCACGCTGCCTGAGGCGACATCGATGGAGAGGACCTGCCGGGACCAGCTGCCGTCATCCAGCGCGGTGGCCACCACCACCAGGATGGTCCCCGCCGCGGTCATGACGGTGCTGTCGACCGAGCTCGACGGGGGAAATCCGGCCAGCGTCGTCATGGTCACCGACCCGTCGGTGGGATTCACGCGGAACAGCCGGCCGTCGTTCGTCACCTGGAAAAGGGCGTCACCGCTAGGCCAGCCCACCAGCGCGCCGAAGAAGGCGCCACCGATGCGCGCCGTGACCGGCGGCCCCGCCGTCCCGTTCAGCGAGATGGGCGTGATGGTCGGGATGTCCGAGACGTCTACCGTAGCGGCGACATACAGCACGCCGCGCTGATACAGGATCTGCCCCACTATCAGCGCATCGAGCGCGTGCGCAGGGGTGACTGGCAGAGTGGTCACGCGCGCCGTGTCGCCGTCGATGGCTCGCACGACGCTTCCATCCAGCACGAACACGCGATTGTCGTCGGGATCGAAAGCAACGCTCTCGAGCAGTGCGAAGCGCGCCGCCGGCCCTGTCCCATCGATGTTGCCCGGGCCGCCCGGCTGGCCGGCAAGAACCTGCAGCAGGCCCGTCGCCGGCGAGGTCCCGCCGGCTCCCCCGATTCCCGGCGTCCCCGCTGTGCCTCCGACGATCACGATCGGCGCGCCGCCCAGGCCGCCGACGCCCGTCCCCGGCCGGTCACCGCACCCGCCCGCGGCGCCACCGGGCCCGCCATGGCCCGCGAGGTCCCCGCAGGCACCGGCGACGCCTGCCCCCCCGCCAGCTCCTGCGATGCCGCCAGCGCCCGGCCCCCCGGCCTGCCCTCCGTTGTCCACCCCAGCGGTGCCGCCGGCTCCTCCTGCCGGACCCCCACCCCGATCACCCGGACCTCCGCCCGCGGCCCCCGCAACGCCGGTGACGCGAACGCCCCCCGCGCCTCCCATTCCGTACGACGAGCCTCCGGATTCCCCCGTCGGGCCCGCACCGGCGGCCCCGCCAGGGCGGGCAGGACCGCCGCTGCAGCCACAGACCGCGGCGAACAACGTCGCTGCCACCGCGAGACCGGATCTCTGCGTCGTACATCGCATGCCGCCGTCTCCCATCAAAGGGTATGCCGCCCGGGCCCGCCCTACGACGGGCGGCTGACCGGGGTCGCACAGCGATGATGGGCCTGATCGGTCCCCGCCGCGACATCGCTGTCCGGATCGGGTCGGCACGCCGACGGGGCCTCCCAGCCGTCGAGCGTCTGCGGCTGCGCCGGCAGAGCTGATTGATCGAGGGGGACGCCTGCCCTTATCGTTGGTTCATGGGTTCATCTCGCCGAGCGCTTCGCTCACCGCCGGGGAACCTGGGCCTGGGGGTGCTGTTCCTGATCGCGGCCGCTGGCTGCTCTGCGAATGGCAGCAACAACACGGTCGGCGGCACGGGGTCGGGGGGAAGCACCAGCAGCGGGGGAAGCGGCGGCAACGTGAGTGCCACCGGCGGGGCGGCCGGAAATCCGGGGCCGGGTACCGCCTCGGGGGGAAGCGCGCCAGCCGGCGGGTCGGATGGGACGGGGGCGGGCGGTTTCTCGGGCGGGGCAGGCAGCGCGCCGCCGGGGCACGCGGGCAACGCCGGCGGGGCAGGCAGCGGCGGGGTCAGCTCGGGCGGCGCCAGTGGCCAGAGCGGCCAGGGCGGCCAGGCGGGCTCGAAGGGGGGCGGGGGCGCGCCCGCCGGGTCGCGATGGGTGCCTGACAAGGCGACGACGTTCTTCTGGAATCTCGCCAGCGCGCCGCCCGACAACACGAAGAATGTCGGTGCGTACGACATCGACGGCTGGAACAACAGCGCGACAGAGGTGGCCGCGCTGCACGCGCGCGGCCTCAGGGTGGTCTGCTACATGGACGCCGGCACGTACGAGCCGGGGCGCCCCGACTCCAGCACCTTCCCCGCGTCGTCGAAGGGCAGCGCCGTCGCCGGCTGGCCGGGCGAGCTGTGGCTGGACGTGCGACCGTCGGGCCCCAACTACGCGGCCCTGCAGGCCATCATGCGGGCGCGCTTCCAGGTCTGCCGGGACAAGGGCTTCGATGCCGTCGAGCCCGACAACCTGGACTCGTATCTGAACAGCCCCGGCTTCGCCACCACCGCCGCCGATCAGCTCGCCTACAACCAGTGGCTGGCGACGACCGCGCACGAGCTGGGCCTGGCGGTGTTCCAGAAGAACGATCTCGACCAGATCCCGCAGCTGCAGCCGTTCTTCGACGGCATCCTGGACGAGGAGTGCAACAAGTACTCCGAGTGCGACGCGCTCGCGCCGTACGTCGCCGCGGGGAAGCCGGCCTGGAACGCGGAGTATCGCGACGACGGCGAGTCCACGGCAACCTTCTGCTCGAAGGATGTCGCCGCCGGCATCGTGGGCGCGCTGTTCTCGCTGGACCTCGACGGCAGCGTGTTCGAGCCGTGCCCGAACGATGTCGGGATCATCCAGTAGCCGCTCTACTTCTTGATGCCGCTGCGGATGGCCCCCGAGAGCGGCGCGAACCGCCGCACCAGATCTGCGATGCCGCGGTTTGCCGTCGTGAAGATGGCAACCGAGAGCTCGGCTTCCGGATCAGCGAACCCCAGCATGGAGAATCCACCGGGGTGACCGAAGCAGCGGCTGGATCCCCACCAGCCATAGGGGTGCGGCAGCGGCCAGCCCAGCGCGAAGCCGCGTCCCAGGCGAACCCACGCGCCGGTGATGCGATCACGGCCCGCCGTGGCGGGGCGCAGGTACGGCGCCAGCGTCTCCGCCCGCACCACCTGACGCCCGGAAGGAAAGCGTCCGCCCCGCAACAACATGTCGTAGAAGGCGGTCAGCGACAGGGCGTCGGCGATCATGCCGGCCCCCGGCGCCAGGGCCTGGAAGCCCACGAAGCCGTTGTTTGCGGCCTCGAAGTCATCCGCCAGACGCACGCGTCCCAGATGAAAGTTCGGCGAGCCCAGCCAGCGGTTGTACGCCACCGCGGGCGCCTCGGCCGCGGGCGCGCGCAGGCGCAAACCGGTGATGTCCGGGGCCAGCAAGTCGGCCACCAGCTCGTCGATGCTTCGACCCGACGTCCTGCGCACCACCTCGCCAAGAATCCAGCCGAACGTGTACGCCTCGTAGGCCAGCGTGCCGCGCGGATGATCGGGCGGCGCCGCGGCGATGGTGTCGACGACCCAGTCCCAGTCCCGCCATCGGGTGTAATCGCTGTACAGCGCGTCGATGACCAGGCCGGAGCGGTGGATGAGGACGTCCAGAATGGTGATGTCGCCCTTCCCCCTCGCCGCGAACGCCGGCCATACGCGCGCCACCGGCCAGCCCACGTCGAGCGCGCCGCGGTCCTCCAGCGCGGCGACGGCGAAGGCCACCACGGCCTTGGAGGCCGACATCACCTGAAAGGGGGTCTGGACCGTGACGGCGACGGGTGGCCCGTCCGGGGCACTGGCAAGGCCCACGGCCTCGGCCAGCACGACCTCGCCGCGATGCCGGGCGACCATGACACCGCCCGGCGTTTCCCCACGACGCTGCTGGCGGGCGAACAACTCTCGCGCGCGCCGTAGATTGCCCGACGCAGGGTCACTCATGACGGTGACCTATGCCCGGCAAGCACGGCCAGAACGGTCGCGTGCTTCGCCCGCGCCGCCAGCTCGAGCGGCGTCCCCTTCGGGGACGGCGCCGCCGGATCGGCCCCGGCCGACAGCAGGGCCCGGGCCGCTTCGGCGTGGCCCAGGCCGCAGGCGATGTGCAGGGGTGTGAATCCGGCCTTCGTCGTGGTCGTCGGCTCCAGCCCCCGCGCGAGCAGCCAGCCGACGGCATCCGCACGGTCCACCTCCGCCGCGGCGTGAAGCAGGCCAAACCCGTCCGTCGTGACGGCGCCGAGGTCGCCGCCGGCGTCAGCTAGCTCCTCCAGCAGGGCGATGGGCGCCCCGTTCACGATGCCGATTCCCAGCGCGGACCGGCCGTCATCGGTCGTGATGCGCGGATTGGCCCCGGCAGCCAGCAACGCGCGCATCACGTCGACCTGGCGGTGAGCCATCGCGACATGCAGCGCAACGTACCCGTCGGACGGGGAAGGCGTGTCGGGATCGCCTCCCGCTGCCAGCAGGGCCCGCACGCGCGCGGCATCGTCCTGGCGCGCCGCCTGGAAGATGGCGCTCGACACCCGCAGCGGTCGCGCCGGCGCGGGGGCGGTCACAGGGGCGGCGCTGGCCAGCCGAGCCATGTCACCGAAGCTGGAGAAGACCGCCAGCGGCGCCTTGGCGAGCCTGTCGAGCCCGTCCTGAGAGCACGGCAGCGGCAACTCCTGCTTCAGCGCATGCGTGCGGACCAGCCAGTCGAACGTGGCCACGGGATCGCCGAACATCCCGAGGCCGGGCTTCACGGTCGCCAGCTCGCGGAGCACCAGGCGATCGCCGTGGCGCTCCCCTCGCGCCACGGCGGCGATCTGCCCGCTCCAGCTTCGAACCGCCACGATGGTGCCGGCCTGGTGAAACAGCGCCCACTTCTGCTCCATCGCGGGAGGCGCGTAGAGCAGGCCGTCGGGGAATGATTCCGCGACGGGGTACTCGAGCTCGCAGGCCACGCGAGCCCCCTCCGACCCCGGGTCGAACGGCGGCAGCGTATCGACGGTCGCCGTGCTCCACGAGATGGCGCGTCGCGCATTCTCCGGATCGGCGGACGTCGAGATCATTCCTTGCGTGACGGGCCGCAGATCGAGCATCCGCACGCCGAACGGGCTCGCAGATGCCTTGATCCAGCGCGCGCCCTTGGCAGGCGCCGCCGCCGCCGGTTCCGGGCGCTTGCGAAACCAGTCCAGGAATCCCATCAGGCGTCCGGCGGCCGGCTTGTGAGACCAACCATTGGCGCCGTCCTCGCTGGCAACACAATCGGCGCCCGCGCCGACGGGGCCGACCCGTCTCGCCGCCCCCATCTTCCCTTCGTGCACATGACGGGCAGATGCTATCGCAAGGAGACACGGGGCGAACTGTTGGTTGGCCGCGCTGATGCCTTCGCTGCCAGGCGCACGTCGGCTCCCATCAATGACAGCGGCCCGAACGACGTGACGCCGTCTTCGCCAACTGGCGTCCTTGGGCTCGAATCGCCCACGAGTACGACCCGGACCTGCTCCGGCGATGATGACGGGCGAAGAACCAACGCGCCTCACCGAGGCCGAGATGCTGCTGGCTCTCAAGGGTCATCGACGGCTTCCGGTAGGGGTGCCCCTCGGCAAAGATGGCCTCCGTCAGGACACGACGCCGCGTGAGCGCCGCGCCCTGACCATAGCGAAGGACGTGTTCGCGCAGCACTGGGGCGACGGTGGATGACATCGTCCGCGATTGCCGCCGGTGACGCGATCAGGGCAGGAATGTCGCGCGAGCTGGCACAGCGTGGGCCCCGTCGGAGGGCGGTGCACTAGCACTGGTGGCCGCCCTGCCCACCGTTTCCCGAACCGCAGCTCCCGGCGAGCCCGCGAGGTCCCACGCCACCGGCCCCGCCTGCGTGGCCACCGCCCCCGCCACCGCCGCCGCCGCCGCCACCGCCCCCGGCGCCCCCGCCCCCGACGCCACCGCCACCGCCACCGCCACCGCTGATACCTCCAGTCCCGCGCACGACGCACGAGGAGATCGACGGTTCCAGGATCTTGCCGGACGGGCACATCCAGGTCCCGTTGCTCGCGCAGACGGCAGGATCGGCCAGCGGGTCGTGGTCGACGATCGCCCAGCAGCACACACTTTGCGGCAGCGGACACGAGGTACCTCCACTGCCTCCCGAGCCAGAACCGACCTGGCCACCCGTGGAGGTTCCCCCTGAGCCGGAGCCTATCTGGCCGCCCGTCGAGACGCCCCCGGACCCGGTGCTTCCCCCGACGACGCCTCCTCCGCGACCGCCGGTACCGACTTCCCCGCCGCCGGTCCCACTCGAACCGCCACTCCCCGTCTCACTCGCCGGGGTGGTTCCGCACCCGACGGCAAGAAGCACCACGGCGAGGCGCACCAAACGCGCGCTGCCACGACATTCGACGACCCGCCGACCGGACACGCTGTTTTTCATGCGGCGATCGTCAGCAATGCCCGGGCCAGCCTGACGACCTCAATCGAGCGGACCGCCCTTCAGCAGGAACGACGCCACAGGCCGGTCGTGCTGTGAGGTCGACTTGACGAGGCTGCGCTGTTCCCACGCCAGCCTGGCCACCCGCTCCATGGCGGGCTCCCGGGCCCCGAACGTTCGTACACGTCGCGAACGGCGGCCATCCGTCACGCAGCCGGGCGGCGCCGGCAATTCTGATATGTTGCCGCGCGCTGGAGACGACGATGATTCCACCAGTGGAGATGATTCCCGGCGGCCCAAAGTTCTCGCGACTGGTCTACGGAACCTGGCGCTTGCTCGACGATGCCAGCGCGGCGACACCCCAGGCCCTGGCCGCGCGCCTGGAGGCGTGCGCGGACCTGGGCATGACCACCGTCGATACCGCGGAGATCTACGGCGCGTACGAGGTGGAGGAGCGTCTGGGCGCGGCCCTGCGGGCTCGGCCCGGCCTGCGCGATCGGCTTCAGCTGGTCACGAAGTGCGGCATCTACATCCCCAACGCGCGTCACCCCGAGCGGCAGGTCGCCCACTACGACGCCGGCACCGCGCGGATCATCAAGAGCGCGGAGAAGTCCCTGCGCTTGCTCGGCACCGACCGCCTGGATGCCCTGTTGATCCACCGTCCCGACTGGCTGACCCCAGCCGACGAGACGGCGGCGGCGCTGGATCGCCTGGTCGCCGACGGGAAGATCCTGTCCGCCGGGGTCTCCAACTACACGGTCGGTCAGGTCGAGACCCTGCGCAGCCGCGTGACGCATCCCCTGCTGACCAACCAGATCGAGCTGTCGTTGTTCCACATGGACCCCATCACCGACGGAACGCTGGACCAGTGCGAACGCCTGCGCATGAGGCCCATGGCCTGGTCGCCGCTGGGGGGCGGACGTTTGTTTCGCGAGGGCGACGAGGCGGCCGCGCGCATCCGGTCGGCCTGCGCGACGATTGCCGCGCAGCACGGCGCCCCCGGCCTGACCGCCGAGGCCCTGGCCGTGGCGTGGATCCTGGCCCTGCCGGCCGCGCCGCTGGTGGTCATCGGGACCAACAAGGTCGAGCGAATCCAGCAGATCGCCGCCGCGGCGTCTCTTCGCCTCACGCGAGAGGACTGGTTTCGTCTGTGGCAGGCGGCCCAGGGCCGCGGGATTCCCTAGCAGACGCCGGCCGCGCCTACACGGCGGGCCCGGTGTGGTGACGTTCGAGCGCGACCGGCGCCGCCGACGTCCGCGCGCCGGGCCGCCTCATCGTTGAGGGGAGAGATACGGTGCCAGCCAGCGACAGAGCGGGCCGATCGATCCCGCGGCCATCAAACCCTGGGGGGCGGGCGCCTGCTCGTCTTTCAGCAACTTTCGCTCCCGCCACCCGACGGCTCCCCACAGGTGCAAGGTGAAGGCGGTGTCCTTCACGTCCAGCTGCGCGTATTGCGGGCTGCCGTTCGCCCGCTTCAGCGGGCGCAACCGGACCGCGCCGTACGCCAGGGTCAGCGTCGTCGAGGCGCCATCCAGGTCGACGCGCAACGTCTGCTCGTCGACGGCCGTGATCCAGCCGCAGACCAGTCGTCGCGCCTGGCGCACCAGCAGGCCAATGATCGCAGCAAGCGTCGCCAGCATCAGCCATACGATCGTCGCCCCCACCGCGAACGAATTCGTCCTGGGCACCAGGTCGTAGCTGAGGCTGGCCAGCAACAGCGCCACCATCGCGCCGATCGGCGCGAGGATTTGCAAGAACACCACCACCAACGTGCGGGCGCTGAAGAAGGGCCCTGACAGCAACGGCACGCGACGGTGGTCGCGCCAGTCGCGCCGCGACTGGTTCAGCTCCACAAGATCAGCCACATCGCCCCGCCCACCCCCACGACCTGCGTCAGCAACTGCTTCAGTTCCATCCCCGCAGACTCTCAGAAAACACACGCCCTGCCCATCGAGCGACGTCGACCACGGCAGGAATGGCAGCCCAGCGAACCTGACGTGGTGCGGTGTTCACGATGGACCGATCCCCGCGTTCACGATGAACCGATCCGACCGTTCACGATGGACCGATCCCCGCGTTCACGATGGGCCGAAATCCGCACCATTCCGGGAGCTTCGTCCCCTCGCTGGGCGAAACAAGGACCTCGAAGACGCAGTTTGACCGCCCGCACCAGACTCGCCCTCCCGGACTTTTCGCCCCAGTACCGGGCCGTTCCATCGCTCATCACGACGCATATCGATCGTCGTTGCCAAGGTCGATATTCGCGAGCGCCCCAGGCGCGCCAGTGGTCGATTCAGAACGCAGCTTGTCAACTGGTCAGGCCGCTTGACCCGTGCGAATCCTCGACCGTATGGTTAGATTGTGGGGACTTGCACGGCGACCCGGCAGACGATTTCACCGCCTGCGCCGTCAAGGCGACCGGATTTGTCAGCGTCGTACTCGACAACAAGAATGCCATCACCGGGTGACGGCCAGCGCAAATCTTGGAGGCCAGTGAAAGCCGCGAGCGCGACTTGCCTGTAGGGAATGCCCGCGGGGTCATTGTCCGCACGGACGACAGCCGTGACACTGGCTGGCGCGCAGGTGACGCCGGCGGGAGTCTAGAATCACGATCCGCCGTTCAACCAGACCAGCTCGGGCAACAACACCTTCTCCACTCGTGTTGCCCCCGCCTCCGCAGGGTGAGCGCGAGTATCAAACTGATCGTAAAGGAGAATGATGCCCCGCATCTCTGCCATCGCCATCACGGTTGTAGGCGCGACCATCGTCGCAGCCTGTTCCACCCCCAAAGCGGGTGATCTGGGCTCCGGGGGCGTGGGCGGAACAGGGGGCAAGGCGGGTACCGGCGGCACGCCCATTCCCGGAAACACAGGCTCGGGCGGAACAGGGACCAACGTGGGCACCGGCGGCACGGCCATCCCCGGAAACACAGGCACGGGCGGCACGGGGGGCAACACTGGCACTGGCGGGACGAGCAGTCCGACGGGCACCGGGGGGACTGGGTCGGGAGGGATCGGCGGAACCACCGCAACAGGCGGCGGCAGCGGTCTCGGGACCGGCGGCGCCGCGGGGAATAGCGCTGGCGCCGGAGGTGCCGGAATAGGAACGGGCGGTTCGACCAGCACCGGCGGGTCCACCGGCGCGCAGATTTCCGTCGACGCCACCGGAAAGTACACGGTGACGTTCGCGCATCCGGCCTGGACGTTCGCCGGGACGCTGGGCGCAGCCGCATCGGCGATCATGACCACGGCGGGCTCGGATGCCGTCGGTTCGTATCGTGAAACGACCTTCAGCTATTCGAATGCCGGCACCAGAAACGGAAGGATCCGCGCCTACGACAACCTGCCGGTGGTGGTGTTCGGTGAAACGAACCCCGCGTCGGGCAGCAACATTCGCAATTTCCCGGTGCTGTCGACGGTGCCGACGACTGCCTACCATCTCGCGCATCAGGATATCCAGTTTGCACCGTACACGCTGTCGGAGTTGACGGCCGACAGCCCCTGGGTCTTCTTCGACGGAAGCGCGAACGCGTTCATCGTCTCGGCGGCGTCGCACTTCACGAATGCGCAGACGACGCGCAGTGGCTCCGGCGGTATCACAGTGGGAATCGACTCGAAGATCACCACGCTGCCGGCGGGCTTCGAGCAGACCGCCATCCTGGCCGCCGACGTGGGCATCAACCAGACCCATGACGACTGGGGGACCGCGCTCCGCAAGCTGGGCGGCAAGAAGCCGATCGCCAACGACGCCACACCCGACCTCGCGAAGCTCAGTTATTGGACCGACAACAAAGCGACCTACTACTACAAGACTCAGAGCGGGGTCGATTACGAGACGACCTTGAAGAACGTGGCCAAGTACTTCCAGCAACTCGGGACGCCGATTGGCTCCATCCAGCTCGACAGCTGGTGGTACCCGAAAGGGTCGGTGAACTCGTGGGAAGGGAGCGGCACCGACCGAGGGGGCGAGTACCTCTACGAGGGCGATTCGACGCTGTTCCCCAGCGGGCTCGCCGCCTTTCAGCAGTCACTGGGATTGCCGCTGATCACGCACGCTCGTTGGATTGACAGCTCCAGTCCGTATCGATCGATGTACAAGATGTCCGGGGACGTTTCCATCGACCCGGCGTTCTGGAGCAAGATCGCCTCCTTTCTGAAGAGCAGCGGCGTCGCCACGTACGAGCAAGACTGGCTGAACATGAACGCGCTGCCGTCCACCTCGAACCTGACGGACCAAGACGCGTTCACCGACAACATGGCCCAGGCGATGGCCACCGCCGGCGTCAGCATTCAGTACTGCATGGCCCTTCCCCGTTTCTACCTGCAGGCCTCGAAGTACCAGAACCTGGTCACCGCTCGCGCCAGCGAGGACGGCTTCGCCCGCGACCGCTGGCGAGCCTTCTTCTACACGGCGCGGCTGGCCTGGTCGATGGGCCTTTGGCCGTGGACCGACGGCTTCATGAGCAACCAGCACGACAATCTGCTCATCTCGACGCTGACGGGCGGAATGATGGGCGTCGGCGACGCAATCAACGGCGCCGACAAGGCCAGCATCATGCGCGCGATCCGGGCGGACGGAGCGCTGATCAAACCGGATGCGCCCATCTTGTTGACGGACAAGACCATCCTCGCCGAGGCGCAAGGGAAGACCAACCCCAGCATGGCCACGACCTATTCGGACCACACCGGCGGCCGGACGACGTACGTGTTCGGCTTCACCAGCAGCAGCGCCTCGCTCTCGTTCACCCCGGCCGAGCTTGGCTATGCCGGGTCGGCGTACGTGTACGACGTCAACAAGGACTCGGGACGCCTGTTGACGGCGACGCAGGCGAATGCCGACACGATCAGCGACACGGCGTACTACGTCGTTGCTCCCGTCGGTAAATCCGGCATCGCCTTCCTGGGGGAGCAGGGGAAGATCGCGCCCCTCGGCAACAAGCGAATCAGCGACTGGTCGGACGACGGGACTCTGTCCGTGTCGGTCCTGTTCGCCGCCGGCGAAGCGTCCGTGACCCTGACGGGCTATGCGCCGTCGGCCCCCGTCGCCACGGCCGACACCGGCACGGTCGGCGCCGTTCAATACGACGCCACCTCGAAGCGGTTCACCGTCCTGGTGTCAGCGACCGGATCCTCGGCATCGCTGAAGCTGCACCTCTAGCGACCTGCCGGGTCGGCCCCGGGTGCACATTTCGCGCCGTCAGTCCTCTTAAACGGTGACGGACCCCATGCCCCTCGTCGCCCCCGGAGCGTACCAGCACGGAGCCAAGGACAGCCACGTCCGCCATCGATGGTCACTCTGTCTGGCTGTCCAGCCTCAATCCGGCCATGCAGTGATCTCTGAGAAGTCGCTCCGCCAAATTGGTGGTCGAACAGACCTCTTCGATCGCGAACGAGAATGACAACGACGCGTCGGACGGAAACCATCTACGGAGTGAACAGGAACAGGACCGACCGCGACAGTCGAGCTCCACGTCTCCGTCCCCTGCGAAGTTCCCACCCTGCTGCCGGATGCACTCCGCATTGAAAGAGCAGGTGCCCGTCGTGTCAACGCTATCAACTCGTCCAGTCCCAAGTGGCTCGAGATGTGGGACTAAGCATGCAGACCTTGTGGAACTGGGTCTATCCCGACAAGCGCCCTCATCGTGCCATGAAGGAGGACGAGCCGAAGGGGGACCTGACACCGATGGAGCGCGAGGAGCTCAAGCAGCTGCGCCTACAGGTGGCCCGCCTGGAGGAGGAGCGGGAGATCTTAAAAAGAACGACGGCCTTCTTCGCCAAGGAGAGCAGGTGAGGTTCCCGTTCATCCGGGCGGAGGAGGCAAAGCATGATGTGACGCTGCTGTGTCAGGTGCTCGAGGTGTCGCGGCAGGGGTACTACGCCTGGCGACGGCGGAAGCCGTGCCGTCGCCGGCATCGTGACGAGGAGCTGCGGCGGCGGATCCACGAGGTCTTCGCGGACAGTGGCGCACGGTATGGAGCCCCGCGCGTCTACCGGGCCCTGGTGGCGGATGGCGAGACCACCAGTCGCAAGCGAGTCGCGCGAATCATGCGCCAAGAAGGGCTGGCACCATTCCGGCCGCGGAGTGCAGTACGCCTGCGACGACTACCGCAGCGGCCTGGGACACGAGTCAGTGACGACGACGCTCCAGAGCTACGCGAAGGCGGGGGCCGGGTCTGGGGCACACCAGCAGCGCGTGCTCGAGGTGCTGCGCGGCGGGAAACTCGCCTCCTGAATGCAAGACGTTTGCTCTTCAAACGTTTTGCAGACGCCTTGCAGCGAAAAATCCTGAGTAAAGTTGTGGAGCTGAACGGGATCGAACCGTCGGCCTCCTGAGTGCGATTCAGGCGCTCTCCCAGCTGAGCTACAGCCCCAACGCTTGCGACCGGAATCGCGAGCCGGCGTATTCTACGTATCGGCGGTCCCATTTCAACTGGATACGGCCGGGGGCAGCCGACAAGGGCCTGCGGCCGGTCTGGCCGCCCTCCCGGCCGGCCGGCCCGGCGCCTCCGACCCCGCTGTCCGTCGTCGGTGAGGCTCCGCCGCGCTTCGGGATGCGCCAGCGACGACGATCGCGTGACGGAACTTGTTCGGGCGGCGGGACGGGAATACCATTTCTCGACCATGGCGGATGGCGAATCGAACCGTGGGCCCCAGGGCGGTGAGCGACGGCAGGCCGAGCGGATCCCGCTCGAGATGTGGGTGGAGGAGACGACGGACCGGGATCGCTACTTCCGGCGCGCGGGGAACCTCTCCCGGGGCGGGCTGCGGCTGGACCACACGATTCCGCTGCCGCAGGGGACGCAGGTCAACCTGACCTTCACGCTGCCGGGCGACAACGTCCCCATCGAGGTGTCGGGCGAGATCGTCGCGAACGCCGCGCCGGACGACCTGCGCATGGGCGTGAAGTTCGTGAACGTGAAGCCGGCCGCGCAGGCGCAGATCGACGCCTACCTGGCCCGCGTCAGCGCCGAGCGCTAGCGGTCCGCCCGGGCGGCGCCAGCGGCGGCGCGCGCACTTTCGTACCTTTTCCCACTCTTGCCGCGGCGGTTCATGCCGATAACATGGACCATGATGGGCCGACTCGTTGCCTTGCTGCTCGCCATATCGGTGTGTGGCGGATGCGGCGAGCTGCGCGGGCGCAAGAAGATTCAGGAGGGCACGGCCGCCTACAAGCGCGGCGATTTTCCCACGGCAGTCCAGCGCTTCCACGAGGCGGCCGCGTTCGTGCCGCAGATGCCGCTGCTGTGGCTGAACCTGGGCTACGCCTGCCGCGAGCTGATCATCCCGGGCGGGCCCCCCGAGCAGAACCGCGTGCCCGCCCAGTGCGCGCTGGAGGCCTTCAAGAACCTGCGCGAGCTGGCCCCCGACGACCCCCGGGGCGATCACCTTTACGTGCAGACGCTGTTCGACGCCGGCGAGTACCGCACGATCGAGCGGACGTTCAGCCTGCGCCACGAGAAGAACCCGCAAGACCTGGACGTGATCCTGGCGCTGGAGCAGGTGTACGTGAAGACGGGGCGCTGGCGCGACGCCCTGGGATTTTATCGCAAGGCCGCGGCGCTGCGTCCCCAGGATCCCGAGGCCGCCTACGCGGTGGGCACCTTCATCTGGCAGACCCTGGTGGCCCACGGGGGAGGACCGGCGGCCGATGCCTACGATCCGCGCCCGCGTCCCGAAGGCGTCGACCCGGCGACGCTGCCCCCCCGCGCCCCGCGCCCGGCGTTGGCCCCCGGCGACATCACGGGGCCCGAACGCGTCGCGCTGGCCGAGGAGGGCATTCACGCGCTGGAGCGCGCCGTCGATCTGCGCCCGCATTACCCCGACGCGCTGACGTACACCGGCCTGCTGTACCGCCAGCAGTCGTTCGCGCTGTGGGACGACCTGCCCGCCTGGAGCCACGCCATCGATCAGGCGACCTCGTTCTCGGCGCGCGCCGCGGAGAAGCCGTGAGCGTCGCCTTCGGCGGTCTTTCCCGCGCGGATGCGTTCCGGCAGCGCTCGCGCCGCCGCCTCACGGTCCTGATCTCGGTGGCGGTGCACGCGGCTGCCGCGCTGGCCGCGGTGGCGTACTCGTTCTGGCACGTCGAGGAGATCTCGCCGCCCACCGTCACGGTGACGTTCGTGTCGGCCGCCGCCGCGCCGCCGCCGCCCCCGCCCCCGCCGCCCCTGGGTGGGGGCGCCGCCCCCAAGCGGCCGCGGGTGGCGCGCCCCAAGACGCAACCGACCCCCACCCCGACCCAACCCGAGCAGCCCAAGCCGATCGAGACGCCGGTCAAGACGCCGGTCGTGGAACCGCCCAAGGAGAAGCCCGTCGAGACCACGTCGACGGGGCCGGCCGGCGACGGTTCAGGCAAGGGGACCGGCGCAGGCTCGAAGGACGGCGTGGCCGGCGGCGTGAAGGACGGCGTGGCGAAGGGCGTGGTCGGCGGTAGCGTGGGCGCGCCGCCGACGCTGAAGCCCAAGTTCTTGCCGCCGCAGATGGGCGCCCAGCTGAAGCTGTCGGGCGCCGACCCGGACTTCCCGGCGCGCCTGGCGACGGCCGGCGCGCGCTTCCTGGTCGTGGCCAAGATCTGCGTCAGCGCCGCGGGCGCCGTCGACAGCGTGACCATCCAGAAGCACGCCGAACCGACGCTGGACGGGAACGTCGTGGCGACGGTCAAGACCTGGCGCTTTCGCCCCGAGACCGTGAACGGAATGCCTGTCCCCTTCTGCACTTTCAAGAACTTCGAGTTCAAATCCGACTAGGAGAGCCAATGAATTTCACTGTCATGGGCCTGTGGAGCGAGATGGGCATCGTCGCCCGCGCGGTGGTCATCGTGCTGATGGCGATGTCCATGTACTCGCTGGCCATCGCCGTGGAGCGGGTGCTGACCTTCCGGCGCGCCCGCCTGGCCTCGTCGGAGTTCGCGAAGGTGCTGGCCGGGCTGCTGGTCAGGCCGGGCAACCTGGCCGCCGCGCGCGGCATCGAGGAGAAGTTCCCTGGCAGCCCGGTGGCGCGCGTGGCGGGGGCCGGCGTTGCCGAGTTCGACAAGGCATTCGACGCCGCCGGGGCACCTGTCGTGAGTTACGACATTGTCGACGCCGTTGTGCGCGCCATGGAACGAATTCGGGAGCGTGAGCTTGCCAATTTGAAGCGTGGATTGCCGCTGCTGGCAACGGTGTCGTCGTCCGCTCCGTTCGTGGGATTGTTCGGCACCGTTGGCGGAATTATTACGGCATTCCAAAAATTAGCGGACCCGGCCAAGGGGGGCGGCGGCATCGGCACGGTGTCGGCCGGCATCGCCGAGGCGCTGGTGACGACCGCCGTGGGCCTGGGCGTCGCCATCCTGGCGGTCTGGTTCTACAACTTCTTCAACGCGCGCGTGGACGAGCTGACGGTGGACATGGACGAGACCGCCTCCGAGGTCGTCGACACCGTCATCAAGGACGGGCGGGCCCAGCGAGGCGCGGGCGCGTGATCGTCACCGGCCTGCGTGGCCGCGCCGCGCCCCGCGCCGGGCATGGTCGTGCGGGCAAGCGGCGCCCGCCCCCCCCCGGGTTCAAGGCGGACATCAACGTCACGCCCCTGGTCGACGTGGTGCTGGTGCTGCTGATCATCTTCATGGTGGTCACCCCCATGCTCAGCAAAGGGGTGAACGTCGACCTGCCGCTGACCGACCACCACGACAAGCGCAACGACGACAACCGGGACATCATCGTGGCCATCACCCAGCGCGGTGAGGTGTACCTGGGCCGCGATCCCGTGGCGCTCGACGGGCTGGGCGCCGCCGTCGCTGCCGAGCGCCGGCGCCACCCCGACAAGCAGCTTTTTCTCAAAGGCGACACGCGCATCGAGTACGGGACGGCCCGCCGGGTGATGGAGGCCATCCATCGGGCGGGGGTGGCCGACATCCAGCTGGGCACGGAAGAACGATCTCAGGACAAGCTGACCGGGGGGCCCCGATGAGCTTCGCGGTCGGCGGCAAGGGCCCGTCCAGCGAGATCAACGTGACGCCGCTGATCGACATCGTGCTGGTCCTGCTGATCATCTTCATGGTGCTGACGCCCGTGATGCTGAAGGAGATCACGGCCGTGGTGCCGCGGAAGGCGGCGGACGACCTGCCGGCCCCCGCCGGCGGGGCACCGATCGTCCTGCGCATGGACGCCCAGGGCCGCGTCTCGGTGGGCAGCGAGCCGGTGGCCCTGGACGCGCTGGCGGGGGTGGTGGCCACGCGCCTGGCGCACGACCGGCAGAAGATCGTCTTCTTCGACGTGGACGACCACGCCAACTACGGGGTCACCGTGCGGGTCATGGACATCTGCAAGGGCGCCGGCGCGAAGACGTTGGGCATCGTCACGCGGGATTGACTGGCCGCCTGTTGGGTAATTGGACCCGCGCGCACGTCGGCGTTTCCGGCGGGCGCCACCCGTGATTGACGCTCGTGCGCAACCTACTTCACCCCTCAAGTGGACGCCGTATACGGACGATTGAGGGCCCGAAAACTTACGTGACGCAATCACCCGGTGTACGATGACGCCAACATTCGTCCGTTCGTGGTCCGCATGCACGACCAGATCTCCGTGCGTGGCCCCGACATTGATGACGGCTGACGATCAGGCAAGGAGCCCTCGATGAATCAGGAGCGCAGCTGCAGGTTCGAATCACGGGTGGGATGGGCGATCGCGCTCTCGACCCTGGCCCTGGGGGCGGGGATGGGATGCGAGCCCTCGAACTCCGTGAAGGCCGGCCCGGCGGTGATGCTGTCGTTCGGGGCGGTCGACGCCACGGCGCCCCTGGATCCGTACGCTGGTCCGGCGTACGTGGCCGCCGATGCGACGGGGGCCCTGCTGATCCCGCCGCGCGCGGAGTTCATCGCCATCTTCGATCGCCTGCTGGCTCCAGAGCCGCTGGAAGACCCGGCCACGGGGGCGCGGCCGGGCCTTGCCACGGTCACCTCCGCCCTGGCTGGCGTGTCCCTCGACGTGTCGACGACTTACAGCCCCGGCGGCGACTCGCAGTTCCACGTCTTCCTGCCCGAGGGGCCCAGCTTCAGCGTGACCCCGACCTGCGGCCTGCCCTCGGGCACGGCCGGCATGGTGGCGCTTCAGATGGCCAGCTTCATTTCGCACGACGGGACCACCCCGATCACCCTGGCCCCCGGCGTCGCACCGGCGTTCGCTTTTCAGACTCAACCGCTCGCGGTCAAAATCGGTGTTCCGCCCAGCACGCCCGATCCGGCTGGCGGCCCCGACGTGCTGGGCACCGCCACGCCCGACACGTCGATCACGTTGCAGTTCAACAACCTGACGCCCCCTGGGACTAGCCCGATGCCCGATGCCGTCCCGCCGCCACTGCCCCCTTGCACTTTCTTTCCGGCGCTCGGCTCGCTGGCGCCGAACATCCACGTCACCGCCTCGCTGAACGGGGCCGCCCCCACGCCGGTGGCCGCCGTGATCACCCAGAACCCCATGGACGCCACGCAGTGGGTGGTGGCGCCCCCGGGGACCGGCGGCGACGGCACGGGCGGGGCCTGGCCCGACGGAGCCATCGTCACCATCAGCGTCGATGGCGGCGCCGTCGACGTCTTTAACCAGCCGCTGGGCCCCAGCGCCCCGGCCTCCTTCCTGGTCGCCAGCCCGATGGCCGGGAGCACGCCATGAAGCGCCTGACACCGCCCGCGCAAGGAGCCCGCACGATGCACCTGACGACCCAGGCACCGCGATCCCGAACGGGGCTGCGCGCCGCGCGCGCGCTGGCCGTGGCCGCGCTGATGGCAGCGGCGTTGCTGGTCTCGCGTTCCGCCTCCGCGCAGGACACGCGCGGCCGCATCATGGGTGTGGTCACCGACGAGGCCACCCACGCACCGCTGGCCGGCGTCACCGTCGTGCTGCAGGGCCAGCAGGGCGAGGACGCCACGCTGACCGACGACCAGGGTCACTACGAGTTCGTGGATCTGGCGATCGGGACGTACGCGGTCCGCTTCTACAACGCGACCTCCAGCAGCAACGTGCTGCGCGAGAACCTGCCTGTCTCCGCCGCCAGCACCCTGCGGGTGGACGCGGCCGTGCCCTCCCAGGCGGTGGCGCAGGAGACCTACGTCATCCAGCGAAAGGCGGCCGCCCTGGACGTGGGTAGCGGCCGGCTGGGGCTGACCGTCGGCGAAGACTACATGCAGAACATGCCGCTCGACCGCACGTTCGGCGACCTGATGCTGAAGGCGCCCGGTGCCTTCCTCGAGCTCGGCTCCGGCAACGTCTCCATCGCCGGCGCCTCGGGCCTGGAGAACATCTACGTGATGGACGGCCTGAACGTCACCGGCATGGAGTACGGCGACATCATGAACAAGACGTCCAACTCGTCGGGCGGCTCGAACCTGACCCTGGACTTCGTCAAGGAGCTGCAGATCAACACCGGCGGCTACCGGGCCGAGTTCGGCGGCGCCATGGGCGGCGTCGTCAACGTCATCACCAAGTCGGGCACCAACGAGCTGCACGGCTCGGCCTTCAGTTACTGGTCGCCGTACTGGATGGCCAGCGATCCCCGGCGGGTCACCAGCTCGGGCACCGTGCTCAGCGGCCGCGACATGCCCGACTACGACACCAACGTGGGCGTCGAGGTGGGCGGACCCATCATCAAGGACAAGCTGTTCTTCTGGTTGGGCTTCGCGCCCCGCCTGGAGAAGAGCCACTACTTCCGCGACGTCACCCCCCTGGTGCAGCAGCCCGACGGCAGCGGCATCTCCGGCAATCAGGTGGTCCTGCGCACGCGGACCGACGAGCTGCGCCAGAGCTACCAGTACGGCGCCAAGATCGACTTCGTGCCGGCGCCCGATCAGAAGCTGACCCTCAGCATCTTCGGCACGCCCACCTCGTCCAAGCACGTCCGCAACCTGGGCGGCGACGAGGCCAACAACGATCCGATGTGGGCCTACGAGTCGATTCGCAAGGACAACACGGACATCGTGGCGTCCTACATGGCGCAGTTCCTGGACCGCCACCTGCGCCTGGACGCCAGCGCCGGCCTGCACCGCGAGACGTACACCAACGAGAGCCCGTACTCCCAGCTGAACGCCCTGAACCAGCTGGAGCTGCACAACGGCGCCAGCCTGTACGATTACGAGCAGATCCCGGGCTGCGAGCCGGTCGCCACCGCGAGCGGCGCGGTCTTCGATCCCTGCCCGGTGGGCAACAACGCCGGCGGCTACCACACCGGCGGCTTCGGCACGGTGAAGACGTTCGACGCCAACCGCTGGATGGCCGACGTCAAGCTGACCGGCCTGTTCGCGAAGAACGAGCTGAAGGTGGGCGCCCACGCCGAGCTGGACACGTTCGATCAGACCCGCTACTACTCGGGCCCGCTGGGCGAGCGCGAGGTGATCCAGGTCTTCGGCGCCGGCGCGGCCGCGCCCTGGAGCTTCTTCACGCTGCCCGCGGGCACCTATGCGTCGCAGTTCGATCCGAACATGGGCAAGGACCCGTCGCCGCTGTACGACCCGAAGCAGCAGTACTACAAGGACGCGCTGGTCGCGAACGTCAAGAGCATCAACACCGCCTACTTCATCCAGGACTCGTACCATCCGCTGCCGAACCTGACGCTCGATCTCGGGCTCCGCTACGAGAACCAGACCATGTACAACTTCCGCGACGAAGAGTTCATGAGTCTGAATAACTTGGGGCCGCGGGCGGGCGTGGTGTTCGATCCCACGAACGACGGCCGTTCCAAGCTGTTCGCCAGCTTCGGCCAGTTCTACGAGACGGTCCCGATGAACCTGGCCGCGCGCTACTTCGGTGGCGAGGGCATCGTGGTGCCCATCTACGATCCGGGTAGCTGCAACCCGCCCGTTAGCCAGTGGCGGGGTACCGGCGCCGAGCAGAGGGGCTGCGGCGCGCCTTTCCAGACGCAGTTCATCAACGCTGGCGCGCCGTATCCGGTGCAGGCCAACCTGAAGGGTCAGTATCACAACGAGATCGTGGCGGGCGCGCAGCGGGCCGTCTGGGAGGACCTGATCGTGGGCCTCAGCTACACGCACCGCTGGCTGGGCAGCATCATCGAGGACGGCTCGGCCGATCCCAGCTACTCGTCCGTGCTGGCCAACCCGGGCAACGTGCCGCAGTCGGCGATCGACGCCGTGCAAAACACCATCAACACCCAGACGCAGCTGCTGGCGACGGCCGCCGAGGCCGACAAGCCGCGGATCCAGGCGCAGATCGACAGCCTGAATACCCAGAAGCAGGCGCTGAAGGTGCTGGGCCAGGAGCCGAAGCCCGAGCGCACCTACGACGCCCTGACGCTGACCGCGTCGAAGCGGCTGGCCAGGAACTGGATGTTCCAGGGTTCGTACACGTACTCGCGGCTGATCGGCAACTACAACGGCCTTTACGACCCTGACAACCAGTACGCGGCGCCCAACGGCAGCACCCAGTACGACACACCGGATCTGATCCTGAACAAGCGCGGGCCGCTGGCGAACGACCGTCCGCACTCGGGTCACGTCGACGCCGCCTATCAGATGCCCACCAGCGCGGGCACGTTCACGTTCGCGCTGTCGTTCTCGGCCTACTCGGGCGTGCCGCGCAACTATGTGGCCGGGCTGTTCTCCGGGCAGCAGCTGGTCTTCCTGCTGCCGCGCGGGTCGGCCGGTCGTACCCCTGCCGTCACGCAGACCGACTTCAAGATCGCCTACCGCCGCGAGCTGACGAAGACGGCGACCCTGGAGGCGTTCTTCAACCTGTTCAACATCCTGGATGAGCGCACGACGCTGCTGAAGGACGACAACTACACCTTCGACGTCGCCGCCCCCATCGTGAACGGCAACACCAACGACCTGAAGTACGCGAAGAACGCCGCCGGGCTGCCCATCCAGCAGAACCCGAACTTCGGCCACCCGCTGGCCTATCAGGCGCCGTTCCACGGTCAGCTGGGCCTGCGCCTGATCTTCTGAGATCGGCCCGACGCCCGGCCGCCGCCTGGTCGCACAGACCGGGTGCCGGCCGGCGGCGGCCAGGCGGCGCGCGCGCCGGTCGCATCGCGGTCGCTTTCCAGCGAACGATCCCGCATCGACGGCCGCGGCAGGGACGGCCCGCATGGCACGGCGTTCGCTGTGGGGGCGAGGATGCTCGCCCACGTCGCCTCCGCCACCGTGATCGGGATCCAGGCCGCGCCCATCGACGTCGAGGTCGACTTCGCGGCGGGCCTGCCCGGCTGCCAGATCGTGGGGCTGCCGGACGCCGGGGTGAAGGAGGGGCGGCTGCGCATCCGCGGCGCGCTGGAGAACAGCGGGTTCAAGCTGCCCTCGCGCCGGATCACCGTGAACCTGGCCCCCGCCGATCTGAAGAAGGACGGCGCCGCGTTCGACGTGCCCATCGCGGTGGGGATGCTGTGCGCGGCGGGCCTGGTGACGCCCGAGCAGCTCGGGGATGCGCTGTTCGTCGGTGAGCTGGCCCTGGATGGCAGCGTTCGTCCCGTGCGGGGCGTCCTGCCCATCGCGGTGTGGGCGCGCCGCGCGGGCCTGCGGCGTCTGTTCGTGCCGCGGGACAACGCCGCCGAGGCGGCGGCCGTCACCGACGGCTGCACGGTGATCCCGATCGACGCCGTGGGACGGCTGGTGCAGGTGCTGGCAGGCACCCAGTCCCCGGACGCGCCGCCTGCGCCGGTCGCCAGCGCGACGGCTGTGGACCACGCCGATCTTTCCGACGTGCGAGGCCAGGGGGTGGCGCGGCGCGCGCTGGAGATCGCCGCTGCCGGTGGGCACAACCTGCTGTTCGTGGGGCCGCCCGGCTCGGGCAAGTCGATGCTGGCCCGCCGGCTGCCCGGCATCCTGCCGCCGCTCTCGTTCGACGAGGCGCTGGAGACCACCATGGTCTACTCGGTATCGGGCCTGCTGGCGGGGCGGGCGCTGGTGGGGGAGCGGCCGTTCCGCGCGCCCCACCACACCGTGACCGTGGCCGGGCTGATCGGCGGCGGTCCCGCCTGTCGCCCGGGCGAGATCAGCCTCGCCCACAATGGCGTGCTGTTCCTGGACGAGCTGCTCGAGTTCCAGCGACCCGCGCTGGAGTCGCTGCGCCAGCCGCTGGAGGAGCGGATCGTCAGCGTGGCGCGCGCCCGGCGCTCCATCGAGTATCCGGCCGACTTCATGCTCGTGTCGGCCTTGAATCCCTGCCCCTGCGGGCATCTGGGCAGCACGCTGCGGACGTGCACGTGCGCGCTGACGGCGGTGGCGAACTATCGCGCCCGCCTGTCGGGGCCGCTGCTGGATCGGATCGATCTGCACGTCGAGGTCCCGGCCATCGCCTACCGCGATCTCGCCGCGGGCGCGCCAGGCGAGGCCAGCGCCGCCGTGCGGGGGCGGGTGATGGAGGCGCGCGCCCGGCAGGCGGCGCGTCTGGCCGGTGGCCCTGGCCCACCCGGGCCGGCTACCAACGCCCGCCTGCCGCCCTCCGTGCTGGAACGGGCCGCCGCGCTGGATGACGCCGGTCATCGCCTGCTGGAGAAGGCGGTCGAGCGCCTGGGCCTGTCCGCGCGCGCCATGACCCGCGTCAGGCGCGTGGCCCGCACCATCGCCGACCTGGGGGGCGACGCGCAGGTCCGCGCCGCGCACATCGCCGAAGCGCTGCAGTACCGGGCCCTCGATCGGCCCATCGACTGAACGGCTTCGGGCGCGATTGACGGGGACGGCCGCCGGCCCCAAGACAGGGGCATGCAGGTCGATTACAGGGACATGCCGGCGCTGCGCGTGGCGGGGGTGAGGCACCACGGGCCTTATCACCAGATCGCGGAGGCGTTCGCGAGGCTCGGGCAGGTGGCGGCGGAGGCCGGGCTGCAGGACGCGCCGGGAACCATGCTCGCCGTCTATCACGACGATCCCGCGGTGGTCCCCGTCGCCGAGCTTCGCTCCGAGGCCGGGCTGGTGGTGGGCGACGGGACTGCCGTGCCGCCCGGGCTGGTCGAGCTGACTTTGCCCGCCGGGCGATACGCCGTGACGACCCACGTGGGCCCGTACCAGTTCCTGGGCGAGGCCTGGGCGCAGCTACGCCAGCAGGTCAGGGAGGCGGGCCAGCGGCCCGTGCAGGATCAGGCGGGCTACGAGATCTATCGCAACACGCCGGAGACCGCCCCGGAGGCGCAGCTGGTGACCGAGCTGTATCTGCCGGTCGCCCAGACGACCTCTGCCACCTCGGGCCAGAAAGAACGCGCGTGAAACATGGCGCCGGCCTGGCAGGCGCGACGCTGTTCCTGGCCCCAGGGGCGCGGCGATCCGGCAGGACGCGCGGAACCGCTCACAGCTTGCTGTCGTAGCTGGCGGGCGCCGGTTCCTTCCAGGCGCAGTCCAGGATGTCGGTCACGTTCACGCGCCCGTGGTCGCGAAAGATGGCGTAGTCCGCGCCGTCCTCGGTGACCACGTCGCGGACGGCGTCGGAGAACCGGGTGTCCCCTTTCAGGGTGACCGCGATGGCGCGATGAAACTTGGCCGCCTCCTCGAGCATGTCGATGAAATCACAACGTTCGATCTGATGGCCCATCTGATCCCTCCGTGACGGAAAGCTGCGCCCGAAAGGTGTTCGATGCAACCTCAGGGTGTTCGCTGGGTGACCGCGACCTGGTAAATCTGCAGGCTGCCGTCCCGGTTCGACGAGAAGAAGAACGTGCTGCCGTCGGGGCTCAGCCAGGGGTCGCGCTCCTCGCTGGGCGTGTTCAGCTGAGTGAGCGGCAACGGCTGCGAGAAGGCGTCGCCGGTGGAGGCCCGGGTGGCCACGTACAGGTCGGGCGATGCGCCGGGCGGGGTCACCGAGTAGAACAGCGTCAAGCCGTCACCGGTCAGGAATCCGTCCGCGACGGCGTCCTGGCCGGAGGCCAGCCCCGCCAGCATGGCAGGCACGCCGAACGGCTGCGTGACGGCGGGGCGGACCGCCAGGAACGTCTGGTAGCCGGCGTCGCTGTCCCGCTGCGACCCGAGGGGCATCGCCAGGTCGTGCTGCCCCAGGGGGCGCGGAATGTCCTTCGCTGAAGAGTTCAACGCGGTCACGTTCTGCAGATCCACCCAGCCGCTGTTCCGATCGGGCCGCGTCACCTGCCAGATGTCGACCTCGCCCAGCCCGCCGGAACGGTCCGATCCGAAATACAACGTCAGCCCGTCCAGCGAGATGGCGGGGCTCGTCTCGAACGCCGACGTGCTGACCTCGGCAACGATCGACGGCGCGTCGAACGGCGCCTGCGCGGACGTCCGCCGCGCCGTCCACACGTCCGCGGAGTCGCTGGCCCGGCCCGACGTGAAGACCATCTCCAGCAGGTCCGCCGTCAGCGTCGGGTTCTGGTTCGCATAGCTGGTGTCCAGCTCGGACAGCACGCGCGGCGTCCCGAACTGATAGGACGATGGCGGCGGCCCCACTTGCAGCACCGTCTTGCCGCACCCGCCCCCTGTCGCGCCGCAGAAGGTCCAAAAGACGGCCCAACCGGCGGCCGGAAGCAGGGCGCGAGGCATCACCCGGACGAAGATACGACGAAGGGTCGACGCGATCGACGTTCGAGGCCCGCCTCACTGGCGGTGAGCGTTCCAGCAACAAGGCGCGCCTTCCAGATCCCGCGAAGTCGAGCCTGGTCTCCGCGGAGCTGTGATTGCCGTCAACTGCTTCCGCGGGCCCTTGGGGGCGATCGCTGAGTGAGCCTGACCCCTGTGGCCACCGAGAACGGGACTCTTCGGAACGTCCTCGCCCGCAACGGGGCTTCCACAGATCCTTGCAACACGGCGGGATGTTCCGACAGGTGTCGGTATGTCCTTCAAGCTCACGAAGTCATCTCGCCGGCCGGCGGCGTCCCGGTGCGTGGCAATCGCCTTGGCGTCGTTCTTCGGGTCAGGCGAAGGCGCTCGTGCGCAGACGAGCAGCAAGACGTTCATCAACTATTTTCAGCCGACTCCCGTGACCTGTCCCCTCACCACCAGCGCCTGGGGCTGCACCGCGACCGGGTCGACGCCTCCCAGCTGCGTGTCGGGCACGGGCGTCGTTCCGCGCGACACCTGCAACGGGATCGAAAGCTCGACGAACCCGCCTGGCTACTATTACTGGGACGGCACCGTCATCCTTGCTCCCGACGGGACCTTTCACATGTTCGCTGACCGATGGGCCGGCTCCGCGGGCTTCAACCCTGGCTGGGAAAGTTCGGACCCGATCCACGCGGTCGGAGGCAAGAGTGCGCTCGGTCCCTATACCGACAAAGGGTACGCCTACAGCAACTCGAGCTTCGGGAGCGACCCGCACCACGGGCACAACAGTCAGGTGGTGACCCTCCTGAACGGCACGTACGCCCTGATCGTCAGCGAGGTGGTCCCGTTCACGATCTTCACCGCGACGTCCCTGGATGGTCCGTGGACACCCTGCTCTGGCTCGCCCGGCTCCGGGCTGAGCGTCCCATCGGGATTCGGAGGAAACACCAGCTACGGATCCAACGTGAGCCTGGTCGTCCGACCGGACGGCAACTTCGAGATCATCCAGCGCCACGGCCTGATCGCCCTCAGCAGCAGCGGGATCTGTGGACCGTACAAGGCGCAGCAACCCACGAACACCTATCCAGCGAACGAGAGCATCCCCTCCCAGTACAGCGCCAGCATCTACCCCAACAAACAGAAGCACTCCGATCCGATGGCGCCGTCGACCGTCGAGTCGACGTACACGCTGGCCGAGGATCCGGTGATCTGGTTCAGCGGTGGGCAGTACCATGTCCTCTACGACTATCCCGACGATCGCGTGGGCTATCACCTCACGTCGACCGATGGCATCCACAACTGGACTGACCAGGGGTTGGCCTACGATCCCAGGTACGCGCAGCAGATTTTCAGCTACACGGACGGCACCGTCGACCATTGGTACAAGATGGAGCGACCGAACGTCGTCCTCGAGAACGGGATCATCACGCACGTCACCTTCGCCGTGAGTGACGTGGACAAGAACAACCTGATCACCGCCGGCTCGAATCACGGCAGCAAGGTCATCGTCGTCCCATTCGACGGCGTGGCGTTCGACAAAGACACCGGCATGGGGGCCGGCGGCGCGGGCGGAGGCGGAGGGGGCGCGGGAAACCGGGGAATGGGCGGGAACCGCGGCGCCGGCGGCGGAGGCCCGGGCTCAGGGGGGGCCGCCAGCGGTGGGGCGGGCAGCGGCGGTGACGGTCCGATGGCCACGGGCGGGCACGGCGGCGCGGCAGGCGAGACTTCGGCCGGGAAAGGCGGCAGCGGCGGTCTGTCGGGCACCGGAGGCGGCTCGGGAGGCAGCATCATCACTGGCTCGGGCGGATCGGGCACGGGCGGTTCACACGCATCGGGGGGAGCCTCGGGCGGGCTCGCCGGAGGCTCTGGCGGCAGCGGGGGCAGGCCTGGAACGGGAGGCAGCGGCATGGGTGGGTCAGCGATCGGGTCCGGTTCGGGTGGAATTGGCAACACGCGGAGCGAGTCCAATTCCTCCGGGTGTTCGTGCACGTCGTCGGGAGGCGGGGAGCCGGATCACGGCGTCGCTGCATTCTCGCTGGCGCTGATGGTCGTCTTTCTGGGTCGCCGGCGCTCGAAAGTTCGCTGCAGATTCCGGCCCGCGGTGCCACGCCTGCCGAGATGATTCGATCCGCAACCGCCGCGGCGCCTGTCCGAAAGGTCTCCTTGCATTCCCAACCAAGGAGAGACCCCATGTCGAGCGTGAAAGAGAAGATGAAGGCCGTGTCCGCGGCGATCGCCGCCATCGAGAAGCAGTTCGGAAAGGGCGCGATCATGCCGCTGGCCGGGGGCGACGTCGCGGAGATCGGGACGATCCCCACCGGATCCATCGGCGTGGACCTGGCGCTGGGGGTGGGCGGGCTGCCGCGCGGCCGGGTCGTGGAGATCTACGGGCCCGAATCATCGGGCAAGACGACCCTGACGTTGCAGGCGATCGCGCAGGCGCAGCGGGCCGGCGGCGTGTGCGCGTTCATCGACGCCGAACACGCGCTGGACGTCACCTACGCCAAGAAGCTGGGCGTGCGCGTCGAGGAGCTGCTGGTGTCCCAGCCCGACTGCGGCGAGCAGGCGCTGGAGATCGCGGACAAGCTGGTGGGGACGGGCGCCGTCGAGCTGATCGTGGTCGACTCGGTGGCGGCGCTGGTGCCCCGGGCCGAGATCGAGGGGGAGATGGGCGACGCCCACATGGGCCTGCAGGCCCGCCTGATGAGCCAGGCCCTGCGCAAGCTGACCGCCGCCACGGCGCGCACGAACACCTGCGTCGTGTTCATAAACCAGCTCCATAAGCCTGGGCGATGCGCGTCGAGTAGCGCTCTCGTTTGAGATTCCCCTTTCGCCACCTGGCCTTGTCCCCATCACTCAAGCCGCCGCCTCTGTCGGCGTAGACCGCTCCTGGGCCTTCCGAATCTATCGGAAAGGTCTGCTCAGTACGGCGCAGGGCTCCCGACCCATACTCATTTCGATCAGTGAGCTGGCAGCCCTTCTGAAGAGGGATCGCCGCCGCTCTCGTCCCACCTCGAACAGCCAAATCGCGCCCATAGTCGCGCGGAAAGCGAGGTGACCCGACGAGACCTACGAGCAGATAACCACGATAAAAACGGAAAGGCCGGGCGCTCGCCAAAGCGTCCCGGCCCAAATCACACTTCCCCGCCAGGAGTAGTAGTGACAGGGATACTTTTACCCTCGTCTCGGCTCCTCTGCAAGTCTCGACGCGAAACCGGCTTCGTTTCGCGACGGACGTAGAGCACGGCTCGAGACGATGCGAGCGGCCAGCGCTTCGAACAGCGCGCCTTCCAGGCGAGCCCACAACCCGAATAGCCCCCAGCTGGTGCCACCTATCGCGGCGAGGCATCGCGATCCGGTTGTTCGCGCGCTCGTGGAGGCAATCGTGACGCTCTACGAGCGCCGCGGCTCACTTCGTCAGGCTCTGCTCGGACGAATGGGTACGCTTGTCTTCCCCGCATTCCCTGAGCTGCTGGCACGTCCGCCCAGAAGGAGTCGTGGCGGCGAGGAACCGCCGACCATAGGTCCAGACCTCGACCGGCGCCGCTCCGACGGCATGGAAGCCATCATCCGGGTCCTGTTGGTGCTCGCGTCCTGCTGCGATTGGACCACCATGGAAGTCAGAGATCCGCAAGGCGGGTACCTGAGCGTCTGGCGAATCGCAGAGCTCGCTGAGCTCCCCGCCCGACTGGTGGCGCCGCGCGACGAACAGGGGCGGAGGCGTCGGTTCCGCCAAGACACCGTCGAACGCGCGCTGCGCGTGTTGAGAACCGCACACATCGTCGCCTTCACCAAGCAGCACCGAGAAGAGCTGAAGGATGGGCGGCACACCACAACCGCGCCGGCCCTCCGAAAGCTCGCGGTGTCATTCTTTCGAAAGTTTGGCGGAACCCTGCTGAAGACCTTCGATTGGCGTCGTGAGAAGCTCAAGGAGAAGGCCGCGAGAGCCGAGCGGGCGGCCTTTCGCGCGGGCCACAACCTCGACCTCCGCATTGCCGGAGACCTGACCACCCTGATGCGATTCCGTCCCCCACCCACCGCGCGTTCGGAAGCACCTCCCCGCGCCTCGTCTGGAGACGCCTGGCTCACGACTCCGACCGCCCTGACCGATTCCATCCACGCGGAACATCCAGGCTGGACGCTCGCCGAAATCTTCGCCGAAGCACGACGACGGTCCTGTCAAGGCCCAGAGCCGCCTGGGCCGAGTTCAGCAGGGGTAGCTCAGAAGGACTGAGCGGGCGTGGCCTTGGCCCGCCCGCGCAGCGCCTTTGCGCCCTTCTACTGTAAGTCCTTCCGGCGTCCGAACAGTCCCAGGCTAGCAGGTACGCCCCCACGCCAGGATGGCACTTACCGTCAGCCTCGTGCTCAACCTCGTCGGATGTAGATGCAGGGCTGCCCTGTCCGCAGCTTCCTCAAATGCAGGCCTGCTCCTTTCATAGGTGCGGGTCCTTTCTTCAGATCGTTACTCGGATCGAACACACAGATTGCTCTGGCTCGTACGCCGAGCGGCAACTCCTCGAGGCCAGCATGGGGGCGGTGGGAAAGGAGAAGCAGGTAACACCGCTACCGCCGCCGCCGCCGCCGCCGGCTCCGCGGGCTTGCCGATGCGGCGCCAGCGTTGCCGAGTGTCAGCCGCTCCCAGCCAACTTTGTCCATCGTCTGCACACAAGGCCGACTCGCGAGTGGGAGTCCCTCGGTCCGGCGATGAGACAGCTGCGTGATGGATTCCGGGGTCGCGCTAGCCCGGCTTGACGGTCGCCAGGCACATGGGGCCAGCGTCCGACGCTTTCGCCAGGGTCATGGGACCACCTTTTCGCCAGGGTCATGGGGCCAGGGTCGCGGGTGGATCGGACCCTGGATCGCCAGGGTCATAGGGCCAGTCAATCACCACTGTCATGGGGCCACCCCCGGGGAGCTGAGCGACGGCTGACCCCGGCATCGAGGACCGAAGGCAAAACCGACCTCCCGGCAGCCACGCGACGGCTGCCGGGAGGTCGCATGACCTTTCGGGAGATCACGATGCAAGACGTACGAGAGGTATTGCGCCGCCGTCATGCGGGCCGGAGCGCGCGGCGAATCGCGCGCGAGACGGGCCTGGATCGCAGAACGGTCGGACGCTACTTGGCCAGGCCGCCGAGGGCGGCGTCACCGCGGGGCGGCGGTGACCGACGAGATCGCAAGCGCCGTGGGGCGGCGTGTGCAGACGCGACCGCTGCCGGTGCCGCCGGAGGCGTGGCTCGCACTCGGTGCGCGGCGCGCGCAGATCGAGGCGTGGGTCGAAGGACAGCCACCGCTGCGACTCGTTCGCGTGCACGGGTTGTTGGCGCGACATGGCGTCACCGTCGGCTACGCGGCCCTGCGTCGATTCGCGAGCCGCGAGCTCGGCTGGCGAAAGCAGGTACCGACGGTGCGCCTCGAGGACCCGCCCGCTGGGCAGGAGGCGCAGATCGACTTTGGGCTGATGGGCACGGTAACCGACGCGGATGGGAAGCAGCGGCGGCTGGCGGTGCTGATTGTGACGCTGTCGGCGAGCCGGTACATGTACGTCTGGCCGACGTTCACGCAGACGGTGGACGACGTGTTCGCGGGACTGAACGCGCCTGGCGTTTCTTCGGCGGCGCCCCCCAAGCACATCATCCTGGATAACGCCATCGTCGATGGTGATCCGCGCAAGCAAGACGGATGCCACGCTGAGTCGAGCCTTCGTCACTACACGGACGCGCGCAAGTTCTTCGCAGACACGGCGCGCGCGGCCGTACGGTTGATCGAAGACGTAGCGGCGCTCGGTGCCTATTGAAGTGAGCCTCTCTTCGACCGGATGTGATATTGACAGGGATAGTTGCGATATCGCCTGAGAAACCAACAGCACATCGGCGGCGCGCGAATGATGGAGGGCGGCAGATGTCTAAGACGGAAGGCCTGATAACAAGTCGGCGGAATGATCGATTGGTCGTAGCGGTGTTCCTCGCGGCGACCTGTTCGCTAGCGGTTGGCACCACAGATGCCCGCGCAGAGTGTCCGGTACGGGCGGGATATGTCGCCCTGTTCTCTGACGCAGGATTCAAGGGCACATGCGTTACTCTCAGCATTGGTGATTACGCAAGTCACACACAAATCCCCCTGCCAAACGACGCGGTAAGTTCGGTACGAGTCGCCCGTGACGTCCAACTATACGCCTGCTCGGACGAATATTTCGGCGGCGTATGCCAGCTAATTAACCAAGATGTGCCTGATATGACACGTAGCCGAGTCGGCAACGATGCAATCTCCTCTCTGAAGGTCATGTTCCGAGGCCACTCTGCCTCATGCGTACCCGCACAAGGTCAGGCCGCGTTCTTCAGTAACCGAAATTATAATGGCCCTTGTGTTGTGAAAAATCGCGGTGCATTTCCGAGTTCGATGGCGATCGGTCTGGCAAATGACAGCATATCGTCGATACGAGTTGGTAACAAAACGCAAACGGTGATCTGTAGCGGCGAGAATTATTCAGAGGACTGCGATCTCGTGACCGCTAACGTAAGCGATTTAGCAAAGCAACACGGCCGCGTTAAAAATGATTCAATCTCATCGGCAAAAGTCCAAGCGCTGGGAGAGCAAGATTGCCGTCCGTCCACACAGCAGGTGGCGATCTTCGAGGACGACGGCTTCCTCGGTCCCTGCGCGGTCCTTGACATTGGCGATTACCGAAATAGTGCCCAATTTAGGTTGCGTAATGATTCGATATCGTCGATCTTGGTGGGATCAAACGCGCAGATTGAGATCTGCACGGACGACGATTTCGCAACGGATTGTGAGCGAATAACGAGAAGTTCGGGACACCTAAGTGGTCGTGTACAATCGGACTCGGTCTCTTCGCTACGCGTTCAACCTCTGGGTGCTCACGATTGCGCGCCAACCGCCACTCAAATTGCAATTTACGAAAATGATGATTTTGTCGGACCGTGCGCGGTGCTCGGCCCCGGCGACTATTCAAGTCTAACCACGGCGGCTCCAGGTTTGCGGAAAGATTCGGCGTCATCTGTTGAAGTGGGTGCGGCGGTCAATGCCGTGATATGCGTTGATGATAGCTATCATAATGACTGCGAGCGGGTCAGAACAACGGCCCATCTCGCAGACACCCGAATCGGGGATAACAGGACATCGTCTGTACGTGTTGTGTCATTCGATGAAGTCGATTGTCCGTCGGCGGATAACAACGTGGCAGTGTTTGAACACGCTTCATTTCTTGCGCCATGCCGGATTCTAGCCTTTGGAACGTATCCTGTTCTCAGTTCCTTCGAGCCAGGCGCGCTTAGCCAGGCCACGGTGTCTTCAGTCCGCATCGGGGCTGCCGTCCAGCTTTGCGCTTGCTCAAATGAGAATATGTCGGGCGCCTGTCGAACGTTAGACGCTTCGGTTGGCGATCTTCGAACTATATATCTTAATGATACTTTCGCTTCGATGCGCGTCGATAAGCTCGGAGCACAGTGCGTGTCGACAATTTCTCAGTCGCAGGGTTACAAAGCTATGGCAGTGCAAAACTGCGCGTCAACCGAACATCAGTTGTCAATATGGCTAGAAGAGCCTGGTATGGCGCCGGTTAGAGTCGGTATCGCACCTTCGCAATATTCAAAAGATGGATCTGGTTGGTGCCCTGCCGGAGCAGATTATATCTTTCCGCTGAAAGCCGGCCACACGGTTCGACCGGTCGCGGTTGATCAACAGGCGACATTGTGTGGCAAAGACGATCCGACTATCATTTCGTGCCGAACGTTTGTGGGCGCACGTTTTGTCACCGGCGATCCGAATGGCGGCACCATTCCGTGGGACATTCATTGACCGCCTTCGCCTCCTGTTCTTCAGATGCCAAGCAGACGTGTTTCGCTGACCATCCCTGTGTGGGGTACAACTTCGTATGCACGGGCAACACGACATACGTCGAAGCAGTCGACCACGATTGTCATTATTCGTGGAACAGGCCCTTGCTTGGGGGGACCTGTGATCCGCAAAGGGGGCCCGAGTTGATGTATCCAGACGGTTCTTCGTGCGTATCTCGCTGGAATGGGCATTCGGGCAATCCCCGTGTGCTACAGACGTAGCCAACTGCTGATTTCAGATCCGACTTGCTTGAATAGAGAGCGGCGCCTGCCGATGTCAGCACGGCCGTGACATTGGTGTTCGAGGCAGGGCAGGCAGATCACGGCTGATGGTCGTAGGTCAGAGCCACCTCCACATCGCCTCGCTGGCTGGCCCTCGCAGCACCACTGTGCCCCGGTCCTGTAGGTACTGCCGCCGTCGGAGTCAGTCCCACGCACCAGGCGACGTCTTCTCGCGAGGATGTCCCTACCGTCAGTTCCAGGCCCAAGTCGTCGGATATAGATGCAGGGCTGCCCTGCCTCGGGCATTCCTCAAATGCGGGTCCGTCCTTTCCTTAGGTGCGGGGTCTTTCTCCAGATCGCTACTCGGATCGTACAGACGGCAACGCGACGACGCGTACCTCGACCGACAACTCAAGCCACTGTAGGGGCGGTGGGAAAGGGGAAGAAGGTCGCACGGACTTGGTCGAACCACGCCGAGGTCGGTCCGGGGGCGGTGTCGCGTCCCGCCTCGACGATGCCGGTGGCGTTGCGGGGCCATCTGTAGCGGAACAGCGTGCAGCGCTTGCCATCTAGCGCCGTGTCGAGCGGCCCTCGGCCGCGGACCCCGGGTCGGGAGGGCCACTGCGACCTTGCCACCAGCTAAACGCGGCCATGTCGCACCTGCCCGCGAGGCTTGACTGGGGTGGCACGCCCATCTACCTTTCGAGCTGGATAGAAGACGTTATCCACCTCGACAGCGGGGACACTCGCCATAGGAAGCTACTCCGAATTCTCTATCGGGTGCGTTCATGTCGGTAGCGACAAGAACGAGATAAACCCGCGCGTCATGACCCTATTCCGCGATACGGAGAAGGTGATTCGCCGAGTCCGCTTCGACAGTAAGGAAGCCTCACAGTACGTTGCGGGCGAAGACGAGCCGGAGGCCGAACTCGTGATCGTGAAGTACGTGGCCCCCTCGTATGTTGTTCGCGATCGCCTCGAATTGATGGGGTTTACGCGATCGACCGCGTTTGCCGCTTTCGACATGGCGGTGCGCAGGGAACGGGTCGAGCACCACGCCAGGATCGAACGCCTGCGGCCGCAGCTCGGGCCGGACTACGAAGACGATGATGGCGCCGCTCTTGACGGCCTGACCGCAGACGAGTGGATGACGGGTCTGCGATCGATTCGCGACGGTGGACTTAAAGCGACACACCGAAAGGATCCCTCCCTGAAGGATCTGCCCCCCGTTACTCGGTATATGCTGACCCACCAAGACCGCTGGCTGGGTTTTCCGAGCTACGAGATTCGACACGCTATCCGTCTGGCGCTTGAGGTCTGTGCAGAAGACGAGGTCGTCTACGACGTGACCGACCTGGTGCTTGGCGAAGTCGTCGATCCGACGGACGACATGGTGCTGTACGCGGACGCGCTCCTGACCGCCGATGTTGCGCGGACCCGAAGGCTGATCATCCTCACGGAAGGTGCCTCGGATCGTTGGATGATCGAGCGTTCGTTGGCGGTGTGGTTCCCGCACCTCGCCGAATACTACCGCTTCATGGACTTCGACGGGGCTCGGGTGGCAGGAGGTGCTGGTCCGCTGGCCGGGATGGTGAAGGCCTTTGTGGGAGCGGGCATCGCGAACCGAGTCCTCGCCCTCTTTGACAACGACACGGCCGGGGCCTCGGCGATCCGCAGCCTGGCGCAAGTGGCGCTGCCCACGAACATCAAAGTTCTTCAGTACCCTCGGCTGGACCTGGCAGTCTCATACCCGACGCTGGGACCAAGCGGTCCGGCGATCATGGACATCAATGGGCTGGCCTGTAGCGTGGAGCTCTACCTCGGCCGAGACGTCTTAGAGCAGGAGGAAGGATTAGTCCCGGTCCAATGGCGCGGCTATGACGAAGGACTCAAGCGGTACCAGGGCGAAGTCGCAGGTAAGAAGGGCATTCAGGAACGCTTCGAGGAGAAGTTGCGTAGGGCCGAAGCCGATCCGTCGATCAGAATCGAGCAGGATTGGAGCGGTATGAGGTTGATCCTGGAACAGATTCGAACGGCATTTCACGGCGATGACGCCGACGAATTGCTCGGGATGGAAGAGGCTTACGCCGAATGACCACTGCAGGAACAGCGCGCGCAGGGCCAGGCCATAGAGCTTCGCCATGACGGCGTCTGCCTTAGCTGACGTATCCTCGGCAGCACCGGTGTGGTGACGGCGCTTTCTGATGCGCCTCTGTGTGTGGTCCTGCTTCGAGTTGAGCGGTGGCATTCCCGTAGAGAAGCAGATCAGGGAGGCATGAGAAGCGCGTGGGGCTGGTTTCCCCCTCGCCCGGCGAACTGTACGATGTCGGCCGGCCGCCGTACCCTCGGGTACCGATCGCCTTGCGATCGGCCCCGTAGAAGAGGCGGTAGCCATCTCGGGGCCCGGTCGACTTCGCGATCTCCCGTGGCAACGCCGATAAATCCCTAGTCGAGCTGAGGCCGCCAAGAACACCAAGCGTGAGCAAAACTTGGCCAGCCAAGTGGAGATCTACGCGCGCGCGAACGGAACCTGGAAGGCACTGAAGGTAATCATCTACTTCACCCACGCGGAGCTTCTGAGGGTACAAAAGATTCTGAGACGACTGAAGCTCGACAGCAATCCGAACGTGATTCTGATCGACGCGCGTTCCGACAACAAGCCCTCAGCCTCTACAGCGAAGCGCGCCGCGGAGTAGCTCCGATTCATGTCCAATGGCGCCGGGCAAAAACTTCTACGCTAGGACAGTCGCCCTCGGTCGACGGCGAGGCGATCCGGGAACGAAGGGTTGGCACCTATGCCCGTAACCGCCAGACGCCATATAGTCGCTCAAGATCCTCCGGGTCCCTGAACACCCGGCCTCGGCCTTTAAGAAGGGACACGAGTCTTGAGTTCGGTCCCAGAATCTCAACGATCGCGGATAATCGTCGGCGTCGAACATCGGCGTTCCTGGATAGGTAGACAAGCTTCTCTGGTTTTTTGGCCTTTGTTCGTGTCACCCGGCGAACCCGAGCAGGGGCGCTGAGCCAGAGCGTTCCGTCTTCATCGGTGCAAACCTCCAGCGCCCTTTCAGAGCGATCGATCGTGGGGACCTCGCGGACGCACTCAATCGCGTCGATCCTCTCACGTCGCACAGCGGCGTCCCTCTTCAATGCTGGAGAGTCACGTTCGTAGCGATCGTTGGTGTGCTGTTGCCAGAAGCCTTGATGCGTGCGGATGACTTTCAAGGGCGGGAGATCGATTTGGGGAGCGACTGGTTTCGATCGTGGCTTACGTCCTTGAACACCCCCGCCGTCCCGACCTCCTTGAGGCACGTAGTGCTGCTTCAATTCGTCGAGATCGTCCTGGTCGAGCGACTTGTCGCGTGCCCAGCTCAGGACCGTCTTCCTGGCAGCGTCAACAAGTGCTGTTCCGGTGACCTCGACGGCCGCCTCTAAGAGCTTCCCTTCCCAGGAGCTTGCGGAAGCATTCATCGAGCCTATGACCGCGTGCTTCGAGAACACGAACATCTTGGCGTGTAGATTTCCGAGCGGAAAGATTCGAACCCCTGCCTTGAAGAGCTTCTCGAGCTCCCATGGATCCGTCTGTCCCTTCTCCATGGTTGCCCGGTCCGCACGGACCACAAGGACGCTCCCTCCCTTCAGTCGAAGAAGCTCGGACATTTCCGATCCCCACCACGCTACGGCGACGTGAGCCGGACCGCTCCTTACCGCTGTCCAAATAGACGCCCACGCCTTGTCGCCGCTCAGGATCCGCGCGGAGCGCGCCACAATCGTCCTTCTGCCTGGCGTATAGCCATTGGCCTCGGCCGAGATGATACCCTGATTCGTCCAGGTCGGAAGCCGGTAGTGGGTCAGTGAACATCGCGTCAGGGGCGCCGCGGGAGTGGGACGCCGGGGAGGACGGATTCGATCCTAGGATGGCCGGCCGCGCAGCGGTAGGCGACGACGCCTCCCGCTCCCGTCGAGTAAGAATCGTTGATCTCTCCGCGTAACTCGCATCCGGCGCTAGGACACGGAGGGTTCTCCCACCTCCATTCCTCGTGGAGGGCACTGATGGGATACGCCTGTGGATCCCCGAGGGACGGCCCGCCAAGCGTTACCTGATCCTCAGAGCGTCGTACGACAGACGCCCTCACCAACGGGTCTGACCTAAGATGGAATCGATCTCCAACCCGAACCGATAAGACGTCCATCGCGTTCATCTTTCACCTTCGAGAAGACTTACGATATTGGGGATTCCCAGACGTGATCACTCACGCCGACCGCCTAGCACACGCATCTCCATCGCGGAAGCTGTCTGCGCGCGCAGTGCCTTGGTAGCGTGGATCGGCGTGGCGGTTGGCGCAGCCCGCCGCGTGTCACTTGGCGCAGCCTGGCCACATCACGAAACAGGGGTGTTCCTTGCTACTCCAGTGAAAATCATCGACGGACAAGTCGTTCAACTCAACGTTCTTGCCGTCATCGCTTATGTTCACAGACACGTATGCGCCTCCGACACAGAACGGGACGGGATGAGGAGTGGGCTGTGACATGTCATCGGACGTAGCTGCATCGGTTTCGAGAGGTTGTGATGCCTTCCCATGAACCCATACACAGACACTTGTTTCTGTGTCAAACCACTGATTGAACCACCAGTGCACTCGCGCTTGATATCTGCCGGGTCCGCTTTCATTGGGGGGACGTACGACCATACGGCCACCGCCGACAACACTCCCGGCCTGTCCGCCGACAGGAGTATTAAAGGGGTGGTCACCGCAGGTTCGGTTCGTAGTAAGTCCAACAGCGTACAACTTCGTTCCCGGCGGGACCTCAAAGCCCACGCTGTATTCGCCTTTGCATCCCCCCACGAAAGGACTGGAATTCCATTCTTTTGTCCACGTGCGCGCGATCAGACTAACGATTTCTCCGGGAGGTCCAGGTTGAACGGTATTTGTAGCCCAAATAGCTTTGTCGGTGGGAGTGTATAGAACCAAGTTGCCATCGTCCTGCAATGAAAGACGACTGCCGGCTGCGCCGGGCGTGTTCCACGTGTTAGTTGCCCACACCGGGTGGCCGTGCGCGTCGTAAAGAACGACATTCCCATCCGGCTGCATTGCGCAGACTACAACGGGTCGATTCACGGTGTTCGAAGCCCATAGCGTTTTTCCGCCCGTCCGGTAGAGGACAAGGTTTCCGTCCTGCTGAAGTGTCAACATATATAGGCCCGGGCCATGGTGAACGGCAAGTCTGGGCAGCATGAGATCGCGGGACTCGCCGAGCGGTTCGAGCGTGTGCTACGCGCCTGCGCCTCGGGTGCGCCGGCCGCCGGTACGGCGTCGTGATGTTCGCCCTCCCAATGATTGCCTTGCTGGCCGCTGCCACGGCCCCGTCGCGCAAGGCGGCGGAGCCGCCGGCCGGCTTCGCGGGCACCTGGGACGTCGTGCGGGTCGAGGTAGACCGCGCCGACCAGCCGCACTGGGAGGTCAAGCCTCAGGACCCCGCGCTTCTGAACCGCGAGCTGGTGATCTCAAAGACCGAGGCGCACTTCGAGCCGGACAAGGAGGCGTGCAGGCAACCGGCCTGGAAAGCTTCCGCCATGACCTGGGCCGAGTTGTTCGCGAAGGGCTTCCGGCGGCCCGAGGGCGGCGGCCGCAGTACGAAGCCCTCGCCTTCGGATTTCGAGTTCGACGTCCCGCCCCGGGACAGGGTCACGGTGTATACGCTATGCCCCGGCAAAAAGCTGAAGGGTTCGGATGTCTGGCTGCAAGGGGAGTGGGTGGTCCTCGTGTCTCCCGATACGCTCGTCATGCACCAGGATTCGCAGATCCTGCTGGTCTTCAAGCGCCGGGCGGCCGACGCGAAGCCACAGGCGTCGTTCCCCTGCGAGAAAGCCGCAAGTCCGACGGAGAAGGCGATCTGCGGCAGCTTCGCGCTCGCGGGCTGGGATCGCAGCGTCGCGGCGGCCTGCCAGGAAGCGCTTAAGGGTAACGCCGCCCCGGACAAGATTCGGGCTGAGCAGAAGGACTGGCTTCGCAAGCGCGACGCGTGCGGCGATAAGGCGTCGTGCATCGACGACCTGCTCTGGCGCCGTGTCGACGATCTGAAGCAGTACTGATCGTCATCGCCTGCGCCGCCTTCGGCCCTTCATCGCGGCCGCCAGAGGTGCTGCGATGATCCGGTCATCATCAGAAGGTGATGTTCGGGGCCTGCCGTTTACAGTCACTCGATCGGCGCGGTCGCGTTCAACTATTCAGCTTAACTCCTTGACTACGAACAATGAACAGTCAGCAACCACCGGTCTAGGTGACAACGGCTGGATACATGGTATCCTGCCAATAGTCTCAGGCCACATGGACGAACGGCTCCTAGCAATTGAACCGGAGGATCCAAGGACCGGAATTATCACGATTGCCGGCGTCCAGACATTGACGGACAGCGAAACGGCGGCGATAGCGAAGGCTCGATCGTCCCTGAACCAATTGGTCGCAACGGAACGGCTGTTCAATATATACAATGAAAACATGCGGATATTTCGAGGCCTAGCGCAAAATACGCTCGGCCAGTTCGCCGCAAATCAGAAGATGTCCGGCACTCGAATGAATCGCATCATAACAATGGCCAACTGCTACCTTCTAAACGTCCTGACGTCGTTCCGAACATACCTTGACCATTCCGAAACGATGCTCAAGCGAGCCCTTGGTGCACACTCGGCCGAGTATCTTCAGTTTAAAGCCGCTACAAGTCACGAGTACGACGCCCGATTCGCGTATCGATTTTTTTATAGATTACGAAACTATTCCCAGCACTGTGGAATGCCGATTTCGCACATTCAACTGGAGTCTCACGTAGTTAGTGACGGCCCAGATGGCGCTAAAACGGCGGAGACGATGCAGATGTATTTGTCCCCGAAGACCTTGCTCACGGACTTCGATGGCTGGGGAGCACTGCTACAAAAGGATCTGAACTCTAAGTCACGCAACGTTAACGTCCTATCTCTTTTGAAGGATTGTGAGAGAGCGATGCTAAGAATCCATAGAACTCAGCGACGGATCATGACGGCGTTCTGCCGGCCTGAGGCTCGCTTGCTTCGTTCGTTCATGGAACGTGTGAGAAAGGCCAGGCCGATGGCCGTTCCTTGTGTTGGCACAATCTCGGGAAGCAGGGATCGTTCATCCGCCCGATTCTCCCTGCAATGGTTTCCCGTTCCAGAGATGCGCGCACTATTGCCGAACGACAGATATCTTCATCTGTTCGTCGATGAGAGCAATGGATTCGATACAGAATCGAGTAAGTAGCTCGATCCGGTCCGGCGTACGACCAAGTCGGAAGTCTCGATCGCCACGCCCGAGATCGGTGGTACCGTTTCGGCATGGACGATCCTAGAATCGCAGAGGTCGAATGGGAACCGCTGGGGCACATTTTTCGTGTCCCGCTCGACCGCTCGACTCGTCTCGGATCGCAATATCGCCTGCTGGAACTGAGCCGGGGCCCTGAACAGGAACTCGTCGCGGTTGTGCGCGGGACGGTCGAGGATGTTCCCGCGCCGATGGGACCGTGGGACTCGGGGCTGGCCGGTCAGCCGATCGAACCCGAGCCTGACCTTGAACTGTCAGCGGGTTCGTCTGCGTGGAAGATCAGATTTCGGTCTCCCGCCCCACTTGGGCGGCCGGGATTCAGGGGACGTGATCTCCAGCTCCCGATAACGGCGCATGGCGTACGTATTGAAATCCAATCCTCGTCCGGTCGGATGCCCCGTTGGTGCTCGGTTTGGTGTCTCAACGGACCTCGCGAACTGATATTTAGCCGGGAGACCAAGCGTCGGACGTCGCTTACCTATGAGCGGCGACGAGAAGACACTGCCGCGGACATTTCTGTCGATGACGAGCCTCTCAGCTGGGGGTTGGCTTGGGACTTCATGAAAGTTCCCGGATTGGTCGCCGGGTCTTCGGCAATATTCGCTCGGGCGGCGGACGATGTGGCGCCTCAGGAGTTCAATCCCCACGTTCTAGAATTTGAGATGCCGGCAGACCAAACGGTCACCTGGGAAAGCCTCTCTCCATTCCTCGCCGCGCTGGGATTCGCGATCGGCCGGCGTTTGATCGCCATAGGGTTCACGGTATTCGATAGCAGCTGGTCGCCGATTGTGCATGAACTGCGATCTGCATGGACTCAAAACCTGCGCCGAGAATGCGGTAACCGCAGCTATCCTCCGATTTCCCGTCCTATGGGTGAGCCCGTCGACGAGGATATGATCAGCGGACTCGTGTCTATGTTTCGCGTGGCACTAGTAGACTATCCGCTGACTGAGGCAACGTGGCGTCTCCACTATGCGGAGTCGACCTTTTTGGAAGTGGCGCTTCCGCACTGCGCCGCGAGCCTGGAGAGCATCATGAACGCGTGGTTCAGGTCGCGAAAGTCACGCTCGCAACGACGATATCTCAAAGAGAAGGACTGGTCCGAAATCTCCCGCGAACCTCTCGAACTGCTCGAACAAAAGCTCGTTGGTATGCCATTTGTGAAGCGAATTGTTGGGCGGGCAGCGAAAGCAAATGAGTTCGGCGTGAACGAGTCCTTTCCGAAGTTCCTGGATGAACTTGGACTTCGGATCGGTGCCGTCGAAGATCGGGCGTTCCATGCGCGCAACAAGGGAGTCCACGGCGGCGCGATGTCTGGTGACGACTATTTTGTCCTGCTGTCGAACCTCCGTGCGTATCAAACACTCGTCCATCGCGTGCTCTTGCGGGTCATGGGATGGGAAGATGAATACATCGACTATTCGACCCACGGACATCCTACACGCCAACTCAATGAGGCGCTCGGCGGACCAAGGGGCGACGGAGTAGCCGCAAGGACCCGGAAACCTTCTGCTCCATAGGCGACTGTTCGTCGACGGTTGCGAGGTTCAACTGCCCCAGCCCATTCGCTGCTAAAGGCCATCCTCTTCACCGCCGATTTGGCCGTCCTCGCGCCACAGCCTCATTTGGGGCGCTACCATGCCGGATGTGACGCACGGACGGTCTTACCCAATTGCAGTGTACTGATGAGCCGGGGCGTCGTGATGTCGCTAGCCTTTCAGGGCATAGGCCCTTCGGCCTGAGCGCCCGCAGTTGTTCCGGCAAAGGCTCCGGCAGCCGCGAGGAGCGCCACGCCAAACGGAGTGAGCGAAAGGTACAGCCCCACCACAGCTCCGACGCTCGCTCCGACCCCGGCTCCCGTCACGGTCTGTTCGTGCCGTCTAGGCACCACAAGCGGGACCGCGCTGGCCACAAGCCTTCCCACGTTATTGGTCTTCATGGCGTCGACTCCGTCTGAGGACCGACGGAAAAGGGAAGACCAGGCAGCTGCGGCCATACTTTCAGTAGAAGCCAGGCCAAGCCGACAAGAACCACCACGATGGGCAGCCAGTTGGACGTAACGCTCTCGCGGGCCGGCGCGTGACCGAGCTGACTTAGCACCCGTTGTCTCTTGCGGGTCGGAAGGCGCGGCACCTCGCGTTCGAGATCGAGGGCCGCGAGGATGCCTGGCTCCGACCTCGATTGGTTCTGGCCTCACTACAAGGACCTGAGGGCTGAAGCCGGGCGGACCGCGCGACAATGGCGGCGGCCCGACTTGACGGAGGATATCGTCGACGACGTTCTGAGGGGGGCCGAACGAATCGAATTCGACGCCACTCGGGCTAAACCCGGACGGTGATCAGGAAGTTGGTCGAGCGCGCAAGTATCGACGTGGTGACACGACGCGCCGAAATTTCTCGGCGCGCGAGATATGTCGACGCTGTGCAAGCCGCGGGAGCCGTAGATCCGGGAGCGAGCACGCTTGCCATATCTCTATGTTCGATCCAGGAGCTAAAAATCGGCACAACTTTATTGCCGCGGTTGACGGCGTGCTGCCGCTTCGGCGCACCCTGGGAATCACTGTTGCCGCCGGAAGTGACGAGAACTGCTGACGTTTCTCCACTCATGGTACCGGTTGATCGACGTAAGTTGTTGATTGCCTTAAGGTCGGAATGGAATGGACTCGCACTCAGGAGGCGACGGTTCGATCCGGTTCGCTGGTCCTGGTTGCCTCGGTGTACGCGGCACCCCGACAACCGTGTCCAAATTGTCCGAATGGGACGTCTGGGCGTCCAGTGAACTAGAAAACTGGACGTCTCCCGCAGGGTGCTGGCACCCTGTCGCATGATCATCGCGCTAGCCGGACAAAAAGGTGGGTCCGGCAAAACAACAACCGCCATCGCCCTCGCGTCCGAGTGGCTCGGCCAAGGGCGTCGCGTTCTTCTGGTCGACGCGGACCCGCAAGGATCCACGACCACATACGCGAGTGTGGCGGCCGAGGCCGCTGTACCGGCTCCGACTATCGTAGCCATGGGCCCGGGGTTCCACCGGCCTGAGCAGCTACCTGCCTTGGCGGCCGACTACGAAGTGACAATCATCGACTGTCCGCCCCGCCACGGTGAGATTATGCGCGCCGCCCTGATGGTAGCCGATCTCGTGGTGCTGCCTTGCGGCCCCTCAGCCGTAGATGCATGGGCGCTTGCCGCCAGCGTGGACCTGATCACCGAGGCTCGGATCCACCGCTCCAGCCTTGTCGCGGTCGTTCTACTGACCAAGGTTGTCGCCAGGACGACTATCGGCACGGGCGCTCGAGATGTTCTGGCGTCGTCAGGCCTGCCAGTGCTCTCAAGCGAAATGCACTACCGTGTGACGTACCAGGAGGCGCCTGCCGCCGGTCTTGGGCCGACCAAATACGCTCCCGCTAGCCTTGCGGCTGAAGAGGTCAGAGCCGTCGCGGCAGAAATCGAAGGTATTTTGACCAGCCAAGGAGCCCAACATGTCAACGCAGCCTAAGCCCGTCATCCAGTTGCGCCGCCCTCCCCCTCCTCCTACCGCAACTGTTGAGGCTTTTATCGCGGGACGTCCAGACACCCAAGTGCCTGGCAGTCCGCCGCCTCCCGCCTCTGAGTGGCCGGGCCAGGCGAGCGAGCGCCCGGAGGGCCAGACGTCCAGTCCGTCAGGTTCTCGCGCGTCTGGGCACCCAGGTGCTCAGGCGTCTGATCCGTTGGTCACCCGGGTGTTCGAGGATGGCGGGGTGGAATCTGGACGTCCGGGGGACCAGGCGCTCGGTTTGCAGGCTTCCCGGTCTGCTGGTCGCTCAGGTGTCCAGATGTCTGATTCTTTGGGCGCCCAGACGGCCAGTGTGCCCGAGGGGGCGGCGGCTGAGCGCTCCGGTGCTCGGACGTCTGGGCATTCAGGTGCTCGGCGGGCTGAGCGTCCAGCTGTCCAGCCGGTGGGAATCGTGAGACGGGCAGACGGCAGGGTGCGGCGGCGCCTGACGGTCTATCTACCGGTGGAGGTCGCGAAACGGCTCGTCGTTCACTGCGCCGCCTCCGAGATGGACATCTCGGACGTTGTGACGGATGCCGTCCATAAAGCCTTGGAGGGTCCATAGCTAATTCGCAGCTGAGCAGAGGATGGGACTGACGGCGACCAGCGCGGACGCGCGCTGACTGCAGACGGAACCATCGACGACGCACTCGCCTTGCCGCCGAGGCCTCCCAAGCCTGAACTCTCGGTAGCGTGCGCTTAGCACACGCTGCAGCGGGGGCAGCGCCGGACGCGGGCAAGAAGCGCCTGAGACGACTGTCCCGCGCGCGCGGCCGCGCCGCCGGCACCCCGTCTGGCTCCATCGCCGCTCACACAGGCCGGACTTCTCTGTTCGCCCGCAGCCCCTGGAGCCGTAGAGCAACCACAGCGGCCCGCCGTCGACAAATGTCTCAGATGGACGATGAACTGCGCCGCTTCAAAGAGCTTTCTCTGCCCGACTTAGCGGCAGAGCGGGGGTACCAGCTCGTCACCCGCGAGCGTACGCGGGCGGGCACCTGGCGGGGCAGCACGGCCTCATCCCTCCTGATGCGTCACCCCACGACGGACGACAAAATCGTCCTTCGCCGGGACCACGATGGCCACTGGGTTTACTTCTCCGTTCGCGATAACTGGGACCAGGGAACGATCATCGATTTCCTGCAGCGACGTGGCATCCGCAGCCTCGGAGAGGTGAGGAAGGAGCTCCGGCGGTGGTCCTCCTCCATGCCGCCGGCGGCGTCCCTGCCTCACTACCGGCTGCCCGAGGAGGTACGCCGTGCTACGCGGGCGGCTCTCCTCGAAGCCTTCGCGCGCTTCCGTCTGCCCGACAACAACCTCTACCTGAACAGCCGCGGCATCCGTCCCGAGACGCTCACATCCGATCGCTTTCGCGGCACCTGGCTCGAGGACGAGCGCGGCAACGTCATCTTTCCCCACCGCGACGGCAACGCCGGCGATGCCGTCTGCGGCTGGGAGAAAAAGAACCGCGGCTTCACCGGTTTCGCCACCGCCGGCGACAAAACGATTTGGACCAGCCGGACCAGGCCTGACGACACGAAGCTCGTCATCGCCGAGGCCTCCATCGACGCCATCAGCTACCACCAGCTGCACCCGGACAACCACGCCCGATACGCCAGCACGGCAGGCGCGAGCGGACCGAGAGGGGAGGGCGCCTTACTCCGCGCGATCAAAGGCCTGCCCCCCGGTAGCATCTGCGTCATCGCCACCGATCGGGACCATGACGGCGACAAATACGCGGAACGGATCCTCAAATTCGCACGTGACGCCTCCGTCGTGTTCCGCCGCCACGCGACACCCATCGGAAAGGACTGGAACGACTGCCTGAAAGACCGCGAACCGCAGTACATCGAGTCCCTCTCCCGCCGCCGCTTGGGCCGCTGACAATGCGCACGGCCGTACAGCTCCTGACGACGGCGCCGATGCGGGCGGCCATTGCTTTCGGGTCTTCGATCACCACCGTCACCGGGGCGCGCGGCCCCATTGCCGTCTTCGGCCCGGAGTGCATCGTGGGCTATCGGGTCGCACATGGGGGAACGCAGCGGCTCTACGTGTTTCGCACCGCTGCCGGCTCCAGACCCGAGCTCTCCGACGTTCCCGGCGTTCACCCGGCAGTGAATCTCCTGATGCTCGTACGCAACCGAGTCGCCGCGCGGCGGATGAGCAAGGTTTTCGCCGCGCTGTCGACAAGGGGGCATGTTCCGGACGCAATCCCCGACTCCTTCTGGATACGGCTCGCCGGCACCCTCCACCAGCCCGTCACAGTCGGCACGCTCGACCAGCTTCTCGCGCGTCACACGCCTGATTCCGATCCTTCGAGCTCTCCTCATCATCGCGACAGCGACCGTCGTGCTTTCTGCGGCAGCCACACGGCTCACGTACAACTTCACGCCAAGTGAACCACGGGGCCTCTACTTCCTGGCACCAGGTGCGCCGACGCGCGGCGACCTGGTCACGCTTCCCATCCCTCGGACGCTCGACGAGCTGGTCCGCTCGCGGAACTATCTGCCGGCCCGCTTTCGGCTCCTAAAAGCGGTCATTGCGCTGCCGGGCGACTCCGTCTGCATCGATGACGTCGCCTACACGGCGAACCACGTCCAGGTCTCAACAGTCGCACACGCAGACGCTGCCGGACGCCCGCTCACGCCTTACCGGTTCTGCTCACGGGTGCCCCCGGGCTTTGCCTTCGTGGCCTCAAGCCCGCCATCGAGCCTCGATTCCCGGTACGCCGGGCCGGTTCCCCTCGTCACGCTCACCAGGGCGGTCCCGCTATGGACATACTGACCATCGTTCTCGCCTGCAGCCTGCACTTCGACGACCAGCTCGTCACCGCGTTGGTCCACAAGGTTTCTAACGACAATCCCCTCATGGTCGGCGACCTGGTCACGCTGACGACGCACGACCACTTGACCAGCGTAGCCGAGGCCAAGGCTGTCGTGGACGACATCATCAAACACGGCGGACGACCCGCTGTCGGGCTGCTCGGCGTACCGACTACATGGGCAGCGCGCTACGGCCGCACACCGGATGAACTCTTCGACGCCTGTACCAACATCGCCGTCGGCACAGCCGCACTCTCAGAGTTCGCGCACCAGTGCTCACCGCCTCACCGTTCGGGAAAGAGACGTGCCGCTTCCGGCAGAGCCCTCGACCGCGAACGGATCTGCATCCTGAAGGAGCTCGGCGACGCATTGGGCGCGTCCGGCTATGTCGATGCCGTCCTCACGGAGATAGTCACCCGCCGCGCGCGCCCGGCCGACGTGGTCACCGATCCGCCTGCTGCGACCTCTCCCATCGACATCTCTTTGGACGACACTCACGTCTTCGCCCAGGCGCCCTCGACGATTACTCGCTCCGCCGCACCATCGAGAACCACTTCTCGACCACTCTCCGGCTCTCCTGCCAATCACGCGCCGCCCCAGCCTTCTCTTCCCACCGCCCGCGTTCCGGCGGCTCCTGGCGCACGCTGAGCGACGTTGTGGCGGGTCTTCAGCCCCACCGCCCAACAGCGAGCGTCAGCAGAGCCGAGCACCAGGGACCGCTAGCCGCCCGGTCCTGGCGTCGCCCGAGTCCATCTGCTGGGGCACTCTCAGTCCTGTGCCGGCAATCCAGAGCGGCCCCCAGCTTCTCCTCCGCCCGGCCGCCTGCCGGCGCCACGTGACGCACGCCGAAAGTCCTGGAGAGACTTCGGCGCCCGTCGCCAGCACGGCCGTTACGGGTCCCGGCTGTCCGCGCGCGCCCCGCGGCCCCGCCTGACGCACGCCCATCAGAGCGCACGACGGGATGACGCCCAGCCAGCTCCCCCCGCCCATTCGGCTCGTCGCAAGAGGCGCAGTCCGCAAGCAACGCGAGAGTCCGAGGGGAACTGACTGGGCGCCTTCACCGATACCTAGCTGCGTGCGCTGGCCCCGACCTGCTGCGTGTCGCCGTTCACCGTGCGCCGGCCATCCGGCCGCGCTGACGGCACGCTCGGCGTCGCGCTCTGCCCACCACCGCGACCTCCCTCCGGCGGCGCGCCGGTGCCCGCCGCCGACGATGGCTGACCGCCGCCGGTCCCCGGCGTCCCCTCGGCGGCCGCCGCGGAACCCCTTCCGACGGCCCCCTTCTTCTTCCTACCGTCCCGCAAATATCCGCGCAGCGTACCGGTTGTGACCGTGACGCCGCGCTCTGCCAGTCGCTGGACGATGCGGTCGAGCGTGTAACCCCTCCGCTGCGCCTTTTGAATCATCGGCAAGAGGAGCCGCACCGCTTCGCGCGTGCTGATGACTCTCTCATCGTCGCTCGCTTCCGGCAGCGAATTGAGCTCGCTCGCTAACGCGTGGATGTTCGCTTTCAGATGCTTCGAATCGGCCATGGTCCGTAACCTCCCGTTCCCGACTTGTCGACCAGCCGACGAACGGGTTGCTCTGGGACGACGATCAGGCCGAGGCGCCTCCTGACATGAGGTGGGCCTCGCTACCGACACAGATCGTTCTCCGCCGGCGCCCGCTATAGGTCAGCGCCACGTCGTGGTGAGCGCTCACTCTGCGCAGCGTTCGCGCTAGTTCGAGCATCAGTTCCGAACCACCGGCGGCGTCCGCCTGCCGCGTCTTCGGACCATCTTCGAGCACTAGCTTGCAAGCAATCGTGTACCAGCCGGACCCACGTCGTTCGCATCAACTTGCACCGCCCGAACGCACCGTCGAGCACCAGCTCTGCAACACGCGCGGTCCCGTACGACCGATGTTTTTTCACAAACCGCGCGCCGGTGCGACCCAGTTCGGGAGCAACCGTCGCAGCAGCCCGACCCACGACTTTGCGCCAGCCGTGCACCAGTTCGACCACCAGCTCGGCGCCGCCCACGCTCCAGTACGACCAGCGTTTTTCACCGACTGCGCACCAGCGCGTGAAGACTGAGGGGGGCGGGAAGAGCGGATCGGAAGAGGGGGAACAGCGACAGGAACAGCGACAGCAAGATAAAAGCCGGGATGACACGCGGCTACATCCGCGCGTAATCCCGGCAAAAAGTATAATGACCTGACGGCCATCGAGGACGACCTGTTACCCGGTAACCCCGCGCCCGTCTTAGTCTTTTTTTGTCATCCTTTCGAGGCAACCGCCGGATTCCATTGAGGTCTCGGTTTGCTGCCGTGTTTTGGCGTTCCACGCGCACCGCCGCGGCGCCGGCCACTGCGAATCGGCCCCACCGAGCACAGAGCAACCGGACTCGCCACGGGTCGACAAGGGTGCAATGTCTCGCCGGCGCTCGCCCAGCCCTCGCTCCGCCCCTCGTGACGTCGAGGAACGCTTCAAGCCGCGCGTAGGAGGCCGCGGCGGTGCCATCGAGACCGAGCAGGTTCCGAGCTTTCGGCGCGCAATGCTGCAACGTCTGGGGACCCTTCCACGAAGGTGGGGCCCCCGGGTCAGGCCACGTCACGTCCGCTGCGCCGCTGACGTGCGAGAGCCGCGGGCCGGCTCCCGCCGTTGCGTCGTAAAAGCGCACTTCGTTCCGATGACGGCCCGCGGCCGAGCCGCGGCGGCGCAGCATCTCGCGTACATCGAACGTGACGGAGTCAACCAGGACGGCTCGAAGGGGGACCTCTACGGTCCGGAGGGGTTCGACCGCGAACGCTTCGTGGGCGAGCTGCCGGGCGAGAAGCGCCAGTTTCGATTCATCGTCTCCCCGGAGGACGCGGCCGAGCTTGACTTGCGGGCGTTCACCCGGGCGCTGATGACGCAGATGGAAGCTGACCTCGGGCGGCGCCTCGTCTGGGGGGCCGTCGAGCATTGGAACACCGACAACCCGCACGCGCACATCGTCGTCCGAGGCCTCGATGCTTCCGGCGACGACCTCACGATTGACCCTAGGTACATGGGCTCTGGGCTCCGGTGGCGCGCTCAAGAGATCGTGACCAACGAGCTCGGTCTCCGCCCCGAGGGGGCCCTTGAGAGGCAGTGGGAAGAGGAGGTAGGGCGGGATCGCTTCACCTCGATCGACCGCCAGCTCGTCCCGCTGTTGGATCCGGAAGGGCGCCTGTCTCTCGAAAGGGCGGCGCGACTTACCGTCGCCCTGCCCGTGGTGATGGGCCGGTTGGAGACGCTCGAAAAGTTGCAGCTCGCGCGGCGCGACGACGCCAACCAATGGGTTCTCTCACCAGAGTGGACCGTGGCGCTCCAGGCAATGGGCGAACGGAACGATGTCATCAAGCGATTGCACCGTGAGGTCGGCCGGGGCGGCCGTTACCGGCTTGTCGACGCTGGTCAGGCGGTACCCTCCTTCAAGGGCATCGTCCGCAGGAAGGGTCTGCATGACGAGCACACCGGCGAGATGTTCGCAATCGTCGAGACAGTGGGGGGCGTGGCTGAGTACATCCGACTCCCTCAGGGGACCGCGGTGCGAGAGGGGGCCATCGTCCGGGTCAGCTCCGAGGCAGAGCGCTGGGTCAGATCGTCTGACCGGGCGCTGCAGGAGTTGGCGGACCGGAACCACGGCGTCTACGACCCCGGCGCCCAACTGGCGGCGCTCCAGCAGCGGCATCGGCTGCCCGGCCAACCGACGCCGGCCGAGCTGGTTGCTGGCAACGAGCGACGCCTCACCCGACTGGCGCGATACCGGCTGGTGGAGCGGCTGAAGGACGGGCGCTGGCGGATTCCGCCCACCCTCGTACAGGACCTCGAAGCGCGGGAGAAGACCCACCCGCGGCGGAAGCTTCGAGTCCAGGAAATCGCGCCATCGCTGCGGGTACAGGTGGGCCGGGAGGAGTCCACCTGGCTAGACCGACAGGAGTTGCCACCGGCCGCGGCAGCCGGCACGCGGGTTCGCTTCCGTGAGGAGCTGCGGGCGGCGCTGATGGAACGGGGCAGGGTCCTGCGAGCACGAGCAGCGGCACCCGCTCTGGAAGACGCTTCCCTCGAACGCGAGCGTTTGGTCGTCGGCCGAGACGTCGCGGCGGCGCACAAGGTCCGCCTGGCTGTCGAGCAGCCAGAGCGGCTGAGCGGCCGCGTCGTCGCTTGCGAGGAGCGCGCGGGCCGCTACTACGTCGCCATCCTCGACCGCGACCGCAGTCTGGTCGTTGTTCCGGTGCCACGCCCGGTGACAAACCTCGTCGGGCGCAACGTCACCGCGTTCAGAGGCAACGACAGCCGCTTCGAGGTCGCCGTCGGCGACCTATCGAGAGGAGAATAGTCGGTGAAAAAATCCATCATCCTGCTGGCCTTCGTCGGCTCTCTCTTGTTCGCCGCGGCCGCGATGGCCACGTCGACGCAGTACGTGGCTGACGCCCTCGGCTACCAGCCGCAGCTCGGACCGCCGATGTACACCTTCGGCACGTGGCGGGTGTACCTGCCGTGGTCCTGGTTAAGGTGGGACGCCGACTACGGTCGTTATGCGCCGCAGATTTTCCGGGTCGCGGGGGTTCTCACGTACGGCGGCGGTGCGGCCGGGCTGCTGGTGTTCCTTGCCTTCACCTTCCTCGGACGCGCGCGCCCGCCGAGCACATCTCATGGCTCGGCGACCTGGGCGGCCGATTCTCAGCTCAAGCGCCTCGGACTGATCGTTCCGCCGGCGGCGCTCACCCCGCCGCGGGTCGTCCTCTGCCAGACCGCGGACGCCGTTTACGCACCTGTGTCAGGTCCAACGGGCCTGGCGTGGAAGATGCGAAGGGCAGGGCGTCTCATCACACACGCCGGCCCAGAGCACGTCATGGTGTTTGCGCCGACCAGGTCGGGCAAGGGCGTGGGGACCGTGATCCCAACGCTGCTGACCTGGTCCGCCTCCGCCATCGTCTACGATATCAAGAAGGAGCTGTGGACCCTGACGGCGGGCTACCGCCGCCAGTTCTCGCACTGCCTCAAGTTCGAGCCCACGGCGGCGGACAGCGTCCGCTTCAATCCGCTCTTTGAGATCCGGAAAGGTTCCTCGGAGGTGTCGGACGCCCAGAACATCGCGGACATCCTCGTCGACCCGAACGGGACAGCCACCAACCGAGACCACTGGCAGGCCACCGCGCACACCCTCCTGGTGGGCGCCATCCTTCACGTGCTCTACGCGGAGCCGGCCAAGTCGCTGGCGGGCGTGGCGCAGTTTCTGTCCGACCCGTCATGCCCGTTCGACGAGACCCTACACCGCATGCTCGTTGCCCGACACCTTCCGAGCGGGCCGCATCCGGTCGTCGCGCAGTGCGCTCGCGAGATGCTCAACAAGTCGGAGAACGAGCTGTCCGGGGTCCTCTCGACGGCCAAGACCTGTCTGGCGCTGTACGCCGACCCGGTGATCGCCAGGAACACCTCAACCAGCGACTTTCGCATCGCAGACCTCATGAACCGGAACCAGCCGGTCACCCTGTACTTCGTCACGCCGCCGAGCGACATCGACCGGATCCGACCTCTCGTGCGGCTGATGCTGAACCAGTTCGGCCGGCGCCTGACCGAGTCGATGACCTTCGGCCCGGCCAAGGCCTACCGCCACCAGCTGCTCTTTCTCCTCGACGAGTTCCCGAGCTTGGGCAAACTCGCCTTCTTCGAGTTGCAACTGGCCTTCCTGGCGGGGTACGGCATCAAGTGCTTCCTGATCGCGCAGAGCCTGAACCAGCTGGAGGCAGCGTACGGCCAGCACAACTCGCTCCTCGACAACTGCCACGTACGAATGACGTACACGGCGAACGACGAGCGGACAGCGCGCCGGATCAGCGACCTGCTCGGCCAGTCGACACAAACCCGGCGGCAGCGGAGCTTTTCGGGCAGTGTCTTCGGACGGGTAAGCGAGAGTGAGCACGAACACGCCCGGTCGCTCCTGACGCCCGACGAGGTTCTGCGTTTGCCTGGGGACGAGGCGGTTCTCCTCGTCGCCGGCAGTGCTCCCTATCGCGCCAAGAAGCTCATGCACTACCAAGACTCGCGGTTCCGGGGGCGCGCCGCGCTGCCGCCGCCCACGACCGTGAGGGAGCTTCGACAAGAACTCTTCACGCGCGCGCCTTCGGACTGGGAACGGCTCCCTCGGATCCCTGTCCGTTCACCCGAGCCGTCACTGCGGGCCGACGTTGCTGCGCCTGCTCCGCCGGTCGAAGCCCAGCTGCCATCAGAACCGTCGGCGACAGAGGCGGGCCCCATCTCCGACTGGCAAGCGTTCTTCGAGCCCGCTCCCTCACACTCCGAATCATCAAGCCCCGAGGCGCGGAGCGCTGGCGAGGCTGATGACGTCCCTCTCTGAAAGGACCGACCCATGGCCATCAAAGGCAAGTGTCAGATCAACCCGTACCTGAGTGCCGAGACGCGTCAGATGCTCAAGGCCTACTGCGCCGCGAAGGGGGCCACGGAGTCATCCGTCGTTGAGACGGCGCTCCGCGAGTACGTCTCCGATGCACGCGACAGCACCTTGCTGATGCGCCGCCTCGACCGGAATGATCGCAACGTCGAGCGCGCGCGGCGCGACACGGAGCTCCTCACCGAACTGCTCGCGAGCTTCGTCCGGGTCTGGTACGCCCACACGCCGGCGTTACAACCTTCGGAGAAGGACGCCGCCCAGCGGGCCGCGCGGCTGCGGTACGAGCAGCTGCTCGACCACGTTGGCCAACGGCTTCAGGGAGGTAAGGGCCTGACCATCGAGGCCGTTCTCCAGGCTGTCACTGACAAGACGGATCTCGCCGTCGCCGCCAGGCCCACCAACCCGGGGGCCGGGGAAAGTGCTCGATGATCGAGGTCGGCACTGGCAGGCGTATCGGCGAAGACGGCGTGAACGAGGTGCAGGCACGCCGCCTCGAACTCCTCCGGCTCGCCCTGACTCCGATCGTTCCGTTCCTGGACGACGACGGCGTCATCGAGATCATGCTGAACGCCGACGGCGCGGTGTGGGTCGACAGGGTAGGGGCCGGCATGATCCGCACCGATGCGGTGATGACCAGCGGCGCTGCTCTGCGCATGTTGGAGCTGGTGGCGAATGCGATGAACGTCGAACTCTCGACGAAGCAGCCATCCCTGCCGGCAATTCTGCCCGGGTGGGGGGCTCGGCTGCAGGCGATGGTCCCTCCGGTCTCTTCGGCGCCTGTCGTCACCATCCGCAAGCCGCCGAAGCAAATCTTCTCGCTCGATGACTACCGCGCGAAGGGGATCCTGACTGACGGACAAGCGGCCGCCTTGCGGGAGGCTGTCCGTTCACACGCCAATATTCTCGTCGGCGGCAGCACGGGCGCAGGAAAAACCACCCTGGTCACCGCCATCCTGGACGAGATCGCTCGAACGACTACCGACCGCGTCTACATCGTCGAAGACATTCCGGAGCTTCAGTGCCGGGCGCCCAACAAGGTCCAGCTCTTCGTGCAGCCCCAGTATCCTTGGCAACGCGCGATTCTCGACGCCATGCGATCTCGTCCGGACCGGATCATCGTCGGCGAGGTCCGCGACGGCGCCGCCGCGCTCGATCTCGTAAAAGCCTGGAATACGGGCCACCCGGGCGGCGTGGGAACGATTCACGCCAACGACACGAGCGCGATGCTGAATCGCGTCTGCCAGCTGATCGAAGAGGTGGCGCATCCCACGCGGACTGTCATCGCCGACACCATCAACATCTGCGTGCACATTCGACGGGATCCTGGTCACCCTGCAGGCCGGTCCCTGAGCGGTCTCGACCGGGTAGTTGGCCTACGTCCTGATGGACGCTGGGACCTGCAAGGCATCGGCTAGGCCAGGTACTCACGGTGTTCGCCGTCGGGTGGCGCCGCCCGTCCGACGCCGCACTCTTCATCGTTGGGAGACGGGCTGATTGGCGGGGTGCGATCCGCGTGAGTGGGCAGCCGAGGATGATGTGGCCAGGGACCGTCATTCGAGTGATGGAATCAGTCGTCGCGGATGACGGCGACCATGCGAGTGACGTCGTCGGGTCGAGGGAGCTTGCGCGTGCGCGAAGGACCTCGCGGAGGGCCCCGTTCGGGAGGCTGTCATGTGTAGGACAGACCCCAGGGGGGCAGCCCCGTTGATAGCCAGACCACCGTCTAGCCCTCACCGCAAAAGGGCGCAACTCTGTCGTTCGCGCCCCACTCGAACTCAGGATGGGCTACGGCGAAGCGTTGCCTGTCTCAAGGCTGGCCAGCTGCTCCTGCCATCGCTTGCATACCGCGGACTTCTGAGAAGAGCCTCTGAACGTCATAAAGCGCTGCTCCATCTCTGAATGGAATTACGACCGTCGCGACGGTCTCGCACAAAGCGACCCGCGCTAGAAATCTCAACCGTTTCTACGAACCGAGAGTTCGCTTCTGCCGACACATAAAGTGCCTCAGGGCCATGTGCGAGCGACACATCGCCAATAAGCGAACCTTCTCCTGGCGCCAAGATCCGTCTCGAATCAAAATCACCTCGAACGACCGATCCCAGCGTGCCCGCGCGCACCTCGAATACCCGCTGACCCTTTTCGACAACGCCTATCCGATCCCCTTCCAAGACCCAACTAATTTTGAGATTGAACGCTCCGTCATCGATTCGTTCGAAACTCGTCGAGACACGTAGAGTACCGGGCCGCGAACGATCAGTGTCTCCGTACTTGCCCGAGATTTGCGCCGGTATTGGTTCAGTTCGAGTAGCTATCGAGACGAGTTCGATCACTTTGTTACGCAGCACTGGATCTGTCACCTGCAACTGCGGTATGCCCTTGTCGACGGCAACTGTTTCGTCGTTAAAGTCGGGCCGAAGGATGCGAACGATATGCGCATCGCCTAGCAAACGTTTGAGGTCGTCGCGAATTTCTATAGATGGGAAGGGAATACAGGCCGACCCGTTAGAGAGACTAGAATCCTCGCGGATGGCGTAAACGCTGTCGCTGGAGGCTACCTTCGTCATCCAGGCAAGATTGTACTGGTTTGATGAGCAGTCAGTCGTTACATCCCCGAAGTCGAATGTAACCACGGCCGAACCGGAATCGATTTGACCTGTCCCCATCCGCCAGTAGCTGATGCGACACCTGAAAGGACACCGCCTGTGTGTCGACGCGGATCAGACGAACAGCCACGATGAGCTTTCCTCCGCGAGTTCGGTCGTTGTGCCAACTCCCGGCACCCAGATTAAAGCCACTCTCAACTACCTTGCGATCGCCGCTACTACTAAACGTCACGCCGAGCGTGGCAACGGTGCCGTGCAGCGCTTGTGCGATGGCAGCAAATCTCCCTCTAAACGTGCCAGGGATCGCGAGTGCCGGCGCCGCCGACTCCTGGACCCAGGCCGAGGGATGCGGAGGCACGACCGGGGGCGGTGGCTGGTATGGTGGGCCGGCACCACATTGAGCGCACGCTGTTGTAACGCAAACCAGCATGGTGATAGGTAGCGGCCGGAGGGTTTCCTTCTTACTCAGTGTGCGTTGGCTAGACACCATTTTAGAGCCTCGATATCTTTTCTGAGTTGTGCGATGTTGTCGGAGAGTGCGGTCTTCTGTTGGTAGTGGAGAGCGGCCGCAATATGTTGTGCGTTGATCGCCGTCCGGACGATCTCCCGCTTGTTGGCGTCGGTCTCGTGATCGTATTCGGCCTGAAGTCTGATGCGTTCAGCTTCCGCCTTTGTGACAGCATCACTGGCGTCCGAAATCTGTCGTGTGAGCTGTGTCAGCTTGGCTTCTGCAGCGTGGAGACGCGTTTGGGCCTCCAGTGGCAAATCCTCGCAGGAGTAGGGTTCTTGACGTCGCCTTTCCGGACCACTGTTCGAGCTGAGCGCTTTACGTTGTAAGTCGCGAAGCTGAAACGCCGCGGCGCGGGCAATACCAGCAGCAGCACATTCCTGAGCGCGGTCCGCGCGGGCCCGATCGAGGGCGGTCTCCGTGCGTTACACGTGCCAGGATATCCTTGAGTTGTTCCTCAAAAGGTCGAACACGGTCCTGAAGCTCTCGGTCCTTGTTCGCGACTTCTTCCTGCGTCGGGGGCTCAGGCGCACCCTGGACTTGTCCGAGATGGGCCTGAAACGCAGCGGGGCCACCGAGCTCGGTCTGTGTCTTGTGACACTTGCTGCATCGCAGTCCCCGCTTGAACTCGTCCAGCAGTTGCTGGTTCTCAGCCTGTAGGTCGCGGATTTTGGCGCCGAGGGCGGCACTTCTCGCGATTGCAATTCCCTGCGCATCATTGAAGTCGTTGAACAGTCCTGGAATCTGCGCATCGAGAGACTTGCATCGGGAGTCGTGCGCTTGCCATGCTACGGCCGCTTCACCGTACGTACGATATGGTCCGATGACGTATGTGCCCTCAGCCTCTCCTTGCGCTAGCGAAGGACGGGCGAACCTCACTGACGCTACGACCACAAGTGCAACCCAGTATCCTGCCCGAGCCACGATAGTCGTAGCGTACCATACCGTTAACAGTCGCCGGGTAGCTACCGGCAACGTATGCGTAGTCGCATATCGTCCTCCGGCGCTGCGGGGCGCTCGCTGCCCGCGCGCCGCTCGGCGCCTCGTCCCCGCTCCGCGCGAAGCTTTGTGCGCGGGGCTCTCCACCTCGGGGAGCTATGTCGCTCGCTCTCTCGGCGTCCGCACCGCCACACGACGAGGAGAGAGACGATGAAGACGCCACGCACCAGGACCGGGAGAGAGACCGACACGGAGCCCCTATCGATCGCGGAGCTCTCCGAGCATTGCGCGGCCAGTAGGGCCCCGCCTCTCCTCCGCGCAGCACGTCTACGCCGCCCTGGCCGACGTCTGGACCGACGACCGGGAGCATTTCGGCGCCTTCGATCTCAGCGCTCGGCATCGGATAATCGCCCGGCGCATCGTGCACATCGGCACGCTGACTGCCGTACGCCCGCGCGAGGTCTTCAGGCTCGCCATCCTCAACTCCGCTGCCGCCATCATCGTCGCGCACAACCACCCCTCTCGCGACCCGTCGCCATCTCGGCAGGACATCGAGATCACGCAACGACTCCGCCAGACGGGCTCCATCGTGGGTATCGAGATCCTCGACTTGTCGTGGTCTCCGCGGAGGGTTACGTATCCATGGCCATGGAGCACTACTGGCTGGAGACGTCGTAGTCGGCCTTTCCTCACGGCCACTGCCGACGCCACGCCCACGCAACCCATTCCAACTCGCGTCGACAAGGGAATATGCAGACTTTGTTGCTCGACTTGGCGCTGATCGAGTGCTGGGAGGCCTCTTGGAGGCTGGCGGGCGGTGATCTCTTCTCTTCCGCCCGCTGCCTGACCCGCGCAGGCAAGTACCTCCACGAATGGGCGACCGCCCGGGACAGCTCGGCAGCGTGGCGACCTGTCCTTCGCTTTCCGCCTGCCACCTAACCGGTCTCAATTCTCCGGTTTTACAGCCCCCTTTCGTAATGTCCGTTTTGTCGGTACAATACTGGTGTTCGACGGGAGGCCACTTTCAGGAGACGGCAACCCATCCGCGCTCGAGTCGACAAGGGACTCATGAGCCGCGCGCAAACCGACACCCAAGCCGAAGTATCCACCTACCTGACCACCAGTCTCGACGACGACGATCAGACCGTTTTTGATCCCCGACATCCCTGGGATGATGACCACACCGCGCCCCATTCCGCAGAAGAGCTCGACGGCCTCATCACCGCCGCGAAGACAGACGCGCCGGTCTATCGACCCGCGCCCACCGTCCGACCGTCTGCCGCGTCCGCCACGAAAGGGGGCCCGCGCTTTGTCCTGGCGTCCGCCGGGGCGTTTGTCCTCGTCCTCGGTGGCGCGATCGCGATCATCCATTCTTCGCGTCACGCCATGGTTTCTCAGCCGACGCTGCCGCCTGAGTTGGCGCTCGCCCCTTCGGTACAACCGCCATCTTCGCCTCGGCCGCCTGACCCGTCAGCGACTGCCAGCAAACCCTCGAAGGGCCCCACCATTCTTCACGCGGTTATCGACCGCAGCGGTTTCCTTGCTGCGAGCATTCCGGGCCAAGCACCCATCTCCACACGCCCCCAGCCGCCGCCCACCACAAAACTCCGGCGGAAAAGGCGTCGGCACCACGAACCGCCTTTCGCCGTCGACGCGAACGGCATCCCGATTCTTCTTCCATGAAAATCTGCTGGTCTCGCTGATTCCGAGCGACCGGCCAGGTCGGCCACTTTCTAGGGCCGCCCGCTCGCGGAATCGCGGCGGTCACGCCCGCGGGATCAGCAGCGGCGGGGGTCCATCGGACGTCTCGACGGCTCCGACGGTGACCCGGACCACCCGTCCGGTCACGTCCACCTGGATATCTGCTGCCAGACGTTTTCCGACCGAGTCCAGCACCAGGAAGGTCCTGGGCTCGAACGCCATGGGCAACGCGTCGCCTGGCAGCTCGCCGGGCGTCCTGGCGACGCGTTCGAATCGCGCTTCCTCGGGAAAGTCGGCGGGGCCATCGCCGAGCTGCCACGTCGCCACGAGTTCTATGTCGCCGACACGGTGGCCATCCGCGAGCTTGGCGGTGAGCGCGCCCTCGAACACCCAGAGTCGCACGGCTGACCCAGGGCACAGGCCATTCGCGAATAGAGCAGCCTCTTCCCCAGACGCGAAGCTTCCGTGCTCGGTCTCTAGCTCCAAGTCCCCACCGGCGGCCCGCCAGCGAATGCGCGCCCGGTATCCTTTTGCCAGCTCCATTGTTACCCGGTGCCCTTGTCGACCGTCGTCCGAAGGGGTTGCTCATGAGTGACGAATCCACCTTGGCCAGTCTGCTCACCCCTACTGAAGACGATCTGCCAGTCATTCCCGCGCTCACGATCTTGTGGCATCCCGAGCTCGATCGCGTTGGCGAGACAGCCCCGCTGGAAGACGTGCACGCCGGTCTTCCATTCGCGTTCAGACGCGACAATCCGAGCTTCGGCCCTCCGGCTACGACCAGCCGTCAACCGGTGGCCCACCGCTGCGTCAGCCGCGAAACCGCCTTCACCCTTCGAGCGACGTCACAAGGCTATGAGCTCGCTGCTGGTGCCGCACCGACGAGCCTGTTGGTAGACGGCCAACCATTCGAAGGCTCCCGAACGATCACGCCTCAAGAGCTTCGCGCTGGGATCACCATTGCCGTCGGGAAATCCTTAGCGCTCTGCCTTCACACGATGGTGTATCCCATGGCGCGCTCGCCTTCGGCCGAACTCCTCGGCACTGGAGACGGAATCGAAAAAGTCCGGCGCACCATTCACCGAGCTGCCGATCAGGATCAGGCCGTGCTCATCCGGGGCGAGACCGGGACCGGGAAGGAACTCGTCGCCGAGGCCCTTCACCGATGCGGGCGCCGACGCCACAAGCCCTTCGTGGCCGTGAACATGTCGACCATCCGTCCCGAGCGCGCTGCCGCCGATCTATTCGGCCACGAGAAGGGGGCATTCACCGGGGCCACCGAAGCACGCCCGGGATTATTTCGGGCGGCCGACGGCGGCACGCTGTTCCTTGACGAGATCGCAGCTACGCCCCCGGACGTGCAGCAGATGCTGCTGCGGGTGCTCCAGGATCGGACAGTCAAACCTGTCGGCTCGACTGCCGGCCGCAGTGTTGATGTGCGCGTCGTCGCGGCGACGGACGCCCGCATCGAAGAAGACATGATCGCGGGACAATTCGCCGCCCCCCTGTACTACCGGCTGTCAGGGCTTCGGATCGACGTGCCTCCGCTCCGTGAGCGCCGTGAGGACTTCGGCCTCTTGCTCGTGCACTTCCTGACACGGGCGCTCGCAGCACGGGGGGAGCTGGCGCGCCTCAGCAGCGCATCCGGGCAGCCCTGGCTCTCCGCCCCCCTGGTGGCCCGGCTCGCCCTCGGCCCATGGCCGGGCAATGTCCGCCAACTCCAGAACCTCGCTGGGCAGCTCGCCGCGTGGAGCCCCGATCGCTCCGCGGAGGAGATCGCAAAGGCGTACCTCCCGGATGTCCTGCCGGCCCCGTCACTCTTGCCGACGCGGTCACTCTCACGCGACCAGCTGCTGGCGGCACTCGACCGCCGGGAATGGAACCAGAGCCGAGCGGCGAAGGATCTGCAGGTGTCCCGTGAAACGCTCCGCAAGCTCATCGCTAAGGAGCCCGAACTGCGCCGGGTTATCGAAATCCCCATCGCCGACCTGGACAAGCAGCGACGCCTGATCGGCGGTGACGTGGCAGCGCTGGCGAGGCGCCTCGGATTAGACGAGTCACTGCTTCGACTGCGCCTTCGAACGCGCACCTGATTCGCGGCGGCAGACGCTGCCAGCTCGCGGCCGTCGACCGGAGTCTGCAAGAGGCTGGCTCGGTGCTGGCGGCTGCTCGGAGTGACATCGAGCATCCGCCTCGCACACTTCCGAGGGCTTCGCGCCGGTTGCCAACCAGTTGGCAGCTATTGCCCAGGAGGTGCCCAGCGCTTGGCAATGTCTCGCTATGGCGGCGGCGCAAGTGCGCGAAAGATCTATGGTCGTGGCTGGCATCCTAGTTGCGGAAGGGGGGTGCCGAGAGCGGCCTGTCGCCGCTCGGAAAGGGACGAAATGCCGCTTCCGCAACCCCGTACCTCTGACCGCGTTCGACTGATCGCCGAGCACATCCATCTCCCCGACCAGATCCTTGCCAGGCGCCGCCGCAGCAACGATCCCCACTTCGACGACATGAGGGCCGACGGCTACATCGGCCTCCTCAAAGCTGCGACGAGATTCGATCCGGCGCGCGGCACATCCTTCAAAACGTTCGCGTGGCACCGCGTCGATGGCTCTATCCGCGACGGGGCAAAGAAGTTTCTCGGTCGGAGGACCGTGGCGGCGCTGATCGGAGAGGACACCGCCGACGAGGCGTCTCGCAAGCCTACCTTCGTTGAATACAGCGAGGCTCATGCCCTCCAGTCGAACCACGTGCCGTCTCTCGAGGAAGTGATCGACCAAAGGCGCGCCGCTGCTCGCCTGCGAGAACATCTCTCGCGACTCCCGAAGAGAGAGCAGCAGATCGCCAAGTCGCACTACTTCGCGGGCAAGACCATCCAGGAGACCGCTGCTGAGATTGGCTACAACGAGTTCAACACCTCCCGGTTCCATAGGCAGATGCTCCGGCAGCTGCGCGAGGCCCTTTCGACGACGGAGTCCCCGTGAAGACGCCGCCCGTCGCTGTGATAAAGCCGAGTGAGAATGTCGAACGTCTAATCCGCCGAGTGCCCTGGGGTCTCGAAATCCAGATCTGGCAGCTCACCAACACCATCACCATCCCGGAGAGCGCAGCGGGAGCTATTGGGGTGTCGTCGCTGCTCGACCCCCTTCCCCTCGACCGCGACCCTCGACCGGGCATGTTCGACGACGACACCATCGATCTGCCTGTCGAGCCTTCCTCTTTCAACAAGTCGTCCGGTTCCGAGTAGCGGCCAGCACCGCCCTCGTCGAACCGCACCCTCTCACGCCAGGAGTGTCCAATGACTGCCGAAGATCAGCTTCTAGCCCGTCTCGGAAAACAGATCGATTTGCCCGCCTATCTCGCCAGCAAGGGCTACCAGTACTCTGGAGCCAATCGCGGCGACGGCAGCGCCGCAGGCCTCGTCGTCGGAATTATCATGCGTGCGGGTGAAACGACACCTGCACTCTGCCCTGATGTTCTCGTCCTTGCCCGCGATCCGGAGCACGGCGGCTGGACCTATACCGACGGCCGCTCGTCCCTCAACCGTGGAACCGTCGTCGAGCATCTTCAGCGCCACGAACAGCTCTCGCGCAGGGACACCATCGAACGCCTTGCGGCCTGCCTCGACCGCAACCGCCGGGATCCGGAAGCCGAGCACTATCGGGGATGCGTGGCCGACAAGCCCCTGTCCCTTCGCCGCACCGAGAACGAGCACGCGGTCTACACGCAGCACCACCGCGATGTCACCGCCGAGCTGGCCCGTCGCGGTGTCCTCGTCGAGACTCACATCGATCAGTTCGGACCCCGGACCCTGGTAGCAGCGGTGGCGAATCGCTTCGAACCCATCAAGACCCAAGCCGATTTCGTCCGTCTCACCGAAGAGCCGGCCAAAATCTGGACCACCCGATTCAAGGCCACCGACAAGGAGCTTGTTCTCGTCGAGCGGGGCATCGATGCAGTAGCCCACGCGCAGAAGCACCGCAACCCGAACGTCTGCTACGTAGCGGTCGGCTCGGAGCTGACGCTCGACCGGAAGACGCAGCTCTCTCACTTGCTAGCCGCAGTTCCTTCCGGTGTAACGGTTGTCGCCGCCTTTGGCCGTGACGAGAGAGGCCGCGGCTTGGCCGACCAGATCGACCGACTTGCTCAACATCGGCCGGTCACCCGAGAGGTTCCCCCCTTTGGCGCCACCTGGTCGGAGCAGATGCAGCTCGAAGAGCGGCACAGCCGCTCCATGGGCCTCGGCCAACAGGCGGGCGTCACCCGATGAGGCGCCCAGCCGCGGTCCCTACGAAGAAGCCAACCGTTCAGGAAGGCCTACGCGCCGCTCTCGAAGCGGGCGTGTCTCAGGAGGAACTGCTCGATGCCATTCGGCGCCGCGCATCGGCGCCGGCGACGCCAGTCGGAGCTCCTGTTCCCACGTCCCTTCCACCCACCACCAAGGCCAGCCGATGACCACCGTCCACCGGGCATTTGTTTCCGTAGTCCTGCTCAGCGCCGGCTGCGGCCTTCGCTCTCCCTTTGCTACCACCGCGGCCGCGCCGGCCGGCGGCGGCGCAGGCGCCGTCGGCCCCGCCCTCGATGCTGGTCTATCGACTGCTGGAGGGAACACTGGCAGTCCCTTTGGACCCTTTGGCCTTGGCGGATTCGGCGGGGCGGACCTCTCCTTCGCCCGCCGTGGCGGCGCCGCGACCAGCAGCGCGGGCAGCGGAGGCGCCCGCGGCGACGGAACACTGGGCCAGGGCAGTGGGGCAGGGGACACGGGTCACCTCATCGCCCCTGGTGGCGATGGAGTGTCCAGCGGCTCTAGCGCGGGCAGCGGCGGCCCAGGAGGCATCGCACACCCCGTCGGCGGCGTCGACAGTGGCACCAGCTCGGACACCGGCGATTCTGCTGCCGACGCTGGAACTGGCCATGTCGCAGCCGCTACGGGCGACGGTGGTTTGTCCACCATGATCGTCTTCCCGGATGGGGGCGTGATCTCCTATCCCGACGATCCGACCATCCCTTCGCCTCTGCCTAGCTCGCCAGGCGCTCCTTCGCAGCCGACCAGCGGACAACCACCGGTGTCCGACGACGTGAACCGCTACACGACCGATGGCTGTGGCGAGCCCCCCGACTGCCTCCTGCGCGCCTCGATTCTCACCCTCGCCGGGCGTGCCTACCCCGCGGGCTTCAGTTCGGACTATCCCCAGGACAAATGTGCGCGCGATTTCGTCAAGGACGACGCCACGATCCTCATCGGGGACACGTTCCGGACAGCCCCGGCCCTCCGGTGCGCGGCCGGCGGCGCGTCCATCTCGGCCGCTTTCAACATCGACTATTCGATTTGGTACCTCAGCCGGGGCTTCGACAGCGTCTGGACGAGCGACGACGGCTTCCGCTCCGAGTGGCAGGTGGCGAACGGCGTGGCTGCCGACAACGGCTCTTACTATCCATCGCCCGGCAGCAGCTCGCGCCTGGAGTTCTTCTGGGTGGACTCGACGACTGGACGGTCTGTTGGCCAGCTGCAGGTGCCGCTCCTCAACAGCGCGACTGGCACGCGCGCGGTTGGTTATCTCCAGTTCAACGTGATCGTTCGCTGAGGTCGGCGCCATGACCACCGCCATCGACTATTCGGCGCTCGCCCAGAAGCTGCATCTCGTTCTGTCGCGCAAACCTGACGCCCCGGAGTACTTCTGCGCGCTCCTGCTTCGCCAGTGCCCCCCCCGCCTAGTGGGTGATCTCTCCGGAGGTCCCTTCGGTAGAGCTAGTTTAGGGTCTGGAACGTGCGCTGTCAGGAAGACCCGGTCAGCGCACTGTCGCACATGTTTCGAGACCTCGGCGCGCGTCACCGCGGCCAGCGGCTGGCGCCATGTTGGCGCCGTCATCCGCGAGGCCCCTCACGACGCAGCCCGCAGTCAAAACGCCCGCCCCTGCCGTTCTCTCTGCAAGGCGTGTTCTTCGGACATCGCGCTCGACCACATTTCAGCCAACCTCCCATGCCCGTAGCTCAAGCCGAAGAAAGGAGGAGTCGCGTTGTCAACGATCGTTGTAGTGACGCTCGTAAGTCCGACCCAACGGGTACCCGCCCCGTCACCTTCGCCGTATTTTTCCATTATCTCAGCAAGGGTCGCTCGCTGAACCCTAGCGTCAAGATGGTAATTGACCTGCGCCAGGCGCATCAGACCGTCTCCGATGTCTACAAAATTCACTTCAGCCCACGTTAAGCCGTCAACAGAAGCCGGATTCTGCAAGGTACAAACCGCAAAGCGTCTATGGGAGAGATGAGTGAACTCGGACCTACATTCGAAAGCTTTCGAGTTCAGCCCCGCAGCATCCAACTTGGCAGCTACCTCGCTGATAGTGTCTTGACCCAGCTGAAGCCCCAGAGGGCGCGGCGACTGCGGCGCCGGTTTGATCGGGACTCGCTTCTGGGATGCCAAGCTTGACAGCCACTGGTCGTCACCGATCACCACTATGGGTTGGCCGCCATACACGGTCAGCGACGATCTTCCCCAACTCCAGCCGCGTTTAGGCATGCCGTCACTCGGTGGTTCGAAATCGGGCGGGCCATACTGTGACGCAATCTCGGAGAGCGTTGGTCCCCAATCAGCTCCTAAGACCTCCGCTCTGAAACCCTGCAAGACCGGACCGTCCCCGACGTCTACGAATTCAAGCGCGAGCGCGCCTACAGTCGAGGAGACTTTCGCCCAACAATAAACCTGCAGCCACCTGTAACCCAGGTTTGGGTTCTCAGGGCACGCTCCCGCGCCATTTGGAAGGGGAAGGTTCAGCTTTGCAGCCGCGCTCTGCGGCGTCTCGGTCCCAACCACTAAGCCGTAGAGCCCTGGAGGGCCGAGATACCGATCGAGTCGAGTTCGCTCGACTGGGTGACCTGACCGAGCGGGGACCTGCGGCGGCTCTATCGCACGCTCAGCTGGAGGAGACTGACGCGACGTGGCTCCGCACGCCACGAATCCCAGCAAACAGAATCGCAAACACACACCTAGAAGGCTCCGCACGAGGGCGATATTTGCTCAAGGCGTGGTCCTTGTAAATCGGAATGACGTCTCATGGGCCCGCTGACCTCGATGAACCACAGTCCGAATCCTCGAAATCGGCATCTTCATCCGCTCGCCCCGGAGAGTTCCGTGATGGATTCCGCTTCTGTTCCGAAGTCGCGCTCTATCGAGACCAACCACCTTGGCCCTGGCCGAATCGTCTCGGCCGCGAGATCGATCCGTTGTGACGCGCATACGGGCTTGCCTTCATCCCGGGTCACGCGCTCCCTTCACACGCGCCCTAAGGCAGACCCGTCCCGGGCTCGCCCCTTGCCTTTTCGGTTCCCCCCACGAGACGCGGGTACCCCCCGAAAACGCGGTCCTCGACCTCGGGGAGCTAGTTCGGTCCCGCTCTCGGTGACCCCGGACGAAGGAGCCCACCATGAACACCCGTCACGAGCCAACCGATCACGGCGACACCCTTCACCAGCTCCTAGCTGCCGCGCTGGCGGCCGACGTTCAGCCAGCTCGACTCGAAGCTCTCATTCGCCATGCACGCGGACCGCAGCCTGGGCTCTGCCCCGAGTGCAGCTCGACCATGCGCCTTGCCGGGTCATCGCTTCTGCGCTGCACGAACTGCGGCGTTACCTCCTCGCCGAAGTAGCCGAGCACCACATCTTCGAACAACCATTTCTGCAACTGTCAAACCCGCGTTCCCAACACCCCGGCGACAGGACCAACACCGGTGTTACCAATAGGGACAGTCACAGACGGATTCGCGATGGAAAGAGCAGTGGTCTCCTCTGCGTCTGGAATCGGGCCACTCGTTCGCTCCGCTCGGCGCCCTGGCGCTACCCGCTAAGCGGCTCGGTCTTTGCCTTTTCGGCTCCCCCCGCGAGGACGCGGGTACCCCCCGAAAACGCAGACCATCGGCACCAGGGAGCCGGCTACGCTCTCTCCTGCGGGTGCCCCGATTCCAGACGCAGAGGAGACCCACCATGAACACCATCGATTCATCCGCACATGCGACTTCCCAGTTCATCACCACCTCCGGCTCCGAACCCCAGGGGCCTGTTCCTGCCCCCTGCCCCGAGGGGCATTCCCCGGCCCGCCCCTCATCCTCCGCAGTTGAGTGTGAAGACGCAGAGGCCGACCGGGGGCCGCGCTACATCAGGGCAACGTACGACTGTGCCGACGACAAGATCCGCATCCGGGCGAGCTCGCGAGTGGACTCGGAGACCTATCACCAGCTGAAGGCGGCAGGGTTTTCGTGGGCGCCAAAGCAGAGCCTGTTCTATGCCGTCTGGTCACCGGAGCGTGAGGACGTGGCCACCTGGCTGGCTGGTGAGCTCGACGAGGAGGATACGACGCTGGCAGAACGCGCCGAGGTGCGCGCGGGGCGTTTCGACGGCTACCAGGACCGACGCGCGGTCGAGGCGGAGGGCGCCCGGCAGGCCGTGGCGCGCATCGCTGACGGCATCCCGTTGGGGCAATCCATTCTGGTTGGCCACCACAGCGAGCGGCGCGCGCGGCGCGACGCCAAGCGGATCGAGAACGGCATCCGCAAGGCCATCGACCTCTTCGAGACGTCCGAGTATTGGGAGCGGCGCGCCCGGGCGGCGCTGCGCCACGCCGCCTATGTCGAGCGGTCAGGGGTGCGCGCGCGTCGGATCAAGAAGCTGGAGGCCGAAGGCCGCGGGTGGCAGCGCAAGCGCGAGGACGCGGCGCGCGCGTTGAAGGTATGGCGGTCGCTGCACCTTGACGAAAGCCTGACCCGCAGGGACGGCGAGCCTTCGACCTTTCTTCAGCGGGCGCTGTACGTGTCGGGCCGCGGCCTGGCGCCCTCGGGCATCTGGTCGGACCTTCGGGACGGGAAGCTGACGCCCGAGACCGCGCAGGGCCAGTGCATCGAGCTCTACGAGGGCATCGTACCGGTGTGCGATCGCTGGGGTGTGCACATTCACAACCGGCTGATCTACGAGCGCATGATGCTGGAGGCTGACGGCGGCCTGGCCGGGGCGAGGTTCGATTACCAGGTGGGCGGCAAGGTGCAGCGAGGCGGGAAGTGGTTCACGATCCGCAAGGTGAACAGGGCAGGGGGCGCGTTGTCTAGCGTCAGTGTGTCGGGGCACTTCGCAAGCGTTATCACGCTGGATGAGATCACCGGCTACGAGCCGCCGTCCGAGGGCGCGGCGGAGAAGGTGAAGGCGGCCAACGACCGCGGGCCCATGTGCAACTACCCGGGCGCCGGCTTCGCGCACACGACGGCCGCCGAATGGAAGGCGCTGCCCCGGTGGAGCGGCGACCGCTACACGCAGAACCACCCGGAAACGGAGACACACGGACGCCACCGCACGAAGTGCCGGCCCACCAAGAACTTTTCGATCGAATGCGTCTACATCACGAACGCGCGGCGCGTTGACCCGCCGCTGCGCGCAGCTGGTGCGGCGCCAGCCCCCCAGCCCGAGCCCCCGGAAACGGACATCGTCACGCTAAGCGCCGAGACCGCCCACCTGGAGCGCGCGCAGGACGCGCGGGCAGCGCGGGACGCGAAGGCGACGCCGTTCCGCGAAATGGCCGCCGGCCTGAAAGCGGGGGTCGCCGTCGTGGCGGCGCCGCAGCTCTTTCCCACGCCCCCGCTGCTGGCCGCGCGGATGGTCATGGCTGCGCGACTGGAGCCTGGCCTGTGTGTCCTGGAACCGAACGGCGGCACCGGCTCGCTCATTCAGGCTGTAATCGATCGGGTCGACACGGAGGTGCTGACGTACGAGATCAACCGGGACCTGTGTTCCGCCCTCGAGCGGAGGTTTCCGAGCCACAAGGTTCAGGTGCGGTGCCGGGACTTCTTGGAGGTGTCTGACTTCCAGGGGTCCTATCCGCGCATCCTCATGAATCCGCCCTTCGCGAACGGTCAGGACATCGCCCATATCCGGCACGCGCTGACGTTCCTGGCCCCGGGGGGCGTGCTGGTGGGGCTCTGCGCTGACGGTGCTCGCCAGCGCGAGCAGCTCAGACCTCAAATCGAGGCGGCAGGAGGCACGTGGGAATCTATCCCCGACAGCGGTTTCGCCGGGACTTCAGTACAGGTGGCGCTACTCACTGTGCGCGCCCCAACCAGCTTCGGCACGTGAGGCATTTACATGCCTAGCTTCGCTTACGCCTCGTCTTCCCGTCGGGCGCCGCGGCCGGGACGTCAGCAGATCTTCGTCCCCGGCCCGGGTTCCGGCCTGGGGTTTCCGTACCCACCGGGCGAGCGCCTTCTACTCTGCGCCTTGCGGCCTCCAAACCGATATCGCGCACCCATACCGCAAGAGGTAGTCCCGACAGCTGCGCGGCACGACCCATCAGACCGATCTCATCAGCCGTCACACGAATGCGAAGCATGCAGTCTGCGGCAGCATTGGCACGCGGTGGCCGACCCCGCGGGCGCTTTGTTTTTGGTGCTACGAAATTCGGTTGCATCGGGCGTTTCGTGGATCGATAATCCGTCGCAAGGGAGTTGGTCGCAAGTGCTTTCACCATCGCCTCGAACAGTAACTTTCGTCATCGTGGTCAGCCTGAGCCTCACCATGGTTTCCCCCAGCTGGGCCGCGCCGCCTGAATCGGTCGACGACCTCGTCCATCGGGGCGTAGAGCTTCGCAAGAAAGACAAGATCGTTGAAGCCCTGGAAATGTTCGAACGAGCACACGCCGTCGCGCCGTCACCCCGAACGCTTGGCCAGATCGGTATGGCCGAGCAGGCGCTCGACCGGTGGGTAGAGGCTTCCGATCACATCGCTGGAGCGCTTGCAGCATCTGACGACCCGTGGGTGAAGAAGAATCGGGCGGCGCTCGAAGCCGGCCGGGACATCGTCGCCAAACACGTCGGCGAGATCGCTGTGACCGGCCCCGCCGGCGTTGAGGTGTTCGCCAACGGTAAGAGGGTAGGGACGCTGCCTCTCGCGCGACCGCTCAAAGTGGTGGCGGGGCAAGTCGTCGTGCGTGCCGCCAGCCCAGACTACGAGCCGTTCGCCACCACGGTGGATGTCATCGCGGGCGGCCGTGTGCCGCTGACGCTGGCGCTTACCTCGACGCCGGCCTCACCACCGACCCTCGCGCCGGCGCAACCCATACCGCTGGCGCTGCCTGCCTTACCGCCGCCAGCGCTTCCGCCGCCGCCACCGCAGATCGAGTCGAGTCGAACCTGGAAGACACCAGCGGGCGCCGCGCTGGGTCTTGGCGGCGCGGGCCTGCTGACCTGGGGCGTCGTCTGGATTGCCACGGATAGCACCGCAATAGGCGGCTCCTCGGGGAACGTTCTGACGGAGCGGGACACGAAGACACCTGGATGGGTCCTCGCCTGCGCTGGTGCTGCCGCCATGATTGGCGGTGGTCTCCTTCTCTACTCCGACCGGAGTGACCGAACTCGAATGGCGGCTGTGGTCGGCCCTACGGGGCTCACGCTCGCTGGAGTGTTCTAACGTGATGGCCAAGGTAAAAGGAGAGACGATGGGACGCTTTTCGCAGTGGCGCTTGCTGGGACCGATCTGCCTGCTGGCGGGGGGCGCAGCGGGATGCCCGACCAAGGAAGTGCCTAATCCAAACTGGGATGGCGGCGCCGCTGGAGCTGGTGGGATCGGGGGTTCGGTCGGCGCTGGCGGCGCTGGTGGACTCGCCAGTGGGATCGGCGGTGGCGGAGCAGGAGGGGGGCTTGGTGGTCATGGCACAGCGGGAGCCGCTGGGCGACTAGGGGAATCTTCTTTTGGAGGGTTTGGCGGCGCGGGCGGAGGGGCGGCTGGCGGAAGGATCGCGACAGGCGGGTCGATTGGTACCGCGGGTGTTCCTGCGACCGGAGGCAGCAGCGCGAAGGGTGGAATGGGAGGAGGCAATTCCATGGCCACCGGCGGGATTGGATCGGGAGGCACTTCGACCGGCGGCGTGGGCAGCGGAGGAGCAGCCGCAGGTGGAATCGCGGGCGGTGGGATTCACTCGCTCGGCGGGGCGGGTGGCGGCGCAGTGTGCGCCCACCCGTGCGCCGCCAGCGCCTATTGCGACGGCGGTACCTGTAAGAGTCGCGTGACTGAATTCGCCCTGCAGGATACGGGAGCCAAGCCGCGATACATCATCGCCGGGGCAGACGGCAACCTCTGGTTCTCGGATTCGTCTTACGACAAGATCCGGCGCATTAGCCCGAGCGGCACCATCAGTGAGTTCATCGTTCCGACCGCAGGCAGCGGTCTTGGATCACTGACGCTCGGGACGGATGGCAACGTCTGGTTCACCGAGGAAAATGCCGCCAAGATCGGACTCATCACGCCTAGCGGACAGATCACCGAGTTCCCACTCGACAGCGGAGTGGCCGTTCCGCAGGGCATCACGGCCGGATCAGATGGCAGAATCTGGTACACCGAATGGGGCCAGATCGGAATTTCCACCTTGGCCGGTATGATTTCGATCAAGGCTCTTCCGGCAGTCGACGCGGGCCCTTCAGCGATTACGCTGGGTCCCGATGGCAATACCTGGTTCTTGGAGGTGAATAGCAACAAAATCGGGCGTATCACGCCGTCGGGGACAGTCGTCGAATTCGACATCCCGACGCCTGGTGCCAATCCCATGGGCATCACGGCCGGAAGCGACAATGCCTTGTGGTTCACGGAAACCAATGCGAATAAGATTGGCCGAATCACAACCTCTGGTACAGTGACCGAATTTCCTATCCCGGGCGCCGTAAGCCTTCAACGGCTGACGCTCGGGCCGGACTCCAAGATTTGGTTTACCGATACTTCGGCCGTCGGTCGCATCGACACCTCGGGCACTGTCGCGGAGTTCCCGGTGCCAGCGGATCCCTATGCCCTAACGTCTGGACCCGATGGGCAGCTCTGGTTTACCGAGCAGCAGGCCGGCAAAATCGGCCGCTTCGTCGTTCCGTAGATACATGACGGCCCGCTCGCGGACCGCAGGCATTCTCGTCGTCGCCGTCGCATGCGCGGCGGGGGTGTTCGCGAATCGCGCTGCTCTTCGAGCTCCTCTCGAGCTGGACGACGTCGCTCAGCGGGCGATGATCGAAGGGAAGCTAATTCCTAGACGCAGTCCATTGAACCTCTACGACTTCGTCGCGGAAGACAATCGATCGGCTCTCCTGGACCGCGGTGCGATTCCGTGGTGGTCCGACCCGAAGCTGGTGACCAGGTTTCTGCGCCCGCTGTCCAGTACGCTCGTGTGGCTGGACTATCGGCTGTTTGGTTACGAGTCGGTCGGACCTCATGCCCTCTCATTCCTCTGGTGGGCGGCCGCGGTGATATCAGCCTGCGTGTTTTATCGAACGGTTCTAGATCCAGATACCGCACTGATTGCCACTGCGGTGTTTGCACTCTCGCCGAGTTTCGCGATCCCGCTCGTCTGGGCAGCCAATCGCAACGTTATCGTGACACTGACTTTTGGGTCGCTGGCGATGTCGCTGTACGCACGGTGGCGAGCCGATAGACGGCCTGGTCAGTGGGTCGCGGTCACAGCGGCCTTCGTCGCGACTGCTCTTAGTGGGGAATACGCCCTTTGCTTGATCGGGTACTTGGTCGCCTTCGAGGTCTGTCGTCGCGTCGAGGCGCCGCGGCGTCGTGTCACGGGGACCCTGCCAGCGGTCGTTCCGCTCGCCGCCTATGTTATCGCGCGCGCGGCGCTTGGGTACGGCGCTAGGGCCTCGGGCCTCTATCGCGATCCGATGGCTTCTCCTGCAGCGTTCTTGGAGGCGTTGCCGCGTGTCTTCGCTGTGATGATCTCTGCGTCGTGGCTGGGCGTCGACGTGACGTCTCCGATGCTCGAATCCCAGCTAATTCGTGCGCTCGTGTTGCTCGGCGCGGGAACTGTGCTGGTGACCTCTTTTCGGAACGCGCCTGGTCTCTCTGGCGCCAATTCCAGGACTGGCGCGTGGCTCGCCTGTGGTTCTATCCTTTCGATCGTACCGCTCACTCCAACGGAACCCTCACGCCGCCTCCTAGGGATCGCGGCATTGGGCGTCAGCGGCCTGGCTTCCGTGTTGCTTTCGTACGCAGGGCGCGGCTGCGGCAGTCCCCCGTGTCGGCGGGGCGTCTGGGTCGCGGTCGGGGCCGTGACAGCGTTCATCCATCTCGTAGCCGCTCCTCTCCAGACACGACGACTCTCCGTTGAGGCAGTCGACGAGACCCTCGAGCACCTCACCCGCTTCACTGCGCTCCCGTACGACGCCCGGGGGACGGACACAACTCTGGTCCTCCGAGCGACTGACGGGCTACCCGTGCTCTCCGCACCCTACCTTCTACGTGAGCAGGCGCCTCAACGTTGGAGGGTACTCAGCCACACTTTTGAACAAACCAAGGCGATCCGGCTCTCACCCAGCTCGATCGAGATCACACAAGATCTAGTGCCCCTGTTTCCTATTGGTCCAACTGGCATCGTTCGAACCACGCCATTCGCCGTCGGAGACGTCACGCGCATTGCAGGCATGAGCGCCACTGTGCTCCGCATCGATCCGCGGGGATCACCTCTGGCCGTCCGTTACGACTTCGACCGGGATCTCGATAACCCCGATGTTGCTTGGGTCTCCGAAGGCCGTTCTGGGTTCGCCGATGTCGATCCTCATCCCCCGGTGGGCTTCGGGGTTGAGTTGGCACCCTGAACATCCAGCCCCGCCGTTCCGGCTGACTGGCGGCCTCGAGGCGCGTCAAGCGCACGACCGTATGTCCTAGTCGGCGTCGTTCGCGGGCTGTGTACGACGGAGACGTCGGGCAGCAACCACACTCGTCGCTGCTCCATTAATTAGACACCGCCGGCAGCTCACGATCGACCAGTCCGTCGCGATGGCGCCGGGGCCGACCCGGCGCGGTCGACTACACGTCACCTCTTCGGGCGGCCAGCTCGGCGTGTGGCGAACGATGGTCGAAGCCGCGCAGATCAAAGGTGCGGCGAGATCCGGCAGGGTCGGGCGGCCTCGTACTGCCACTGCCCGAGCGCCGGCGCCGGACCGCCTCGCTGGCCCAGCTCTCCTCGAAGTTGTGCGGTGGCCCTCCTAATAAGGCATCTAGATAACTACGATGCGAGCCGTCTACCCCGCGCTCTTCACTTCTGCATGCTCCGTGATCGAGTCCAGCAAGACGTAGCCTCGGCTGTTCGCATTGGCCGTGCTCCCGCCGAGCGCGGTAGCGAACCGATCGTTCTCGACGTAGACATTGATCGCACCTGGGCCGATCTCCAGCACGACGTTGCCGGCCTGGTTACTTGTTACCTTCCGCAGGTGTCGGGCGTTCCACGCCCCGTACGCCAAGTGCTCGGAGGGGGCGCTCCCGAAGAGGGTCAGCTTCGGTTTGATGTGATCGAGGAAGTCATACGAGCGCCCGGAGTCCCGCCCATGGTGCGGAGCGACGAGCACGGAGCAGTTCTCGACAGCGGAGCCGTAGTGCTTCACCACGTATTCCCAGGTGGCGTCGTGCGCGTCCCCGCCGAAGAGCACGCGCCCGCCCTGTGATCGATAGAGGATGACGTAGGACCCGTCGTTGATGTCGCCGCCATTCGAGGCCGCCGCGACCAGGTTCTTGTCGGGCGAGAGGATATACAGCCCGTCGCCGCTTCCGCTGCCGTCCACGCCCTTGTTCGCTTGCTGGAAGCGCGCTCCGGCGAGGTTCGACAGCGAGGTTGTTCCGGCGACCTGGCCGCTACGAAGCAGCCAGTACCGATCCCAATCCTCTTCCTTGAAGGCGGTCCCGCCGAACGGAGGCTTTTCGCGGGTGACGCCGGTGTCCCAAAAGTTCGTGATGCCGAAAGTGCGGTACACGGCGTCGAGCCCGTCCATGTGGTCCATGTCCGGGTGCGAGAGGATGAAGCGGAAGATCTTCTTGATGCCAAGCCCTTGAGCGTAGGGAATCGGGTTCGTCGGATAGTCGGTCATCCGGAAGTTGCCACTGCCGTCACCGCCTTTGCCCAGGAGGCTCTTCAGGAGCGTCTTAGCAGCCGCGGCGGTGCCTTCCTCTTCGACGAGATTCCCGTCGCACACGTCGATCATCGACACATTCCCGCTCGCATGCTGAATGATCGAGCAGTCCCCAGGAGACACGTTCAGGAAGTGAATCGTCGGCATCACTCAGTCCTTTTCTTTTTGTCCGGCTCGGTCGAGGCCAGCGACAGCACCGTGTTGCAGAAGCGCTTGGCGTGCTGTGACGCCGCCGCGCGAAAGAGCAGGACCAGGACACCGGCGATCGCAGCGCTGATCAGGGCCGCCGAGCGCTGGGAATTGTTGAGCGCAGCAGCCACGAGGCCGAGTGCAAGCAGGAGCACCGCCAGCCACGTGAGGTCGCGATAGAGGAGCCACTGGAAATGCACGTGCTCGACCCGTGCGTCTTCTGCCCAGAGCTGGTAGAGGCGATACCAGGCGGTGTTTTGTTCGCGTGCCCCGCGCGGAAAGCTTCCTCCGACGGCTTCGCGAAGTCGGTCGCGGTCGATTCGGAAATCACTGTCCAGATTCGCCTTCTCGAAGGCTCGGGAACCGGGCAGGGGATTACGCCACCGCAGGAAGACAATCCGCGCCTTCAGCTCTGCCCCCGGCAGCGCATCGAGGGCTCCCACCAGCAACATGCCGATGAACGACGCTGCCGAGAGAATGCGCGCCGGAAATGACGTCGCACCCAGGCTATCAACGCTCGACGGCATGCCCAGGTTTGCCCAGGCGAGAAGGAGCGCCCCGAAGCCCACGAATGGATAGGTTCGTCGGTGAACTTTCGCCTTGATCGGCGGTCGCGGTTTCTTCGCCTCGCCCATCGCCAGCGCCGGTCAGTTCTGTGAGAGCTGGCGACCGAAGAGGAACCCCAGCGACCCGGACAGCAACCCGACGATCACTGCGTAGAGCTTGTCATGCACCCGCAGGTACGTGCCGAGGCCCAGGATCGCCTCTTTGCGAGCCTCCGCGTCGACAATGACTTTCCTGGCGAATTTCTGCGTCTTCGTTGGTAGGTGTTTGTCCGACGTGTGGTTTGTGCGCTGAGCGTCGCCGACAGTTCTATCGACGCGTAAAGGGGTCGTCCGTGAGGAGCCGCCAGTCGGAATTCTGTCCGTCGCAGGGCTGGCGGCCACTCGGTGCCCCATCGTCAGGTCAACGCCGCGGTCGGGGAAACCGCGTTTCGCCCCTGCGGAAGACCAGCACCTGCACGACGACCTTCGCGGGCGCTCATCCGCTGCTGCGTGTCGGGCGTGGCTCAGATCTTTTTGCGAGGCGCCCCTGCTATTCGTCAGAAGCATCATCTTCGACCTCTTCATCTTCGACGCCGTCACGCTTTCGCCGCCCCGAGGACCTGCGAAGGTACAGCGGCGAAATGTCCCCCGTGTCGGCTTCTCCGGCTGGGCTTTCACCCACATAAAAGTCTGAGTTTCGCTCCACAAGCCGACGCATGAGTTCGTCGAGGGCGCGATCTAGTGTGGTTTCTTTATCGGGTTGTCCGGCGATGTAGACGCGGAACGAGGCCGCGAATGGTGTCGCATCGACAAGAGAAATGCAGATCTGCTCGTATTGCTCGTCGCGGCCAGCGGGGTCGACGCGACCCGAGAACAGCTTCAGACGGTGATGAGCGTTCACAAACGTCGACTCTCTGATCCGAGAGCCATCCTCTCCCGCACCCTTATCCAGGAACAGGAAGCCACCGAGCACCGCGTACGGGAAACGCCTGTGGAGCGTGACCGCCTCGAAGAGCATGTCGCCGCGGCGATTAACCAGGTTCTTCTGAAAGTTCTTGGTCGTCTTGTCGACGAAGTTAATGCACTTCACCGACATGCCGAGCAACAGGCCTGACTCCTGCGTCGCCCACGTGACGTCGACCTTCTTCGCGCCGATGCCACCTGACATGCGGCGCTCTGCCCCTGACGTCCCGAGATCGCCGTCGCCGCCGGGTCGTGCTTCACGTAGGCCGCGGTTGCGCAACTCCTCGGCCAATGCCGCAGCCAGTGCGGCGGACATCTGCTCCGAGTAGCGCTTCTTCTGCGACTGCGCTGCGCTGTCGAGAGGTTTCGGCGGCAGCCCTTTAAGGGCCGTCTCTATTAGATCGTAGGCTGCGCTCATCGGTCTTTTCTGGACCGCGAGGCCCGTCGCTCGAACATCGAACGGCGCGCCTCTGAGATGTGCTCCAAGTCCTTCGCACCGAGCTGGATGTGAGGCCGAAGAGCGTGGTCTACGGCGCGGAGCACAGGGGCGAGCCGTCCCTGACGTAGATCCTTCGCGACCTGCGGACGCAACGCTCTCAGCGCGGGGGCGGCAGCTTGGATAACCTCCAGCGAGGGCACGGGCACCACGTCCGCTTCGCGAGGCTCCAGCTTGAGCATGCCGCCGCCGTATGACCGCCCCACGATCTCGCAGCCGAGCACCGTCACCGTATTCAGCCAAGCGAGCGGTAGGAGGTCGAGAGCGAGCTGTCGTCGCTCCCTCCGGTACGTGACACCGTGGACCGAGTTGAGGTACGTGACACGCGCGCGGTTGGACACGAGCCGCGGCGTGTCCGCGTTCATGTAGGTCAGAAACGCGTCGGGCATTGGCACCCTGGGGACCTTCCACCAAGGCGTTCGGACGCGGCATTTATAGGCGGTGTGCACGCCCGACTTCTCTCCCTGTTCCACGTACGCCAGTGCGCGTGCGGAGGGCCCGCTGACGGGAGGGTCGAAGAGATAGCAGGCCGATCCGGCCTCACGCATCTCGCGCCAGGACGACAGGCCAAACACCAGGCCGCGCAGGTGGCGGGAGCCAGGCGGGCACAGCAGTGTGAGTTCGGTCTTTCGCAGTTGAAGCTCAGCAGCCTTCGCAGCGGTCAACGCGAAATAGCCATTGTTACCGGTCACCATCCCGAGGGTGACGTCCCCCCAAGCATTGAGCGTTTCGAACGAGTTGCTCTCGGAGACGGCGCGTTGATACGCTCTCTGCCCTGCCTCGGAGAGCAGGCCGGTGATCCACTTGCCGTCGCCGGGCGGCGGTTTCCACGGCTTCACCGCCGCCGTATGGGCAAGGTCAGACAGCTTCTGACACTGCCGCAGCTCACAGCGATCCGTAGGCCCTTCCCCCTCGGCCAGCAGGAGAACGACCTCTTCGAGAACGCCGGGAAAGACGCGTTCTTCAAAAAGGACGAGCGTCACGGTGCGGAACCTCTTCATGAGGTACCGCCGGACGGGGGCCGCGTAGTTTACAGACAGTAGCTCGGCAGGGATGACCAGCGCGAGCCGGCCCTCTGGCTTCAGGAAGGAAGCCGCGTGGATCGTGAACGCGGCCCAAGAGCTGGCCAGGCCGGGCAGGCGCACGCCCTGAGCGAGCGCCGCCTCGAAGCCCTTCCTTCGGTTAGCTCCGGCAAACGCCTGATAGCGAACGTACGGGGGGTTTCCGACCACGGCATCGAAGGGTTGACCGGCCGTGAAGTCGAAGAAGTCGGTCTCGACGAGCGTAGCCGAGCCGCCGCGCCCAGCGACGGCGGCGCGCGCCAGGTCGACGGACGTTCCATGGATGTCGCATCCGTGGATCTGCTGGGCGGGGGGCGGCGCCCCTTGGAGCGTCGACAATCGGTCGAACGCCGAGACGAGGAACGCCGCCTCGCCGCACGAGGGCTCCAGGATGCTGTCGCCAGCGTCGCGGATAGCCCAGTTCACCATGAAGTCCGCGATTTCGGGAGGAGTGAAGAAGGCGCCGCGCGCCTTCCGATCCCCGAGGTCGTCCACGGTCTTCAGAAGTTTCATTCCGGTAGCAGTGTACACCGGGCCGCGATGGCAGTTGGACGGCGCCGAGAGCCCCGTCGGGCGGCTAACCTATTTCCCTACGAACGTCTGCGCGGCGACGCCGGCCCTAGAGCCCGAGGGGGGGCGCCAGCGTGATGCGCAAAGCCTCGGAGCTGATCCGGATAGGCAGCGCGAAGTGACTCAGGAACCCTCACCCGCTCGCCAGTGACCAGCCCCTCCAGCATCGCGGCGTTCGCGGGGGCCTGTCCGTGGCGGTGGTTATTGGTGACTGCGTAGGTCTCCTTCGCGACCGCCGCGATCGCTTTCACGCGCTCTGCCCACGGGCGAAGCTCCGCCGCGGTGTACAGATAGTCATATCGCTCGTCGCGCCCCGCGTTCTTCCGGAACCACTCCTTCTAGTTGCGCCCGTGGAGCCGCACATACCCGACTGGACCCGTGACGAGCTGGCCGGGTTTGATGGAGCGCTTGAACTGAGGCTGGTCAATGTTCACCAGTCCTACGCCGCTGCTGGCCAGCCATTCCAGCACCGCCGGCTCCGCCCACGAGGAATGGCGCACCTCCAGAACGAGCGGATAGCGCTCGAACACGCGGAACAGGTCACGGAGCCACTCCTGCCCCGTGTCGTCACTCTTGAAGGACCATGGGAACTGCATCAGCAGCGCCCCGAGCCGGCCGGCCTTCTGCAGGACGTCCATACCTGCCCGCACGGCTTTGACTTCGTCCTTCGACCAAGCAGTTCCCCGCTCGTGCGTGAACCGCCGCCACAGCTTGGCCGTGAATCGGAAATCGTCTCGCTCGGCCACTCGCTCGGCCCACTTTCGAGCGACGGCAGCCGCGGCCGGCCGGTAGAAGGTACTGTTGATTTCGATCGTGTCGAAGTAGCCCGCCAGGTACCGAAGGGGATCGAAGTCTTTCGGCCGTGGCTTAGGGAAGACGGGCCCGTTCCAGTCTGGGTAATCCCAACCCGCGGTGCCGAACCGCACCTTGCTCATGGGACTAGCTTCCAGATGCCCCAGGCCATCTTCCCGTCAGAGTTCGCTTTTAAACTCATCTGGCCGCGTGGTGCCGACCACCGCGCGACCTACTTGCGGAGGTACTTCCTCACGTCCCCGGCCATCGGCCCGACCTTCCCGACCGCAGCCTTCAGCTCTTCGTGGCTGACCCCGAACTTCTTCGACCAGTCCCGCAGCTCGTACTCCTCGTGAACGTTGATCCGATCTCGATCCTGCTGGCCCGCTTTGTTCTTGTCGTCAGACATGGTCACTCTCCTCATAAGTTCCACACATAGTCTTGGTCGCTTGAGCGAGATGTGAAGACCTGCCGAAGAGGCGCTCGCCGTCGGTGAGCGGCTACTCTCCGACGCCGCCGGTTTGCGGACCCCCGAGTACCTCCAGCGGGTGGACGTCGATCCGGAGGCGCTGGACCGACGGGTGCCGGATGTACCCCGCGTCCGTCCACTCGGTGTATGTCACCTCGACGACGAGCTGCGGCCGTACCCACCGCGCCGACCGTCGGATGGCCGGGTCGGCGACTGGCGGGCTGAAAGGCGTCCCGGCCACCGCCAGCGCGTCCAGGCGCGCCCGTAGGTCTCGCAGGAAGGCCACCGTCCACCCCTGCCCCGTTCCCGCCTTCCCGGCCCACCGTAGCTCGCCCGCCTCGTAGTATCCCAGCAGGAGCGCGCCCAGACCGCTCCGCGATCGCTCCGGCTCGGTGAAACCGCCTACCACGAAATCGCGTCGGCGAACGCACTTCGTCTTCAACCAGTCACCGTTCCGGCCAGCCCGATAGGGACTGCCGAGCTTCTTAGACACCATCCCCTCCAGCCCCAGTTCGGACGCGGCGGCGAAGAAAGCGGCCCCCTGCCCTTCGACGTGGTCGGACAGTCGGATTACATCCGGCGCGCCGGCCCCCACCAACTGGCGAAGCCTGGCCTTCCGCTCCTCGATGGGCAGCTGGCGCAGGTCCACCCCATCCAGAGTCAGCAAGTCGAATGCGAAGTACACCAGCGGCGTACCCGACCGCCGGTTTTGCAGGGACTGAAAGTCCGTCAGGCCACTAGGCGCCAACATCGCGACCTCCCCGTCCAGCAGCGCGCTCCGCGCGAGCAGCCCGGAGCCGGCCGCGGTCACTGACCGGAACTCGGCGGTCCAATCGTTGTGGCGGCGGCTCCAGAGCGACACAACCCCGCCGTCCTTCCGCAACCCGATGCGGTACCCGTCGAACTTCTGCTCGTGCAACCAGGCATCCCCCTCGGGCGGCCGCTCGACCAAGGTTGCGAGCTGCGCCTCGTAGTCGAGGGGCGATGAGCCCCTGTCGCCACGTGCGGGCAAGGCTGGAGCATACGGGACGCGCCAGCGCGCCGCCCGCGCCACGATGCAACGGTTAACGACGCTGCGCCGCGGCGCCGGCGGGAGTACCCGTAGGCATCGGGAAGGACAACCCGGGCCCGTTCCGGTCGACAAGTCCTATCGCCGATGCACTGGCTTCAGCTAATAACGACGGTCCGCTTGCCTGACCGCTTGAGCACTGCAGCTGCTTCGAGCGCCAGGTCCCTAACCCAACTGCTCGCGTGCTCTTGCCCGCATTGGGCCGCCGCCTGCTCGATCACCGCGCGCTCTGCCGTTTCCATGCGGATCTGCAGCCGGTACACGGAATTGCCCACCCCCCGGCGTGGCCGGCCTCCCACGCCTTTTCGACTCGGGGCCTTCGGCGGCGCAGATTTGCCTTGCTTCATCACAGGTTTTGTCCGTACAATACTGACGCTAGAGGTGGAGTTCTTGCAAGTCCTATTCGCCGTAGAAAGCCGTCACTCGACTCGCGGCCGCGGCGGCGGGTGGTAGTCGGCATGCCTAACACCCCAGGCACGACCGGGCCCCCGAGCTTCTCCCCCACGTTCGCCAGCGGGTATCGCCTCGGCAAGTTCACGATCCAGCGATTTATCGCGCGCGGTGGCATGGGTGAGGTCTACAAGGCCTGGGACAACCATCTTAACCGGCCCGTCGCCCTCAAAACCTTGCTCCTGTCGCAGCCAGGCGCATACACCGACGATCCCCAGTTCCGTAGTCGCTTCCGTCAGGAGGCACGAACGATCTCCCACATCGAGCACGAGAACATCGTGCGCGTGCTCGAGCTCGGCGAGCATGAAAACGGCCTTCCCTTCATCGTCATGCCGTTCCTTGAAGGGGAAGATCTTCAAAAGCGCCTGTCCAGAGCGGCTGCCAAGCCGCTTCCCACCGAGGAAGCGGTCGCGATCCTGCTCGGCGCTTGTCGAGGCGTCGACATGTGCCATCGAGCGGGGATCGTCCATCGGGATCTGAAACCCGGCAACATTTTCCTCACGCAGGACCAGGAGACAGGTCGACCGCTCGTCAAGGTGCTTGATTTCGGCGTCGCAAAGCCTAGGACCCAGGACCAGGACGACCTGACGGCTGACGGGTTCGTCCTCGGAACCCCGAGCTTCATGCCCCCCGAGCAGGCCCGCGGTTTTTCTGTCGACGCTCGCAGTGATCAGTACGCGCTCGGAGCGCTCCTCTACTCCTGCCTGACCGCGCGTAAACCGTACGACTACGTCGAGGCAGGCCTCACCAGCCGTGAAGAGCGGAATCGAGCCGTGCTGCGTGCTCTGCGGGACGGCCAGGCATTTCCTCGGCCCCGCCGCTTCGCCCCCGAGATTCCCGTCCCCCTCGAAGCCGTCATCCTCCGGGCCATGGCAGCGGACCCCGACGATCGCTTTCCCTCCGTCTTCGATTTTTCTCGCGAGCTTCGCGCGTACGCATCCGACGAGGTCAGCCACTATTACCGGTCCTATTACAATGCCACCCCGCGGGCGATTTCGGCCCCGCAGATGAGTCTTGCGAATCCCAGCGCGGGTGTTGTTCGCGACATACGCGAGGTTCGGGCTGTTGTTCCCGTCTTCGCCGACCAAGCGTCCAGCACCGAGCCAGCGACGACGAAATCCCTACGCAAGCCAGCGGGAGCCGACGAGCCGACCGCTCTCTCAGCGGCCAGCTCCCAGCCTACGTCATCAGGCAAGGACCAAGGAACCGCCGAGCTCGATCCTAATGCCCAAGCGGTTCTGACAGCCGCCAGTCGCCCGATTCATCATCCTCTTCCCGACGATCCGACCTCGCTCGCACCATCGCAGGCAAGCGCCACGCTCCCGGAACGTACCCGCATCAGAGCTCGCGGCCCCCTGCTTTTTGCGCTGGTCGGCGCTGGCGTTCTCGCGGGTGCCGTCGTCCTCCACCACCGTCTGACGCCGCGGGTTACATCGAGCGCGTTCCGGCCGAGCTCGTCGGCGACCGCTCCAAAAGGCCCTCGCGATCCCGTCCCGACGCCGCCCCCTTCCCTTCCCACCGTCCAGCCTGAAGTGCACGCTGTGCCTGGCACACCCCCCGTGCCTACCTCCGACGCCGAGAAGACCACGCGGAAGCGTCCGCGTGTCCTCCATGACAGGAGCGGCCACCGAATCGTCGTCGACAAAGGAGGGCGCCGCTGGGCGCTGGATCGCTCGGGGCGCCGGCTGTTCGAGGTCGACGAGGCGGGAAATCCCCGGCCCGTCGAGTAGAGCCGGCGGTTAGCGCCACCGGCCGGCCGGCCGGCATCAGGCCGGGGCACCGTTCGGCCCGGCGGCGACCCGCCCCGTCTGGCAGCGGCCGGACGCCTGATCCACTAGCCCCACTAGAGCAACCCGTTTCGGCACGCGTCGACAAGGCCTCAGTAGCAGCGCTTTGGCGCACTGAAGGAGGGCCGCCGCGTGAACAAAATATTCCTCATTATTGGGCACGTGGGCTCCGAGCCTGCTGTCCGAGAATCGTCGAACCGGGACAAGTACTGCCACTTCAATCTGGCCACGGACGAGTACTGGCTCGACATCGCCGGCGCCCGGCAGAAGCGAACGGAATGGCATTCAGTCTTCTTCTGGAACGCTAAGGCGGAAACGCTGGCGTCTCACGTGAGAACGGGCTCGAAGCTCTTCGTCGAAGGCCGACTCGAAAGCCGGCCGGATCCTGAGGGCGGCAATACCCAGCGCCGCATTTGGTCGGTGAGGGGGCTCCACTACGAGCTCCTCGACCGCAGAGCGCAGCCAGCCGTCCCGGGGGGCGCCGCAGCCGGCGGCGAGACGCCCTACGACCAGCTCGAGGACGTGCCCCTCTGACACGCCATCGCCGCGTTTGTCCTGTCCGTCACCCAACACGAAAGGATCCACCATGTCTCTGCGTCGTTTCTCTCGCGCCAGCCTCATTCTTCTCATCACCACTATCTCGTCTAAGGCCTTCGCTTCCTCGGCCGGAATGCCCTGGGAGGGCCCCTTGGACAAGATCGTGTCCTCCCTGACCGGCCCGGTCGCCAAGGGCATCGGCATCGTCGCGATTGTCGTGGCGGCACTCGGCATGGCCATGGGCGAGGGCGGCAGTGCGGTCAAGTCCATGCTGCGCATCGTCTTCGCGCTCGCAATCGTGTTCACCGCCGGCACCTTCGCGGTCTCGTTCCTCGGGTTCTCGGGCGGCTTCGCTCCATGAACGAGGTCCCGGACGGCTACGAGATGACCGTCAATCGGTCTCTCACGGAGCCGATCTTATTCGCCGGCCTCCCGAAGTCCTTCGCCCTCCTCCTGTGGACGGGGGCTCTGTGCATCGTGCTCGGCCTGTACCAGCTCTGGTTCCTGCCGGTCGCTGTCGCCCTCCACGTGCTCTTCGCGGCCCTCACCAAACGCGATCCGCACTTCTTCGAAATCTTTCTGCGGGCCGTCCGTCGCCAACGCCCGCTCATGCCCTGAGGTTCACCATGTTCTCACTCCGCGAGCACCGCGAGCCGACCGACCGGCTCCCTGATCACCTCCCCTGGGCCGCTCTGGTCGGGCCTGGGGTGGTGCTCCAGAAGAACGCAGTCCTCCAAAAGACGCTCACCTTCCGCGGCCAGGACCTCGCCAGCTCCAGCTCCGAGGAGCTGGTGGCCGCCATCGCGCGCCTCAACAACGCCCTCAAGCGCTTCGGCTCCGGCTGGTCCCTGTTCCTCGAAGCGCAGCGCACCAAGGCGACTTCCTATCCGTCATCTACCTGGGACCAGCCCGCCACTTGGATCGTGGACTTGGAACGCAGAAACAGCGTCAAGGAGGCCGGCAATCGGTTCGAATCGGCCTACTACCTCACCTTCGTGTGGCAGCTCCCTCCGGACCACCACGGCAAGGTGCAATCGTTGTTCTACGACGATCCCGAGCTGAAGCAGCCATCCGACCAGACGAACCGCGACCTCACCGAGTTCACCCGAACGGTCGCGGAGCTGGCCGACATCATGCGCGGCGTGTTCTCCGACATCGCCGACCTCACCGACGCCGAAACACTCACCTATCTGCACAGCACGATTTCCACGAATCGCCATCCGGTGGCAGTTCCCGACGTGCCGATGTACCTCGACGGCATCTTGCCAGATATGGCCTTCGTCCCGGGGGACGTGCCCATGTTGGGCGACCACTACATCCCCACCTGTACCGTCGCCGGGTTTCCCACCACCACGCTGCCCGGCATCCTCGATGGCCTCAATCACCTAGCCATCGAGTATCGGTGGGTCACTCGCTTCATCTGCCTCGACAAAGCCGAGGCCCGCGTCGAGCTGGAGCGTTTCCGCCGGAACTGGTGGCAGAAGCGCAAGACGCTCTTCACCATGCTCAAGGAAGAGGCGACCAAGCAGGAAACGTCCTTGCTCGACAACGCCGCGGCTCTCAAGGCGCAGGACGCGGATCTGGCCCTGCAGACCTTAGGCGAGGACATCGCCAGCTACGGATACGTCACTGCCACCGTCACCGTCGCTGACCCGAACCTCGCCGAGGCTCGGCGGAGAATGCAGGCCGTCAAGCAGGTGATCCAGTCTCGGGGCTTCGTCGTGAAGGACGAGACTCTGAACAGCCGCGAGGCCTGGTTTGGCTCCCTGCCTGGCCACGTCACCCCGAACGTCCGGCGGCCTATCGTCAACACGATCAACCTCGCCCACATGATCCCAGTCTCGGCCGTCTGGGCTGGCGACCTCGTGAACCGGCATCTTCTCGGCGCAACGGGTGTCGGGACACCCCACGTGTACTGCAGCACCGCGGGCTCGACGCCGTTCCGTCTCAATCTCGCGGTAGGCGACGTTGGCCACACCCTGATCGTCGGGCCCACGGGCGCCGGCAAAAGCACCCTGCTGGCCTTGCTCGCCCTGCAGTGGCGCCGGTACCCGAATGCCCAGGTCATCATCTTCGACAAGGACCGGTCGGCCCGAGCTGCCACCATGGCGGTGGGAGGAGAGGTCTACGAACCGGGCAACGAGGGGACGTCGATGGCGTTCCAGCCCCTCGCAGACGTCGACACGCGGAGCGAGCAGCTCTGGGCGTCCGAATTCGTTCTCACCCTCCTGGCGGCCCAGAATGTCGAGGAGACCCCCGAGAGTAAGGCGACCGTCGACCGTGTCGTCAGGGCCCTCGCCGACGTCCCGCGTACACACCGATCCCTTTCCACTCTGACCGGCATGCTGCCGCCGACTCTTAACGCGGCTCTCCGCCCGTACACGCTGGACGGCAACTTCGGCCAGATTTTCGACGGCCGCGCAGACACTATCGCTTCGAACCCCTGGCAGATGTTCGAGATGGGAGCCCTGATGGCGCTCGGCGAGGCGGCCGTCGTTCCCGCCCTGGCCTTCCTCTTCCATCGCGTCGAGCTTCGATTCGATGGCCGCCCCACGCTCCTCATCCTCGACGAGGCGTGGCTTTTCCTCAAACACCCGAGCTTCGCCAGCCGCCTCCAGGACTGGCTCAAGACCCTCCGGAAGAAGAACGTCTATGTCGTCTTCGCAACCCAGGAAATCGCCGACGCCACGAACAGCCCGATCCTCGACACCATCCTCTCGGCTTGCCCCACGAAGATCTATCTCCCGAACGAAGAGGCCCTTACCCCACACATGGCCGCGTCGTACGGCCAGTTCGGCCTCTCGCGGACGGAGTTGGAGATCCTCGCCCACGCGCAGAAGAAGCGCGACTACTACTACCGCTCCCCGCGGGGCAGGCGCCTGTTCAGCCTCGACCTCGGTCCCGTCGCGCTCGCCTTCGCCGGCATGTCGTCCCCCGACGACCAGCGAGCGCTCGACGCCATCGCTGCGGACAAATCTGGCGCTACTCCGGCCGAGCTAATCCTGCGCCACTGCGGCCTGCCGTGGGCCGCCGAGCTGATCAGGAAGGCCGCCGCGACGGGCGCCAAGACGTTCAAGTCGTAAAGGAGCTACCCATGAAGCCGGTGAGGGTCATTTGCGTGTCCGCCGTCCTCGGTCTGAGCACCCTCAGCGCCGTAGAGCGCGCGGCCCAGGGGCAGTGGGCGGTGGTAGACGCGGGCAACATCACTCAAAGCATCACCATCGCCACCAACACCTACAACACGGTCCAGAACACGCTCACGCAGATCGAACGCCTCAAGGACCAGATCAACAATCAGCTCCAGACGCTGAAAAGCATCGACCCGACCACCTTCTCGGGGCTGAAGGCGCTTCTCCAGGACGGAAAGATCACCTACGACATGCTCCGCCAGGACGTCGACTCCATCGGCTACAAAGTGAGCGACGTCAACCGCAACTTCACGAAGCTGTTTCCAAAGAAGCAGTCCGACTGGAAGAACGTCCGCTACTCGGACTTCGACGGGTACCGAGACAACTGGCGGGGCGAGATCACGTCGGCCACCCTCGCGGCCAGTCGCGCGCAAAGCAGCGTGTCGAGCCTGGACAAGAACAACCAGAAGATCATCGACCTTCTCGACGCGTCGAACAGCTCCACCACCGGTGAGGTGCGCCAGCTGCAGCTCATCAACCAGCAACTCGCCCTGATTCACACCGGGATCATGAGCCTGGTGCAGAACCTGGCCACCACCGGCCGCGTGCTGACCGACATGGCCGCCGCGGCCACGGGCGAGAAGATGGCGAATCGCGAGGCCGCCCTCAGGCGGACACAGAACTACACAGACCGTGGCCAAACGCCGCAGCGTCTTCAAACGCTCCCCTGAAGCACCGGAGGTCCGCCATGGATATGAACGTTCTGACCACGAGCCTCACCCACCTGGTCGGCGTCCTCTCAAATGGCCAGTCGACCGTCCAGCGCCTCCAGGGCAACGTTCTCCGCGGCCTCGGCATCATCGAAGTGACTCTCGCAGCTTGCTGGGTCGCCCTCGACGCCAGCAGCATGGGAAGCATCTTCAAAAAGCTCTTGAACCTTGGGTTTTGGATCTTTTTCGCCCAGCAGTTCGGCGCGCTCGCGCATGCCTTCTGCCAATCCCTGGTCCAGATCGGTCTCGGCGCTGGAGGCAGTACGGGAAACTTCGGTCTCCTCCTCGACCCGTCGGCCATCGCAGCCAAGGGCCTCGACGTCACCGAGCCTCTGGTCAAGCTCCTCGACACCCTGGGTGTCACCGATCTGAAGGACGTATTCGTCTTCACGCTCGCCTACTTCGTCATCATGGCCTGCTACATCGTCATGTCCCTGCAAGTGTTCCTGGCCGTCATCGAGTTCTATCTGATCACCACCTTGGCTGGGGCTCTGATCCCCTTCGGCATCTCCAGCCACACTAAGTTCCTCGCTGAGAAGGCGATCGGGGCCGTGGTGGCGACCAGCATCAAGCTCATGGTCTTGGGCTTCATGCTCGCCGTACTCGGTCCCACGCTCAGCTCCATCAAGTTTGCCGGCAGCGAGATCAGCCTGAACGAGCTGATGGCCGTCATCCTGAGCAGCGCCGCGATGGCATTCCTCGTCTGGACGGCCCCCAGTCTCGCCGCCGGCCTCCTAGCCGGATCACCGACGCTCAGCGCAGCTGGGATCACTCGGAGCGTCACCAGCGGGGCGATGATGGCCACGGGTGCCGCTGGCGGGATGCTGTCGGCGGCGCGCGGCGCTGGCCGCGCCTTCGCCGGCGGTCAAGAGCGACAGCACGGTGACAACCAGGGTCCTGGCAGCGGTGGGGCGGCGGGGGGAGGCCGGAGCCTCAGCAGGCCTCGCCAGGCCGCTTCCATCCTCTGGACGGCGGCCGCCGCCGGGGCGCGCGCCGCTCGTAGCAGTGAGTCCGGCACCGCCTCTCCACCCGCCTGGGCCGCTGACGTATCAGACGCCGCTTCGAAGTAGACGCCCACCGCCAGAGCAACCGGTTCGCCGCCCTGTCGACAAGGAGGGCGAATGAAAGCTCAGCGATGTTCATGGGCGCCCGAGAAGGGCATCGACAGCCCCTATCGTAAGGCTCAGCAGGAGTGGGACCTCCGACTCGGCTCGACCACCCTCCAGGCTCTGAACTGGCGGCGGGCCACGTTCGGCGCCCTCGGCGCTCTAATCGTCGCCCTGATCGGGCTTATCTACCTGGGCGCGCTTCCGAAGGTGGAGCCCTACCTCATCCAGGTCGACAAGATTGGCGCGCCGACGTGTCTCGGTCCTCTGGAGCGGAGCGCGCAGAACGCTCCCCCGCCTGCATCGATTCAGTACCACCTGCGCCGGTTCCTCACGGACGTCCGTTCCTTGTCCTCCGACCCGGCGATCGCCAAGGCCAACTTTCTCGACGCCTACAAGCTCGTCACACCTGCCGCCGCCAACCAGCTCAGCGCCTGGTTGCGTGACCACAACCCGCTCACGCGCGTCGGCGCCGAGAGGATCAGCGTCGAGGTAGCAGGGATTCTTCCCCTCTCCGCCAACACCTGGCAGTCCGATTGGACGGAGACGAGCTGGGACGAAGCCGGCTCCATGAAGAGCCAGACCGTCTGGCGCGCGAGCTTGCGGGTCGTTTTCCGCGTTCCGCAGACGGCGGCGGACGTCATCGCGAATCCCATCGGCCTGTTCGTCGACGAATTCCACTGGGCCGAGCTGCGCATCAACGACCCCAAGGCGCCGTAGCCCACCACCAGGAGCCACCTATGCGTCCCATCATCGTCTTCGGCATTCTCCTCGGCGTCGCGTGTGCAACACCTCCGCCACCGCACTACGTGCGCGCTCAGCGCGACGGAGAGCCGCCACCGAAGCCGGCGATCGTCGAAGTCCCGACCCCTTTGCCGCTTCCGGGCCAGCTTCGTCCGTTCCAAACCCCGAAACCGAGCGATGCGGGCGCGGGGTCCAAGCACCACGCCCCCGCCGATGTCATTCGCGCCGCCAACCGGAAGGCGACGTCCGCCCCCGACCCCGATGGCTACTTCAACGCCATCATGACCTACGACTACCTCACGGGGGCTCTCTACCAGGTCTACACGGCCCCGATGCGGCTCACCGATATCCAGCTGCAGCCCGGTGAACAGATCGTTGGTAAACCCGCTGCAGGTGACAGCATCCGCTGGGTCCTCGCCAGGGGAACCTCATCCGGCGGTGCGAACGCTCAGCAGCACCTGTACGTAAAGCCGACCCGGCCCGATCTCGACACTACCATCGCCATCAACACCGACCGTCGCTCGTACCTGCTCGAGCTCCACAGCTTCGACGCTACGTACATGGCCGCGGTTGCCTGGCGATATCCGCAGGACGAGCTTGCCCAGATGGAGGCCTCGGCCAGCCAAGAGTCCGCCCTCGCGGAGGCCACGACCGCCGGCAACATCCAGGTCGATGCCCTGAACTTCGGCTACTCGATCGTCATCAAGGCCGGCCGTCCACCGTGGACGCCGACCCAGGTCTTCGACGACGGAAAGAAAACCTATATCCGCTTCCCACAGTCCGTGCTGACAGCCGAGATGCCCGTGTTGTTCGTCGTCTCGACGACCAACGAGACGCAGCTCGTGAACTACCGGGTGAAGAACTCCTTCCTCATCGTCGACCGCCTGGTCGAGGAGGCCGAGCTGCGCCTCGGCCAGAAGGACCAAGAGATCGTCCGCATCATCCGAGGTCGATAGCGCGCGAATCAATGGAGACGCCCATGACCGAGCAGCCCAGCCAGTCCGACCACGAGTCCTCCCTACCGTCGGCGCCGGAGCCGACAGCCGCCGGTGCCGTGGACGACCCGTCCGAGTTCACGTACGCGGCGAAGGTTCCTCCGGATCATCCGGGCCTGCGCCTCAATCGCGCGCGGCCGCGCACGCTCAAAGCGGGTCCCGCCCTGGCGGCCGCCGTGGGTCTCCTCTTCGCCACGGGCGCTGCTGTCGCCGTGGCGACGCGTTCCCCCGCTGCGAAAACCACCACCGACGAGCCGCCAGCGCCTTCGAAGGACGTCGCCATCGACGACGCCGTCAGGACCGCTCCGGGGAATGATGCTCCCCTGCCGGCGCCTCCTCCGCCTCGGCTAGGACCTCCCTTGCACGGACGGAGCGCGCTAGCAGCTGGCCCAGCACCAGGTCAAGCTCTCACTAACGACCCCTCAAGCCCTGCCAGCCAGCGCCAGGCACGCCGGCAGGCCTGGCTCGAAGAGCGCGACCGGGCGCGCGCCGCGCCCCTGCTCGCGAATCTGAGCGACTCGCCAGACGACGGGGCCCAGGGGCGCCGCGATCAGCCGCTCGATACTCGACCCGCCGACGCTCCGACGAGAACGGCCATTCCCGACAACGCCGCCGCGCTGCCGGCAGCCGTCGGTGCCGGCGCCGGCAGCGCCGATCAGAACATGCAGCAGCGAAAGAATGACTTCTTGAGCCGTTCCGGGGTCAACAACGCCACCCGAAGTGACCAACCGCTTCTCCGGCCGCGCAGGCCCTACGAGCTGCTCGCTGGCGCCATCATCCCCACGTCGCTCATCACCGGCATCGACAGCGATTTGCCCGGGCAAATCCTCGGCCAAGTCCGCGAGAACGTCTACGACACCGTTACCGGCGAGCACCTCCTCATCCCGCAGGGCTCTCGCCTTCTGGCGACCTACGACTCAATGGTGGGCTTCGGCCAATCGCGGGTGCTCATCTGCTGGAACCGCCTCATCCGCCCTGACGGCTCGTCCGTCTCGCTGGAATGCATGCCGGGCATCGACCTCGCTGGCTACTCCGGATTCGACGACGACGTCGACCACCACTGGTGGCGCATCATCGCCGGCGTGGCGATCGGGAGCCTCGTCTCCGCGACCGCTCAGGCCAGCCAGGGCAACGTCACGGGCGTTCAGCCGACTTTGCCGCAACTCTGGGCCGGCGGCGCCGCTGCAGGCGTGAATCAGGCCACCCAGCAGATCACTGCCAAGAACCTGCAGATCCAACCCACGATCAAAATCCGCCCGGGCTACTCCGTGAACGTCCTCGTGACCAAAGACCTCGTCCTTCCACACTTTCCAGGAGTCTCACCATGACCAAACGTGACCACATCAGCGCCGCCGAGCTCGTCGGCCGCCTCGGGCAGGAGCCCGAACTCCAGTACACCGAAGACCAGACCCCTTACGTCCGGATGTCGATCGCGACATCCGAAACGTTCACCGCCGGCAAGGGCGAGATCAGGGACAAGACCGAGTGGCACAACGCCGTCGCCTGGGGTGACAAGGCGACCGAGATCGCCGAGAACTTCCACAAGGGCGACTCCGTCGTTCTGTCCGGATCGCTGCGCATCAACAGCTACGACAAGGACGGCCTCAAGAACCGCGTCACCGAGCTGCACGTCGAGGACGCGCAGCCCAACCGCGACAACCAGCCCTCTCGGAACATCACCCGCCTGGTCGGCGAGGTCCGCGAGGCGCCCACCAACCGCACTCTCGACAGCGGCGTCCGGATGACGACCATCAGCCTTGCCACCCGGACCATGGCGGAAGGACGGGAAGGACCACGGGAGCGCGAGGACTGGCATAGCGTGACGCTCTGGGGGAAGACGGCCGACGCCGCCCGCGACATCAAGGCCGGCGACACGATCTCGATCAACGGTACCCTCCGCCACCGGTCCGTCCCGGGCGACAACGGGCACGAGCGAAAGCTTTCTGCCGTCGAATGCCAGCGGTTCCAGGTGCTGGAACGCTCGCTCGACCGCGCGACTGCCCAGCCGGGGAAGGATTTGTCATCGCCAGCCGTCGACCCCGCAGGCGGCGATGCCAAGCGCCCACGCTCGCGCGCGCGCGGCAAGAGCGTCGAGCGCGCCATCTAGCAACCCTGCAGGGCGCGGCTTCGGCTGCGCCCTGCGTTCACCATCGCGAAGCCACATGCCACGCCTGTTCATCGCGGAAAAGCCCTCCCTCGCGCGCGCCATCGCCGACGCGCTTCCCTCTCCGGCACAGCGCCGTGACGGCTACATCGAGTGCGGCAACGGTGATCTCGTCGGATGGTGCGCCGGCCACATTCTCGCCCTCGCCGCACCCGACGCCTACGACCAAGCCTTCAAGGAATGGCGGCTGGACCATCTCCCCATCACACCGAGCGAGTGGAAGCTCACCGTCACGAGTCCCGATCTCCTCAAGACCCTCAAGGCCTTGCTCGCCCGGGCGACCAGCGTCGTGCACGCCGGCGACCCCGATCGCGAGGGCCAGCTCCTTGTCGACGAGGTTCTCGTCCATCTCGGGTACAAGGGCCGCGTCGAGCGGGTGCTGATCAGCGACCTGAATATCGACGCCGTCCGTAAGGCCATCGGCTCGCTGCAGCCGAACGAGAAGTTCCGCAGCCTCTACGATGCTGCCGTCGGCCGCCAGCGCGCCGACTGGCTCTACGGCCTCAACATGACCCGCCTCTACACCCTGCTCGGGCGAGCTGCCGGTTACGACGGTGTTCTTTCGGTCGGCCGCGTGCAGACGCCGCTTCTCGGGCTAATCGTTCGACGGGATCTCGAGATCGAGAACTTCGTCGCGAAGCCCTACTACACCGTCGTCGTACAGCTCGCTGGCGCTGCGCAACCTTTCGCCGCCACCTGGCGCCCGGGGCCCGCGGCCGCGTCCTGTCTTGACTCAGAGGGCCGCCTTGTCGACCCCGGCATGGCAGACGCCATCGAGCGAAAGACCGCTGGCCAACCCGGGTCGGTGGCCCTGGCGACCCGGAAACGCCAGCGCGAACCAGCTCCCCTGCCGTACTGCCTCGCTGAGCTGCAGATCGATGGAGGAAAGCGCCTCGGCATTGGTCCGATGCGGATGCTCGACATCTGCCAGACGCTTTACGAGACCCACCGGCTTATCACTTATCCCCGTTCCGACTGTTCGTACCTGCCTGAAGGGCATCTCGCCCAGGTCGCCGAAGTGGTGCGTGCCGTAATCGCCGTGGAGCCTCATCTCACCGAGCTGTCCAAAGCGGCGGACTTCGCCCTGCGTTCGCGGGCCTGGAACGATGGGAAGGTAACGGCCCACCACGCTCTCATTCCCACGCCCCGAGCAGCCCGCGACATCCACCTGCAGGACGACGAACGCGCCGTCTATGACCTGATTGCGCGTCGTTACCTCGCCCAGTTCTTTCCGGCGCACGAGTTCGATCAGCTTGAGGCTCACATCGCCATCTCCGACGAGCTTTTCATCGCCAAGGGCCGCCAATTGGTGTCACCGGGTTGGCTGCGCCTGTTCCCAGCCGCAGCCACCGCCGATGACAATCCCCCCGACGGCGAGCGCGACGATGAGGCCGCAGCGATTCCACCACTCGACAAGGGCCAGACCCTTCAAGTCGCACGAACCGAGACCATCAATAGGAAGACATCGCCGCCGCGGCGATTCACCGCCGCCTCCCTCGTCGAAGCGATGACTGGCATCGCTCGCTTCGTCACCAACCCACAAATCAAGCAGCTACTGAGGGACACCGACGGCATCGGTACGCCCGCGACTCAAGCAGCGATCATTCAAACGCTATTCGATCGCGGCTTCATCGCCGAAAAGAAGCGGCAGGTCACCTCGACGGCGACCGGACGCGCCCTGGTGCAAGCCCTGCCCGAGGCAGCCACTCAGCCGGATATGACAGCTCTTTGGGAGGCGGCACTTCGAAAGATCAATGACGGCTCGGCCCCCATGCAGGCGTTCCTAACCGCCGTCCGGGACCAACTCCGTGACCTGGTCGCGAACGCGCGCGCCTCAGACTGCGTTGAGATTGCTGGTGTCGAAACTCGCCCCTGCCCCAGCGGATGCGGCGGACGCCTTCGCCGGCGACGCGGCAAACGCGGACCCTTTCTGGCCTGCAGCAGCTATCCAGCCTGTGGTGTAACCCGGGACGTCCCAGCCCCAGAGGGCCGCAAGCGGGGGACCGCCGGTAGATGACGGTTCCCCAGGCCGCGCAGCAGCCCCGCGAGGGCACTTAGCTGCGAGACCCGGACGTCGACGAGTTGCCAAGCACTTGGCAAGTGCTTGGCAACTGCTGCCTAGCCATGGGCAGGTTAAAGCGGTCTATCGGTGCTCGGGCTTGGCTAAGTAGTTGAAAATATTTCTGCCTGCTCCTGGCACCGAGGTTGCGGAGGGACTCTCTACATGCGTATCAAGACGCTCCGCACCGGTGAGACTGCTGGCGGGCCAGCAGCTCCCTCGACGGATGCGACAGAGGCACCCCCACTTATGGCTATCGCCGGGGCAGGGGTGGTCGCCCCGCAACCAGCCAACAGCAACGCTGTAGGCTTCGGCCGGCGGGTCGCCTCTAGCGAGCAGCCCCGCCGGGCGCCTAAAGTGGACCTGATGTTCGCTATGTCCGACGACTCGGTCGCGCTGGAGGACCTGAACCAGGTCTTGAAGAGAATCATCGCCCGACATGCCAATCGCTGAGACCTCGCCTGTCAGAGCGGTCATATATGCCCGCGTCTCTTCCCTGGCTCAGCGGGATCGCCACACGATCGCCTCTCAGATTTCGACGCTGCCAGCGTTCGTCGCACTGAGGGGGTGGCTTCTCGCCAAGCCAGCTGACACCTACGTCGATGACGGGCACACGGCCAAGGCCGGGTTCTTGTTGCAGCGGGCTGCGTTCACGCGTCTCATGGCAGATGCCGCGCGCGGTGAATTCGATGTCGTTGTAGTGGTAGACCTAGACCGGCTGACCAGATCCGAAGATCTGAAAGAACGTGGGGAAGTACTGGGAGCGTTTCAGCGGGCGGGCGTTCAGCTGGCCATTTCTGCAACCGGACAGGTACTCGATCTCCGCTCCTCGGTTGGCGATCTGATGTCGGGACTGGGCACTTTTTTCGCCGCTGAAGCAAATCGAAAGCACCGCGAGCGAATCACTCGAGGGAAGGATGAGGCCATCCGCAAGGGCAAGAAGCCAGCGGGTCCCACTCCCTTCGGCTACGTGTATGACCGTACGACCGGGCAGTGGGGTATCGACCCCGAGTTGGGACCCATCGTCGTGGAGATCTTCACGCGGGTCTCGAAGGGTGAATCGTGCCGGTCGATCGCTTACGACCTACAGGCTCGCGGTGTTCCGACTTCCCGTCCGAGCAAGTCAGGCCGCCGCCAAGCTGGGATGTGGATACTGGAGCGGGTGCATCACATCGCCCGATCTCGGACCTATCTCGGAACCTGGGTAGCGGACAAGAGTCGCAAGCTCGAGGTCCCCGTGCCGCGCATCGTCACCGACGAGCTTCATCGAGAAGCAGATCGTGCCCTTCTTCGGGCGGGACGGCGAGGACGACCTCGTACCGCACACCGACAGCTGTTGCAGGCTATCTCGAAGTGCGGCTTGTGTGGGGCCCGTATCGGCTGCGCTTCCACCAATTTGGCGCGAGGCCAGGTTTTCTACTACGTCTGTACCCGCCGCCGACGCCCAAGGACCCCGGACGAGAAGTGCAGCCTACCAATGCGGCAGTCGGACGTTCTTGATGCCGAGGTTTGGCGCATGGTCGCCGATAGAGTTGTCCGTGATGAACACCTAGAACGAGCCCTGTCCGAATCCGAGGCAGAACGTGAGCAGGCGCCCGATCCCGGGGCAGAACTGCCCAGGCTGAATGCTCAGCTGCGGCAGATGGTCCGCGCCGAGGAAGTGCTGCTGGAGCGGTTCGGCCGAGGTCTGATCAGTGAGGCATCTCTCGACAAGGAACTTCAGCGGCTGACTGACGATCGAGGCGGAGTCGAGCGCGCGATCGCGGAAGCGACGGAGGCGGCTAAGCGTTGGTCCAACCGCGAAGAGGAGGGAAAGGCGACCCGTCTCGTTCTCGGCGAGCTTCGAAATCTGCTGAGATTTGCGACTCAGGCGGATCGCTATGATATTCTCCGCGCCATCGTGGCACGCGACGAGAGCGCCGTGGTGATCGGACCAGAGTTGGTCCGCGTGCGCCTGTCCCTTGCGGCGCCCCCAGTCTCGTCCCTTGCCCAGGCTGATGGAGCTGTAACCAGCTCCGCCAGAAGATCGGCGTCGTCTACGGCAATCCGGAGACGACCACCGGCGGCAACGCGCTGAAGTTCTACGCCTCGGTGCGCCTCGACATCCGCAAGACGGGCGTCATCAAGAACGGCGAGACGGTGGTGGGCAACAAGGCGCGCGTGAAGATCGTGAAGAACAAGGTGGCTCCGCCGTTTCGCGAGGCCGACTTCGAGATCACCTACGGTGCGGGCGTGAACTGGCCCGCCGAGGCGGTCGATCTCGGCACCGAGGCCAACCTGCTCGAGAAGTCCGGCGCCTTCTACTCGTGGAAAGGCGAGCGCTTCGCCCAGGGCCGCGAGAAGGCCTGCGCCTACCTCGCCGAGCACCCCGAGATCGCCGAGGAGATCCGCCTCAACCTGATCGAGGCCCGCAAGGCCGAGAACCGGGCGTTAGGAGCGCCCGGGACCTCGAACGGGACTCCGGCGTCGGCCGCCGCGGCGTGAGTGAACACCGCGCCCACGCCCCGATGGACGACTGGACACGCGTCGCTCGATGCGTGCGAATACGTTCAGGCGCTCACGGCGACTGCGGACAGACAGGCACGGCGGCTGGTGCCGGCAGCGAGGGTCAGCGGGGGCGGGGCGGGGTCTCTGCCAGGTGCACATCTTGCGCGCGATCGGGCGAACTTGCTGCAGACGAAGTGCTGCCCATACTGGGGACCTGTTGAGGGGCGCACGCACCAATCGAAACGGCATCGGTGCGGTATGCGCCCTGGCGATCGTCTGGGTGGTGTCACCTGCGACCGCTGCCGCAGCCGGAGCCGGTGAGCGAAGCGGCGCTGAGGTGTGGGCCGGCGCCTGTGCGAGCTGTCACGGTGACGACGGTGCCGGCCGGCCAGTGACCGTGGTCGGATTCGACGAGCCGCTGCCCAACCTCCGCGACTGCACCGTCTCGACCTCGGAGCCGACGCCCGACTGGATCGCGGTCGTGCACGAGGGCGGTCCGGTGCGAGTCTGAACCAGACCATGCCGGCGTTCGGAGATGCCCTGAGCGAGGGGGAGATCCGGCGCGTCGTCGACTATCTTCGCAACTTCTGCCCGCGCGTCTCCGACTGGCCTCTTGGCGACCTGAACTTTCCCCGGGCGCTGTTCACGGAGAAGGCGTTTCCCGAGAACGAGTTGGTCCTGACCTCGACCGTCGCCCTCCGCGGCGCGGGCAGCGTGATGAACGAACTGGTTTACGAGCATCGCCTTGGCGCCCGTTCGATGTTCGAGGTGGGCGTGCCGTTCGGCTTCCTGAACCTCACCGGTGCGCCAGCCGCCACCGGGGCGGGGACCGGTGCCACCGGTTGGACCGGAGGTCTCGGCGATCTGGCGATCGCGTTCAAGCACGCGGTTTTGCAGAGCGCGCGTTCGGGCACCATCCTGGCCCTGGGCGCCGAGGTGCAGGTGCCCACTGGTCGAGAGGACCAAGGCCTGGGCGCCGGCGTGACGGTCGTGGGGCCTTTTCTGGCGTTCGGCCAGGCGCTACCGGCCGGCGCCTTCGTGCAGGTGCATGCGGGCGCCGATCTTCCTGTCGACTTCGACAAGAGCGACCCCGAGGCGTTCTGGAATGCTGTGGTGGGATGTAGCGCGGTGCCCAGCCGGTTCGGCCGGATGTACTCACCCATGATCGAGGTGCTGGGGAAGCGCGGGCTGACCGGCAGCGCCCCGTCCGCGACCTGGGACCTGGTGCCGCAGATGGAGGTCACCCTGAACCGGCGAAAGCACGTCCGCGTCGATCTCGGCGTCGACATTCCCATGAATGAAACAGAGGATCGTCGGCTTCAGCTGGTCGCGTACCTGCTGTGGGACTGGTACGAAGGCGGACCGCTGGAAGGGTGGGGCTGGTAGGGATGCACGGCCGCATCCGCACGGTGTTGTCGTTGGTCGTCGCGGCGGTCGTCGCGCCGCCCATCGCCTTGGCAGCGGACGCGCCGGCGCCCCACCTCTTCGCCACCTCGGATCGCTGCCTGGCTTGCCACAACGGCATGGCCACTTCAGCCGGCGAAGACCTGTCGATCGGCGTCGCCTGGCGGGCGTCGATCATGGCCAACGCCTCCCGCGATCCGTACTGGCATGCGTCGGTCAGGCGTGAGGTGATGGAGCATCCCGCCTCCGCCCCGCAGATAGAAGATGAGTGCGCTGCCTGTCACATGCCGATGGCGCGGACGCAGGCGGTCGCTTCGGGGGGGCAGGGGCAGATCTTCGCGCACCTGCCTCCGGCCGCCCATGGGTCTCCTGGCGATCGCGAGGCGCTGGACGGCGTGTCGTGCTCGCTGTGCCACCAGCTGCAGAATCAAGGACCGGCCCTGCAGCACAACGGGGAACTGGTGATCGATCGCCTTCGCCCGTGGGGTCAGCGTCTCATCTACGGACCGTATGACGTTCCGCGCGAGCACACCCGGCTCATGCAGTCCTCGTCCAGCTTTGCCCCGCAGCGCGCCGGAAACATGGAGCAGTCCGAACTCTGCTCCACCTGTCACACGCTGTACACCACGGCGCTCGGGGCGAACGGCCAGGCGCTCGGGCAGTTCCCCGAGCAGGTGCCGTACCTCGAGTGGCAGCACAGCGCGTTCGTGAAGGAGAAGACGTGCCAGGCGTGTCACATGACGTTCACGGCCGAGCCTGCTCCGGCGACCAGCGTGCTCGGCGAACCGCGGCCGAACTTCGCTCGCCACGGCTTTCAGGGCGCCAACTTCTTCATGCTGGGAATGCTGAACCGGTACAGGGGAGAGCTGGGGGTCGCCGCGCAGCCCGAAGAGTTGCAGGCATCACGACTGCGGACGCTGCAGCTGCTGCGCGACGAGACGGCGACCGTGGCGGTGGCGCGGGCCCAGGTGGCGCACGGGCGCTTGGACATGGAGGTCGTCGTCACGAATGTAGCGGGACACAAGCTACCGACGGCCTATCCCTCGCGCCGCGCCTGGCTACACGTCGAGGTCCGTGATGCGAAGGGCAACGTCCTGTTCTCGTCGGGAGCGTTGCGCCCGGACGGCAGCATCGAGGGCAACGACAATGATCGGGATCCGCTGGCATTCGAGCCACATCATCGTGTCGTCGAGACCTCCGAGCAGGTCCAGATTTACGAAGCGATCCTGCTCGACTCGCAATCGAAGGTGACGACGGGTCTGATCTCGGCGGTGCGCTATGCGAAGGACAATCGATTGCTGCCACGTGGGCTCGACAAGCGCTCGGCCGGCGATGACTTCGCCGTGCGAGGGCAAGCCTTCGACGACCCGGACTTCCAGGGCGGCAGCGACCACGTCCTTTATCAACCTCTCTTGTCCGCAGGCGCCGCCGGCGATCTTCAGGTCCACGTGGAACTGCTCTATCAACCCATCGGCTTTCGGTGGGCGCATAACCTGGCCCGCTTTCGCTCTGCGACCGAGCCGGCACGCTTCCTCGGCTATTACACGGCCATGTCGGGCAGCTCTGCGACCACTCTGGCGCAGGTGACGGTCCCGGTTTCCCCCTGATTGGTCGTGATGCTCTTCGCCGCCTCCGGCGTTCAGACCTCAGAAGAAGTGTCATCCTGCGGCAGGCGCCATGCGGGATGAACGATGATGAAGGACCGCTGCAGGACGGGGCTGAAACGACCTGGCGCTGGCCAGGTGCGCCGGGGTCAATCAGCGACGCTGATCGCCCAGCGCTCGGTATTCCAGCCCGAATAGGTCCACTGCTGGATGGGCGCACCGTCGACCAAGCTGCCATTCGAGACGTTCAGCGAGCCGTTGGCGTTGCTAGCGGGGCTGAACTTGTAGAGGCCCCACCCGAGCGACGTGAACGACCACATCTGGTTGGTGCCGCTGTGGTAGCCGTATTGAATCGCCTGCGCGCCGTCGGCGGTGGAGGCGCCACTGATGTCCAGGGCCTTGCCGCTGTTGACGTTGATGACCTTGTACTTGCCCGGGCTGACCTGCGTGATCCTCCAGCGCTGGCTCTTCGCGCCGGTGTAGCCATTCTGGACGATCTGACCATAGTCATTCAGGCTGGCGCCCTGCACGTCGAGGCTCTTTCCGGTCTTCTGATTGATGATCTTGTAGTCGGTGTTGGGGTCGAAATTGCGCCAGACGGTGACGACGTGGTTGAAACCATTGCAGGCCTTGAAGCCGTCATTGTTATTGGGCACATCGGCAGGCGTGCAGGTGGCGGAACAGGCGGCTCCGGAGCCGAATGGATCCGTGTAAGGCGACCCGACCTGGTTGGCGCCCAAGCGGCCCGGCACGACCCCGAGATCGAAGTCCTTGCCGTTGCAGTAGTACGCCGTCGGCGGGTTGTGGAAGATGTTGCCGAAGAACGAACCCTCCTGGTACGGGTACGACGAGCTCTGCCCCCAGCCCAGCGCCGGACTGTCCCCGTCCATCCACAGGGAGATGTGCTGGCCGGTCGTGTTCACGTGGGCCAGCACGCACGCGCTGATCTGCTCCTGGCAATCCTTGTCGCAGAGGCCCGTCTCCCACTGACTGGCCATGCCGATCTCACCGCTGAACGAGTACGAGTTGCCGAACTTGTCCTTTTTCGTGATGGTGTGACCGGCCGGCAGCGCGCAGCGGGCGATGTAGCTGAAGGTGCTACGTCCGGCCGCCGTCGACATCAGGTCGATGCCGTCATCGTGGCCGTTGTAGGAGGACAGCCCGTTGAATGAGCTCAGCCCATTCAGCGAGTTGAGGCCGTTCAGGGAGTTCAGGCCGTTCAACGAGTTCAGGCCGTTGAACGAGGACAGCCCGTTTATCGAGTTCAGGCCGTTCTCGCTGCTGACGGCCGGGGCCTCATCGGCGTGAACCGTCTCGGTGCCCGAGTCGGGCATGGCGCAGCCGACGGCGAACAAGGGGACGATCGATGCGCTCAGCAGAAGGCGGCCGGTGACGGTGAAGGTTCCCATTGTCGTAGTCCTCGCCGAAGAGGCACTGCAGATAATGGGCCAGTGGTTTACGTACGTAAGCTTACTAAATCCACACCGCCAGATGCGAACTGGCGGTGGCCTGTTGCACGCCTTTGCTCGCCTGTTGTCGCTCTAACAACAGACGCGCGCCGGGGAGCGTCCAGGGGCGAGGCCTCTCTCATTCCGCTGGCGCTACCGCCCGAAGCCGCGGATCTGGTTCCTCTCCCACCGACGTCCAGATCGGCGAGGACATCGCTGATGGCAACGGACGGAGCTGTAACAGCTATCGCAGGAGTCCCTTGCACCCTGGTGCTCCCATCATCGGTGGCGGTTGTTGTGTGACTTTCGCGCCGGCAGCGCAGCCCGCGGCAGCACGCCCGTGCCGAAGACTGAGGTCACTTCACGTGCGAGCCGGACCGCATGGTCGACGTCATCCGGCGCGGCTCGCGTGGAGCCGTTGATGATCAGGTGCGCGAGCCCATGGACGAGCGCTGTGGCAGCGAGGATGAGCGCTTCGAAGGACACGGGCGCGATCAGTCCCAGCCGCTGCGCCTCGCGCATGCGACGTTCCTCCTCTCGGTAGAACCTGTCGAACCTGCGGCGGACGGGCTCGGGCATCTTCGCCAGCATCCCCGGCATTTCCATCGCCCGGAAGTGCGCCGGGTAGGTGACGGCGAACCGGATGAACGCGACGCCCGTCAGCTGAAAGCGCCGGAGCTGGTCGTCTCCAGCCTCGGCGACCGCCGCGTCGAGCGCATCGAGCAGTCGTTGAGCGCACTCTCCGGCGACCGCGGCGACAAGAGCGTCACGGTCCGCGAAGTGATGATAGGGTGCCGCCGACGACACGCCGGCACGCCGCGCGATGTCGCGGAGCGACAGACTCTCGGCGCCCACGTCGGGAAGCGCCTCCAGGGCGGCGGCGATCAGTGCGTTGCGCAGATCCCGGTGATGGTACGCGCGCTCGCGGCGAGCGGTCGGCGCGGACGAGCGTTGTTGACGGGCCATCGGCGCCGATCCTGGGGGCAATCGAGTTGACGTCAAGGTCGTTGTCAAGCCAATCTTATCAGTGTTAAGATAGCCGGGTTTCGCGTCGAAGAGTAGGAGACGGACATGCCCCAGGCACGAATCGGAGGCCACACGATTGAATATGCGGTCGTCGGTGCCGACGGCGCACCGGCGCTGGTGTTGATCATGGGTACCGCAGCGCCCCTCACGATGTGGGACGACGAGTTCTGTGCGTCGCTGGCGAGGCGCGGGTTTCGCGTCGTCCGCTTCGATCACCGCGACACGGGGCGTTCAAGCCGAACGCCCGGCGCGATGCCCAACTCGATTGGCGAGATGATGGCCGGGCTGTCGGCGGGCAGCTTGAAGCCGGCTTACCGCCTGGAAGATCTGGCGGACGAGGTGATCGGCCTCCTCGACGCGCTTGGCATCGAGCGCGCGCACCTACTCGGACTGTCGCAGGGTGGCGGCGTCGCTCAGCTCGCTGCGGCGCGCGCCCCGGGCCGCGTCAACGCGTTGACGCTGGTCTCCTGCTCGACCGCCAGCCCCGAGGTGCCACCCCCCAGTCCCGAGACCATGTCCGTACTCATGAGCGATCTGCCGACCGACGGGCCGAGCTTCGTCGACTGGAACCTGCTCATCTACACGCGCACCGGCGCGAAGGAGCCGCCCCCGGACCCTGAGTGGATCCGCCGCCGCGCCGAGCGGACCTGGGTCCAGGGCTGGAGCCGCGCTGGTTTCCTCCGCCATCTGCTGGCAGTGATCACTGCTACCGACCGCAGGCCCCTCCTCGCGTCGTTGAAGCTCCCGGTATCAATCGTGCACGGCGACGCCGATCCGATCTTCCCGATCGCAACCGCATACCAGCTCGCGGCGGCGGTCCCGAACGCCCGCCTGACGGTCGTGCCCGGGATGGGACACGACCTCCCGCCCGCGTTCTGGTCGGTAATATGTGGCGCGGTTTCGCCAGAACCGGACTGATACCGTTCTCCCTCGCTCCCCCTCGTTCTTCCCGATGCGCTATCGTTGCTTTGCCTGAATGGCCCGGGCGAGTGGGAGCGGATCCACCAGACTTCGGTCTCGCTAACTGGCTTGGGGACCGTTCTATCGGTAGCGCTCACGGCCTGTCGTGTGGCGGCTCTAGTGCCGCCGAATGCTCCGCGCGACTTCAGGACTATGATTCGCCGCGCCCGGCGCCCGGCTACCAGCGCGGAGCGGTCAGACCTCTGCCCTCACGGACGGCGACGGAGCCGGCGGAGGGCGAAGACCGACAAACCGAGCAGCAACGTGACGAGCGATGACGGATCCGAACCCGTCACCGAGCAGCCGCCACTCGAGTTGGAACTGGGACCGGAGGTACCGGTCGTTCCCCCCGAGGCGCCGGTCGTGCCTCCGCTCGCCGAGGCTCCGCCGGACGCAGAAGACCCGCCCGGGACCGAGCCGCCGCTTCCGGAAAGGCCGCCCGTTCCCGCAACGCCGCCGGTTCCCGCAACGCCGCCACTGCCGCCGGAGCTGCCGCCCGTCCCGGCGGGGGCGGTCGTGAACGAGCAGTAGACACCGATGCAGGTGGCACCCATGCCCTGGCACTTGCAGTCGCTGTCCGTGGTGCACCATCCATCCGACCCCTTGGGAGCGCCGCCCGCAGGCTGGCAGGTCATGCCTTTGTTGTAGTCGCAGACCTGCCCGCCGCACGCCGCTTCGGGACAGTCGATGTCGTTGAGGCAGGACATGGCCTGCGCGGGAGACGAGAACATCAAGATCGACAGAGCGCCAGCGATCGCCAAGCAGTTCAGACCGGTAATCGTCTTCATCACTACCTCATCGTTCAGGGGTTGCCGCAGTCATTTGCCGTCGTCGAAGAGTGCTAACGGCCACGCTCGCCAGGCCAGCCCCGACGAGAGGACGGACGATGTTGACGCGCGTCACAGCGTTGTTCCCTCCGCGAGCCTCGCGGTCATATCACGTTCGCGCACGAACTGGGCCTGCTCGGGATTTGGTGTGCAGCCCGCACCTGGAGCGACGGAGGACACGTCTGCATCGATCTTGGGTGGACGGCGGTTCACTCCGCGGGGGTCAAGACGATGCGGTTGCCGGTCACCGGCACGGACCGCCTCAGGGCCGCCAGCAGGCGGGCCCTGTCGGTGGCGGGGCGGGCGGCCAGACGAAGGTGGTGCGGCAGACCGAACGAGGCGCAGTCCCGGACGAGGATCCGGTCCTGGTGCAACAAGGTCGCGCGAACCGAGGCGCCGTTACCGACATCGACCAGCAGGTAGATCGTCGAAGATGGCAGCGGCGACAGGCCCAGCGCTCGCAACCCCTCGGCGAGGCCTTCCCGGTCGTCGAGCAGGCGGGCGCGACTCTCGGCCACGAATCCCTGCTCGGCGGCGGCGGCAATCGCCGCAGCCTGGACGGCGGCGCTGGTGCTCCAGAAGGGCCGCAGGTTCTCCAGCGTCCGCGCGAGCACGGGCGTGGCGATCAGCGCGCCCACGCGCACACCGGGGATGGCGTGGTCCTTCGTCAGCGAGCGAACGCGCAGGGCATTGTCGGGCAGACCGATGCTCGCCTCTTCGTGCCGCTCGCTGAGCGACAGAAACGACTGATCCACGATGAACGTCGCCTCGGGACAGCGGCGGACCACCGCGGCGATCTCCTCGACGGGCCAGGCGACGCCGGTGGGATTGTTCGGCGCGCACAGATAGACCAGACGCGCCGCCCGCTCGCGCACGGCCTGGATCAAGCGCCCGGGATCGTGGTGAAAGCCCTCAGCCGAGGTCGCGGTGACGTCGCTGACGACCGCCCGGCAAGCCGCCGCGGCGGCGCCGGCCTCGGAGAACGTGGGCCCGGCCACCACGACGTGGTCGCCCTCCCTCACCAGCGCGCGAACGACCAGCCACAGCAACTCGGCCGCACCGCTGCCAAGCACGACGGTCTCCGGCGCGACACCCCACGCGCGCGCCAGCGCCTGGCGAGCGAGCGCCGCCGCCGGGTCCGGATAGCGTTCGATCGGCGCGTTGCGGATGGCGTCGCGCATGAACGACGTGGGTCCGTACGGATTGACGTTCACGCTGAAGTCCAGGACCGACTGGGGCGCGATCCCCGCCCGGCGCAGCTCCTCGAGATCGAGGCCGCCGTGCGCCTGTCCGCGGCGCTCAGCCGCCGCCATGGACGCCCCATCCCAGCGCGATCATCAGCGCCACCACGCCAGCCATGACGGCCGCCACGGAGACGATCCTCCAGGCGCGATCGATGTCCGGCCAGCCCGCGTCCCTGCCCCCGTCTCCCAGGCGATAGTGCCCAGGCTTCGCCAGGCACACGCCCAGCAGCCCCGCCATGGCGGCCATTGGCCAGCCGGCGTTCGGGCTGGCGGTGAGCGCGCGATCGCGGCGCAAGATGCGCAGGCCCTCGCGCGCATTCCCGCCGGCGAGCGCGCCAGCGGCCAGCAGCAGCGCGGCCGTCAGGCGTGCCGGGAGCACGTTCAACAGATCGTCCAGGCGCGCGGCGTACTTCCCCAGGAACTCGTAGCGTCCCCGGTAGCCGATCATGGCGTCCAGTGTATTCGCCGCGCGGTAGACGACCGCGCCCGGCAGACCAAAGATCGCATAGGCCAGCAGCGGCGCCACGAAGCTATCGGACAGGTTCTCGGCCAGCGATTCGACCGTACCGGCCGCCAGTTCGGCGCCGGAGAGCGAAAATGGGTCGCGGCTGCACAGCGCCCTCAAGGCCAGGCGCGCCTCATCGATTCGTCCGTTCGCCAGCGCGGTCCGTACGACCTTTCCCGCGCGCCCCAGGCCCTTGAACGCGAACGTGCACTTCAACAGAAAGGCCTCTACCAGAAACGCCAGGGCGGGCCGTCCACCCAGCGCGCGGTCCAGCAACGACAGCGTCCCGAGACTGGCGGCGCAGACGACGACGACGACCAGCGTCCCGGCGATCAGCTGCGGGGCCCGCCCCCGCTGTGGCGCCCTGCGCACCAGCGCCTGAGCGAGCCGACCAATCCAGGCCACGGGGTGGACGGCGTTCGGCGGATCGCCAAACAAGGCATCCACGGCCATGGCCACGGCCAGCAGCTTCGGATCGGGTGCGAGCAACAGAGCGTCTCCCCTCAGCCACCCGCGTGCTCGGCAAGCCAGGCCCGGACACCCCTGGTGACCGCCGACAGCACCACGTCGCCGATCAGATGGCCGGCGACCGTGTGCTTTCCCACGAAGGTCAGCGCTTCGTCGGGCTCGCCCGCCTCGGGGCAAGCGATGATCTGGCAATCAGTCCCGGTGCCCGACGCCGGCAGGCCCGACAGGACGCTGCGCGCGCCGCTCTCGACCACGGCGATGGCGCGCGCCTCGGCGCAGAGCGCGATCGCCTCGACCATGGCCAGTTCGGTGAGGGGGCGCGAGACCGCACAGAGCAGGTTGATCGTGCCCACGGGACGCGTCGGGCTGGGGGCGTCTCCGACGCGCAACCGGTTGCCGAGCCCCGCCGTCACGACGCAGCAAGCTTCCACGCCGTCCGCAGTGGCGGACCGCTGGAGGTACCGGTCGACGCGCGAGCTGGTCAGAAGCCCCACGGCCTCCGGGGCCGCGGCGGCAGCCAGCCGGTCTTTCAACAACCGGGAGGCGTCGACCTCGCGGGTCAGCTCCCCGTCGGCCACCTGACACCAGGCCACCTCCCTGCCTCGCGTGAACCCGCCGCCCACGAGGGCCCAGCTGAGAAACCTCTGCCGGCGCGCGAAGCGGGCGACCAGCGTTCGCCGGACGGCGTCAGCCCCCAGCGCCAGGTCGAACATGGCCTCTCCTACCACGCGGACGCCCAACCCACGGGGCGGAAGAGCCAAACCCCGCCACCCCGCGAGGCAAAGTTCGGGATCCATCGAGAAAGTGTCGTGGCGATCTCCAGTGATCCCGGGGCCCCGGCGAATGGCGGGCGGTTTGTATGTATCGAAACGTGGTCGTGCTCGTTATTCCTGCACCCCGAACTCGAACGCCCCCGGGCGGTTGATGGGTCGTCCCATCGCAAGATCGTCCCCCACCCCTGAAGCGAGGTTCTCATGAAGAATCGAACCATGTTCCGATCGTTGGCCAGCACGCTCCTGACGACGATCGGGGGCATCGCCCTGATCGGATGCGGCGGTCAACCGGCGACGTCGACGGACACCACGACGAACGCGGCGCTGGCCGCCATCGTCGCCTGCGGCCTCGATGACGGCACGATCGAGCGTGACGCTCACCTGCACGCTTGCGATCCGCAAGACGTCAAGAAGACGACCATCTGCCATATCCCCCCTGGAAACCCCGCCAACGCCCACACCATCTGCGTGGGGAACGCGGCCGTCTCCCATCACGTGGCGAACCATGGCGATTCCGTGGGACCGTGTCAGGCGGAGACGATGTGTCCTCCTCCCCCTCCTTCCTGCGACACCTCGCATGGCAAAGGCGACGACGACAACGGTGGCAACGGTGGCGCATGCTCCGTGGGCACCGGTGGCACGACCGGGTCCGGCGGCGGGACTGGCTCCGGCGGCACGACGGGGGCGGGAGGATCGCCCGGCGCGACGTGTCTGTCCGATCAGGTCGTGTGCGGGGCCGACGCCAGCCTTTGCCCCCAGGGAACCACCTGCGTCAACGGCTGCTGCGAGGTGATGATCTTCTAGCCCGCGCCGGGAATGGCGGGCCGGCGGGGCGTCAGCCTGCGCCGGTCGCGTCAGCCTGGCCGTCCTTACCGTCAGCCGGGCGTCTCCCGGGATCAAGGAAGCCACAATTCGTGAAGACCGACTGGAGCCGCCGCACAGTGTGCGGCGGCTCTGTGTCGTTCGGCGTAGATGAGCGGATCCCCGCGTTCATTCTCGAACCGGTCAGACGAACCTGCTCCCGGGACTCGATCGTTCCCTCGCGGTGATCGCGCATCCGTTTGGTCGCCGCCGCCGGGTAACCGGATTGTCAGTATGCCCAGCTGGCCTTCACCAGCCCGGTGCTGCCGCCGTAGCTCTCGATCCACACCAGTCCGTCCGCGGTCAGCCGGGGCGCGGCGGAGTAGCCCTTCCCCGACACGACCACCCGTTCGCCGGCGGTCGTGCCGAGATCGTTCATGTAGATCTCACCGCTTCCGCTCCTCTCGTCCTGCCACACCACCAGGTTTCCCTTGATGTCGGGGCTGGTGCGGAACCCGACCGAGGCGCTGAGCGTCCTGACCTCACCCGTCGTCACGTTGCGGGCCCGGATGACAGCGTCGGTGGACGTGGGGTACTCCTCCCAGACCACCCAGTCGCCGTCGGTGGCCGGGCGGTCCTGGTGGTAGGCGCTGGCGGCCGCAGGGCTTGCCACGGCGCCCGGGCCGAGCGCTTGAAAGCGGACCTGGCCCACGGTGCCGGGCGCCGTGCTCGCATACTCGACGTAGGCGATCAGGCTCTCTGACATCTGGGGCCGGCTGCGGTAGCGCGAGGCGTCCGTCAGCGACGAGCGGCTGCCGGTCCAGCTTTGCAACACGATGCTGCCCAGCTTGCTCGTCATCGGCGGACTGCCCGTCGTCTCGAAGTTCACCCAGGCAAAGCCCTGACTGTTCGCTGTCAGATACTCCTTGTACGTCGTCACGGTTCCCGACACATCCTGGGCCTTGCCGTCTTCGTCGATCTCGTAGCCGGCGTTCACATACAGCAGGTCGACCTGGCGGACCCCGCTGGCGGCTGGATAGGCGTACGACGCCCTGGAGTTTCGGTACCAGGTCGTGCTGGTACCGCTCCAGTCCACGTAAAGAACGATGGCCTCGCCCGAGGCCGCGTATTGCAGCAGCGAGACGCCGTTCGTGCCAACCGCCAGGGGTTCGATGTCCGTCAAGGTGGCCAGCATTTGCACGTTCTTGATGGCAGCGGCGCTTGCCGAGCCGGAGCTTCCCCCTGAACCAGGACGCCCGCCGGCCCCCGATGCGCCGCCGGAGGCGCTGGCCAGCCCACCCCCTGCCGCCCCGCCGCTGCTCATCACGCCGCCCGTCGAGCCGGGCGCGCCACCGCTGCCCGTACGACCACCGCCGCCGTTCATGGCGCCCGGGCCATGCCCGGGGCCACCACCGGAAGAAGCCGGGGCGCCACCAGTGCTCACCGTCGGGGCGATGTTTCCCGCGCCCCCGCTGGCCGTCGCATCGCCGCCGCCGCCGGAGCCGGTGGCTGTGTCGCCGCCACTGCCAGCAGCCGATCCTTGATCGATCCCCCCCAGCACGCCTCCCGACGTGCCGCCGCTCGCTGTGGGTCCTGTCTCTCCCCCGTCGATTTCACCGGAATCACCCCCGGCGCCCTTCACCGACAGCTGGCGGTGACACGCGGGAACCGCCATCACGGCCACGGCGGCGAACAGCCCGGCACTGGCATGGAGAGTTCGTGACATCATGTGGGTCGATCCTCTCTTTCGAACATCTGCTCACCGCCCCCGCGGTTGAAAGTGCGCGCGCAGGCCGGCTTCGGCGCGGGCGGCGGTGAAGGCGTCGCCGACCTCGGCCAGGCTCCAGTCGACCGGTAGACCGGTGTCCGTATGGCCCGACGGCTGATCGAACAGCACCAGACCTCGCACCTCTGGAAAGTTGTTCTGCGCAAGATCGTGAAACATGTCGCGGATCCAGTCGGCCTTGTTTCCCCCGGCCGAGCTGGTCCCCGCCTCGGCGATCAGCATCGGCACGCCCAGCGGCGCGTAGGCGTCGTAGAACAACTTCGTGAGCGTGTAGAAGTCCAGCCAGCTCCCCTGTTCGGAGAGCCCGCCGAAGTTGAAGATGTCGAATCCCACCCAGTCGACGGCCTCACGTCCGGGGAACCAGTCGCGCTCCTGCAAGCCGAACGGCGTCCAGACGAACAGCACATTGCGCGCGCCCTCATCCCGGAAGATCTGGCGCACGTGCATCCAGAATCGGCGGTAGTCCGCGGCCGTGTTCCCCGTCGCCGGCGACCAGCCGTAGGCAGGGTTGGTCGGTTCGTGCCCGGGACGCAGCAGCAGTGGTTTCCCACTGCGAACGGCCTCGTGGGCCCAGCGCCGGACATACCCGTCCACCGCCCCGTCGGCGATGATCCGCAGGGCGCCCGGAGGAAGCTGACCGGCCCAACGAGGGAAGGCGCTCAGCCAGGGTTCCCAGGTGATGAGCGGCAGGTAGCCCGCCTTGTCCAGGTTGCGGACCACCTCGGACGGAAAGGCATGCTCCTCGCCCTGACCCCACGCCACGTAGAACGACGCGATCTTCAGGGGCAACCCCAGCTGCGATTCCAGGGCGTCCATGCCGTACAAGCTCTGGGGAAGCTCCGGCCGGCTGGCGCCCAACCATATGAGCCCGGGCGGCGGTGCCAGGCCGCGTGCATCGGTGACGAGAGACCTGGTGACCGAATGGAACCAGGCGCGACGAAGCCCCGCTTCGACGCGACGGCCGGCAAGGACGTACAGCGCCGAGAGCACACCGAAGAACACGACGGCCCAGCGCTTACGAGGCCCCATGCGGCCGTCTCCAGTTCCAGCGGGGAAACAGCGCCACCCACGTCACGGGCGTGAGCAGCGCGATGTTGAGAACGGCGAAGCCGATCATCAGGCGGCTGCCGTCGTCCAGGCGCGGGTACGTCGCCAGCGCAAAGACCACGGCCGCCGCGGAAAGGCCGATCACGACCAGGTGGGGAATCACCAGGCGCGGGTTTCCCCGACGATCAGAACCCTTGGGGGTGGGGAAGTAGTCGACGCGCCGGTCGAGGAGCCCGGAGATCATGCCCAGCACGTACACGTGCCAGGTCGCCTTCTCGAGGACCAGCGAACGCCACGGCACGCGTCTCTCGGAGCTGTGGGTGTACCAGCGCTGGATGAGCTTGTACGTCAGCAGCGTCGCCGCGGCGTAGGGTAGCAAGTGGACGGCGAATTCACGCAGGGAGAACTCGACGGCGAACACCCTGGCGAACAGGAACCAGACGGGCAGGACCAGCGTCAGCAACGTCGCCAGGCCGTTGAAGTAGAACGTCCCCGCGAAGAAGTAGTGGGCCCTGGCGGTCGCGTCGAACTTGAAGAACAGGCGCGGATACTCGCGAAGCAGCAGCTGGAACATGCCGGTCGACCACTTGAACTGCTGCTTGAAGAAGGATCCCAGGTCCGCGGGCACCAGGCCAGCGCTGCCCCGATAGGGCAGGTAAACGGAGCGCCAGCCTTGCGCGTGAAGGCGCATGGAGGTGAGGGCGTCCTCGGCCAGGTGCACGGCATGACCACCGATGGAATCCAGCGCCGCCCGGCGGAACACGCAGTTCGCCCCGATGGCGGTGGGGATCCCCAGGCCGTTCAGTCCCAGCAAGGTGGGCCCGTAAAAGCCGAAGGTTTGTTCCGCGGCGGCATCGGCGACGAACGACTCGGCCGTGTTGTGATAGGCCTGCACGACCTGTACGAACCCCGTCCGGGGATCGTCGAACCAGGGGAGCGCCCGCTCCAGGAAGTCGGGACGGGGCCGGTGGTCCGGATCGATGATCAGGACCACCTCCGCCACGGAGCGTCGCTGCAGACAGTGGTTGATCTTCCCGGCCTTGGCGCCGGGAACGCCCACGCAGTTCACGTGCTCGACGCCCAGGCGCTGGCACAGGGCCAGCAGCGCCGGATCGTTCCCCCCGTCGAGCAGGAAGGTGCGATGGGGAGTCGTCACTCGTTGAATGGCGGTCAGCGTCGCCTCGAACATCTCGAACGGCTCGCCCGGCATGGCGGTCGTCAGCACGTCCACCGTACAGGGACGCGCGCCGTCCCCGCGCCGTTCGGGGGTGGTGATGAAGAAGTAGATGTACCAGTTGACCAGGCTGCGATAGACGCCCCAGAAGGCGGCGAAGGTCAGCAGAGGGAAGTAGATCCGGCTGCGCTGGGCGCTGCTGAAGAACCAGAACTCCGCGAAATACAGCACGCTCAGAAATCCGAAGGCGATCACGAGCAGCAGCGCAATCCGCGTCGACAGCGACAGCGGCCTCGGCTCGAGATCCATCAGTTCACCCAGAGCAGCTTGTTCAGGCGGAGGCGGGCGGGAGCGTTGGCGGGGTCGAGGGCCAGCACACGGGAGTACGTCTCCTTCGCCTCGCCGAAGCTTCCCTTCCACTCCAGGATCTGGCCCTTCAGCAACAGGGCGTCCGTCTGGCCGGGATCCTCTCGCAACAGGCGGCCCAGCTGCCCCAGGGCGCCGTCGAAGTCCTTGCTCCAGGCTGACAGTTCGGCCAGGCGTACCCGGCACCTGCGGCGCACGCGGACGTTCGCGTCCGGGCTATCAGCCACCTTGCTGAACCCGGCGCGGGCCTCGTCGAAGCGCTTCAGCCAGGACAGGACCTGCGCTCGTCGCTCCATGGCCTCCCACGGCGACGGCAGGTGAGGGATGGCGCGATCGTACATCTCGACCGCCTCGGGCAAGCGGCCCGCTTGCTCGAACAGCAGGCCCCGTATCCGCAGGGCCTCCGGGGCCTCGGGGGATTGCAAGGCCCCCAGCACCACGGTGGCCGTCTTGTAGTCCTTCTTCCACAAGCTGGCCTCGGCGACGGCCAGGGCGACCACGTCATCCTTGGGGGACGCGCGGTAGACGGGGACCAGATCGTGCAGCGCCTCGTCGGGGCGACCGAGACCATAGTTGAACAGTCCCCGGTAACGGTCCTCTTCCGGCCCGCCCTTGCCGAAGGAGCGCAACCAGTCGAGTCCTTCCCTGTTCTTACCCTGGTGAAGAAGCTCCGCGAGCGGGCTGCGGGCGCCGGACGGGGCCGAAGCAACGGGGTTCCTTGCCCTGGCCGGCGTAACCGCCGGGAGGGCCACCAGGCCCAGGATCGCGAGCTGGCACAAGCGCGCGCAGACCGGCGATGGGCGGCGACGCCGCGAAGGGACAAGCGACGTCACGCGAGGTCCTTCCACAGCCGGCGCAGCCCCGCTGGCAGATCCACCCGCGGCTGCCACGCCAGGGCTGCGGTGACGGCGCTGATGTCGAGCCGGTAGTCGAACACCTCGCCGGTGCGGTAGGGGAGCTGCCCGACGCGCAGCAGGTCCGGTCGCCCGGCGATGTCCGCGGCCAGCCGGGCGGCCTCGAGCACCGTCCAGCTCTGTCCCGAGCCGAGGTTCCAGACGCCCGCCGCGCGGCGCTCCAGGATCGCGCCCAGCGCCGCGATGGCATCGTCGACGTGCAAGAAGTCCCTGACCTGCTCGCCCGCGGTCATGGCAAAGGGTTCGCCTTTGCGGAGCGTCGCCAGCAGCGTGTTCAGCAACATTCCAGCGGGTGCGCCCTGCCCGTAGAGCACCGCAGGCCGCAAGATCGTCAACGGCGCCGCCAGCCTCTTGCTGCGCAGCCGCGCGACCGCCTCGGCTGCCAGCTTGCTCTCGGCGTACGGGTCGGCGGGCAGGCACTCCATGGACTCCCGGAAAGGCGGAACCTGCTTGCCGTAAACCAGCCCCGTCGAGAACAGGACGAAGTGACAACCGGAGCCGCCGAAGCAATCCAGGACCGCGGCGGTCCCACCGGCGTTGATGTCCATGAGCTGGTCCGGCGTGGCAGTTCCGGGAAGAACCCCCGCCAGGTGAACGATGGCCGCGAAGGGCGCCGCAGGACGTCTGCGGGCCAGCGCCTCGTGATCGAGCAGATCGTCCGTCCAGAAGTCCTGCAGCGGCTGCCGCGGAAAGCCGTTCGCCAGCGGCGGCGACAGGCGATCCAGCCCCGTGACCCGCCACCCCGAGGCCGAGAGCGCCTCGCATACGCGGCGCCCCACGAAGCCCGCGGCGCCGGTCACCAGGACCCGTCGTGAGGGCTCAAGCGACGCTGACGGCACGTTCAACGGCCTCCTCGGCCCACTCGAGGTGGAGCTGCCTTGCCCGCGCCAGGTAGTCCGCCAGCTGGGCCCTGGTGATCACGTCGCCCCGCTCGTGATGCGCGCGGTACCAGGCGGCCGTGCGCTCGAAACCGGGCGGGCCGTCCCAGATGGGCCGCCACCTCAAAGCCGTGCGCGCGAAGGCGCAGTCGAGGGTCAGCAGGTTCGCCTCATGGGGGGCGTCCCGCGGCGGATCTATCCGGTACCTCAGGGCGGGCCACGCCTTCTTCATCATCTCGACCACCGCGCGCACGGTCAGAACGCCCTCCGCGGCGGGGCCGAAGTTCCAGGCCTGTGCCGCCGAGACGTCGCCCCGCAACAACCGCTCTCCGAGCATCAGGTATCCGCACAGCGGCTCCAGGACGTGCTGCCAGGGCCGCGTGGAGTCTGGATTGCGCAGCACGGCCTCCGTGCCGCTGCCGACGCTGCGGATCAAGTCGGGCACCAGTCGATCGGCGCCCCAGTCGCCGCCGCCGACCACGTTGCCGGCGCGAGCGGTCGCCACCAGCGTCTGGTGGACCTTGCCGTACTGCCCGACCGGCCAGAAGCTGCGGCGGTAGCTGGTGGTCGCGAGATCGGCGCAGGCCTTCGAGGCGCTGTAGGGATCGTGGCCTCCCATCGGGTCGTTTTCGCGGTAGCCCCAGGGCCACTCGCGGTTCTCGTACACCTTGTCGGTGGTGATGCTGACGATCGCGCGCACCCCCGAGGCGGCTCGGCACGCCTCGTACAGGGCCAGCGAGCCCATCACGTTGGTCGAGAAGGTCTCGAGCGGCTGCTGGTACGACGCCCGGACCAAAGGCTGTGCCGCCAGGTGAAAGACCACCTCCGGCCTGACCTCGGCCACGAACCTGGCCAGATGGGCGCCGTCGCGGATGTCGCCCCGCTCGCTGCGCATGTCGAGGTCCAGCAAGTCCCAGTGATTGGGCGTCGTGGGCGGGGGAAGCGCGTAGCCGAAGACTTCCGCGCCCAGGTCCTGCAGCCACAAGGACAACCACGAACCTTTGAAGCCCGTGTGCCCGGTGACCAGGACACGCTTGCCTCGATAGATTCCGCCGAACGCCATCGACTACCAGCGTTTCCAGGGGGCCTGACCGGCCGCCCAGATCTTGTTCAGTGTCGTGTAATCCTTGTAGTGGTCCATGCAGTGCCAGAAGCCGTCATGTCGGAACATGTACAGCTGGCCCCGCTGGATCAGGCTGCGGAAGGGCGCCTCCTCGAGGACGGTGCCGTCGTCCTTGATCTCCTGCAGGATGGCGCGGTTGAACACGAAGAAGCCGCCGTTGATGTAGCCGGTCAAGGTGGGCTTCTCCCGGAACGATTGCAGCCGGCCGCTGTCGTCCGCGTCGACAATCCCGAACGTGGTGGGCTGATGGACGCCCGTCAAGGTCCCCAGCCCGCCGTGCGAGCGATGAAACGCATACAGCTTTGCGAGATCGACGTTCGCCACGCCATCTCCATAGGTCGCCAGGAAGGTGTCGCCGTGAATGTGCTGGGCGATGCGCTTCAGACGGCCGCCCGTCATCGTATCGGCGCCTGTGTGGGCCATCGTCACGTCCCAGTTTTCGACGCCGTCGCTGGCGCCGTCTCCTTCGTGAAACAGCCGCGCCGAGCTGTCGCGGGTGTTCATGGTGAAGTCGTGATGTCGCAAGCGATAGTTCGCGAAGTAATCGACGATCCGGTCGCCCTGGTGGCCAAGCGCCAGCACGAAGCGGCGCACACCGAAGCTCGCGTAGTACTTCATGATGTGCCAGAGGATTGGCTTCTCGCCGACCTCGACCATCGGCTTGGGCTTGTCGTCGGCCACGGCGCGAATGCGCGTTCCTTGTCCGCCGCACAGGATCACCACTTGCAGGTCTCGAAGGCTGTTGTCCATGTCTCCTCGCTAGATCTTCTGTTCCAGACCCAATCCGACGGACCCCTGCAGGTACGTGCCGGCAGTGCGGGGATCCCAGCGCTCCCAGGGCTTCGCGAAGAAGCTGCCGGTGAGCTGCACGGCGGTGGCGGGCAGGAACGACCATCGGGCCATCCCCTTCGCCTGGTAGGGCGCGGTTCCCCAGTAGCTGACGCTGACCTGGTCCCAGCGGCGCGTCTCACGCGACACCACCGGCAACTGCAGCTGCGCGCTGACAGAGAGGCTGCGGTCCGACCGGGTCTGGACACGCGCCACCAGATCGCCCTCCCAGGAGAATGGCGGGGCGTAGGCCGGATACCAGGTGTATTCGTACGTCGGGAACGACTGGGTCGGCACCGTGGTGTTGTGCAGAGACCACACCGCCTTTCCGACGAGCCCCCAGTCGAACCAGTCTCCGCTCTGGGTCAGCACATAGCCCTGCACCGACTGAATGCGGTTGCTTGGGATCTCGTCGAGCGCTGCGTTCTCCACGCGGCCGGGGGCGGTGGCCGCCTCCCACAGCTCGACGTGATAGCTGACCTCGCCGACCCAGCGCGACGCGCGCCAGGCCAGGGCTGCCTCGGCCCGATCGCTGAACATGCCCAGAGAGAGCGGGACTGGATAAAGCGCGAGGGGGCCGCGTCCCACATCCAATCGCGGCGTGAACGTGCCGCCGGACGTGGGGAAGGCGCGCGCCAGCACGAACCTGCCGACGGCGTCGTGCCAGTCGGCAACGCCCTGGAAGCCCGCGGCGCCCTCGAACCACCACAGGCCGGCGAGCAGATGGGCGCCCCCCTCGGCGGCCCCCTCCCTGCCATCGAAGGCGCGAATCCCCGCGAACGGCGCTTCCAGCGCGTAGTGATGGCCGCGGATCATCAGCCGCTCTCCGCTGATGTCGCCCTCGTGCGCCCAGCTGGCCTGGGCCTCTTGCCAGCGGAAGCGCTGGTTGTCCGCGGCGGCCAGGGTGCTGGCCGATATCGTCGACTCACAGCGCGCAGGAAGCGCCTGGGCCGTCACGATCGAACAGAGGATCAGCGGCCACGGCGAACGACCGGGAACGCGAACATGTGACTTTCCTGAGCCGAGCATTTTCGTGGACGAAGATCGCGCCTTTCGCTCTTTCGGCAGACCGCCGACGTGGGACAAACGAGCGCCGCGGCGTTTCGATACAGCGAACGACGCAATCTCGTGCGCTCGGTGCGACGGCGATCACCTGGGCATCCCCGAAGCGATCGGTGCTCGCCGCCGCGGCATGACCTGGCTCACAGACGGCAGCGAGCTCGCCGTCACCACCCGTGGCCCGCGCTGGGACGCACAGGGGTGAATCGGTGGGCGGACGGCGAGGTACGTCAGTTGTTCGGCGCGCCCTGGCAAATCCAGCCGGTGATGGCGCTGAGCTGCGCTGCCGGAAGGCCGCTTCCCGCCTTGGGCATCTGCGTGCCCGAACACAGGTTCGTTCCCAGCAACTTGTCGACCAGGTAACTCGCCGAGACCGCCGCCGGCTTGACCCGCAGCCGGCTACCGCACGAGGACGAAGGGACATTCACCAGCGCCGCGAACGCGGCGCCACTGGCGAGGGACAGACTCGCGGCGGGCCGGTTGCCCGTGTGGCAACCTGCGGAGGCGCAGCTGGCGGTGAACACCGGTTGCACCTGACCGGCGAATGACACGGCGGGGCCGCACGCACCCGTTCCCGTCGCGCCACCCGACGCCGTGACGCCACCCCAGCCGATCGCCCCGCCGACGCCGCCCGAGGCTACCGCGCCGCCGGACGAGGTCGTGCCCCCTGAGCTGCCGATCGTGCCGCCCGCCCCGGCGGCCGCCTGGCCGCCGGTGCCGGAGCCGAACTGTCCGCCGGTGCTGGGGCCGGTCGCCATCGTGCCGCCGGACGCGGTGACCGATTGCCCGCCGCTGCCGGACGATCCGCCCGTGACCGTCGTGCCACCGCTCGCCGTGCCCGGCTGGCCGCCGGTTCCGGCGGTGCCGTTGGTGCCGCCGCTTCCTGGCGTGCCGCTGTCCGCTCCTCCGTCGGCTGTCGGAGTCAGGGAGGAGATCCAGTCCCGCAAGCAAGCGACGTCGGCCGACGACAGCGCCGGCGCGCCGAGCGGCATGCGATCGCCGCAGGAAGGCGTCGCGCTGGTCAGCTTGTCGAGCAGGTAGGAGTGAGCCGGGTCGCCAGCGGTCACCAGGATCTCGTCTCCGCAACCGTTGGCGGCCGTACCGACGATTCTGTTCAGCAGTCCGGACGAAACCAGGTCGAGGCCGAGCGCCGCCTGGACACCGCCGTGACAGCCAGCGTTCCCGCAGCTGGGCTGGAGGATCTGAGCCTGGACCTGCTCGGTCGAGCTCGGACACGAACGAGGAGCGGACAGCACTGGGTCGTTCGAAGGACCCGCGCACCCGAGGACAGGCAGGACGACCAACGACGCCACGACAAAGAACCGACCGTTGCTCGACACTAGGAGTGGCTCCTTCGGTCAACTGGTGCCTGGCCATCGCGGCCAGGGCAGGGTAGGCCCGACTTGGCGCTTCGTCCGGTTCGGGACCATCGGGACCGCCATCAGATAGCGGGAACGATGGTCCACTGCTGCCAGGTGGGGCCCCACCAGGTCCACTGCTGGATATTTGTGCCTGCCGTCGTGGAGCTGCCCGTGATGTCGAGCGAGGCGTTCGGCTGCGAGCCCGGGCTGAACTTGTAGTAGCCGTCGCCCGTGGGCGTGAACGACCAGTGCTGGTTCGTGCTGCCGGTGTACGTCCACTGGATGAGCTGCGCGCCGTTGCCAGTCCAGCCGCCGTTGATGTCCAGGAACTTCCCGCTGTTGACGTTCATGAACGTGTAGTTGCCCGGCGAGACCTGCGTGATGCGCCACATCTGATTTGCGCCGCCGTGGTAGGGATACTGGATCAGCTGCGCGCCGGCGCTGGTGCTTGCCGCGCTGACGTCCAGGCATTGGCCGTCGTAGCGCGAGCAGACCTTGTAATTCGTGTTCGGGTCGAAGTTCCGCCACACCGTGACGATGTGGTTGTAGCCGGCGCAGGCCTTGTAACCGTCGTTGTTGTTGGGGATGTCGGCCGCCGTGCAGCTGTTCTTGCAGTACCCGCCCTGGGCCGCGAAGGGGTTCACGTAGGGCGCGCCCGCCTGGTTCGCGCCCAGGCGGCCAGGGACGACACCCTGGTCGAAGTCCTTGCCGTTGCAGTAGTACGCCGTGGGCGGATTGTGGAAGATGTTGCCGAAGAACGAGCCTTCCTGATACGGGTACGAGGTGCTTTGGCCCCAGCCCAGGGCCGGGCTGTCGCCGTCCATCCACAGGGAGATGTGCTGCCCGGTCGTGTTCACATGGGCCAGCACGCAGGCGCTGATCTGCTCCTGGCAATCCTTGTCGCAAAGGCCCGTCTCCCACTGGCTGGCCATGCCCAGCTCGCCGGAGAAGGAGTACCAGTTGCCGTACTTGTCCTTCTTGCTGATCGTGTGCCCAGCCGGCAACGCACAGCGCGCGATGTAGCTGAACGTGCTACGCCCCGCGGTGGTCGTCATCAGGTCGATCCCGTCGTCATGGCCGTTGTAAGAGGACAGCCCGTTGAACGAGCTGAGGCCGTTCAACGAGTTGAGGCCATTCAGCGAGTTGAGGCCGTTGATCGAATTGAGGCCGTTCAACGAGCTCAGTCCGTTGATCGAGTTGAGGCCGTTCGTGCTGGCGACGGCGGGCGCCTCGTCGGTGTGAACCGCCCCGGCCCCAGAATCGGGCGTGGCGCAGCCCAGCGCGAAGAGGGGAGCAAGTGACGCGGTGACCAGGAGCCGACGGGGAGCTGTGAAGATTCCCATGATGATGTCCTCGGGGAAGGACACTGCAGGGAATGGGCCACTAAATCCAGTATTCTATATTACATAAAATAGGTGAAAACGGCTTTTGCCGTGGGTTTGTGTTGCGCGCGGGCATTCATCTGTTGTCGCCCGTGCAACGCCGGCCATCGTCCAGGATGATACTGTCGGTGTCGTCAGGGGACCTGCGGCAGGGCGTGCGCTCGACACGCTGATGGTCGAGCGGGCGCTGGTCAGCCGTGAGGGGATCAGGGCGCGTTGATCTGGTCATGACGCTGCTGCCGTGGGGTCGGGCTGCCGCTCAGTGCAGGTGCTGCAGCAGCACGGTCATCTGCGGCTTGTCGGTGCCGCCGGCGCCGGGCTCGACGCTGGAGAAGTAATCGCCCCACCAGGGACCGGCGGCCCACCAGGTCCAGCCGACGTAAACGTCGCTGTAGGTATCGATGAAGGTCAGCATGTCGTCGACGGCCGCCAGGCAGTTGGCGTTGGCCCCGGCGCCGAACTCGCCCAAGAAGCCGTGCTTCTTGTTCACCCGCAGCCAGCCGGTGAAGGCGGCCAGGCGGGTCGAGCCGACCGTCGCCGAGACGCAGGCGGGCGACGTGCCCGAGTTGTCGGCGTCCAGGTACTGGTGCGCCTCGAACACCAGCTTGTCCAGCGGGTCGACGACGTTCAGCAGCTGGCTGCCGTTCGGCGACCCGTACCAGTTGTCGTTCCAGCCGGACGCCGTGTCGTAGCCGTTGCCCGAGACGGTGATGGTGTTCGTGGCGCCGGTGGCGCGGATGGCCTGGATGGCCCCGTTCGCCGCCGCCACCCAGTCCTCGGTCCGCAGCGCCTGCGTGTCGGTCTTGTGGGGCTCGTTCATCAGCCCGAAGTAAACCTGCGGCAGCGCCTGGTAATGCGCTGCCAGCTTGCTCCACAGATCGGCAAACGCCGCCGCCGTCACCCCGCCGTAGCCGATGACGTTGCCGTTGTACGCCGCGTAGTTATGGGGATCGATCAGCACGTTGCTGCCGGCCGCCACGGCGTAGTTCACGATCTCGTCCATCCGGCCCAGCTCCGTGTCGTCGAAGGGGCCCGCCAGCGTGGGTTGCAGACGCTCCCACAGGAAAGGAATGCGCAGGATGGTCATGCCCTTGGCCACGAAGTAATCGACCTCCTCGTGGGTGGGATAGGTGTAGTCGGACCCGTAGGTCCCCGGGATGACGCTGCCGGCGAACTCGGCGCCGGAGAGGCTGACCCCGCGCAGGCTCAGCACGGGGGGGCCGATGGGGGTGCTGGGAATCATCTGCGCCGGCTCGGCGGCGCAGGCGCCCACCGTGACGGCCAGCATCAGCGCCAGCGCGGTCGAGCCGTACGCCGACAGGCAGGGAACGAGCGAACTGTCAGGGCAAAATGCGCGCGATTTCATCGAGGTGGGGGACATCTTAGTCGCAGCGGGGCCAGCGCGCGCCGGAACCGGATCGCGGGTGGCGGGCCATTCGAATCGCCGCTGGTGGCGGCCCTTTTGAAGGCCGCTTTGATACACTCCCCCGCCGTGCTGGACATCCGCTTGATCCGAGAGAAGCCCGAGGAAGTGCGGGCCGGGTTCGATCGCCTGGGCGCCACGATCGACTTCGACGGCGTGCTGGCCCTGGACAGCCGGGTCCGTGACCTGAAGAACGAGTCCCAGAACCTGCAGGCCGAGCAGAACCGTATCTCGAAGGACATCGGGCGCGCGGCGCCGGGTGAGGCGCGCGAGGCGGCCAAGGCGGCCAGCACCGCCCTCAAGTCCAAGATCGAGGCGCTGGCCGGGGAGCTCTCCAGCGCCGAGGCGGCCCTGGAAGAGAAGCTGCTGGAGCTGCCGAACCTGCCCCATCCGTCGGTGCCCACCGGCAAGGACGACAGCGAGAACGTGGACCTGCGCGAGGAAGGCACGCGCCGTTCCTTCGAGTTCGCCCCCCAGCCGCACTGGGACCTGGGCACGAAGCTGGGCATCATCGACTTCGATCGGGGCGTGAAGATCTCGGGCTCGCGCTTCTACGTGCTGAAGGGCTGGGGCGCCCGCCTGCAGCGCGCTCTCATCACCTACATGCTCGATCTGCATACGGAAAAGCACGGCTACACGGAGGTGTACCCGCCGTACATGGTCAAGCGCGAGTGCCTGGTCGGCACCGGCAACCTGCCGAAGTTCGGCGAGAATCTGTACCGCGACGCGGAGGAGGACTTCTGGTTCATCCCCACCGCCGAGGTGCCGGTCACGAACCTGTACCGGGACGAGATCCTGCCCGAGGCCCAGCTTCCCGTGCGCCACGTCGCCTTCACCGCCTGCTTTCGCCGCGAGCAGATGGCGGCGGGCCGTGACACGCGGGGCATCAAGCGCGGCCACCAGTTCGACAAGGTCGAGCTGGTCAAGTTCGTTCATCCGGACGGCTCGATGGACGAGCTGGGCAAGCTGCTGTCCGACGCCGAGGACGTGCTGCGGGGGCTTCAGCTGCCGTACCGGGTCATCCAGATGTGCACGGGCGACCTGTCGTTCTCGGCGATGGCGAAGTACGACCTGGAGCTGTGGGCTCCGGGCCAGAACGAATGGCTCGAGGTCAGCTCGTGTTCGAACTTCGGGGACTTCCAGGCCCGCCGGGCCGGCATCCGCTTCAAAGAGGCAGGAGAAAAGGGAAAAAACCGATTTCTCCACACCCTGAACGGCTCCGCGCTCGCGCTGCCCCGCACGCTGATCGGGATTCTTGAGACCTACCAGCGGGCGGACGGGCGGATCGACGTGCCCGAGGTGCTGCGGCCCTACCTGGGCGGCGCGACCGTCCTCGGCTGACGGGCCGGGCGGCCCGCGGCCCTCGAAGAAAACTTGGTGGGCTAGCTTGCCGGGAATACTGCCGCCGCCGGCGCGATCCTCAGGGGCATTCCCTAAGCGCCCGTAACCTTTGATCTTGCTCGGTTTTTTGATTACATTCGGGCCTTAGCCATGACGAAGGCCGACCTGATCGATTCCGTTGCGGAGAAGCTGAAGCTGCCCCGCGGTCGTGCCGAGCTGCTGGTGGCCCAGGTGTTCGACAGCATGGTCGAGGCGTTGCGTCGCGGTGACGGCATCGAGATCCGCGGCTTCGGCAGCTTCTCCATCCGCGAGTACAAGGAGTACGAGGGCCGCAACCCCCGCACCGGCGAGACGGTGCACGTGAAGCCGAAGCGGCTCGCTTTCTTCAAGGTCGGCAAGGAGCTACGCGAGCGCGTCAACGACGGCCGCGGCGCGGAGGCCGCTCCGGCGACGGGCGGCGGCACGCCGCCCCCCGGCACCGCCAACGTCGGCTGAACCGTTCGCGCGGCCCGCGCCGATCACGCCACGCGCCAGGTCGTTCCTGCCGCGGTGTCCATCAGCTCGATGCCTTGCGCCTTCAGCGCGTTGCGAAGCTCGTCCGCGCGCGCGAAGTCTTTCGCGGCGCGCGCTTGCGTGCGCTCGACGATGCGCGCCTCGATGGCCGCCGCGTCTATGTTGCGCCGCTTGCAAAGGCGCGCCCGCCGCGCCTCCAGGAACTCGGACGGCACGCGCCGGAAGATGCCCAGGGTCTCGCCGCAGGCGCGCAGGTCGTCGCGCAGCCGGGCCAGCGTCCGCTGGCGGACGTCCTTGGGTGCCGACTTCGGTTCGTCCAGCAGCTTGTTCGCCAGCACGAACGACTCGTACAGGTGGCCCACCGCCGCCGCGGTGTTGAAGTCGTCGTCCATGGCCTCGCGGAACGCGGCCGCCGTGCGGTCCGCCGGCGCCACCACCGGTCCCGCGGCAACGGCGCCCGGATCCCCGGCGGGAAGCCCCGCGGCGTCCAGCCGCTGCAGCGTGCGATAGAAGTAGTCCAGCCGCTCCTCGGCCTCGTCCAGATCCGGGAAGGTGGTCTCGCCGTTCGCGTCCTTGCCGATCTCGAACGACACCGGGCTGCGGTAGTGCACGCTGACGAACAGCAGGCGCAGCGCCTCCAGGTCGTGCGTCTCGGCGACCTTGCGGATGCTGACCACGTTTCCCAGCGACTTCGACATCTTCTCGCCGCCGAAGTTGACCATCCCCGAGTGCAGCCAGTGCTGCGCGAAGGTGCCCAGGCCGAACGCGCCCTCGGATTGCGCCCGCTCGTTCTCGTGGTGCGGAAAGATCAGGTCCGACCCGCCGCCGTGGATGTCGAACGTCTCGCCCAGGAACGTCTGTGACATCGCCGAGCACTCGATGTGCCACCCGGGACGCCCGGGACCCCAGGGGCTCTCCCACTGGGGCTCGCCCGGCTTCGCCGCCTTCCACAGCGCGAAGTCCAGGGGGCTGTGCTTCTGCTCGCCGATCTCGATGCGAGCGCCCGACTTCAGATCGTCGATGCTCTGCCCCGACAGCGCGCCGTACGACGGGAACTTCGGCACGGCGAAGTAGACGTCGCCGCCCGCCGGGTAGGCCAGGCCCCGCTCGCACAGCTTCTCGATCAGCGCGATGATCTCGGGGACGTGCTTCGTGGCCAGCGGTTCGTCGTCGGGCGGCGCGATGCCCAGCGACGCCTGATCGGCCGCCATCGCGTCCATGTACTTCTTCGCCACCGCCTCGGCGGTGATGCCCTCGGTGTTACCGCGGCGGATGATCTTGTCGTCGATGTCCGTGACGTTGCGGACGAAGCGGACCTGGTAGCCGGCGGCGCGCAGGTGGCGCACGATCACGTCGAACGCCACCAGCATGCGCCCGTGGCCCACGTGGCAGATGTCGTAGACGGTGATGCCGCACGCGTAAAGGCCCACCTTGCCCGGCTGCAGCGGGACGAAGTCGAGCTTGTGCTTCTTGCGCGTGTCGTAGATGCGAAGGGTCATGCTGGGTTCCGTCTGCGCTTCTGGGGATGTGACGTTCGGTGATCGGTGTCGGGCGTTCAGGCCGCGCCGGCTCTTCCTTTGGCGGGGCGGGAACGCCGGGCGGCGGACAGGCTGCGCGCCAGGCCCACCAGGTTCACGCTGGCGAACCCGATCAGCACCACCGCGATCGCGGCATCCGACAGGTGGTCGCGCGGCGTCTCGGCCTCGACGATCAGGTAGGCGTCAGGCGGGATCTGCACGGTCGCCAGCGTGCGGATGGTGTCCAGCCCGACCAGGGCGCGGTCCTGCGCCTGGCCCGGCTTGCCGTCACTGCCGGTGGCGTCGGGGGCGCCCGCCTCGCCCTGCGCGGCCCGCACGGAGGGAACGGGGCCGTTCCAGGTGACGTCGGCCAGGCGCGCCTTCACCGTCTCGCGGACGTCGCGCAGATCCGACTGGTAGTCGATGGCGCCCAGATCGTTCATCAGCTTGTCGCGCGTGGCGGGCGTGACGGCGACGATCCAGGTCTGGCGATCGGGCACCGCCCGCCCCGGTCGCAGCACCTGGGCGCCGCGGGCCACCAGCGCGGACCGCGCCACCTCGGGGTTCGCGAAGCGTGCCGCCGGAAGACCCACCTCGACCTCGCCCGGGTGGACCAGATCGAACGCCAGGATGTCGTTCGGCCCCAGCGTCACGATGTCGCCGGCCAGATCGGGGACCGACACCACGCCGGCGGCCGTCTTGGTTGCGGTCTTGGTGCCGGTCTTGTCGCCGCTTTGGGCCTTGACCAGCGCGGCCTGCGAGAAGAAGTGGGTGGCGCTCACGTGATTGGCGAAGTAGCCGCGGATCGCCTCCTCGAACGGCAGGTCCGAGAAACGCACCAGGCGTCCCTCGAAGGTATCGGACTCGGCGCGGAAGCCGGGCAGCGGGTTCTCGCGGCGGTGCACGAAGACCCGGCTCTGCGTGCCCAGCAGCCGCAGCAGCTCGCTGAACGTCCACGAGCCCTTCGTGTCGACCTGCAGCGCGCTCTCGCGGTCGGGTGTGCCGCGCAGCCGCACCACGCGGTTCACGCCGTCGGCCAGCACCGCCGGGCCCCGCGGCAGCGCCATCAGCGCGCGGGCGTCCCCCAGGTCGGCGGGTTGCGGCGAGGACAGGAAGAACGTCAGGTCGCTGCTCATCTTCGCCACCAGGAACAGCGCCAGCAGCGCGGCCGCCACCGCCAGCGCGGGGTGGCGCGTGCGGGGGCTGGGGATGTCGGCGAACTCGTCCACCTCGTTGAGATCGGTGGGGGGCCGAGGACCTGTCTGGGCCGGATCGTCCATGGACGTCGAAGAGCCGGCCGAGACTAGCACAGCAAGCCAGATAAGACCGCGCGGCCTCCCGGCGACGGCGCACCCTCGGCAGCGGAGCCGGTCCGGGCCCTCGGCCAGGCGTTTCGATTCACGAGATCCGTGATATGACCCGGCCCATGCCTGGGACGTTCGGCCGTGTCCTCGCCGCGGTCGCGGTCGTCGGTGCGCTGGGGTGCGCGAAGGCTCGCACGCCCGAGGAAGGGTACCGGCGCTTCTGCAAGGCCGTCACGGCCGGCGACGCCCCCGCGCTGTTCGAGGCGCTGGACCAGAAGAGCCGCTGGGCCTGGATGACGGTCCAGAAGTCGCACCGCGAGGCCTACGACATCATCCTGAGCAACTATCCCGAGGGGCCGGAGCGCGAGCGCGAGGTGCGCCGGTTCGAGCGCGACGCCACGCTGGGCAGCGGCCGCGCCGCGTTCGTCGACGAGGTGGGGCAGCACGCGATCGGCGGCCTGCGCCCGCTGTGTACCGGCGGCGCGCGCTTCGAGACGTCAGCCGACGGGACCAGCGCCACGGCCGTGCTGGCCTCCGGCGCGAAGGTGCCGCTGCGCGTGGGCCCCGAGGACAAGAGCTGGGGCTATGCCGGCTACACGGACGACGCCGAGGACCGGCAGAAGCGCGCGCTCGCCGACGTCGAACAGGTGCGCACCAGCGCCGCGGACTACGAACGGGCCGCGGCCCGCAACGCCCGGTAACGGCCCGGCCGCGAACCGGCGAGTCGTCGTCCGGGCAACGGCGGACCTTGTCACCGGGGGTGACGGCCGGGCCCCCCATCGCCTTTCTGGCCGTCACGTCCGAAAATGGCGAGATCGGCGGTCGCTCAGGCGCTAAGCAAGGTGCCGGGCCGACGATGCGAGCGAAGGACGACATGGCAGCCAGCGCGAGCGGGACGACCGCGGTCAGCGGCGGCGCGCCGCGCGGGAGCGACGAGCGCTGGTATGCGGCGCTGCACGCGCGTGATGCGCGCTTCGATGGCGTGTTCTTCGTCGGCGTCAGCACGACCGGCATCTACTGCCGCCCGGTCTGCGTGGCGCGCACGCCGGGCCGCGACCGGTGCACGTTCTTCACGGACGCGGCCCAGGCCGAGAAGGCCGGTTACCGGGCCTGCTTCCGCTGCCGGCCCGAAGCGGCGCCGGGCGCCGCGCCGGTGGACGCGCGGTCGCGGCTGGTGCGGGCGGCGCTGGGGCGCGTGGAGGCGGGGTTCTTGAATGACGCCTCGATCGAGGCCCTGGCGAAGGCGCTGGGAGTGACCGATCGGCACCTGCGGCGCGTGGTGGCGGACGAGGTGGGCGCGTCCCTGGTGGAGATCGCCCAGTCGCGGCGCCTGGCCATGGCGCGTCGGCTGCTCGCCGATTCGAGGCTGTCGGTGGCGGCCATCGCGTTCGCCAGCGGGTTTCGCAGCGTGCGCCGGTTCAATGCGCTGTTCACGCGGCGCTACGGGCGGCCGCCATCGCGCTGGCGCCGGGCGGGGGCCGAGGTCGATGGGGGCCGGACGGGGAAAGCCAAAGAAGCGGCGCGGGCCAGGGGGCAGGGCGGTGCGGAGGCCTCCCCGAGCGGCGGGGCCCTGTCGCTGCGGCTGTCGTTCCGGCCGCCCCTGCCCTGGACGGACCTGCTGGCGTTCCTGGGGCCGCGCGCCATCGCGGGCGTCGAGCAGGTCGCGGCCGGCGCCTACCGGCGCACCGTGCGGGTGGGAAAAGACGTCGGGGTGGTCTCCGTCGCGATGGAGCCTGGCGGCGATTTCCTGCGCGCCACGGTCGCGCCGCAGCTGGTGGATCACCTGATGCGAATCGTGTCCCGGCTGCGGGTACTGTTCGATCTGGACGCGCGCCCGGACGTGGTGGCGGCGCATCTGGGCGGCGACCCGCTGCTGGGCCCCTTCGTGCGCCAGGCGCCGGGGCTGCGGCTGCCGGGGGCCTTCGATCCTTTCGAAGCGGCGGTGCGCGCGGTGCTGGGGCAGCAGATCTCCGTGCGCGCGGCGGCGACGCTGGCGGGGCGGCTGGTGGCCCGGTTCGGTCGGGCGCTACCGGACGAGGCGATCGGTCAGCCGCCGCCCAGCGCGACCGCTGACCCGGGCGCGCGAGCCCTGACGCATACGTTCCCGACGCCGCAGGAGCTGGCGGCCACGCCGGTGAAAGAGCTGGCGTCGATCGGCCTGCCCGGCGCGCGCGCCGCCACGCTGCAGGGCCTGGCCGCGCTGTTCACGGACGCGCCGTTCCTGACCGCGATGGAGACGGGCGAGGGCGGCGAGGTGGCGCGGCTGCTGAAGCAGGTGCGCGGCATCGGCGACTGGACCGCCGCGTACCTTGCCATGCGCGCGCTGCACGATCCCGACGCTTTTCCGGCGGGCGATCTCGGCGTGCGCAAGGCGCTGGGTGGGCTGGCAGCGAAGGCGGCGGAGGCGCGGGCCGAGTCGTGGCGGCCGTGGCGGGCCTACGCCGTGATGCACCTGTGGGGTTCGCTGGCGGCGCGTCCCGCCCGGACGAAGGATCAACAGGCGCCGCAACGGGCCGCCTGAAAGGAGCGAAGGATGTCTGGCATCTTCATGGACAGCGAAACTCCCATCGGACTGGTGCGCGTCGTCGAACAGGACGGCGCCATCACCCGCGTCGACCTGAGCAGCTGCCAGGGGTTCGCGGCGCGGGCGTGCGGCCGGGCGGGCACGTCGGCGTTGCTGCGATCGGCGCTGCAGCAGCTGCACGAGTACTTCGCCGGCACGCGCACGGCGTTCGACTTGCCGCTGCGGCCCGCGGGAACGGCGTTCCAGCGGCAGGCGTGGCAAGCGCTGTGCGCGATCCCGTACGGCGAGACGCGCAGCTACGCCCAGCAAGCGCGGGCCGTGGGGCGCCCCACCGCCACCCGGGCGATCGGCGCCGCGAACGGCCGGAACCCCATCGCGATCGTCGTGCCCTGCCACCGCGTGATCGGCAGCGACGGCAGCCTGACCGGCTACGCCGGCGGCGAAGCGGTGAAACGCTGGCTGCTGCAGCACGAGGGCGCCCAGAAGCGCCCGCAGCTCGACCTGTGGTCCGCCGCCTCCACCGCCACCGCCACGTAGGCGACCTCACCCGGCGCGGTCGCGCCGACCTCGCTGACCGCCGTCGCCGGACGGCCCGCGCCCTGCTGCGCACACCCTGTCGCCGGCGCGGCGCGGCTCGCGACCGTGCAGTAGGCTGCGCACACCATGTCGCCGCCGCCGCCCGCCATTCGCGCTCCCGACGTCCCGCTGGGCAAGCGGCTGCGGGCCAGCGTCGTTCATTCGGGTCGCGCCCTCGCTCTGGTGTGGCAGTCGGCGCCCGGCGGCGTCGTCGCGCTGGGCGCGCTGACGATCGTCGCCGCGTTGCTGCCGCCCTTCATCGCCTACGTCGGCAAGCTGATCATCGACGCCGTGATGTCCGCGCACGGCGCGGGCGACCTGGCCGCGGCGCGGGCGGTGCGGCTGGTGCTGGTCGAGCTGGCCGCCGTCGTTGCGCTGGCCGGCATCGAGCGGGTGCTGGGCCTGGTGCGCCAGGTGATCGGGCTGCGTCTGGGCATCGACATCAACGTGCGGATCCTGGAGAAGGCGCAGCGGCTGTCGCTGCGCCACTTCGAGGACCCCGAGTTCTACGACAAGCTGACGCGCGCCCGCCGCGAGGCCTCCACGCGCCCCCTGTCCCTGATCCAGAGCAACTTCCAGGTGGTCCGGAACGGGCTGACGCTCGCCGGATACATCGCGCTGCTGGTCGGCTTCTCGGGATGGATGGCGCTGGCGCTGCTGGCGGCCACCATCCCTGCGTTCGTGACCGAGACGCGCTTCTCGGGTGCGGCGTTCCGGCTGCGCAACTGGCGCTCGCCGGACGCGCGCCGCCTGACGTACATCGAGTACGTGCTGGCCAACGACGAGCACGCGAAGGAGGTGAAGCTGTTCGGGCTGGGGCCCCTGTTGCTCGAGCGCTACCGCGGCATGGCCGAGACGTTCTTCGCCGAGGACAAGCGCCTGGCGGTGCGGCGCACGCTGTGGGGCTACGTGTTGTCTTTGCTGAGCACGGCCGTGTTCTACGGCTGCTATGCGTTCATCGTGGTGGCCACGGTGCGGGGCCGGCTGACGCTGGGGGCGATGACGCTGTACCTGGTGGCGTTCCGGCAGGGGCAGCAGAGCTTCCAGGCGGTGCTGTCCGCCGTCGGCGGCATGTACGAGGACACCCTGTACATGACCAACCTGTTCGACTACTTCGCCATCCCCACGGACGGGCCGGCGCCGGTTCAGCCGCCGGCGCCCGTGGCCGCGCTGACACCGGCCCCATCACCGATGGCGGCGGCCCGATCGCTGACCGCCGCCACCGACGGGCGGGAGTCGCCAGCGGAAGCACCGGCCGCGACCCCGTCGCCAGCGGCCACCGCCCAGCAGGCGTCAGCCGGGGCACGGCCGGCCAGGGCGCAGGCGACGAAGGGCGACGCCCTGGTCGTCCGCCCCGAGCTGGGCATTCGCTTCGACGATGTCGGCTTTCGCTACCCGGTGGCCGGGCAGGGCGCATCCGGCGCCCGCGCCGACGGGGCGGCCCCGCGTCCGGATGCGACGTCGGCCTCCGAGGCGGGGCGCTGGGCCCTGCGCGGCGTGAACGTCTTCATCCCCAAGGGGCAAAGCCTGGCGCTGGTCGGCGAGAACGGCGCCGGCAAGACGACGTTCATCAAGCTGCTGACCAACCTGTACCAGCCCACGGAAGGGCGCGTGCTGCTGGATGGCCGCGATCTGCGCGACTGGGACGAGACGGCGCTGCGGCGGCGCATCGGCGTCATCTTCCAGGACTTCAACCAGTACCAGCTGGCGCTGCGCGAGAACGTCGCGTTCGGCAGCGTGCAGCACCTGGAAGACGGCGAGCGGGTGGGCCGCGCCGTCGAGCAGGGCGGCGCGCGCGACCTGGTGGCCAGCCTGTCGGCGGGCCTGGAGACACAGCTGGGCCGCTGGTTCTCGTCGGGCGTCGACCTGTCGGGCGGGCAGTGGCAGAAGATCGCCCTGGCGCGCGCCTTCATGCGCGAGGAGGCGGACATCCTGATCCTGGACGAGCCGACAGCCGCGCTGGATGCCGAGGCCGAGCACGCCGTGTTTCAGCGCTTTCGCGCCCTGGCCGCCGGCCGCACCACCATCCTCATCTCGCACCGCTTTCCGACCGTGCGCATGGCCGACCGGATCCTGGTGCTGGAGGCGGGCCGGGTGATCGAGGACGGCGACCACGCCAGCCTGCTGGCGGCCGGCGCGCGCTACGCTCACCTGTTCAACCTGCAGGCCGCGGGCTACCTGTGATGCGCCCCTTCAGGCATCATGGTTGGAGAGCTTGAACCGGATGTGTGACCAGCGCGAGGTGTGCCGTCTACCTGCCGGGGCGTGGGTGGTGATTCTCGCGATCCTGACGGCGTGCGACGGCACGGCGGTGTCCGGCGGCGGTGGCGCGTCCGGTCGCGGCGGGGCGGCGGCAGCGGGCCACGGCGGCGCGACCCTCGGCAGCGGCGGCGCGGGTTCATCCGGGCACGCCGGCAGGGCAGGTCAGGGCGGCGCCATCGGCGCCGGCGGTGGCAGAGCGCCGGGCGGCAACTACGGCGCGGCGGGCTTCGGCGGCCACGCGGGATCGGCAGGATCGGCAGGATCGGCAGGATCGGGAGGATCGGCAGGATCAGCAGGATCGGCGGGATCGCCCGGACCTGGCTCGCCCTGCCGCGCCGACGACGATTGCAAAGTCGCGTCGCCGTACCTGCTGCTGTGCCAGCCGCCCGGGACCGCCGCGATCGGGTGTGGCTTGCTCTGTCAGACGCCGGACCAGTGCTATGCCGACAGCGATTGCCCACCCGACCCGCGCGCGCCCGGGACGCTGCAGGTTTGCCACGAGGTGCCCACCACCGGGTGCAACTGCCCGCCCAGGCACGATTGCCGCGCGGGATGCCGGAACAACGGCGACTGCGCCGCCGGCGAGGCGTGCAACAACGACCTGCAGTGCCAGACGGTCTGCGTGCCGGGAAGCTGCGCGGTCGACTTCACCTGTGGCAGCGACAGCCTCTGCCATCGCAACGCATGCACCACCGACGCCCAGTGCTCCGGGGCCTGTGTCTACGGCAGTTGCTACGAAGCGCCCGGCACCTGTGCGACCCCAGCAGGCTGACAGCCACCAGGCCCGCCCATCGAACGCTTCGCGCGGTCATACGACCCCCACCCCGCACAAGGGCGGCCTGCCCGCTACCCGGTGGGCTCTTCGCCCCACGATGCGGGCTGGCCGGTCGCCTCCAGCACCGACAGCCACAGCTCTTGCGCGACGTCGACCTGCTTGCGGAAGCGCGTGGCCAGCGGCATCGGTACGTGCACGAAGCGGCCGTGCCAGCGGCCGATCAGCATCTCGGTGTTGCCGGCCATCGCCGCGTGCACGGCGTTGCGGGCCATGTTCCAGCAGAACACGCTGTCGGACGGCGACGCCGGGACGCTGCGAATCTGGTAGCTGGGATCGATGTACTTCAGCGTCAGCTCGATGCCGTTGATGGCGAAGTGCCGGTTGATCAGATCGCGCAGCACCAGGCCGATGTCGCCCAGCCGCGCGTTGCCGCTGGCGTCGGTGGGCCGGCTGTCGTCGGCCAGGCGCCGGGGGGCGCACAGCTCTTGCCCCGCGCCCTCGGCCACCACGATGACGGCGTGACCGCGCTCGGCCAGGCGCCTCTCCAGGCGCTGCAGGAACCCCCGCGGTCCCTGCAAATGCAACGGCACCTCGGGAATCAGCACGAAGTTCGCGTCCGTCGCCGCCAGCGCCGCGCTGCAGGCAATGAAGCCCGAGTGCCGGCCCATCAGCTTCACCAGGCCCACGCCGTTGCGCGCGCCCGTCGCCTCGACGTGGGCGCTGCGGATGGCCTCGACCGCGGCCGAGAAGGCGCTCTCGAAGCCGAAGCTGCGGTCCGTGAAGTGGATGTCGTTGTCGATCGTCTTGGGCACGCCGACCACCGAGACGGGCCGGCGCCGGCGGTCCAGCTCGGCCACGATCGTCTGGGCGCCGCGCAGCGAGCCGTCCCCGCCGATCACGAACAGCATGTCGATGCCCAGCTCGTCCAGCGTGTCGACCATCTCGCCCGCGTCCTGGTTGCCGCGCGACGTGCCCAGCAGCGTGCCGCCCTCCCGGTGAATGCCAGCCACCATGTCGGGGCGCAGGCGCAGCGGCGTGTGGCCATGGCGCTTGGTCAGCCCCTCGTAGCCGTAGCGAAACCCGAAGATCTCCTTCACCCCGTAGGCGTGCGTCAGCTCGAGCACGATGCCGCGCACGACGTTGTTGATCCCGGGGCAAAGGCCGCCGCAGGTCACGATGCCGGCGCGGGTCTTCGCCGGATCGAAGAAGGTCATGTCGCGCGGGCCCGCCAGCTCGAAGGTGGGCTGCTCGGCCGGCGTCGTGCCCGCCACGCGCGAGAAGCGGTCGTCCAGCAGGACGCGGTCCGCGCGACCGACGGGGTGAAACGCTTCGCGGCCCAGCCGCTCCGCCAGCGGTGAGGGGTGCAGGCAGCGGCCGAGGTTGCGGATCTGTAGATCCGAAACTTCGACCCGGGCGGTGCGCTCGGGAACGGTGAGGTTTTCCGTCATGGCTGCGTTTGGGTCCAGAACATAGCCCTTAGCACGTTTCGTGGAGGTGTCGTTTCGACGCGACGCCCGTAAAAAGGCGGCCATAGTGCCCACTATGTAGGGCGGGCCCGTTCTGAACGAAAACGCGACAGGCGGCCCCTTGAGACCGCCGCCGTCCGGGCCGAGCGAAGCGCCGGTCGACGAAGGGCGCGCCGGCGCGCTACTGGCGGTCGGGGACGGAGGGGGCCGGCATGATGGGGCCCTGCTGGGGGGCGGCCGCCGGATTCATAATGATCGTGGGCTGCGCCGGCTCGGCGTTGTCCTTCGAGGACAGGCTCTTGTTGTAGGACCGGCTGATCGTCGTCGCCTCTTGCGAGTCGAGCCCCTGGATGGGACGGCCGTCGTTCTCGATCGGCTCGGGGTTCGCCAGCTGCTGGCTGAACGCCTGCGCGTAGGCGCGGCCGTGCGTCGACGTCAGGTAGGTGCGGTCCGCGCAGCCGCCCAGGGCCAGCAGGCCCAGGCCGAACATCAGCTCGCGCGTCCTCATGGCTGCCCCTCGGTGGGCGCCACCGGCGTTCCGTCGTCGCGAACGGCGGCGGAGGGGGCGGCGTCGCCCGGCATGGCGGGCGCCGGGCGGCCCAGCAGCTCGGCCACGTGCACCAGGTTCGAACGCGCGCGCTTCGACTGCGGATCCATGCGGGTCGCCTCCACGTAAAGGTCGTAGGCGTTCGAGAGATCGCCGTGCTGCTCGTAGGCAAAGCCCAGGTTCACCTTGGCCTCGACGGGTGTGCCGCCCAGCGCGAACTCGCGCGCGGCGCGGTGCCAGTCGCCCTGGGCCGCGCAGGCGAAGCCCAGGTTGGTGCGGGTGCGGCGCGTGCCTGGCGCCAGGCGGGCGGCCTTCTCGTAGAAGGTGATGGCCTCCTTGGTCTTGCCGTGCAGGAACAGCGAGAAGCCCAGGTTGTTCAGGTACCCGGCGTTGTCGGGGTCCACCTTCACCGCCAGGCGCAGCTGCTCCTCGGCCTTCTCCGGCTTGCGCTGCAGATCGAACAGGATCCCCAGCGCCGCCCGGGCGCTGGCCACCTGCGGCGCCAGGCGGGCGGCGTCCCGCAGATCCGCCTCCGCCTCGTCCAGCAGATTCTGTTCGCGATAGATGGTCCCGCGCAGCACCAGCACGCCGGCGTCGGCGGGCCGCTCGCGGTGCAGCTGGTCGACGTACGCGAACGCCGGCTGCCAGTCGCCGCGCGCCATCAGCTCGCCGGCCAGCTTGCGCCGCGCCTCGAACGTGTCGGGCTGCGACGCCGCCGTCGCGGCCCCGGGCCCGCCGTGCGCGCAGCCGGTCGCCAGCGTGGCAGCGAACAGCAGTCCCAGCGCCGCCCTCTTCAGCTCGTGTCGCATCGGTCGTCTCCTCATTGCCCCGAAAAGTTGCGGACGATCATGGCGACGGCCGGCCCCATCACGATGGCCAGCAGCGACGGCAGGATGCACATGATCAGCGGGATGGTCATCTTCACCGACACCATGGCGGCCTTCTCCTCGGCCCGCTGCGAGCGCCGCACCCGCATGCTCTCGCCGTGCACCCGCAGCGCCTTGGCGATGCTGGTTCCGAACATGTCGGTCTGGATCAGCATGGCCGACAGCGCGCGCAGATCCTCGACCCCGGTGCGCTCGGCCAGGCGGCGGAAGGCGTCGGCGCGCGCCACGCCCGCCTGGATCTCCAGGGCCGTGTGCTTCAGCTCGCCCGCCAGCAGCGGCGCCGCGATCACCATCTCCTCCGCCACGCGCACGATGGTGGCGTCCAGGCCCAGGCCCGCCTCGACGCAGGTGACCAGCAGATCCATGGCGTCGGGCAGGGCGCGCTCGATCAACAGGGCGCGCTTCTGCGCCTGGCTGCGCAGGTACAGGTTCGGCAGGAAGAACGTCAGCGCCGCGATGATCATCGCCAGCGCCAGGTCCATGGGGAAGCCGATGGGGTGGACGAACTGCGAGTTGATCAACAGGAACGCCACCGTGCACACGGGCGCCACGGTCAGCTTCACGCCCAGGAAGATCTCCATGGCGTGCTCGCCCCGGTAGCCGCCCCGGATCAACGCGGCCCGCAGCTTCGCCAGCTCCTCGGCCTGGCCCGGTCGGGCCAGCCAGGCGAAGGGGCGGAAGAAGCGCGCCAGCGCCTGCGACGTGGAATGTCCCTCGGACTCGCGGTCGACGGCGGCGCGCACCACGCCCGTGTTCCCCGCCGCCACGGTCCGCTCGATGCGATCGACGATCTCGTCACGCCCGCGCCCCAGCGCCGACCGCAAGGCAGCCGCCAGTGCCACCACGAACAGCATCCCGGCGCCCGCCGCGACGCCAAGTTCCCAGTGCATGCCTGTGAGAGCGTCCATGGTCAGACGTCCAACTTCATCATGCTGCGCATCCACAGCAGGCCCACCAGCCAGGTGACCACGGCGTAGGCCACGGCGGCGTGGCCGATGCGGTCGGTGACCAGCAGGCGCGAGTACTCGGGGTTCGTGAAGGCGATGAAGATCGCCGTCAGGATGGGCAGGGCGGCCAGGATGTAGCTGGACATGCGGCCCTCGGCCGTCAGCGTGCGCAGCTTGCCGTAGAAGCGGTAACGGGCCCGGATGGTCTCCGCGATCTTCTCGATGATCTCGACCAGGTTGCCGCCCGTCTCCTTCTGCACGATGACGGAAACCGCGAAGATCTTCAGGTCGCGGTTGTTGGGGGCGCGCTTGGTCATCTGCTCGACGGCGCGCTCGAACGGCATGCCCAGGTTCTGCTCCTCGAAGGCCCGCGCGAACTCGGTGTTGATGGGCGAGGGCATCTCGGCCGCCACCAGCTTGAACGAGCTGGACAGCGCGTGCCCCGCCTTCAGCGAGCGCGCCATCATGTCCAGCGCGTCGGGCAGCTGCTCGGACAGCTTGTTGTTGCGCCGGTCGCGCATGAACACCGCGTACATGAAGGGCAGCGCCGCGCCCAGGGGCGCCAGCGCCAGCGACAGCAGCACGCCCATGTTCGACAGCAGACCCAGCACGCCCCCCGCCACGAACCCGATGCCCGACAGCGTGAACAGCTTGGCGACGGTGATGGCCACCTCCGCCTGCTCCAGCAGCAGCTCGGCCTTGGTGGAGAACGAGAACGACCGCAGCAGCGCGTCGATGGCCGGGTTCCCCGACAGGTTGCCCTTGCGCAGCAGCGACGTCGACTCGGTCACCCCCGAGCCCAGCGTCTGCAGGCGGCGCTTCAGCTCGTCCTGCCTGCGCTCGCGAAAGTAGCGGATGGTATGGAACAGGCCCTCGATCAGCGCGAACGCCGCGACCGTCAGCACTCCGATCAGGATGGCGCGCATGGCCGGGTCAGCTCTCCATGACCTGTTGCACGACGGTGGCCGGGCTGATGCCGTAGCGTTCGATGCGCTCCATCGCCTTGGGGCGCAGGCCGGTGGCCTTGTACTCGCCCAGGATCTTGCCGTCCTTGTCGGTCCCGCGCTGATCGAAGCGGAAGATCTCCTGCTGCGTGATCACGTTGCCTTCCATGCCCGTGATCTCCGAGACGCTGGTGATGCGGCGCCGGCCGTCGGTGCCGCGGGTCAGCTGCACCACCACGTTGATGGCGCGGGCGATGGTCTGCTTGGTCAGCGCCTCGGACAGGCTGACGCTGCCCATGCCCACCATCGACTCGACGCGGGCCAAGGCATCGCGCGCCGTGTTCGCGTGCACCGTCGTCATCGAGCCCTCGTGACCGGTGTTCATGGCCTGCAGCATGTCCAGGATCTCGCCGCCGCGGCACTCGCCGATGATGATGCGATCGGGGCGCATACGCAGGGCGTTCTTGACCAGATCGCGCGCCAGCACCTCGCCGCGCCCCTCGATGTTGGGCGGGCGCGTCTCCAGGCGCACCACGTGACGCTGCTGCAGCTGCAGCTCGGCCGCGTCCTCGATGGTGACCACCCGCTCGCCGTCGGGGATGAACGACGACATGGCGTTCAGCATGGTGGTCTTGCCGGTGCCGGTGCCGCCGCTGATCAGGATGTTCAGCTTGGCCTGCACGGCGGCCCCCAGGAAGCCCACCATCTCGGGCGTGATGCTGCCGATGCGCAGCATGTCCTTGAACCGCAGGGGCTTGCCGCCGAAACGCCGGATCGACATCACCGGGCCGTCGATGGCCAGCGGCGGAATGATGGCGTTCACGCGCGAGCCGTCGGCCAGGCGGGCGTCCGCCATGGGCGAGGCGTCGTCCACGCGCCGGCCCACCCGCGCCACGATGCGGTTGATGATCTGGGTCAGGTGCTCGTTGTCGCGAAAGCGAACGCTGGTCAGCTCCAGCTTGCCGAACCGCTCGACGTAGACGGTGTTGTACCCGTTCACCAGGATGTCCGAGATGGACGGGTCGCGCAGCAGCGGCTCCAGCGGCCCCAGCCCGGTGACCTCGTCCAGCAGCTCCTCGAACAGCGTCTCGCGCTCGGTGCGGTTCAGGGGCAGCTCGGTGCCGGCCAGCACCACGCCCAGGATCTGCCGCAGCTCCTCGCGCAGCTGCTCGCGCGTCAGCTGGTCGATGGTGCGCAGGTCCAGCTTGTCGATCAGGCCCTTGTGCAGCTCGCCCTTCAGGGCCTGGTAGGCCTCGACCGAGACGGCGTGCGACGTCCCCGGCCCGGGCAGGACCGGCGACGGGTAGCTGCCCGTCTGCGAACGCTGCTGCAGGCGATCACGTAGTCCCATCGGCAACCTTTCGCGACAGGAAGCCACGCAGGAAACCCTTGGCCGCCGGCTTCTCCACCGCCACGTCGCCGCCCGCCACGATGGGCACCAGGTCGGCGATGTCCTGGGTCAGCTTCGAGCGGGGGGCGGCGTCCGTCAGCAGCACACCGCGGTTGATGGCGTCGATCAACGACACGAAGTCGTTGGCCAGCGTGTGGGTGACGGGGACCTTCAGGGTATCGGCGATCACCTCCAGGGTGATGCGCGACTGCTTCTGATAGCGGTTCAGGATCAGCTTGACCTTCTGCTGGTCGTAGCCGAGGCGGCCGAACATCTCCAGGCAGCGCTGGCCGTTGCGGATGGCCGGCACGTCCTGGGTCATCACCATCAGCAGGATCTGGCTGACGTCCAGGGCGGCCAGCGCGATCTCGTCGAAGCCGCGCACGCCGTCGATGACGACGCGGTCGTAGTGCTTGCGCAGCACCAGCAGCAGCTTGGACAGGTCGGCCGCGCTGATGGACTCGGCGTCCTCCATCGAGCCGTTCTGCGCCAGCACCGCCACGCCCGAGCTGTGCTTGGTGATCGACGTCTCCAGCAGATCGCGATCGAGGCGGGGAAGATTGGCCAGGATCTCGCTGATCGAGGTGTTGGACGAGATGTCCATGAACGAGGGCACGTCGCCCAGGTGCAGGTCCAGATCGATCAGGCAGACGCGCAGCCCCTTGCGCTGCATGGCGCCCGCCAGGTTGGTGGCGATGGCCGTGGCGCCCATGCCCCCCTTGGCCGGGAACACGGTGATGATCGAGCCCTCCTCGGTCGACTCGGTGTTCTTCGCCTGGGCGCGCACCGCCATCTGGATCTCGTCGACGTCGGTGTCGACCACGAACTCGCGCGCGCCGGAGCGCATGGCGCGCAGGATCAGGTCGGGATCCTTGCTCTGGCTGACCACCACCACCACGCCGCCGGCGGCGGTGACGTTGTAGATGTAGCCGAAGTTCTGGGGCAGCTGCGGCGCCACGGCGACCAGCACCACGCCCGGGTGGACGCGCCGCACTTCCTCGGCGACCTGCTCGGGCCGCACGGCCGAGGTGATGATCTGCGCCATCCCCTGCAAGGCCTTGCGCAGGTGCGCCTCGGTGTTGGCGTCGGCCCCTACGATGAGTACTGTCGTCTTTTGCATCGTTACCTCGGTTTCGCGGCGTGACTCGCGCAGATCATCGAATGAAACCCATCTCGCCCGCCGGACCGCGGGGCGGCGCGCCCACCGGGCGGCCCGACTCGCGCTTGGGGGCGCCCCGATCCTGGGTGCCCAGCAGGAACAGCTCGATGTCGTTGGGATCGTTCTGCTCGTCCTCGGTGGGCAGCCGGGGCACCTCGTGCGGCGCCATGGGCTTGGCCAGGTGGGCCGTCACCACCACCAGCAGCTCGGACTCGTCACGGCTGTAGGTGGTGGACCGGAACAGCGCGCCCAGGATGGGCAGATCGCCCAGCAGCGGCAGCTTGTCGATCTGCTCGCGCATGCGGCTGGACATCAGGCCGGCGATGGCGAAGCTTTGCCCGTCGGAAAGGCGCACCGTGGTCTCGCTCTGGCGCGAGGTGACGCCGGGGATGTTGAAGCCGTTGATGGTGACGGACCGGGTCAGGTCGACGTCGCTCACCTCGGTCGACAGCTTCAGGTTCAGCATGCCGTCGCTGACTACCGTGGGCGTGAACGCCAGCATGATGCCGAACTTCTTCCACTGCACCGACACGGCGCCCAGCCCGGTGGACATGGGGATGGGGAACTCGCCGCCGGCCAGAAAGCGCGCCTCTTGCCCGGACATCGCCACCAGGGTCGGCTCGGCCAGCATCTTGGCCAGGCCGGTCGTCTCCAGCAGGCTGAGCATGGCGCTGAAGGGGAAGTTGGGCAGCCCGGAGAAGAAGATGGAGAAGGCGCCGCCCGGCGAGCCCGGGTAGACGTCCGGCGACAGCGCGTTGCCGGTGCCGGGGATGGTGAGGAAGCCGCCCGGCGACGTGCCAGAGTTGGTGACGCCGCCGACGAAGCGGCCCGCGGCGTCGCGATGGAAGAAGTTGAAGCCCATCTCGCGCAGCCCGCTGCGTGAGACCTCGGCGAACTTCACCTCCAGCTGCACCTGCTGGTTGCCGAACACGTGGATCAGGTTCGCCACCTTCTCGGCGTGCAGCTTGGCCACGTCGGCGGCGCGCTCGGGGATGCGCACGTCCGAGACCTCGCCGGACAGGATGATCAGGTCGCCGCCCGCCGGGGTGACGGTCAGCTTCTCGTGCGGGAACAGCTCGCCCAGCTGCTTGCGAAGGGCGTCCAGGTTGCGGGTCACGCCCAGCGACAGCACCAGCGGCTCGTCCTTCTTGTTCCACAGCGTGAGATCGGTGGTCCCCACCCCGCGCGCCGTCAGCAGCAGCTGCGTCTGGGTGATGACCTTCAGATCGGCGACGCGCGGATCGGCGACCGACACGCGCACGATAGCCTCGGAGATGATGAGCAGCCGGTTCTGGCCCATCTCCAGCGCGTACTTCTGGGAGGCGCCCACCTCGCGATCGATGTGAATCTCGGAGGTGCCGGGCGGCAGGGGGTTATCGGTGGTGGCTTCGTTGCCGGCCGGCGCGGGCTTGGTGGCCGCGGGCTTGGCCAGCGCCGGCGCCGCCGAGAAGCACAGCGCGAGGAGGATCAGGCCGGCGGGTAAACGGTGCCAGCGGACGGGGGGACGCGTGCGAATGGGAGCGGTCGCGTTCACTTCGAACCCTTGCGGTCAAACTTGCGTTCTTCGAAGCGGTCGCCGCGCAGGATCTCGACCTTGGCGGGCTGGGCGTGCTCGGGCTCGGCGGCGGCGGCGGCCAGCTTTCGCTTCTTCTTCCTGCCGTGGAACACGGGCGCGGGCGCCGGCTCTTCCTTGGCGCCGGCGGGGCCGGCCGCGACGGGAACGGGGACGGGCGCCAGGGCGGCGGCACCGGGCTCGGCCAGCAGCGCGGTCGGGTTCATGCCGGTGGTGTCGACGGCGGCGCCGTCGGTCCAGCTTCGCAAGGTCAGCATCAGCCGGCCCTCGCTGGCGGCCAGCGCCAGCTTCTCGGCCTGCTCGGGCGACACCAGCAACGTGGCCACGGCGGCCGGGCTGGCCTGGCGGCGCGCCTGATCGGCGACCTCGATCTCCTTGCCCACCGCCAGCACCTTCACGTTCTGCAGGATCACCTTCGACGTCGACTCGGCGTCGGCGGGCTTGGGCGGCCGCAGCGTGACGATCACGTCGACGCGATCGTCCGGATGAATGAAGCCGGCGACGCCGACCACGTCGTCCACGCGCACGGCCATCGCGCGCATGTGCTGCGGGATCAGCGCGGCCAGGCCGTTGCCGGCGTCCTTGGCCGCCAGCTGCGGCGCGCGGATCGGTTCACCGGCGATCAGGTGCGAGGTCAGCACGCGATCGACGGCGTCCTTCGTGTCCTTGATCGCGCCGGGCGGCAGCGCCGAGACCGGCCACTCCACCATCTTCAGGTGTTCGGGCGTCAGCCGCGTCGCCATGGGCAGATCGATGGCGGCGACCACGATCTTGTCGACCGGCGCCGATACGGTGACCGTCTTGCGATCCAGGTAGCGCGCGATCATCAGCGCCGCGCCCAGACCGGCCACGGCGGCCACACCCCAGAAGACGACGGCCCGTGATCCGGCGCGCCGAGAACCCGAGGCAGCGCCGCGAAGACGCGCGGTTCCGGCCATCACGTCGTTTGCCATATTGCTGACTCACGTCGGCAGTTCTGGGCGACTTCCTGAGGTGGGAACCTGCATCACCTGTCGATTTCTCGACGAGGTTCGCCCCGTTGCGCGCGCGCCACCTTCATGGCGCAAGCGGCGCCCGGCATCAGCCTTGCCGATGCCAGTACAGAAACGCGGCGCCCAGCGCGATGGCCACGCCGTACGGTACCGACACGCGACCAGCGGTCGCGGGGTTCACGGACGGGATGACCTGATGAAGGGCGGCGACGGTCAGGTTGGCGCGTATCTCGACGCGCGCCTGCGTCCGGGAGGCCAGCAAGCAAACGGCCGCCGTCGCGCCTCCCGCGACGGCGGTCGCCAACCAGAAGACAGGGAGCCCACTCAAACCCACCCACATGGCCACGGCGCTGGCGAACTTCACGTCCCCGCCGCCCAGACCACCGCGCCGCCAGAACGTGTACAGCGCGGCGATGGTCGCCGCGCCGGCCGCCAGGCCCGACAGCAGCGCGCGAACACCGCCGTCATGGAAGGCAGCGCCCAGGCCGGCCAGGGCCGCGGCGCTGCTGAACAGATTCGGTATGCGGCGCACCCGTAGGTCCCATACGACCGCGGCGACGAGTATCGCGGCCAAAGGAACCAGGTGCGGCGCTGGAATGTGCAAGTTCTTCGCCGGAGGTAACAGGACGCTCGCCCGGTGGGGCGAGCGCCGCGGTTACGGCATCGCGGTGGCGACGTTGTTGAAGGAGTTCTTGACCTTGTTGCCAAGGACGAACACGACGACGATGATCAGGCCGGCGATGGCGGCAACGATCAGGCCGTACTCGACGGCCGTCGCGCCCTGCTCGTCTTTCCAGAGCTTCTTCAGGTTTCGCAACATGGGTCTCTCTCCTTCAATCGATGGGTGTGTGGGCTGCGCTCCCAATAACTTGGGCCGTGAGAGGCTCATCGACGGGACCGGTACAGACTTGAGCCCACGGGGTCTGCTCTTCGTTTGGTGGCACCGGGGCCGGCGGGCGGGCGGATCATCGGGGATCGGGGGCGTGGCAGTGGGCGTCGCTGCTTTACGCTCACGCTCGGGGGCGGGCGGCGCCAGCGGGGGTGCCCCCTCGGGTCGCTAGATGTGGAACCCTGAGAGGGTTCCACGCCTCCCGCGATGAGGACGGGCGAGCAAAGCTCGCCCGTCCTCGACGCGATCCCTACGTCGGCGGTGCTCGCCTTCCACCTTCGGTGGAAGCCTCCGCTCCGGCGACGCGTCGCTCGCTCGGGCTCCGGCTGGCAACCGGCCCCGAGGTCGGGGCCGGAGCGCCTGCGCACGCCCCTCGGGAGGGACCCCCGCTGTCACCGCCCGCCGCTCGAAGCAATCGCTCCACGACGCTCCGAGGTTCTTCAGGCGCTATCGAACGCCAAAGGATCCCGCAGACTCGATCGAGTTGCCCACTGATCGGACGTCGGTTCTATGGGCGTCTGCGTCCTTGAGAGTTTGAAGACAGCCGGGCGTCCGGGGGCTCGCAGCACGTATGAAGCCTGAAGGTATGAAGAGCGTCCTCGAGGATGACGAAGATGAGCGCGCCTATGGAGAAGGGGTGGAGCGCTAGATTTGAGCGGCGGGTCCGACGGTGCCCAGGGGGCCGGGGCAGCGAGGTTTGGGGCGATCGCGGGACGTCAGCGCTGGGTCGCCGGGGCCGCGGCCCTTTTTGCCGCTTCGCTTGCCGCTTCGCCCGCTGCCTTTCCGGCGGCCGGGCCTGCGGCCTCCTCTTCCGGGGAGGCGGGTTGGCGTTCCGGGTGAAAGTTCGGTCTGCGTGCGTCCTCGGCTCTTGCCTGGTCGCAGTCGCTGGTGCGAACGAGGCCGACCACGCCGGAAGTGAAGGCCAGGCTGCCCAGGAGCACCCCACCACCCATGACGAGGTGACTGTTCGACGCGTCGCCGTGACCGCCGCTCGAGCTACTCAGCGCGCCGATGGCGGCGAGAAAGCTGGCCATCGACACCGTGAAGTCTATGACCGGCATGAGCACCGATGACGTGCAGTAGTAGCCCGGCTGTCGCTGCGAAGCCGGGGGCGGCCCCTGAACCGTCGCGAACGAGCAGCCCTCCACGATCGCCGCCACCGCGAGCACAGCCACGATCCCCTTCGCGTCGGTCCGACGTCCACGCATTCGGCGACGACGAAGGTATCACGGCCGCCGCCGTCAGCGGCGGCGCGCGAAGGGATTGTCGGCGTCGCTGGTCTCGGGGGCCGATGACGGCAGGCTGGCGTCGGCCTTCAGCTCGCCGAGCTGGGCCCGGGTCTTGGCCTGCGCCGCCAGCGCGGTCGCCGATTGCATCATCGCCTGCGTGACGGCCGGGCTGGCGCCCGCGGCGCCGGCGCCCATGCCGGTCAGGTCGATCGGCACCGGGAAGACAATGGTGGAGGAGGCTTCGCCGGAGACCTCGACCAGCGTCTGGTAGAGGCGGAGCTGCAGGGCGCCGGGGTGCTGGGCGATCATCGCGGCGGCCTGGGCCAGCTTCTCGGCGGCCTGGACCTCGCCCTCGGCGGCGATCACCTTGGCGCGGCGTTCGCGCTCGGCCTCGGCCTGGCGGGCCATCGCCCGCTGCATCTCTTTCGGAAGCTGGATGTCCTTGATCTCGACGGCCGAGATCTCCACACCCCATTGCTCGGTGCGGGTGTCCAGGATGCCGCGAACCTCCTCGTTGATGCGGTCGCGGTGGGCCAGGATGTCGTCCAGCTCCATCTTGCCCAGCACCGCGCGCAGGGTGGTCGCCGCCAGCTGCAGCGTCGCCGGCATGTAGTCCTCGACCTCCAGCACGGCGTGCTGGGGCGATGCCACCGTCGCGTACACCACCGCGTCGACGACGATCGAGATGTTGTCGCGCGTGATCACCTCTTGCGGCTGGATCTGGATGGCCTGCGTGCGCGTGTCGATCACGCGCGGGCGATCGATGCCGAAGGGCAGCAGGAAGGTCAGCCCGGGCCCGGCCAGCTGCTTGCGCGCGCGGCCCAGGCGGAAGATGACGGCCCGCTCGTACTCGCGCAGCACGCGCGCGCCCGTCAGCAACGACAGCACCCCGGCCACGACCACGGCTCCCACGAAAATCGTGTCGTACATGCGCTCGATGCTAGCGCAGTTTTTCGGGCGCGTTGCCCGGCCGGCAACGTCCGTCAGCGGCGCGGCGCCGGCGGAACGTCGCGCTCCAGCACGGTCTTGCGTCCATCGGCGGCCGCGGCCTGGATCGCCTGATCGCAGATGGCGCGCACGTGATCGCCCAGCGCCTCAGCGACGGCATCCGACGTGTTCATCCCCGACCGATCCTTCACGTACTTCTTCAGCTTCGAGACGACGATCAGCATGTCGCGCTCGAAGCTGTCCGACAGCACGACGACGGAGGGCGGCGCGGCCCCGGGCGTCACCCCCATACGCGGCGGTGGCGGCGACGACGAAGACGCTGGCGCGCCGACCACCACGCGCGCGGGGCCGGCTGATGACAGAGCCGCTGGCGTGCTGGGCGCGGGCGCCGACATCGCGGCAGGCGGGCGGGGCGCCGGCGCGAAGGTGGCGGGCCGCAAGGGCGCCGTCGGCGCCTCGGAGCGGTGGGTGGGCGAGCCGCCGTCCGCGCGCTGGGCCAGCCAGGCGGCGCGGGTCGGCGCCCGCTCTTCGACGGCCCAGGCTTCGCGGTGGCGAATGGTCGACAGGTGCGAGTCCCAGCAGGCGACGGAGCAGAACACCAGGCGGGTGCGCTCGCGGTTGCAGGTCGAGACGCTGCACACCCAGTACACGGCCTGAAAGGGGATGTCTTTTCGACAGGCGCTACAGTGCATCCAGGCGCTGGAAGCTTGCTGCGGGGAGCCCGACTCACTCATGCGCGCAAGTGTACTCCCGTGGCCGTCATCTCAGGCAGCGGCGCCCGACGCTGGAGAGGTGATCGGGGCGCCGGCGGAAGACGTGTCGCAGGAGTTCCGTCAGCCCAGGCAGTAGCTGCCCTTGCCGTAGATCGAGCGCCAGCCCGCCAGGGTGGGGAAGGGGCCGCGGCGCATGTGGCGCAAGGTGCGCGTCTCCCGGAACCCCACGCTGGCCAGCAGCGCGCGTCCCTCGGCGTTCTCCTCCGGCACCTGCAGGCGGACGTTGCGATGACCCAGCGTCTGAAGCGCCGCCGCGATCAGTCCCGCCGCCACCGCGGGCTCGCGCGCGCCGAAGGGGCCCAGCAGCGGGTCCTGCGCGCACAGATAGCCGGCCAGCGCGCCGTCCCCGTCGCGCGCCGCGAGAATCCGGTGCGTGGCGAACAGCCACCGCCACAGGCGCTCGCGCGGGGCCCCCAGGAAGGACGCGTCCAGCGCCACGATGTCGTCGACATCGGCCGCCCCCGCCACCGTCACCGCTGGTGCCTGGCTCTGGATCGAATCCGCTGCCGCGGGCAAGGTCGCGCCGTCGCTGCGGGCCTTCGCCGGGCCGGCCGGCAGGGATTCCTCGGTGCAGGAGAACTCGTGGCTGAGGCCGGTGTCGACGAAGCCGCTGCGCTCGTACAGCGGCGCGCCGGCGGCGCTCGCGTCCAGCAGCGTGCAGGGCGTGCCGCGCCCGTCCAGCGCTGCCAGCAAGCTGTCCAGCAGCTTCCGCCCCAGGCGCTGCCCCTGTCGATCCGGCCGCACCGCCATCAGCCCCACATAGGCGAAGGGGCCGTAATCGATCGCGCCCACCATCCCCACCACCTGGCCCTCGTCGTCTGCGACCAGCCAGCCGTCGGGCTGCAGCGCCAGGTAACGCCGCAGCCGCGGCACGAAGCTGATGTTGTTGTGAAACGCCGCCCGCAGCACGTCGTCGGCAGCCGCGAAGTCGTCGGCTTGCAGCGCGCGGATCCGCAACATGCAGACATTGTAGACCAGCGCCTCGTCATCCCGCCCGCCCAACGCTGCCCGCCAGGCCGTGGCCTGACCAGGCACCGCCAATTCCCGCCCCGCGCGCGCCCGGCAGCCGCCTACAGATCCTCGATCATCTTCGTCATCGATGGCTCGAATGACCGGGGGATCTCGATCAGCGAACCCAGCCGCTTCTGGCGCGGATTCCCGTCGATCAGGATGATTCCGGGCTGCTGCAGGTCGCCTTCGACCTCGTCTTCTTCGAAGTCCAGGCGCTTGACCGCCACGGGAGCGTCGTCCGCCACGGGCGCCGCCGCCCTGGCGCGCCGGGGGCCCGGTATGGGCGGCGCCACTCGCACGACAGGCGTGCTGTCATCCTTCGCGATCGTCCGTGTGCTCGGCTGGCGCGGTCGCGCGGGGCCGCTGGCGGCGGCGGTCGCCCCCTCGTGATTCAGCGAGGGGGCGCCGGCGGCCGCGGCGCCACCACCAGCAGCGCCACCAGGGCCGCCGGGGCCAGCGCTCCCACCAGCGGCGCACCCGGGCCTACCGGCCACAGCGCGCGCACGCTGGCCAGCGCCTGCCGCAGGCGGGCCAGGCCCCGGTGCACGCGGGTCCGCGCCGTCGTGGGCGTGATGCCCCGGGCGGCCGCCATCTGATCGTAGTCCTGGCCGGCGAAGAAGCGCGCCTCGACGGCCTCGCGCAGCTCGGGCGGCATGGCCGGCAAGGCCGCCTTCACCGCGCGGGCCCGCTCCGCTGCCAGCACCAGCTGCTCCGGCGTCTGGACCACCGCGCCGCCTGCGCCCGCCCCCGCACCCATCCGCTGGTCGCGGCGCGCCCAGCGGCGCCCCCGATCCGCCAGCAGGTTCCGGAAGATGGTCTCCAGCCACGGCTCCGCGCGCCCGTCGGGCGCCGGCCGGGCCAGGCTGCGCGCCACGGCCTCGCTGGCCAGATCTTCGGCCTCGCCGGCGCCGACCCGCCCCGCCACGCGCGCCGCCAGCCGCCGCTGATGATGAAACAACGCGAATCCGGACTTCAGCATTGCCCTGACCTCCCGATCCGATCAACGCCGTCGCAGTCGTTGCGTTCCCGATCATTGTACCGTGGGCACCCGCCCGCGCTGCTATCCTGGAAGGCCCCCTCATGCCTGACCCGTCCGCCGTCACTGTCGAGCGGTTGAAGAAGCGATTTGGCCAGCGCACCGCCGTCGACGGCCTGTCGTTCTCGGTGGCGGCCGGCGAGATCTACGGCCTGCTGGGCCCCAACGGCGCCGGCAAGACCACGACCTTGCGGGTGCTGGCGGGCCTGCTGCGCCCCACCGAGGGGGTGGCCCGCATCGACGGCGTCGACGTGGGGGCCGACCCGCGCCAGGCCCAGCGCCACCTGGGCTTCCTGACCGGCACCACCGGCCTTTACGGCCGGCTGACCGCGCGCGAGGTGCTGGTCTACTTCGGCACGCTGCAGGACATGCCGCGCCCGCGCATCGCCGCCCGCATCGACCAGCTGACCGACGCGCTGGACCTGCGCGCCATCCTGGACCGCCGCTGCGAGGCCCTCTCGTCCGGCCAGAAGCAGCGCATCTCGGTCGCGCGCGCCGTCATCCACGACCCGCCCGTGCTGATCCTGGACGAGCCCACGGTGGGCCTGGACGTGCTGGCCAGTCGCTTCCTGCGCGAGTACATCGGCGCCGAGCGGGCGCGCGGCAAGGCGGTCATCTTCTCGACGCACTACCTGGCCGAGGCCGAGCTGCTGTGCGACCGGATCGGCCTGCTGTACCAGGGCGCGCTGCTGGCCGAAGGTCACCCGCGCGACCTGCGCGTCCAGGCGGGTGACGCCACCAGCCTGGAAGAGGCGTTCCTGCGCCTGGTGACGAACCTGGTGGCCGCTTGAACCTGCCTCATGTGGGCGCCGTCTTCCGCAAGGAGCTGCGCGAGACCCTGCGCGACCGCCGCACGCTGACGGTCATGTTCCTGTTCCCGCTGGTGGTGTATCCGCTGGTGTCGCTGCTGATGGCCGAGGTGATGGCGGGCAAGCAGGCCACCGACGAGGCGCGCACCTCGCACATCGCGCTGGTCGATCCGGACCCCGCCTCGCGCGCCACCCTGGCCGCGCTGCTGGACAAGAAGGGGACCGGCATCGAGGTGACCCGCGACGTGTCGCTGGCCCACGCCACCGGCCAGGACGTCAGCAACGGCCTGATCGACGCCGTCGTCGAGGTGGCGCCGGACAAGGCCAAGGCGGCCGGTCCGCTGCCGGTGCGGATCATCTACGACGAGACGCGGCCGGTGTCCGATCAGGCGCACGACCGCGTGACGAAGACGCTGTCCGGCGTGCTGCCGACCGGCTGCTTCCAAAGCTACGCCGTCACGGGCGCCAGCCTGGCCACCAAGACGAAGGTCGGCGGCTACGTGCTGTCGAAGATTCTCCCGCTGATCGTGGTGATCATGACGATGCTGGGCGCGTTCTATCCCGCCATCGACATCACGGCCGGCGAGCGCGAGCGCGGCACGCTGGAGACGCTGCTGTCATCGCCCGTGCAGCGCTTCGACCTGATGACCGGCAAGGTGCTGGCGGTGGCGGCGCTGTCGCTGCTGACCGGCGTGCTGAACATCGTCTCCATGTCGCTGACCGTCGCGGAGGGGGCGCGCCTGGCGGCGGGCTCGCCCATCCTGGCCATTCCCTGGCCCCGCGCCGCGGCCACGCTGCTGATCGTGGTGCCGGCCGCTTTTCTGTTCGGCAGCGTGATGGTGGCGATCGGCGCCATGGCCCGCAGCTTCAAGGAAGCGCAGACGCTGCTGATGCCGGTCTACCTGCTGTGCTTCACGCCGTCGCTGGTGGCGGGGATGGCCGACTTCCGTCTGACCGGCCTGACCATGCTGGTGCCGGGCACGAACCTGACCTTGCTGGCGCGCGACCTGATGCTGGGCGACGCGCACCTGCTGCCCGCCGTGATCGTGCTGGCCTCGACGATCGGCTTCGGCGCGGTGGCGCTGGCCTTCGCGGCCCGGCTGTACGACTCCGAGCGCCTGCTGGCCTCGACCGACGCCGATCTGGTCAGCCTCAGCGCGTGGCTGCGCCATCTGGTGTCGCGCCCCGCGGCGCCCGGCGCGCTGGAGATGGCCGGCGCGCAGCCGGTGCCGCCGTCGGCGGGGCAGGCGGTGTCCCTGTTCGGGGTCGCTTTCGTGCTGTGGTTCTTCGCCTTCACCTGGCTGCAGCGCTGGAGCCTGATCCCGGGGCTGATGCTCTCGCAGTGGGGCGGCTTCCTGGGCCTGGTGTGGATCTACGCGCGCCTCTGTCACCGCTCCCTGGGCGACGTGCTGGTGTTCCGCCGGCCGCCGGCCGCGGCGCTGGGCGGCGCGGCGCTGGTGGGGCTGTCGGGGTGGATCATCCTGGGCGTGCTGGCCGACAAGGTGATGCCGCCTCCGCGCGAGGTCGTCGAGAACATCCGCAACCTGATCCACCCGCCCGGCGAGTCGCGCTCGCTGGCGCTGTCGGTGTTCGCGCTGGCGGTGACGCCCGCCGTGTGCGAGGAGGCGCTGTTTCGCGGCGCCATCCTGCAGGGCCTGCGGCGCCAGTTCTCGGTGCCCGTCTCGTGCCTGCTGACCGGCATCCTGTTCGGCGTCATGCACGGCGACGTGTGGCGCTTCGTCCCCACCACCATCCTGGGCGTGCTGCTGTCGTGGGTGGCGCTGACCAGCGGATCGATCATCCCGTCGATGCTGGTGCACGTGCTGAACAATGGCGTGCTGATCGTGCTCGGCTATTACGGGCTGGATCAGGCGGGGGACAAACTGTCAGGCCGCACCACCATTTTGATCATGGGCGTCGCGGTGATTTTCATGCTAGGTGGGCTGGCGGCGGTCAGGCGGGCGGGGCGCGACACGGGGCGGCAAACGGCGGGCTAACGGTGCGCAAGTCCAGGAGAAGCCGGCTGTTTCTTCGTTAGCTCTGTCACCAAAAAATCCTTGTGTGACCCCCGGTGGTTTGGTACAAGAACGCTAGGCGCGGGCCTAGAAAGTACTGAACTTATTATGCCGACAGCAGAGGAAAAGCGGACAGCGGGGTTGTTGAAGAAGTGCGACGTTCTGTCCAAGGTTCCCACCGACGTGATTTTCCGCCTCGTCGCCGGGGCCAAGTCGACGGGCTTTCGCGCGCGGCAGGTCATCTACCTGCCCGGTGACAGGTCGCAGGGGGTGTTCTTCCTCGCTCAGGGGCGCGTGAAGATCTCGAAGGTCACGCGCGACGGGAAAGAGCTGACGCTGGCCTATCGCACCGCCGGCGACTTCTTCGGCGAGCCCTGCCTGCTGGAGGGCGGCCCGCGCGAGGAGATGGCCGAGGCCATGGAGGCCACGCTGGCCATCGAGGTCGACCGCGAGACCATGGACAGCGTGCTGTCCACCAGCGGCCAGGCCGCCTACTGGTTCACGCGCGCGCTGATCGCGCGCCGCAAGGATCTGGAATCGCGCGTCGAGCAGCTGATCTTCAAGGACGTGGGCGCCAAGCTGGCCGAGCTGCTGCTGGAGCTGGGTCTGCAGCACGGCGTGGAGGACGGCCGCGGCATCGTCATCGCCCTGAAGATCACGCACCAGGAGATGGCGAACCTGATTGGTTCGACGCGGGAGACCGTGTCGCTGACGCTGTCGCAGTTCAAGCGCAAGGGCCTGATCCAGAACGAAGGCCGCCGCGTGATCCTGGCCGACCGCGAAGGTCTGAAGGCGCTGGCGTAGACCTAGGCCCGATCACGGCTCGAGCAGCACCAGTCGCTTGAAGTAGTCGCGGAAGTACCCACGGTCCCTGGCCAGCAAACGCTCCGCCAGGAGCGCGGCGTGCGCGCCGATCAAGAAGTCCGGGGCCACCCGCCTGGGTCCCGACTTGCTACGGCGGCTCAAGTAAGTCGCGAACATGGTGCCTGCGAGAGTCGCGCTTTCTTCGGTCGAAGGCACGAACTCGATTCCCCAGTCTCGCAGTAGCTCCCGGACCTCGGAGTCGCCGCCTGGGCAGGCCGGGGTAATCTCGGCCACGACGCACTCTCCCACGATCAGCGCTCCCTCGCTGGCGCATCGCCGCAATGCCGCCTCGGAACGACCGGCGTGCGCGGGATCCGCGACCAGCACATCCAGGATGACGCTGCTGTCAATCGCGGTGCGCATCCCGAATCAATCGCAGATAGGAATCGACAGAGGATCCGCCCGGTAGCTTGCCCTTCCCGCGCCACTTTCCGAACGGGTCGGTACCTTCAGCCTTCTGGCCGATCAACTTGCCGCCAATCGCCTCGAAGGACAGGACGGTGCCAGGTCTCAGGCCAAGACGATCCCGCACGGCCTTCGGAATGGTCACCTGACCCTTCTCTGACACGACGGATTTCATACTTCCATAGTATGAATTCCTACCGCCTTAATCAAGGAGCGGGGCTGAGACGGTCTTCGGGGGTGGCTTCTTACAGTGGAGCCGCCCCCGCGCCCGCGCGCTCGCCGGCCAGCAGCAGCACGCCCGTCAGCATGTGCACCTGCGGCCGCCCGCAGGTGGGCGCGATCTCGAACGCGCTCTCGATCCCGATCAGCGGCATGTCCCCGAACCGCCGCTGGATCAGATCCGGATCCAGCCCGCTGCGGCCGTAGAGGGCGCTGCCTCGCCCGGCACAGTTGAAGTACAGGCCGAACGCCGGCGCCGACTGGCCGCGCAGGTGCGACTGCTCGTCCAGCATCGCCTTCATGTCGTCGCGCGCGCCGATCGCGTCACGCAGCGTGAAGCGGATGGTCTGCCCCGCCCGCACCGGCTCGGGCACGGCCAAACAGCGCGGATCGTCCTCCGCCACCACGAAAGGCCGCACCACGTAGTCCGAGCGATCGTCGCACATCCGCTCGCCGATGCCCGCCAACAGCGGGATCGACAGCTTCTCCAGCGGCCGGTTGTCGGGCTGCGACAGCACTTCCTTCAGCACGTCCGCCGCCGGCCGGCCGTCGATCTCCAGGATGACGTTGTCCTCCACCGCCGTGATGGGCAGCGGATTCGACACGCCCTGGCAGCCGTGGGTCATGCCGATGGTGGGCGACAGCGAGCCGGGCATCAGGAACGCCACCGCCGCGTCCAGCACCGCCTTGCCGTCCGTGAACACGCGCGCCTCCCCGTCCTCGCGGCTCGCGGCGCCCGCGCCCACCACGTTCAGGCCGGGCGCGCCCTCGGCAATGCCCGCCACGAACGCGGACGCGTCCAGTTGGTGCGGATCCACCAGCACGACCATGGTCGCGCCGGTGACGTCGCCGCCCAGCCGCGCCTTCGCCGCCTTGCCCAGGCGCACGCCCGCCCGCCGCGGCGCCGCCCGCACGGGCGAGGCGACCAGCAGCGGCAGCTCGTCCTCGCCGCCGAACACCAGCACCGCCACCGCGCTGTGATTCTCGATCTCCTGCGCGTTGGTGATGATGCCGGTCGTCGAGCAGCCCAGCACCGCCGTGGCGCCGGACGTCTCGCGCGCGGCGTCCAGCACGGCGCGGAACTCGTCGCTGCCGTGGCGCGCCCCGGCGAACACCATCGCCACCTGCGCGGACGGCAAGCCGGCCGCCTGCAAGGCAAGCTGCGTGGCGATCCGTCCGGCGGCGGTGCCGTCCTCAGTGACCGCGTACCCAGAGCCTGCGCGAAGCACGACGCCCTCATACCCCCGCGGCGCCCCGCACGAAAGCGATTTCTGGCAACCCCGCGATTTGTGGCCGCGGCGCCTCCGACATGCCACGCGCGTTCACGCCGCGGCCGCAGAAAGCCGGCGCGGAATCGCGCGCGCGCTTCGGTCCCTAACGACCCAGCGGCGGCTGCGTCCGCCCGCGCGCCAGCACGGTGCCCGAGCCAGGACGCCCCACGATCTTCCCGTGCTCGAACACGATCTCGCCGCGCCGGATCGTCGTGTGCACGGACGCCCGCGACGGGTGCCCCTCGTACACCGTGTACCCCGCGCGCGAGTGCATGTCACTGCCACGCAAAGCCCGCGGCGCGTGCGTGTCCCAGATGACCAGGTCGGCGTCGCTGCCCGGCGCGATGGTCCCCTTGCGCGGGTACAGCCCGAACAGGCGCGCGGCGTTCGTGGCCGTGACCGCCACGAACCGCTCCAGCGACAGGCGCCCGCCCAGCACGCCCTCCGTCAGCAGCAGCGGCAGCATCGTCTCCAGGTCGGCGACGCCCGGCCGCATGTTCCACAGATCCAGGTGCTGCGTCCGCTTCATCGCCTCCGTCCAGGGCGCGTGATCGCTGCCCATGGTGTCGATGGTGCCGTCCGCCAGCCCGCGCCACAGCGCCTCGCGGTCGGCGTCATCGCGCAGGGGCGGCTGCGCCACGAACAGCGCGCCGTCCTCCCGGTCGTAGCACTCGCGCGTCAGGTGCAGGTACAGCGGCCGCGTCTCCACAAACAGCGGCAGCCCGCGCGCCCGCGCCTCGGCGCAGCTTTGCAGCGCCCGCGCCGACGACAGGTGCACGATGTACGTGGGGGCGCCCGTCAGCTCGCACAGGGCGATGGCCCGCTGCGTGGCCGTCAGCTCTGCCAGCACCGGCCGCGTCTCCGCGAAGTCCGCCAGGTGCTGGTGCGCCTTGCGCCCGATCAGCGTCGAGCAGCACTCGATGGTGGCCAGATCCTCGCAGTGGATCATCGTGATGGCCCCGGCCTGCCCGGCCGCGCGCATGGCCAGCGCGAACTGCCCCGCGAACGCCTCGAACGTGGGGAAGCTCATGAAGAACTTCAGGCTGGTGACCCCGCGCTCGGGCAGCGTCCCCACCTCTTCCACGGCGGCGCCCATGGGTGACAGCATCACGGGGTGCAGCATCACGTCGGTGATGGACTGCCGCCGGACCAGCGCGCCGTCGGCGTCCATGCGATGGGTCATCGTCTCGGACGGCAGCACGAACGACATGTTGCCCAGCGTCGTGACGCCACCCGCCAGCGCTGCCTCCGATCCGCTGTGAAAGTCGTCCACCCAGCCCGGATCGCCCTCCGTGGCGTCGCTGCAGGTCAGGTGCACGTGCGGATCGATCCCGCCCGGCACCACCAGCCGGTCCCGCGCGTCCAGCTCGCGCCGGCCCCGCATCGGCCCGCCCACCTGCGCGATGGTCTCCCCGCGCACGCCCACGTCCGTGATGGCGCGGCCGTCAGCGGTGACGACCGTCCCGCCGCGGATGACGAGATCGAACTCTGGCTCGAGGGGGACCGCCATTGACCGCCCGGGACATCGTCCGTTCGCGCTGGAAGTGTAGGCAGAAAACGGAGCTTGTCCTCGCGCGCGCACTGGTGACCGGCGCGGAACTTTGTGCGCGGGTGTGTATCGCCGGCACGACACGCTCGTACTTAAACCGCCGGGCGAATCGTTCCCCCCACCCCGTCGCCCTTCCCCCACCCCGAACCAGGAGAGCCCCCATGTGGAGAATGTCGCAGTGCCTTCTCGCGGTCTCGCTCGTCGCTGTCACCGCCGCCGCTGGATGCGGGGGCGAGACGCCCGCCGGTATCGACCCGCAGGTCCTGGTCGAGGCGCAGGCCGTCACCACCGGTAACGGCGGCCCCAGCGGATCGCACTACACGCTGAACCTGATCGGCGTGGCCAACCCGAAGACCACCGACCTGACCGGCAACAACGGCAGCCGCATCTTCGTCCCCCTGACCGGCTCGACGAAGATCATGCTGTCCCCGGGCGACTTCCAGGTGCTGGACGCCAACGGCACGGACGGCTCCGCGTCATTCCAGCTGCCCAACCCCGACGCCGCCAACACCGGCACCACCACGTACTCCGTGTTCGCGCGCGCGCTGGGCAAGCCGGGCGGCTCGTCGACCCAGACCACCTGCGCCACCGACCCCACCACCGGCGAGCTGTGGTGCAGCGTGTACTCCAGCGTGCAGGTGCGCGGCACCGGCAAGTCGTCCTTCACCAATGTCTCGAAAGAGCTGCTGTACCTGTACGCCGACATCAACGGCGACGGCACCGTCGAGCGCTACAACCTGTTCGACAGCGCCCTGCAGGACTACTACTGGCAGTACGACAACAACGGCCTGAAGCTGCTGCAGCTGCGCTTCTATCAGGTCCCGACGACCGTCCCGTAGCCAGAAGGCCGGAGCGGTGCGTGCGCCCCAGGCGCAGGGACCCGTGAACTTTCCCCAGGGCCCGCCCGGCGAATCGTCGTCGGGCGGGCGTTCCGGCGTGGCTACTGGTTGATGTCCAGGGGCGGGCCGTACAGGCTGTCGCGGAACTCGACGTAGCCGAACGAGCCGGGGCCTTTCACCTCCAGCACCACCGTGTCGCTGGCGTCGACCTCCTGGATCAGCGACGACGTGCTGTAGGTGATGATGGTGTTGCCGTTCGACAGGCGCTGCACGTCGCCGAAGTTCGTGGCGCTGCCGTTGCTGGTGAACTTCTTGATCAGCGTGCCGTCCAGGCCGTACTCGATGGCCTGCGACTTGTTCATGCCGGCGCCGTTGTTCGCGAACAGCAGGATGCTGCTGTCCAGCAGCTGGTGGCCGTGCTGCGCGCCGCCCCACGACGCGTTCCCGCCGCTGACCTTCTGCGACAGCTTCCACACCAGCGTGCCGGCGCGGGTCACCACGGCCAGGTCCTTCTGCCAGTCCGAGAACGTGTAGTAGTCCTCCTTCTTCGAGTAGCGGACCGCGTTGCCGTGGCAGTTGTTCATGCCCGTGCCCATGCTGGTCACGTTCGTCGACTCGAAGACCTCCTTCGTGGTGCCGGCATTGTTGATCTCGAAGATGCTGTTGCAGTCGCTCTCGCCGTAGTCCAGGTAGGCCATCGTCTCGCCCGTGACCGCGGCGATGTCGTGCGACGCCTTCGTGTTCGTGTAGGTCATCTCCGTCAGGGCGTCGATGGTCACCCGGCGCAGCGGGTTGCCGCTGAGGGACTCGTTCACCAGCCAGATGTTCTGGCTGTCCGCCGACATGCGCGCGTGCGAGATGCCGTCCGTCGACTCGCCCGACCCCGGCGTGTACCACCAGACGACGTCGCCGTCCGTGTCGAAGATGAACGGCATCGTCTTCGTGCCGTTCTGCCAGAACGACGTGATGAAGAACCCCTTGGGGACGGCGGTGGCGTTCTTGACGGTGAAGGTGCTGATGGGGTTCATGCTGGGCTTGGGGCCCGTCATGACCGTGTGATCGTCGCTGGTGTAGGTCTTTCCACCGTCGCTGGCGACGACGCGGAAGTGGTAGGTCTTCGCCGGCTTCATGCCCAGCAGCAGCGTGCGGTAGCCGGTGGTGCCGCTGGCGGTGGCGGTCAGATCGGCGGGGGCGGTCATGCCGTAGGTGGTGTCCGGGCCGAAGTCGAGGTGGGCGGAGCTGACGGTCGCGCCGCTGAGGGACCAGGTGACGATGCCGACCGTGCCGGGGGCGGTGGACTTCACGGCGCTGGCCAGCTGGACGGCGATGGTGAAGCCGTCGGCGCCGGTGGGGGTGGTGCCGCCCGCGCCCGTGGTGCCGGCCGTGCCGGGGTTGCTGCCGCCCGAGCTGGTGCCGGAGTGTCCGCCCGTGGCGGTGGTGCCCACGCCGCCGGTGGCGGTGGAGTCGCCCGGGCCGCGACCGCCGGAGGCGGCGCCGCCCGAACCGGTGGCGGTGGTGCCGCCGGTGGCGCTGCCGCCCGAGCCGGTCGTGCCACCCGAGGTGGTGCCCGTCGAGCCGCCCGAGTGAGCGGTGGCGCCGCCGGAGGAGGTGTCACCGCCTGAACCCGAACCGCTGCTGCCGGAGCTGCCGCCGCTGCCGTGGGTGCCGCCGGAGCCGGACGAGCCGCCGGAGCCGTCACCGGTGGAACCGGAGCCACCGGACGAAGAGCAGGCGAGGGGGAACGTGGACCAGCCGAGCGCGGCCGCCAGCAAAACGAGCCTTTTCATCTGTCACCTCGGGGGGAAGGGGGATGTAAAGCACCTTACACAAACCCAGCCCACCCGCTACCCCGGGCCCGCGTTCAGCGACGCACCGCCGCCCCACGAGGGGCGGGCGAAGCCGCGCCCCGTCGGCTATAGTCTCCCGTCCGTTTCACACAAAGGGGGCGAAACGGTTTCGACGGAGGTCTGCAAAGTTCGTGTCGCGTGCCGAGGCGCCCGAGGCCTCGTAAAAACGGGCAAAAAAAACAACTGCGAACGATAACGCGTTCGCCCTGGCCGCCTAAAGAACGGACCAGGCCGCGACCTGAGGAGGTGTCTGCGACCTCAGCGAGCGGTCATCTAGCAGGCTGGTGATCGCGCAGCGCCTTCCGGCGCGATCATGAGACACAGGGAAAGCTAAGCGTCGGGACGCCCCGCCGGTGGGCCACCCCAACGTCGAAAACCAAATCGCCGGACACGCACGTAGTGACATAAACGGAGCACCTCCGGACCCGGGTTCGACTCCCGGCGCCTCCACAATAATTACCGCTAGTTACGCATCGTTTTCCATTTTGTGCCCTCCTTGTGCCCCAACGGGGGCGCGATCGAGCAGCGAAACGGCGTCCTTTCGGACGTCGGGACTGAGGTGCGAGTAGCGCATGGTCATCTCGATCGTCGCGTGCCCCAGCATC
>Ga0105237_10000027_pt1 | contig 205777 bp, 191 predicted proteins | sample KBSC24metaG_FD_81520 | JGI IMG/M metagenome (GOLD analysis project Ga0105237, IMG submission 81520) | Corn rhizosphere microbial communities from Kellogg Biological Station, Michigan, USA - KBS C2-4 metaG | ecosystem: Host-associated > Plants > Roots > Rhizosphere > Soil | place: Michigan...
CGTCGAAGTGCTGGAGCGCCCGCACGGCATCCTGCTGGTCACCGGCCCCACCGGCTCGGGCAAGACCACCACGCTGTACACCGCGCTGTCGAAGATCAACACGCCGGACGTGAAGATCATCACGGTCGAAGACCCGGTCGAATACCAGATCGAGGGCATCAACCAGATCCAGGTGAAGCCGCAGATCGGGCTGGATTTCGCCGGCGCGCTGCGTTCGATCGTGCGCCAGGATCCGGACGTCATCATGATCGGCGAGATGCGCGATCTGGAGACCTGCCGCATCGCGATCCAGTCCGCGCTCACCGGCCATCTCGTGCTCTCGACCCTGCATACCAACAGCGCGGCCGGCGGCATCACCCGCCTGCTCGACATGGGTGTGGAGGACTACCTGCTCGGCTCCACCGTCAACGGCATCCTCGCCCAGCGGCTGGTGCGCCGGCTCGATCCGGCGACCGCGGTGCCTTACGAACCCTCGCCCGAGGTGATCGCGCAGTTCGAATTGGAGAAATACACGGGCGGCAAACCGATCCGCCTGTGGAAACCGGGCAGCAGCGCGGCGAATCCCAGCGGTTACCGCGGCCGCCAGGCGATCATGGAGTTCCTGGTGATGAGCGATCCGCTGCGTCGCCTGGTGATGCAGAAGGCCGACGCCGGCGAGATCGAGAAGCAGGCGCGCGCCGAAGGCATGCGCACCATGTACGAGGACGGCATCGCCAAGTCGCTCGCCGGCGTCACCACGCTGGAGGAGGTGCTGCGTGTCACGCAGGAGGGCTGATGCGCTCTTTCCCTTCTCCCTCCGGGAGAAGGTGCCCGCAGGGCGGATGAGGGTACGGGCGGAGCGCAGCATTGCGGCATACCCGAACCCTCACCCCAATCCTCTTCCTCGCTCCTCGAAGCAGGGCCATCCGTGGCCCTTCTCCGCGTCCAGCGGGAGAGGGGTTCAAGCGTGCAGTTCGACGCCATGAGCCAGTTCCAATACAAAGCCGTCAGCGAAGCCGGCGAAATCCTGCAAGGCCAGATGGAAGCCGCCAGCGTCGAGGAGGTGGTGGCGCGGTTGCAGGACCAGGGCCACACGCCGTTGGAGGCGCAGCCGGCCGATGCGATGGGCGGCGGTTCGGGGCTGGCGGCGCTGCTCAAACGCGGGCCGTTCACCGGCGACCAGCTGGCGCAGTTCACCCACCAGCTCGCCACCCTGCTCGGCGCGGGCCAGCCGCTGGATCGCGCGCTGGGCATCCTGCTCGACCTGCCCGAGGGCGAGCGTGCGAAGAAGCTGATCGAACGCGTGCGCGACCGCGTGCGCGGCGGCATGCCCTTGTCGCAGGCGCTGGACGAAGAACACGGCGTGTTCCCCAAGCTCTACATCGCGCTGGTGCGCGCGGGCGAGGCGGGCGGCTCGCTGGAGGAGACGCTGCGCCGGCTCGCCGATTACCTCGAACGCTCGCAGCAGCTGCGCGGCAGCATCATCAATTCGCTGATCTACCCGGCCTTCCTGCTGGTGGGCGTGCTGGGTTCGCTGGTGCTGCTGTTGGCCTACGTGGTGCCGCAGTTCGTGCCGATCTTCGAGGACATGCAGGTGCCGCTGCCGTGGATCACCGAGGCGGTGCTGGCGCTGGGCCAGACGCTGCAGTCGTGGTGGTGGCTGATCCTGCTGCTGCTGATCGGCGGCGCGTTCTTCTTCCGCATGCGCCTGCGCGAGCCGGCCACGCGGCTGGCCTGGGATGCGCGCGTGTTGCGACTGCGCGTGGTGGGGCCGTTGCTGCTCAAGGTGCAGACCGCACGCATCGCCCGCACGCTCGGCACGCTGCTGAAGAATGGCGTGCCGCTGCTCGGCGCGCTCGCCATCGCGCGCCAGGTCACCGCGAACCGCGCCCTGGACGAGGCACTGGCGCAGGCGCACGAACAGGTGAAGGAAGGCTCCGGACTCGGCTTCGCGCTGGGCCAGTCGAAGCTGTTCCCGCGGCTCGCGCTGCAGATGGTGCAGGTGGGCGAGGAGGCCGGCGAACTGGACGGCATGCTGCTCAAGGTGGCCGACACCTTCGAGCTGGAAAGCCGCCGCTCGATCGACCGCCTGCTTGCCGCGCTGGTGCCCGCGCTCACCGTGGTGATGACCGTGCTGGTGGGTTTCATCATGGCGGCGATCCTGCTGCCGCTTTTGAGTCTGACAAGCAATATTCAGTAATCAGGGAGTGTCGTAATGCCTGTAGCGATGAGTATCGGAAACCGGTCGCCGGAAACAGTCGGCGCGAATGGCTTGCAAAAACCTGCCGACTCCAAGAGCCCATTCCCGATTTCCTGTCGCGGCTATCGCCGCGACAGGAGGGGCGCGAGCGGCTTCACCCTGCTCGAAATGCTCGCGGTGATCGTGCTGATCGGCGTCATCGGCGCGGTGGTGGTGACCCAGGTCGGCAAGAACATGGACAAGGGCAAGTACGGCGCGGGCAAGGCGCAACTGGTGACCCTGAGCCAGAAGATCGAGAACTATGCGCTGGACAACGGTAGTCCGCCGCAGCAGTTGGAGGACTTGGTCGCCAAGCCCGCGAACGCGCCGAACTGGCAAGGCCCGTATGCGAAGGAGTCCGAACTGAAGGACCCCTGGGGCCATGCCTTCGGCTACAAGGCGCCCGGCGACCACGGCAGCTTCGACCTGATCTTCTTCGGTCGCGACGGTAAGCCCGGTGGCGACGGCTACGACAAGGACGTGGGCAACTGGCAATAAATCCATGCGCCTTGCCTCGCCATGCGTGCCCCGATTCCCTGCCACACAGGCGAGGAGGGCGTGGCGACGCGGGCGCGGCTTCACCCTGCTCGAAATGCTGGTGGTAATCCTGCTGATCGGCATCGCGGCGGCGGCGGTCGCGGTGTCGGTGACCCAGGGGCTGGCCAGCGCGCGCATCAATGCGGCCAGCGGCGAGATCGCCGCGGCGCTGCGCGCCACCCGCGCGCAGGCGATCGTGCAAGGCAAGGAACAGCATTTCGACGTGGATGTCCGCAGCGACACGTACAGCGATGCGAAGCGGAAGGACGTGCGCCTGCCCAAGGGCCTGAAACTCTCCGTCACCAGTGCGCTGGAAGATCGCCCGGACCAGCACACCGGGCGCATCCGTTTCTTCCCCGACGGCAGTTCCACCGGCGGCCACATCACCTTGGCCAGCGGCCGCCGCCAGTGGCGCATCAACGTGTCGTGGCTCACCGGACAGGTCGCGGTGGTGGACCAGGTGGTGGCGCGATGAAGCACCAGCACGGCTTCTCACTGCTCGAAGTGATCGCCGCGATGCTGCTGCTGGCGATCGCGTTCGCGGCGCTGATGAAGGTGGCCGGCGGCGCGATCGCGCTGTCGCGCAACGCGGCGGCGCACGACGAGGCGGCGCTGTGGGCGCGCAGCCTGCTAGACAGCGCTTTTGTCACGGAGCCGGTGGCGCCGGGCAGCCGCAGTGGCCGCTTCAACGATCGCTATCGCTGGACGCTCGACGTCACGCCGTGGCAAGTGCCCGGCACGCCGCCCGGCGGTGGCGGTGCGCTGCAGCTGTACCGGCTGGATCTGGCGGTGCAGTGGGGCAGCGCCGCCCATCCGCAAACGGCGCACTTCGACACGCTGCGGCTGGGCCAGCCGCAGGCGCCGGCGGGTGGTGCGCCATGAATGGTCGGTGTCATTCCAGCGAAAGCGGGAATCCAGCAACTTCGCTTTTGTGTGGCTTGGAAGCCTTGGTTCTTTGTACGGCTTACGCAAATTTCAAAGCGGTTTCGAGCGCCTGCCGGCGCCCGAGTCACTTTCTCTCGCGTGCCCGAGAGAAAGTAACCAAAGAGAGGGGCACCCCGATGGCGCGCCCTCCAGGCATCCTGCCTTCCGGGTACGCGGGCGGGTTTCGGGGTTTTCCGACGGCACCTCCGTGTGCCGGCGGAAAACTGGCTCGCATCCATGCGAGCCATCCTGCGGACTTTCCTTCACCCGCCCGCCGCGCCATAGGGGCCCCGGGTGAAGCAGCGCGCTCCTGCGCGCAGAAGCAACAGCACCCCACCCCGACCCTCCCCTGCATGCAGGGGAGGGAGGCCGCAGGTTTGCGGCGCTCGGCCTCTGCTCGTGTTCTTGCTTCTGGCGCGCACGATGCGCGCCTGCTCTTCCGGGCCCCCTCGGCGGCGGTGAGCCGTGGACGATCAGGCCGTGCAGCGGGCGTTGCCATGGAGGGCAACGCCTTTTCGACCGGACAGGAGTCCGGCCGAAAAGCCCGGCCACGGCTCACGGACTTTCCGTGCATGGATGCACGGGAAGCGCCGCCGCGGGGTGGCCTTCTCTTTGGGTTACTTTTCTCTTGGCCACGCAAGAGAAAAGTGACTCGGGCGCCGGCAGGCGCACGAAACCGCTTTGAAGCGCGTGCAAGCACAGAAGCAGAAGCCCCCCTCACCCCAACCCTCTCCCCCAACGATGGAGCCGTTGGGGGAGAGGGGGAATGTCGAGCCCCGCAAGCGAGGGAGGGTAGGAGAGCGACAGCCCGTCCCTGCGGGCGCGCAAGCCACGCCGCCGGCTTCACCCTGCTCGAAGTGCTGGGCGCGCTGGCCTTGCTGGCGCTGCTGCTGGTGGGCGTGTACGGCGGCGTGCGCAGCGCGATCCACGGCGTGCGTTCCGGCAGCGCGGCGATCGCGCGAGTGGATCAGATCGGTTCGGCCCAGCGCTTCCTGCGCGGCGAGCTGGCGCAGGCACTGGCGCAGCCGATCGCGCGCACCGACAACGGCCGGCCGATCTACTTCGCGGGCAGCGCGCACGAGATGCGCTACGTGGCGCCGCTGCCGGGCTACCTCGGCAAGCTGGGCCCGCAACTGCAGGTGCTGAAGCTGGTCGACGACGGCAAGGGCGGCCAGCGGCTGGAACTGCAGCTGGCGCTGCTGCCGCCGGACGGCCAGCCGCCGAAGCCGCTGGGCGAACCGCAGGTGCTGCTCGACCACATCAAGGAGGGCGGCTTCAGCTATCGCGGCCGCGATGCGCAGAACCGTGCATTGCCATGGAGCGCGGACTGGGCCGACGGCAGCGGCCTGCCCCAGCTGGTGCGCATCCGGCTGCAGCCGCACGGCGGTTACGGCTGGCCCGAGCTGGACGTGCCACTGCGGGTCGATCCCGCGGCCGCGGTCGGCCGCATCGGCCTGCTGCCCGGCAGCATGCTGTCGCCGGGAGGTGCGCGATGAAGCGCTCGCGGCAACGCGGCGTGGCCCTGCTGCTGGTGCTGTGGGCCTGCACCTTGCTGGCGATCCTGCTCGGCGGCTATGCCGTGCTGGCGCGCACCGCGGCGCTGCAGACGCGCTACCAGTTCGCGCAGACGCGCGCCCATTACGCCGCCGAGGCGGGTCTGATGCGCGCGATCTACAGCCTGCAGGACCCGGACGCGAAGCGGCGCTGGGCCGGCGACGGCCGGGTCTATCCGTTCCAGTTCGACGGCGCCGGGGTGCAGGTGACGATGACCGACGAGGGCGGCAAGGTCGATCTCAACGCTGCCTCGCCCGAGGTGTTGCAAGCGCTGTTCCGCGCCGCGGGACTGGACGCGGCGGCGGCCGGCAAGCTCGCCGCCAACGTGGTGGACTGGCGCAGTTTCGTCACCGTGCCGGGGCAGGCCGATCGCGCCCGCGCCGCCTACGCCGCGGCGGGGCGGGACTACGGTCCGCGCCACGGTCCGTTCGCCAGCCTGGAGGAACTGCAGCAGGTGCTGGGCATGACGCCGGCGCTGTACCGGACGCTGGAACCGGCCATCACGATCTGGTCCGGGCGCGCCATGCCGGACCCGAACACCGCGCCGCCGCTGGCGCTGGCGGCGATCCCGGGGCTCGATCCGCAGCAGCTGCAGGCAGTGCAAGCCGCACGGCAGCGTAACGCCGGTGCCGGCATGCCACCCATCGGCAATGGAATCACGCATAGTATTCGTTCGCAGGCCGAGCTGGCCGACGGGACGCGCGCGGTGATCCGCGCCACGGTCCGCCTCCAGCCCGGCGGGATGGGCACGCAGCCGTACACGGTGCTGCGCTGGCAGGAGGGTGACGGGGAATGAGTGCTGCAACGCCATCGTCGCGGGCGCTGCTGGATCGCCTGCGCCAAGGCTGGCGCAGCTCGCCGCTGCCGGGCTTCTTCGCCTGGTGGGGGGGCGAGTTGGGCACGCTGTTGCCGCCGCGCTGGCGCGCCGCGCTGGCCGACGGCGCCGGTTGGCACCTGCTGCAACAGGTCGACGGCGACTGGCGGCTGCGTCGCGCCGGCCAGGCCGAGCCGCTGGCGCGCTGGAGCGACGAGCTCGACCCGGTCGCGCAACAAGCCGCTCTCGCCGTCGCCTGGCAGGGCACGGACCCCGAGGATCGCCGGCTGGCCCTGCTGCTGCCCGCGCACGCGGTGCTGCGTCGCGTGCTGCAGCTGCCCGTGGCCGCGCGCGGCAAGCTGCACCAGGTGGCGGGCTACGAGATGGATCGGCAGACCCCGTTCGGCGCCGCCCAGGTGTATTACGCCGTGCGCGAGCTGGCGCGGCCGGTCGTCGCCGGCCGCTGCGCGGTGGAGCTGCTGGTGGTGCGACGCGACACGCTGGATCCGCTGCTGGCCCGATTGCGCACGCTCGGCATCACGGTCGACGCGGTGGACCTGGCGCACGATGCCGGCCGGCTTGGCGTCGACCTGCTGCCGCCGGACCAGGCCTCGCATCGCACGCGGCCGCGGCGGCGCCTGAACCTGATGCTTGCGGCCGCCTGCGTGCTGCTGCTGCTGCTGGCGATGGGCGGCTGGCTGCACAACCGCGAGAGCGCGCTGGCGCAGATGCAGGCGCAGGTGGAGGCGATGCGCGGCGAGGCGCAGCAGGTGGCCGGCCTGCGCAAGCAGCTGCAGGACGATGCCGGCGCGGCCGGTTTCCTCGCGCAGCGCAAGGCACGGCGCGCTACCGTGCTCGGCGTGCTGCTCGACCTCACCAAGCGGCTGCCGTCCAGCGCGTGGCTGGAGCGCTTCAGCCTCGACGACAACGGCCAGATCGGCTTCCAGGGGCAGAGCCCGCAGGCGGCGAAGCTGCTCGACCTGCTCAAGGGCTCGCCGCTGATCGACAACGCGAACTTCCAGGGCAGCATCCAGTCCGATCCGTCCACCGGCAAGGAACGCTTCTACATGGTGGCGCAGCTGCACAAGCCGGCGCCGGAGCGCGCCGCTCCCCAGCCGGCCGCCGCCGGGAGCACGCCATGAACAGGCTCTCAAAGCTCTCGCCGCGCGACAGCCGCATCGCCGCGCTCGGCCTGTTGCTGCTGGCGCTGCTGCTCGGCTACTTCCTGCTGCTGCACTGGTGGTTCGTGGCGCCGTTGCGCGACATCGCCGCACAGATGGACGACTTGCGCGACACCCAGAGCCGTTACGCCGCGGCGATCGCCGAGCAGCCGCAGCTGCGCCAGCGCATCGCCGCACTGGGCGCCGGCCAGGCCGCCAGCAGCGCGTTCCTGCCCGAGGACGACCCGAACACCGCCGCCGCCGACCTGATGCAGCGCGTGGTGGACGCGGTGGGCGCGCACACCGAGGGCGGCAGCTGCACGGTGACGCAGAAGATGCCGGTGCCCAACCCGCAAGTGACCTCCGGCGAGCCGTACCGCAAGGCGGCGGTGAGCATCAACCTCAGTTGCGACATCGAGCCGCTGGTGGGCGTGCTGCAGGCGCTGGAGCAGGGCACGCCGTACCTGTTCGTGGACAACCTCAACGTCTACCGCAACCCCGTGGTGGCGCGGCAGGGCAGCGGACCGTCGCTGGAAGTGCAGTTCACCTTGTCCGGCTATGTGCGCCCCGGTGGCGCCGCGCCCGCGGCGGCGGCCTCGGCGCCCGTGCCCGATGACGCCGCGGACGAAGCGGGAGCGACGCCATGAACGCCGCCAGCCAACGCCGGCTGACCCCGGTCCTGGTGATCCTCGCGCTGCTGCTGGGCGCGCTGTGGCTGGCGTTGCTGGCCGGCTTGGGCCGCGGCGTGCATTGGGACGCGCCGCGCGCCGCCGCGCCGCCGCCCGCGTCCGGCAAGCATGCCGGCTTGCCGACGCCGCTGCCGCTGGCGGAGTTCGCGCCGGTGTGGCAGCAGTCGCTGTTCAGCCCCGACCGCAAGCCCGAGGCGCACGCCGCCAGCGGCGGCAGCAGCCTGGGCGACTTGGCGCTGACCGGCATCATCCTCACCCCGCAGCTGCACATGGCGCTGCTGCACGACAAGAACGGCAACAAGGAGCTGCGCCTGCGCGAAGGGCAGTCGCTGCCCGACGGCAGCCTGAGCCTGATCGAGGTGAAGCCGCGCTCGGTGATCCTCGATTCCGCGCAGGGCCGCACCGAACTGAAGCTGCCCGCCGGCGCGCCGATCGACGCTGCGAAGGCGGTGCCCGCGATGGCCGCGGAGCCCGCGGCCGCGCCGCAGGGCGATGCCGAGGGCTCCGGTGCCGCCACTGCGCAGCCGGTCGTACCGCTGGGTCAAGGCGCTACGCGCCAGGCGCCGCCGCAATACAGCCAGCAGCAACTCGACCGCCTGCGCAAACTCAAGGCCGCGATCCTGCAGCGCCGCGCCGCCAGCCAGGCCGCGAACCACGAAGGAGCACACTGATCCATGTCCCGCCAGCACACCCTCGCGCGTTCGCGGCCGCTTGCCCGCCTTCGATCCGGCCTGCCGTGCGTCGTCGCGCTGGCGGCGCTGGCCCTGCTGGCCGGTTGCGCCAACCTGCCGCCACAGCCCGACGACGCCTCGCTGCAGCGCGAGGCGATGGCCGGCACCCATGCGCCGGTGCCGGCGCCGCTGCCGCTGAACAACGGCCAGACCACCACCACGAACGCCGCGGTGCTGCCGCAGATCAGCCGCGGCAGCGGCCAGTTCGTACGGCCCACCGCGCTGGCCACGCCGCGCCCGGCGGTGTCCGGGGCGAACGGCGTCACCTTCAACTTCGAGAACCAGCCGGTGCAGGCGGTGGTGAAGGCGATCCTCGGCGACCTGCTCAAGAAGAACTACACCATCGTGCCCGGCGTGCAGGGCAACATCTCGTTCTCCACCGCCGAGCCGGTGGACGCCAGCCAGGCGCTGCCGATCCTGGAGACGCTGCTGTCGTGGACCAACAACGCGCTGGTCGAGCGCAACGGCAGCTACGTGGTGCTGCCGGCGAAGGAGGCGGTGGGTGGCAACCTGGTGCCCAGCCTGCGCGCGACGGCGCCCGCCGGCGGCCTGCAGGCGCGGCTGTTCCCGCTGCACTACATCGCCGCCAGCGAGATGCAGAAGCTGATCAAGCCGTTCGCGCGGCCCGACGCCGTGCTGCTGGTCGATCCCGCGCGCAACGTGATCGTGATGTCCGGCACCCCGGAGGAGCTGGCGAACTACCAGCGCACCGTGCAGACCTTCGACGTGGACTGGCTGCGCGGCATGTCGGTGGGCGTGTTCAACCTGCAGCACGCCGATGTGGAACAGCTGATGCCCAAGCTGGACGAGATGTTCGGCTCCAAGGGCGACACCCCGCTGGCCGGCATGCTGCGCTTCATCCCGATCAAGCGCACGAACGCGCTGGTGGTGATCAGCACGCAGCCGAACTACGTGGACGAGGTGGGCAGCTGGATCGCCCGCATCGACCAGGGCGGCGGCAACCAGCCGCAGCTCTACGTGTACGACGTGCGCAACATCAAGGCCTCCGACCTCGCCAAATACCTGGCGCAGATCTACGCCAGCGGCGGCAGCGGTGGCGGATCCGGTGGCGAAGTCGGTCCCGGCCTCAGCTCCGGCACGCTGGGCAGCGCCGAGAACGCGCGCGGTTCGGCCAGCGGCATGGGCAGCACCGCCGGCAGCTTCGGCAGCAGCAACACCACGGGCGGCGGCCTGGGCGGCCTCGGTGGTGGCAACGGCATCGGCGGCATCGGTAACAACGGCAGCAACGGCTACGGCAACAACGGCGGCAACGGCACGGGCGGCCTGCAGGGCGGCGCGGCGTCATCCACCAGCTTCGGCAATGCCAACGCGGCCAGCCAGGACCAGCAATACGTCTCGCAGGACGGCAGTATCCGCATCGGCTCGGTGGACGCGAACAACCAGTTGCTGGTGCGCGCGCGGCCCTCGCAGTGGGCCGAGATCGAGGCGGCGATCAAGCGGCTGGACACCATCCCGCTGCAGGTGCAGATCGAGACGCGCATCCTCGAGGTGAACCTCACCGGCCAGTTCCAGTTCGGCGTGCAGTGGTACCTGCAAGGCCTCTCCGGCAGCACCGGCAGCACGGCCGATGGCAGCTTCAAGCCCGGCCAGCCCGGCAACCCCCGCCAGATCGCGCTGGGTGGTGGCGGCAACGCCTACGGCGGCGAACCGCTTTTCTACTCCTTCCTCAACAGCAAGATGCAGGTGGCGGTGCGCGCGATGGAGGACAGCGGCAACACCAAGACGCTGTCCGCGCCCTCGCTGGTGGTGATGAACAACCAGCCGGCGATGATCCAGGTGGGCAACAACGTGCCGGTGAACCAGAGCTACATCACGCCTGGCCTGGGTACCGGCGGCACCACCATCGGCACGCTGGGCCAGGTGCAATACCTCACCACCGGCGTGATCCTCAAGGTGGTGCCGCGGGTGAACCCCGGCGGCCTGGTCTACCTCGACGTCAGCCAGGAAGTGAGCAGCCCCACCACCCAGGACAAGAACGGCAACTACACCATCGCCGACCGCAGCATGCAGACCCAGGTGGCGGTGCAGAGCGGCCAGACCGTGCTGCTCGGCGGCCTGATCCAGCAGAACGAGAGCACCGACGACAACGGCGTGCCCGGCCTCAACCGCATCCCGTTCCTCGGCCGCCTGTTCGGCACCACCAACCGCAAGCGCGACCGCACCGAGCTGATCGTGCTGATCACCCCGCGGGTGATCCGCAGCAGCGAGGAAGCGCGCCAGATCACCGACGACTACCAGCACGGCTTCGAATCGCTGAAGCCGTTGCAGGCCGCGCCGGCAGCGAACGCGGCAACGCCGTCAGCGGTGCCGACGAGCGGGGCGCAGACGGTGCCGCTGCAGCATTGAGGGGCGGCCTCATGGCAGCCGGTATCATGGCTGCGCATGAGTCCCGCCGTTCCCAGCTTCCCGATCACCCCGCTGCTGCCCGAGATCCGCGCGTCGCTCGAAGCGACGCCGCGGCTGGTGCTGGAGGCGCCACCCGGTGCGGGCAAGACCACCCAGGTGCCGCTGGCCTTGCTCGATGCGCCATGGCTGGTGGGCCGGAAGATCGTGATGCTGGAACCGCGCCGCATCGCCGCGCGCGCTGCCGCGCAGTTCATGGCACGGCAATTGGGCGAGGAGGTGGGGCAGACGGTGGGCTATCGCATCCGCTTCGAGTCGCGGGTGGGCGCGACCACCCGCGTCGAAGTGGTCACCGAAGGCATCCTCACCCGGCTGATCCAGGACGATCCCGAGCTGACCGGCATAGCCGCGATCCTGTTCGACGAATTCCACGAGCGGCATCTCGCCGGCGATCTCGGCGCCGCGTTGGCGCTGGACGTGCAGGCCACGCTGCGGCCCGAGCTGCGCCTGGTGGTGATGTCCGCCACGCTGGATGGCGAGCGCATCGCGCGCTGGCTGGATGCGCCGCGCATCACCAGTCCCGGCCGCAGTTTTTCGGTGCGCATCGAGCATCCGCCGGCCCGGGCGCAGGAAAGCCTGGAGCATCAACTGGCGCGCGTCGCGAGACAGGCGCTGGCGGAGAACGATGGCGATGTGCTGGCGTTCCTGCCGGGGCGGCGCGAGATCGCGCGGGCGCAGGCGCTGCTGGAAGAAACCCTCTCCCTTCGGGAGAGGGTGGCCGAAGGCCGGGAGAGGGTACGGGCGGAGCGTGTTGTCCAAACTTCGCCGAACCCTCACCCTCGATCCCTCTCCCAGAGGGAGAGGGAAGAAAAAATCGAGATCGTGCCGCTGCACGGCGAGCTGTCGCTGGCCGAGCAGCAGTTCGCCTTGTCGCCGGCCGAGCCGGGCACGCGTCGCATCGTGCTGGCGACCAACGTGGCTGAGTCCAGCGTCACCCTGCCGGGCATCCGCGCGGTGATCGATGCCGGCCTCGCGCGCGAGCCGCGCTTCGATCCGAACTCCGGCTTCACCCGGCTGGAAACTGTCGCCATCTCGCAGGCTTCGGCCGATCAGCGCGCGGGCCGCGCAGGGCGCGTGGCGGAGGGCGCGGCGTATCGGCTGTGGCCACAGAGCAAGCGGCTGGAAGCCGCGCGCACGGCGGAGATCGCGCAGGCGGAACTCTCCGGCCTCGCGCTGGAACTCGCAGCCTGGGGCAGCAACACGCTGCCGTGGCTGGACGCGCCGCCACCCGGCGCGCTGGCACAGGGGCGCGAACTGTTGATGAATCTCGGCGCGCTGGATGCGGACGGCCGCATCACCGCGCTGGGCCGGCGCATGCTGGCGCTGGGCGCCACGCCACGTCTCGGCGCCGCCGCCTTGCGCGCGTCGGAGCCATTGCGCCCGCTGATCGCCGATCTGCTCGCGCTGATGGAGGCGCGCTCACCGCTGCGCGGCGAGCAGGGCCGCAGCGACGACTTCCGCATGCGCGTGGCCGCGTTGCATGCCTGGCGCGACCGCCGCGGCCACGGCGCCGATGGCGGTGCGCTGGCGGCGATCGAGCAGGCCAGCAAGGGCTGGCGTCGGCGCCTGGACGTGCGCAGCGCCGCCAGCGGCACGCCCGACAGCCACGCGGTGGGCGACCTTCTGCTGCACGCCTTCCCCGACCGCATCGCGCGCCGCGACGAAGCAAACCCGTTGCGCTACACGCTGGCGAATGGCCGCGGCGCACGCCTGCACGACAACACGGCGCTTTTGGGTGAGCCGTGGCTGGTGGCGCTGGATCTGCGTTTCGAGGCGCGCGACAGCCTGATCCTCGCCGCCGCACCGTTCGATCCGCGCGTGCTGGAACGCGACTACCCGCAGCGTTTCGTGCGCGAACGCGTACTGCGCTGGAACGAAGCGCGCGACGCGGTGGAAGCGTTCGAGGAACGCCGCTACGCCGCGATCGTGCTGGAACGCCGCAGCGTGCCGGTGCAGCCGGAAGACGCGCTGCCCGCGCTGCTCGCCGCGATCCGCAGCAAGGGGTTGGACGCGCTGCCGTGGAGCGAACACGCGCGTCGCCTGCGCCTGCGCATCCGGGCCTTGCGCGGCTGGATGCCCGAGCTTGGGCTGCCCGATGTTTCCGACGCGCAACTCCTCGCCACGCTGGACGACTGGCTGGCGCCGTATCTCAGCGGCAAGCGCCGACTCGATGCGCTGGATGCGGAGGAGTTGTCGCAGGCGCTGTCGGCGCTGCTCGACCACGCGCAGCGGCAAGCCCTGGACGCGCAGGCGCCGGATGCGCTGACCGTGCCCAGCGGCCAGACGCGCCGGCTGGAATACGCGCCCGATGCGCCGCCGGTGCTGGCGGTGAAGTTGCAGGAACTGTTCGGCCTCGCGGACACTCCCCGCGTGGGCGCCGGCCGCGTACCGGTGACCTTGCACCTGCTCTCGCCCGCGGGCCGGCCGATCCAGGTGACACAGGATCTGAAAGGCTTCTGGGAGCGCACCTATCCCGAAGTGAAGAAGGAATTGAAGGGGCATTACCCGCGCCATCCCTGGCCCGACGATCCGTGGAGCGCCACGCCCACGCATCGCGCGAAGCCGCGGGGAAGCTGAGTACAGTAAAAGCGCCGTTCGCGCTGAGCGTAGCTTGCGTTAGCAAGCGCAGTCGAAGCGCCGCCGTGACAGCCCTTCGAGTTCCTCGCTCCTCAGAACGTGGCCATCCGTGGCCACTCCCCGCGTCGGCCCTTGGGGCCTGCGCTCAGGGCGAACGGTGGTGAGCTTCCGGGAATCGTGTGGATCAGGCTGCTTGCAGGGAAGGGGGACTCACTCCAGCCGATACTCCAGCGTCGCCACCACGCGCACGGTCTTGTTGATCTGCTTGTCCGCCTGCAGCATCGGCGCCTTGTCGCGCGGCAGGATCTCGAACACGCCCTGGCTGGCGCGCTGGATGCCGCCAAGCCGGCTGCCCGCGTCGCGCGCGAACTGCTCCGCCGCGTCGCGCGCGTTCTTCGTGGCCTCGGCGATCATCGCGGGCTTCAGCGCGTTGATGCCGTCGAACAGGTAGGTGGGGCCGCCGCTGTTGCCGGGGTTCTCGCCGCCCAGCACCACGCCCGCGTCGACCAGCGCACCGCTGGCCTGGTAGGCGGCGGCCACCTTGTCCACGTCGGCGCTGCGCAGCATCACCGTGCGCACGATGATGTAGCGGCTGGGGTACTTGCCGTCGCCCCAAGTCTGCGCTGCGCGGTCGGTGACTTCGAGGTTGTGGAACGCGATGGCTTCCGGCCCCAGTCCTTGCCTGGTGAGAAACGCGGTGACCGCGGCATCGTCCTGCTGGATCGCCGCCTGCACGGTGGCGAGCTGGTCGCCCGCGCGCACGAAGCGCAGCTGCCACAGCGCAAGGTCGGCCTTGACGTCGCGCTCGGCCAGCCCCTTCACGTTGACGATGCGCGCGTTGCGCCCGGCCTCGAAACCGTGGCCGGTGAACCAGCCGCCCAGCGCGAGGCCGATGGCGAGCAACAGGCTGCTGGCGATCCACTTCATGGCGCGTCTCCGACGTGGGTGATGCACCGAGTCTGCCACGCCGCCACGTACGCTACACCTCGGCCTTGAACGTGCGGCCCAGCGTGGGCCCCACGCCATAGTAATGGCGGAACACGTAGAACAGCGGCCGGTAGCGGCGCGGATCGATGTGCGAGCTGCCGGGCACCACGATGTCGGCGTGCGCATGCACCTGACACACCTCCAGCTCCAGCGTGACGTAGCCGCCGGCATCGCCGCGCCATGCCTCCAGCGGGCGCTCGACCGCATCGAGCACGCGCGCCTCCAGTTGCAGCGGCGCCTCGGCGATGCGCGGCGCGCTCACCCGCAGGGAAGACAACGCATGCCAGCCGGCCAGCGCGAACTTGTCCGGCTCGTGGCGATAGCCGCGCTTCCACGCCGGCACCGGATCGCGGCCGCTGGTGGGCGCCAGCCGTTCCACCGCCTCGCGCATCGATTCGCTGGCGAGGTTGAGCACGCATTCGCGTTCGCGCAGCAGGTTCGCGAGGCCCTGGCCGCCGCTGGCGAGGCCGATCGTCACGCGGTCGGCGAGCGCCCACGCTGAAGACATGGGGGTGATGTTGGCCGAGCCGTCCGGGTTGCGCGTGGCGATCAGCACGACGGGCGTGCCGAAGTAGAGGATGGAGGGACGGATCTGCAAGGTGTCGGGGGCGTGGTACATGTCCATGCCGACAATGTCGTGGCTTCGCCTCGCCGATGTTTCGCTGCGCGTCGAAACGAGCGCGCAAGGCGCGCACTACACTGCGCGCATGAGCCGCAGCGGACTACCCAACCGTTATCAGCTGGCCGAGTTCGGCGCCCTGCTGGCGGAGCCGGCGCGCGCGGCGATGCTGCTGGTGCTGCTGGACGGCAGCGCGCGTCCCGCCGGCGAGCTGGCGCGCGTGGCCGGCGTGGGCGCAGCCACCGCCAGCGCGCACCTGAAGCGCCTGCTCGATGGTGGCCTGCTCGCGGTGCAGGAGCAGGGCCGGCATCGCTACTATCGGCTCGCCGACGACGAGGTGGCGGCGTGGCTGGAAGCAATGGCGCTGCCGCGCGCACCCAAGGCGCCGCGTCCGCCGGGCAGCGATCCCGCGCTGTGTCGCGCGCGCACCTGCTATCGCCATCTCGCCGGCGAGCTGGGCGTGGCGATGTGTGCGGCGTGGCTGGAACGCGGCTGGCTGCAGTCGACCGGCGACGGTTTGCGGCTGCAGGCACCCGCGATCGAGGCGCTGGTGGGCGCGGGCTGGCAAGCGGAACCGGCCGGGCAGCTGTTGCGACTGCGCGGCCGCGGCTGCATCGACTGGACCGAACGCCGCCTGCACCTGGGCGGCCCGCTGGGTGTGGCGCTCACCGACGCGATGCTGGATGCCGGCTGGTTGCGCCACACCAGCCGCAGTCGCGCCTTGCTGCCCAGCGCCGACGGCTTGCGCCGCTTCGCGCAACTGGGCGTGCGGCTGGATTGAGCGGCGTTGTCGACACGGATTTCATTGGCTGCGCGGTTTGATGGGTCTTCCCGTACTTGGAGACCTGCCCATGAAATCGCATGGTGTATTTGTCGCGTTGGCGCTGCTTGCGGCGCCGATGCTGGTCCATGCCTCGTGTGATGCGGTGAAGGCGAGCATCGACGCGAAGCTCAAGGCCAAGGGACTGGAAGGCTACACGCTGGCCGTGGCGGCGCACGACGAACCGGCCGGGGACGGCAAGGTGGTCGGCCAGTGCGAGGGCGACAAGCAGATCGTCTACAAGAAAGGTTCGGGCGCCGCCGGTGAGGCGGAAGGTGGCACGACGCCGCCGGCCAAGACGGACATGAAGCCCGCCATGAGCAAGGATTCGTCGGGCACGCCGAGCAAGAGCGACGAGCCGCAGCCGGCCGTACCCTCGTCCAGCGGGGGGTGAGCGTCAGGGTTTCGTGGCCGGCGGCGAACGCTCGAAACTGCCGGCGTCGCCGGGGAACACCACCGGGCTTTCGTAGCCGTCCGCGGAAACCGACGACACGCCGAAGAACCCGTCGTCGATCACCACGTCCTTGAGCACGGCGTGGGCTACGTCGCCCACCGCCCGCGCGTGCTGCCATTGCGGCGCGGTGGTGTCGCGCCAGTGCACGCGGTAGCCGGCGGCGCCCGGTACCTTGCGCCAGTCCAGCGTGGTGTCGGTGGCCAGCGCGCCGTGGATGTCCACGCCGCCGGGCGGCGCCGGTGCGCGGCTCAGCGCGGCCATGGTGATCGCGTTGAGCGCGGTGACGCGGGCGAGATAGCGGAAGTCGATGCCTTCGATGGTGTCGCCGTAGCGCACGCCGTCCTGCGTGCGCAGGTCCTGGTGCTGGTGCGTGTAGTCCTCGTGCGCCTCGGTGACGCGCACCGCGGGATAGCCGGCTTCGAGGAAGGGCACCTGGTCGCCGCCGCGGCCGTAGCGGTCGGTGCGGTAGACCATGCGCACGCGGAAGTCGGGCAGGTAGCGGTCGGCCAGCTGCGCCATGGTGCGCGCGAGGTTGCGCGAGGGCGAGTCCACCTCGCCGCCGTGGTAGCGCCGGTACGCCGCCTGCGCGGGCGTCTCGTTGCTCTTGGTCCCTTCGGAGAACACCCGTACCACGGTGTTGTCGATGACGCCGTTCTCGCCGCGGCTGTTGCCCACGATGTCGTTGTTGAGCTCGGCCTCCACGTGCCAGCCGTGCGCGACCGCGTAGTCGGCCAGCAGCTTGCCGCCGTACAGGCCCTGCTCCTCGCCGGACAGCGCGGCAAACACCAGGGTGGCGCGGTTGTCCTGCTTCGACAGCAGCCGCGCCGCCTCGATCAACGCGGCCACGCCGGAGGCGTCGTCGTTGGCGCCGGGCGCGTCGCTGCGGGCGTTCATCACGTCGCTGACGCGCGAATCCAGGTGCCCGGTGATCACGATCACGCGCTGCGGATCGGTGCTGCCGCGCTTGATCGCGACCACGTCCACCACCTCGGTGGGTTGCGGAATGCGTTTGCCGGTGAACGTCTGCGCGGGCGTGACCACGTCGAGGCAACCGCCGCAGTCGCGCGAGATCGTCGCGAAGCGCGCCTGCACCCAGCGCCGCGCGGCGCCGATGCCGCGCGTGGCGGATTTCGTGTCCGAGAGCGTGTGGCGCGTGCCGAAGCCCACCAGGGCGGTGATGGTGGCGCGCAGCTCGGCCTCGCTGGGCGCCGTGCCCAGCGCCAGCAATCCGGGATGCTCCCGCGGCACGGCGGGCAACTCGGCGGCGTGGGCGGACAAGCTGGCGCACAGGGCGACCCAGCACCACGCGGACAGGATTCGGCGCATCGCGACAGCTCCCCGGCAACGATTCGGTTCGAAGGATCCGCGGCCGGTGTGTTGCAGCAAGCCCGCCCCGGAATACGCGGTACGGCCGGTTGATCGATTCGATCGCGGCCACGGTATCGCAATTTCATGCCCGACGCCGACCCTTGCAACTTGGGCAATGGATGCGAGGCCGTGCCGATTGGAACGAGATAATCGAAAATAATTGCTGCAACGTCATTTGATGCGAATCGAGGCGATCCGTCTGGAGAATTCGTTTCTTGTTGCGATGTCGATTCATGCGCCTCGGTGCGGGGATGGCCGGGAAGCCGCGTAATTGCGTGCTTTGCGGGCGTGCATGCGATCGCCGGGATTCGTCGAAAATCGAACGTAATTGCGTTTCAAATGCATTGTTTCATGCGCCGCTGCTCAACATGAAGCGCGTGTAAATGATTAGTGTGTCGCCGGTTTGGATTTGCGCTTTCTGATATTGACGAGTGCAAATTCGATTGCTTAGTTTCGGATGATTCGCCATGGGGAGCATCGGCGAATGGTTCCGGATGGCACCTGCGGGGGCGGGTCCTGTCAAGCGAAGCCCAAGGCCGACCGAGAGAGGGAATTTCTCAGGGGGACGGCTGCTGCAGCGGGCGCTCGGGAATCGTCTGGCAAGCAGAAAACGGCGTCGCACGCGGGTGCGACATGTCATTGCCACGGGGTCACGCGACCGCGTCAGGTCCGTTCGCCCCGAAAAAAACTGGGGAGTCATCCATGCATCACGTTCGTTTGAAAGCACTGGCCGCCGCCATCGCCATGGCCGCGGCCTCTTCGGTGTGCGCCGGTACGGCCCACACCACCAGCACTGCACAGTTCGCCACGGTGCGGCACGCCACCAAGTTGCACACCGGCGACCGCGTCGTCGGCGCGCTGGAAGTCGCGCAATCGATGCACGTCGCGGTATCGCTGAATCTGCGCAACAAGGCGCAGCTGGATGCGTTCATCGCCAACCCGCACCATCCCAACCTCACGTCCGCGCAGTTCAACGCGCTGTACGCGCCGACCCAGGCGCAGGCGCAGCAGGTGGCCGACTTCCTGAGGAAGTCCGGCTTCGGCAACGTCACCATCGAGCCGAACCGCCAGCTGGTGACCGCCAGCGGCCGCGCCGACACGGCGGCCTCCGCGTTCCGCACCTCGCTGGTGCGCGTGCACACGCATGACGGGCGCAATGCCTATGCCACCGCCAGCGACGTGAAGATCCCGGTTGCGTTGCAAGGCATCGTGAACGAGGTGCTGGGCCTGCAGACCGTGCACACCTTCCATGTGCTGAACCCGGTCCACGTCAATGCGACCGGCGGCACCGCCGGCGCGCACAACCCGGCCGACTTCGCCGCGATCTACAACGCGGGCAGCACGGCGACCGGCGCGACGATTCCGGTGGGCATCATCGCCGAAGGCAGCATGACGAACGTGCAGAGCGACTTCAGCTCGTTCCTCAGCCAGAACCCGGGCCTCGGCAGCATCCCGATGAACGTGGTGACGGTGGACGGCGGCAGCAGCGACACCAGCGGCGACGGCGAGTGGGATCTGGACAGCCAGGACATCGCCGGCATCTCCGGTGGCGTGAAGTCGCTCACCCTGTACACCACCTCCAGCCTCAACACGCAGCCGCTGGTGGATGATTTCAACAAGGCGGTCACCGACAACACGGTGCGCATCATCAACGTCTCGATCGGCGGTTGCGAAACCGGCTCGGAGACGAACGGCGCGGCCACCGGCGACAACATCTTCGAGCAGGCCGATGCGCAGGGCCAGACCTTCTCGATCTCCTCCGGCGACAGCGGCGCGGACGAGTGCGGCACCGGCGGCATCGTGCCGAGCTGGCCGGCCGATTCGCAGTACGTGGTGGCGGTGGGCGGCACCGAGCTGTACACCTCGGGCACCACCTGGACCAACGAGACGGTGTGGAACAACCTGAGCTCCAACGAAGGCGCGACCGGCGGCAGCCCCAGCACCTTCGAGGCGCAGCCGAGCTGGCAGAAGGGCGTGGGCCAGAACGCCGGCAGTTCCTATCGAGGCCTGCCCGACGTGGCCTTCGACGCCAGCCCGGTCAGCGGCGCCAACGTGATCGTGGACGGCGCCAGCCAGCAGATCGGCGGCACCAGCCTGGCCTCGCCGCTGTTCGTGGGCGTGTGGGCGCGCGTGCTGGCGGCCAAGCCCTCGCTGGGCTTCGCCGCGCCGCTGATCTACGCGGACGCCGCGTCGCATTACTCGACCGATTTCCACGACGTCACCTCGGGCAACAACAGCGGCGAGACTGCCGCGGTCGGCTGGGACTACTGCACTGGCTTCGGTTCGATCAACATCGCGAACTTCGTGGCCAACGTCGCCGGCAGCAGCACCGTGACGGTGCCCACCGCCAGCAACGGCGCGGTGAGCACCAACCAGAACACCGCGGTGTCCGGCACGCTGTCGGCCTCGGCCGGCGGCGCCAGCATGACGTTCGCGGTGGTGGCCCAGCCCACCCATGGCACGGTGACGATCACCAATGCCGCCACCGGCGCGTTCACCTACACGCCGGCCACGGGTTACAGCGGCAGCGACTCGTTCACCTTCGACGCCAAGGACAGTGCGGGCACTTCGAACGTGGCCACCGAGAGCATCACCGTGAACGCGGCAAGCGGCGGCACGCCGGTGGCCAACTTCACCGACACGACGAGCGGCCTGACGGCGAGCTTCACCAACACCTCGACCGACACCGGCGGCACCATCAGCAGCTACGCCTGGACGTTCGGCGACGGCGGCACTTCCACCAGCGCCAGCCCGAGCCACACCTACACCGCGGCGGGTACCTACACCGTCTCGCTGAAGGTGACCGACAACACCGGTGCGACCAGCACCAAGAGCGGTTCGGTGACGGTGACCGCCCCCAGCGGCGGCACGTTCAGCAACAACACCAGGAAGGCCATCAACGACAACGCCACCATCACCAGCAACATCAGCGTGACCGGTGAGCCCGGTGCGGCGCCGGCGACGCTGCAGGTGCACGTGAACATCACGCACAACTGGTCGGGCGATCTGGAGATCGACCTGGTCGCGCCGAACGGCGCCTACGCGGTGCTGCAGTCGCCGGACTACAACGACGACGGCAACATCAACACCACGTACACGGTGAACGCTTCCTCGGTGCAGGGCAACGGCACCTGGAAGCTGCGCGTGATCGACAACGACCCGTGGTACAGCGGCGACTACGGCACGCTCAACAGCTGGAGCCTGACGTTCTGATGCATGGCGGCGCGCAGCGATGCGCGCCGCTTCTTTCCCGGGCTGAAAGCCCGCCGGGCATGCGGCGCAGGGAACTCAGAAAAGCAGTTGTCGTACCCGCGAAAGCGGGCGTGACGTCCAGGCCTTTGCCTGTGCCGTCCCTGGAAAAAACCGAATGCATGTGCGGGGGCGCATGTTTGCAAACACCTGTTTCCTGATTGGGGAGATCACATGAAAAGCATCGTGTTGAAGACACTCGCGGCATCCGTGTTGCTGGGCCTGATGGCCGGCCCGGCGTTCGCCCAGACCGACGCGGCCACGAACCCGCAGGGCAATCCCTACTCGCCCGCCCACGGGCACAGCTACCGCCACGGCGTGATTCCCACCCGGGCGGTGCACGAGAAGATGAAGCATTACAAGGAAACGCACACGCCCGCCGTGATGACGGCGGCGACCGGCGCCAACACGCTCAGCTACGCCGGCGGCATCGACGGCGTCGGCGTGATGGACGGCCACGTGAAGGTGTACATCGTGTACTACGGCAACCAGTGGGGCTCGCAGAGCACGAACGCGAATGGCGACGACGTGTTCTCCGGCGACTCCTACGGCGCGGCGGCCCAGGCCGAGGAGATGTTCAAGGGCATCGGCACCGGCGGCGAACTGTGGTCGGCCGACCTGACCCAGTGGTGCGACGGCCCGAACGTGGCCAGCGGCGCCACCAGCTGCCCGTCGAACGCGAGCTTCGTGCCGTATCAGACCGGTGGCGTGTACGCCGGCTCCTGGTACGACAACTCCGCGGCGGCACCCAGCGCGCCGACCGCGACCGATCTGGCGAACGAGGCGATCGCGGCAGCAGCGCACTTCGGCAATACCGCGGCCGGTTCGAACCGCTACACCTACTACATCATCATGTCGCCGCACGGCACCGACCCGGACAACTACCAGAGTCCGACCCAGGGCTACTGCGCGTGGCACAACTACACGACCTCGTCGTACGGCGACATCGCCTACAGCAACCAGCCGTACAACATGGAACAGGGCTCGGGCTGCGGCGTGGATTTCGTCAATGCGAGCCCGGGCGGTGACCTGGACGGCTGGACGATGACGCTGGGCCACGAGTGGCACGAGATGATGTCGGACACCTATCCGGCGGGCGGCTGGACGAACCAGGTCAGCGGTTCGGCCGACAACGGCATGGAGAACTCCGACGAGTGCGCGTGGATCGCGGCGGGCCAGCCCGGTGGCGCGGCGAACGTGAGCATGGGCACCGGCACGTTCACCGAGCAGGCCAGTTGGTCGAACGACACCAACGCCTGCGCGATCACGCATCCGATCGTGGGCGGCAGTGGCGGCGGCAGCACGCCGGTGGCGAACTTCACCGACACGGCGAACGGCCTCACCGTGAACTTCACCGACAGCTCCACCGACACGGGCGGCACGATCAGCTCGTACTCGTGGAACTTCGGTGACGGCAGCGCGGCGGCGACCACGGCCAACCCCAGCCACACCTATGCGGCGGCCGGCAGCTACAACGTCACCGAGACGGTGACCGACAGCACCGGCGCGAGCAACAGCAAGACCGCGTCGGTGACCGTGTCCGCTGCGGGCGGTGGCGGCGGCACCTTCAGCAGCACCGACACGCCGGTGACGATAGCCGACAACGCCACGATCCAGGACGGCATCGCCGTGAGCGGCCAGTCGGGGAATGCCCCGTCCACGTTGAAGGTGAACGTGAACATCACGCACAACTGGTCGGGCGACCTGGAACTCGACCTGATCGCGCCGGACGGCACCTCGTACACGCTGCAGTCGCCGGACTACAACAACGACGGCAACATCAACACCACTTACACGGTGAATGCCTCGGCGGATCAGGCGAACGGCACCTGGCAGCTGCAGGTGATCGACAACGATCCGTACTACAGCGGCGATGCGGGCACGCTCAACGGCTGGAGCCTGCAGTTCTGACCGAGGGCGCGGTGCGCAGGGAGGCGCGCCGCCGATATTCGAACCAGGCCCGGCCGGTGACGGCCGGGCTTTTTTCTCCGTACTCGTCCCGCATGCGACCATGCACGGATGACGACGAACGACACACCGCGCCTGGCCATCATCGGCGGCGGCCCGGCCGGCCTGATGGCGGCGGAGGCCGCGTGCGCCGCCGGCGTTGCGGTCGACCTGTACGACGCGATGGGCTCGGTGGGCAGGAAATTCCTGCTCGCCGGCAAGGGCGGCCTCAACCTCACCCACGGCGAGCCGTTCGCGCGCTTCGTCGAGCGCTACGGCGAACGCCGCGGCGAGATCGCGCGCTGGCTGCGCGCGTTCGATGCCGAGGCCTTGCGCGCCTGGGCGCGCGGGCTGGGCGTGGAGACCTTCGTCGGCAGCTCGGGCCGGGTGTTCCCCGCCGACATGAAGGCGGCGCCGCTGCTGCGTCGCTGGCTGCACCGGCTGCGCACCGACGGCGTGGCCTTCCACATGCACCATCGCTGGCTGGGCTGGCAGGACGACGGCGCGTTGCGCTTCGCCACGCTGGACGGCGAGCGCCTCGTTGCGGCCGACGCCGTGGTGTTGGCGCTGGGTGGCGCCAGTTGGCCGAAGCTCGGTTCCGATGGCGCGTGGCTGGCGCCGTTGCGCGCCGCCGGCATCGACATCGCCCCCTTGCAGAGCGCGAACTGCGGTTTCGAGATTGCCTGGAGCGAGCACCTGCGCACGCGTTTCGCCGGCGCGCCGCTCAAGGCGGTGACGGCGCACTGGACCGATCGCCACGGCGCCGCGCAGGCGCGGCAGGGCGAATGCGTGCTCAGCGAATACGGCATCGAGGGCAGCCTGGTCTACGCGATCGGTGCGGGATTGCGCGAGCGGATAGCGCAGGATGGCGAAGCGCTGCTGCGGCTCGATCTGGCGCCGGGCCTGCCGCAGGGCGCGCTCGCCGAGCGACTCGCCGCTCCGCGCGGCAAGCACAGCCTGGGCGACTGGCTGCGCCGCCGCGCGCATCTGGATGCCGCGAAGTGCGCGCTGGTGTTCGAGGGCGCGGACAAGGCCGCGCTGGCCGATCCGGCTGCGCTCGCGGCGCGGATCAAGGCGCTGCCACTGCGGCTGCGCGCACCGCGCCCGCTGGCCGAGGCGATCAGCACGGCCGGCGGCGTGCGGCTGGAGGCGCTCGACGAGCAGCTGATGCTGCGCGCGCGGCCGGGCACGTTCTGCGCCGGCGAGATGCTGGACTGGGAGGCGCCCACCGGCGGCTACCTGCTTACCGCCTGCTTCGCGAGCGGTCTGCTCGTCGGGCGCGGCGCGGCGCAATGGCTGCAGCGCCAGGCTGGCATTTGAGCTGTTTGAGTCGAATCGCTCCCGCGCTTTCCCCCTTTTGCATCCGGGGAGGGTCGAGGTGAGGCGCGGGGGGGCGCGATGGATGTTTCTGCTTGCCGCGGGGCTTTGGCCGGGCCGTCTTGTCGCTCTCGATCAACGATCAGCGCTGGATCAAGCGCGCCAGCCGCAGCTCCAGCCACCGGCTGACATCTCCCCATTCGCGGTCGAGTATGGAATAGCACACGGTGTCGCGCAGGCTGCCGTCGGGCCGGCGCCGGTCGGCGCGCAGCACGCCGTCACGGTGCGCACCGAGGCGCTCGATCGCGCGCTGCGAATCGAGGTTGCGGTGGTCGGTGTGCAGCAGCACCGCCACGCAGCCCAGCGTGTCGAACGCATGCGCCAGCAGCAAGCGCTTGCAGGCGGTGTTGAGGTGGCTCTTCTGCCAGCGCCTGGCGTACCAGGTGTAGCCGATCGCCAGCCGCGGCAGTTCGGGCGTGAGGTCGTAGTAGCGGGTGCTGCCCACGATCTCGCCGCTGCCCGGTTCGCGCACCACGAACGGCAGCATCGTGCCGTCGCGCTGGCCTTCCAGCGCCTTCTCCACGTAGGCCGCGACCTGGCCGGGGGCAGGGACGCTGGTGAACCACAGCTTCCACAGCTCGCCATCGGCGGCGGCGGCCTCCAGCGCGGGAACGTGATCGAGGCTCAGCGGTTCCAGCGCGACATGCGCGTCGCGCAGCAGGACAGGGTCGGTGAAGGGCATAGCTGGGCGCGTCAGGCGTCGAGGTCGGGGATCAGTTTGCTTTCCAGCCGCGCGATGTGGTCCTTCAGCAGCAGCTTGCGTTTCTTCAGGCGGGTGAGCTGCAGTTCGTCGCGGCCGATCGCGCTCGCCAACTGGTTGATCGCGCTGTCGAGGTCGCGATGCTCCAGCCGCAATTCGGCGAGCAGCTGGGCGGTTTCGGCGTGATCCTGTACCTGCATGGCGGTGTGCGGCGCTGCGGACGGTATTCCTAGTGTAACGCCGCCGGAAGCAGGCGGAGCAGGGCAGGTACAATGGGCGTCCCGTCGCCCCCAAGTTCGCCATGTCCGCGCTGCCCGAAATCGTTTCCACGCCCGCCGCCGAGGTCGAGCGCCTCGCCACGCGGCTGCGCCACCAGGTCGGCAAGGCGATCACGGATTTCCGCATGATCGAGGACGGCGACAAGGTGATGGTGTGCCTGTCCGGCGGCAAGGATTCCTACACCCTGCTGGACATCCTGGTGCAGCTGCAGGCGAAGGCGCCGGTACGCTTCGAGCTGATCGCGGTGAACCTGGACCAGAAGCAGCCGGACTTCCCGGAACACGTGCTGCCGGAGTACCTGACGTCGCGCGGCGTGCCGTTCCACATCATCGAGCAGGACACCTACAGCACGGTCACCCGGGTGATCCCGGAGGGCAAGACCATGTGCAGCCTGTGCTCGCGGCTGCGCCGCGGCGCGCTGTACACCTGGGCGGCGGCGAACGGCATCACCAAGATCGCGCTGGGCCACCACCGCGACGACATCCTCGCCACCTTCTTCCTCAACCTGTTCCACCAGGCCAGCCTGAAGGCGATGCCGCCCAAACTGCGCTCGGACGACGGCCGCCACGTGGTGATCCGCCCGCTGGCCTACTGCCGCGAGGGCGAGATCGCCGAATACGCGGCGCGGCGCGAGTTCCCCATCATCCCCTGCAACCTGTGCGGCTCGCAGGAGAACCTGCAGCGCAAGCAGGTACGGCGCATGCTGGACGAGTGGGAGCGCGAATATCCCGGCCGCAGCGAGACGATGTTCCGCGCGCTGGGCAACGTGGCGCCGTCGCAGCTGGCCGACCGCGGGCTGTTCGATTTCGCGGGGCTTGGCGCGGGCGAACGGGCGGCCGGCGGCGAAATCTGAGATCATCGGGTGTCCGTCCGATTGGACGTCCATACTTCCATACGCAGAAAAGCGAGAAATCACGTGTCCATCTTTGCTTCCGTTGAAATGGCCCCGGGCGATCCCATCCTCGGCCTCACCGAAACCTACCTCGCCGATCCGCGCAAGGAGAAGGTGAACCTGGGCGTGGGCATCTACGTGGACGAGCAGGGCAAGGTGCCGGTGCTGGACGCGGTGCGCCAGGTGGAACAGGCGCTGGCGCGCGACAACCTGCCGCGCAGCTACCTGCCGATCGACGGTCTGCCAGCGTACAACCGCGCCACGCAGAAGCTGTTGTTCGGCGAAGGTGCGCCGATTCTGGAAGCGGGCCGCGTGGCCACCGCGCAGACCATCGGCGGCAGCGGCGCGCTGCGTGTGGGCGCGGATCTGCTGAAGCAGGTGCTGGGCGCGAACGCGAAGCTGGCGATCAGCAACCCCAGCTGGGGCAACCACCACGTGGTGTTCCGCACCGCCGGCTTCCAGCTGATCGACTACCGCTATTACGACGATGCCAGCCACGGCCTCGATTTCGCCGGCATGCTGGAAGACCTCGGCAAGCTGGAACCCGGCACCGTGGTGCTGCTGCACGCCTGCTGCCACAACCCCACCGGCGTGGACCTGGACGCCGCGCAATGGGCGCAGGTGGTGGCGCTCTTGAAGGATCGCGGCCTGCTGCCCTTCGTCGACATGGCCTACCAGGGCTTCGACAAGAACGCGACCGCGGACGCCACCGCGGTGCGCCTGCTGGCCGACTCGGGCATCCCCGCCTTCGTGGTGGCGAATTCCTACTCCAAGTCGTTCTCGCTGTACGGCGAGCGCGTGGGCGCGTTGAGCTTCGTGGGTACCGACCGCGACGAGGCCGCGCGCCTCTTGTCGCGCATCAAGACCACCGTGCGTGCCAATTACTCCAGCCCCGCCACGCACGGCGGCAAGCTGGTGGCGGGCGTGCTGGAAAGCGCCGAACTGCACGCGTTGTGGGAGCAGGAACTGGGCGCGATGCGCAGCCGCATCCACACGATGCGCGCGGCCTTCGTGGACAAGCTCGCCGCGCTGGGCGCGCCGGACTTCGGCTTCATCAACAAGCAGGCCGGCATGTTCTCCTACTCGGGCCTGAGCAAGGCGCAAGTGGATCGCTTGCGCGAGGAGTTCGCGATCTACGCGCTCGGGAGCGGCCGCATTTGCGTGGCCGCGCTCAATACCGGCAATATCGACTATGTGACCAAGGCCGTCGCGGCCGTGTGCCGCTGATCCTTGGCAAATACGGCGAGGCTTGGACAATCCGTGGCGTCATGCCCGCGAATGCGGGCATCCATGTTGATCTTCGCCGAGCAGCAAAATGGATTCCCGCTTGCGCGGGAATGACGTTGCCACCGAGTCTGGCATGTGGCCGCCGCAAGGCGGCCTTCGCATCTGCATGGATACCCAATGTTCTTCCGCAACCTCACCCTGTTCCGTTTTTCTCCCGCCGTTGCCGACGACCTGAAACGTCTGGACGAAGCGCTGGGCGAGCACCGTCTGCGCCCCTGCGGTCCGCTGGAAATGTTCACCAAGGGCTTCGTGCCGCCGGTCGGCCGCGGCGACGACGCGCCGCTCACCCACGTGGTGAAGCACTGCACCATGGTCACCGTGGGCGGCGAGGACAAGCTGCTGCCCGCCGCGGTGGTCAACGACGAGCTGCAGCGCAAGGTACAAAAGATTGCCGAAGAAGAAGGCCGCAAGGTCGGCGGGCGCGAGCGCAAGCGCATCAAGGAGGATCTGCTCACCGAGCTGCTGCCGCGCGCCTTCGTGCGCACGTCGCGGATGTCCGCCTACGTGGACACGAAGCAGGGCTGGCTGGTGCTCGACACCTCCAGCCGAAAGTCGGCCGAGAACGCGCTAACGCAAATTCGCGAGGCGCTGGGCAGCTTCCCCGCGGTACCGCTGGCGCCGGAGGAAGGCCCGCGCGTGCTGATGACCGACTGGCTCGCCAACGGCACGCTGCCCGCCGGCCTCGCGTTCGGCGACGAAGTGGAACTGCGCGACCCCGCCACCGCCACCGGCGCGATCGCCAAGTGTCGTCGTCAGGATCTCGATGCGGAAGAAGTGAAGGAGCATCTGCGCAACGGCAAGCAGGTGTTCCAGCTCGGCCTGGTGTTCGACGACCGCATGAGCTTCGTGCTGGGCGAGGACCTGATCGTGCGCAAGCTGAAGTTCCTCGACGTGGTGCTGGACGAGATGGGCGACGGCCATGAGGACGCCCAGGCCGAGGCCGATGCCAGCTTCGCCCTGCTCACCCTGGAACTGGAGCGCCTGTTGGCCAAACTGGAGGAATGGTTCGGCTTGCCGCGTCCCAGCGAAGGTTGAGATTGGCGTCAGAACGGGCTTTCCGCAAGCCGTGACCGCCGACCCTTGCGCCGGGACGCGGTTCTCCCCACATACTGTCCCTCCGGGCACGCCGACCCACGGCGGCGCCCGGACGTACAGGCAGCAGGCACATGGCGCAGCATCTCGAAGGCGACTGGCTGGAACTGGCGACCGCAGGCGGCAACACCATCCGCGTGCTCAAGGCCGCCCACCCGCGTGCGCGGCGCTTGCGCCTCACCGTGACGCCCAAGGGCGCGCGCGTGACCTACCCGGACGGCACCCATCCCGCCCAGGTCAGCGCCTTCCTGCGCCACCACGCCGATTGGCTGGAGCAGAAGCTCGACGAGCTGAACCTGATCGTCAAGCCGCTGCCGCCGCTGCGCGTGGGCCATGCCACCACGTTGCCGCTGCGCGGCGAGCTGGCCACGCTGGACTGGGCCGACGGCGCCTATCCGAAGATCGAGACGCAGGCCGAAGGCCTCACCCTGGTGATCCCGCGCCCGCACACCCGCGCCCTGCCGGTGGCACGCGGCCTGCTGGCCTCGCATTTCGAATCGCTGATCCGCCGCGACGTGTCGCGCTGGCTCGCGTTCTACGTGCCGCAGCTCGGCCTCGCGCCCACCGCGCTGAAGGTGCGGCCGATGAAGAGCCTGTGGGGCAGCCTGGACACCCGCGACCGCATCAACCTCGACCTCGCGCTGGCACTCGCGCCGCCCGCCGCGCTGCGCTACGTGCTGGTGCACGAACTCTGCCACCTCCGCGTGCGCAGCCACGCCCCGCGCTTCTGGGCGCAGGTGGAAGGCTTGCTGCCCGACTGGCGCGAGCAGCGCGACTGGCTGCGCGGCAATGGCGCCACGCTGAAGGCCGAGCTGGATCGGCTGGTGGCGGACGTGGCGGATTGAAGTGGCCGTCAGGGCGACGGGGGCTTTCACCGCTGTTACACCGCGTTTCTGCTGGTGGCGTTTCAATCAACCCTATGGACTGGGGATGTCCGCTTTGGGTGAAAGCAGACATTTGGAACAAATCTTAAAGCCTCATCCCGAGCCAAATTACTGACTCAGTTGCCACAGCTACAACTGGGCGCAACGTTCGGTACCAGATGTTCGCACTTGGAACGTGTGCGGCAGATCGATCGTGATGCTCACGCTCCTCCGATACGATGGAAGAAATCGCGGAAGCTGCTTCATCGTCAACGCCGCGCAGACACGCTAATTGGTCCTCCAAGTGCCTCAGGACCACACTCTCCACTGCAACCGTTGTTGCTGCGATTGCCGAGCGTCCTAGTAGTCCGGTGACCAAGCCAAGCAAGAATCCACCAGCCCCGCAAAGTGCATAGCTTCTGCAGCGCCGCTGCGCCCTTCGCTCAAGCTCAAGACCGAAAATGGTGCGGTGGCGACGCTCATGTGATCTGAATTCCCTGAGCTCCGGAACAAGGTCGCGTGCCCGCAAGTGGGCCATCCAGATCTGGCCTGTATAGATGGAAATCGCGCCAAATTCACCCGCATGGTCCACCTTCATGATTCGACTTCCCAGATTCATCCGTGTCCGTGCTCCTCTATTTCCTCTCAGGCCAGTGATATCCGCTACGGGTCGAAACGAGTATACGAGTCGCCTGACAACCGTCACTCGATCATGGCGCAGCACCAGCGCATGCTGAGGGCATCGCTCCCGCGGAAGTCGCCGCCATGTCCTTTCCCTTCGGCATCACCGTCTCCCTGATCTGGGCGGCCTGGCTGCTGTACTGGTTCGTCAGCGCGTTCGGCACCAAGCGGGCGGCGCGGGTGGACAGCCTGGGCACGATTCTGGTGTACCGGGTGCCGCTGCTGCTGGGTTTCGCCCTGCTGTTCACGGATCGCCCGTGGGCGGGACTGGAATGGTTGTGGCGGTGCTTCCTTCCCGACTCGGTGGGTTGGGCCTGGTTGGGTCTGCTTCTGCTGTTGCTCGGCGTGGGCTTCGCTTGCTGGGCGCGCGTGGCGCTGGGGCGCAACTGGAGCGGCACGGTGCAACTGAAGCAGGATCACGAGCTGGTCGTGGTCGGCCCGTACCGCTGGGTACGCCATCCGATCTACACCGGCATCCTGCTGGGCCTGTTCGGCACGGCGCTGGTGATCGGCGAGTGGCGCGGCCCGCTGGCGCTGGCGCTGGTCGCCGCCGCGTTCTGGTTCAAGCTGCGCCACGAAGAGGCCTGGATGCGCGAGCGTTTCGGCGCCGCCTACGTGGACTACATGCGGCATACCAAGGCGCTGATTCCCGGCATCGTGTGACATCGCGGCCAAGGCGAATGGACGTCCATCCGTACTTGTGCGGGCAAAGGCGTGCGGCGCATGCTCGGCCGGTTCTTCCCTGGCCGTCGGAGCGATGCCGGACATGAAGCATTACTGCTGTCGGTTGCTGGCGCCGCGCTCCACGTTTCCCGGCGACATGACGCCGGCCGAGGCGGCGGCGATGCACGAGCACGTGGGCTATTGGCGCGAGCGCATGCGCGAGGGCAAGGTGGTGGTGTTCGGGCCGGTACTCGACCCGGCGGGCCCGTGGGGTCTGGCCGTGTTGCAACTGCCGGACGACGGGGAGCCCGCTGCACTGATCGACCACGATCCGGTGATCCGCGCCGGCATCGGCTTCCGCTTCGAGATCCACCCGATGCAGGCCGTGTTGCCGGAGCCGTCGCGCGGCTAGCGGCGTCCGCTGTCGAAACGGCCGGCGCTGGCGCGCCTAGGCCGTGGGCGACAGCGCCGCGACGAAGCGGATGCGGCCCGCGAGCGCGCGATCGGCCTGTGCGAAGACCCGGCGATGCGCACATTCTTGCGGCAGCAAGGGCGCCGTCCGCACTGAGTTCCGGTACGGAAGCCAACGCCGGCGCGCCCCGATTGAACCAAAACGGCCGAAACGGGCAATGAACACATGTAGGGATCGGGCGATCCCGGGGATCGGTATTGCCATCCCGCCGGTCCGGTGACGGCGGAATGGGCAAGCACGGCAAGGACGGGAGACCGCGTTAGCGGCAGGTTTGCGCTCGCCCTCGTACAGGCCTCCTGCTCGTGCGTCGCGCGCTGGCGCGCGACGTCGTGGCCTCGTCTCGCCACGCAACCCGAACGGAGGAAGCCTCCATGTCACGCATTCCGATTTCCGCGCCGATCCTGCGCCGTCTCGCCACCGCCCTCGTCGTGGCCGGCGTTGCCACCATCAGCTTGCAGGCGAAGCCGGCGTTCGCCCGCGGTGGCGACAGCGGCCACATCCTCGTCGCCGACCAGTTCAACAACCGCGTCGTCGAGATCAACCGCCGGACGCACCAGGTGGTGTGGCAGTTCGGCAACGGCTCCGATTTGCCGGGTCCGCACAGCATCGTGGGCACCAACGACGCCGAGCGCTTCGGTACGCTCACCCTGATTTCCGGCACCGGCACGCCGCCGGGGTTGCCCGGCTGCAGCGACACGGTGAACGGCTGTCCCGACAATCGCGTGATCGTGGTTGATCCGCACGGCGACATCGTCTGGCAATACGGCCAGGCCGGCGTGGCGGGCGCCGGTCCGGACCAGCTCAACACGCCGGTGCAGGCGTTGTTCCTGGTCAGCTTCCCGGGCCACTACGGACCGCACGTGCTGATCGCCGACCAGGCCAACCAGCGCATCATCCTGGTCAACCTGCGCAAGCAGGTCGTGTGGCAATACGGCACGACGGGGATCAGCGGCAGCGGGCTGAACCAGCTCAACAACCCGAACAGCGCCGAGCTGCTGGCCAACGGCCACGTCCTGATCGCCGACGAGAACAACAACCGCGTGATCGAGGTCACCCGGGCCGGTGCGCTGGTGAAACAGTTCACCGCGCAGGGCACGGTGAGCGGCGCGGCGTTCGCCAGCCGGCTGCCGAACGGCGACACGCTGATCACCGATTCCAACAACAACCGTATCGTGGAGGTGGATGCGAGCGACCACCCGGTGTGGCAGTACTTCACCAACACCGAGGCGGGCAGCAATCCCACGCCCTTGCCCACGCGCGCGGTGCGCCTGCGCAACGGCGACACCCTGATCAGCGACCAGTTCAACGACCGCGTGATCGAAGTGAACATGCTGGGCAAGACCGTGTTCACGCAGGGCGCGCTGAACCTGCCCGGCAGCGGCTACGACCAGCTCAACGGACCGTACGACGCCAAGCAGATCGGCGACTTCACCGGGCTGACGCCGCCGTTCGGGTACTGAGGCGCATGGACGAATTGGGAGCACCGGGCCCCGCCATGCGGCGAGGACAAGTTGCGGATGCTCCCGCTCCCGAAGCTTGAACCTGGCTTGCCGGATGTCGAGAAAGTGCTTTCCTGCACTTTCTCGACTCGCCGAGTCCGGCGCGGGGCCGGACTCGGCTCCGCCGAACGATCACGCCCGTGATCGTTCGGCGCGCGATCCATCCGTGGATCGCACTAGCAGGCTGCTTCGCAGCCTGCTAGTGCGACAGCGCGAACGCGGTGAGGATCTGCGCGGTTTCCTCGGGCTTCTCCAGCTCGGGCATGTGACCGCAGCCGTTGAGCGTGCTGGTGCTGATCGCGCTGGCGTGCGTCAGGCCGTTGCGCAGGCTGTCCAGCGCGGAGATGTCGATCACCTTGTCGTCCTTGCACCACAGGCCCAGCACCGGCATGGTGAGCTGGCCGAGCCGGTTCTGCACGGCGAGGTATTGCGAGGGTTCGCGCAGTTCGCCCAGCACCTTGGCGATGAAGGCGTGGTCTTTCACGTTGCGCGCCACCAGCACGTCGACGAAGCGCCCGGGGATGTCGGGACGCTGGTCGAACACCAGGTCGGCGGCATGCCAGAAACCCGCGCGATCGGAGAACACGAAGGGGTCCTTGCCGGCCAGCGTCTCGCGGGCGAACGCGTTCTCCTTGAACTTCAGCCCGAACGCGTCGACCAGCGCCAGCTCGCCCACGTGCTCGGGATGTTCGGCGGCGTAGACGCCGGCGATCGCACCGCCCATCGAGTGGCCCACCAGCAGGAAGCGGCCCAGGCCCAAGGTCTGCACGAAGGTCTGCAGGCGCGCGGCCTGGGCGTCGATGTTGTAGCTCGCATTCGCATCGCGCGAGGACTCGCCCCAGCCCGGCAGGTCGGGAATGACCAGGTGGAAGTGCGGCGTGAGTTGCTTGGCCACCTCCAGCCACACCTCCTTGCTGTCGGCGAAGCCGTGCAGCAGCACGATGGTGGGGCCTTCGCCGCCCTCGTAATACGACCAGCGCGTGTCGCCGGCCTGCACCGAATGCTTCTCCAGGTGCGCGGCCATCGCCTCGCGCGCGATGTTCGCGCGGAACAGCCACTGCGGCGCGAACAGGTAGCTGCCGCCCAGCAGCACGACCAGCGCCACCACCACGATGGCGAGGAATTTCAGGCGTCGAAACAGCATGCGCTGCCAGAGCGGGCGGGTGGAGGTGTTGGTGTTGGGCATGAGCGTCAGTGTTCGCGGAAATGGGTGGTCCTCCGCATGCGGAGGGAAGAGCAGGGTTTACCTATGCGCCCTTTTTGCCGAGGCAAAAAGGGCCTCCACCGCCTGCTGGGTCAGCGGGTGGTAGCCGCCCTTCGCCTTGGCGTAGACCTGCTCGGCATAGGCGAGGCCCTCCCGTGTCTTCGCGAACGCGCCGTACACCGGCAGGGTGAGGTAGAGCCGGCCGATGCGGGTCATGTGCTCGGCGGCGGCGGGCCACACGGCCTTGTCGCCGGCGGCGATGGCGTGCACGTACCAGCGCATGCCGATCTCGGCGTTGTGCGTGCCGGTGAGGTGCCAGGCGGCGTCGATGGCCTGCATGTCGGCGAGCTTGGGCGCGTCGGGCAGGCGGTCGAGGAAGTACATCCACTCCTGCGTGTTCCAGCCTTTGGCATCGAGCTTCGCGGCCGGCAGCGTGCCGGCGAGGAAGGCGGTGCGCTCCTTGTCGATGGCGTCGAACTGCGGCGAGTCGGGGATAGTCGCATCCTTCGGTATGCCGGTGCCGTAGACCCAGTCCTGTACCTCGGCCCAGCTCATCTTGCCCGGGTATTTGTCGATCAGGTTGGGCTTGAGGTCGGCCAGCATTTGTTCGGTGATGATGCTGTGCCAGGCGTGGCGGTCGAAGTAGCCCTTGAGCCAGGCGTCGAAGTCCTGGCGGCCGAACTTCTGCTCCAGTGTGCGCAGGAACCACGAGCCCTTGCTGTAGGCCACGTCGGAGAGCGAGTCGTCGCCGCCGAGGCCCTTGGGGTCGGGCGCGAGCTTCTGCGCGTTCGCGGGCATCGCGCCGATGTCTTTCTGCAGTGCGCGGATCGCCAGCAGGTCTTCCTCGGTGGCCTGGCGCTGGCCGTACAGCGCCTCGGTGATGCGGCCCTGCACGTAGGTGGTGAAGCCTTCGTTCAACCAGATGTCACGCCAGGCAGCGGCGGTGACCAGGTTACCGCTCCACGAGTGCGCCAACTCGTGCGAGATCACGCTGACCAGGCTCTTGTCGACCACGATGATCGTCGGCGTGGCGAAGGTCATGTTCGGGTTTTCCATGCCGCCGTAAGGGAAGGATGGCGGCAGAACCAGCAGGTCGTAGCGGCCCCAGCGATACGGGCCGTACAGCGACTCGGCGGTGGCGATCATCTTCTCGGTGTCGGAGAACTCGCGCGCGGCGCCGTCCACCACCGAAGGCTCGGCATACACCGCCGAGCGCGGGCCGGTTTCCTTCACCGCGATGTCGCCGGCGGCGATCGCCAGCAGATAGGAGGGAATCGGGTGCGGTTGGGAAAAATCGAACAATCCGTCAAGAGGATGCTTCGCGTCGTTCAGCGCGCTCATCACCACGCGGATGTCCTTCGGCGCGGTGACGTGGGCGTCGTAGGTGAAACGGATCGCCGGCGAATCCTGCAGCGGCACCCAGGAGCGCGCGTGGATGGATTCGGACTGCGAGAACATGAAGGGTGCTTTTTTGTCCGCCGTCTGCGCGGGCGGCAGCCACTGCAGGCCGGTGGCGCCGGGCGAGGTGACGTAGCGGATGCGCACCTGCGCCGGGTGCCTGGGTGCCTCGATGGTGAGCTTGCTGCCCAGCTCCTTGTCGGCCGGCGCCAGCGCGTACTTCAGCGCGAGGGTCTTGCCGTTCGCGTCCACCGCCTCGACCGAGGCGATCTTCAGCGCGCTGGTGTCCAGCACCAGGGCGGGCGCCTTGGGATTCTTCCAGTCCAGCCTCAGCGTGGCCACGCCGTCCAGCTGCTTGTGCGGGAAGTCGATCTTGAGATCGAGGTCCAGGTGGGTCACCACCACCTGATCGGGCTGGGCGTAGGAGTTGGGGTCGTTGGCGCGGGCGGCCAGCGGCAGCACGAGGGCGCCGAGGGCGAGGACGGGAAGCAGGCGCATGCAGCGGCTCCGGCAGGGAAACGGGAGCGCGGAGTATGCCACCGACGCGCCGGCGGCCGCCCGTGGCGGAAGGCCCGGACGGGCATCGGCACGGCCCGCCCGCGGCCGCCGGGACGGCTGTTTCTCGACGGCAAAAAGGTGCAAGCTTCCGGCATGGACGCCACCGCCTGTCGCGCCCCGGTGGCTTACGGTTTGCAGAGGGAAGCATGCTGGTCGACGCGGATCCGATGGGGTTCGGCTACTTCACCGCCGCGCTGATCGCCACCACCGGCATCGCGCTCGCTTCCGGCGTGCAGTTCGTGGTGATCGGCCTGTGGCGCCGGCGCGAAACCATCCATCTTTCCTACGCGATGCTGTGCCTCTGCCTCGCCGGCTTGGCGCTGGGCAACCTGCTGTTGCGCACCGCCGGCGGCCTGGCCGAGGCGACCACCGCGCTGCGCTGGATGATAGTGATGTCGACGCTGTCCTTCCTGCCGTTCGTGGTGTTCATCGGCGCCTATACCGGCACGGCGATCGCCTGGCGCGTGAAGCTGGTGCTGGGCGCGCTGGCGCTGCTGTTCCTCCGGCTCAACTGGGTGATGCCGTTCACCCTGTTCTACACGCAGCTGGTGGCGACACCGGGCGACGTGCTGCCCTGGGGCGAGCACTTGTATGGCGTCACCGGTGCGGTCTCGGTCTGGGGCTGGGCATTCCATCTGGCGAGCTACGCAATGTTCCTGTGGGCGCTGTGGCGCGCGTGGCGGCAGTACTGCCGTGGCGAGTCGATGCTGGCCTTGTTGCTGGGCATCTGCCTGCTCGTGCAGTTCGCGGCCTTGCTGTGGGGCGACATCGCGATCGACTGGCTCGGCGTGCGCTCGCCGTACCTGGATGCCTTCGCCTTCCTGCCCTTCGTGCTGCTGATGAGCCTGTCGCTGGCGGCGCAGCTGCGCCAGCGCTCGATGCAGCTGGAGCGCGCGCGGCAGGATCTGGAGGCCGAGGCGCATACGCGCCGCGAAGCCGAGTTGAGCCTGCGCCACATCGCCTACCACGACAGCCTGACCGGCCTGCCCAACCGCGCCCACTTGCTGGACCGCCTCGCCGAGTGGCATGCCGACGCGCTGGCGCGTGGGCAGCACGGTGCACTGCTGCTGATCGACCTGGACAACTTCAAGACCATCAACGACGGCCTGGGCCATCATGTCGGCGACCATCTGCTGCAGGCGATCGCCGACCGCCTGCTCGCGGTGGTGCCGACGGGAGCGGTGCTTGCGCGCCTCGGTGGCGACGAGTTCGTGCTGCTGCTGGAACGGTTGCAGGGCACGCCGGACGACATGCAGGCGCGGGCGCAGCAGGTCGCTACCGACATGCTCGCGCGCCTGGCGGAGCCGGTGAGCGTGGGCAGTCGCGTGCTGGCCGTGGGTGCCAGCGTCGGCGTGGCGATATTCCCCGCCGGCGAGCAGGACGTGGCCGATCTGCTGCGCCGGGCCGACATCGCGCTGTACCGGGCCAAGGCCGCCGGTCGCGGCACGGTGCGCCTGTTCCTGCCGCCGATGCAGCAGGAAGCCGATACGCGCCTGACGCTGGAACGCGGTCTGCGCGCGGCACTGGAGCAGGGCAGCATGGATGCGCAGTTCGCCCTGCATTTCCAGCCGCAGCTCAGCCCGCGGGGCGAATTGCTGGGCGCCGAAGCGCTGTTGCGCTGGCGCCATCCGCACCTGGGCGACCTGCCGCCGGCCGAGTTCATCCCGATGGCCGAGGAAACCGGACTGATCCACGCGCTCGGCAACTGGGTGGTCGGTGCGGCCTGCGCCAGCATCCGAGGATGGGACCGCGACGGCGTGCCGTTTCGCGGGCGCCTGGCGGTGAACGTGAGCGCGTGGCAACTGGTGCAGCCACGGCTCGCCGCGCTGTTCGAGGCGCAGGTGCGCGCGGCGGGCATCGAGCCCGCGCGGCTCACGCTGGAGCTGACCGAGAGCGCGCTGCTGCAGGATTTCGACAGCGCGCTGGCGACCATGCAGCAACTCGTCGCGGCCGGTTTCAAACTCGCGCTGGACGACTTCGGCGTGGGCTACTCCGCGCTGAGCTACCTGCAGCGGCTGCCGCTGGACATGCTCAAGATCGACCGCTCCTTCGTCAGTGAGTTGACGCCCGAGGTCACCAGGCCGCTGGCGGGTTTCATCATCGACGTGGCCCACCGGCTCGGCATCGTCGCGGTGGCCGAAGGCGTGGAAACCGTTTCCCAGCGCCAGACCCTGGAGCAGATGGGTTGCGACGGCCTGCAGGGCTACCTGATCTGCCGCCCGCTGGACGATGCCGGTTTCCGGCAGTGGCTGACCGACCGCCGGGAGGCGGTGGTGTCGTGACGCGCGGCGATCATCGCTATATTCGCCAGAGGTGAAGAGGGAAGGCGAACCATGGACGACGTGAAAATGGGTTGGACGAGAGCGAGGCAGTCCTGACTATGTGGCTGGCTGCTTCGTACGACAGTCTTTCTTGCTGCAGGCTCCTTCAAGCCCCGTCCCCCAATACATCGGCGTGAGGATGCATTATGTCCAAGCAATTCGCTGATGTTGTCGAGGCAAGGCTGCCCGAGCTGAAGCAGCTCGTTTTCAGCCGCCCGGTCCCCGAAGATGCGGTGGTGCGTGCCAAGGAGTTGATGGATCGTGCAATAGCCGATGCCCCTGATGACCCGTCGGGTATTTTTGCCAGGTACATGAGGGCGCGTGCCATGGAGGACGGGATCCTTTCCGTGGAAAGCATGGATTCCGTTCTCGAGGACTATCGGTATGTGATGAATCACGGCGCCGATCTCCGTAGCGAAGGCATGATCTCGTATGCCCGGCTGCTGTACTGGAGGAATGAACAAGCAAACGCTGCCGAGGCGCTTTCGTTATGCGCAGAGGCGGCCCGCTTGGACTCAAACCCACGGGCGATGATGCTTGCGGGTTATATCTCCGACCATGCGATGCACGACATGGAGCTGGCGGCCAGTTGGTACCTCCGGGCATTCCGGAGTGGGTTGCCCTGGGGGCTGCGGTTCTACGCCACGGTGCAATTCAAGCGAAGAAAATATCTTGTCGCGGCGGGCGCACATCTTGCGGCCACGCTGGCGAGCCCCTTCCTTGTCCTTCGTCACGGCAAGAGCGATCCCTTCCGGTTGTAATGCCAGCAGGGAACGCATCGCCACACTCCCTGATGATCGATCCTCGCGTTCAGCCGTAGCGATCCGCCAGCTTGTCAGTGGCTTGCACCAGCTGATCGACGATGGCCGGATCGGCCGCGCTGTGGCCGGCCAGCACGATGCGCAGCTCGGCTTCGGGCCAGGCCGCGTGCAGGTCGAGCGCGGTCTTCACCGGGCAGATGATGTCGTAGCGGCCGTGCACGATGGTGGCGGGGATGCGGCGGATCCTCGGTACGTCGCGCAGCAGTTGATCCGGTTCGAGGAACATGCCGTGGCGGAAGTAGTGCGCCTCGAGGCGCGCGAGGCTCACCGCCTTGTGCGGGTCGTCGAAATCGCCGCCGGCGTCCGGGTCGTGGACCAGGGTGGTGCTGCCGCCCTCATAGGCGCTCCAGGCACGTGCGGCGGCGAGGCGCAGCGCTTCGTCTTCGCCGTCGAGTCGCATCCAGTAGGCCTCGATCATCGCGCCGCGCTCGGCCTCCGGGATGAAGTCGCGGAAGCGCGCCCAGCGCTCGGGGAAGATGTACTGCGCGCCGCCGTCCGTTTCGTTGAACCAGCGCAGTTCCTCCGGCCGCGCGAGGAAGATGCCGCGCAGCACCAACCCAAGCACGCGCTCGGGATGCGCCTCGGCGTACGCCAGCGCCAGCGTGGAACCCCACGAACCGCCGAACACCACCCAGCGTTCGATGCCCAGTTCCTCGCGCAACGCCTCGATGTCGGCGACCAGATGCGCGGTGGTGTTGTCGACGAGGTCGGCGAACGGCGTGGACTGGCCCGCGCCGCGCTGGTCGAACAGCACCACATGCCAGCGTGCCGGATCGAAGAAGCGGCGGTGATACGGCGCGATGCCTGCCCCGGGGCCGCCGTGCAGGAACACCGCCGGCAGCGCGTCGGGCGTGCCGCATTCCTCCACGTGCAAGGTGTGGCGCGCGTCCACCGCGAGGCGGCGGGTGCGGAAGGGTTCGATGTCCGGGTAGAGCTCGCGCATGGTTGTTTCCGCTGGTGTGGCGTAGGTCGGGTTTCATCCCGACAGGACGGGTGCAGGGATGTCGGGCTGAAGCCCGACCTACGAATCCGGCCTGTGTCAGGCGCTGAACTGCAGCGTCTCGGTGAGATCCCCGGCTGGGTGGTCAGGCGTACCAAACAACCGAATCGCCGTGTTCCAGGCATTCCTCGTAGTTGTGTTGGAACACTCGCCATTGCTGCGAATTGACGCTCTCTGGCTGAAACGGTCCGGCACTCTTGATGCGTGCGTTGATCCAGCCATGTTTTGAAAGCAAACAGTGCGCAGCCTCGTAGTCCGGAGTTTCGATTGCCTGGGCGACAAACAGGATGCAGTCATGCTCGGAACCTACGGTTGGAGCCTCAGCGTACTCAACCTCCGAGTGCCCGGAAAACTCGGCCCGACAGAGAAACAGTATGACGCGCATCGGCATTTATGCGCTGAACTGCAACGTCTCGGTGAGATCCCCCGGCGCTGGCCCGCCCGCGTCGCGCATCGCCTGGTCGCGCAGCGCGATGCCGGGCAGCGGCTGCAGCCCGAAGCGGCGGTTGAGGAAGCGCTGGATCGAGCCGGTGTCGTAGACGGTGTGCTCGACGTGGCCGCGCTTCGCGTGCGGCGAGACCACCAGCGCGGGGATGCGCGTGCCGGGCCCCCAGCGGTCGCCCTTGGGCGGTGCCACGTGGTCCCACCAGCCGCCGTTCTCGTCCACGGTGATCACCACCAGGGTGTGCGGCCACAGCGGACTCCGCTGCAGCGCCTCCACGATCTGCACGATGTGCGCATCGCCCGCGGCCACGTCGGAATAGCCCGCATGCATGTTGAGGTCGCCTTGCGGTTTGTAGAACGCCACCGCGGGCAGGGTGCCGTGCTTGATGTCGGCGAAGAGGCGGTTGCTGGCCGCGCCGCTGCCGGTGCCGCCGTCGCGCAGGTGCCGCGCGCGCGCGGCGCTGCCGGGCGCGAAGGCCGCGAAATAGTTGAACGGCTGGTGGTGTTCCTGGAAGTTGGGGCCGTAGGGGAAGCTGTCGTGCGTGCCGCGCACGCCCTTGCCGTCCAGCGCCAATTGCCAGCCGCCCGCGTACCAGGCCCAATCCACGCCCGCGGCGCTCAGCCGGTCGCCGATGGTGGCGTACACCTGCGGCGGCAGCGTGCTGGGGTCGGCGGGATCGGCCAGCAGCGGGTTCCTCGGGTCCTTGGTGAAGGCCGGCGCGTAAGGCGGGCCCATCGTGTTCACCGCCCAGAAGTCGGGCGTGAGCGCCATGCGCGAGGCGAACTTCGGCCGGCCCTGCATCGCGCTGGCGGGCGAATCCTCGGCCAGCTTCGGACGGATGCCGGCGGGGTCGTCGCCGTCCAGTTCGGTGATCTGGAACTTCGCCGGTCCCTGGTCCGCGTGCGGGAAGAACGGCGGCTGCGCGGCGACCAGGTACTGGTGGTTGAGGAAGGAGCCACCGAAGGCACCCATGAAGAAGTTGTCGCACAGCGTGTACTGCTTCGCCAGCTGCCACAGCGCGAGCTTGTCGGCGCTGTCGCCGTAGCGGCCCATCACCAGCGCGCCGCTGTCGCCCCAGGCCACGAAGCCGTCGTTCCTGCCGCCGTTGATCTGCAACTGGTTGGTGTAGAAGCTGTGGATCAGGTCGCGGGTGACCAGCGCCTGCGGCAGCGGCTGGCCGTCGGGCGTGGCGAGCGCGAACGGTGCGTTGGCAAGGCCGCGGATCGCGTCCTCGGCGATCTGGTACTCGCGGCCGTCCAGCACCTGCTTGTGCGGCATCAGGCCGTGCCAGATCGGCGGCAGGGTGTCGAGCAGCTTGCCGTCGCGGTCGCGCTGGCGGTAGCGCTCCGGTGCCAGCGCGGACAGCGGCTGCGCGAGGCCGGGGAAATCCCCGAACAGGTTGTTGAAGCTGCGGTTCTCCGCGTAGATCACCAGCACGTGGCGGATGTGCTTGCGCAGCGCGGCATCCAATGCCCCGTCGGTGCCGCCGGCGATGTGCGCGGCCTGGCTGTTCGCGGCGGTCTTGCAGCCGCCCATGGCCAGCGCGGCACCGGCCAGCGCGATGCCGCCCAGCAGCCGGCGACGCGCGGGATCGTCGGGTGCGTCGCCGGTGGCGACAGGCGGAACGGGCGGCAGCTTCTCGGTCATGGCGGCGTACTCGTCAGCAGCGAGAGGTGGAGAGTATGCACGCCGCGCGTGGGCGTATGTTCCGACGGAAGTGTCGCATTCACATGACGCCGACGGACGTCGGCGCGACAGGACAGGCATGGTTCATCGACGGACCGCACGCGGGCCTGCATGCAGGCCCCCGTCAGTCCAGCGGCAGCTTGCGCGCGGCGTCCCACATCGCGCGGGTGAGCGCGCGGTTCGCGTGCGGCGCCTGCAGCACGACCAGGGTGGTGGTGCTGACGCTGGCGTGGATCTTCAGCAGGCGGTCGAGCACGCTTTCCAGGTGGCCGATGGACATCGCCACCACGCGCAGCAGTGCGGAGTCCTCACCGGCGAGGCGGCGGCAATCCAGCACCTCGGGGATGTCGGCGACGATCTGGCCGATGCGCGCGCAGATGCCGCCGTCGCAGCGCAGCCGCACCATCGCCTCGATGCGGTAGCCCAGCCGCTTCGGCTCCACCACCGCGCGGTAACCGGTGATCACGCCGGCTTCCTCCAGCCGCTTCACGCGTTCGGCCACGGCGGGCGCGGAGAGCTTCACCTTGCGGCCCAGCTCGGCGTAGCCCAGGCGCGCGTCGCGCTGCAGGGCTTCCAGGATGTGCCAGTCCTTGGCGTCCAGATCAGGTTTCGATTCCAAGGCGGTGTGCTCCGGTTTCGTTTCGATCGACGGCGAAACATTCCATCGGCCTGTTGATGCATTATTCCGCGGCATCGCCCGCAAGGCTAGGATGCGCACTCCCCGGCACAGAATCCGCCCCATGGTTTCCACCGAACGCCTCGATGCGCGGGCCCTCGTCTGCATCGCCATCGCCCTGCTCACCTGGTCGTCGGCGTATGCCGCGATCGCCTATGCGCTGGCCTCGTTCACGCCGGGCGAAGTGGCGTTCTCGCGCCTCGCGATCGGCTCGCTGTGCTTCGCGGCGCTGCTGGCGGCGAAACGCGTGCCGCTGCCGGCGCGGCGCGACTGGCCGCAGCTCGTGCTGCTGGGCCTGATCGGCCTCACCACCTATCACGTCTGCCTCAACTGGGCGGAAACGCGCATCGCCAGCGGCACGGCTTCCATCATCATCTGCCTGGTACCCGCGGCGACCGCGGCGCTGTCGGCGCTGTGGCTGCGCGAGCGCCTGAGCCTGCGCACCTGGGTCGGCCTGGGCGTGGCGCTGGTAGGCACGGTGCTGGTGGTGCTGGCCAGCGGCCAGAAGGTGGAGGTGGACCCCAAGGCGCTGCTGGTGCTGGTCTGCGTGCTGGCCTCGGCGATCTATTTCGTGGGCCAGAAGCCGCTGTTCGCGCGCTCCAGCACGCTGGCGGTCACCGCCTTCACCTTCTTCGCGGGCACCCTGGGCTGCCTGCCGTTCGCGGGCGGCCTGCCGCACGCACTGGCAGCGGCGCCGTGGTCGCACGTCGCCGCGCTGCTGTGGCTGGGCATCGCGCCGAGTTTCCTCGGCTACCTCGCGTGGAACGTGGCAGTGCACCGCGCCAGCGCCTCGCGGGTGTCCAGCTTCATCTACCTGTCGCCGCCCATCGCCATCGTGATCGGCTGGGTATGGCTGGGCGAGGTGCCCGGCGCGATGGTGCTGGTCGGCGGCGCGATCGTGATCGGCGGCGTGGTGCTGGCGAACGCGCGGCGCTCTCCGCCAGAGCCGCGCCCCGCGCCAGGCGCGGCGACATGCGAGCCGGGTGCGTGAGCCATCACGATCTTTCCGCGCTGGCCGCGCAGTTGCCCGAGGCATGGCGCTCCGTCGTATTGGCGGGCATCGGCACGGCGCGACTCAAGCTGTTGCGCATGGACGGTGCGCCGTATGCCGAGGAAAGCCACGACTGCACCGAAGTCCTGCTGGTGATCGACGGCGTGCTCAGGCTGACCGTGGCCGGACAGCCAGTGAGCGTGCGCGGCGGCGAGCTTTACGTGGTGCAGGCGGGCACGCCGCATGCCGTGGCGGAGGGCAGCACTGGCACGTTGCTGATCGTCGATACCTGAAAATTTCCACCGGTCTGGAGGTTGCCGTGTACGAGCTCTACATCGCCAACAAGAACTACTCCTCGTGGTCGCTGCGACCGTGGCTGCTGCTGCGCGAGCGCGGCATCGCGTTCGACGAGAAGCTGGTGCCGTTCCTCGGCGGCGTCGGCGCGAACTGGGACGAGTTCCGCGCGTTCTCGCCCAGCGGCAAGGTGCCCTGCCTGCGCGACGGCGACACCGTGGTGTGGGATTCGCTGGCGATCACCGAGTATGTGGCCGAACGCGATCCCGGCGTGTGGCCGGCCGATGTGCGGGCGCGCGCGTGGGCGCGCTGCGCCGCCGCCGAGATGCACTCCGGTTTTCCCGAGCTGCGCAGCGTATGCACGATGAACTGCGGCGTCCGCGTGCGCATCGAGGCGCCCGGCGCGGCGTTGCGCAAGGACGTCGCCCGCATCGACGAGCTGTGGAACGAGGGGTTGGCGCGCTTCGGCGGCCCCTTCCTCGCCGGCGCCGCGTTCAGTGCGGTCGATGCGTTCTACGCGCCGGTGGCGTTCCGCATCCAGAGTTACGGATTGCAGCTCGGCGAGGTCGCGATGGCCTATGCACGGCATCTGCTCGACCTGCCCGCGATGCGCGAGTGGTATGCCGCCGCACTGGCCGAAACGTGGCGCGATCAGGAACACGAGGACGAGGCGCATCGCGCCGGCACCTGGCTGCAGGATCTGCGCGCGGCCTGAATCACCGATGCGCCGATCGTCGCGGTTGTGCCCGCGACGACCGGCGCCAGCGCGGATCAGCGCTTCGCCTGGTTGTGCTTGACGCGATGGATGCGCTTGCTGTCGCGGTTGTCGGCGCGCTGGATGCGCTTCTGTTCGCGCGGGCCGACGCGGCCATTGTTGGTGCCCGCCACGTGTTCCATGTGGTCGACGTGCGCCTGGCGGCCCTGCATGCGTGCGTCCTCGCGGTTGGTGAGCTGGCCGGACTTCACGCCGTTGGCGAGGCGCTGCTCCTGGTTCGCGTTGCGCTGCACGTCGGCCTGCAGGCGGCGCGACGAGGCCGAGTTCGGGTTGCCCGTGATCGCGTCGTGTTTGTCCTTGTAGATGGCCTTGCTGTCGCGGTTCTGCATGCGCTGGATCTGTGTGTTCTCGGCCTTGGTCATCGGGCCGTTGCGCATGTCGCGCTGCTCGGTGCGGTCCAGGTTCGCCTCGCGCTGTTCCAGGTTGGACGCCTGGCGCGTGTTGAGCTGGCCGGACTTCAGGCCCTGGTCGATGCGCTGCTGCTGGTTCGCGTCGCGCTGGGTGTCGCTGGCCGCGTTCTGGGCCGGTGCGCTCTGCGCCTGTACGGCGGTCACGCCGCCCAGCCCGCACAGGCCCAGCAGGCCGACAACCAGCCACTTCTGCGTATGGTTCTGCATGGTGTTCTCCTCCTCCTCGTGGTGCCGCCCGTTGCACGGGCGGTCTGGAGCGGAGAACGGGGCGCCAAGCGGGCCGACGACACGCCGACCGGCGCCTGTTCAGGCGCCAGTCGAACTGCGGGCACGACCCGGCTCAGGCTAGCGGGGTGACCCGCAGCACGGCCGGATCGTCGGCATGTTCCAGCAGCAGCCGGCGCACGCGGTCCTGCCAGGCCACGCCGAACGCTGCGCGCTGCGCGGCGGTGGCGTCCGGCTGCATCGCGGCGCCCATCAGGGCGCGTGCCTGCGGCGATGGCGGCACGCTGGAGAGGTCCAGCGCCACCGCCACCGACTTGCCGTTGTCACGACGGGTGAAACGGACCGCCTCGCCGCTTGGCGCATCCGCGAAGCCCAGCAATCCCTGTCGCACGAATCGGCCGGCTATGCCGTGGAAGCCGTTCCCGGCGGCGGCGCCGGTGACCAGGGTGAGCACCTGCGCGATCACGCCGGTGACGCCTTCGTTCTCCGCTGCCGGCATCTGTACCGTGATGCCGCCACGTTCGGCCGGTTCGTGCGGATACAGCGCCCGCAGTGCCGCGCGCGCCATCAGCCACGCGCCGGCCACGGTGGGGCAGGAGTGCCCGGCCAGGCGTACCGCGTCGAGGTAGCGGTATTCCAGCAGGCCGCCCTCGGCCGCGCCGAGCAGGTCGGCCAGCGGATCGCGCACGACGATGCGCGGCGCCTCGTCGAAAAAGGCGGGGTGCTTCATCACTCTTCCGGCAGGCCGGTGATGCCGAAATCGATCACCACTGCGTCGGCGTCGCGCTGGCGGTAGGTCACCGTGAGGTGTTCGCCGAGGCGTTCGCGCAGCTGGGCGATCAGCGGGATCGGATCGTGGTCGTTGACGAAGCGCATCGTCTCGCCCGAGCGCAGCGCGCCGATCGCGCCGAAGATCGCCGAGTGGCGGAAACGCCGCGCCACGCCGCGGGCGTCGAAGAGGTGGGTGTGCTGGTCGAAAACGGTATCGGGGGACATCGGCGTGTGCTCGCGGGAAAGGGAGCCCACAAGTTACGCCGCAACGATCGGGCGGCGGCTGATCTGGATCAGGCAGGGCCCGTGCCGCGGAGCGATGTTCAGCGCGAGTGTCGCTGAACGTAGCTGCGCAACACGCTATCCATGCGTGCCTGCCAGCCTTCGCCGGTGGCCTTGAACCAGGCGATCACTTCGGGGCTGTAGCGCACGGAGACGAGTTGCTTGGTGCTGGCCGACTTCGGGCGGCCGCGCAGCGTGCGCAACGGCACCATGGCCTGCAACTGCTTCGGCGTGAGCGGCCGGGCGTCCGGGTCGGCCTTGGCGGCGGCGCGGATGGCTTGGTCTTCCTGCGCGGTAGGCAGGGTGATGTCAGGGCGCTTGCTTGCTTCGGACATAGTGTGTTGCCTCGCGACGGGTGGCGCGACGCAGGCTGATGATGCGCAGCGCGTCGCCATGATCCACAAATGCCACGTAGTAGACGGTCAGGGTTTTCGGCGCGAGGGCGACCATGCGCCACTCGCCGTAGTCATAACGCTCGTCCACCCAAACCAGCGCGGCATCCCAATCGAGTTCAGCAGCCAGCGCAAGTGAAACGCCGTGCTTGGCACGGTTGGCGGCGTCCTTGCCCGGATCGGGCTCGATACGCATGATTTATCGTAGCTACGATAAATCGAAGAGGCAAGCCCCGCATGCGTCTCAGAATTTGTACGCCCGATGGATCGCCACGATGCCGTTCGAGAGGTTGCGCACCTCGACCTTGCCGAAGCCGGCGCGTTCCATCATGCCTTTCAGCGTGGCCTGGTCCGGGTGCTTGCGGATCGATTCGGCGAGGTACTGGTAGCTGTCGGCGTCGCCGGCGAACAGGCGGCCGAGCTTCGGCAGCACCTTGAAGGAGTGGAAGTCGTAGAGCTTGTTGAACAGCTCGCTCTGCACGCGCGAGAACTCCAGCACCAGCAGGCGACCGCCGGGCTTGAGCACGCGGCAGATGTCGGCCAGCGCCTTGTCCTTGTCGGTGACGTTGCGCAGGCCGAAGGCCATGGTCACCGCGTCGAACGAATTGTCCGGGAATGGCAACGCTTCGGCGTTGAGCTGGGCCCAGCGCAGGCCGCCGACCAGGCCGCGGTCGGTGAGGCGGTCGCGGCCCACGCCGAGCATCGCGGCGTTGATGTCGCCGACGACGAGTTCGCCCTGCTCACCCACCACGGGCTTGAGCAGCGCGGCGATGTCGCCGGTGCCGCCGGCGAGGTCGAGCACGCGGTCGCCCTTGCGCACGCCGCTGATCGCCACGAAGTGGCGCTTCCACAGGCGGTGGATGCCGAACGACATCAGGTCGTTCATCAGGTCGTAGTTCTTCGCCACCGAGGTGAACACTTCGCCGACCAGCTTCTGCTTGTCGGCGACGGGCACGTCGCGGTAACCGAAATGGGTGGTGGAGGGTTGCTCGTTCATGGCGTCTTGAAACCCGATGGAGAGGTAGGAGCCTGCTCATGTCCTTCAGGCGCCACGCGCCGGGAACTGTTTGCACGCAGGCCAAGAAAGAACGAAGGAGTGGACGTCCGTCCACGACTGAGTGATGACGCGGGTATGCGGGCAAACAGACCCGGCCCTGCGGGTTGCCATCGAGTGGCCGCCATGCGGCAGCGCGTGGCTTGGCCTGACAGCCAGTCAGGCGCTGCGCCCCGCACTACCACCTGACGGCCACTCGATGACAACGCGAGGTGCTTGAAGGGCATGAGCAGGCTCCTCTACAGCGGCAGGTCGCGCTGCGTGCCTTCTGCTTCCGCGTCGGCGTTCGCGGGGGCGTCGGCGGGATGCGTGCGGTGGCCCTCGTGCGCGGCCTCCACGTGGCGCTGGTGCAGTTCCGCACCGGCATCGGCGGGAGCGACGAGAGGCACCGGCGCGGCAGGCTCGGGCGCCGGCTCGTCGGCCGCGACCTCGCGGTCGCCACCGGGGGTGATCTTGAGGATGGAATGGCGCATCTCGCGCGACAGGATCACCCGTGCGTCGCGCACCATGTCGTCGAGCGCGCTGTTGTAGTCCAGTTTGCCGGCCTCGTCGGTCCACACCACGCGGCGCTCGCGCAGCTTCTGGATGAAGCCGCGGAACAGCGCCTTGTCGAAGAACTCCGGCGCGTTGAGCTCGTTGAGCAGGGACAGCCGCTGCGCGGTGAGCGTGCAAGTGGTTTCCAGCTCGGTGGCGGTGAGCGCGTGCGGGCCGTGCTTGGCCAGCGCGGCGATCGCGATGTAGTAGCGCTCGAAGGCCTGGATCAAGCTGCGCGCGATGATGCGGAGCTGGAACGCGCTGTCGTCCTGGCCCGGCGCGCGCTCCAGCATGCGGCCTTCGCCGGTGGTTTCGAGCAGGCCGCGGCGCACGAAGAAGTCGATCGTGGCCTGCAACTGCGCGCCGAAGCCTTCCTCGTCCCAGGCCAGGAACAGTTCGCCCTGCAGGAACGGGTAGATGATGCGGCCCAGCCGCTGCACCGAGGCGCGCGACATGCGCCGGTTGTTGAGGAAACAGCAGGCCACCCACGCGCCGGCGGCGACCAGGTGCAGCACGTTGTTGCGGAAGTAGCTGAGCAGCACCGCCTGCTCGCCTTCCACGTCGAGCACGTCGCCCAGCGGATGCTTGATGCGGCGGATCCAGCCCATCTGCTCGCCGTAGGCGATGATGCCGGCCGGGTCCGTCGGGGTCAGCGTGACGCGGTCGGAATAGGGCAGCTCCAGCAGCAGCGACTTGGTGAGTTCCAGCTGCGCCAGCAGGTCGTTCTCGGCCATCGCGTGCTTGGGCGTGGCCAGCAGGGTGAGCGCGAGCAGGTTGATCGGGTTGACGTCGGCGGCGCGGTTGACGTTGACCTGGATCCGCTCGGCGAGCTGGTCGATCACGCCGCCCAGCCATTCGGGGCGGCTGTCGGGGTCGGCGCTGGCGCTGCGCCAGTCGCTGCTGGCTGCATCCAGCAGCGGGTTCAGCTCGATCGGTTCGCCGAAGTTGATCGTGACGTGGCCGTAGCGCTGCTTGAACAACCCGCCGATGCCGCGCAGCAGGGCGAACAGGGTTTCCTTCTCCTTCGGCTGGCCGCTGAGCTCGCCCGCGTAGCTCTTGCCTTCCATCAACTTCTCGTAGCCGATGTACACCGGCTGGAACAGCACCGGCCGGCGCGGCGCACGCAGGAACGCGCGCACGGTCATCGACAGCAGGCCGGCGCGCGGCGCCAGCAGGCGGCCGGTGCGCGAGCGGCCACCCTCGATGAAATATTCCATCGGCACGCCGCGGTCGATCAGCTGCGCCATGTACTCGTTGAAGATCACCGAGTACATCGCGTTGCCCTTGAACGTGCGGCGCATGAAGAACGCGCCGCCGCGGCGCAGGATCGGCCCGATCACCGGCAGGTTGAGGTTCACGCCCGCGGCGATGTGCGGCGGCACCACGCCGGACATGTGCAGCTGGTAACTCAGCAGCAGATAGTCGGCGTGGCTGCGGTGGCTGGGCACGTAGACCACTTCGTAGCCCGGCGCGGCGGCGCGGGCCTTGTCGAAGTGGTGCATCGCGATGCCGTCGTACAGCTTGTTCCAGAAGTTCGACAGCAGGAACGACACCGAACGCACCACCGGGTGCGAATAGTCGGCGGCGATCTCCAGCATCATCTTCTGCGCGCGACGCCAGGCCTTGGCCTCGCTGATCTTCTCCTTCGCCGCGGTGGCGGCGATCGCCGCGCGCACCGGCTCGGCGCGCAGCACGTCGTCCACCACGGTGCGCCGGTGCGAGAGGTCGGGGCCGATCACCGCGGCGCGGATGCGGTGGAAATGGGTGCGCAGCACGCGCGCCAGCTTGCGCGCGAAGCGCGGCGGCGGCAGCTCGCCGGATTCGGCCAGCACTTCACGCAGCGACACCGGCGCGGCGAAGTGCACCGTGGTGTCGCGGCCGTTCAGCAGCAGCGCCAGGAGGCGGCGGAAGCGGCCCACCATCACCCAGTTCTCGGAGAACAGCACGCTGAACCAGCCCGATTCGCGGTTCGGCGCGCGGCCCACGTAGATCGACACCGGCACGATCTGGATGTCGCGCTCGGGCAGGCCTTCCAGCGATTGCACCAGCTGGCCCAGCGGCTCGTTCGGCGAGCGGTGGCGCTTGCGCCCGAACAGCCAGCCGTCGCGGCGCATCAGCGCGAACACCGAGCGCCTGCGGCGGGTGCCGGCCAGCGGCTGCAGCGGGCTGGGCAGGCCGGCCTCGCGGCAGGCGCGGTCGAGGATCAGCGCGTCGGAGAAACCGTCGCGCTCGATCACGTAGCAGACCGGCACGCCGGCCTTGAGCAGGGTGGCCGGTTCCGCCGGGTCGCGGCGGATGCGCACCCAGGGTTGCAGCAGCTGACCCGCCAGGTGGAACCACCAGGGGGCGCGGCGGCGAGGGGAATCCGCGATGGAGATGTTCTGCATCCGCCTATTCTACCGGCTGGCTCGTAAAACCATGCTCGCGCGTGTGGAGGGCTGACCGGCCTCCCTTTCTCCCGGGTTGGGCCGGGGGAGACGGTGAGAGCGAGGAGCGCATTGGGGGTTCCCGCAAGCCGCCCTCTCCCCAACTTCTCCCCCGCCGAGGGGAAGGGGGGGTCAGTTCTTCGCGGCGGTGCTGGCCGCGGGAGCCGGAAGCACCGTCAGCGCCGTGCTGCCCGCCGTGGCCGGCTGCTTCAGGCGCTCATGCGCCTCATGCACGTTGTTGATCAGCGATTCGCTGTACCAGCGGCCGTCCTGCTGCACCAGGGTGGATTCGGCGGAGAGCGGCTTGCCGAGCAAGGTGTAGTCGATCTTCACCACGGCGCGGCCGTCCTTGCTGGAGAGCGTGCTGAGCTTGACTGAGTTCAGCGTGTCGTCCACCGACAGGCCGTAGATCGTCAGCAGCTGCTTGAGGCCGGCATAGCCGGTGGCGTACTTCGCCATCGCGGCGTCGAAATCCATGCTGCGCAACTGGTCCGGACTCTTGAGGTCGAGCTTGCGCGCGGTGGCCACCACCACGCCCACCGCCTGTTTCGCCCTGGCCTGGTCGAACCACGGCACCTGCTTCGCCCACGGCACCAGCACGTCGATCAACTGGTTCGCCTGGGTCTTCTGCTCGCCGTCCAGGCTCTTGTTCTGCGCCACGCCGTTCTTCAGCAAGGCGTCGCCCACGCTGATCATGACCGGCAGCTGGTCCTTGTACTGCTGCTCCATCTGGTCGAGCTTGGGTTGCAGTTCGGCGTAGAGCTTGTTCTCCGCGTCCGGGCCGGTGAGCTTCTGCACGGCCTCGTCGAACTTCGCCTTGTCCGCGGCGCTGACCGGCGGTTGGTTCGCGTTGTGGCGACTCCAGTCCGCGCGCAGGGTGGCGTACTCGGCCGGCGGCAGGGCGTGCTTCCACAGGCCGTTGAAGTCGCCCGCCTTGAGCAGGTCGATCGAACCCTGCACGGCCGCCTCCGGCGTGCTGCCGCCGACCTGGCTGGCTTCGTCCTGGTGGTGGCAGGCGGCCAGCGCCAGCACGGCGACGAGGGGCAGCAGGCTGCGGCGGAGGGGGCGGAAGCGCATGGGCAAGTCTCGTGGTGCGGGGAGATGGACACGCCGACCGGCGCGGCGACGGGTCAGGGTAAGCGGCGCTGCAAAGAGGGACAAGGGTCGTTCGCAGGAATCTGCGGGTCGTATTGAAAAGTGCGGCCATGGATGGCCGCCCGTGTGACGTCCGCGATCAGGGACGATCGCAAAGGCCATGTAAAAGTGCGGCCATGGATGACTACCCGTTTGATCTTCGCGATCAGGGACGATCGCAAAAACCAAAGAAAAGCCCCGCGGGCGTAGCCTCGCGGGGCAATCCGGCTGAGCCGGTGGGAAATGGCCTTGCCTGCGGAAACGTTTCGGTCAGCAGCAGGTAGGCGAGGCAGATATTACCGGGCCGTTAAACCTGAGGCAACACTTTTGTTTTGTTCTATAACTATATGTTTTATATCAATAATAACGTAGAGCGTCGAGCTTCTGCTGACGTCGCTGCGCCGGCGGCGCGCTCCAGTCGTTGTTGAACAGCGCCGGCTCCCAACTGCCGTAGGTGGGGTTGGGCAGCACGAACCAGCGTGTGCCGACCCAGTCCATGTAGCCGGTGATGGCTTGCTTGCGGCCGGCCTCGGTGTTGGCGACGACATCGACGAAATCGCCCAACTGGTCGCCGAACTGCATCAGCACGCGGTACTTGCGGCTGACCAGTTGGCGGCGGCAGCCCTTCTCGGTGCCCACCTGCTCGCAGCCCGGCAGCACCGTGCCCAGGCCGAGGAAAGCTTCGGGGCCGGACACCGGGAAGCCCAACTTGCGCAGGTTCGCCAGGGTGGTCGTGTCCAGGTCCTGCGCGCGGTTGGAGAGGTAGATCACCGCGATGCCGTGTTCGGCGGCGTAGCGGGTGAAAGCCAGCGCGCCGGGCATGGCGCGGGCGCGTTCTTCCTTGCACCAGGCAGCCCAGCTGGCCTCGTCGTACTGGCCGCCGCTCTTCACCAGGCGGGCCTGGTAGGGCGAGTTGTCCAGCACGGTCTCGTCGATGTCCAGCACCACCGCGGGCGGCAGTCCGGCGGCGGGCATCGTGCGATCCTCTTTCGCCAGCGCATCCCATTGCGGGTCGCGCAGCGCGGTCAGCAGGCGCGACTGGGCATTGCGGAAGGTCTGGATGTAGATCAGATCGTGTTCGATCGCGGTCTGCGCCCACATCACCGAGTTGAGGTTGTCGTTGGCAGTGGCTGATGTCGCTGCTGCTGCTGCTGCGGCCGGTGCGGTCGCGGGGCGCGGGGGTGTGGCGGCGCAGCCGGCGAGCAGGGTGAACGTGGCCAGGGCCAGCGGCAGGTGAAGTCGCATGGGGTGGATATCTCCGGACGGAACGACGAGTTTTGCAGGATTTTACGACAGTGAGATGTCTGGGGCTGGCTGCGGCCGTCGCCGGCTGACAGACTTGCGGCCGTACCCACCTTCGCCGGAGCCCGCATGCACGATCCGACGTCCGCCGCGTCCCGCGCCAGCTCGCCCGCCATCCGCGCCACCAGTTATGCGCTGGCCGCGCTGGCGCTGTGGCTGGTGCTGCAGTTGCACCTGCTCTCCGCCCTGCTGGCGGGCCTGCTGGTGTACGAGCTGGTGCAGGCGGCGGTGCCGCTGCTGGGTCGGCGCATTCCCGGCGATCGCGCCCGGATGGTGGTGGTGGCCGTGCTGGGCGCGCTGGTGGTGGGCCTGCTGGTGCTGCTGATCCTCGGCGCGATCAGTTTCTTCCGCAGCGAGCTGGGCAATCCCGAACTGCTCTGGCAGCAGCAATTGATGCCACTGGTGGAGAAGGCGCGTCAGCAGTTGCCGGCGATGCTGGTCGACCACCTGCCCGACAGCGTGGACGACTTGCGCGACGGCGTGGTCGAGCTGGCGCGCAAGCACGCGGTCGAGCTGCAGCTGGCGGGCAAGGAGGCGGCGCGCGCGTTCGTGCACATCCTGATCGGCCTGGTGCTGGGCGCGATCGTGGCGCTCAGCCGCACCCGCCCGGCGCACCAGGTGGGGCCGCTGGCGGCGGCGCTGGGCCAGCGCAGCCATCGGCTGGCCCAGGCGTTCCACGACATCGTGTTCGCCCAGATCAAGATCTCGCTGGTCAACACCGCGCTCACCGCAATCTTCCTGCTCGGCGTGCTGCCGCTGATGGGCATCCACGTGCCGCTGTCGAAGACGCTGGTGGCGATCACCTTCATCGTCGGGCTGTTGCCGGTGGTGGGGAACCTGCTCTCCAACACCGCCATCACGATCGCCGCGCTGTCGGTCTCGCTGGGCGTGGGCATCGCCGCGCTCGGCTTCCTGATACTGATCCACAAGCTGGAGTACTTCCTCAACGCGCGCATCGTGGGTTCGCAGATCCATGCGGCGGCGTGGGAACTGCTGATCGCGATGCTGCTGCTGGAAGCCGCCTTCGGCCTGCCCGGCGTGATCGCCGCGCCGATCTATTACGCCTATCTCAAGGGCGAGCTCGAAGCGCAGCGGCTGATCTGAGGGCCTGGCTCACTCCGCCTTCCCGATGCCGGCCCCGGCCAGCAGCCAGCGCAGGTCGCGCAACTGGGTCTCGTAGTGTCGCCAATGCCCCACGGCGTCGCGATAGATCGGCGCACGTACCTGCCAGGCGTTGGGCGTGTTGACCGGCGTGGTGTTGCTTTCCGAGCGCAGGCAGGCGTCGTTCCAGGGCAGCTCGCAGAAGTCCAGCAGCTCGCGTGCGGTGGCTTCCGTATTCTCGACCAGCGACTCGTACTGCACCTCGTGGATGCGTCCGGGCAGCACCTGGCGCCAGTGCGCCAGCAGGCGGTCGAACTGGATGTAGTAGCGGCCGATGTCGTCGAGGCCGAAGGAGTAGTCGTAGAACCCCGATGTCTGCTCGAACAGGTGGCGGAAGTTGCCGATGCAAGCGTCCAGTGGGTCGCGGCGCAGGCAGACGATTTTCGCGTTCGGCAGCGCGCGGGCGATGAAGCCGGCGTAGAGGAAGTTGTGCGGCATCTTGTCGATGAAGCGCGGCGTTTCTCCCGTGACCGGTCGCGTGCTGGCGAGATAGGCCGCGCCCAGTTGCTGCCAGTCGACATGGCGGGTGCGGGCGGCGATGTCCGCTTCGCCCAGCAGCGCGGCGGGACAACCGGAGGCCCGCTGCAGCAGGGTGGGGAAGTTCTGCAGCTCGCCGGTGGAACACGCGTCGGGGTGGCTGGAGAGGATGCGGTCCAGCAAGGTGGTGCCGGTGCGCGGCAGGCCGATGATGAAGATCGGTTCGCGCGTGGGGTCGCCCGTGGCGGTTTCCGCATCGGCGGCGGGAAAGGCGCGGATCAGCGCATCGAACATCGCCTCGTCGCGCGCGAACGCATAGGGCCGCATGCGCCGGCCGGCCGCCTTGCCGAGCGTGTAGTGCTTGAACGCGGCCGGATAGTCGGCGAGGTCGTCGCATTCCTTGCCCAGCGCGATGTTGAGCAGGAGCTGCGCGCCGGGATCGTCGCCGTGGCGTTGCAGCAGTTCGTGCAGCCGTGCGATGTGGTTGTGCTCGATGGTTTGCCGTTGCAGCTGGGCGAGCAACAGGTGCGCGTACCAATGGCGCGGTTCGAGCCGGATGCAGGCTTCCAGCTCCTGCTCGGCGCCTTCGGTGTCTCCCAGCGCATTCAGGGCGTAGGCGAGGTTGAGGCGGGCGATCGCGTGCTCGGGCGACAGCGCCACGGCGCGGCGGAAGGCGTTGGCCGATTGCATCAGGGCGTTGGCGTGCCGGTAGACCATGCCCAGCGTGTCCAGGGTCATCGCGTCGTTGGGCGACAGGGTCATCGCGCGATCCGCGACCAGTCGCGCCTCGCGGAACCGGCGTGTCTGCGCCAGCGCCTTCGCGTATTGCGCGACGTAGTCGGCGCGACGCGGTTCCAGGTGGGTGGCCTTCAGCAGGTGCTCCAGCGCCTTCTGAAGCTGCTGCACCTGCTGCGTCTGCATGCAGGCGATGCCGACCATGAAATGCACGCGCGCGTCGCTCGGCGCGATGGTCAGCAGCTGCGCGGCGCGCTGCTGCACCCGCGGCCAGTCGTTCTGGTTGAAGGCGGCGACGAGCTTGGTATAAGCCCGGGTCGAGTCGATCACGGTATTCCCCCTGGCGCCGGGGCAGAGAGGCGGCCGGACGCCATCCACACAATGAAAGGCAGGCGTCCGATCGTCAACTAGGCGCCCGCGAGCATCGCCTTGATCCGCGCCATGTGCGATTCGGCCGTCTCGCGGGTCATTTCCTTGTCCGCCTCGGGGTCCTTGCCCTGCCAGTGCAGGTCGCCCTGCGGCAGCTCGTGCAGGAAGCGGCTGGGCTGGTTGCTGTGCACCTCGCCGTAGCGCTTGGTCCTGGCCGACCACGACAGCGTGAGCAGTTCCTTGGCGCGGGTGATGCCCACGTACATCAGCCGACGTTCCTCGTCGATGCGGCCCTCGTCGATCGCGCCGTCGTGGGGCAGGGTGCCGTCCTCGCAACCGACGATGAAGACGAAGCGGAACTCCAGGCCCTTGGCCGCGTGCAAGGTCATCATGCGCACTGCGTTGCCGGGGTCGTCGCGGTCGGCGTGTGAAAGCAGGGCGAGCTGGGCGGCGAGGTCGCCGGCGCTGTCGCCCTTCTGCATCGCGCGGAACCAGTCTGTGAGCTCGCGCAGGTTGCCGAGCTTGCGCTCGCGCACGGAGACATCGGGCGTGGCGGCAGCGAGCTGCGCCGCGTAGCCGGTGCGCTTCAGGAGGCGGTCGACCAGGTCGGCCGCGCTCTCGTGCAGCGCGGCACTGCGCAGTTCGTCCATCAGCTCGGAGAAACCCGCCAGCGCGGCGGCCGGACGCGGCGAGAGCTGGCGCAGCACGGCGTCGCTGCGGGTGGCTTCGAGCAGCGAGCAGTGCTTCGTCTGCGCGAACTGGCCCAGCTTTTCCAGCGTGGTGGCGCCGATCTCGCGCTTCGGCACGTTCACCACGCGCAGAAAGGCGGCGTCGTCGCTGGGATTGGTCAGCAGGCGCAGGTAGCAGAGCACGTCCTTCACCTCGGCGCGGTCGAGGAAGGAGAGTGCACCAGTGAGGTGGTAGGGAATGCGCGCGAGCCGCAGCGCCTTTTCCAGCGGCCGCGCCTGGAAATTGCCGCGGTAGAGGATCGCGATGTCGTGCCAGCGCGCCTTGTGCTTCTCGGCCAGGGTGGCGGCGATCGAGGCGATCTTCTCGGCCTCGTGCTCGGCCTCCTTGCACTCCAGCACGCGGATCGGCGCGCCTTCCGGGTGCTCGCTCCACAGCTTCTTCTCGTGCGCGTGCGGATTGTTCGCGATCAGCGCGTTCGCCGCGCGCAGGATGCGCTTGCCGCAGCGGTAGTTCTGCTCCAGCTTGATCACGCGCAGGTTCGGCCAGTCGCGGCCGAGCTGCTCGATGTTCTCGGGGTTCGCGCCACGCCAGGCGTAGATGCTCTGGTCGTCGTCGCCCACGCAGGTGATGCGGCCGCGCTCGCCGGTCAGTGCCTTGAGCAGGCGGTACTGCGCGTCGTTGGTGTCCTGGTATTCGTCCACCAGCAGATAGCGCAGGCGCTCGCGCCAGGCGGCGCGGCAGTCGTCGTCCGCTTCCAGGATGCGCAGCGGAAGGCGTATCAGGTCGTCGAAATCGACGGCATTGAAAGCGCTCAGGCGCGCCTGGTACATCTCGTAGATGGTGGCCGCCTCCAGCTCGCGCGGACTGCGCGCGGCGGCCAGCGCCTCCTCCGGCGTGAGGCCGGCGTTCTTGGCGCGGCCCAGCAGGTTGCGCAGGCCGAACAGCACGTCGGGCTTGGCGCCCTTCGGCGCCAGCTCCTTGACGATGCCCTCGCTGTCGTCGGCGTCCAGCACCGAGAAGCCGCGGCGCAGGCCGGCGCGCGCGTGCTCGATCTGCAGGAACTTCAAGCCCAGCGCGTGGAAGGTGCACACGGTGAGCGCGGCGGCGTCCTCGCTCGACACCAGCTTGCCCACGCGCTCGCGCATCTCGCGCGCGGCCTTGTTGGTGAAGGTGATCGCGGCGATCTTCGACGCTGCCAGCTTCCGCCGCTGGACCAGATGGGCGATCTTCTGCGTGATCACGCTGGTCTTGCCCGAGCCGGCGCCCGCCAGCACCAGCAGCGGGGTGTCGCAGTGTTCGACGGCGGCCAGTTGTTGCGGGTTGAGCATGGAGCGAAGGCGATGTGGGGCGGCGGCCGATGGTAGCAGAGGGATCGGTGGCGGCCCGGCGGGTTACCATGCGCGATCCGGCACCCGGCGCATACCCATGGCCAAGCTCTATTTCTATTACTCGGCAATGAATGCCGGCAAGACCACCACGCTGCTGCAGAGCGCGTACAACTACCACGAGCGCGGCATGCGCACGCTGATCCTCACGCCGGCGATCGACACGCGCACGCGGGGTGAGCCCTCTCCTGGCGCTGCGCGCCACCCTCTCTCGCAGGCGGGAGAGGGTGAAGGGGCGCAACCTGCGGCTGCGGCTTGCCAGATGGGCGTGGTGGCGTCGCGCATCGGCCTCAAGGCGAACGCGCGGCGCTTCGCGGGCGACGAGAGCCTGCTCGCCCTGGTCGAGGCCGACATCGCCGCGCACGGCGCGCTCAACTGCGTGTTCGTGGACGAGGCGCAGTTCCTCACCCGCGCGCAGGTGTGGCAGCTCAGCGACGTGGTGGACAAGCTGCACATCCCGGTGCTGGCCTACGGCCTGCGCACCGATTTCCGCGGCGAGTTGTTCGAGGGCAGCCGTTACCTGCTGGCCTGGGCCGACGAGCTGCAGGAGATCAAGACGATCTGCCACACCGGCAGCAAGGCCACCATGGTGGTGCGCGTGGACGAACAGGGCCGCGCGGTCACCGATGGCCCGCAGGTTGAGATCGGCGGCAACGACCGCTATGTCTCGGTGAGCCGCGCCGAGTTCAAGAAGATCACTGAAGGCCACGGCCGCATCGAGCTGCAGCAGAGCGTGTTGCCACTGGGCGAACAAGATCATCGCGGCTGAAGCCGCTCCTACGGGCGCGGCGTTGTAGGAGCGGCTTCAGCCGCGAAACAAGGTATCCAACTTTTTCACGCAGGATCAATCATGAGCGAAACCAGCCCGCCCTCCGAGTGGCCGCGCCCCTATTGGCAACCCGGCGCCGGCGAGGACGCGCTGCTGCAGTTCTACGTGTTCGGCAAGTTCGAGCGCGAGCTGGTGATCCCCGCGCAGCGCTACGGCAGCCCCGGCTTGCCCGCGGGCGTGGAGCTCAAGCGCTTCCAGAACCTCGAGCTGCGCAAGTGGGAGGGTTATCCGCTCAACGGCTCGCTGGGCGAGATCCTGCGCGAGGATGCGCCGGAAACCTTCGAGCAGGCACGCATCGCGCCCGAGGTGCTGGTGGTGCGCGGGCAGCTGGCCGATCGCGCCAGCCTGGACTACCTGCGCGACACCCTGGGTGTGCTTGCCGCCCTGCTCGACATCGGCGGCCGCGCGATCCTCGACCCGCAGATTCTCGGCCTGTTCGGCGCCGAGGCGTGGCGCGAGCGCTACCTGGTGCCGGGCGGCGCGCCGCCGCGCAACCACGTGTTGATCCTGCGCAGCGAGGAGCCGGGCAGCGACCGTTCCTGGGTGCACACCCGCGGCATGCGCAAGTTCGGCCGCCCCGACCTCAGCTTCCGTCAGATCCCCGCACACGAGCTGGATCGCGCCGGCGTGCTGTGCGAGAAGCTGGTCGAGATGCAGGCGCTGGGCACCCGCTTCGCGGCGGGCCAGGCGCTGGAGGTGGAGGGCATGCCGCAGGCGCTGGTCGCGCAGCCGGGCGGCCGCCTCGACGATCCCGAGTTCAACAACCGGCACGTGGAATTCCGCTGGCCGTTTTGAACAGGTTCTCAGGAAACCCGGCTGACGGTGGGGTAGCTCACCAGCTTGGGCAGGGTCAGCATGGCCGCGAACCAGCCGCCGTCCATCTCGCGTTCGACCGGTAGCCGCCGCAACGCGTAGCGATCGATCGCGTGCGCCGGGTTGGTGCCGCAGATGTAGCTGCATGCCGCGCGGTAGCCGGCCGCCATGGCTGCCTCGACCACCCGCGCGTCGAACGAGGCATCGCCGCCGACCGGGTAGGAGAGCAGCGTGACGGGCGCGCCGAGTTCGCGTTCCAGCGTGGCCCTGGAGTCGCGCAGTTCCGCTTCCAGCGCGGGCTGGGGCAGCTTGGCCAGCATGCGGTGATGCACGCCGTGCGAGCCGATCTCGCAGCCGGCCGCGTGCATTTCGCGCAACTGCGCCCAGCTCATCGGGCGGCAGTCGGCATGGCCGGCCGCGGAGGGCAGGTCCCAGGCCTGCTCCAGGCGTGCGATCAGCGCCATCTGGTGGTCGTCGTCGAGATCCTTCAGCCGATCCAGCACATGCTGCGCCAGGTCCCGGCGCGCCGCGCGGTCAGTCGGCATGGACCGCGCCAGGTCCAGTTCGGGCAGCGCCAGCTCGCCGACCGGCGCGCGCAGGATCATGTGCACCAGCCAGTCGTAGGCATAGGGGCGGCCGCTGTCGATGTGCCCGGTGGAGACGAAGAAGGCGGCCGGTATCTCCAGTTCGCGCAGGACGGGAAAGGCGTGGTGGTAGTTGTCGTCGTAGCCGTCGTCGAAAGTCACCACCACCGCGTCGGGTGGCAGCCGCTCGCCGGCGTCGATCGCCGCCACCACCTGTCCCAGCGACATCGGCCGGAAGCGCCGCTTGAGCAGCTGCATCTGCTGCCGGAAGCACTCTGTCGAGGCACTGACCAGGCCAAGGTCGAAGTCGAAGCGGTCCGGCGCCACGGTCAGCACGCGGTGATAGGCCAGCAGCCGCAGGTCCCGGTACAGGCAACGGCGTGCCTGTTGCAGCAGGCGCAGCAGGCCGGCGTGGTGGCACAGCCGGCCCAGGTGTCCGCGCAGGCCGAACGGCGTTTCGCGATGTCCGGCGTGATTCAGCATGGCGCCTGTGCCGGGCGATCGGCCCGGTCGGGCGCCGCCGACCGGTTCCGGGCGTGCCCGCTTCGGTCGATGGCGCGGCACGGGCCTGCACGCCGGCCCACCGGCGAGGCGCCGTGGCCCGACATGGCGATGAGTGCTTCCTGCATCACGTCGTGTGACACGTCGACGAACCCCCTGGCCGACTGCCGCCCGCCTGCCGGCAAGCGGACTACCCCTGTCCAAAGTGTGATGTAAATCACGCTTTCTTGATGCATTCTATAGGCACAGACACGTGTCCGGGGAAGCGCCTGCGCAACCGGCCGCGGCACATGGGGTAGGGGGCCATCATGCCGACCAGGTCATTGATCGCATCGGTTTCCCATGGCCGGCTGGCGCCGACCATGGGTGGCGAGCGCGTGGCCGCATCGGCAGGAATCGGGCATGCGCTGCAGCCGTCACCCGCGATCGGTCGGGCGCGGCCCTGAGGAAACAAAGCGATGTGCGGCATAGCCGGTTTCCTCGGTCCCCCGGATGCACCCGCCGCGGCGCAGGCCACGCTGCAGCGGATGATTCGCACCCTGCACCATCGCGGGCCGGACGGCTACGGCTTCCATGTCGACGGCGGCGCCGGGCTCGCGCACGCGCGGCTGGCAGTGATCGACCTGGCCACCGGGGCGCAGCCGATCGCGAACGAACGGCGCAATGTGTGGACGGTGTTCAACGGCGAGATCTTCAACTACCGCAGCCTGCGCGCGGAGCTGCAGCGGCGCGGCCACCGCTTCGCCACGGCGTCGGACACCGAGGTGATCGTGCACTTGTACGAGGAGCACGGCGACCGGTTCGTCGAGCACCTCAACGGCCAGTTTGCGATCGCGCTGTGGGACGCCGAGCGGCAACGCCTGGTGCTGGCGCGCGACCGCTGCGGCGTGCGGCCGCTGTACCACGTGCGCGCGGGCGGCCGGCACTGGTTTGCCTCGGAGATCAAGGCGCTGCTCGCCGTGCGCCCGGAGCTGGCGCGGCTCGATCCGCAGGGGCTGGCGCAGGCCTTCACGTTCTGGGGGCCGATCGAGCCGGGCAGCGTGTTCGCCGGCGTCGAGTGCCTGCCGCCGGGGCATCTGCTGGCGATCGAGCGCGACGGTCGCGAGACGCTGAGCCGCTACTGGGACTGGTCGTTTCCCGAGCAAGGCGCGCCGCAGCGGCGCTGGCAGTCGGTGGAGCAGGCCGCCGGCGAACTGCGCGAGCTGCTCGCCGATGCCGTGCGCCTGCGCCTGCAGGCCGACGTGCCGCTGGGCGCCTATCTCAGCGGCGGGCTGGATTCCTCCGCCGTGGTGGCGTTGATGCGCGAGGCGGGCGCGGCATCGACGCGCACGTTCTCGATCGCCTTCGACGAGGCCGAGTTCGACGAAAGCGCACACCAGCAGGCGATGGTGCGTCACCTGGGCTGCGAGCACACCACGCTGCACTGCACGCGCCGCGCGATCGGCGAGGCCTTCCCGCAGCTGATCCGGCATGCCGAGGCGCCGGTGCTGCGCACCGCCGGCGTGCCACTGATGCTGCTGGCGCAACAGGTGCGCCAGGCCGGCTACACGGTGGTGCTCACCGGCGAAGGTGCGGACGAGGTGTTCGGCGGCTACGACCTGTTCAAGGAGGCCAAGGTGCGGCGCTTCTGGGCGCGCCAGCCGGACTCGCGTTTCCGACCGCTCCTGCTCGGCCGTTTGTACGGCTATTTGGAAAACTCGCCGGTGCGGCACGCGGCGCTGGCGCAATCGTTCTTCGGCCGCGGCATGGAGGGCATCGACCGGCCGGTCTTCGCGCACGTGCCGCGCTGGACGAGCTCGCGGCATGCGCTGCGCTTCCTCGCGCCCGAGCTGCGCGCCGGCATCGACGGCTGGGATCCGCTGGCCTGGTACGAACAGCGCCTGCCGCCGGCGATCGCGCGCTGGAGTCCGTTGGCGCGCGACCAGTACGTGGAGGCCAAGACCCTGCTGGCCGCCTACCTGCTGCCGTCGCAGGGCGACCGTCCCGCGATGGCGCATTCGATCGAGGGGCGCTTTCCCTTCCTCGATCATCGCGTGGTCGAGTTCGCGAACGCGCTGCCCGCGCACTGGAAGATCCGCGGCATGACCGAGAAATACCTGCTGCGCAAGGCGCTTGCCGGCCTGCTGCCGGCGGACATCCTCGCGCGCACCAAGCAGCCGTACCGCGCGCCTGACCAGTCCAGCTTCTTCGTCGACGGCGAGCCGCTGGACTACGTGGCCGACCTGCTGAGCGCCGAACGCATCCGCGCCGCGGGCTGGTTCGACGCGGCCGCGGTGGGGCGCCTGTTCGAGAAATGCCGGCACGGGCGCGCGATCGGCTTCGCCGACAACCAGGCCTTCGTCGGCATCCTCTCGACCATGCTGATCGACGAACTTTTCCTGCGGCGGGCCGCCGCATGACCCTGACCGGAGCACGTGATGCCGACTGAAGCCGCGAGCGTGGAAGCACGCGTCCGCCACTACATCCTGGAGAACCTGCTGTTCAGCGACGACGGCAGCGAGTTGCCGAACGACGCCTCGCTGCTGGACCGCGGCATCATCGACTCCACCGGCGTGCTGGAAGTGGTGATGTTCCTCGAGGAGGCGTTCGGCATCCGGGTCAAGGCCAGCGAGATGCTGCCGGAGAACTTCGACTCGGTGAACAACATCGTGCGCTTCGTCGAGCGCCAGCGGAGCGTCGCGTGAAAGACCGGATCGCGCCGCGCCGCCTGCTGCACGAGGCGTTGCTGGAGCACGGCGCCGATCCGGTTCGCGCGCGGCGCACGGCGGTGGTGGTCGAGGGTCAGGCGTACAGCTATGCCGAGCTGCTCGACCGTGCCCTGCGCCTCGCGGGCGCGCTGCGGCAACGCGGCGTGCAGCGCGGCGATCGCGTGGCGATCTACATGGACAACACCTGGCCTTGCGCGGTGGCGATCTTCGCGGTGCTGCTGGCCGGTGGCGCGTTCATGATGGTCAACCCGCTGACCAAGTCGGACAAGCTCGGCTACATGCTCGACGACAGTGGTGCGCGCGTGCTGCTCAGCGATGGGCATATCGCGCAGGAGTTCCTGCCGCTGCTGGCTGCGCGGCCGGCCTTGCGCGTGATCGCCTCGGGCAAGTTCCCCGAGGGACATGCCATCGAGGCGTTCGACGTGGTGACCGCCGCGGGCGCGCCGTTGGCCGCGCCATCCGCCACCATCGCGCCGGACCTGGCCGCGCTGATCTACACCTCGGGTTCCACCGGGCAGCCCAAGGGCGTGATGCACACGCACCAGTCCATGCTGTTCGCGGCCGGCAGCCTGATCGAATACCTGCGCCTCGGCCCCGACGAACGCATCCTGTGCGCGCTGCCGCTGGCCTTCGACTACGGTCTTTACCAGTGGCTGATGGCGGTGCAACTGGGCGCCACCCTGGTGCTGGAACGTTCCTTCGCGTTCCCCGCGCAGGTGTTCGCGCGCATGCGCGAGTTCGAGGTAACGGTGTTCCCCGGCGTACCCACGATCTTCGCGATGCTGCTGTCCGCGCATCGCGGCGAGCCGCTGTGCTTTCCTGGCGTGACGCGGGTGACGAACACTGCCGCCGCACTGCCCGACGAGCAGGCGCTGCGGCTGCGCGAGATCTTCCCGCAGGCGCTGATCTACAAGATGTACGGGCTCACCGAGTGCAAGCGGGTCTGCTACCTCGAACCCGAGTTGCTGGAAGCCAAGCCTGGTTCCGTGGGCAAGGCGATTCCCGGCACCGAGGTGTACCTGCGTTCGCCCGCGGGCGGGCCGGTGCCGCCGGGCGAGGCGGGCATTTTGCACGTGCGCGGCCCGCACGTGATGCTGGGCTACTGGAACCGTCCCGACCTCAGCGCGCAGATGCTGCGGCCCGGCCCGCTGCCGGGCGAGCGCGTGCTGTGCACGCACGACTGGTTCCGCATGGACGCCGAAGGCTTCCTCTACTTCGTCGGGCGCAGCGACGACATCATCAAGACCCGCGGCGAGAAGGTGAGCCCGGTCGAGGTGGAGAACGCGCTGCACGCGATCGACGGCGTGCACGAGGCGGCGGTGGCGGGCGTGCCCGACGAGCTGCTGGGCCAGGCGATCCGCGCCTGGGTGGTGCTGCAGCCCGGTGTGGCGCTGAGTCCCGGGCAGATCCGCGCGCAATGCATGAAGCGGCTGGAGAACTTCATGGTGCCGCAACAGATCGTGATCTGCGCGGAACTGCCGCGCACCGCCACCGGCAAGGTCAGCCGCAAGGCCTTGCTCGAACAGCTGCCGGGCTGAAGGAGATCCATGGACACGTTGTACCGCTCGTTGCGCAACCACCTTGCCGGCTCCCTGCAGACACTGCCGGACAAGCCGCGCGAAAATCCCGACAACGCCTTGCGGGCGCTCTGGTATGCCGCCGCCGGCCAGCCGCGTTCGGTGGTGACGGCCGGCGAGGGCGAGCTGCCCCTGCTGGACGACAATGTCGGTCGGCGCCGGCTGCAGCAATTCATCCAACGGCGCCTCGCCGGCGAACCGCTGGCCCATCTCACCGGGCGCGCCCATTTCATGGGACTGGACATGCTGAGCGGGCCCGCGGCGCTGATCCCGCGCGTGGAAACCGAGCAGCTCGCGCAGGCCGGCATCGAACTGCTGCTTGAGGAGCTGCGGCATCCCGCCGCCCGCGTGATCGACGTCTGCACCGGCTCAGGCAACCTCGCCTTTGCCATCGCCCACCATGTGCCCGACGCCGTGGTCTTCGCCGCCGACATCAGCGCGGAGGCGCTCGCCCTGGCCGAATGCAACCGCCGGCACCTGGGGCTGGAACGGGTGGAGCTGCGCCGCGGCGATCTGCTGGAACCCTTCGGCGACGGGTTCGACGGCACGATCGATCTCGTCGCCTGCGCGCCGCCCTACATCCTCAGCGCCAAGGTGGAACAGATGGCGCCGGAGATCGCCGAGCACGAGCCGCGGCTGGCCTTCGACGGCGGCCCGCTGGGCGTGACCATCCTGCTGCGCCTGCTGGAGGAATCGCCGCGCCTGCTGTGCGCCGGCGGCTGGCTGGCGCTGGAAGTCGGGCTGGGCCAGGGGCCGGCGCTGGGACGACGCCTGCTGCGTGACCCGCATTACGATGCGGTGCGCCAGTTGGCCGATGCACGCGGCGACGTGCGGGTGATCCTCGCCCGTCGCGCCTGAGCGTCAACGCGAAGGAGCACGCACATGGATGGACTGAACGCCAAGGTCTTCGAGCTGGACTGGGAGGCCGAAACCGCGCGCATCGCCGCGCGCCTGCGCGAGGCCACCGCCCGCGTGCTGCACAAGCGCGGCCTGGTGGTGGCGATCTCCGGCGGCGTGGACAGCGCCGTGTGCGCCGCGCTGGCAGTGCGCGCGCTGGGGCCGGACAAGGTGTTCACCCTGATCCTGCCGGAACGCGACTCGGCTTCCTCCAGTGCGCGCAACGCCCGCGTGCTGGCCGAACACCTCGGCGTGCGCACGGAGATCGTCGACATCGCCCCGGCGCTGGCCGCGATCGGCTGCTACGCCGCGCGCGACGAGGCGGTGCGCCGGCTGCTGCCCGACTACACCAGTGACTGGCGCATGAAGATCGCCATCGCCGGCGGCAGCACGGGCGCCATCAATCACTTCATGCTGATCGCCGAGTCGCCCCGGGGCGTGCGCCACGAATGCACGCTGCCGCTGCCCGAATACCTGCAGATCGTCGCCGCCACCAGCTACAAGCAGCGCCTGCGCAAGACGCTGGAATACTTCCACGCCGATCGCCTGAACTACGCCGTGGTCGGCACGCCCAACCGGCTGGAATACGACCAGGGTTTCTTCGTGAAGAACGGCGACGGCTCGGCCGACGTGAAGCCGATCGCGCACCTGTACAAGACCCAGGTCTACGGGCTGGCGAAGCACCTCGACCTGCCCGACTGCGTGGCCACCGCCGCGCCCACCACCGACACCTACAGCCTCGCTCAGGGCCAGGACGAGTTCTACTTCGCGCTGCCCTGGGCGCAGATGGACCTCGCGCTGTGGGCGCTGGAACATCGGCGTCCGGCCGGCGAACTGGCGACCGCGCTGGGCATCGCCGAAGCCGCGGCGGCGGCGGTCTACACCGACATCGAGCGCAAGCGCAGCAGCACGCGCTACCTGCACCTGGCGCCGCTGCTGCTGGGACCGGAGTCACCGACATGACGGCTGGCGATCAAGTCGCCACCTACCGGACCGCGCTGGCCGAGCTGCCACGGGATCGTGCGGAGGTGCTGGCGTTCTGGCGCGACAATCTCGGCGATCCCGCGCGGCACGCGGGCAAGTACGACGGGTTCTACCTCGGCGGCCCGTTCGGGCCGGCCCTGCTGCAACTGCTCCGCCACGGCGATGCCGTGATCGGCACCTGCGGCGTGGGCGCGCGGCGCATGCTGTGGCAGGGACGCGAGATCCGCGCGGGCCTGCTCGCGGACATGGCGGTGGACGCGCGCCACCGCACGCTGGGTCCGGCGCTGATGCTGCAAGAGGAACTGATCGCCGCGGCGGCGGGGCGCTACGACCTGCTCTACGGTTTTCCCAACCGCAAGTCGCTGCCGGTGGTGCGGCGGCTGGGCTACGCGGTGCTCGGCGAGCTGTCGCGCCATGCGCGGGTGCTGCAGCACGCCCACTATCTGCGGCGGCGCCTGCCGCATTGGCTGGCCGCGTTGCTGGGGAACGCGCTCGATGCGTGGCACATCTTGCTGGATGGCTTGCGTGCGCCGCCAGGCCGAAGCGTGACGACGACCTGGTCGGAGCAGGCCGACCCCCGGATGGATGCGCTGTGGCAGGCCTCGCCGCATGGCGATGGCCTGCTCGGCGTGCATGACGCGGCGCTGGCGCGCTGGCGTTTCGACCAGTCGCCGCTGGCCAGCGTGCGTTACCTGCTGCTTGGCGACCGGCGCGACGGCGCACTGCGGGCATGGTTCGCCTGCGAGCGCAGGGATCGCGTGCTGCAGGTGCGCGACTACTGGTCGGAGCGCGGCGTGGAAGGCATCGACCACCGGCTGGTGCTGGCGCTGGTGCGCACGGCGCGGCGCGAAGGCTGCGCCTCGGTCACGCTGGAATGCGCGGCCCCGGCGGCGCGGATGGCGGGCTGGCGTCGCGCCGGGTTCGTCCTGCGCGAGGGCCAGCCGGTGGTCGGCAAGTGGCTGGGCGAGGGCCCGGCCCCGGCCGGGCTGGCGCGGGACTGGCACCTGACCGAGGCCGACGCGGACGAGTGAGCGCGGCGAGCGCGGCCAACCGGCCGTCCTCGCCGCGTGCCGCGCGTGTGCCGGCTCAGCCCGCGACGATGAAGCGCTGGCCGTCGTCCATGAAGGCCTTCTCGCCGAAGCCGCTTTCGTGCGAGCCGAACGGCATCTGCGCACGCAGCTTCCACGACGCCGGCACGTTCCAGGTTGCGCGGGCGGCGTCGTCCACCAGCGGGTTGTAGTGCTGCAGGCTGGCGCCGATGCCGGCGTCGGTCAGCGCCAACCACACCGCGAACTGCGCCATGCCGGCCGAGTGCTCGGACCACACCGGGAAGTTGTCCGCGTACAGCGCGAACTTCTCCTGCAAGCCCTTCACCACGTCCTGGTCTTCGTAGAACAGCACGGTGCCTGCGCCGGCGGCGAAGCTGTCGAGCTTGGCGGCGGTCTGCGCAAAGGCCTCGGCCGGCACGACCTTGGCGAGAGCCTCCTTGGCCAGCGCCCAGAACTTCACGCTCTGCTCGCCGAACAGGATCACGGCGCGCGAGCTCTGCGAATTGAACGACGACGGCGTGTGCTTGATGGCCTGCTGGATGAGGTTGTTCAGGGCGTCCTTGTCCATGTTCACGTTGCGGCCCAGCGCGTACTGGGTGCGGCGCTTCTTGAGGTGTTCGATCACGGCGTTGCTCATGGACATTCCTCCGTAAAAAGAAAAGCCGAACCCGCGGAACGGCGGGGCCCTTCCGGTCTCGTGTGCGTGTTCGGGATGGCGCCTATGTTGGGCGCGCTGTGCCGCGCCGGCTAGCCGGCAATCCGTGGTTACTCCGTTTCCCGAGGGAAACGCTGGCGGGGTCGTGGGAGCACATCCAGCGCGCGATGGCCTTGGCTCCGATCGACGTGGAGCCGCGCTCCCGCAGGCAACTTCAGCGTTGGCAGTGCGGGCACCAGAACGTGGAGCGCTGCCCCAGCACCGCCTGCCGGATCGGCGTGCCGCAAACCTTGCACGGCTCGCCCGCGCGGCCGTAGACCATCAGCTCGCGGAAGAAATAGCCGGGCGCGCCGTCGGGGGCGAGGAAGTCGCGCAGCGTGGTGCCGCCGCGTTCGATCGCATGCGCGAGGATGCGCTTCACCTCGGCGGCGAGCCGTGCGTAGCGGGCGCGCGACACGCTGCCCGCTTCGCGGCGCGGGGCAATGCCGGCGGCGAACAGCGCCTCGCTGGCGTAGATGTTGCCCACGCCGACCACGATGGCGTTGTCCATCAGGAATACCTTTACGGCCGCGCTGCGGCCGCGCGAGGCGCGCCACAGCAGGTCGCCATCGAAGGCGTCGGTGAGCGGCTCCGGGCCGAGCTTCGCCAGCAGTTCGTGGGTGGTGCCGGGTGCTTGCCAGAGCAGGCAGCCGAAGCGGCGCGGGTCGGTGAAACGCAGCACGCGCGGGCCTTCGTGCGCGCCGCGCGCCAAAGCGATGTCCACGTGGTCGTGTGGACCCAGCGGCGCGTCGGGCGGCAGCACGCGCAGCATGCCGCTCATGCCCAGGTGCAGCAGGGCGCTGCCGACCTCGGTGTGCAGCAGCAGGTATTTCGCGCGGCGCTCCACCGCCGCGATGCGCTGGCCGGGCAGCAGCTCGGCAACCTCGCGCGGAATCGGCCAGCGCAGGTCCGGCCGACGCAGCACCACCGCCGTCACGCGTCGGCCGACCACGTGCGGGGCGATGCCGCGGCGGGTGGTTTCGACTTCGGGGAGTTCGGGCATCAGTGCGCCCCGGACAGCTCGACGTGCTCCGCCTTGGGCGCCTGCGGCATGAAGCGCAGCGAGACCAGCGCCACGCGCGCGCCGACCTGCACGTAGCACTGCGGGCCGGTGGCCGACATCGTGCCGAAGGCGAGGCGCTGGCCGTCGAGGCTCAGCACGGTCTGCGGCGGCGCAAGGCCGATCTTCGCGGCGTCGAAGTCGACGGCGGCGCGCCATTGCAACACGGGGGCGGCAGCGGCAGCGGTCAGGCCATCGAGGTAGCGGTCGTCGACGCGCTGGCCATCGGCGCGCCACCAGCGGCCGTCTCGTTTCACGTAGTGCGCGGCGGGCGCGTCGCCGAGTTGCAGCGTCACCGCGGTGATCGCCGCGGGATCGAGCGCAAGCAGGGTGCCCGGCGCGGTGCGTTCGTCGCGCTGCCATTGCCACAGTGCCAGCGCGATCAGCACGGCGACGCCGAGCAGGAGCAGCAGGCGTGAGCGCGCGGCCCGTTTCATGCGCGGCGGCGGCGCCAGGCGATCAGGCCGCCGATCGCGAGCAGCAGCAGCGGCAACACCAGCATGAAGCCAAGGCTGACGAGGTTGAGCTCGGCCTGGTCGATGCGCAGCACGCGGTCGGGCACGCCCTGGCGGGGCAGGTCGACCAGGGCGTCGTCGCCCAGCAGCCAGTTGAAGATGCGTTCGCCCAGCGCGCGGTTGCCGCCGGTGCCCAGGTAGGCGTTGGAGAGGAAATCGCCGTCGCCGACCACCACCGCGCGCTGCTCGCGCTTGTCGGGGCTGGGCGAGAGTCGGTCCAGCGAGAGGCCGAAGTCCAGCGGGCCCTTGAACTCGCCGGCGGCGGCGTCGTAGCGGATCTCGGAGGGGTGCGCGCTGTCGATGGCGTGGAACTCGGTCCAGCTCTGCGCGCTGGAGCGCAGCAGCGGCGTGGCCGTCCAGCCGCCCGCGCCGGTGCGCGCCAGCGCGGCCACCTGCGGGAAGTGCGTGGCGAGCTGGAAGCCGCGGGTGATCGGGTTGGGCGGGTACTGCGCCACCGCCAGCAGGCGCGGATCGGTCAGGCCGAGCGCCGCGCCGCTGCCGTCCACCAGCACGCCGGGCAGCACTTGGACGCCCAGCGCCTTGGCCAGCGGATCAAGGCCGAGGTCGCCGTCCGCCGGGTCGCGCAGCCACAGCAGGTTGCCGCCGTCCTGCACGTAGGCGACCAGCGCCTGCACCGCGCCCGCAGGCGGCGCCACGGTGGGGCTGGCCAGCACCACGAGGTCGGTGCCCTGCGGCACGGCGGCCGCCTGCGCGAAGCTCAGCGGCACCGCGCGCAGGCCGCTCTGCGCGAGCTGGCCCATCAGCGTGCCCATGTCGGGCTTGCCCTGGCCGCCGGGCAGGCGCTCGCCGTCGCCGGTGACGAAGGCGACGATGCGGTCGTTGCCGCGGATCAGCCGCTCCAGCGCGTTGGTCACGCTGGCTTCGGAAAGTTCGGTCAGCCGCTGCTCGTGACCGCGGTAGTGCAGGATCAGCTCGCCGTCCACGGCGATGCCCAGCTCGCGCATCCGTGCCGGATCCTGCTGCGGATCGACGAAGCGCAGCGCGAGATCGGGCTTGGCCTGCCGATAGCGCTGCAGGAAGCCGGCGACCTGTGCACGCAGATCGCCCTGCGGGCTCGCGTAGCTGACGATTTCCACCGGGCCGTCCAGCTTCGCCAGCACCGCGCGGCTCTGCGGCGACAGGCTCACGCGTCCGTTCGCGGTCCAGTCGGCCACATGGGCGTAGCGCGTGCCGAGGTAACCGATCGCGCCGGCGCCGACGAACAGCAGCAGGGTGAACAGCCAGCCGTCCAGATGTCCAGACCATTTCATGTCAGCCGCGCTCCTTGTCGGCCGCGAGCCGGCGCGTGGCCAGCGCAAGGCAGACCGCGATCAGCAGCACGAACCACAGGATGTCGGCGGTGGAGACCAGTCCGCGCAGCAGGTTCTGCTCGTGCGTGCTCATCGCCAGCCAGTTGATCGCGCCGTCGTCGATGCCGGCCATCTGTGCGCCGAGGTTCACCGTCCACAACGCCAGGCCGAGCAGCAGCGCCACCGCGGCGGCGATCGCCGGATGCGCGGTGAAGGCGGAAGCGGCCACGGCCAGCGCGGCCAGCGCGGCCAGCATCAGGGCGATGCCCAGCGTGGCAGCGGCGAGCTTGCCCCAGTCCGGCGTGGTGGCGTGAGCCAGCGACAACGGCATCGCCAGGGTCAGCAGCAGCCACGCCAGCAGCCACAGCAGCAGCACGGCGTACTTGCCCAGCACGATGCGCGAGGCGGGCAGGCCCGCGGCGAACAGCAGCGGCAGCGTGCCGTTGCGGCGTTCGCCGGCCAGCGTGGACATGGCGAGCAGCGGCACCACCAGGAAGGCGAGCTGCGCGAGCTGGCCCAGCAGCGGCACGGCCACCAGGTCCACGTAGCCGGGGCCGTCCGGCAGCGCGGCGCGCTGGATCTCGCCGGCGAGGAAGTCGCCCAGCAGGCGGGTGAAGCACCAGCCCAGCCAGGCCAGGCTCAGCGCCAGCGGCACCCAAGCCAGCGCCTGCACGCGCAGGCGGCGCAGTTCGAGACGGAACATGGCGAGGAAACTCATGCGGCGTGCGCCGCCGGGGTGGCGCCCTGCATGGCGATCTCGAAGAAGCGGCGCTCCAGCGCGGCGTGGTCGTCGGCGCGCACCGGGCCGTCGTGGCGCAGGCGGCCTTCGTGCAGGATCGCCACGCGGTCGCACACAGCGGTGACCTCGACCAGCACGTGGGTGGACAGGATCACCGCGGTGCCCGCGGCGGCCTGTTCGCGGATCAGCGCACGCAGCACGGTGACCTGCACCGGATCGAGCGCGTTGGCCGGTTCGTCCAGCACCAGCAGGGCGGGGCGGTGCAGCAGCGCGCAGGCGAGGCCGAGGCGCTGGCGCTGGCCCTGCGACAACGTGCCCGCCAGCCGCCGCGCCAGCGGCTGCAGTTCCAGCCGCGCCAGCGTCGCGTCACGGGCCGCGCGCAACGCCGTGGCGGCAAGGCCGCGCAGGCGACCGTGGGCGTCCAGATGTTCGGTCACGGTGAGCTCCGGCCACACCGGCGCCCGCTCGGGCAGCCAGCCGATCAGGCGACGCGCCAGCTCGGGGCGTTCCAGGAAATCCTCGCCGTTCAGGCGGATCGCGCCGCTGTCCGGCCGCAGGGCGCCGGCGATCATGGCCAGCGTGGTGGATTTGCCCGCACCGTTGACGCCCAGCAGGCCCAGCACTTGGCCGGGCGGCAGCGCCAAGCTCAGATCCTGAACGGCCGTGCGCCCGGCGCGGCGGCGGGCGAGGCGATCGAGCTGCAGTACGGGTGGCGCGGAGGCATGGACGGCGGTCATTGCGCGATTGTCGATGCGGCCCCATCTTCACACAACCATCGGCGTTCACGGTTGGCGCTTAACGAAAGCCCAAGTGCCCGCGTCATACCATCGTCGAACCGCCTGCCAACATGCTGGCGAGTACGGCAAGCCCTCACCTAGACTGCAACACGAACCCGTTCCGAGTCCCGATCCGATGCTCGATACCGTGCTGAATTTCCTGTCCAACGGCCTCACCCACGCCGGCTGGGTGGGCATGCTGGTCTACCTTCTGGTGGCGACCCAGCTCACCATCTTCACGGTGACGCTGTACCTGCACCGCAGCCAGACCCATCGCGGCGTGGACTTCCATCCGGCGCTGGCGCACTTCTTCCGCTTCTGGGGCTGGATCAGCACCGGCATGGTCACCAAAGAGTGGGTGGCGGTGCACCGCAAGCACCACGCCAAGGTGGAGACCGAGGAAGATCCGCACAGCCCGGTGATCTACGGCATCAAGAAGGTGTTCTGGGACGGCGTGTCGCTGTACCGCGACGCCTGCCATTCCAAGGAAGACATGCAGCAGTACGGTCGCGGCACGCCGGACGACTGGGTCGAGCACAAGCTCTACGGCGCGCACCCGTACTGGGGTCCGTCGCTGATGCTGCTGATCAACCTCGCGCTGTTCGGCGTGATCGGCGCGGCGATCTGGGCCGTGCAGATGATCTGGATCCCGTTCTGGGCCGCCGGCTTCGTCAACGGCGTCGGCCACTGGGCCGGCTACCGCAATTTCGAGAGCGCCGATACCTCGCGCAACCTGCTGCCGTGGGGCTTCTGGATCGGCGGCGAAGAGCTGCACAACAACCACCACGCCTTTCCCAGCTCGGCGAAGTTCGCGCTGCGCAAGTGGGAGTTCGACATCGGCTGGGCGGCGATCTGCGCCTTCCGCGCCGTGGGCCTGGCCAAGGTGCTGCGCGTGGCGCCCACGCTGGACGTGCGCCCCAACGTGCCGCTGCCCGACGCCGAGACGCTGAAGGCCGTGCTCACCCATCGCTTCCAGGCGATGACCGACTACTACCGCAACGTGATCGTGCCCACCCTGCGCGACGAGGCGGCCCATGCGGGCGAGAGCCTCAAGTCGGTGCCGCGTCGCGTGCGCCTCGCACTGGCCGACGGCGGCCGCTGGCTGGACAGCGACGGCAGCAGCAAGCTGCAGGCCGTGCTGGCCAAGCGCCCGACCCTGAAGACCGTGTGCGACTTCCGCAGCCGCCTTGCCGCCTTGATGGAGCAGCGCGGCGCCGAGCAGGCGCTGAAGGGCCTGCAGCAGTGGATCGTCGAGGCCGAGCAGAGCGGCATCCGCGCGCTGCAGGATTTCGCGGCGAGGCTCAAGGGTTACGCGGTCGCGGCCTGATCCGCGCCACCGTGCCGCAAATGAAAGGCCCGCCTCGATGGCGGGCCTTTCTGTTTGAGCGTCGTTCGGGCTAGAGCTGATCCGGCCCCTTGCGCAGCCAGCGGTCGATCAGCGCCTTTTCGTAGCGCAGGTTGTCGCTGCCCGAGGTGTTGCTGCTGTCGGCCATGAAACCCGGGTCGCGCAGCTTGCGCGTGCCCTCGCGGATCGTCTTGCCACCCGCATCGAGCAGACGGAAGTGCAGGTCGATGCGCGGCGGGTAGATGTCCTTGATGATGCGCACCTCGCGCAGCGTGCCGCGGCGCCAGGGTTCGAAGTTGCCGGCGCGGTCGATGTCGGTCACCACGATGTCGAGATGGTCACCCGGCGGCAGCATCTTGCCGGCGCGATTCTCCATGTAAACCTTCAGCACCTTCAGGTAATCGCGGTCGGCAAGCTGGGGTGCCAGTGAGCGTACCTTGCGGGTCTCGGTGAATTGCTCCGGGTGGTCGTAGGTGACGGTGACGTTGGTGGGTGCGGTGGCCGCGGCAGTCGCTGGTGTTCCGGCCAGTGCCGGGACGGCGAACAGGGCGGCGAGCAGGACAAATGGGGCAATCCGGCGGTTCATGGTGGTTTCCTCCGGCGAGGGGCGTGTCGCCCGGATACCCACGATAACGCTGCTGCGTCGTTGGGGTGTACGGGGAGCCCGTCAGTCGCGGGCAAGAAAAAACCCGCCTTGCGGCGGGTTCTTCGAAGACACTGGACCCCGGCCTGCGCCGGGGTGAGCAACGATTCTCCAAGCGCAGGGCGCTTGGATCGTTGCTCACTTGATCTTGCCTTCCTTGTAGATCACGTGCTTGCGCACGACCGGATCGTACTTCTTGAACTCGAACTTTTCCGGCGTGTTCTTCTTGTTCTTCTGCGTGGTGTAGAAGTGGCCGGTACCGGCCGAGGAAATCAGGCGGATCTTGTCTTGCTTGCTGTTGGCCATGATTGTCTCCTCAGACCTTCTCGCCGCGGGCACGCAGCTCGGCGATCACGGCCTCGATGCCCTTCTTGTCGATGGTGCGCAGCGCGTGGTTGGAAACGCGCAGCTTGACCCAGCGGTTCTCGCTGGCGACCCAGAAGCGGCGCTCGTGCAGGTTCGGCAACCAGCGGCGACGGGTCTTGTTGTTGGCGTGCGAGACGTTGTTGCCGGTCTGCACACCCTTTCCGGTGACTTGGCAAATGCGGGCCATGATGAGCTCCGTAATGTTCTGTTGACCGCCCGTTGGCCAGGGCGATGGCGGCCCAGCGGCGCTGCGCGCCACGCGATGCTGGAGGTGTTGCGCTGGTCTTGCCGCGAGGCCCGCATCGCATGGCGGGAGCCCCGAACGGGTCGGGTCGGCAGTGACGAGCCGCGCATTATCCTGCAGAAACAGGCTTGTGCGCAATCCCGCCAGCCGGCCGACGCCCGGTCGCGTATGCACGGGGCCGGCAGGTATGAAACAATCCACCTCTTTTGACGCCAGACCGATAGAGGGATTCCCATGGCAGAAGTCATCGCCAACGGCCAGGCCAGCGCGCAGGGCAACCCGCCGCAGCTGGTGCTGCAGAAGATCTACGTGAAAGACGTGTCCTTCGAGGTGCCGGGCGCGCCGCAGATCTTCCAGGAGTTCTCCGGCGAGAGCGACCAGACCGCGCCGCAGGTGCAGTTGAACCTGGGCCACAAGGCCATGGACCTGGGCAATGACCTGTACGAGGTGGTGCTCAGCGTCACCCTCACCTGCACGCTGGGCGAGCGCACCGCCTACCTCGCCGAGGTGGAGCAGGCCGGCCTGTTCGGCATCTCCGGCTTCGCCGACGAGGACCGCGCCGGGGTGATCGGCAGCTATTGCCCGAACCTGCTGTTCCCGTACGCACGCCAGGTGATCTCCTCGATGGTGCTCGAAGGCGGCTTCCCGCCGTTCCTGCTGCAGCCGATCAACTTCGACGCCCTGTACGCCGAACAGATGCGCCGCACGACCGGCGGCGGGGACGCACCGGTCCAGCTCAACAGCTGAGCGCGCGCATGACGCAGCATCCGACCCTGGCGGTACTCGGTGCCGGTTCCTGGGGTACCGCGCTGGCCGCCCTGACCGCGCGCAACGGCGTGCCGACCCGGTTGTGGGGCCGCGATCCGGCCGCGCTGGCGGCGATGGCCGCGGCGCGCTGCAACCAGCGCTACCTGCCGGGCATCGAGTTGCCGGCAGCGCTGGTCTACGAGCCGGACCTGGCTGCCGCCGTGCGCGGCGCCGGCGTCGTGCTGCTGGTGGTGCCCAGCCATGCCTTCGCCGCGATGCTGGAGGACGTCGCGCCGTTGCTGGCCGACGGCGCCACGCTGGCCTGGGCCACCAAGGGCTTCGAGCCGGGCACCGGCCGCTTCCTGCATGAACTGGTGGCGCGGCGCCTGCCGGGCAGCCCGGCGGCCGTGATCACCGGACCCTCGTTCGCCAAGGAGGTGGCGGCCGGCCTGCCCAGTGCGGTCACCGTGCATTCGGAAGACGCCGCCTGCGCGCAGCGCGTCGCCCACCTGCTGCACGCGCCCAACCTGCGTGCCTACACCGGCGGCGACATGCTGGGCGCCGAACTCGGCGGCGCGATGAAGAACGTGCTGGCGGTGGCCACCGGCATCGCCGATGGCATGGACCTGGGCCTCAACGCCCGTGCCGGCCTGATTACCCGCGGCATGAACGAGATGCTGCGCCTCGGCGTGGCGCTGGGCGCGCGCCCGGAAACGCTGATCGGCCTGTCCGGCCTCGGCGACCTGGTGCTCACCTGCACCGGCGACCTCTCGCGCAACCGTCGTCTCGGCCTCGCACTGGGCAAGGGCGTGGCGATCGACGAGGCGGTGCGCCAGATCGGCCAGGTGGTGGAAAGCGTGCTCGCCGCCGACGAGGTGGCCCGGCTGGCCGATCAGCATGCGCTGGATCTGCCGATCAGCGCCGGCGTGCGCGCCGTGCTGCACGGCGAAGTCACCCCGGCCGAAGGGCTGAAAGCGCTGATGGCGCGCGAGCAGAAGCCGGAATACCCGCACGGCTTGTTCGGCAACGCCTGAGCGATAACCGCCGTAGGAGCGGCTTCAGCCGCGATCAGGTGTTGCAAGTCGCGGCTGAAGCCGCTCCTACACACACGATCCGCCTGCTAAGCTCGGCGTTTTGGTCGTCGCCACGGGGTGCATGCGCATGCAGCAGCCGGACGGGAAACAGCACGCCACGCCCCCCGGCGGCCGCGACGAACGCCTGCCGCCCACTTGGCAGCGCCTGCTGGACCTGCCCAAGGCGCCGGGCGGCGACGAGCCGGTGGTGCTGGGCTTCTTCCTGGAAGTGATGCCGGAGGAGGGCGCCGCCTGGGCGCACCTCGAAGTGGCGCCGGTGCTGCTCGCCGTGGCCGAACACGGCCGCTACGCGCGGCCGGTGCCGCTGGACAGTCGGCACCTGGTGCAGGCACCGCTGCCGCCGCACGAGCAGCGCCTCGCCGCCGCCGTGCTCGGCCTGCCGCAGACCCAGCGCAAGGGGCGCAGCTACGCGCGGCTGGGCGGCCACGTCGGCGACAGCCTGCTGATCGAATTGCTGGATACGGCGCCATGTTTCCTCGGCGGCCTCGCCGGCCTGCGGCTGTCGCGCGGCAAGGCGCACCCGCTCAACTGGCACTGGCAGCTGGAGACGGACGGCAGCCAGCGCCTGCTGCCGAATCTGCCGCACAGCCAGCGCCTGCTGCGCATCGACGGCCTGTGGTACCTCGACGCCGAGCACACCACGCTCGGCCATCTGGAGGCCGCGCCCGAGGAAACGGCATGGATGGACTTGCCGGCGCTGAAGCACGAATACGGCCGCCGCCTCGCCGAGATGCTGCCCGCCAGCCGCCTGGCCGCGCGCATCCCGCCGCCGCAGGTGTTCGCTGAACTGCAGCGCGCCGAGCTGACGCCGAAGCCGGTGCTGACCATGCACGCGCTGACCCGCCACGCGCGCCTCGCCGCGGGTACGTCGCCGCTGGCCTGGGCGCGGCTCTCCTTCGATTACGCGGGCGAACGCCTGCCCGGCCGCGGCGGCGAACCGCTGGTGCGCCGCGTGCGCAACGGCCAACTGATGGAGATCGTGCGACGCCGTGCGGAAGAGCTTGCCACCATGGAGCAGCTCGAACGCACCGGCCTCACGCCCGCGGTGGACACCGAGGGCCTGCCTTGGGACATGGCCGACACCTTGCCCGACGATGCCTGGCTGTTCCCCGGCACCGGCCACGCCGGCGCGCTGGAGGTGAATACGCCGGCGCGCTGGATGGCGCTGCGGCCGAAGCTCGAAGCGGAAGGCTTCGTGCTGGAGTACGCGCCCAGCTTCCCGTTCGAGGTGCTGGAAGGCCCGGTGCGCTGGTACGGCCAGGCCGCCGAGGATGCCGACGACCACGCCTTCGACCTGGAGATCGGCATCGAACTGGAAGGCAAGCGCCACAACCTGCTGCCCGCGGTGGCGCAGGCGTTGGCCGAGCACCAGTTGAACCTCAGCCCTGCGCCGAACGAGCCGGAGGACGCGGTGTGGTACGCGCCGGTGGACGAGCGCCGCCGCGTGCCGGTGCGGCTCAAGGTGCTGCGTGCCCTGCTGGCGCCGCTGGCCGAATACCTGGAGAAGCCGCGCACGAAGCTCCACCTGCCGCGCGTGCAGGCGGGGCGGCTGGAGGAACTGGTCGAGGCGCTGCCGAGCGACGGCGCGCTGGAGGCGCCCGAGGTGCTGCGCGGCTTCACCGCGCGCCTGCGCGATGCCGCCGAGCGTGCCAGCGACGCGGTGCCCGCCGGACTCACGGTGGAGCTGCGCCCCTACCAGCGCGAAGGCCTGCGCTGGTTGAACGCGCTGGCCGAGGCCGGCGTGGGCGGCGTGCTCGCCGACGACATGGGCCTGGGCAAGACCCTGCAGCTGATCACCCACCTGCTCGCGCTCAAGGAGCGCGGCGCACTCAACCAGCCCGCGCTGGTGGTGGTGCCCACCAGCCTGATCCCGAACTGGCAGGCCGAGATCGCCCGCTTCGCGCCCGCGCTCAAGGTGCTCACCCTGCACGGCCCGCAGCGCGCTGATGCTCACGCCCAGCTGGGTGCGCAGGACATCGTGCTGACCAGCTACGCGCTGCTGCCGCGCGACGTGGTGCCGCTGCGCAAGCAGCCGTTCGCGCTCGCCGTGCTGGACGAGGCGCAGCAGGTGAAGAACCCGCGCACCCAGGCGCGCCGCGCCCTGCTCAGCCTGCGCACGCGCCGCCACGTCTGCCTCACCGGCACGCCGCTGGAAAACCATCTCGGCGAACTGTGGTCGCAGGTGGACCTCGCCGTGCCCGGCCTGCTCGGCGACGAGAACGCGTTCCGCCGCTACTACCGCGTGCCGATCGAGAAGCAGCGCGACGAGGAATGCCTGGCCCGGCTCAATCGCCGGCTCGCGCCCTTCATCCTTCGTCGTACCAAGGCGCAGGTCGCGTCGGAACTGCCGCCGAAGACCGAGATCACCCGCCGCGTGGTGCTGGAAGGCCGGCAGCGCGAGCTGTACGAAGGCCTGCGCCTGTCGCTGGCCGAGGAGCTGCGCGAGGTGATCGCCCAGCGCGGCATCCAGCACTCCGGCATCGTGGTGCTGGACGCGTTGCTCAAGCTGCGCCAGGTCTGCTGCGATCCGCGCCTGGTGAAGCTGGAGGCCGCGCGCGGCGTGCACGGTTCGGCCAAGTTCGAGCTGCTGATGGACATGCTGGTGCCGCTGCTCGACGAGGGCCGCAAGGTGCTGCTGTTCTCGCAGTTCACCGGCATGCTCAAGCTGATCGCGCACGAGCTGGACCGCCGCCGCATCCCCTACGTCACCCTCACCGGCGAAACGCGCGACCGCGCCACCCCGGTGCAGCAGTTCCAGAACGGCGAAGTGCCGCTGTTCCTGCTCTCGCTGAAGGCCGGCGGCGTGGGCCTCAACCTCACCGCCGCCGACACCGTGATCCACTACGACCCTTGGTGGAACCCCGCCGCCGAGGCGCAGGCCAGCGACCGCGCCCACCGCATCGGCCAGGACAAACCGGTGTTCGTGTTCCGCCTCATCACCGCCGGCACGGTGGAGGAGCGCATCGAGGAGCTGAAGGCGCGCAAGGCGGAACTCGCCGAAGCCGTGCTCGAAGGCGGTGGCAGTCGCGAGAAGCTCAGCTTCGACCAGGAGGACCTGGACGCGCTGCTGGCGCCGGGGTGAGTCGCGGTGCTCAGCTTCGCGCCGCCACCTCGTCGATGCGCTTCAGCATGTCGGCCGGATCCTCATACACGCGCAGCGCGCCGGCACGAGCGAGTTCGTCCTCGCCGTAGCCGCCCGAGAGCAGGCCGATGCCCAGCGCGCGGGCGCGCTGGGCGGCGAGCATGTCCCACACACTGTCGCCCACCACCATGGCGCGGGTGATGTCCACGCCCAGCCGTTCGGCGGCGGCGAGGAACAGGTCGGGGTCGGGCTTGGCGTGGCGCACCTGGTCGCGGGTCACTACCGGCACCTTCGCGGGATCGACGCCGAGTGCTTCGAGGTTGTGGATCGCGGTGCGCAGCTGGCCGCTGGTGGCGATCGCCCAGGGGATCTCCGCCTCGGTGAGGTAGGCCAGCAGTTCGCGCGCGCCGGGCAGCGGCTTGACCGCGCCCTGCGCATGCTGGCGGTTGAATGCATCCGCGTGGGCGTCGTACAGGCGGGCGCGGCGTTCCTCGCTGATCGCCTGGCCGGTCTCGCGCAGCAGCATGCGGGTGAACAGGCCGCCGCTCATGCCGATGCGGCGGTGGATGCGCCACACCGAGAGGTCGATGCCTTCGCTGTCCAGCGCCTCCTTCCACGCCAGCACATGCTGGTAGACGCTGTCGACGAGGGTGCCGTCGAGGTCGAACAGGAAGGCGCTGTCGCGGCGTGGCATGGCGGGTCCGTGCGGGGAGTGGAGCGGGGAAGTTTGCGATCGTAGGGGAGCGTTTCTGAAAAGTGCGGCCAGGGATGGCCGCCCGTTTGATCTTCGCGATCAGGGATGATCGCAAAGATCAAGCCAGGCGCTGGCCCGCGGCGCGCAGCGCGATCGCCGCCGCGCCGAGCAGGCCGGGTTCCGGATGCACGATCGCCAGCGTGGGCACGCGCTCCATCGTCTCGCGGAAGCGACCCTTGGCCTCGAAGCGTTCGCGGAAGCCGCCGCGGTGCAGCCACGGCAGCAGGAACGGCAGCACGCCGCCGGTGAGGTAGACGCCGTCCCAGCCGCCCAGGCTCAGCACCAGGTCGCCGGCCACGCTGCCGAAGATGCCGGCCAGCGTCTCCACCGTGCGCACGCACAGCGGGTCGCTGCCGTCCTCGGCGTGCGCGGTGATGTCCTCGGGCGTGTACTCCTCGGCCGGCTGGCCGGCGATGTCGGCCAGCGCGAGGTAGAGGTTCACCAGGCCGTTGCCGCAGATCATGCGCTCGTTGGAGACGCGGCCGAAGCGCGCGTTGAGCCGGTGCAGGATCTCGACGTCCTCGGCGGTGTGCGCGGCGAAGCCGGCGTGGCCGCCCTCGCTTTCCAGCACGATCCACTGCTCGTCGCGCCACAGCAGGCCCGCCACGCCGAGGCCGGTGCCCGGCCCCATCACCACGAAGGTCTGCGGCTGCGGCTGGCCCAGCGCCGGCGCACCCAGCGTGCCCACCGGCGCCAGCGCGTCGGCGGCCAGCAGCGGCACCGCCATGCTCTGCGCGGCGAAATCGTTGACCAGCCGCACCGACTGCATGCCCAGTTCGGCCTGCAGCGCATGCGCCACGATCGCCCAGGGATTGTTGGTGACCTTCACCGTCTCGCCGCCGGCGATGCGCCCCGCCGCGGCGATCACCGCCTGCGCGGGGTGGCAGCCGGTGTCGGCGAAGTAGCGCCGCGCGGCATCGGCCAGCGAGGGAAAATCCTTCACCCGGTAGCGCCGGATGCTGTCCATGACCAGCGGCGTGGTGGTGTCGGCGCCGGCGAGCGCGAAGCGCACGTTGGTGCCGCCCAGGTCGGCAAGCAGGGTGGAGGGGGTTGCGTGGGGCATCGGGGGACAGCCTGCGGCGGTGCACAAAGGACAAGCCTGCCTTGTCAGGCCGGTGCGCGTCTACTGTGTGCATACGTATGGTGCGCGAATGGGGCCTGGAATCCGTCCAGATCCCCCCGTGGCCCGCGCCAGGACAACGCGGGCTACGGGGCGGTTCGGAACGCGCTCAGGCATGCCCGTGCTTGTGGTGGTGCTTGCCCGGTCCGGCGGGCGGCGCCCCCGCGGCGGGCGGGTTCTGTGCCGCCAGTGCGGCCAGCAGCGCCTGGCCGTCCGGACTGCCCAGCCCGGTGCAGGCGTCCCAGCCCGGGCCGGCGGTGTAGCTGCCGTTGTTGCCCTGGGTGATGTCGTGGAAGGCTGTGCCGCCGCCTTGGTACAGCGCAGCATGCACGTCACCCACCGCGCGGCCCAGCGACTGGTTGCAGCGCGCCAGCAGCGCGGCCCACAGCGGCGCCACCGCACTGGTGCCCCCGATCACCTCGTCCTGGCCGTCCACGCGCACCTGGTAGCCGGTGAGTGGATCGGCGTCGCCCGCCACGTCGGGCACGCCGCGGCCCGCGTAGCCGTTCGGCGCCTGCGGCACGCCGGCGCCCTGCTGCCATGCGGGCAGCGCGTAGTCCACGCTGACGCCGCCGCCGGTGGCGCCCTCGTTGCCGGCGGTCTCGTTCCACACCGTTTCGCCGGTGATCGCGCTGGCGCTGGCGGTCAGCGTGGTGCCGCCGCAGGCCAGCGTGTACGGACTGGAAGCGGGGAAATCCACGTGCGGCTGGCCGTCGCTCTCGCCGTCGCCGGAACCGCTGTCGCCCGCGGCGGCGGTCACCGTGACGCCGAGCGCGGCGGCGTCCTCCAGCGCGCTCTGCATCGCGGCGAGCGAGGACGCGCTCCAGCTGTCCTCCGGGCCGCCCCAGCTGATCGAGATGATGGACGGCTTGCGCGTGGCGTCGTGTGCCGCCTGCGAGATCGCCTCGTAGAAACCCTGGTCGGTGTTCGGCGCGAAGTACACCGCGATCGTCGCGCCCGGCGCCAGCGCGCCCACCATTTCGATGTCCAGCATCACCTCGGCGTCGGCCGCGGCACCGGGGCGGTTCTTGCCGCCGGCCACCGACACCGCGGTCACCGTGGGTGTGGCGATGCCCAGCGCGGCGAAGTAGCTGGCGAGGTCGGTCTTGCGGAAGCCGCCGCCCAGTTCGATCAGGGCCACGCACTGGCCGCTGCCGTCGGTGTTCGCGGGGAAGTTGTAGAGCTGCCCCATCTGGGGCGGCGTGTAGGTCTGGTTCGGCGTCGCCAGAGCCTTGCGGAAGTGCGGCTTCGCCACCGGGCGGCGGTCCAGGCCCAGCACGGCGATCACCGAGGGAGCCAGTCCGGGCGGCAGCACGGGCGCCTGCGTGTGGCCGACGACATAGCGCCGCGTGCCGGGTATCCGGTAGCGCCCCAGTTGCACGCCGAACGCGCGTTGCAGCGCGTCCACCGAGCCCTTGAAGTGCAGCACGCGCCGGTGCGAATCGCAGCCGGTTTCCACGAGGCCGTGCGTGCGGGCGTGGCTGCGCACGCGCTCAATGTCGGCGGGGTCGGCGCCGCAGTGCGCGCCGAACTCGCCGCGTGGCCAGCGTGGTGACCGCGGCCATGCGGCCGGCGCCGGTGCCTGCCCCATGCGCCGCAACACCACGGTGACCCCGAGCGGCGTGTGGCTGCCGTGCGGGCCGAGGTAGCGCGTCCCGGCGGGAAAGGGGTGGCTGGCATGGGCAACGCGGTGCGCGGAAGTGTTCATGAGGGTGCCTCCCGTGATGGTCGACGCGAGCCTGCGCCGAATCGTGTATGCAGGGCGTGGGCCAGATGTTGGCGCTTCGTGCGGCGCGGCTGCGGCAAAGCGCCCGCGGCGGTCGTGGCTGCGTGGCGCGGCGCTAAAATGCACGGATTCCTCCGCGAGACCGCCCCATGAGCTTTCCCGCCATCCGCCTGCGCCGCATGCGCCACGACGCCTTCTCCCGCGCACTGATGCGTGAGCACAGCCTGCTGCCCAGCGACCTCGTCATGGTCGCCTTCGTGATCGATGGCGAAGGCCGGCGCGAGGCCGTGCCGTCGATGCCGGGCGTGGAACGGCTCTCCATCGACGAGCTGGTGAAGCTCGCCGGCGAGTGCGTGCGCCTCGGCATTCCCGCGCTGGCGCTGTTCCCGTCGCCGGGGCAGGGCGTGAAGAGCGAGGACGCGCGCGAGGCGTGGAATCCCGACAACCTGATGCACCGCGCCACGCGTGCGCTGAAATCGAAGTACCCCGAACTGGGCCTGATCGGCGACGTGGCGCTCGACCCCTACACCACGCACGGCCAGGACGGCCTGATCGACGAAAGCGGCTACGTGATGAACGAGCCCACCGTCGCGGCGCTGGTGAAGATGTCGCTGGCCCAGGCCGACGCCGGCATGGACGTGGTGGCGCCCTCGGACATGATGGACGGCCGCATCGGCGCGATCCGCGAGGCGCTGGAGGAAGCCGGGCACATCCACACCCGCATCCTCGCCTACTCGGCGAAATACGCGTCGAGCTTCTACGGCCCGTTCCGCGACGCGGTGGGCTCGTCCGCCAACCTCGGCAAGGGCAACAAGCACACCTACCAGATGGACGTCGCCAACAGCGACGAGGCGCTGCGCGAGGTGGAGCTCGACATCGCCGAGGGCGCCGACATGGTGATGGTGAAGCCCGGCCTGCCCTACCTCGACGTGCTGCGCCGGGTGAAGGATGCGTTCGGCATGCCCACCTTCGTCTACCAGGTCTCGGGCGAGTACGCGATGCTCAAGGCCGCCACGCAGAACGGCTGGCTGGACGAGAAAGCCGTGGTGCTGGAGACGCTCACCGCGTTCAAGCGCGCGGGCGCGGACGCGATCCTCAGCTACTACGCGGTGGATGCGGCGAAGTGGCTGCGCGGGGAGTGAGCCGGAATCATCCGGCTGCGCGCCTCAAAAACTTCTCCGCCAGCCACTTCCGCGCCGGCAGGTCGTAAAGCTTCAGGCACGCGTACGCGATGGCGATGCTGGCGACGAAGACCCCAGCGCCCGCCGCGCACCGGGTGGCGAAGGGCAACGCCTGGTGTGCGCCCACCCATTCGGTATAGACGTAGATCAGGCCGTAGTGCGTGATGTAGAGCGGATAGGAGAGTTCGCCGAAGAAGCCAGCAATGCGGGTGGACAGGCCGTCGACCCGCGTTGCGCCGGCGCCGATGGCGACGATGAGCGGGAACACCGCGATGACGCATAGCGACTCGTACAGGCCGTTCAGCCACGGGCGGTCGGCGCCGCCGAAGCGGGGCAGCGCCAGCGCCACGACCAGCAGCAGGCTGCACACGGCGAACGCATGCTTGATCCGGATGCGCTTGCCCAGGCGCATCAGCAGCATGCCGGCAAGGAAGGGGAACAGCAGGCGGGCGAAGCCGATGTGCAGTTGTTCCGGGTCGATGGCCCAGCCGCCGATCACGTCGCCGCGCTTGCCGAACACGGCGAGCTGCACGAGGAAGGCGGCGGCCAGCGCCACCAGCACGCCCAGCCAGCGGTTCGACAGCCTGCGCAGGCCGATCGCGTACAGGATGTTCGCGAGGTACTCGAAAAACAGCGACCACGCCGGCCCGTCGAGCGGATGCATCTCGCTCCAGCCGCGGATGTCCATCGATGGCGGCAGCGGCAGCAGCGTGCAGCCCACCAGCATCACCAGCAGCAGCTTCCACACCGGCGTGGCTTCGATCAGCGGAAACGCCGCACCCGCCTGGAAATAGAACAGCAGCGCGCCGATCACCATGCCCATGACCACCATGGGTTGCAGGCGGATCAGCCGGCGCTTGAAGAAGTCCCACGTGCCCAGCACCTGCCAGCGATCGTCGTAGGCATAGGCGATCACGAAGCCCGACAGCAGGAAGAAGAAATCCACGGCCAGATAGCCGTGGTTGATCGGTTGCGTCAGCGGATGATCCGGCTTGTACGCCTCGCAGAGGTGGAACAGCACCACCATCAGGGCGGCGACGCCGCGCAGTCCGTCGAGGATGAGGTAATGGTCCTTGCCTGCCCCAAGGGCTGCGGAGTCTTTTGCCATGTGCGATGCGCTGCATGAGCCGATGGTGGGCAAGCTCCGGATGCTACAAGTTCCTGCGGGGCCATGTGCCCGCAAAATCGCCTGGAGCGATTTTTGGCGCGGCGCGCTGGTCGTGTGGCGGAATAGTGCGGCCGCTTCGGTAAGCCTCATGCAGGACCGTCATCCGGGGGACTGTTCCCTGCGCTTGCGCAACAGGTTGTCCAGCGCCCACGGTCCCGCACCACCCAGCACCAGTGTGGCCAGGCCGGCAAGGTAAAGCAGGTCGCATTCGTAGCCCGGCTGCCCGAAGTGCGCGCCGGCCGGCGTGACGGCCATCAGCTTGATCGAGCTGAAGCCGTAGGGCAGGTGCACGGTGAAGATGGCCACCAGCAGCACGATCGCCATCGGCACGCTGGCCAGCGCCACGAAGGCGCCCAGCAGGATGGCCAATCCCCCGAACACTTCGACCAGGATGGTGGCCCAGGACATCAGGTGCGGAAAAGGCACGCCGATGGCCCGCAGGATCGCCGCGAACGCATCGGCACCGCGGCCAAGCTTGGCGAAACCGTGCTCCATGAATCCGTAGCCCACGATCAGGCGCAGGGGGATCGGCGCCCAGCTGGCAAGCCGTCGGGATATCGCGGGTACGGTCAGGGAATGGTCCACGTTCGTGCCTTGGCTGGTGTCGGTGTCGATCGGTCGTTCCGGTGGCGTGGACGGACACGCCACCGGAGCGCTGTCAGTCGTGCAGCAGGTGGCTGGCGTGGGTGATCGCGCCGCCGGCGCGGATCGCCGCGGCGACCATGGCGGTCTCGGCCAGTTGCGTGTCGTCGGCGCCGGCGTCGCGTGCCGCCCTGGTGTGGATCTCGATGCAATACGGGCATTGCGTGGTCAGCGCCACGGCCACCGCGATCAGCTGCTTCTGTCGCGCGTCGAGGGCGCCCGCGGTGAAGGCCGCCTTGTCGAAGGCCCGGAACGCCTGCATGGCGTCCGGCGTCTGCTCGTCGAGCTTTTTCAGGCGGCTCAGGTTCTTCATGTCGTACATGCGGGGTTCCTCGTGTTGATGCGGGGCAGTGAAGGCCAAATGGATGCCGGTCGGCCGGCAGGATGGCGTGGCCGACATCGACAGTTCGCCGCGGCCTGGCGATCGGTTACATCGCCGTTCGTCGTGCCGCCGCCCTGGAGAACGCGAGCCGGCTCCCGGCCAACGACCCGGTGCGTCATGGCGCGAGAGCGGGTTTGCCTGAAAAAATCCCCAAAAACGACGGCTGAAAGTCCGCAGCGGTGTGCACGATGGAAAGAGGGGGGCGGTGGTTTCCCACCACGCGGATCCTGATCGAGCACCAGCACGGAGGAGCGTCATGAAACTGTGGATCATGGTCCTGTGCCTGCTGCTTGCATGCGCGGGCGCGCAGGCGGCGGAAACGGCCTGGCAACCTTCCGCCGGCCATGTGCAGATACCGCTGTGGCCGGGCACGCCGCCCGACATGAAGCCCATGCCGGGGCCGGAGTACGCGAAAACCGGCACCACGCTGCTCGCCGGCAAGACCGTGACCGCCGTGAGCAACGTGTCGCGACCCACCATGACGGTCTATGCCCCGCAAGGGAAGAACACCGGTGCCGCGGTGGTGGTGATTCCCGGCGGCGGCTTCGAGATCCTGGCCATCGACCTGGAAGGCACCGAGATCTGCGACTGGCTGACCGCGCGCGGCATCACCTGCGTGCTGCTGAAATACCGCGTTCCGGGTGCGCCCTACGACTGGCACTGCGATTGCCGGCCGCACAATTTTCAGGTGCCGACGATGGCGCTGGAGGACGTGCAGCGCACGATGGGACTGGTGCGCCTGCATGCGAAGGCATGGCACATCGATCCGAACAAGATCGGCGTGGTCGGTTTCTCCGCCGGCGGTTTCCTGGTGGCGGAGATCAGCACGCACTTCGACAAGCGCCTGTACAAGCCGGTGGATGCGGCCGACCAGGAAAGCGCGCGCCCGGATTTCGCGATGGCGATCTACCCGGGACACCTCGCGCACGACGATGGCACCTTGAACAAGAACGTGCCCGTCACCCGCGACACGCCGCCCACCTTCATCGTGCAGGCCGAGAACGACGACGTGGATGGCGTGCAGCAGGCGTTGACTTATTTCGCCGCGCTGAAAGCCGCCGACGTGCCGACGGAAATGCATCTGTACGCGCAAGGCGGCCATGCCTTCGGCGTGCGGCGCACGAACCTGCCGATCACCCGTTGGACCGATCTGGCGGATGCGTGGATGCGAACGATAGGCGTGCTTTCGCCCTGAGGTTGTTCACGCGTACTGCGCGATGCCGTGGCCGAACGACCAGTTCTCCTTCGCGGTCTCCAGCAGGTTGATGAAGACGTCTTCAGGGCGCAGGCCGGGATCGGCGGCGAGCTTCTCGGCCACGCGGCGGTAGAACGCCTGCTTCTGTGCCACCGTGCGCGTGTTGCTGCAGGCGATCTGCACGATCACCAGATCGTCGCTGCGGGCGATGCCGAGGTAGTGCGGGTCGTAGTCGAATTCCTCGGCCTCATGCTGGTGGATCAGGATGAAACGATCGTCCTCGGGCACGTTGAAGGTCTCGCGCATGGCTTCATAGATGCCGTTGCGCAGGGCGGCGAGCTGGGCGGCGGACTTGCAGCGGCGCAGGGAGATGCGGACGAGAGGCATGGGAGATTCTCCGGAGTTCGTGGTGGCGACCGCCGTAGGAGCGGCTTCAGCCGCGATGCTCTTGGGCCGACGCGCTGCAGAAAACATCGCGGCTGAAGCCGCTCCTACGGGGCGGTCGGGCATGAGACATGGCCTACCCGATAGAGCTGGCGATTTGCGCCGGGCGGTTCGGTACGCAGTTCGGGCCACAGGCGGAATCGCAGCAATGTCCAACGGGTCGGGTCGCAGGCGCTGATCGCGGCCAGCGCGCCGGCGGCGCGGTCCTGCCGTGCCGCGGCGGCCTCGGCGGCGCGCAGTTCAGCCAAATCGGCATGCGCGGGAATCGGGACGAGCTCACGCGTGGCGTAAACGGTGTCGTGCAGATCCGCGGCCATTTCCGTCTGCCACGGTATCCACGTGCGCACCGCGGGGCGGCCGAAGTCGCGCGCCAGCGTGGCGAAGCCGGCGCCGCCGAGGAAGGCGTTCATGCCCTCGCTGTCGTGCCACAGGTAGAACGGCGCGTAGAGGTTGTCACGGCTGGGTAGCGCATCGTCGTTGCGTGACGCGTGCAACCAGGCCTTGAACGCGAGACCGGGGAAGTCGTCGAGCAGATGACCCTTGTCCGCAATGCGGCGGCGGATGATCGCCATGTCGTAGTCGGCAGGCAGGGTGATGGCGTACTGCATCGCGATCATGGCGCCAGCTCCTTGCGCAGCACGCCGATCGCCGAGAACGCGCAAGGCCAGCCGGCGTAGAACGCGAGGTGGGTGATCAGCTCGACCAGTTCCGCTTCGCCGAGGCCGTTGTCGCGGGCGCGGGCGACGTGGAACGGCAGCTGTTCGGTGCGGTTGAGCGCGACCAGCGCCGCCAGCGTGGCGATGCTGCGCTCGCGCGGGGCGAGTCCGGCGCGCGCCCAGATGTCGGCGAACAGCACCTCGTCGGTGAGTTCGGCCAGCTTCGGGGCAAAGTCGCCGATGCTCTTGCGGGCGTAATGCGGATCGTGGGCCACGTCGGCAGTCTCCGGGGGATTTGACCAAGGCTCCGAGCTTGAGAGCGGCTCAAGTTCGGAGCAGTGGGGATTTGACGGTGGCCACGATAGCGCCCCATGATGATCCTGAAAATCGGGAAATTTGGAATCTTTAGTCCCGGAAAACAGGATCGTCACCATGTCTCGCGTCAACTTTGACATCGACAATCTGCGCAGCTTCGCCACCGGCATCGAGCTGGGCAGCTTCGCGCAGGCGGCGGGGCGGCTGAACCGCTCCACCTCCGCGGTGAGCGCGCAGCTGAAGAAGCTGGAGCAGCAGGCCGGCGCGCCGCTGCTGCGCAAGGCCGGCCGCGGCATGGCGCTCACCGAGGCGGGCGAGGTGATGCTGGGCTACGCGCGACGCCTGCTGGAACTCAATGACGAGGCCGCCGCGGCGATCCGCGGCGCGGAGCTGGAGGGCCGCGTGCGGCTGGGCCTGCAGGAGGACTTCGGCGAAAGCCTGCTGCCCGCGGTACTGGGCCGCTTCGCGCGGGCGCACCCGCGGCTGCGCATCGAGGCGCGCATCGCGCGCAACGCGGAGCTGCTCGACGGCGTGAACCGGGGGCGGCTGGATCTCGCGCTGGCCTGGGAGGCCGGTGCGGACAGTCCGCACGCCGAGCGCCTGGGGCGCTGGCCGATGCGCTGGATAGCCGCGGCTGGCGCTGCGCCGTCGAAACTGCGCCAGCGCGGCGAACCACTGCCGCTGGCGGTGCTGGAGGCACCCTGCCTGCTGCGCAACGCGGCGATCGAGGCGCTGGACCGCGCCGGCATCGCGTGGCGCATCGCCTTCAGCAGCGCCAGCCTCGCCGGTACCTGGGCCGCGGTGAGTGCGGGGCTGGGCGTGAGCGTGCGCACGCCGCTGGGACTACCCAACAGCGTGCGGGCGCTGACCGCGAGGGAGACCGGGTTGCCCGCACTGCCGATGCTTGGGTTGGCCTTGCATCGCGCCGAGGCGGAACCGGCGCCAGCGGTGGCGCAGCTGGCCGGCATCATCCAGCGCACGCTGGCGGCAGGGTAATTGCGCATGTAGGAACGCACCCTGTGCGCGAATCCTTGGTGTTTCGATCAACGCCATAGCCATCGCGCACAGGGTGCGCCTACAGCGTTCTCAGCGTCTGCGCTTCGGCGCGGTCAGCCTGATCTCGTACAGCTTCGGCCAGCATTTGCCGGTGACGAACAGGCGGTCGTGCTGCGCGTCGTACGCGATGCCGTTCAGTACGTCGTTGACGGGATCGGCCAGCGTGGCGGCTGGCGGCACCAGGCCGGCGAGCTCGATCCAGCCCACCACCTTGCCGCTCTTCGGGTCGATGCGCGCGATGCGCGTGGTGAGCCACACGTTGGCGTAGATCTGGCCCTTCACCCATTCCAGTTCGTTGATGTTCTGCAGCGGCTGGCCGTCGGCCGTCACGTCGATCTGGCCGGTCTGCTTGAGCGTTTCGGGGTCGAGGATGCGGATGGTGGGCGTGCCGTCGCTCATGTAGAGCTGCTGGCCATCGCCGGTCAGCGCCCAGCCCTCGCCCGGATAGTCGAAACGCGCCTGCGGCTTCAGCGTGGCGAGGTCGTAGACGAAACCTTCGTGGTTGCGCCAGGTGAGCTGGATCAGCTTGTCCTTCCACACCGCGATGCCTTCGCCGTAGTCCGGCCACGGCGTGGGCGACTGCTGCAGCACCTTGCCGGTCGCCAGCTCCACCTTGCGCACGCTGGAGGCGCCCACCTGGCCGGTGCTCTCGTAGAGATGGCCGTCCAGATACAGCAGGCCCTCGGTATAGGCCTGCGGATCGTGCGGGTAGCCGTGCACCACGCGGTAGCCGTAGACGGGGATGCTGTCGTGCGCGCGCGCCGGGGCGGTGCAAGCCAGGGCGAATGCGGCGGAGGCGATGGCGGCGAGGATTTTCATGGTCGTGGATGATCCCATGCTGCGGCCTGGCGTGGCAGCACCGCCGGTGAATGCGGGCGCGTGGAATAATCGGGACCCGCGAACGGAACGGAGTGCACGTGGACAGCCATCATTTTCTGCAGCTGGCCGTGGTGTTCCTGCTGGCCACGGTGGTCGCGGTGCCGCTGACCAAGCGCTTCCGGCTGGGCTCGGTGCTGGGCTATCTGCTGGCCGGCATGGCGATCGGGCCGCAGGCGCTGGGCCTGGTGGGCGACACCGGAGGGGTTGCCGCGATCTCCGAGTTCGGCGTGGTGCTGATGCTGTTCGTGATCGGCCTGGAGCTGTCGCCGCAGCGGCTGTGGGTGATGCGGCGCTCGGTGTTCGGCACCGGTTTGCTGCAGGTGCTGGGCACCAGCGCGGTGATCGGCGCGATCGCCTGGCGCCTGCTCGGCCTCACGCCGGGGGCGGCGTTCATCGTGGCCGGCAGCCTGGCGCTGTCGTCCACCGCGTTCGGCCTGCAGATCCTCGGCGAACGCAAGGAGGCCGGTTCGGCCTACGGACGGCAGGCGTTCGCGATCCTGCTGTTCCAGGATCTCGCGGCGATTCCGCTGATCGCGGCGGTGCCGCTCCTGGCCAGCAGCACGACCAGCCACGGTTTCGATCTCGCGGGCACGTTGCGCACGGTGGGCGTGATCGTGGCGGTGGTGGTGGGCGGCCGCTACCTGCTGCGGCCGGTGTTCCGCTTCGTGGCGAAGGCGGATGCGGTGGAGGTGTCCACCGCCACCGCGCTGCTGGTGGTGATGGGCGTGGCGCTGCTGATGGAGGTGGCCGGCGTGTCGGTGACGCTGGGCGCCTTCCTCGCCGGCGTGCTGCTCGCCGATTCGGAATACCGCCACGAGCTGGAATCCAACATCGAGCCGTTCAAGGGCCTGCTGCTGGGGTTGTTCTTCATCAGCGTGGGCATGTCGATGGACATCTCGCTGCTGCTGCGCGCACCGGTGCTGGTGCTGGGCCTGGTCGCCGCGCTGCTGCTGCTGAAGGGCGCGTTGCTGTGGCCGCTGGGGCGCATCGTGGGCGGGCTGGAGCGCGGCGATGCGCTGCGCCTCGCGGTGCTGCTGGCCTGCGGCGGCGAGTTCGCGTTCGTGGTGCTCAAGCTGGCCGGCGAGCAGGGCCTGGTCAGCGCGCGCCAGCACAACCTGCTGGTGCTGGCGATCACGCTGTCGATGGCGTTGACGCCGCTGCTGGTGACGGGCCTGGCGAAGCTGCTGGGTGCGCACAAGGTGCGCAAACCGGCACGCGCGTTCGACACCATCGTGGCGCACTCGCCGCGCGTGATCATCGCCGGCTACGGCCGCATGGGGCAGATCGTGTCGCGCGTGTTGCGCGCGGAAGGCATCCCGTTCGTGGCGCTGGACCACTCGGTCGAGCAGATGGACCTGATCCGCCGCTTCGGCCGCGGCAGCGACATCTTCTATGGCGATCCCGCGCGCCCCGAGTTGCTGCGCGCCGCGCAGGCGGACAAGGCCGAGGTGTTCGTGCTGGCCAGCGACAATCCCGAATCCAGCCTGCACGTGGCGCGCGTGGTGCGGCGCATGTATCCGCACCTGAAGATCGTGGCGCGCGCGCGCAACCGCCAGCACGTGTGGCGGTTGATGGATCTCGGCATCGACGACCCGATCCGCGAGACGCTCTATTCCAGCCTCAAGATGACCAAGCAGGCGCTGATCGCGCTGGGCCTGACGCCCGAACGCGCGATGGATCGCGTGGAACGTTTCCGCCGCCAGGACGCCGAGTTGATCAAGACGCAGTACCTCGTCTACGACGACGAGGCCAAGCTGGTGCAGACCACGAAAGAGGCGCTGGCCGAACTCGACAAGCTGTTCGAGGCCGATGCCGAGCCGCAGGCGCGGCAGGCGCGCGAGCGCAATCCGGACACGCCGTTGACAAGTTCAGACTGAACCGCTCGCAAGATATCTTCGCCTTATTTTGCGGTGTTTTACGTGTTCCTGCGTGCGCAAAAACCTGCCGTCAACGCGGCTCGTCGAGCAGCGTTTCGACGGGCATGCCCAAGCCCGCGCACCCGCTCGTCATCCGCTTCGGTCGCCTCGGCGACACCGTGTTGTTGCAGCCGCTGCTGCACAAGCTGCAGCAGCGCTACGGCCAGCCCTGCGACCTGCTCGCGATCGGCGCGTGGCCGGCGGAGTTGTACGCGGACCAGCCCGAGGTGGCCGAGGTACTCGCCCTGCGCGCGCCACGCCGGCCGCTGCTGATCAGTCGCGAACGCTGGCGCGCGATCGGCTGGCTGCACGAGCGGCGCGAGGCGCCGGTCTACGTATGCGAGCCGCAGCCACGTGCGCTGCTGCGGATCCAACGCATGCTTCGGCTGGCGGGCGTGCCGACGGCGCACCGCGCCTACCTGGTCGACTTGCCGCTGCGCGAGCGCGAACACTGGGTCGACCACCTGCTGCGTTTCGGCGACGGCACGCCGGCCGCGTTCCGTGGCCGTTGCGATGCGCTGGCGATCGATCCCGGCGCCGCACCGCAACTGCGGATCGACGCGGCAGCCCGGTTCGACTGCGAGCGCTGGCTGCACGCACGCGGCCTGCACGGCCATCCACTGGTGCTGCTGCAGCCGGCCAACAAGCGCACCCTGCGCTGGAACGGCGTGCGTGCGATCGTGGACGACGACAAGGCGTGGCCGGTGCAGCACTGGGCGGCGCTGGCCTGGACGATCCTGGAGACGCTGCCCTCGGCCCGGGTGCTGCTGTGCGGCAGTCCGCAGGAGGCCGATTACCTGGAAGGCATCCGCGCGATCGCGGCCAGCGAGGCGGTGACGTCGGTCGCCGAGGAGCTGCCGCTGACGCGGCTGAAGGCCTTGCTGGGCTGCGCGCACAGCATGGTGTCGGTGGACACGGGACCGGCGCATCTCGCCGCCGCGCTGGGTTGCTCGCTGGTGGTGATGTTCGGCGCCGCCGCGCCCGCGCACTGGGCGCCGCGCGCGGCGCCGGGCAGTGCGGTGACGGTGCTGGGCGGGGCGTCATGCAACTCGCGGGTGGATACCCTCACGGTGGCGCAGGTCGCCGACGCCTGGCGCGGCCTGCCGCCGCGCCAGGCGCGTTGGCGTGCGGTGGCCTGAGGATGCCCCGGCGCTGACCGGCGCATTCCCGTTCGATCCCGCTCACTCCGCCGGCTGGGCCGGTTGGCGCAGGGTCTGCCGCACGCTGGGGATCGCGCCGCTGCGCACCGCCAGTTCGTGGGCGATGTCCACGTAGCCGAGCTGGCGCGCCACATCGGCGGCGGTGCGGCCGAACGCGTCGGCGGCGGCGCGGTCGGCGCCGCGCGACAGCAGCACGCGGGCCGGCGGCAGCAGCGCGTGCATCGCGCAGGCGTGCAGCGCGGTGACGCCGCGCTGGTCGGCATGCGCCACGTCGGCGCCGGCTTCCAGCAGCACCGGCACCAGTGCGCCGAGATGGGTGGCGTCGCAGTCGCTGCCGGGACGCAGCTGGGCGCCAAGCAGCAGCAGCAGCGCGGTCTTGCCTTCGCCATCGGCGTGGTTGACGTCGGCGCCATGCTTGAACAGCACGTCCAGCAGGCGGCGCGCGCGCAGGCTGTCGTTGTGCTCGAAACCGTATTGCGAGGCGGCGTGCAGCGCGCTGTGGCCGCGCGCGTCGACGGCGTTGACGTCGGCGCCGGCGGCGAGCAGGGCGTCGGCCAGTTCGGCGCGGCCCATCGCCGCGGCCACCATCAGCGCGGTGCTCTGGTTCGGCAGGCGCTGGTCGACCTCGGCCTTGCGTTCCAGCAGCAGCGCCACCGTGCTCTCGCGTCCACCGGCCACGGCGGCGGCCAGCGGGGTGATGCCGTTCGCCGTGGCCAGCGCGGGATCGGCGCCGGCATCGAGCAGGCAGGCGGCGAGTTCGCGGTGGCCGGCACCGCAGGCGTGCAGCAGCGCGCTGGCACCGTGCGCGTCGACGGTGTCGACCGCGAAGCCCAGTTCCAGCAGTCGCTGCACCGCGACCAGCGCGCCGGCCTGCGCCGCGGCGGGCAGGTCGTCGGCACGCAGCGGACGGCGTGGCCGCGTCCAGCCACCCCAGTCCAGCCAGCGTTCGATCGCCGGATGTTCCAGCGCCAGGCCCAGCGGCGTCTCGCCGTTGGTGTCGGCGGCTTCCGCGTCGGCGCCGTGGGCGATCAATGCGCGCACCAGCGGCAATGCGGCTTCGCCGTGTTCCAGCGCGGCGAACAGCGGCGTGCGGCCGTCGCGGTCGCGGCTGTCCGGATTGCAGCCGCGCGCGAGCAGGGCCTGCAGCAGTTCGCTCTGGCCGTTCGCCGCGGCGAGCTGCAGCGGCGTGCGTTCGCGCGCGTCGGGGCCGAACGGATCGGCGCCGCGTTCGAGCAAGGCCAGCGGCAACGCCGCGCCCTGCGCGGAGCCGCCGAGCCGCTGCAGCGCCTGCGCGAGCAGGCCGGCGCCGGCCGGCGTGGCGCCGGCCTGCAGCAGGTCGTCGATGGCTTCGGTGGAAGCGGGCAGTTGCAGCAGCAGGGCGTCGAACAGGCGGCGGCCCAGCGGCGGCAGCACGGTGCGCTCATCGTTGGCGACGACGGTTTCGTCGCCGTGCTCGTCGTCGGGCTGCTGCGCGGCAAGCCGCGCCTCGGCGGCCAGGCCGTGGTCCAGCAGCCAGCGCCGGGCCTGGCTCTGGCCGGGTTGGGCGAGGTCGAGGTAGAGCCGGGCCAGCTGCGCCTGCGGCCAGTCGCGCACGCGCGCGGCGAAGCCGGAGACGATCGCCCAGTGGCCGAAGCGCAGCGCATCGAGCAGGTGCGCCGGAGTGTCGGCGCCGGAGGAGAGCGCCGCGTCGCCGAGATTGGCCGGCAGCGGGGTTTCCGGGTCGAGCAGGGCGACCAGATCCCAGCGCCCGGCGGCGGCGGCGTGGTCGAGCGCGCTGCGGCCGTCGCTGCCCGGAGTCTTCGGTTCGGCGCCCAGCGCGAGCAGGGCACGCACGGTGTCGGCGTGGGCGCGCGGCGACTGGCAGGCGAGCGTGAGCGCGTCGCGACCGTGGCTGTCGCGCGTGCGGGCATCGGGCTGCGCCTCGGCGAGCCGCTGCACGATGCCCACCGCGCCGGCGCGCGCGGCTTCCATCAGCGCGGTGCTGCCGTGGCGGTCGGCCAGCGTGGCGTCGGCGCCGGCGGCGCACAGCGCACGGGCGATCTGCTCGTGGCCCTCGGCGGCGGCGGCGACCAGCGCGCTGCGGCGGCGCGCGTCCACCGCGTTCACCGCGGCGCGGTGCTTGAGCAGCAGCTTCACGCCGGCGGGATCGTCGTCGGCGATGCCGGCGGCGGCGACCAGGGCGGGTTCGCCGTTCGCCGGCGCGGGCTTCGCACCGCGTTCGAGCAGGAACTTCGCCAGCGGCCAGTTCGCGGCGCGGCAGGCCACCGCAAGCGGGCTGGCGCCGGCCTGGTCCAGCGCGTTGATAGTCGCGCCGGCGTCGAGCAGCATCGCCGCCACCATCGGTTCCTCGCTGAGCACCGCGCCGTGCAGGGCGGTGCGGCCCTCGCTGTCGGCGGCGAGCGGATCGGCACCGTTCGCGAGCAGGGTCATCACCGCCTCGGAACGGCCGTGCCAGCTGTCGCGGGTGGCGGCGAGCAGCGGGGTGAGCCCGCCGCTGGCGCGGTTGACGTCGGCGCCCTTGGCAATCAGGGCACGCAATAGCCGGGTGTCGGGCAGCAGCGCGGCGAGCATCAGCACGGGGCGCTGGTCGCGGTCCGTGGCGAGCGGTGCGGTGGCCGGATCGGCGCCGGCCTCGACCAAGGCCAGCGCGCGTTCGATGTCGCCGTCGCGGGTGGCGGCGAGCAGGGCGGCGGCCTGTTCCGGCGTGCCGGCGATGCGCTCCTGTTCGCTCAGGGGTGCGGCGACCGGTGCAGCGGATCTGGCGGTGGCCGGCGCATCGGCCAGTTCGGCACGACGGCGATGGCGATCGTGCTGGACGCACAGCAGGGTGCGCAGCGTGCGATTGGCCACGATCAGGCAACCCAGCGGCAGCAGCAGCACGCCGTACAGCGCCAGCGCGGCGGTGCGGATTTCCGAGGGCAGCATGCCGTACAGGCCGCTCAGCGCAATCGCGCCCCAGGTCAGCACCAGCAGGGCCAGCGCGGCGGGCAGGAAGTGGCTGAAGAAGCGCTCCTCGCGCGCGAGGTGGCGGCCGAACATCAGGCTGCGCAGGGTGGCGGTGAAGATCCACGAGCCGTCGTGCCGCGCGGGGTAGGCGTCGTCCCACACGAACACCAGGCCGAACGCGGGCCATGGCCGCCACAGCACGGCCAGCGCCAGCACCAGGGTGGCGACCAGCGCCAGCGTGGCGGCGAGGCTGTGCGACTGCGAGAGCGACAGCATCGGCCACGCCACCAGCGCGAACACGATCACCGCGTAACCGGTGAACATCACCAGATGCGCGGCGCCCCGGCGCAGCACGGTGCGCGCGAAGCTGGGCTCGGGATCGAAGCCGATCGCATGGCAGACAGCAGCCATCGTCAGCGCGTTCGCCAGCAACAGCGGGATCAGGGTCAGCGGGTGGGCGACCAGGCCGGCCAGCGCCACGGCGAGCAGTCCGGGAACGAACCAGGCGAGGGCCTGCAGGAACGGAGGGCGGCGGCGCGATTTGGTCTGGGTCATCGTCACAGTATAGGAACCGTGATGGACACAGGCGGTAACCTCGCGTTAACGCGGCGACCGATGTGCGAGCCGGCTCAGTCCCGCTTCGCGTCGTGCAGCGTGGCGCCGTATGCGGGATGGTTGACGCCGGCCAACGCGCTCTCCGGCGGCAATTGCAGATGCCAGCCCCGTTCGCGCAGATGTGCCAGCACCTGCCGGGCATCCTCGCGCGGCAGGCGACGGGTTTCGTCCAGCTGCAGCTCCAGCGCGAAGCGCAGTACGCCCAGCATGTCGCGCAGCGGTTCGGGCAGACCACCGAAGCCGTCGCGCTCGGCCAGCCACAGGTAGGTATCGGGTTTGCGGCGGCTGGCGTAGACGAAACACTGCATGGGCTTGCCCTCGGTGCACGGGTGCAGGAACCGGACATTATCGCGGTGATGCGGCGATTGCTGCGCCAGCACTTGCAACACCCGGTGTGAGCGGGCACAGTGCCGCGAACGAATGTTAAACGCCCGTATGAATTCCGTGTGAATCTCGTCGGGCGGGCAAGCCATCCATCCCGATCCGCAGGAGCCCGCGATGCACAAGTCTTTCCGTCCCCTCTCGAACGCCACCCGTCCGCTGGCGCTCGCCGCGCTGAGCGTGGCCGTCGCGGGCGCCCTGATCGCGCCGGGCATGGCGTATGCCAGTGCCTTCCAGCTGAAGGAGAACAGCGCCAAGGGTCTGGGACGCGCCTATGCCGGTTCGGCCACGGCCGGCGGCGATGTGTCGGTGGTGGCGAACAACCCGGCCGCGATGAGCGACCTCGACGGCACCTACGTGCAGGCCGACATCACCGCGATCAACTTCAGCGCCAAGTTCAGCGGCAGCTCGCGCGACGCGCTGGGCCGCCCGATCAGCGGCGGCAACGGCGGCGACGCCGGTACCACCCTGCCGGTGCCGGCGCTGGCGATCTCCACCAAGGTCAGCGACCGCGTCAACCTCGGCCTCGCGCTTGACGTGCCGTTCGGCTTCCAGACCGAGTACGACCGCAACTGGATCGGCCGCTACGACGCGATCAAGACCAAGCTGCAGTCGTTCGACAGCACGCTGTCCGCCTCGTTCAAGATCAACGACCAGTGGAGCGTGGGCGCCAGCGCGATCGCCGAGCGCACCAACGCCGACCTGACCAACGCGATCAACTTCAACGGCGTGGGCAACGGCATCATCAACGGCATCAATGGTCAGCTCGCTGCCGGCGCCGCCCAGGCGGCGGCTGGGATCGCGCAGATCCAGGCCGGCATGGCGGCAGGGCAGATTCCCGCCGCCACCGGCGCGGCGATGATCCAGCAGATCATGCAACAGGCCCAGCAGGGTGCGGCCACTGCCGCCGCTGCAAAGGCCGGCGTGGCCGCTGCGACCCCGCCGGGCTCGGATGGCTTCGCCCAGGTCAAGGGCAACAGCTGGGCCTGGGGCTGGCAGGTCGGCGCGTACTGGAAGCCGACCGCGAACGATCGCGTGGCGCTGGACTACCGCTCGCGCATCAGCCACAACATCGACGGCACCGCGAACTTCACCACCACGCCGGGCTACGACCTGCTGCTGGCCAACCCGGCGCTGGCCTCCAGCATCCCGCCGTTCCAGCACACCACCGGCAAGGCCCGCCTCACCAACCCGGCCGTCGCCACCCTGAGCTACTGGCACCAGGAAGAGAAGTTCGGCCTGGGCTTCGATCTGGCCTGGACGCAGTGGAGCGTGATGCGCCAGCTCACGCTGAACTACGCCAACCCGCTGCAGCCCAACACCACGCTGCCGTTCAACTGGCGCAACACCTGGTACGCCTCGGTGGGCGGCGACTACTACGTCACCGACAAGCTGACCCTGCGCGCCGGCGTGGCGATCGACCAGGCGCCGATGAGCGCTTCCAACCGCGACCCGCGCGTGCCTGACGCGGCGCGCCGGATGGCCACCTTCGGCATCGGCTACAAGGCCAGCGAGCACTTCGAGATCAACGCCTCGTACGCGCACATCTTCGTCAGCCATGCGGGCGTGAACGGCGCCACCAGCGCCACCGGCGACGTGCTCACCGGCAGCTTCGACGACTACGGCAACCTGCTGAGCGTGTCGGCGCAGTACAAGTTCTGATTGCGCGCAGGTCGATCGCATTCGCGATCAACCTGCGGAGCCGAGGCCGGCGTGCCGGACTCGGCGAGTCGGGAAAGTGCACGAAGGCACTTTCCCGACATCAGACAAGCCCATGGGTGTTTGCTCCGGAAAGGCCTCCCTGTTTGCAGGGAGGCCTTTTTCGTCAGCTTCAGCCGCGCTTGAGCAACAAGTCCAGCATGCGCCGGAAGCGCGCACCGTAGGGTGGATTGAGCAGGCCGGCGCCGTTCCAGCGCGCCTGGCGGAACACCGGCTTCAGGTGCGAGAACGTGCGGAAGCCGGCCTCGCCGTGGTAGCCGCCCATGCCCGAGGCGCCCACGCCACCGAACGGAAGTCCATGCTGGGCGATGTGGTAGAGCGTGTCGTTGACGCTGACGCCGCCGGCGTGGGTGCGCGCGAGCACGGCATCGATGCGCGCGGAGTCGGTCTCGAACAGGTACAGCGCCAGCGGATGCGCGCGGGCGGCGACGTAGGCGATCGCCTCGTCCAGCGTGTCGTAGGGCACCAGCGGCAGCAGCGGGCCGAAGATTTCCTCGCGCATCACCGGCATGGCGTCGTGGACGTTCGTCAGCAACACGGGTGGCAGCAGGCGGCGCGCGGGGTCGGGCGTGGTGTCGCTCAGCCGTTCGATGGTGGCGCCGGCCGCTTGCGCTGCGTCGCGCAGTGTCGACAGCCGCGCGTAGTGGCGGTCGTCGATGATGCTGGCGTATTGCGGGTTGCGCGCGAGGTCGGGATACAGCCGCGCCGTCGCCGCGCGCGCGGCGGCGACGAATTCGCCCATGCGTGAACGCGGCAGCAGCACGTAGTCGGGTGCGATGCAGGTTTGCCCGGCATTGACGAGCTTGCCGAACACGATGCGTTCGGCCGCCTGTTCCAGTCGCGCACCGGGGCCGACGATGGCGGGCGACTTGCCGCCCAGCTCCAGCGTCACCGGGGTGAGGTTGGCCGCGGCCGCGCGCATCACGTGATGGCCCACCGCGGTGGAACCGGTGAACAGCAGATGGTCGAACGGCAGCGCGGCAAAGGCCTGGCCCACCGCGGCATCGCCGTTCACCACCCACACTTCGTCGGGCGCGAAATGCCGGCCGATCAGTTCGGCGAACAACGCGGAGAAGCGCGGCGTGTATTCGCTCATCTTCAGCATCACGCGGTTGCCGGCGGCGAGCGCATCGACCAGCGGACCCACCGCGAGGTAGAGCGGGTAGTTCCACGGCACGATGATGCCGACTACGCCCAACGGCTGCGGACGCAGCTCGGTGCGCGCGGGCAGGAACAGCAGGTCGGCGAGCCGTCGCCGTGGCCGCATCCAGCGCCGGCCGTGGCGCAGTGCGTGGCGCACGGCGGACAGGCTGGGGAAGACCTCCAGCAGATCGGTTTCCTCGGCCGGGCGGTTGCCGAAGTCGGCGTGGATCGCGACGGCGATGGCGGCCCGTTGGTCTTGCAGCAGGCTTTCCAGCTTGCGCAGCCGGGCTGCCCGCACCGGCCAGTCCGGCAGCGGGTCGCGCGCTTGCGTATCGCGCATGTGCTGCAGGATGGCGTGGATTTCGGGCAGTCCGTCGGAAGGAGGCATGTTCAGAACTTCGCGTGCAATTCCACGCCCCAGGTGCGCGGCGGCATGATGTTGGCGTAGGGCGTGCCGAACACCTGCCCGGCGGTATTGTCCACGCCGTACACGTAGCGGTGGTTGAACAGGTTGCTGGCGAACACGGCCACGCCCCAGCGGTCATGCGCCGCGTCCCAGCCCAGCCGCATGTCGGTGCGGTTCTGCGCGGTGCCGACGGAGAAGCTGGGGCTCATCTGGCAGGTGCCCTGCGATTGCGAACCCGCATTGCAGCGCGTCTTCGAGCGGTAGCCGTAGGTCCAGTTGAAGCTCACGTCGCCGTTGGCCACGTCGCGCCACGTGTAGCTGGCGTGGGCGGCGAAGGAATACTTCGGCACGCCGGTGGGCTGGCCGCTGACGTCGATGCCGTTCTGCACGGTGTTCAAGTAGGTCTGGTCGATGTAGGCGGCGTTGAAACCGATCTGCAGCGCATCGATCGGCTGCCACTGCAGTTCCAGCTCCGCGCCGGTGGCCTGCTCGTTGCTGCTGCTGATGCCGTAGTGCGGGATGGTGGTGTCGGTGAACAGGATCAGGCTCTGCTGATTGAGGTACCGGTAGTGGTAGATCGAGCCGTTGAGCAGCAGGTTCAGCTCCGGGAACAGCGTCTTCACCCCCGCCTCGTAGTTCCACACCGTCTCCGGCGCATAGGTCGAATTGAACTGCTGGAAGCCGAAGCCGCCGGCCTGGTAGCCCTTGGCCACCGAGACATAGCCCATGATGTTGGGCGTGAACTTGTAGTCGAGCACCGCGCGCGGGCTGACGTCGGTCCAGCTGCGGTCGGCGTTCACCAGCACGCCCACCGGCGAGCCGGTGCCCTGGGTGAAGATGACGTTCTGGCCGAACATGGCCAGCGCGTACTGCGCCTCGGGCGGCAGCATCGCGGTGATGCCGGCGTTGTTCAGCGCCAGCACGGTGTCGTCGAACTGCGGTGCCTCGCGCGGCGGGTTGTACCAGCTGAAATTCTTCTGGTCGTGGGTGAAGCGCACGCCGGTGGTGAGGTTGAGGCGGTCGGTGAGGTGCCAGATCACGTCGCCGTACACCGCCCACGACTTGTAGTTCTCGACGTTCAGGATGTGCTCGCGCCACATGTCGCCGAGCAAGGTGTAGGGCACGCCCATCGCGGCCAGCCCGTTGCTGATGTCGGTGAGCGGGGTGCCGGCGCCCAGCACGTTCTGCGCCAGGGTGTCGAGGCTGTCGGTGGTGACGCCGGCCTCGCTGGCCTGGCGCCCCTGCTCGCTGTACCAGCTGGTGCCGGCCACCCAGTCGATCAGGCTGGTGTTGCCGCTCAGCTTGAACTCCTGGTACCAGCTGTTGTTGTGCTCGTAGTTGCCGGTTTCGAGGTAGTCGACGATGTGGTTGGTGCCGTCGTAGTCGCCCAGGTTCGCCGTGTCGAAGTTGCGCCACGCGGTGGTGGAGGTGAGGCTGCCCCAGCCGAAGTTGTGGTCGATGGTGAGCGTGCTGCCGTCGAAACGCCGCTTCTCGATCGGGTTCACCGTGTCGTTGTACAGCGGCGCATGCAGCGGATTCAGGAACGTGGCCGGGTCGGCCGGAAAGGGTGCGCGCTGGTTGGTGTCGCCGGTCAGCGGAATCAGGCCGAACGCGGGATGTGGCGGCTGTTTCAGCTGCTCGTGGTCCCAGGACAGCAGCACGCGGGTGTCGGGCGTGAGGTTCCAGCGGTACACCACGCGCGTGCCCCAGTCGTCGTTGACGCCGTAGTGCTTGCCGGTGGCGGCATCCTTCACCCAGCCGTCGCTCTGGTTGTCCATCACGCTGACGCGCACCGCCATGTCCTGGCTGAGCGGGATGTTGACCAGCGCGTCGCCGTAGCGCTCGCCGTAGTTGCCGAAGCGCAGCCGGCCCTTGGCCTCGAAATGGTCGCTGGGCTCGTTGGTGACGACGGAAATGGCGCCACCCGCCGCATTGCGGCCGAACAAGGTGCCCTGCGGGCCTTTCAGCACTTCGATGCGCTTCATGTCATTGAAGGCCAAGAGCGCGCCGCCGGTGCTGCCGGCGTAGACGCCGTCGACGTACACGCCCACCGGCTGGTCGACGCCCATGCCGAAGTTGCCGGAGGACTGCACGCCGCGCAGTTCGAACGAAGGCTGGGTGGGTTGGGTGGAGCCCACCACCAGGCCGGGCACGAAGATGTCGATCTTGCTGATGTCGGTGGCGGCCAGCGTGTCGACCTGCTTCGCGGTGACGATCTGCAGCGCGATCGGCACGTCCTGCACTTCCTGGGTGCGGCTCTGCGCAGTGACGGTGACGGCGCCGAGCTGCTTGGCCTTGGCCTCGTCGGTTTTCGCGGCCGGCTTGGCCGGCGCGTTCGATGGCCTCGCAGCCGGCTTGGCCGGCGCGCTCGACGGCGTGGCGTCCTGCGCGGCCAGCGCGGGCAGCGGCGCGCACAGCAGCAGCAGGGCGCTGCCGTGCAGCACTTGGCGCAGGCAGGCGGACAGTGGTCGTTGGCGCATCGTCATCCCGGTTCTCCCCTTGCATCGTCACGCGTGGCGCGGTCACCGCGCCGAAAGGATCGTTTCCTGACTCGGTGTGGCGAGGTTCAATGCACGATGTCGCAGTTGCCCTTCAGCGAGAGGATCCAGGCGCGGATCAGCGCCTCGCCTTCGCGGTCCACCGTGCTGCGGCCGATCTCCGGCATCATCACGCCGGGCCGGGTGGAGGCCATGCGGTACATCAGGATCGACTCGTCGGGTTTGCCGGGCACGATGTCGAACAGGCGGCCGCCGGTGGCGGGACCAGCCGCCTCGGGCGACTTGCACAGGCCGAGGCGGTGGTCTTCCGGCGTGTCGGGGCCGAGCGAGAAACCGGTGACGCTGGCCACGCCGTTCGGGTTGTGGCACATCGCGCAGTTGATATCGAGGTACGCCCGCGCCCGCGCATCGAGCGAGGCGGAAGGGTCGCGCCAATTGGCGTCGCGCGGCACGTCCTTCAGCGCGGGCAGACCCATCAGATAGCCCATCGCGACCAGGTGCTCCAGCTGGTTCTGCCGGCCGCTGCCGTAGTCGTATTCCCGGTTCATGTGGCGCGCCTTGGGGCCGATCGGCTGGATGTGCCGGCTCAGCATGTCGGCCTCGTGGCAGGTGACGCACTGGCCCTCGTCCGGCACCACGTAGTTGAAGTCTTCGCGCCCGCCCTGGGCGTCGACCAGGGTCAGCGCCTGCACGTCGCCGGTGCGCGCCAGGCTGGCTTCGGTCTGCGCCTCGTTCCACACGTAGGTGAACGGCGCCCAGCCTTCCTTGCGGCGCACCAGCAGGCGCGTCTCGACCATATGCACGCTGGCGAGATCCAGACCCTGGCCGGCGAAGTCGCCGGCGTAGTCCAGCGTGCGCGCCACGTCGCTGAACTTGCCGTCGGCGGCACGCGGGTAATAGAAGGTCTTGCTGATGATGGTGCCGACCGGGAAATCGAGCGGTCCGTTCGCCGTGTATTTCGCCGACTCGCCCTTCGGCATCCAGATCGTGCGCAGCTTGTGCACGTAGTCGGTGAACAGGTGGCTGTTGAGGCTGTACGGCACCACGCCGGCGTTGAGCTCCAGCTTGCCGTCGCGCGCCTCGACCACGTGCCAGTCGCTGAGCATAGTCGGGCGGCCGTCGGCGTGGAACGCCACCGCCGGCATCGCGCGGTGGCAGCCGGCCAGCAGCAACAGCGCGGCAGGCAACAGGTAACGGAAAAACTTCACCGGCATGCGCTCAGACCTTCGGCTCGGGGTTCAGCACCACCGCCGGCAGCTTCGGCAGCGTGCACTGGAACGGCTTCACGTCGGTGTCGGGATGCTTGTAGCCGTTCGGGCCGTCGGCATTCACCACGCCGCTGACGTCCTGGATGCAGATGCGGTCGTCCGGCGGCATGTCCTTGCCCTTGAACTTGGGATCGCTGTAGCCGTCCCACAACACGTCGGGGAAGTGGCCGGAGAGGCCGAACAGCGCGGTCTTCAGCGCCTTGAATTCCAGCCCGCTGGGCGAGTCGCCGCCGCCCTTCAAACGATTGCCGTAGACGAAGATGCCCTTGGGGTAGGGATCGTAGTTGGGCGCCACGCCGGTCTTGCTGGCGTAGTTGGTGGAATAGAAGCTGGAGATGATGATGTTCGCCGTCTTGTTGTCGGCGATGTCGTTGTCGAAGATCTCCACCTTCGGGTTGGAGTTCACCACGATGCCCGAGCCGGCCGGCACGCTGGCTACCGCCGAGCCGTTCGCCGCGAAGTTGTCGTGGTTGTTCGTGGTCACCGTGTTCTTGAACACGCGGGTGGAATGGCCGTCCATCAGCAGGTCGGGCATGTTGAAGATCAGGATGCCGCCGGAGTTGTCGGTCGCGGTGTTGCCGTAGACGTCGGCGTCCACCGTATTCTCGATCTCGATGCCGGCGACGTTGCCGTGCACCTTGTTGTTGCGCACGATCACGTTGGTGGACTGGCCCACATAGATGCCGGAGTCGGACGCGCCGATCGCCTCGGAATCCTCGATCAGCGTGTTCTGCGTCTTCACCGGGTAGATGCCGTAGGGGCCGTTGCTGGTCTTCGAGCCGTCGGTCCACTGCGTGCGCACGCCGTGGATGGTGATGTTCCTGCCGTGGTTGATCTTCAGCGCATCGCCCTTGGTGTCCTCGATGGTGAGGTTCTCGATGGTGAAGTCGTTCGCGTTCACCAGCAGGCCCTCGGGGCCGACCACCTGGCCCTTGAACGAGAGCACGGTCTGGTCCTTGCCGGCACCCCTGATGGTGACGCCGTCGGTGCGCAGGCTGAGGCCGCGCTTCAAGTGGTAATGGCCGGCGGGAATCTCGATCACGCTGCCGGGCTTGGCGTCCAGCAACTGTTCCTGCAGCTTCGCCTCGAAGCTGGCGTCGGTCTGATTCTGCGGCGCGGGGGCCTGCTGGCCACTGCAGCCGGCGAGAGCGGTGGCGAATGCCACGGCAATGAGCGTCTTGCGCATGATCGTTGAACTCCCCATTCGAACGGCGGTGCGGATGGCACCACTGTCGCCCAAGGCGACGCCGCGGGGGAGGGCAAAACGGTCAGTCGGTGGGGGGCAAAGCGGCCAGTATGCGGGGCGCAGGTGCGCCCTCTGCATGAAAGCTCGTCATCCCGGCGCAGGCCGGGATCCAGTGGCGATTACGCTTGGCCAAGCCATGCGGTTACTGGATTCCGGCCTGCGCCGGAATGACGAGCAAAAACCTCAGGCGGCGGCGCGGCGCGCCTCCTGCGGCGCCATGCCGGTCCAGCGCTTGAACGCGCGGCGGAACTCGCGCGGGTCGCTGTAGCCGACCTCGCCGCCGATCTCGGCCACGCTCAGCGCGCCGGCCTGCAGCAGCTGCAGCGCGCGTTCGGCGCGCACGCGGTCGTGGATTTCGCGGAACACGCGGCCGCTCTCGGTGAGCCGGCGCCGCAGCGAGCGCTCGCTGAGGTTGAGCGTGCGCGCCACGTCGGTGAGCGTGGGCTGCTGGCGCAATCGGCTGCGCAGCAGGCGTTCCACCGCCGCGACGATTTCCTGGTGCGGCTCGCCGCCGTCCGCAGTGCGCTGCTGCGCGCACAGCGCCAGCGCCTGCTGCGCGGTGAGCGGGTTGTAGCCGGGCAGCGGCTGGGCCAGCCACTGCGTGCCGATCAGCAGCCGGCAGCGCGGCGCGTCGAAACGCAGTTCGCAACCGAACAGCTGCACATACTCGTCGGCGTGGTGCGGGCGCGGATAGGCCAGTTCCACTCGCAGCGGGCATAGTCCGGGGCCGACCAGCTCGCGCGCGATCATCGTCGAGCTGGCGAACAGCTCCTCGCAGAAGAACGGCAGCAGGCTGGCGTCGTCGAACAGCGGCAGCGCGACCATCGCCACCGCGTGTTCGTCGACCGCCTCGAAGGAGAGATCGAGCAGGCAGCCGCAGATCTTGTGGTGGGCGATGCCGGCGAGCATCGCCTCGCCGAACGTGCGCGAGGTCATCATCGCCAGCCCGAGCAGGCCGAAGCCGCCGACAGTGCCCTCGCGGCCGATGCGCAGGCCCGCGTCGGTCACGCCTGCCGCCGCCAGCGCGGCCAGTGCGCGCTGCACGAACAGGCTGGCCTGGCGGTAGGAGACGCGCAACGCCGGGTCGGCGATCTGCGCGCGGTTGAGGGCCAGCCCGGCGAACCACGACCGGCTGTCCACGCCGCAGCCATCCGCCAGCTGCACCAGGTAGAGCAGCTTGTTGGTGGGAAATTCCGCCGCGGTATAACGCGGGTCGTCCGTGGCCACGGTGAGCGCGCTGGCGGAATGGAAGCCGATCATGCCGGCGGGTCGTGCCATGGTGCCGATGCTCCGACGCAGGCAGGCCGGAAGCAGCCTGCGGTCCGGACTTTCTAGCACGCCCGCGCCGCCGACCGCTTGCGCAATGCACAAGCGGTCGGGGCGAATGCGGCGTTTATTTCGCTATTCGCCGATCGTCAACAGCGACGCGTTGCCACCCGCCGCCGTGGTGTTGATGGTGAGCGTGCGCTCGCCGGCGAAGCGCAGCAGGTAGTGCGGGCCGCCGGCCTTGGGGCCGGTGCCGGAGAGGGATTCGCCGCCGAACGGCTGCACGCCGACCACGGCACCGATCTGGTTGCGGTTGACGTAGCAGTTGCCGACGCGGGCGTGGCTGCGGATGTATTCCACGGTGTCGTCGATGCGGCTGTGCACGCCCAGCGTCAAGCCGTAGCCGGTGGCGTTGATCTGTTCGACCACCTGCTTCAGCTCGCTGCCCTTCCAGCGCAGCACGTGCAGCACCGGGCCGAACACTTCGCGGGTGAGCGTGGACAGCGCGGGGATCTCGTAGGCGCGCGGGGCGAAGAAGGTGCCGTGGGCGGCGACGTCGGCATCGAGCTTCGCCTCGGCGATCTTCTTCGCCTCCTTGTCCATGCGCGCGGCGTGGTCGACGAGGATCTTCTTCGCGTCCTCGTCGATCACCGGGCCCACGTCGGTGGAGAGCTGGCCGGGGTCGCCCACCTTCAGCTCGGCCATCGCGCCGGCGAGCATGCCCACCACCTTGTCGGCGATGTCTTCCTGCACGAACAGCACGCGCGCGGCGGAGCAACGCTGGCCGGCGGATTGGAACGCGGAGGCGATCACGTCCTTGACGATCTGCTCGGGCAGGGCGGAGGAGTCGGCGATCATCGCGTTCTGACCGCCGGTCTCGGCGATCAGCGCGGCGATCGGCGCGTTGCGGGCGGCGAGCGCGCGGTTGATCGCCCACGCGGTCTCGGTGGAGCCGGTGAACGCCACGCCGGCCACGCGCGGGTCGCGGGTCAGTGCGGCGCCCACGGTGGCGCCGTCGCCGGGCAGGTATTGCAGCACGGCCTCGGGTACGCCGGCTTCGTGCAGCAGCTTCACGGCGGCATGGCCGATCAGGCTGGTCTGTTCGGCGGGCTTGGCGATCACGCTGTTGCCGGCGGCGAGCGCGGCGCTGACCTGGCCCAGGAAGATCGCCAGCGGGAAGTTCCACGGGCTGATGCAGACGAACACGCCGCGGCCGTTCAAGTACAACTGGTTGGTTTCGCCGGTGGGACCGGGCAACTGCTCGGGCTGGCCGAACAGGCGGCGCGCCATGGTGGCGTAGTAGCGCAGGAAGTCGGCAGCCTCGCGCACTTCCGCGATGGCGTCGGGCAGGCTCTTGCCGGCCTCGCGCACGCACAGGGCGAGGAACTCGGCGCGGCGCGCTTCGAGCTGGTCGGCCGCGTGTTCGAGAATCGCGGCGCGGCTGGCGGCGGGCAGGCGGTCCCAGTCCGGCTGGGCGGCCACGGCGTTGGCCAGGGCCTGGTCCACCAGCGCGGCGTCGGCGCTGACGTAGCTGCCCACGACCTGGCGGCGGTCGGCGGGGTTGGTGACGGTGACGGTCGCGGCTGAAGCCGCTCCTACCGCGCCGGGCACCAGCGGTGCGGCAGTCCATGGACCAGCTTTGGCGTTGACGGCTTCGGCGGTGGCCTTCAGTTCGTTGTCGTTGGAGAAGTTGATGCCCATGGAATTCTTCCGCAGTTCGCCAAAGAGGTTGACCGGCAAGGGGATGCGCGGGTGGGGGATGGAGGCGAAGCGGCGCACCGTTTCGCAGGGATCGGCCACCAGTTCCCGCACCGGCAGGGTCTCGTCCACCACGCGGTTGACGAAGCTGGTGTTGGCGCCGTTTTCCAGCAGGCGGCGCACCAGGTAGGGCAGCAGGTCTTCGTGCGTGCCCACCGGCGCGTAGACGCGGCAGGGCACGTTGAGGTTCTGCGGGCCGATCACTTCGGCGTACAGGTCGGTGCCCATGCCGTGCAGGCGCTGGAACTCGAACGGGCGGCCGCGCGCGATGTGATGCACGGCGGCAATCGAGTGCGCATTGTGGGTGGCGAATTGCGGGTAGATCAGCTCGATGCCGGCGTCGAACAGCTTGCGCGCGCAGGCGAGGTAGGAGACGTCGGTGTTCGGCTTGCGCGTGTACAGCGGGTAGCCGGCCAGGCCCTGTTCCTGGGCGCGCTTGATCTCGGCGTCCCAGTAGGCGCCCTTCACCAGGCGCACGTACCAGCGACGATTTGCCGCACGTGCGGTCTCGATCAGCCAGTCGATCACGAACGGGGTGCGCTTGGAGTAGGCCTGCACCACGATGCCGAGGCCGTTCCAGCCGGCCAGCGAGGGGTGGGCGAACACGTCGCCGATGATGTCCAGCGAGAGTTCGAGGCGGTCGGCTTCCTCGGCGTCGACGGACAGCGCGATGCCCTGCTTCATCGCCAGCTGCGACAGCTCCAGCAGTTTGGCGGTGAGGTCGCGGCGGGCGATTTCACGCTTGGCCACCTCGTAGCGCGGGTGCAGCGCCGACAGCTTCACCGAGATCGACGGCGCGTCGGTGTGGTTCGCGAACGGGCCGCGCGCGCCGATGCGGGCGATCGCGCGGCGGTAGTCCTCCTGGTAGCGCTCGGCGGTTTCGCTGGTGAGCGCGGATTCGCCCAGCATGTCGTAGGAATAGCGGAACACCGCGTATTCCTTCTTCGCGCAGCGGTCCAGCGCCTCGTCGATGGTCTGCCCCATCACGAACTGGTGGCCCATGATGCGCATGGCCTGGCGCACGGCGAGGCGGATCGCCGGCTCGCCGGCGCGGCCGGCGAGTCGCTTCAGCGCGCCGGTGAAGTCGCGGCGGGTGTCTTCAGCGAGATTGACAAGATGCCCGGTGAGCATCAGGCCCCAGGTGCTGGCGTTGACGAACAGCGACTCGCTCTGACCCAGGTGCTTCTTCCAGTCCGCGTCGCCCAGCTTGTCGCGGATCAGCTTGTCGGCGGTGGCCTTGTCGGGGATGCGCAGCAGTGCTTCGGCCACGCACATCAGCAGCACGCCTTCCTCGGATGAAAGGTCGTACTGGCGCATGAAGGATTCCACCGCGCTCTGGTCCTTGGCGCGCGCGCGTACGCGCGTGACCAGGCCGGCGGCGACGTCGATCACCTGCTCGCGCTCGGCGGGCGGCAAGGTGGCCTGGGCGAGCAGGTCGTTGACCGCTTCGGTCTCGTCGCGCAGCCAGGCGGCGGTGATGCGCGCGCGGGCAGGCTCGGCGCCGGCGGGAAGTTCGGGGCTGAGGATGGCTTGGGTCACGGCGGGTCGATGTGATGGGGAAGGCAAACGGAAACGCGCGATTGTACGCCCAGCGCCGCCGCGCCGCCGCAATCTGCCGCCCTGGCGCAAGGTACGCGGAGGTATGTCGCGCATGCCCGGCAAAGCTGACTTGACTCAAGTCCCTGCGGCATTCTTGCCCCTTGCGCACTTGCGACCTATCATCGAAGCGCTCTTGGCACGCCGGATCTCCATGATCGTGCTACGACCAGCCGCCGCCGGCTTGCCTCGCGTGACGATATGGCTCAGGCCGAATCGCACGCTCAGTCGGCGCGGCCTGCGTCGGCTCATCATGCTTCTGGTGGCGCTGGCGCTGACGACCGCCGTCCTGGGTGCGTGGCAGGGGAATGTGTTCGCTCCGCTGTTCGCCTTGGTCGAGTCGTCTGCCGTGGCTGTCGCCTTGTGCGTGGCCTGGCGGGCCGGCGACCGCAGCGAGCGCATCACCCTCGACGACACGTCGCTGGAGGTGCAATCGTTGCCGGGCCGGCACCGCGTGCGTTTCCAGCCTTACTGGGTGCGCGTGCGGATGGACGAGGGGGAAAGCGGATGTCGCCGCCTGCTGCTGTCATCGCACGGGCGCGAGCTGGAAATCGGCGGGTTCCTGGCCGAACAGGAACGTGTCGAGCTGTTGCGGAAACTCAAGGTGCTGCTGGAAGAGGTCAACGACCAGTCGCGCGGATAGGTTCAACAAAGGGCGAGAGCATGACAGCTGGCAGCATCAGGACTGACGGGACCGGGCCGGACGGACATCGAATCCGTGACGGCCGATCCAGCCGCGGCGGGATGGCCGGCATCAGGCGCGCCATCGCGGCGTCGACGGCCATCGTGCTGGCGCTGTGCGCCGGGCTTGCGCAGGCCGACCCGCATCCGTGGCAGCTCAACATGCAGCGTGGTGTGACCACCTGGTCGGGCGAGCCGTACTTCCTCAACAACCTCGCGCTCGGCGTGTGCGTGGTGATCGGCGTGCTGGTGTTCGGCGCGATGTTCATCGCCATGTTCCGCTTCCGCAAGTCGCGCGGCGCGGTGGCGGAGAAGTGGTCGCACAACACCACGGTCGAGATCATCTGGACCACGATCCCGGTGATCATCCTGGTGGTGCTGGCGTGGATGTCCACCGGCGGCCTGGTCTCGTTCGCGAACACCACCGGCTCGCAGATGACGGTGAAGGTCACCGGCTACCAGTGGAAGTGGCGCTACGACTACGTCGACTACCTCGGCAAGCCGGTCAGCAAGGTCGGCTACATGTCGAAGCTCGATGCGCTTTCCGACAAGACCCGCCAGCTGGATTCGGGCATGGACCCGTACGCGGTGAAGACCGGCGACGAGAACACCTACCTGCTGAACGTGGACAAGCCGCTGGTGCTGCCGATCCACACCAAGATCCGCTTCGTGATCACCAGCGACGACGTGATCCACTCGTGGTGGGTGCCGTCATTCGGCTGGAAGATCGACGCGATCCCCGGCATCGTCAACACCGCCTGGACCAACATCAACGTGGCCGGCACCTACCGCGGCCAGTGCGCCGAACTGTGCGGCCAGGACCACGGCTTCATGCCGATCGTGGTGAAGGCGGTCTCGCAGGAGGACTTCGCGAAGTGGCTGGCCGCGCAGGAGCAGGCGAATGCGCCCGCCGCGCCGGCGGCTGCCGCGAGCGCCGCTGCGCCGGCCACCGCGCAGGCCGCCGCCCCCGCCGCCGGCGGGCACGGCTGACGCCAGGCAGCGAGCGGCCCGTCGCGGCCGCCAGGAATCCGGATCGCAGCCGTTCGCGGCTGCGCCCACGACAGAACATCAGGTAGAGGTGCAAGGCCATGGCCCACGAAGCCGCCCACGATCACCACGACGACCACCACCACGCACCGCAGGGCTTCTTCCAGCGCTGGGTGATGTCCACCAACCACAAGGACATCGGCACGCTGTACCTGATCTTCTCGCTGACGATGTTCTTCATCGGCGGCAGCTTCGCGATGGTGATACGCGCCGAGCTGTTCAAGCCGGGTCTGCAGCTGGTGCAGCCGTATTTCTTCAATGAAATGACCACCATGCACGCGCTGGTGATGATCTTCGGCGCGATCATGCCGGCCTTCGTGGGTCTCGGCAACTGGATGATCCCGATGATGATCGGCGCGCCGGACATGGCGCTGCCGCGCATGAACAACCTCTCGTTCTGGATCCTGCCGTTCGCGTTCCTGCTGATGCTGTCCACGCTGTTCCTGCCCGGCGGCGGCCCGGCCGGCGGCTGGACGATGTATCCGCCGCTGTCGCTGCAGAGCGGTTCGCTGGCCTACGTGGTGTTCGCGATCCACCTGATGGGGATCAGCTCGATCATGGGCGCGATCAACATCATCGCCACCATCCTCAACATGCGCGCGCCGGGGATGGACCTCTTGAAGATGCCGGTGTTCGTGTGGAGCTGGCTGATCACGGCGTTCCTGCTGATTGCGGTGATGCCGGTGCTGGCGGGCGCGGTGACCATGCTGCTCACCGACAAGTACTTCGGCACCAGCTTCTTCAACCCGCACGGCGGCGGCGACCCCGTCCTGTACCAGCACGTGTTCTGGTTCTTCGGTCATCCCGAGGTCTACATCATGATCCTTCCCGCGTTCGGGATCGTCTCGGAGGTGATCCCCACGTTCGCGCGCAAGCCGATCTTCGGCTATCGCGCGATGGTGTACGCGATCGCCTGCATCGCCTTCCTGTCGTTCATCGTGTGGGCGCACCACATGTTCGCGGTGGGCCTGCCGCTGGGCGCGGACATCTTCTTCATGTACGCGACGATGCTGATCGCGGTGCCGACCGGCGTGAAGGTGTTCAACTGGGTCGCCACGATGTGGGGCGGCTCGATGACGTTCGAGACGCCGATGCTGTTCGCGATCGCGTTCGTGATCCTGTTCACCATCGGCGGCTTCTCCGGCCTGATGCTGGCGCTGGTGCCGGCCGACTTCCAGTACCACGACACCTACTTCGTGGTGGCGCACTTCCACTACGTGCTGGTGACCGGTGCGGCGTTCGCGATCATGGCGGCCACCTACTACTGGCTGCCGAAGTGGACCGGCCACATGTACAACGAGTTCTGGGGCAAGGTGCACTTCTGGTGCAGCGTGGTGTTCGTGAACGTGCTGTTCTTCCCGCAGCACTTCCTGGGCCTCGCCGGCATGCCGCGCCGCATCCCGGACTACAACGTGGCGTTCGCCAACTTCAACATGATCAGCTCGATCGGCGGCTTCCTGTTCGGCGCTTCGCAGCTGATCTTTCTGGGCGTGATCGTGCACTGCGCGTTCTTCTCGAAGAAGAAGGCCACCGACCGCGTGTGGGAAGGCGCGCGCGGCCTGGAGTGGACGCTGTCCTCGCCGCCGCCGCACCACAGCTTCACGGTGCCGCCGGTGGTGCACGACGAGGAACTGGCGCACGGCCACGTGAACGACTGACCGGCGCGGAGAACACGGCACATGGCCAACCACATCGCGGATGGACGGTTTGAGCGGAAGCGCCGCCATGGTGTGCGTCGCACCGTGACGGTGCTGGCCATCGTGGTCGGCGCGTTCTATCTGTTGTCGTTCGCGCAAATTCTGTTGATGAAATAGTCGAGGCGGTTCGCCGCCTCACCGGGGAAACTCCACGGAGTGTCAGCATGGCCCAGCAGCACGATATCTACTACGTACCGAGCAAGAGCCAGTGGCCGATCGTCGCCGCGGTGGTCATGTTCCTCACCGTGTTCGGCGCCGCGCACTGGCTGAATGCTGAGCCCGGTGAGGCCGGCTTCGGCAAGACGGTGATCACGATCGGTGCGATCGGCGTCCTCGGCATGTTCTTCGGCTGGTTCCATTCGGTGATCAAGGAATCGCTGGCCGGCTTGTACAACCCCCAGGTGGACACCTCGTTCCGCATGGGCATGATGTGGTTCATCTTCTCCGAGGTGATGTTCTTCGGCGCGTTCTTCGGCGCGCTGTTCTACATCCGCACGTTCTCGGTGCCGTGGCTGGGCGGCGAAGGCCACGGCGTGCTCACCCACCAGTTCCTCTACGACGCCTACAGCGGCGCGTGGGGTGCGGCCGGCGGCAACGGCCCGATGCACGTCGGCGGCGCCTTCGGCGTCGTGGCGCCGTGGGGGTTGCCGCTGCTGAACACCCTGATCCTGCTCACCTCCAGCGTCACCGTGACGATCGCGCACCATGCGTTGCGCGGTGGCCATCGTGGCCGCATCCTGCTGTTCCTCGGCCTTACCGTGCTGCTGGGCGCGAGCTTCCTGTTCTTCCAGGCGCACGAGTACATGGAGGCGTACAAGGAGCTGAACCTAACGCTGCACAGCGGCGTCTACGGTTCCACCTTCTTCATGCTGACCGGCTTCCACGGCCTGCACGTGACCCTGGGCACGATCATGCTGGCGGTGATCTGGCTGCGCGTGCTGAAGGGGCACTTCAGCAAGGATCACCACTTCGGCTTCGAGGCGGTGGCGTGGTACTGGCACTTCGTCGACGTGGTCTGGCTGTGCCTGTTCCTGTTCGTTTATATCCTCTGACTTAACGCGACATCCTGTCGCGGAGAGCGAAAGTCAAAAACCGGCCATCCATGGCCGGACTTTTCAGAGAAGCGCTGCTTCGCATCGAGTTCTCGAATACGAAGAAGCCCGCCAATTGGCGGGCTTCTTCGTATTGCTGGGAAACAACCAGTGCCGCGGCGGTTACAATCACTGGCCGACGTCGTGCGGCTGGAGCCAGCCCATCCAGATGCCGAACACGACCATGCCGATCAGCAGCAGGGACAGTGCGATGCGGCGGGTCAGCGCCCAGGCCATGCGCTTGTCGTTGTCCTTGTCGGTCATCATGTAGTACAGCGCCTGGGCGAGGCTGAAAATCACCACCAGCAGCAACACCACCACCGCGTATTTGTAGATGGGGCCCACGTGATTAATCCGGTCGAATGGGGTGCAGGCAGTATAGCCACGGCAGGTAGCGCATCGTGCTAGGCGGTTTCCGCCGCCCGCCATGGTGGGCGATCCTGCTGACCGCTGCCGCAGCCGTACTTTTCGTGCGTCTGGGCTTCTGGCAACTGCACCGTGCCGACTACAAGGACGAGCTGCTGCGACGCTATGCCGCGGCGGCTGTCGCGTCGCCGCAGGACTTCGCCGCGGTGGCCGCGCGGCCGCCAGCGGACGCCTATCCGCGGGTGCGGGTGCAGGGCCGCTACCTGGCCGACCGCGTCTACCTGCTGGACAACCCGAAGCACGACGATCGCGGCGGCGTGGAGGTCTACGTGCCGCTGCGCGTGCCGGGTGCCGACCGCCTGCTGCTGGCGGACCTGGGTTTCCTGCCCGGCAACGGCACCAACCAGACGCCGCAGCTGCCGGCCCTGCCGGAAGGCGTGCAGGACTTGCACGGCCTCTACGTGCCGCCGCCGGGCCACGGCTTCGAGATGGGCGGCAACGCGCTCACGCGGCAGACACGCTGGCCGAAGAAGACGATCTACTTCGACCTGCAGCAGATCGCCGCCGACCTCGGCGCGAAACTGTATCCGCGCGTGCTGAGCCTGGACGCCGACCCGGCCTCGATCTACGTGCGCGTGCACACGCTGGACTTCGGCGACATGCCGCCGGCGCGGCATCGCGCCTACGCGTTCCAGTGGTTCTCCTTCGCGATCGCCGTGGTGGTGATCCTGCTGGTGCTGAATCGCAAGCGCGGTTCGCGCAAATCACTACCGACGGACTCCCGATGAATGCCCTTGATCCCGCCGCGCTCCGCAAGAGCCGCCTGAAGCTGCTGCTGGTCGCCTCGATCTTCGCCGCGCCGTTCGTGCTGGCGCTGGTGCTCACGCTGAGCGGCTGGCAGCCCGGTGCGCAGGGCAACGGCCTGCCGATCCTGCCGCAGCGCAACTTCGCGCAGGAACAGCTGCCGGTGCGCCTCGCCGACGGCAAGGACTGGGCGTGGCGCGACAGCGAGCCGCGGCTGACCCTGGTGGCGCTGCCCGGACCGGACTGCGCGGCGCGCTGCTATGCGACGTTGACCGCGCTGGCGAAGGCGCGCGTGATGCTCAACCGCAACCAGTCGCGGCTGCGCCTGCTCTATGTGGGCACGCCGCCCGCGGACGCGCCACGCGACGGCATGGCGAACTTCTGGCAGCTTGGCCAGGACGTGGAGGGCAAGCTGGCGCAGTGGCGACCGCAGCAACCGGACACGGTGAGCGCCGTGCTGGTGGAATCCGATGGCACGGCGCTGGCGCGCTATCCTGCCGGTTTCGATCCCTCCGGCCTGTTCCGGGATCTGCGCAAGGTCATCAAGTAATGTCGTCGCGTGTCGTGCAAATCCTGCGCTGGCTGTCGTTGCTGGCGGCGGTGTTCGCGTTCGGGCTGGTGATGTTCGGCGCCTTCGTGCGGCTGTCCAACGCGGGCCTGTCGTGCCCGGACTGGCCCACCTGCTACGGCGAGGCGACCTGGCCCAGTCACGCGCAGGCGGTGGCCAAGGCCGACGCCGCGTTTCCGGATCGCCCCTACGAGGCGCACAAGGCCTGGCGCGAACAGGTGCACCGCATGCTGGCCGGCACGCTGGGCGTGCTGGTGCTGGCGCTGGCGCTGCTGGCCGCATGGCGACGGCGCTGGGCCGTGCTGACGCTGGCGGGCAGTGCGGTGCTGGCCGCGGTGGGCGTGGTGATGTACATGCGCGGTGAGCATCACTGGTCGTCGCTGCTGGCGGTGTGCGCGATCGCGCTGCCGCTGGCCGCCGCGCTGGCGCTGCAACGGCCGGCGGCGTGGCGGATCTGCCTGGTGGCGCTGGGCGTGATCATCTTCCAGGCGATGCTCGGCATGTGGACGGTGACCCTGCTGCTGAAACCCGTCGTGGTGACCGGGCACCTGCTGGGCGGCATGACCACGTTCGCGCTCTTGGGCTACGCGGCGGCGCGCTTCGCCGGCGTGGGCGCCACGGACGATGCGCTGGCGGGGCTGCGCAGGCTGGTGATCCTCGGCATCGTGCTGCTGGCCTGCCAGATCGCGCTGGGCGGCTGGACCTCGTCGAACTACGCGGCGCTGGCCTGCGGCTTCGGCGACGCGGCGTTCCCGAAGTGCCTCGGCCAGTGGTGGCCGCCGGGCGACTATCACCAGGGCTTCATCGTGTGGCGCGGCATCGGCGTGGATTACGAAGGCGGCATCCTCGACCAGGGCGCGCGCACCGCGATCCAGATGGTGCACCGGATCGGCGCGCTGGTGGTGTTCTGCTACCTCGGCTGGCTGTCGCATCGGCTGACCCGGCGCGGGCTGCGCTGGTGCGGCATCGCCATCGGCGCCGCGCTGGTCTGCCAGGTGCTGCTGGGCATCAGCAACGTGCACTTCGGCCTGCCGCTGCCGGTGGCGACCGCGCACAACGGCATGGCGGCGCTGCTGCTGTTCGCCCTCGTGGCGACGCTGGCGCGCACCCAGCGCAGACAAGGCTGTGAGCCGTGAGGTCCGTCGGACGGTTACGGCAGGCCCGGCATGCGAACATGGCGGCAGCGAATACGGGGGTGGCTGTGGGCAAGGATACGAGGGTCCTCGCGATGCTGACCGGCTTGTCGTCGCTTTCCGCCACATGGAGCGGAACGGCGAACGCCCAGGAACGGCCGCAGGCGGGGCGGGACGCCGGCAGGCTGGAAATGCGGCAGCAAGTACAGAATGAAAACCGCACTTCGCTCGAAACGAAGGCCGCCGAGTCGTTGCGGCACGCGCGGAAGCAACCCTTGATGACCCCGCAGGAGTCGACGGACGCTTTCCTGGCGCTGGATCGCAACCGCGATGGCTTTTTGAGCCGTTCCGAACTGCCGCCGGAGATGGTCATACTGCGCTCGCAGTTCGACAAGTACGACACGGACCGCGATCATCGCCTGTCGTATTCGGAGTTCGCCAACTACACCGATGTCGTGCCGGACGAGCGTGGTTCCGCTGCCCGCACCGGGCACGAATGAAGACCGCATCCATTGCCGAGTGTCGCCGTGCCTTCTGTTTTCTCTGAATATCTGCAGTTGACCAAACCGCGCGTGGTGGCGCTGCTGGTGTTCTGCGCGGTGATCGGCATGTTCCTCGCCGTGCCTGGCATCCCGCCGTGGCGGGCGCTGGTGTTCGGCACGCTGGGCATCTGGCTGGCCTCCGGTTCGGCGGCGGCGTTCAACCACCTGATCGACCAGCGCATCGACAAGCTGATGGCGCGCACCGCACGGCGGCCGCTGGCCACCGGCCACCTCAAGCCGTGGCAGGTGCTGGTGTTCGCGATCGCGATCGGCATCGTCTCGATGCTGGTGCTGGCGCTGCTGGTGAACGGCCTCACCGCGTGGCTCACCTTCGCGGGCCTGATCGGCTACGCGCTGGTCTACACCGCCTACCTCAAGCGCGCCACGCCGCAGAACATCGTGATCGGCGGCCTCGCCGGCGCGATCCCGCCGGTGCTGGGCTGGACCGCGGTAACCGGATCGCTGCATCCGTTCGCGCTGCAGCTGTGCCTGATCATCTTCGTGTGGACGCCGCCGCACTTCTGGGCGCTGGCGATCTTCCGCCGCGAGGACTACGCGCGTGCCGGCGTGCCGATGCTGCCGGTGACCCACGGCGTGGCCTACACGCGCTGGCAGGTGCTGTTCTACACCGTGCTGCTGGTGCTGGTGACCCTGCTGCCGGCGATCACCGGCTACAGCGGCTGGCTCTACCTCGGCGGCGCGCTGGTGCTGGGTGCGGGCTTCCTGTACTACGCGATCCGCCTGTTGAACCCGCCAGACGAGTTTTTCGCGATGCGCGTGTTCAAGTACTCGATCGTGTACCTGATGGCGCTGTTCGCGTTCCTGCTGGCCGACCACTGGCTGGCCGAGCCGCTGCTGCATCAGGGCCTGGCGTTCCAGAAGCTGGGCTAGCCCGATATTTCTCCGCCGATTCACGTTTCATGCGTTGACTCGATCGCTGCCGCACCGCAAAATACGCGGGTCGCGCGATGTGTCATTTTCGCCGGCATCCTGTCCTGACTAACCAAGGCATATGGACGTTTACCCTAGTCGCAACGTCGACATCCGCTCGCATCGGGTGCCGGCAATGCATAACAAGCTGAACGCCTGCGGCAGCCGCCAGCGGTCGGCCGGTCCTTTCCTCGACTAGGAAACGCCGGCCCATCCCTCGACGGCGCCGTGCGCCGTAACCGAGGAGATGGGCCCATGAAGCTCCTTCGCGATTTTCTCCGCCTGCGGACTCCCCGCCGCAGCCTGTTCGCCGTACGCCGCGATGCGCGGCGGCGTGTCTTCGTCGTGACCGTGCCGGCACCGCTGGCCGCCCCGTCCGTCGAGCCGCCGCGCCACGTCGAGGCGCGCGCCGTCGCGCCGTTGTCGTCGCCGCGTCATCTGCAACTGGCATCCAGTCACTGATGCATGCCTGTGCGCCCCGCAAGTACTGGCCTCCGCCAGTGCGGCGGAGGCGCGGTTTGTGTCCGGCGGTCCGCGTGACCGCCGCCAGCAGCACTGCGGACGTTCCGCCCAGTTAGAGCCGGCTGCGCGCCGGTACGCTGCCGCGGCGCGGATCCAGACAAGGAACGGTAGCGACCCATGAGCAAGTCCTTCTCCCGCCCGACCGTCAAGGCCGCGGCCCCCGTCCCGACGCAGGTGCTCGCGGCGCAGGAGGCGTTTCGCGACAACGAGGCCTTGCTGGCCGCGCTCGAGACTTCCGTCCATGGCCTGGACGAGGAGCGCATCACCGAGCGCCTGCATCGCGACGGCCCGAACGAGGTTTCGCACGAGAAGCCGCCGCACTGGTCGCTGCAGCTGCTGCGCGCGTTCAAGAACCCGTTCATCATCGTGTTGCTGGTGCTGGCCGGCGTGCAGCTGTTCACCGACGACAGCGACCTCACCGGGCCCATCATCATCGCGGTGATGGTGGGCATCAGCGTGCTCTTGAGCTTCACCCAGGAATACCGTTCCTCGCGCGCCGCCGAGAAGCTCAAGGCGATGGTGCGCAACACCGCCACGGTGACGCGGCAGGCTTCCGACGGCCACAGCGAGCAGATCGAGGTGCCGGTGGGCGAACTGGTCGTCGGCGACATCGTGCACCTGGGCGCGGGCGACATGGTGCCCGCGGACCTGCGCCTGCTCTCGGCGAAGGACCTGTTCATCAGCCAGGCGATCCTCACCGGCGAGTCGCTGCCGGTGGAGAAGGTCGCGCCCGCGCACGCGCACGGAGAGGGTGCGACCGGCAATCCGCTGGATCTGCCCACGATCGGCTACATGGGCACCAACGTGATCTCCGGCACCGCCAGCGCGGTGGTGGTGGCCACCGGTGCGCGCAGCTACCTCGGCTCGCTGGCGCACAGCATGACCGGCCAGCGCGTGCAGACCAGCTTCGACCGCGGCGTGAACTCGGTGAGCTGGCTGCTGATCCGCTTCATGGCGGTGATGGTGCCGATCGTGTTCCTCATCAACGGCCTCGACAAGCACAACTGGACCGAGGCGTTCCTGTTCGCGCTGTCGGTGGCGGTGGGCCTCACCCCGGAGATGCTGCCGCTGATCGTCACCGCGAACCTCGCCAAGGGCGCGCTGGCGATGTCCAAGCGCAAGGTGGTGGTGAAGCGGCTCAACGCGATCCAGAACTTCGGCGCGATGGACGTGCTGTGCACCGACAAGACCGGCACGCTGACGCTGGACAAGATCGTGCTGGAGCGCCACCTCGATCTGGACGGCGAGGAGTCCGACGAGGCGCTGGAATACGGTTACCTCAACAGCCGCTTCCAGACGGGGCTGAAGAACCTGATGGACAAGGCGGTGCTGGCGCACCGCGACCTGGAGCCGACCGCGGCGCGCTACCGCGTGGTGGACGAGATCCCGTTCGACTTCCAGCGCCGGCGCATGTCGGTGGTGGTGGCGAACGGCTGCAACGAACACCTCTTGATCTGCAAGGGCGCGGTGGAGGAGATGCTGGCGATCTGTGCCCATGCGCAGGTCGGCGGCACGGTCGAGGCCATGACCGACGAGCGCCGCCGCGAGATCAAGGCGATGACGCACCGGCTCAACGAGGATGGCCTGCGCGTGCTGGTGGTCGCGGTGCGCCGCGAGCCGGACGCCGAACGCGCTTGGAGTGTGGCCGACGAGAGCGGGCTCACTGCGGTGGGCTGCCTCGCCTTCCTCGATCCGCCGAAGGATTCGGCCGCCACCGCGATCGCCGCGCTGCACCAGCACGGCGTCGAGGTGAAGGTGATCACCGGCGACAACGAGGCGGTGACGCGCAAGATCTGCCGCGAGGTGGGGCTGGACGTCACCCATTCGGTGCAGGGCCGCGACATCGAGGCGCTGGACGAGGCCGCATTGGACGAGCTGGTGAAGCGCACCACGGTATTCGCGAAGATGTCGCCGCTGCAGAAGGCCAGCGTGGTGCGCTCGCTGCAGCGCCAGGGCCACACCGTGGGCTTCCTCGGCGACGGCATCAACGATGCGCCGGCGCTGCACGACGCCGACGTGGGCATCTCGGTGGACACCGCCACCGACATCGCCAAGGAGTCGGCCGACATCATCCTCTTGGAGAAGAACCTGATGGTGCTGGAGGAGGGCGTGCTGGAAGGCCGCGTCACCTTCGGCAACATCATCAAGTACATCAAGATGACCGCCAGCTCGAACTTCGGCAACATGTTCAGCGTGCTGGTGGCGAGCGCGTTCCTGCCGTTCCTGCCGATGCTGCCGCTGCAGATCCTGGTGCTGAACCTGCTGTACGACATCTCGCAGCTGTCGATCCCGTTCGACCGCATGGACGAGGAATACCTCAGCCGGCCGCGCAAGTGGGACGCCAGCGATATCGGCCGCTTCATGGTGTGGATCGGCCCGGTCAGCTCGATCTTCGACATGACCACGTTCTGGCTGATGTGGCACGTGTTCGGCGCGAACGGGCCGGAGCACCAGGCGCTGTTCCAGTCCGGCTGGTTCATCGAGAGCCTGCTGACGCAGACCCTGATCGTGCACATGATCCGCACCCGGCGCATCCCGTTCCTGCAGAGCGCGGCGGCGGCGCCGGTGCTGGGGCTCACCACCGCGATCATCATCATCGGCATGGTGATTCCGTACACCGGCCTCGGCACGAAGATCGGCATGCTGCCGTTGCCGGGCGTGTACTTCGCCTGGGTGGCGGCCACGGTACTTACCTACTGCGCACTGACCCAGCTGGTGAAGCTGATCTACATCCGCCGCTACGGGCGCTGGCTGTAACGCTGGTTTGTACCCCTTGCCGCGCGTGCGGGACTCGACGTTCTCCCTCTCCCCCAACGGTTTCATCGTTGGGGGAGAGGGTTGGGGTGAGGGGGCTTTTGCTTCTGCGCTTGCACGCGCGTCAAAGCGGTTTCGTGCGCCTGTTGGCGCCCGAGCTACTTTCTCTTTGCTTGCCCAAAGAGAAAGTAGCCAAAGAGAAACGGCACCCCGCGGCGGCGCTTTCCGTCCATCCCTGGACGGCAAGTCCGTGAGCCGTGGCCGGGCTTTTCGAGCGGGCTCCTGCCCGCGCGAAAAGGCGAGTCCATCCATGGACTCGCCCGCTGCGCGGCCTGGTCGTCCACGTCTCACCGCCGCCGAGGGGACCCCGGAAAAGCGGGCGCGCATCGTGCGCGCCAGAAGCAACAGCAAAAGCAGAGCGCCGCCCGTTGCGGGGGCTCTTGCTCTTCTAAAAAGTGCGCGCTGGGAGCGCGCTGCTCTACCCGGGGCCCCTATGGCGCGGCGGGCGGGTGGAGGAAAGTCCGCAGGATGGCCCGCAGGGATGCGAGCCAGTTTTCCGCCGGTACATGGATGTGCCGTCGGAAAACCCCGTAACCCGCCCGCGTACCCGCAGGGCGCGCCATCGGGGTGGCCTCTCTTTGGGTTACTTTTCTCTGGCCACGCAGAGAAAAGTAACTCGGGCCGCGACAGCGGCTCGAAACTAACTTGAACCATGCGTAAGCATCAAAGAACCCGGAGCACGTCATGAAAGGAACCCTGGTCCTGCTGGACATCGCGGGCTATGTGGCCCTGCTGTTGTGGGGAACCCACATGGTCACCAGTGGCGTATTGCGTGGCTTCGGCAGCGCGCTGCGCCGCTGGCTGGGCCGTTACCTCGGCCATCGCGTCGCTGCATTCTGTTTCGGTCTGGGCATGACCGCGCTGCTGCAGAGCAGTACCGCCACCGGCATGATGGCCACCTCGTTCGCGGCGAACGGTTTCCTCGGCCTGGTGCCGGGGCTGGTGGTGATGCTGGGCGCGAACGTGGGCAGCACCCTGGTGGTGCAGCTGCTGTCGTTCGACATCGCACTGGTGGCGCCGGTGCTGGTGCTGCTCGGCTTCGTGGTGTACCGGCGCAGCGACGACGCGCGCTTCGAGAATCTGGGCCGCTGCGCGATCGGCCTGGGCCTGATGCTGCTGGCGCTGCACATGCTGGTGGTGTCGATGGCGCCGGTGGAGGACACGGTGCTGCTGCGCACCGCGCTGCACAGCCTCGCCGGTGCGCCGGTGCTGGCCCTGCTGGTGGCGGCGCTGCTCACCTGGGCCTGCCATTCCAGCGTGGCGGTGGTGCTGCTGATCGCCTCGCTGGCCACCGCGCACGTGATCGATGCGCAGAGCGCGCTGGCGCTGGTGCTGGGCGCGAACCTCGGTGGCACCTTGCCGGCGCTGTTCGACGCGAATACGCCGGTGGCGCGCCGCCTGCCGCTGGGCAACCTGCTGGTGCGCGGCTTCGGTTGCGTGATCTGCCTGCCGCTGCTGCATCCGCTGAGCGGATGGCTGGCGCATCTGGGCGACTCGCCGGCGCGCATCGCGGTGAATTTCCACACCGGCTTCAACCTCGCGCTGGCGTTGCTGTTCGTGCTGCCGGTGCAGCGGCTGGCGCGGTTGCTGGTGCGCCTGTTGCCCGAGCCGCCGCAGCCGGCCGATGCCGGCGTGCCGCAGTACCTGGACGAGGGCGCGCTGGACGCCGCCAACGTGGCGCTGGCGAACGCCGCACGCGAGGCCATGCGCATGGCCGACATGGTGGAGAAGATGCTGAAGGGCCTGGTCGAGGTGTTCGGCAAGGACGATCGCGCCCGCGCCGCCGCGATCAGCGGCAGGGACGCGATCCTCGACCGGCTCGGCGTGGCGATCCGCGAATACCTCGCCGAGCTGGGCAACGAGGCGCTGAACGCCGAGGATGGCGAGCGCAGCCAGGAGATTCTCGGCTTCGTGATCAACGTCGAGCACATCGGCGACATCGCCGCGAACAACCTGATGGACTTCGCCGCGAAGAAGGCCGAGCGCGGTCAGGACTTCAGCGCCGACGACATCCAGGACCTCGCGCGCATGCACGCGCAGGTGATGGAGAGCCTGCAGCTGGCGTGGGCGGTGTTCCTGCGCAGCGACCGGCGCGCGGCGCAGCAGCTGGTGGCGCGCAAGGAAGTGCTGTGGCGGCTGGAGAACGAGATCTCCGAGCGGCATATCCGCGCGCTGCGCGAGCGCCGCGACGACGGCGGCGCGGGCGACGTCTACCTGCGCATCCTGCGCGACTTGAAGCGCATCCACTCGCACCTGGCTGCGCTGGCCTATCCGGTGCTGGAGCGTGCCGGCCTGCTGCAGGACCGGCTGCGCGCGCCTGCGCAGGCCGGCGCAGGCGATGGGACGGGCTGAGCGTTCAGCCCGCGGGGTGCACGTCCAGCGTCATCGCGTGGAAGTCCAGCGTCACCACGCTGTGCGCGAAGATCGGGTTGCCCACGGTGGCCTCGAACAGGCCGTCGGGCTGGTGCACCGGGTTCTTGCCGTGCCCCGCGAAGTAGACCGCAGGCTTGTCGCCCAGCAGGCGGTGGCTGTCGAAGCCCAGGCTGCGGGCCGTCGAGGCCAGCATCTCGACGCCGCCATCGGTGAAGTCGAACAGCTTGGGCGTGCCCTGCTTGTGCAGACCCAGCTTGGCCAGCGCGGCGTCGTAGATCACCATCGTGCCGGTGTACATGGTGTCGATCTGCGCGTGCACCGGGTGACCGTCCACGTCGAATGGGCCGCCCACCACGATGGGCGGCCCATAGTGCCCGAAGTGGATCAGCTGCAGCGTGCCGGGAACGTGCCCCGCCGGAGCATCGGATGCTATCGGCGCGGAGATCCGCAGCAGATGGTGCGGGTAGTCGATCTGCAGGGTGCGGTCCTTCAGTGCGGTATAAGCCAGCGTGCCGTCGGCCGGCAGGCGGACGGGGCCGAAACTCGCGGAGCCGACCACGGCGAAATGGACCGGGAGCTGCGTCGCGCCCAGTGTGAGCACGTGATGGCCACCGTCCTTGAAGCCGGGGACGGGTTTGCCGTTGCTCAGCACGGGCTTGGGCTGCCACTGCATCGTCTTCGCGGCGTCGGCCAGCATCATCGAGTCGATGTCGCCGGTATCCAGCGCCAGCGTATGCGGCGCGCCGCCGTCGATGCTGGCCTGGAAACAGATCATGCCGTCGCAATCGTGGAACGGCACCGTGGCGGCAAAGCGTGGCGATTCGTCGGCGGCCGCGGCCTGGGCCGGCATGGCCGGCAGCAGGGCGACGAGGCAGGCAAGGGCGAGCAGAGCCTTTCCGGACATGGGCGGAACTCCTGCGTGGGGACGCATGCAGTTCAACCTGCAGGCCATGCAGTCACCAGTGCGGGAAGTCATCGGCCGGGATGTGTCCGCGATGCCGCGGCGTTCAGTTGTCCCGGCTGATGCGTTGACGGCGGTAGCGCCACCACAGCCACCCCAGGCACAGCAGCGCGAGGCTGAACAGCGCCCACATGCTGTTCTGGCCGCGCTGCATCCACTTCATCAGCCACACGTGGTTGTCGGCGCCGAAATAGCCCAGGTACACCCACACCGGCACGCTGATCAGCGCGGCGATGGCGTCGATCAGCAGGAAGCGCAGCAGCGACACCCGCCGCGTGGCGCCGGCGGAGAGGTAGATGGTGGTGCGCATGCCGGGCAGGAAACGGGCGACGAACAGTACGCGGTTGCCGTAGCGCGCGAACTTGTGCTGCACCACCTCGAAGCGCTCCGGCGGAAGCGCGCGGGCGATCCAGCGCCATTTCAGCATGGCCTCGCCGTAGCGGCGGCCGAGCAGGAACACGGTGGCGTCGCCCAGCAGCACACCGACCATGCACAGCGCGAACATCAGGTGCACGTTCGCGTAGCCCAGCCCGGCGATCACGCCGCCGGCGACCAAGGTGACGTCTTCCGGCAGCGGCAGGCCGAGGCCGCAGATCGTCAGCGCGATCCACACCGCGGCGTAGCCGTTCTCGGCGAAGATCGTGATGAGTCGTTCAAGCAGATCCATCGGCGTCCCTGCGGCGCGTGTGCGGGGATGATCCCACATTAGATATGACGGACGGCATCACTCAGTCCGGTGTGGCCGCGGGCCGCACGCGCGCGGCCAGCAGCTCGCGCAGTTCGGCCTTCTCGGCGTCGGCCAGCGGGCCGCTGCGCATCTTCGCGTGCAGTGCTTCGCGGCGCAGCGCCACGGCCTGCTCGTCCATGCGCACCAGCGCTTCCATGAATTCGGTGCGCTGCGCTTCCGGCTCGCCCACCACCGCGGCGGCCATCAGCTTCTGCAGCGCGGGGTATTCCGGGCGTTCGGCGAAGTGCTCCACCAGCGTCGCCGGATTGATGCCGGGGCGGCTGCGCGCCAGGTCCAGCAACTCGGCGAGCAGGCCCACGCCGGGCTTGTCCAGGTTGAGGAAGCGGTAGGGCTTCTCCACCTGGTCGGCCATGCCGGGCTGGGCCAGCAGCAGCGCGATGGCACTGCGCACCAGCGAGCGCTGCGCGGCCGTCGGCCGCTGCACGGCGTGATGTGCGGCGGGATTGGCCGCGAGGCGCGCGCTGGCGCCGCTGCGCTTTTCCAGTTCCTGCGCCATCAGGTCGCGGAACGCGCCGTCGGGCAGCCGGGCGATCAGCGGACGGGCGCGTTCGGCGAGCCGCGCGCGGCCGTCGAGGCTGACCATGTCCACGTCGCGCGCCAGTTCGTCGAAGAAATAGTCGGACAGCGGCGTGGCGTTTTTCAGGCGCTGCTCGAACCCGGCCTTGCCTTCCTTGCGCACCAGCGTATCCGGATCCTCGCCCTCGGGCAGGAACAGGAAGTAGGCCTGGCGCCCGTCGCGCAGCCGCGGCAGCGCGGCATCCAGCGCCTTCCACGCCGCCGCGCGGCCGGCGCGGTCACCGTCGAAGCAGAACACCACGTCCGGCGCGGCACGGAACAGCAGCTCGGTGTGCTCGGGCGTGGTGGCGGTGCCCAGCGTGGCCACCGCGATCGGCAGGCCCGCCTGGTGCAGCGCGATCACGTCCATGTAGCCCTCCACCACCACGATGCGCTGCAGGTTCGCGTTGGCCTGCTTCACCTGCCACAGGGCGAACAGCTCGCGGCCCTTGTGGAACAGTGGGGTCTCGGGCGAGTTGAGATATTTCGGCGATTGCTCCGAACTTAGTACCCGGCCGCCAAAGGCGATCACCCGCCCGCGCCGGTCGAGGATCGGAAACATCAGCCGCTCGCGGAAGCGGTCGTACTTGCTGCCGCGCTCGCCGGTGGAAATCATGCCCGCTTCGGTGAGCAGTTCCATCCGCCGCGGCGTGTTGCCCAGCGCCTTGATCACGCCGTCATAGCCGGCGGGTGCCCAGCCGAGGCGGAAGCGCGCGATGGTGTCGGCGTCCAGCCCCCGTTTCTTGCAATACGCCTGCGCCTCGGCGTTCTTCGGCAACTGTTCCTGATACCAGCCGGTGCTGGCGTCGAGCAGGGCGTAGAGGTCGGTCTTGTCCTCGCGCGGGCGCTCGTCGCGGCCGCCCTCGCGCGGCACGGTGAGGCCCACCGACTGTGCCAGCTCCTCCACCGCGTCGGGAAACTCCAGCCGCTCGTAGTCCATCAGGAACTTGATCGCGCTGCCGTGCGCGCCGCAGCCGAAGCAGTGGAAGAACTGCTTGGCGGGGCTGACGTAGAACGAGGGCGTGCGTTCGTCGTGGAACGGGCAGCAGGCGGTATGTTCGCGGCCGGCCTTCTTCAACGGCACGCGCCGCTCGATCACGTCGACGATGTCGACGCGGGCAAGCAGTTCGTCGATGAAGCTGTCGGGAATCAGGCCGCGCATGGTCCCCGTAGTTTAGAGGGTCGATCCTTCACGGGGGCGAATCGGCCAGCAGGGGTGGCAGGCCGGCCAATCCGCCGGTCGACGGCCGATGGCGGCCGAGCCGCTGGTTAGCATGCATGGGGCTACGGCAGGGGTGACAACGATGACGGATGGTTCGGGAGTGCGCTTTCGCACGGCCACGGCGCAGGACGCGGCGGCCGCGGTGCCGCTGATCCACAGCTCCGGCCCCGCCGCATTCGACTACGTGTTCGCGCTGCCGGGGCACGGCGACGCCCAGGCTTTCCTGCGCCGTGCCTTCGTCGATGGCGCCGGCGAATTCGGCTGGCGCAACCACGTGGTGGGCGAGCTGGAGGGCGTGGTGGTGGCGGTGGGCGCGGGATTCGGCGGCGAGACGGCGCTCAAGTTCACGCTGGCGGCGGCGCGGCAGATCCTCGCGCATTACGGCCTGCGCCGCGCGGCGGGGGTGATCGCGCGCGGGCTGCGCGTGGAGCGGGTGATCCCGCCGCCCGCGCACGGCATGCATTACCTCGCCCATCTGGGCGTATCGCCGGCCCTGCGCGGGCAGGGCATCGGGCGGGCGCTGATCGAGGAACTGGTCCGGCGCGGCAGGCAGGCGGGTCACCGGCGCATGGTGCTGGACGTGGCCCTGAGCAATCCACGGGCGCAGGCGTTGTACGAGCGGCTGGGTTTTGCGGTGACGGGCGAGCGACGCTCCGCGCTGGCCAATGCGCAGGGCGCGGTGCCGGATCACCGGCGGATGGAGCGGATGGCGACCGAGGAGGCATGAGGCTGCCTCTTGCGGCACGTCGGCATCCCCGGCAAGCTGCCGCGGCGGCAGACTCGGGGGAGCAGGCGATGCTGTTGACGGTGATGCGGATGCAGCGGCAGCGCGTGATCGTGCGCGCGTTCGAGCAGGCCGGCGCGGTCACGGCGGAGGACGCACGCAGCGCGGAGCAGCTGGGCCTGTCGGTGAGTTTCGCGTGGCAGCAACTGGCCAGCCTTGCCGTGCTGCGCAGCCCCGTGTCAGGGCGCTGGTTTCTGGATCGTGCGAACTGGCGGAGGCTGTGCCGACGCAGGTGTGCGCTGGCCGCGGCCGTGGTGGCCGGCCTGCTGCTGGTGCTGGTGTTCGCGTACTCGATGAGCTGGCGCTAGCCCGCCAGCTTCGCCTTGATGCGTGCCGAGACCTGGGCCATGTCGGCGCGGCCGGCGGCCTGTTCCTTCACGGCGGCCATCACCTTGCCCATGTCGCGCGGCGAGCTGGCACCGGTGGCAGCGATGGCCGCGGCGATCAGCGCATCCAGTTCGGCCGAATCGAGCTGGGCGGGCAGGTAGGCCTCGATCACGACCATCTCGGCGCGCTCCACGTCGGCCAGGTCCTCGCGGCCGGCGGCGGCGTACTGGCTCACCGAATCGCGGCGCTGCTTGAGCATCTTCTCCAGCACGGCCAGGGTCTGGGCGTCGTCCAGCTCGATGCGCTCGTCCACCTCGCGCTGCTTGATCGCCGCCAGCACCAGCCGGATCACGCCGAGGCGTTGCTTGTCGCCGCCGCGCATGGCGGCCTTCATGTCGTCGGTGAGCTGCTGCTTGAGCGTCATGGCGGGCGTTCCGGGTGGCGGTAAAGGGATTTTACGGAAACGACAAAGCCGGCGTTGCCTTGCGGCAACACCGGCTTTCGAATCCGGATGCGAGCGGTGGCTGCGAGGGATCGCGCCAGCCGCGTTTCCTGCATGCGCGGCGTGAAGACGCCGCTGTCCGCCGCCGGGCGACGGAGCGGGAACTCAGTACAGCCGGGTCTTGCGCGAGACGTCGCGCGACAGGCGGCGCAGGTGGCGCTTCACCGCGGCGGCGCGCTTGCGCTTGCGCTCCTGGGTGGGCTTTTCGTAGAACTCGCGCTTGCGAGTCTCGGCCAGGACACCGGCCTTCTCGCAGGTACGCTTGAAACGACGCAGCGCGATTTCGAACGGCTCGTTCTCGCGGACTTTGACGTTGGGCATGGATACTCCGGGTGGTAATCTGTCCCGCTTCCGGGACTGTTGAATACGGCGAGCCGCGAAGTATACCGTGCCTGACGAGCAATTTTCAAAGCCGACCCCCACCCCCCGCCTGCTCGTGATCGGCAAGCCGGTGCTGGGCATCGAGTCCTCCTGCGACGAGACCGGCGTGGCGATCCTGCGCTGGCAGCCGGAGGCGCCGGGCCAGGGCCTGCTGGCCCACGCCCTGTACAGCCAGGTCAAGCTGCACGCCGACTACGGCGGCGTGGTGCCGGAACTGGCCAGCCGCGACCATGTGCGCAAGCTCCTGCCGCTGGCGCGCGAGGCGCTGAAGCAGGCCGGGCTGACCCCGGCCGACCTGGGCGGGGTGGCCTATACCGCGGGTCCCGGCCTGGTCGGCGCCCTGTTGGTGGGGGCGGCGGCTGGACGGGCGCTGGCTTGGGCGCTGGGCGTGCCGGCCATCGGGGTACACCACATGGAAGGCCACCTGCTGGCGCCGCTGCTGGAGGACGACCCGCCGAAGCCGCCGTTCGTGGCCTTGCTGGTCTCCGGCGGGCATTCCATGCTGGTCGAGGTGAAGGCGATCGGGCAGTACCGCATCCTGGGCGACACCCTGGACGACGCCGCCGGCGAGGCCTTCGACAAGACCGCCAAGCTGATGGGTCTGCCGTACCCCGGCGGCCCGGCGCTGGCCAAGCTGGCCGAGCAGGGCCGGGCGGGCGGGTTCCGCTTCTCGCGGCCGATGACCGACCGGCCCGGGCTGGATTTCAGCTTCTCCGGGCTCAAGACGCAGGTGCTGCTGGCCTGGCAGCACTCCGACCAAGGCGAGCAGACCCGCGCCGACATCGCCCGCGGCTTCGAGGAGGCGATCGTCGACACCTTGCTGATCAAGTGCCGCCGCGCGCTGCAAGCCACCGGCACCCATAGCCTGGTGATCGCCGGCGGCGTGGGCGCGAACCGCCGCCTGCGCGCGGAACTGGCCGCGGCGGGCGAAAAGGACGGCTTCCGCACTTATTTCCCACGGCTGGCGTTCTGCACCGACAACGGCGCGATGATCGCGCTGGCCGGCGCGATCCGGCTGGCCAGCGGCCAACATCAGGGCGAAGCGGTCGAGGTGCGGCCGCGCTGGAATCTGGAAGAACTGCCAGCGGCGTGATTGGCGTGGAGTCTCAATGATCCGCCACCGTTCGCCCTGAGCGTAGGCCCGAAGGGCCGAAGTCGAAGGGTGATCGCCGCGGCGCTTCGACTCCGCTTGCCGTCGCAAGCTACGCTCAGCGCGAACGGATCGGATCTGGTCGGGCTTCGACGCCGATTGGCGGGCTCACCACTGCGTGCGGCCGGGCAGCAGGCCCTTCAGTTCCGCGTCGGTGAGGTTGCGCCACTGGCCCGGCTTCAGATGCCCGAGCTTCACGTTGTCGATGCGCACGCGGCGCAGCTGGGTGACGCGGTAGCCGAACGCGGCCGCCATCAGGCGGATCTGCCGGTTCAGACCCTGGGTGAGCACGATGCCGAAGCCGAACTTCGCGATCTTGCGCGTGCGGCAGGGCTTGGTCATCTGGCCGTGGATGCGCACGCCCTTGGCCATGCCGGCGAGGAATTCGTCGGTGACGGTCTTGTTCACGCCGACCAGGTATTCCTTCTCGTGGTGGTTCTCCGCGCGCAGGATCTCGTTGACGATGTCGCCGTTGCTGGTGAGCAGGATCAATCCCTCGGAGTCCTTGTCGAGTCTCCCGATCGGGAAGATGCGCTGCGCGTGGTCGACGAAGTCCACGATGTTGCCGGCCACGGTCTGGTCGGTGGTGCAGGTGATGCCCACCGGCTTGTTCAGCGCGATGTAGACCGCCTTCTTCGCCGCCGGCGTGGCGGCGAGGATGCGCGCCTTGACCAGCTCGCCGTCCACGCGCACCTCGTCGCCTTCCAGCGCCTTGGCGCCGGTGCCGACGACTTCGCCGTTGATGGTGACGCGGCCGGCGATCAGCCATTCGTCCGCTTCGCGGCGCGAGCACAGGCCGGCTTCGCTGATGTACTTGTTGACGCGCATGGGTCGGACCTGAACCGGTAGGAGCGGCTTCAGCCGCGATGGCGTGGCGGTTGGATCGCGGCTGAAGCCGCTCCTACGACCGCAAGCCCACGCCGCGCTTCAGCAACTGCAGCGCGAATGCGGCGAGCGCCGCCACGAAGCCCAGCATCACCACGAACGCCACACCCACGTGCACGTCGCTGATGCCGAGCACGCCGTAGCGGAACGCGTTGACCATGTACAGGATGGGGTTGATCCGCGAGATCGCCTGCCATGGCTCGCCCAGCATCTGGATCGAATAGAACACGCCGCCGAGATAGGTGAGCGGGGTGAGGATGAAGGTGGGCACCAGCGCGATGTCGTCGAACTTCTTCGCGTACACCGCGTTGACGAAGCCGGCCAGCGAGAAGATCACCGCGCCCAGCAGCACCGAGGCGAAGGTGATGATCGGGTGCGCGATGTGCAGCGAGGTGAAGAACAGCGCGATGCCGAGCACCAGCACGCCCACCGCGAGGCCGCGCGCCACCGCACCGGTCACGTAGCCGGTGAGGATCACCCAGTTCGGCATCGGCGACACCAGCATCTCCTCCACCGCGCGGCTGAACTTGGCGCCGAAGAACGAGCTGGAGATGTTGCCGTAGCTGTTCGTGATGATGCTCATCATCACCAGTCCCGGCACGATGTACTGCATGTAGGTGTAGCCGCCCTGGATCGTGCCGATGCGGCTGCCGATCAGCTTGCCGAAGATCACGAAGTACAGCGTCATGGTGATCGCGGGCGGGATCAGCGTCTGCGTCCAGATGCGCAGGATGCGCACGATCTCGCGGCGCACGATGGTGTTCAAGGCGACCAGGTTGGCCGATGCGTTGCTCATGCGGCCAGCTCCTTGGTCGGCGCATGCCTCCCGTTTTCCACCAGCCGCACGAACAGCTCCTCCAGCCGGTTGGTCTTGTTGCGCATCGAGGTCACCATGACGCCATGCGCGGTGAGCGCCGCGAACAGCGAGTTGAGGTCGTGGGTGCGCGCCATCTCCGCTTCCAGCGTGTGCTCGTCCACGCGGCGCAGCGCCACGCCGGGCAGCGTGGGCAGGCCGTCCGGCATATGGGCCACGTCGAGCACGAAGGCCTCCACGTCCAGCGTGGCGAGCAGGCGCTTCATGCTGGTGTTCTCGATGATCGTGCCGTGGTCGATGATCGCGATGTTGCGGCACAGCTGCTCGGCTTCCTCCAAGTAATGCGTGGTGAGGATCACCGTGGTGCCGGCCGCGTTGATGCCGCTGATGAAATGCCACATCGAGCGGCGGATCTCGATGTCGACGCCCGCGGTGGGTTCGTCGAGAATCAGCAGCTTCGGCTCGTTCATCATCGCGCGGGCGATCATCAGGCGCCGCTTCATGCCGCCGGAGAGCATGCGTGCCTGGTGCTGCGCCTTGTCCCACAGGCGCAGCTCCTTCAGGTATTTCTCCGCGCGCTCGGCGGCGATCTTCCGCGGAATGCCGTAGAAGCCCGCCTCGTTGACGCAGATGTCGAACGGCTTCTCGAACTGGTTGAAGTTGATCTCCTGTGGCACCAGGCCGATCAGCTTCATCGCCTCGTTGCGCTGCCGGTTCACCGACACGCCGAACACCTGCGCATCGCCGCCGCTGGAGTTCACCAGCGAGGAGAGGATGCCGATCAGGGTGGACTTGCCGGCGCCGTTGGGGCCGAGCAGGGCGAAGAAGTCGCCGGGCTGCACGGTCAGCGAGATGCCCTTGAGGGCCTCCACGCCGTTGCCGTAGGTCTTGCGCAGATTGTCGACGACGAGCGCGGGAACGGGGCTCATGGGCTGCATCGGAAGGGGCGAGCCTCTTATTATAGCGGGCCAACCTCCGCCGCCCGGTGCCGCCGGGTGCACGCACCGTTTCCCGGAACCCGTTCATGGCCGACCATTTCCAGCTACGCCTCGTCGACAGCCACATGCTGGCGCCCACCGTGCGCCACCTCGCGTTCGAACGCGTGGACGGCCAGCCGCTGGCCTTCGTGCCGGGGCAGTTCCTGCAGATCCACTTCCATTACGACGACGGCACGCCGACCAAGCGCAGCTACTCCGTGGGCACGGTGGGCGACGGCGCCTCGCCGGTGCAACGCGTCGAGATCGCGGTGAGCTACGTGGACGGCGGCGCGGCGACGAAGCTGCTGGGCGAACTGCCGATCGGCGGCGTGATCGACGCCAGCGGTCCCTACGGCCGTTTCTGCCTGCAGGCCGGCGACGTGCACCCGCGCTACCTGCTGCTCGCCACCGGCACCGGCGTCACCCCGTACCGCGCGATGCTGCCGCAGATCGAGCAGCTGCTGGCCAAGGGCGGCCGCGAAGTGGTGCTGCTGTACGGCGCGCGCAACGAGACCGAGCTGCTCTACGGCGAGGAATTCGAGGCCTTCGCCCGGAGCCACCCCGGCTTCACCTTCCACGGCTGCCTCAGCCGCCAGCCGCGCGCGGTGCCGCGCGCCTCCGATCGCAGCGGCCACGTGCAGGCCGTGCTGGCCGAGCTTGCCCCGCACGAAGGCCGCGACATCGCCTACCTCTGCGGCAACCCCAACATGGTCGACGCCGCCTTCACCGCGCTCAAGGAATGCGGCCTGCCAGTGCCGCAGATACGGCGGGAGAAGTACGTGTCGTCGCGGTAGGCATGGTCGTGTCGGGGTGCCGAGCGTTTCCTGATGGCCGGACTGCCTTGCTCATCGTGCATGGCCTGCGTGACCTTCAGGTTTGTTGCCCCGGCGTCGATAAGTCGCTGGCAGACGCAGACAGTGCTTTCACCGCCAATTCGCTAAACAGGGTGGCCGCGAATCGGTCGCCGTCAAAAGTGTGATGTTCCTCACATTTCCCGAGGTGGGGCCGACGAACGCCATCAAGTCCAAGGAGGAGGTGCCGATGGGCCTCCCAGGGCACGCAATTTCTAGCGTGCCAGGCGAGGTGGATCATGCGCGCTCGGTATCGCTGGATGGTCGGTTCGCTCATGGCGCTGGCGATGTCGAGCGCGTGGGCGGCGGGCGCGGGTGGGCGGATCACCTTCACAGGCGCAGTGGTGGAGCCGACCTGCACCATCGACTCGGCGCCGGTCGAATCGGTTGATGCGCAGCCGTGGCAGGCCGGGCAGGCACCAAGTCACCGATCCTGCGGCCGGACCGCGGTCGACCTCGGACGCAGCTATTCGCGCACGGTGGTTGCGCTTGATGCGGCAACTGCCGCGAACGACCGCCTGCTCTCCTACTTCGTCAGCTACGCCCCGCTGGCTGATGGCGACACGGCGGCGAAGCTGGTGGTCCGCACTTACGACTGATGCCTGCCGGAGAGCCTGTTTCCGGCATGAGTGTGGTCGTGGGCAGGCGGAGGGGCGCCGGCGAGCGTTCTCGTGGCACCGGGCTATTGGTAGAAGAGATCGAAGGTCACCGTCGCCTTGACCAGACCGCCGCTGACCGCGGGTGCGGTCTGGAAATATTGCGCGTAGTACGGAATGGATGCAGTAGCCGCTGGCGTTACCGCGGACTGTGTCTCGAACGTCACCGGGTTCGAGTTGCCGTCGAGTATCTGCACGCCGATGCCCGTGGCGTAGCCGGCGCCGGCCGGGGCCACTACGCCGGTATGGCTGTCTGGGGTCGAGGTGTGCATGGTGATCTGGCTCACCGCCGTACCCGCTGGGCACGTGAGCTGTATCTGGAACGGCGTCTTGCCGGTGGTCGCGCCGATGCCCGTGAACGCACTCATGGTCGCGGCGGGGAGGATGACGTTGATCGGGTTGGCGACAAGGGTGCAGCTCGGCGTAGTGAACGTCACGGAGTTGCCCAACTGGAAGCTCTCCGGGTACAGCGTGTTTCCCGATGAGTCGTCCCAGCGCCAGTCGGCAAGCTTGCCGGCGGCGAGAACGCTGCCGGGCATGATCGGGCCGGTCTTGACCAGTACCAGGCCCGAGGTGACGCTGAATTGGGTCTGGCTGATGGATTGGCTATTGAGCGGATAGGCCGTCAGGTATGCGCTCGGATGCGTGATGCGATAACCGATGCCTGGGATGCCGGTGTCGAAGGTGAGGTTGTCCGACAGGTAGCCGCCACGCGAATTGACCACGCCGTAGGTCATCGTTTCGTAACTTGAGCTCCAGTGTCCCCCGCCGTTGTAATAGCCGCAGTCAACAGTTGGTGGATTGGCGGGGGTGGCTTGTTGCGATGTGGCGATGATCGTCCCGTTCGCCGTGTTAGCGGGAATCGTGATGGACGCCGGCAGGCTGAAGGTCACCGAGGTGTTGCCGCCGGAGCTGTAGCGACAGAGTGCATGGGCACCCAGCGGCGCCAGCAGCAGGAGCAGCGTCAGCAGCAGGCGGATGGTGCGCATCATGATCCGCTCCTGGCGACGGATGGGTTGGTGCGGGGCGACTCGCAGGTGGCGTCGATCTGCTCGATGTTGCCGCCGGTCGCTCGGTGCTTGCCGCGGGCGGGCAACCGGTAGGGCAGCGAGCAGGTGTGGGTGACGTCTTCGTCCTGCCATTGCACGCTGAGCCGCCCCGATGCTTTGGGCACGCGCGCCATGATGCGCCCGGCCTGACCCACCACGCCAATCGACTGGCCCTGCTCGTCCAGCACTTCCGCGCCGAACGGCAAGCTGTCGCCATTGGCCAGATGGGTCTGGATCAGCACGAAGCGGCCGCTTTCGGTCTTGAACTTCACCATCACCACCGCCCCCGCGCGCGGTGCCACCTGGGCGCTGGTGTTGTCCAGTTGCACGTCCAACGGCAGGCCGGTGGGATCGATCTCGATGGTGTTGAGCTGGTAGGGGGTGAGATAGGGCACCAGCGCGTAGCCGGCGTGATTCACGGTGACGCCGATCGCGTTGCCGATGCGCGCCCCGGCGGCGTCGGGCGCCTGCACGATGGCTATGGTGTCGCCCAGGCTCTGCCCGAAGCTGATTCCGCCGGGGTACGCCACGATGCTGCCTGCCGCGCCCAGCGAAGCCTGCGAATATCCGCTGCCCGTGCCGAAACCGGCATTGAGCTCGATGTGGCTGCCTCGGTAGCCAGCGTTGGCGTTGGCGGTGCTGCCGGCGGCGCCGTTGCTGCCGCTGTCGTGGGCGACGGTGGCGCCGTAGCTGAAGCGGTTGTCGGTGCCTGCGGTGCCGCTCAGCGTGGCCTGCGCCTGGTTGCCGCCGACGCTGTCGTGGCTGAGGCCGGCGTTCAGGCTGGGGCTGTGCGGGCCGACACCCAGCGGGATGTTGAGGTTGAGCATGAAGCGGTTGTCGTTGCGGCCGAACAGGTCGCGCTCGCGACTGGCCGACACGGTGTAGCTCATGCGGCCCAGCGAGTTGTTGTAGCCCATCTGGTACTGCGTATCGCGGCCTTGGCGGTTCCAGTAGTCACAGGTCGAGCCGCTCACATACAGCGAGCCGCCATGCTTGCCCAGCGGCTGATTGAGGGTGAGGGTGAAGTTGTTGCGCTGGCGGTCCACCCCGACCGGCGCGAACAGTTTGTTCGGGTCGAGGCCCGCCAAGGCCGCCTGCTGCTCGGGGGTGAGCAGACTGGAGACCGGCACGCCATTGATGGTCGGCGTCGGCGTCGGCCCGTTGGCGAACACCGGCAGGTTGCGCTGCGCGTAGTCGCGCGCGCGCATCGCGTCGCCCAGCGAGAGGTAGCCGCTGGTGGAGTAGCGGTAGGCGGCCACGGTGAGCGCGGTGCCGGTTTCCGCCAGGGTTTTGCTGTAGCTCAGCCGCACGCTCTGGCCGGACATCGTGTCCATGCCGGGGATGCGCGTGCGCGCCGTGGTCACGTCCAGGGCGAACGCGCCGTAGCGTGTGTTCAGCGCAGCGCCCGCCAGCAGCTCACCATAACCCGTGGCGCCTGCGGCCCCGGTATAGCCGGTCACGAGATTGGTGAAGCCGTGCTGCACGGTGGCCTGCACCACACCAGGCTTGTGCATGATCGTGGTGTCGCGCAACTGGCCCGCAGCCACGCTGAAGCGCGTAGTGCCAGGGCGCAGCAGTTGCGGCACCGAGGCATACGGCACGGTGAAGCTGTGCACGCGGCCGCTGGCTTCGGTCACGCTCACCTCCAGGTCACCGCCATAGCCGGTGGCGTAGAGGTCGTTGATGGTGAACGGGCCGGGGGCCACCGTGGTCTGGTAGATCATCATGCCGTTCTGGCGCACCACGACCTTGGCATTGCTCTCGGCCACGCCGCGCACCGTGGGCGCATAACCGCGCTGGGACTGCGGCAGCATGCGGTCGTCGGTGGCGAGCTGCACACCGCGCAGGCCGAAGCTGTCGAACACCTCGCCGCTGGTGAAGCTGTCGCCCACGGTGAGTTGGGCGTGCAGTGCGAGGATGTCGCGCTGGGCGTAGGTGGCGATGTTCTGCCAGCGATGGCTGGCCCGCACATTGCCCGTGCCCGACTGCCAGTTCAGCGCGGAATCGTGGCGCAGGTGCCAGCGGCCCAGGTTCACTCCCGCGTCGAGACCCAAGTAGGACGAGGTCTGCGACTGTCCGCCGCTGCTCGTGTGATAGCTGTTGAAGCGGTAGTTGAGCAGGCCGGCATTGACGCCCGAGTCCCAGTACTTCGGGTCGACATAACCGCGCGCTTCGAGCCCCAGGTAGGCCTGCGGCACGCTGGCATTCAGGCGCAGGTCGGCCATGTCGAAATCGAGGCTGGCGCCGGGAATCAGTTTGCCAAACTCGACGCAGCCGGTGCCGCTGGCCAATGCGGCTTCCGTGTCGGTCGGCAGCTTGGCGGGATGCAGGCCCAGCCGGTCGAGCAGGTCCCGCGTCATGCAGGGTATGGCGCTGGCCTCTGGCGTGGGCGCGGCGAAGCGCACATTGCTGCGGCCGACCGCGCGGTCGTTGAGATAGATGTCGACGCTGTAGTTGCCCGCGGGCACGAAGTTGCCGCGCTCGAAACGGGACAGGTCGGTGGTGTTCTGGCCGGCGCCCGAAAGCATGCTGCGATCGAAACTGGCGTCGATGGACGCTTCCGCGTTCGTGGCGCTGGCGTTCGCGCCGGGGCCGATCGCCGCCGCGATGGCGTGGCCGCCCCAGCCGCACAGGGCCAGCCCGATCATGGCCGACAACAGCCGTTGGCGAGCACTGCGCTCGCCACGGCTTGCCATGCGGATGCTGGCCGCCACGGGATTCACGGCGAGACCGTGCCCTTGAACGCGGTGCTGCCACCGAAATCGTTGATGACGGTGTAGTCGATGGCGCTGCCGGCGCTCGGTGCGCTGTGCAAGCCCTTCACCGTCAGGCGCAGCGAAGCCATCGGCGCCACCATGCCGCCGTCGGCGGTGTAGCTGGAAGCGCCGACGTGCAGGGTGAGCTGGCTGATGGTGATGTAGTACGGCGTGGGGTTGCGCACTTCCAGCGCGTCGGCGGCGCCGTCGGTCATCGCCTTCCAGCCGAGCTGCTCACCCGCGGTGAGCGGATTGCCGGCCAGTTTGGCCGGGCGGAAAAACAGCTTCAGCCGCGAACGCACCGCGAACTGCAGCGTGTTCTGGCCCTCGCCCGGCTTGGTGCTGGGCTTGGGCGGAATCTCCAGCACGTTCAGCCAGTACAGCGACTCGCGATCGGTCGGCAAGGGCTGGCCGGTGTAGATGATGCGCAGGCTCTGGCCCTTGCCCGGATTCATGCGCGCCAGCGGTGGCGTGACCAGGAATGGCACCTTGGACGTGTCGGGGGTGGAGTCGGGGTCGCCGGCGTCGATCCAGGCCTCGACCAGCGCGGGCTGGGTGCCTTCGTTGGTGAGGCGCACCGTGGTCTCGCCCGCCGCGGCCGGAAACACCACGCGCGTGCCGGCGATCACCACGCTGGCGTGGGCTGGGTTGATGCTGGCGGCGAGCGCTATCAAGGCTGCGCCGGTGGCGCAAAGCAGGGTTTTCATCGGGGTATTCCGTTCCGGACAGGGGTGCGGAGGACGGTATCAAAGGCCGTGCTGCAGCCGGATGCTTCCGGCTGCAGCACGCCGCGTTGCTTACTGGTAGGTAAAGGTGATGCTGGCGCTGGTGCTGACCAGGCCGGCCGTCGCCGCGCCCGTGGCGTAGTACTGGGCGGCCATGTTGGTGCTGCCCGAACCGCTGCTGAGCGTGACCAAGGGGGCATTGGTGTCGTTGCCGACGTTGATGGCGCTGCCACTGGTGCCGCCGGCCAGCAACTGGACCTCGACGTTGCTGGCGTAGGAGGCACCGGTGGCATTCTTGAGGTTGCCATCGGCGACGTTGTTGGTGCCGGTTATGAAGCTCAGCTGCGCCTTGGTGGCATTGGCATCGCAGCCGCTGAGGTTGAGGGTGAACGCGGTGGCACCCGCCTTGGTGCCGCTGGCGGCCAGGCTCGACGTCATGACAGGAGTCAGGGTCACGGTATTGCCGGCGCCGCCGTTGACGGTGACCGTGCAGGTGTCCTGGAGCACCTTGCCGTTGATGTTGATGGTGCCGGTGTTGACGGCCGCACGGGCCGCCGGCAGGAAAGCCACCGTACCGAGGACGGCAACGAGGGCGGTGGAAAGTAGCGTCTTGGTCATGGTGTTTCCTTGGGTTTGCGAGTTGTGTTGGTCGGTTTGCAACAGCTTGTCGGTGTTCCATGGCGGACTTGCGGTGCCACTCTTCCAACAGGCGGTGAGGCAAGCTGTCGTGGAGGGGCAGAGCAAAGACTGGGCCAAAGTGTGATGCACTTCCCATTTTACGGTTCCGGCAAGCCATTTTTGGTGGAGGTCATGAGCGTCATACGCCAGCAAGTAATTGCGATTTGCCGTACGTTTGCGCAAAATGCGTGTATTTGGTCGACAATCGATGATTTTCCACGTTCCAAACGCGCGACTGGCCCATTTGCCGCAGCTGGAGGCGGTTGGGCATCGAGACTGCTGACTGGTGTCGCTGGCTGAACCGTGGCTTTCCCGATGGCGTGAGGTCCAATCGCGATCGAGCTCCAGACGCCTGCTTCGGAGGGAGTGGTAGCCCGGTTTCTGTGCCCTTTGACGTCAATAAATGACACAGCGCCCTTGGATCGCCGAGTCCGTAGAAGCGGCTGGGCCCGTCTGGTGCCTCCCTAACCATGGAAGATGTAAAGCACGCTTGACAGGCTGCGGAGGGCCGCTTACGCTGCGCATGTAAAGGTCGCTTTACAAATACGGAGGGGATTCCATGCGCAATACGGTCAAGACGGTGTTCCACGTCCTGCTGGCGTCTTCGCTGCTGGTTGCCGGCAGCGCCTGGACGGCGCCGGCGCCGGCGGCGGCCGCGGCAAGCGGCCAGGTTGGCACGCTGAAATACGAGGTGCATGGCGCGCAGGGCAGGCCGGTGATCCTGATCCCCGGCCTGGAGGGTGGTCCGTGGGTGTGGAAGGACACCATCGCGCGGCTGGAAAAGAACCACGTGGTCTACGCGGTGACGCTGGCCGGCTTCGACGGCATGCCGGCACCGGCGCGCAAGACCGGGCTGATCGACCAGGCGGATGCCTCGCTGTTGCAGCTGATCGAGCAGCGCCACATCGACCGGCCGGTGCTGGTCGGCCACAGCTTGGGCGGCACGCTGGCGCTGCGCTTCGCGGGCGAGCATGCGGCACTGATCTCGGGCGCGGTGGCGGTGGATGGCCTGCCGATCTTCCCGGGCATGGATCGGGTGGATGTCGCGCAGCGCCAGGCGATCGCCGAACGCTCGCGCACGCAGATGGCGGCAATGACGCCGGCGCAATTCCAGGCAGCGGCGCTGGCCTACATGCAACACGTCGGCGTGATCGATCCGAAGCTGGCAGAGCAATACGCGCCGATGAACGCACGCAGCGACATCGCGGCCACGGCCGGTTACGCGGCAGAGGACATGGCGGCCGACTATCGCCCGCTGCTGAAGCAGGCGGACGTGCCGATCCTGGAAATCTCGCCATACCACGCGCCGGATTTTGCCAAGCCGCCGCTGCAGCTCAGCGAGGTGCAGAAGACCGCGTACTACCAGAGCCTGCTGGCGGATGCGCCGCACGCGAAGGTGGTGTCGATCGCGCCTTCCCGGCATTTCGTGATGTTCGACCAGCCGGCGAAATTCCAGCAGGCGCTGGACGATTTCCTGAAGACACTCTGAGGCTCCGGCATGTCGCGCATGAACAACAAGCGGTACGAACGGCAGGTGATGCTGAGCATGGCGATCTACATGGTCGCGCTGTTCGCGGCCAACCCGCTGCTGCACGCCACCCGCAGCCTGCCGTTGAAGGCCTTGCTTGCGCTGGTGCCGGTGCTGCCGGTGCTCTACGTGATCGCCTTGATGTGGCGGCGCATCCGCGACAGCGACGAGCTGGAGCAGCGCACGAACCTGGTGGCGCTGGGCGTGGCCGCGGCGCTGGTGTCCGCGCTCAGCCTGGTCGGCGGTTTCCTGTCCGCCGGCGGGGTGGTGCAGTTGAAGGGCGACGTGCTGATCTGGGTGTTCCCGGTGCTGATGGTGGGCTACGGCGGCGCGTACAACTGGGTGTCGCGCCGCTACGGCGTGGACTCGGTGTGCGCCGAGGACGGCGGCGTCTGGGTGCCGTGGTACTTCGCGGGGATCGGCGTGGCGATGCTGGCCTTCGGGTTGTACCTGTGGCACCAGGGCCGCCCGGGCTCGGCGGTGACGATGTTCGCCGCGGCGCTGTTCTTCATCGCGATGGGCACCTGGGTGTGGCGCCGGCGCGTGCGTGCGCGCCGGTTGGCCGAGCACGGCGGCGCATGAACAACCACGTGCGCGAACTGCGCGGCGAACAGGGCTGGTCGCAGGCGGATCTCGCCGAGCGGCTGGAAGTGTCGCGGCAGACGGTCAACGCGATCGAGACGGGCAAGTACGACCCAAGCCTGCCGCTGGCGTTCAAGATCGCGAAGCTGTTTGGACGTCCGATCGAGGCGATCTTCGAGCCGGGCGAATGAGTGAATCGGCGGGAGACGGACATGGCAAGGGGAAATCGCACATGAGAGTGAGTGGACGCACGGCCTTGCGCATCGCCATCGTGGCAGCGGGACTGGCCTTCCTGGGCTGGAACCAGTGGCGCGCGCAGCACGCGACGGAAACCGGGCGCGCGCCGGCAACGGAGGCCATCGCGATGACGAGCGCCGCCGCAGTGGCGCCCGCGCCGCCGCGCACCTGGAAGCTCGGTTCGCTCACGCTGACCGCCTGCAGCCTGGGCCAGCCGAACAGCGGCCTGAGCACCGCGGCCTGGTGCGGCACGCTGGCGGTGCCGGAGAACCGCGCCGAGCCGCAGGGCCGCAAGATCGACCTGAAGCTGGCGGTGTTGCGTTCCAGCGCGCAGGTTGCGAGCCCGAACATGCTGGCTTTCCTTGCCGGCGGTCCGGGGCAGGCGGCCACCGATTACGCCGGGCCGATCGCCGCGATGCTGGAGCCGCTGCGCGCGCACCGCGACATCCTGCTGCTGGACCAGCGCGGCACCGGTGGCTCGAATGCGCTGGACTGCAAGAGCGACGACAAGAGTGCGGCGAGCGACGACTCCGGCTTCGATCCCGCCAAGCTGCGCGCCGAGGCGGAGGCCTGCCTGAAACAGGTGGAGACGCATGCCGATCCGCGCTACTACACCACCAGCGACGCGGTGCAGGACCTGGAAGACGTGCGCCGCGCGCTGGGCGTGCCGGAGTTCGACCTGGTCGGCGTTTCCTACGGCACGCGGGTGGCGCAACAGTACGCCGGGCGCCATCCCGATGCGGTGCGCAGCATGGTGCTGGACAGCACGGTGCCGAACAGCGTGGTGCTGGGCGAGGATTTCGCGCAGAACCTCGACGATGCGCTGAAGGCGCAGCTCGCGCGCTGCGACGCCGATGCCGCCTGCAAGCAGCGCTTCGGCCACCCGTACCAGACGCTGGTGCAGCTGCGCGACGCCTTGCGCGCGAACCCGCACCCGGTCAGCTTCCGTGACCCGCAGACTTACCAGACCGTGCAGCGCGTGCTGAGCGAGGATGCGCTGGTCAGCGTGGTGCGCATGTTCGCCTACACGCCGCCCACCGCCGCGCTGCTGCCGCTGTCGATCGATGCCGCCGCGCACGGCGACGTGGGCCCGCTGCTGGGCCAGGCCAAGCTGCTTACCGTGGACATGGCCGACCTCGCCGGCAGCGGCATGTCGTACTCGGTGATCTGCAGCGAGGATGCCGACCTGCTCACCGCGCGCCCGCAGGATGCAGACACCCTGCTCGGCAACCACATGGTCGATGCCTACCGGGCGATCTGTTCGGTCTGGCCGAAGGGTGCGCGACCGACGGACTTCCACCAGCCGCTCAAGACCGCCAAACCGGTGCTGCTGCTGGCCGGCCAGTACGACCCGGTGACGCCGCCGCGCTACGCCGAGGAGGTGGCGAAGCACCTCGCGAACGCGCGCGTGCTGCTGTTCAAGGGGCAGGGCCACAGCGTGCTGGCGACCGGTTGCGGACCGCAGCTGGTGCAGCGCTTCGTCGAGCACCTCGATCCGAAGACACTGGACGCGAGCTGCCTCGACCGCTTGCAGCCCACACCGTTCTTCATCGACTTCAATGGAGCCACGCCATGAAAAAGCCATACGTGCCGGCGAGCGCCGTGCTGTTGGCCGCGGCTTTCATCGCCGCCGCCGTGCTGGATGCGCCGCAGGTCATCACCCAGATCCTGCTGCCCTTGCTGGTCGCGTTTTCCGTGCTGACCGGCAGGCGGGGCACCTGTTTCAAGCGGGGGGAGCAGCCGTGATCGAAGTCAGGGATCTGCACAAGGCCTTCGGCAGCGTCAAGGCGGTCGATGGCGTCGGCTTCACCGCCCGCGACGGCGAGATCACCGGCCTGCTGGGCCCCAACGGCGCCGGCAAGACCACCACGTTGCGCATGCTCTACACGCTGATGACGCCGGACCGCGGCCAGGTGCTGGTGGACGGCATCGACGCCGTCGCCGACCCGCTGGCGGTGCGCCGCACGCTGGGCGTGCTGCCGGATGCGCGCGGCCTGTACAAGCGGCTCACCGCGCGCGAGAACATCGAGTATTTCGCGCGCCTGCAGGGGCTGGACGAAGCCGTGCTGCGCACGCGGCAGGAAGCGCTGGTAAACACGCTGGAAATGCGCGACATCCTCGATCGCCGCACCGAGGGCTTCTCGCAGGGCCAGCGGGTGAAGACCGCGATCGCGCGCGCGCTGATCCACGACCCGCGCAACGTGATTCTGGACGAGCCCACCAACGGCCTCGACGTGATGGCCACGCGCGGCCTGCGCCGCTTCATGCAGCAGCTCAAGGGCGAAGGGCGCTGCGTGCTGTTCTCCAGCCACATCATGCAGGAGGTGGCGGCGCTGTGCGATCGCATCGTGGTGATCGCGCACGGCCGCGTGGTGGCCGACGAGACGCCCGATGCCCTCAGGGCGCAGACCGGCGAAACCAACCTGGAGGATGCCTTCGTGAAGATCATCGGCAGTGAGGAGGGTCTCGCCGCATGAGTACCGTCATGGCTTCGAAAGCGCGCCGCGCCGGCACCGCGTTCACCGTGTTCCTGAAGGAAGTGCGCGAGAACCTGCGCGACCGTCGCACGCTGACCAGCGCGTTCCTCACCGGCCCGCTGCTCGGCCCGCTGATCTTCGTGATGCTGATCAGCATGCAGGTCAACCGCGAACTGGACAAGGCCGACCAACCGCTGCACGTGCCGGTGATCGGCGCGCAGTACGCGCCGAACCTGGTCGACGCGCTGAAGGAGGGCGGCATCGTGCCGGACGCGCCGGTGGCCGACCCCGGCCTGGCCGTGCACAGGCAGGATGCCGACGTGGCGCTGCGCATCGCCGCCGACTACGGCAAGGCCTGGCGCAAGGGCGAGCCGGTGCAGGTGGAGCTGTTCTACGACTCCTCGCGGCGCGACACCGCCGGCGCGGTGGAACGGGTAAGCAGGCTGGTGGAAACCTACGCCCGCCAGCAGGGCGCGATGCGGCTGGTGGCGCGCGGCCTGTCGCCGGGCACGGCATGGCCGGTGCAGGTGGCCCGACGCGACCAGGCCACGCCGCAGTCGCGCGCGGTGCTGATGTTCGCGATGCTGCCGTACTTCTTCATCATCACGCTGTTCATGGGCGGCATGTACCTTGCGATCGACCTTACCGCCGGCGAGCGCGAGCGGCAGTCGCTGGAACCGCTGTTCGCGAACCCGGTGGCGCGCTGGAAGATCCTCGTCGGCAAGCTCGCGGCGATCTGCGCGTTCTCGCTGGCCAGCCTGGCGATCACCCTGCTCGCGTTCGCGGTGGTGGGCCGCTTCATCCCCGCCGAAAAGCTGGGCATGGAGCTGGACCTGGGCTGGCACTTCGCCGGTACCGTGCTGCTGCTGATGCTGCCGCTGGTGCTGCTGCTCGCCGCGCTGCAGACCCTGGTGGCCGCGTTCGCGAAGAGCTATCGCGAGGCGCAGACCTACATCTCGCTGCTGCTGATGGTGCCGCTGATCCCCAGCGCGCTGCTGGCCTTCCTGCCGATCAAGGCGCAGGCGTGGATGTACGCGGTGCCGCTGCTGGGCCAGAACCTCGGCATCATGCAGCAGCTGCGCGGCGACGGCGTGACAAGCGAGCAGTTCGCGCTGTGCCTCGTCGGCACCTTGGCGACGGCACTGGTGGCGGTGGGCGTCACCGCGCAGCTGTACCGCTCGGAGAAGCTGGCGATTTCGGGCTGATTTCCGAAGCGTGTAGGAGCGCACCCTGTGCGCGATTGCCTCGGCGCTGATCGAGGCCAAAGCCATCGCGCACAGGGTGCGCTCCTACAGCAATCAGGCGCGATGTTGGCCTGAATCAGCGGCGTAACGCAGTAGCCACTGCGCCACCGCCTGCGGCTGTTCCAGCTGCAGGTGGTGGCCGCCGGCCAGATGCTCGACCGCGATGCGCGGCACGCAAGCGGCGCGCGCGGCCATCATCGCCGCGGGGAGGTAGGGCGTGGCGGGTTGCGCCAGCAGCAGCGCGGTGGGCGCCTCGATACCGGTGAGCAGGGCGCGGATCTGCGACTCGGCCAGCCGGACCGCGGTGGGGCGCGTGAGGCGCGGATCGCTGCGCCATTGCCAGCCACCTTCGGCCTCGCGCAGGCCGCGTTCCACGATGGGACGCGCGAGTTGCGCATCCATGCCACTGGCCATGGAGCGGGCACGGGCGGCCTGCCCGGCGTCGCGGAACACGCGCAGCGCCTTGCCGTTCGCGGGCGGCGCAGCCAGCGCGTCGCGATAGCGTTGCAGCGTGTGCGAGCCGTCGTCGCCCAGCGGGCCGAGGCCTTCGATGAGATGCAGGCACTCGATCCGCGCGGGTGCCGCGGCGGCCACCAGCGAGGCGATGCCGGCGCCCAGCGAATGGCCGAGCAGGCTGCAGCGCGGCAGTGCCAGTGCATCGAGCGCGGTCAGCACGGCGCGCACGTGGTCGAGGAAGTGGTAACCGGCACCTGCAGGCAGATGATCCGAGTGGCCGTGGCCAGGCAGTTCCAGCGCGATCACGCGGCAGTGCGGGGCGAGCAGCGGCGCAAGCAGGGCGAAGCTGCCGGCATTGTCCAGCCAGCCGTGCAGGGCGACGAGTGGCGGTGCCTCGGGTTCACCCCATTCCAGTGCGGCGAGCGTGAGGTGGGGCAGGGCGATGCGGCGTTCGCGCGGCGCGTTCACACCGGCCAGCCGGCGAGGTGGCGGCGTACCAGCGCGGCCAGGCTGTGCGCCTGCTCCGCGCCGTCGTTGAGCGCAGGGATGTAGCGCAGCTTCTCGCCGCCGGCGGCGGTGAAGAAATCGCGGTTCTGCATGGCGATTTCTTCCAGCGTCTCCAGGCAATCCACCGCGAAGCCGGGGCAGGCCACGTCGAGCCGTTGCACGCCTTCGGCGGCTAGCTGGCGCACGGTGGCGTCGGTATAGGGTTCCAGCCAGCGCTCGCGGCCCACCCGCGACTGGAAGCTCAGCAGCAGCTGCGATTCGTCGAGCTTCAGCCGTTCGCGCAACAGGCGCGCGGTGGCGCGGCACTGTTCGGCGTAGGGATCGCCGAGGCGCACGTAGCGCTCGGGGATGCCATGGAAGGAGAGCAGCAGCTTGTTACCCCGTCCGTGTTCGCTCCACCAGCGCTCGATGCTCGCGGCCAGTGCCTCGATGTGGCCGGGATCGGCGTGATAATCGTTGATGAAGCGCAGCTCCGGCGGCCAGCGCAACGTCTTCATGGCGTCGGCCACCGCGTCGATCACCGAGCCGGTGGAGGTGGCCGAATACTGCGGGTACAGCGGCAGCACCAGCAGGTGGCGCACGCCTTCCTTTTGCAAGGTCTCGATGGTCTTCGCCACCGCCGGCTCGCCGTAGCGCATCGCCAGCGCCACGCGCACGCCTCCGCCCAGTTCGGCCTGCAGCGCGCGTGCCAGCGCCTCGCTGTGCCAGCGCAGCGGGGAACCTCGTTCGTCCCAGATGCGTCCATAGGCATGCGCGGAGCGCCGCGGGCGCAGGCGCAGGATCACTCCGTGCAGGATCGGCCACCATTTCCAGCGCGGGTAATCGATCACCCGGCGATCGGACAGGAATTCGGCGAGATAAGGCCTGAGCGCCTTGGCGGTGGGCGCCGTGGGCGTGCCCAGGTTGACCAGCAGCACCGCTGTCTGAACGGATGTCGCCGCGGCAGGGATGGAAAGGTCGGCGGGGCCGGTATAGTGATTGTGGCTGGGCATCGTGATGCTGGCGGCAAAGCTGCCGCGAGTCTGCCACAACCGCCCCATCCCCACTCCATGGCCCCACCCCACGACGGAGCTGCCCATGTTCAAGAAGACATCTCTGTATCGCTTCATGCTGCTCGGCGCGGCCCTGCTGTTGCCGGCGATGGCCGCGCATGCCGACGACGTTACGCCGCCGCAGCGCGTGCAGAACGCGGTGCGCGTGTTGAACGAGATCGAGCAGGCGCCGGACAAGGCGATCCCTAGCGATCTGCTCAAGGACGCGAAGGCGATCGCGGTGATCCCCGACGTGTTGAAGGTGGGCTTCGTGTTCGGCGGCCGCCGCGGCGAGGGGCTGATCTCGGTGAAGAGCCCGGACGGCACCTGGTCGAACCCCAGCTTCATCTCCTTTGGCGGCGGCAGCGTGGGCTTCCAGATCGGCGTGTCGTCCACCGACGTGATCCTGGTGTTCCGCACCCAGCGCGGCGTGGACTCGATCGTCAACGGCAAATTCACCATCGGCGCCGACGCCTCGGCTGCGGCCGGCCCGGTCGGCCGCACCGCCTCGGCCGCCACCGACCAGCAGCTGAAGGCGGAGATCTATTCCTACTCGCGCTCGCGCGGCCTGTTCGCCGGCGTGGCGCTGGACGGCTCGGTGCTGAAGATCGACCAGGACGCCAATGCGGCGGTGTACGGCCCCGGCATCACCCCGCGGCGGATCTTCGAGGGCGGCGTGAGCAACGTGCCGCCGGCGGTGGTGAAGTTCCGCGATACGCTGGAAGAGTACACTTCCAAGTGACCGCCTTGTGCGAAGATCGGCAGTTCGCGGGCGGAGCCGTTTCCGCCCGGGATCGCCTCGAGGAACATCATGGGTTTTGACAGCATCTGGCATTGGCTCCTGCTCCTGGTCATCGTGCTGCTGATCTTCGGCACCAAGAAGATCGGCAACATCGGCTCGGACCTCGGCAATGCCGTGCGCGGCTTCAAGAAGGCCATGCATGGCGACGAGGACGAGAAGGCGAAGGAGTCGCAGCAGACGAAGGAACAGCTGCGCGCCGATCCGCCGCCGGCCTCGTCGGCGAACGCCACGCAGGACCAGCGCGACTCGCACGAGTCGAAGTAAGCGCGGTCTGGAGTTCGCGCGATGATCGAGATCAGCTTCGGCAAGCTGGTGCTGCTCGCGCTCGTCGCGCTGATCGTGCTCGGCCCCGAGAAACTGCCCGGCGCGGCGCGCACCGCGGGCGCACTGCTGCGCCGCGTGCGCAACGGCTGGGACAGCGTACGCGCCGAGGTGGAGCGCGAACTGGAAGTGGAAGAGATCAAGCGCGCCGCCCGTGAGGCCGCCGCGCAGGCCGAGGCCGCGCAGGCCGGGTTCAAGGACAGCCTGCAGCAGGTGCGCCAGCCGGTCGACGAAGCGGTTTCCGCGCTCAAGACCGCGGCGACGCCGGAGCCGGCTGCCGCGGAGAGCGTGCCCGAGGCGCAGCAGGAACTGCCGTTGGGCGAACCGGTCGCCGCGCCGGCCGCGAAGGAGACCGCGCATGGCGGCCACTGATCCCGACGAACTCGGCGACGACCTGCAGCAAGGCCTGTTCTCGCACCTGATCGAGCTGCGCACGCGCCTGCTCAAGGCGATCGCCTGCGTGCTGCTCGTGCTGGTGGCGCTGGTGCCGTTCGCGAACCGGCTGTACTCGGAACTCGCCGCGCCGCTGGTGGCGCGCCTGCCGCAGGGCGCGCACCTGATCGCCACCGAGGTGGCCAGCCCGTTCATCACGCCGCTGAAGCTGGCGTTCTACACCGCGTTGTTCATCAGCATGCCGGTGATCCTGTACCAGTTGTGGGCCTTCGTCAGCCCCGGCCTGTACAAGCACGAGAAGCGCCTCGCGCGGCCACTGCTGGTCGCCGCGCTGGCGCTGTTCTACTGCGGCTGCGCATTCGCGTATTTCCTGGTGCTGCCGGCGGCGTTCCGCTTCCTCACCGCGGTGACCCCCGCGGGCGTGGAGATGATGACCGACATCACGCACTACCTCGATTTCGTGATGCTGATGTTCTTCGCCTTCGGCCTGTGTTTCGAGGTGCCGGTGGCGGTGGTGATCCTCGCCGCGGTGGGCATCGTCGATCTCGCCAAGCTGCGCAACGCGCGGCGCTACGCCATCGTGGGCGCGTTCGCGGTGGCCGCGATCATCACGCCGCCGGACATCACCTCGATGATCATGCTGGGCATCCCGATGTGCCTGCTCTACGAGCTGGGCATCCTCGCGGTGCGCTGGTTGTTGCCAGGCAAGGCGGCGGGCTGAGCGCCAGTCGTTTGCGCGGGAGCGGTTGTGTAGGAGCGGCTTCAGCCGCGACACGACGTCATGCCGTCGCGGCTGAAGCCGCTCCTACACCTCGCTCCTATGGTGTCGCGGGCGCCGGTGCAGCCGTCGTAGCTGCTGGTGCGGGCACCGAGCTGGCCGGTGCCGGCAATGGTTCCACCTTGGTGCTGTCACTCGGTCGCAGCGCCAGGCCGCCATGCTTGTACAGATCGCTGGCCACCTGGTAGTAGGCGATCGCGGTGTCCACCAGATCCTGCTTCACCGGCACCACGGGCGTGGCGTCGCCGGTGGCGAAGTCCGGCTTCAGCTGTTCCAGCCGCTTGCGCGGTTCGAGGATGGTGAGCGTGTCGCCGCGCACGTAGCCCAGCTTTTCGTAGGTGCCGGGGAAGGCGTGGCCCTCGTCCGGCGTGCGCTGGAATACGTCCTGGCCGAAGAAGCGCGAGCGGTAGCTGAAGTCGAGCAGGCCGAGCAGGGTGGGCGGGATGTCCAGCTGGCCCATCAGCGCGTCCACGCGCTCGGGCTTGAACTGCTTCGGCGCGTAGATCCACAGCGGGATGTGGTAGCGGTTGATCGGGATGCTGGTCTTGCCCGCGCTGGAGGCGCAGTGGTCGGCGGTGATCACGAACACCGTGTCGTCGAAGTACGGCTTCTCGCGCGCCCGCTTGATGAAATCCTCGATCGACCAGTCGGTGTAGGCCACCGCGCCCTGGCGCGACGGCGCCTGGAACTTCACCCGGTCGGCCGGATAGGTGTAGGGCCGGTGGTTCGAGGTGGTCATGATGTGCAGGAAGAACGGCTTGCCCTCGGCGTGGACCTGGTCCATCTGGCTCAGCGCCAGCGTGTACAGGTCCTCGTCGGACACGCCCCACACGTTCTGGCTGTGGATGGGCATGTCCTTCGGGATCGCGCCGCGGTCCACCGTCTTGTAGCCGTTGTGGCTGAAGAAGTAGTTCATGTTGTCGAAGTAGCCGTAGCCGCCGTAGACGAACTCCGACACGTAGCCGCGATCGTTGAAGATGCTGGCCAGCGAGAACAGGTTCTCGTTGTCGTGCTCGCGCACTAGCGAATCGCCCGGCGTGGGCGGCACCGACAGCGACAACGCCTCCAGCCCGCGCACCGTGCGCGTGCCGTTCGCGTAGAGGTTGTCGAAGAAGATGCTCTTGTCGACCAGCGAGTCGAGGAAGGGCGTGAGGCCTTCCTTGTTGCCGAAGGTGCCGAGGTAGTCGCCGGACAGGCTCTCCACGCTGATCAGCACCACGTTGAGGTGCTTCTCCGGTCCGCTGGCGCGGATCGCGCGGGTGAGGTCGCGCGGGTCGTCGCTGACGAAGCTCGCGTTCGGCGCCTTGAGGTCCGCGCGGATCAGCTTGAACGCCTCCTCGTCGGGCAGGCTGCGGTAGAACTTCTTGTAGTCGAGGTGGCTGGAACGGAACGCGGCGAAGAACTGGTAGATGCCGTTGCCGGCCAGCTCATTTACGTAGTTGTTCGCGGTGCGGTCCTTCATCTCGCCGTTGACCGCGGCCACCGAGATCGCGGTGAGCGCCAGCCACACCAGCGGCACGCGGGCGCGCTGCAAGAGCGTGCTGCCGTCGTCGCGCGCGCGCAGGCCGCGGCGGGAGAGCACGAACACCACCAGCGCCAGCACCACCAGCAGAGTCAGCCAGGTGCCGATCGGGTAGGACTCGCGGATGTTGCCGATCACCTCGGTGGTGTAGACGAGGTAGTCCACCGCGATGAAGTTGAAGCGCGAGCTGAACTCGTTCCAGAACACCAGCTCCGACGCCGCCACGAACAGCAGGCCGTACAGCAGCGCCAGGCCCAGGATATACAGCCCCCACTGCCCGCTGGCCCGGCTGTAGGCCAGTGCGGGCAGCGGCAGGAAGAACAGGAACACCGGGATCAGCGGCCGCACGTCCTTCAGGTGCGCGTGCCACATGAGGTGCAGCACGCCGAAGCAGGCGGCGAACAGCAGCACCAGGATGGCGAGCCAGGCCAGCCAGCGCGCCAGCCCCGCCACCGTCGCACGGCGGGTCGGCACCAGCCACAGGAACAGCACCATCGGCCACGCCAGGTACAGGAAGGTGACCAGGTCGTAGCCCAGGCCCACGCCGAACGCGTACAGCCAGTGCAGCGGATTCGGCGCCACGTTGCTGCCGGACATCACCAGCAGCACGATGCGGGTGACGAACGAGATCGCGAGGTAGGTGATGCCCAGCCACCACAGGGGCCGGAACCGCTGGCGCAGCGGCGAGGGAGAGAACAGGGCGCGCGACACGGGCAGCTCCAGGCGACAAGGGAAGCGAAGAAGGGCCGGCGGGGCCGGCGTCCATGCAGGCGTTATACCCGCATGGGCTTAGATGTTACATAGTATCATTTCGGCAGTTCGGCAATCGCGGCGATGCGGGCGCGTTCCATCGCCGTGCCGATCGCCGGTCCGGCGAGCCCCTGCGCCACGAACGGCGCCGCGCTCACCGCCGCGGCGGCGGCGCGGGCACGGCGCAGCCAGTCGGCCTGCGGGTAGGCGTCGTGCGCGTGGCCCAGCCGGCCGCGCTTGTCGGCGAGGCAGGCGGCGAGGAAAGTCTCCAGCCGCTCGGGCCGGCGCAGCGCGTCGAGTGCCGTGAGCAGCTTCAGCACCGTGGCCGGCTTAAGCTCCAGCGCGCGATGCGCGTTGAGGTGTTCGCGGCAGACCAGCTCGGCCAGCGCGGCGTGTTCGGTCGGCACCTTCAACCGCGTCGCCAGCGCGCGCAGCGGCGCCACGCCGCGTTGCTCGTGCATCACGTGCCGCGGCAGTTCGGCGGCGGGCGTCAGCGCCTTGCCGAGGTCGTGGGTGAGCGCGCAGAAACCCACGAGGTCGTCGCCCGGTGCGATCGCCGCCGCGGCATCCAGCACCAGTTCCATGTGCACGCCGGTATCGATCTCGGGGTGGAACTCCGCGCGCTGTGGCACGCCGTACAGCGCATCGACCTCGGGGAACAGCACGCGCAGCGCGCCGGCCTCGCGCAGCACGCGCAGGAAGGCGGACGGCTGCGCCTCGGCCAGCGCCTTGCGCGTCTCCGCCCACACCCGCTCGGGCACCAGGTGATCCACCTCGCCGTCGGCCACCATCCGCCGCAGCAAGGCCATGGTCTCGTCCGCCACCGTGAAGCCCAGCGGCGCAAAGCGCGCGGCGAAGCGCGCCACCCGCAGCAGGCGCACGGGATCCTCCGCGAAGGCCGGCGAGACATGGCGCAGCACGCGCGCCTCGAGGTCGCGCACGCCGCCGTAGGGGTCGATCAATGCGCCGTGCTCGTCCTCGGCGATCGCGTTGATCGTGAGGTCGCGCCGCGCCAGATCCTGCTCCAGCGTCACCGCCGGATCGGCGTGGAACTCGAAGCCGTGGTAGCCGCGCCCGCTCTTGCGCTCGGTGCGCGCCAGCGCATGTTCCTCGCCGGTTTGCGGGTGCAGGAATACCGGGAAATCCTTGCCCACCGGCTTGTAGCCCAGCGCCAGCAGGTCTTCCGGGCACGCGCCGGTCACCACGTAATCGCGGTCGCCCTCCGGCCGTCCCAGCAGCTTGTCGCGGACCGCGCCGCCGACGAGATAAATGCGCATGGGCGCGATTGTGGCATGGTGGGGCGAATCGGCTTGGTCTGCGGCGATTTGCCGGTTGCTGCGCTTGGCGCCCATCCGCGCCGCATCATTTCCCGAAGGTGCGCAGGTGGCGCGGTGCCCTCAGGCCACCAACGCCTTCAGCACATGCTTCGGATCGTTCCGGATGGCGCGCAACAGGGCGCGCGCCGGCCCGGTGGGTTCGCGCCGGCCCTGTTCCCAGTTGCGCAGGGTGCCCACGTCCACCGCGAGCACTCTGGCGAACTTGGGTTGCGACAGGCCGGTGGCGGCGCGGATTTCCTTGATGCTCAGGGCATCCACGTGGAACTCGCGCGACGGCGCACGTTCGCCGCGCGCGATCTCGCCGGCCTGTTCCACGCTTTCCAGAAGTTCGGCAAAGAGTTTCTTGTCCATGGTCAGCTCCACTGTTCGATGATGGCTTTCAGCGCCTGTTTCTGTCGGGCGGTCAGGTCATCGGCGACGTTCTTCGGGTAGGCGAACAGCAGGGCGATCTGCGAGTCGCTCACGAAGTGGTAGTAGATGACGCGGGCGCCGCCGCGCTTGCCGCGACCTTCCAACGCAAGGCGAATCTTCCTGAGGCCGCCGGTGCCTTGGATGACGTCGCCGGCTTCGGGGTTGTCAGCGAGGAAGCCTTGGAACTCGGCGTACTGTTCATCCGTCACCAGCTCAGTGATCTGGCGTGTGAACACCGGCGTCTCGATGAAGATCATATACGAATAGTGCGTCATTGACGTACCATGAGTCAATGACGCGTCGCCGCTCGCATTGAAGCGCAGTGAGGCCTACCGGTTGGCGTTGCTCGCAGCCGCCGGTGCTTGCACCGAACCGGCGGGAGCCGGCGACGGCGTCGGGCAATCCACCGTCTTGCGCGGCGTCGTGCTGTTCGGCAGCGCGTAGGGCTGGCCGATCGGGGTGAGCCGGTCGGACATCGGCAGCACCTTGCCGTGCAGGCGCCAGCCGTACATCACGCTGTAGTCCATCACGCGGGCCACGTATTCGCGGGTTTCCTTGTACGGGATGGTGGCGATGAACAGGTCGGGCGGCAGCGTGCTACGCGCGGCCAGCCACTGATCGACGCGGTTGGGGCCGGCGTTGTAGGCGGCGCTGGCGAGCCAGGGCGCGCCGTTGAAGCGCGCCGCCACCTGCGCCAGGTAGCGCGTACCCAGCGCGATGTTCGTCGCGGGGTCGTACAGACTGTCGCCACCGGCCCAGGCGAGGCCGTTGCGCTTGGCCACCAGGGCAGCGGTGGCGGGCACCAGTTGCATCAGGCCGCGGGCGTCGGCGCCGGAGCGCGCGTCGCTCATCCACGCGCTTTCCGCGCGCAGGATGCCGTAGGCCCAGGCGGGGTCGATGCCGGCCTGCTCGGCCTGCGGCACCAGACCGTCCTGGCTGGCCAGCGGGAAGCGCAGCGCGTAGTAGCGCATCGCCTCGCCGCGGTTGAGGGTGAACGCCGCGCGGTCGTACCAGCCGCGGGCGTCCGCCAGTTCGACGGCCAGCACCTGGGTGCGTTCGTCGGCGCCGTCCAGTGCGCGCGACCATTCGCGCCGCGCCAGCTTCGGCAGGTCCACCGCGAACAGTTCGAACGCGCGCAGCAGGCCGGGCTGCGCGAGCAGCGCCTGTTCCTGCTGCGGGTCGTCGACGTGGGTACGCGGGCAGATCGCGTAGGGCTGCTTGAGCTGGTCGGCGGCGAGGAAGCCGAAGAACGTGGTCGCGCCGGCGAGGTCGGCGTAGATCGTCTGCGCCTGTTCGGCCTGGCCGGTGGCGGCCAGAGCGCGGGCGCGGAACCAGCGCCACTCGGCGTCCTGCTGCTGCGCCGCCGGCATCGCCGCGATCGCCGCCAGCACGGCGGGCCAGTCCTGCGCGGCCAGCGCCACGCGCACGCGCCACTCGCGGGTGGCGTCGGTCTGCGCGGCGGCGGGCAGGGCGATCAGGCGCTCCAGCGCGTTCGTGTCGAAGTCGGTGGCGTGGAACAGCGCCAGCGCGCGCAGGACCGCGTTGCGTTGCGTGGTGCTGAACTGGAAGCGCGTTTGCAGCTGCTGCCAGGCCGTGTCGGCGGCGGGCGTGTCGCGGCGCGCCTGGCGTTCCAGCGCCAGCGTGGCGGCCTGGCGCGCGCGCGCGGTGTCGGGCCAGCCCGCGGCGGCGGCCACGGCGGAAGCGGGATCGCGCAAGGCCTGCGCCAGCCACTGCGCTTCCTGGTTCTGCGGCGGGGGCAGCCAGTTCGCCAGCGTGGCGATGGTGCCGCCCTTGCCGGCGTCGGCGGCGCGGTCGATGCGCGCCCACAGGCGCGGCGTGGTCAGCAGGCCCTGGTCGTGCGCGGCCTGCAACACGGGGTCGCAGGCGCCGGGCAGCTCGGGCCGGGTCCACAGATCGGCGAGGTCGCGGTCGAAGTCCAGCGTGGCGCCGCCCGCCATGCGCGCCTGCAGCGCGTCGCAGGTGAGCGCGTCGCCCATGCCGGGCTGGTACAGCGCGAGGAAGCCGTTCCAGTCCTGGCGCCGCGCGAGCTCCAGCAGGAAGTCGCGGCGCAGATCCTGCGCGGGGATCAGGTCCGGATATTTCGCGAGATACGCCTGCACCGTGACCAGGTCGGTCTGGCGTAGGTCGTGCTCCAGCGCGGCGGCGGGCAGGTAGGGATAGAGCGGGTAATCGCGCAGCTTCGCGGCGTACGCGCGCCAGCCGTCGCCGCCCTGCTGGGCCGCGGCCCAGGCCTGCTTGAACGCGGCGCGCTGTGCCGCGGTCGGTGTGGCCGCGTGCGCGCCGACGGCGGCGAGCAGGGCGCCACAGCCGAGCAGCAGGGCCGACAGGCGGGTGGGGGAATGGCGCCGCGGCGCTGCCTTCGCAAACATGCAAACTCCTTGGTGATCCCCTGCAGCGGATTGTAGTGGATGCGTCTGAATGCTTCGGCGCGAGGAGCGGGAGAAATGAGGGCAAGTGAATGGAGAAGGCGCGGCACGTCCCGTTCTTCTCTCGTTGCCCACAGTCGCGCACGGGGGCGCTCCACATTTCGTGCCGTGTACGCCTGATAAGCTGGCGCACCTCGCTCCCGTTCGCGCAGGCTCGGCATGTCGTTTTCTCCTACCTCCCGCGGCCGTCGCCTCGTCGCCTGGCTGGCGTTGGTGTCGTTCGCTCTGGCCGGCGCAGCGTGGTGGTGGTGCAAGGGCCGTCCGGTGGATTTGCCGGACGCGCCTTCTGCACGCATCGCTTGTGTTTCCTATGCGCCGTTCCGCGAAGCGGGCGAAACGCCGCTGGATCCGCATGCCTTCGTCAGCCCCGCGCGCATCGACGCCGATCTGCGCGCACTATCCGAGCGCTTCGATTGCGTGCGCACGTATTCGCAGGGGCAGGGCCTGTCCGCGGTGCCGGGCATCGCGGCGCGCTATCACATGCAGGTGCTGATGGGCATCTGGCTGGGCCGCGATGCCAAGGCGAACGCCGAGCAGGTCGCGCTGGGCATCGCCACCGCACGCGCGCACCCCGATGTGCTGCGCGGCGTGATCGTGGGCAACGAGGTGCTGCTGCGCGGCGAGTTGTCGAGCAAGGAAATCGCCGGCTACCTGCGCGAGGTGCGCGCGGCGCTGCCGGCGGACATTCCGGTGAGCTATGCCGACGTGTGGGAATACTGGCTGCGCCATCCGGAACTCGCCGGCGCGGTGGACTTCATCACCATCCACATCCTGCCGTACTGGGAGGACCAGCCGGTGCCGCCGGAGCGTGCGATCCGACACGTCGAGGACGTCTACGCGAAGGTCGAGCAGGCGTTTCCCGGCAAGCGCGTGATGATCGGCGAGACCGGCTGGCCCAGCGCGGGGCGGCCGCGCCGCGATGCGGTGGCCAGCCGGGTGAACGAGGCGCGCTATCTGCGCGAATTCCTCCGCTACGCGGCCAGCGTGCAGATGCCGTACAACGTGATCGAGGCCTTCGACCAGCCGTGGAAGCGCGCGCAGGAAGGCACGGTGGGCGGCTACTGGGGCATCTTCGACGCGCAGGCGCGGCCGAAGTTCGCGATGCAGGGGCCGGTGGTGGAGATCCCGCGCTGGTGGCTGGGCTGGCTGGCCGGCGCGACCGGCGCGGCGCTGTTCGTGCTGGTCGGCCTGCGGCGCCGGCGCTGGGAGCGACGGCGTGGCTGGACGGCGCTGGGCCTGGCCGGTTTCGCCAGCGGCTGCGCGCTGGCCTGGCAATGGCGGCAGATGGTCTACGCCTGTCGCGACGACTGGGAATGGACCGTTTCCATCGTCGCCTGCTTCGCCGCGCTGTTCACCGCGCTGCGGCTGGTCATCTGGCTGGCCGGGCGAGTGGCGGGTGCGCCGTACAAACCGGCGCCGGCGGGGCGGCTGCGTTTCGCCTGGCTGTTCCTGCTGGCGCTGTACGGCCTGTTGCTGGTGTTCGACGGCCGCTACCGCGACTTCCCGCTGGGACTGTTCGCGCTGCCTTGCGTGGGTTATGTGCTGACGGCGTGGCTGGACGAGCGCGTGCGAACGCCCTCGCGCGAGGCGCTGTTCCTCGCCGCATGGCTGCCGTTGCTGGCCGCCGTGGTGGTGGCGCTGGAGCTGGGTGAAAACCCGTCGACCTGGCTGTGGCTGGTGCTCAATCTCGCCATCGCCGTGCCGGTGCTGCAGGCCGCATGGCAGGCGCGCGCCACGCGGGCGCGCACAGGCGATATGCTCGGCTGATTCCATGGCGAGGATCGACAACATGCAACTGGACAAGCGACGCATCGTGGTGACCGGTGCCTTCGGCACCTTGGGGGCGGCGGTGGTGCGCGCCGCGCTGGACGCAGGCGCCGCGGTGGCGGCGATCGATCGCGCGCCGGTGCCGGCGAACCTGGGTGCGGCGCACGGCTTCGGCGGCGTGGACCTGGCCGACACCGCCGCGGCGAAGCACGCGATCGACGCCGCCGCCGAGGCATTGGGCGGGCTCGATGCGCTGGTGAACATCGCCGGCGCGTTCCGCTGGGAGACGCTGGCCGACGGCGACCCGGAAACCTGGGATCTGCTCTACCGGATCAACCTGCGCACTGCGGTGGCGGCGAGCAAGGCCGCGCTGCCGCATCTGCCCGACGAGCGCGGGCGCATCGTCAACATCGGCGCGAACTCGGCGTTGAAAGCCGGCGCCGGCGTGGGCGCCTATTCCGCGTCGAAGTCGGGCGTGATGCGCTTCACCGAGTCGCTGGCCGAGGAGCTGAAGCCGCGCGGCATCACCGTCAATGCGCTGCTGCCCAGCATCATCGACACGCCGCCGAATCGCGCCGACATGCCCGACGCGGATTTCAGCCGATGGGTGCGGCCCGAGCAACTGGCGGGCGTGATCGTGTTCCTGCTGTCCGACGCGGCGTCGGCGATCACCGGTGCGTTGATTCCGGTGACGGGGCGGGTGTAGTCGCCACATCGTTGCCTGCGCCCTGCAAATGCACGAGGCGCAGGCAGCCGACCAGCAGCGCCAGTGCACCCGGCTCGTAGTTGTAGAGCTGCAACGCGACCACGCCCAGCGCGGCAGCCAGCCACGCCAGCGCGCGCGAGCGGCGCAGCAGCGCCAGCACCGCGGCGATGAGCGCGATCACGCCATAGACGTCATGCAGGAAGCCCAGCACGAGCGCCTGGCGCAACGCGCACCAGGCGGGCGCCTGCGCCGCCGTGCACAGCTGCGCCATCGCGGGCGGCTCGATCAGGCCGTAGCGCAACCCCGCCGCGACCAGGCCGGCCAGCACCGGCAGCAGCCACGGTGTCAGCGTGCGCAGCCAGCGGGCGCTCATCGACGATCCCCGCGTGCGGGTGGCGCCGCAGGCAGGCGGATCTCGGCCGCCAGTGCGAGATGGTCGGAAAACGCCTGCGGCAGCGTCCACACCTTCTCCAGCGTCACCGAGGGCGAGGCGAGGATGTGGTCCAGTGCGCGTTTCGGCTTCCAGCTGGGGAAGGTGGGCGTGGGCTGCACGGGCGGTTGCAGCCGCGTGCGGGCGAACAGCTGGCGCATCTCGGCGCTCCCGAGCTCGGTGTTGAGGTCGCCCATCAGCACCACGTGCGGATGGTCCTGCAGGATCTCGGCGATGAAGCCCAGCTGGCGCGCGCGCGTGGGTGCCCGCAGCGAGAGGTGGGCGATCACCACGGCGAGCGCGTCCTCGCCTTCGCCGAAGCGCACCAGCAAGGCGCCGCGGCCGTGGCCGGGCAACGGATAGTCGATCACCGCGCTGGGCTCGATGCGGCTGATCAGCCCGTTCGCGGTGTGCGACAGCTTCGCCACCGGCCGGTTCGGCTGGTGGCTCCAGTACGGCATGCCGGCGGTTTCGGCGAGGTAGCGGGTCTGGTTGAGGAAGCCCGAGCGCAGGCTGCCGGCGTCGGCTTCCTGCAGGCCGATCACGTCGAACTCCGGCAGCAGCGCGGCGAGGCGGTCGAGGTTGTCGATCTTGCTGCGCCCCGGCAATACCGCATTGAGGCTGCGGGTGACGTATTCGCTGTAGCGCTGCACGCTGGCGCCGGCGAGGATGTTGCAGCTCAGCAGGCGCAGGCGGTGTTCGGCAGCGGCGGGGACGGAAGGGGCGCGATTCATCAGGCTGCGTACGGTACACGCGGAAGACCGCAACGGACGTGAACGCCCTCAGACGATCACTTGCCGCCCTTGTCCGCCTCGGCGAGTTCGCGCCTGGCCAGCCACTGCGCCACCGCGGACAGCTCGTCCAGCGTGTGCACGTTGGTGACCCGGTACTTGCCGTTGACCACGATGCTGGGCGTGCCATCCACGCCCCACTTCTGGATCAGAGCCAGGTCCGCCTTCAGCTTCGTGGTGGCGGCGTCGGAGGTGGCGAGACGCATGAACTCGGCGCGATCCACGCCTTCGCGGGCGTAGTAGTCGGCCAGTTCGTCCATCGTGTTGATCGGATAGTGCTGGGCGAACTTGGCCACGAACAGCTGCAGGTGGGTGCGATCCGCCACGCCCAGCTGCTTGGCCGCGTAGTAGGCGCGCGCGAACGGCAGCCACTCGGCGCTGAACGGCGCCGGCACCAGCTCGAACTTGACGCCCTTGGGCAGCGATTCCTTCAGCTTCTCGGCGATCGGGGCGAACTCGGCGCAATGGATGCAGCCGTAGGAGAACACCTCGGCCACCTCGACCTTGCCCTCGCTGCTGTAGCGCTGGTGCGGGCCGGGCAGGGTCACGTACTGGTCGCCCTCGGTGTACGGGGCGGGCGTGCCGGATTGCGCGGTGCAGGCGCTGGCCAGCGCGAGGCCGGCGAGCAGGGTGACGGTGCGCAGACGGGCGAGGTGCTTCATCGGAGGATGCTCGTGGACGGTTTCAGGAAGAGGGGCGTCGCGGCTGAAGCCGCTCCTACTTGCCGGCGGCTTCCTTGGCCACCAGCCACTGGGTCAGCTCGATCGCGCGTTGCACGGTGCCCACGTCGGAGGGTGAGAAGCGGTACTTGCCGTCCACCACGATGGTGGGGGTGCCGGGTACGCCGTAGGCCTTGATGAGGTCGTCGGCCTGCTTCATCTTGGTGTTGACCGAGAAGGAGTTGGCCACCGCCACGAATTCCTTGGGGTCCACGCCGTGCTTCGCGTAGAACTTCGCGATGTCCTCGATCGTGGGCCAGGCGCCCTTGGGCTTGGGGCGGCCCGTCGAGAGGTCGTAAGTGGCGGTCTCGCCGGTCTTCCAGGTGGCGTCGAACATCGCGTCCTGGGTCTTGGCGCGCACGCCCAGCGCCTCGGCGGCGTAGAACGCGCGCTGGTATACCGGCCAGTTCTCGTCGGGGCGGAACGCGGCGGGCAGGTAATGCACCACGGCATCCGCCGGCAGGCTCTTCTCGATCTGGTCCATCGCGATGTGGAAGCTGTTGCAGGCCGGGCAGGCGTAGGAGAACACCTCCACCACCTCGATCTTGTCGGTGGCGACGGCCTTGGGCTGGGCCGGATCGATGCGGAAGTAATCCTTGCCCTCGACCCACTTGCCGTCGTCGACGAAAGGCGCCGCGGCGGGCGGAGTCGCGGCTGCCGTCGTTGCTGCGGTCGCGGGCGTGGCCGTGCTTGCCGCGGCGGTCGTGGCCGCGGCGGTCGGTGCGGCACTGGTCGCCGGTGCCGGTGCCGGTGCGTTGGCGGTCGCGGGCGCAGCCGGCGCCGTCGCGGCGGTGCTGGCGGCCGCGGGCGTGGCCGGCGCGGCCGTGCCGTTGTCGCTGGAATGGCCGCAGGCGGTCAGCGCCAGCAGGGCGGCGCACAGGATAGCCAGACGCTTCAACATGGGTTACCTCGGTGGTGCGGGTATGCGGGACGCGGATGCGCAGGCCTGTCGCCGGCGCATCCGGCGGAGGATCAAGGCGTGGCTGCGGCCGGCTTCTGCAGGTCTTCGGCGGTGGCCGGGTGCAGGCCCTCGACGTAGCTGGCCAGCGCGGCGATGTCGTCCGTACTCAGTTTCTGGGCAATCGCCGGCATGATCTGCGAGTGCGCATCCGTGCCCCAGCTGGTGCCGTCATGCCAGGCCTTCAGCGTGGCCTGGACGTACTGCGCGTGCTGGCTCTCCAGCTGCGGGTACATCGCGCCGGGATTGCCGCGGCCGTCGATGCTGTGGCAAGCCATGCAGGCGGGGATGCCGCGCTTGGCGTCGCCCTCGCGGAACAGCTGCTGGCCGTGCTCGACCAGCGCCTGGTCGGCCACGCCGGGCAGCGCGGTCTTGCTGGCGAAGTAGGCGCCGATGTCGTGCATGTCCTGCTCGGACAGCGGCGTGGCCATGCCCAGCATGATCGGGTTCTGGCGCTTGCCGCTCTTGAAGTTCTCCAGCTGGTGGACGATGTACTGCTCGCTCTGTCCGGCCAGCTTGGGGTATTGCGGATCGGTGGAGTTGCCGTCCATGCCGTGACAGGCGCCGCAGGCGGCGGCCTTGGCCTGGCCCGCGGTGGCGTCGCCCGGCTTCGCCGCAGCGGTTTCGGCGGCGGGCGCGGCTTCAGCGGGCGCCGCCGCCGTGTTGGCCGTTGCCGGCGCGGTCGTCGACTTGGCGGCGTCCTGCGCCATCGCCGTGCCCGCTGCCATGGCGAAGATCAGGACTGCGGCGGAGCCCAGCACGACGGGTCGAAAACCTGCGAACCGAAAACTCATACACTTCCCCTCCCAGAAACTGTCGAAGGCTGCCACCGCTTGCCGGTATCGGCGCCACGGGCAGAAACCATCGGATTATCCCCGTGCCTTCGCGCTCCGGTCAAACCATGCCCAACCTTCTGCAAGGCGCGCACTTCGTGCTCGCCGCCCACCGCATCAGCCAGTTGCCCGCCGATACGGGCGCCGAGGTGGCGTTCGCCGGCCGCTCCAACGCGGGCAAGTCCAGTGCGCTCAACGCGCTCACCAACCACAAGGGCCTGGCGCGCACCTCCAAGACGCCCGGCCGCACCCAGCAGATGGTGGCGTTCGCGCTGCCGCCGCTGGCGCAGGGCGAGGGCGAGCCGCCGCTCGTGGCGCGCCTGATCGACCTCCCCGGCTACGGCTACGCCAAGGTGCCGGAGGACTTGCGCGCGCACTGGAAGCAGGAGATCGACGCCTATCTGCATCGCCGGCAGAGCCTGCGCGGCGTGGTGCTGATCGCCGACATCCGCCATCCGCTCAAGGAGTTCGACCGGATGATGCTGGACTTCTGCTTCGCCACCGGCCTGCCTTGCCACCTGCTGCTGACCAAGGCCGACAAGCTCTCGCGCAACCAGGCTGCGCAGGCGCTGGCGGCGATGCGCAAGAGCTTCCCCGACGGCCTGCACGCCACCGCCCAGGTGTTTTCCTCGCCCGCCGGCACCGGCGTGGACGAGGCGCGCGAACGGGTGGTGGAACTGCTGCGTACGCCGCGATTGTAGGAGCGCACCCTGTGCGCGAATGCTTTTGCCCTGATCCAGGCACAAGGCCGTCGCGCACAGGGCGCGCCCCTACGTACGCGCGACATGTGCCGCGCATGCGCGGCAGATCGTCGCAGTCGGCGGGAAAGGCGCGATCTACGCCGCGAGGGCTTCCATGAACACCGCGCACAGCGCTTCCATGCCCGCGCGGTCCTCCGCGTCGAAGCGGGCCACGTGCGGACTGTCCACGTCCCACACGCCGAGCAGGCTGCCGTCGGCACGCACCAGCGGCACCACGATCTCCGACTGCGAGGCGGCGTCGCAGGCGATGTGGCCGTCGAACGCGTTGACGTCGCGCACCAGCTGCGTCTGCCGCGTCTGCGCCGCGGCGCCGCACACGCCCTTGCCCAGCGCGATGCGGATGCAGGCCGGCTTGCCCTGGAACGGGCCGACCACGAGTTCCGTGCCGTCGTACAGGTAGAAGCCGCACCAATTGAGCCCGGGCAGGCTGTGGAACACCAGCGCGGAGAAGTTCGCCGCGTTCGCGATCAGGCTGGGCTCGCCGTGCAGGAGGCCCTGCGCCTGCTGTGCGAGGTCGGCGTAATGCTCGCGCTTGTCTGCGTAGGCCTGCGTTTTCAGTTCGAACATGGTGCGCTCGCAAGGGATGGTGTTGACCGGCTGCTGTGAGCCGAGGGAAGGGTTTTTCGCCGCTGACTGCCCGAACGCAGTCCGGTCGAACGGCAAGAACGAAGCCCGAACCCGTATTATGCGCGGGTCGCACGGATGAGGATGGGACATGAACCTGGTCGAGCATCGCGAAGGCATCGAGGCGGGGCGGCTGGACATGTTCGTGGATGGTGCGTTCGCGTTCACGCTGACCTTGCTGGTGATCGGGCGCGACGCGGTTCCCGCCAGCGTGGACGAATTGCTGCACATGCTGGGCGGCATCCCCGCGTTCGCCGCCAGCTTCGCGATCATGACGTTGTTCTGGCATGGCCACGTGCGCTGGCGTCGGCACCAGCTGCGTGCCGATGGCCGCGGCTTGCTGCTGTCGCTGCTGCTGGTGTTCTTCGCGCTGATCTTCGTGTACCCGCTGCACATGATGTTCGCCGGCCTGTTCAATGCCTTCAGCCAAGGGGCGACGCCCAGCGAGTTCGTGGTGAACGATACCGGCAAGCTGCGTGCGCTGTACGTCTGTTACGGCGTGGCGTTCACCTGCATGGCGGGCACGCTGGTGCTGCTGTTCCGGCATGCTGCCTGGTGCGCACGGCGCGACGGCGCTTCGTCCTTGCCGACACAGTTGGGGCAGATTGGCTGGATGGTGCCCGCCGTGCTGGGTCTGTTGTCGGCGCTGCTCGCGCTGCTGCTGCCGCTTTCGGCACCGGCGCTGCTGTGGTCGCTGCCCGGTTGGCTGTACTTCCTGATGTTCCTGATCGGGCCGCTGACCACGCGCTTCCGGCGGCGGCACGGGATGGGCGCGGTATCCTGAGCCGATGACGCACGCGTATTTCGTCGCCGGCACCGACACCGGCATCGGCAAGACCCACGCCAGTTGCACCTTGCTGCACGCGCTGCGTGCGGCGGGCCTGCGCAGCACCGGCATGAAGCCGGTGGCCAGCGGTTGCATCGAGACCACGCACGGCCTGCAGAACGGGGATGCGCTGGCGCTGCGCGCGGCCAGCAGCGGGCCGCTGCCGCCTTATGCGCGCAGCAATCCGGTGGCATTGCGCGAACCCTTGTCGCCGCATCTGGCCGCCGCGCACGAGGGCGTGGCGATCGCCTTGCCGCCCTTGCGTGCCGCGTTCGACGCGCTGTGCGCCGAACACGACGCCGTGGTGGTGGAGGGCGTGGGCGGCTGGCGCGTGCCGCTGGCGCCGGGGCTGTTCGCCGCCGACATCGCGAAGGCGTGGGAGCTGCCGGTGATTTTCGTGGTGGGCCTGCGGTTGGGCTGCCTCAGCCACAGCCTGCTCAGCGCCGAGGCGATCCGCGCCGACGGCTGCCGCCTTGCCGGCTGGATCGCCAACCGCATCGATCCGGCGATGGACGCGGTGGAGGAAAACCTCGCCACCTTGCGCGAGCTGCTGCCCGCACCCTGCCTCGGCGTGCTGCCGCACGGCGTGGCACCGGCGCAGGCGGTCGCCGCGCTGGACTTGGCCGCGCTCACCGCCTGAATTCACATCCGGCATGCCGCCCCCTGCGCATGCTGGCGAAGGCGCCCAGGGGATATCCATGAGCAATCGCAACCACTACTACCTCTCCGTCGCGGATCTCGCCCACGCGCGCGGCAGCGATCCCGCGCTGAGCTGGGACGGCGCCGGCCCGGCCGACTTCGCCGCCGCGCTGGAGGAGGCCTTGCACGGTCCGGCGCTGTTCGAGCGCTGGCGCGCGCAGCAGCCGGAACCGGACGAGGTGGACCCCGCGCTGGGCGCCACCGATGCGCAGGCGCAGGTGCATGCCAAGGTCGCCGACCTGCATGTCGAGGTGGACGTGCAGACCAGCCTGCCGATGAGCCTGTTGCGCCAGCGCCTGAACTGGCTGATCGGCGCGACGTGGCAGTTGCGCGACGTGCGCCCGGGCTGAGTCGCGCACCGGTACGCGCGAAGTTTCGCTGCGCTGCGGCTGGCAAAAGCCGGTCCGGTATCGCTACAGTCGGCGGCTGTCGTTTCATTCCGCCGTCTCGCGACGCACCGACCGGGAATACCGCATGTTCCGTCCACGCATGATCGTCATCGCCACCAGCATCGCCCTCGCGGCCTGTTCGCAGGGCCCGCACGAGGCCGGCAAATCCGCACCGGCCTCGGCTTCCACCGCGCCGGCCAGTACGGCCAGCGCCGCCGCGCCGGTGGTTGACGCGAATGCCGCCAATCCGTTCTTCACCGCCAGCACGCTGCCGTTCCAGGCGCCGCCGTTCGACAAGATCAAGGACAGCGACTACCAGCCGGCGATCGAGGAGGGCATCAAGCAACAGGTCGCGGACATCCAGAAGATCGCCGACAACCCCGAACCACCCACGTTTGAAAACACCTACGTGGCGCTGGAGAAGAGCGGCGCGCTGCTCAATCGGGTGATGGCCGTGTTCAACGGCGTCACCAGTGCCAACACCGACGCCACGTTGCAGAAGGTGCAGCAGGAGGAGGCGCCGAAATTGGCGGCCAATCCCGACCCGTTCTATCTCAATGACGAGATCTATCTCAACGACAAACTGTTCGCGCGCATCCAGAAGGTGTACGACGAGCGCGCCACGCTGAAGCTCGATCCGGAGTCGCAACGCCTGGTCGAGGTGCTCTACGGCAAGTTCGTGCAGCACGGCGCCAAGCTGTCCGACGCCGACAAGACCAGGCTGAAGGCGCTCAACCAGCAGGACTCCACGCTGCAGGCGCAGTTCAACAACAAGCTGCTCGCTGCCGCCAAGGACAGTGCGCTGGTGATCGACGACAAGGCCAGGCTGGACGGCCTGGCCGACGAGGACATCGCCGCCGCCGCGCAGGCCGCCAAGGATCGCGGGCTCACCGGCAAGTGGGTGATCACGCTGCAGAACACCACCCAGCAGCCCGCGCTGCAGAGCCTCAAGGATCGCACCACCCGCAAGGCGTTGTACGAGGCATCGTGGAACCGCGCCGAGCTGGGCAACGCCGACGACACCCGCGACATCATCGAGCAGCTGGCGCAGATCCGCGCGCAGGAAGCGAAGCTGCTGGGCTTCCCGAACTACGCCGCGTGGACGCTGCAGGACCAGATGGCGAAGACGCCCGAAGCGGTGATGGGCTTCATGGACAAGCTGGCGCCCGCCGCCGTGGCCCGCGCCAAACAGGAAGCCGCCGAGATCCAGGCGCAGATCGACAAGGACCAGAAGGCGCTCAACCAGCCCACCTTCAAGCTGGAGCCGTGGGACTGGCAGTACTACGCCGAGCAGGTGCGCAAGGCGAAGTACGACCTGGACGAGAGCCAGATCAAGCCCTACTTCGAGCTGGACAACGTGCTGCAGAACGGCGTGTTCTACGCCGCCAACCAGCTCTACGGGCTGACCTTCAAGGAGCGCCACGACATCCCGGTGTACAACCCGGACGTGCGCGTGTTCGAGGTATTCGACAAGGACGGCAAGTCGCTGGCGCTGTTCTACTGCGACTACTTCAAGCGCGACAACAAGAACGGCGGCGCCTGGATGGACAACTTCGTCCAGCAGTCGAAGCTGCTCGGCACCAAGCCGGTGATCTACAACGTCGCCAATTTCACCAAGCCCGCGGCGGGCCAGCCCGCGCTGCTGTCGATGGACGACGTGGTCACCATGTTCCACGAGTTCGGCCATGGCCTGCACGGCATCTTCGCCGACGGGGAGTACCCGAGCCTGTCCGGTGCGCAGACCGCGCGCGACTTCGTGGAATTCCCCTCGCAGTTCAACGAGCACTGGGCGACCAACCCCAAGGTGTTCGCGAACTACGCGAAGCACTACCAGACCGGCGCGCCGATGCCGCAGGCGCTGGTCGACAAGATGAAGAAGGCCGGCATGTTCAACAAGGGCTACGACATGACCGAGCTGGTGGCCGCCGCCATGCTCGACATGAACTGGCACATGCTGGGCGCCGACGCGCCGAAGCAGGATGCCGACAAGTTCGAGGCCGCCGCGCTGAAGAAGGATGGCGTTGATCTTTCCTACGTACCGCCGCGTTACCGCTCCAGCTACTTCCTGCACATCTGGAGCAACGGCTATTCGGCCGGCTACTACGCCTACCTGTGGACGCAGATGCTCGCCGACGACGCGTTCGAGTGGTTCAAGGAACACGGCGAGCTGACCCGCGCCAACGGCCAGCGCTTCCGCGACATGGTGCTCTCGCGCGGCAACAGCGAGGAGCTGTCCAAGCTTTACAGGGACTGGCGCGGCCAGGATCCCAGCATCGGGCCGATGCTGATCGACCGCGGGTTGAAGGAAGCGCCGAAGAAGTAAGCGTCGCTTGATGTGAGCGATGAAGAAGGCCGGCAATGCCGGCCTTCTTCGTTTGCCGCGGATCGCACGAGCCTTCGCTGCGAACTACTGTGCTGGGCTACCTTGGGAACGGCATTACTGGCAGGAGAGCTTGATGGCGCAAGGCGAAAATTGGTCGAGACTGGAGGTAGAGGTTTGCGTCGCGGATTATTTGTCCATGCTGACGTTGGAGCTCAACGGCCAGCAATACAGCAAGGCCGAACATGCTCGCGCCTTGGTACAGCGACTGGATGGACGCAGCCGGGCATCGCTTGAATTCAAGCACTGCAATATCAGTGCGGTGCTGCTGGCGCTTGGTTATCCATATATCGACGGGTACAAGCCGCGCGGCAACTATCAGGCGTTGTTGCTGGATGTGACGGAAGACCAGTTGCAGGTGTGCGCGGCATTGCAAGAGGCGGCCCAAGCTGCGGCGTTGCGCCCGGCTGTTGCGGCACTTGTCGAGGACGATATCTGGGTGCCGGTGCCCAGAGTGGCGCGTGTGAGCGATATGCCAAGCGAGTACACCACGCGCTTTTCGCCGGCGAAACGTGATTACCTGGCACAGGAAGCACGCAACCGTTCGCTTGGGCGCGCTGGTGAACTGCTTGTGCTAGAGCTGGAGGCCCGCCGCCTGCATGCGGCGGGCAAGCGTATGTTGAGTGAGCGTGTCGAGCATGTGGCTGTGACGCAAGGCGATGGTTTGGGCTTCGATGTCTTGTCGTTCGAAGAAGATGGCAAGGAGCGTTTGATCGAAGTAAAGACCACGGCATTCGGCGAATTGACGCCGTTCTACGTCAGCCGCAACGAATTGGCGCGTTCCGAATCGGATGCGGCAAGCTACCACCTGTATCGCCTGTTCGACTTTCGCCGTCGCGCCCGGTTGTTCGAACTACCGGGCGCTATCCAAGCGTCATGCGCGTTGGAGCCAGTGAGCTTCCTGGCGCGTATCGGGAATTGACCGTCAGTACGCGAACTCGCGGAACACCGGATCTACCGAGCCGCCCCACGCACCATGGAACAGCTCCAGCTTGCGCTCGGCGGGGGTTTGGTTCGCCTCGACGATCTCGATCAGAGGTTCGAGGTAGATGCGCTCGTCGGCACCGTTGCGGTTGAGCCTGGCGCGGCGCTGCAGGCCGTGGGCGGCGATCTTCAGCGCCTCGCCGGCGAGGTCGCGCACGGTGCCGTGGCGGAACGGCAGGTGCAGCGCCTGCTTCGGCACGCCGTCGCGCAGGGCGTGGCGCTCGATCATGGTGAAGTCCTTGACCAGGTTCCAGGCCGCGTCCAGCGCCTCGTCGTCGTAGAGCAGGCCGACCCAGAACGCGGGCAGGGCGCACAGCCGGTTCCACGGGCCGCCGTCGGCGCCGCGCATTTCCAGGTACTGCTTGAGGCGCACCTCGGGGAAGGCGGTGGTGAGGTGGTCGGCCCAGTCCTTCATGGTGGCCTTGGTGCCGGGCAATGCGGCGAGTTCGCCGGTCATGAAACGCTTGAAGTCCTGGCCGGCGAGGTCGATGTACTTGCCGTCCTGGTAGCTGAAGTACATCGGCACGTCGAGGATGTAGTCGACGTAGCGCTCGTAGCCGAAGCCGTCGGCGAACACGAAGTCCAGCATGCCGGTGCGGTCGGCGTCGGTGTCGGTCCAGATCTGCGAGCGGTAGGACAGATAGCCGTTTGGACGTCCTTCCGTGAACGGCGAGTCGGCGAACAGCGCGGTGGCGATCGGCTGCAGCGCGAGGCTGGTGCGGAACTTCTTCACCATGTCCGCTTCGGACGAGAAATCGAGGTTCACCTGCACGGTGCAGGTGCGCGTCATCATGTCCAGGCCGAGCTGGCCGACCTTGGGCATGTATTCGCGCATGATCTTGTAGCGGCCCTTGGGCATCCACGGCATCTCGTCGCGGCGCCACTTCGGCTGGAAGCCCATGCCGAGGAAGCCCAGGTCCATGCCGTCGGCGACCGAACGCACTTCTTCCAGATGCGAGTTCACTTCGCAGCAGGTCTGGTGGATCGTCTCCAGCGGCGCGCCGGACAGCTCCAGCTGGCCGGCCGGCTCCAGCGTGATGTTCGCCTTGTCGCGGGTGAGCGCAACCGGGATTTCGCCTTCGCGGGCGATTTCCCAGCCGTAGCGCGCGGCGATGCCTTCGAGCAGCGCGCGGATGCCGCGCTCACCCTCGAACGGCGGCGGCTTCAGGTCATCGGTGCGGAAGCCGAATTTCTCGTGTTCGGTGCCGATGCGCCAGGCTTCGCGCGGCTTCTCGCCGGCGGCGAGGTAGTCGACCAGTTGCTGGCGACCCGTGATCGGGATGCTCTTGACGGCACTGGGTATGGACACGGGCGCGACCTCGCAGGGTGAGGCACCGACTATGGAGGCGGCGCGCGGTCGCGAAAAGGGGTTGACGGAAAATAATTGTACGTTGCGGTACAGATGCCAGCGGCGACGCCGCCCCGGGGCAGTCAGTGGGTGGTGACCGCCGCCGTTTTTCGGCAACTCAGTCGCTGCAGCAAGTCGTCCGGCAGGTGCTGGCGGCGACCGATGTCGGCCAGGCTGTAACCCGGTTTGCGCACGCGGCGGTCGTGCGCGCAGGCGTCCGCGCCATGGTCGAGCAGGCGGCTCACGATGGAGGCGTCGCCGTCGATCACGGCCGTGGTCAAGGCATCCGCCACGTTCGGCGCCGCGCGCGCCATGACGTTGGCGTGATGGCGCAGCAACACGTCGAGCGTGGCGGTGTCGCCGCACACGACGGCGAACGGCAGGGCGGGGCCGGCCAGGTTCCCGTGGTTGTTCATGACGCCGGCCGACTGGAGCCCTTTCGCCACGCCGGGGCCGAAGCGCGGGTCGTGCGCCATGTCGCTGACAGTCTGCTGGTAGAAGCCGCTTCTGAGAGGTGGCAGCCGCGCCGGTTCGTTCACCGCCGCGCCGTCGTCCAGCAGGCCATCGACCACGACCGGCTGGTAGGCGTTGGCCGCGGTGAGCATGGCGACCTGGCGCCAATGCGCCTGCTCGGCCGCGGGCAACGCGGCGAGGCCTTGGCGCACCTGCGGCAGCTTGCCGTCGATGGCATCGACCATTACTGCGGCCACGGTGGGCGGAGCATCGTAGAGATCGTGCTGCCAGAGTCCGCGGATCGTGGGCAATGCCTGCCGGCAGATGTTGACGCTGCTGGCGGAGGCCGGTTCCGCGGCGATGGCGGGTTGCAGCGCGCAGAGCGCGCAGGCGATCAGGGCGAGACGAGCAAGCATTCCGTGTTTCCTCGTGGGGCGGCTTTGGCTGGCCGCGCGCGACGAGTCTGGAGCGGGACGCTGGGGGATGGCAAGCGCTACACGTGGGGCGTGGTGTCAGGGCTGGAGCCAGAGCTGTTGCCGAATGGCCGGGAAAGTGCATCCTGCACTTTCCCGGCTCGCCGAGTCCGAAGGAGCACCGGACCCGGCTCCGCCGGCCGATCGCAGATGCGATCGGCCGGCGAGCGAGCCGTCCGTGGCTCGGTCAGCGCTTCATCGAATTGAAGAACTCGTCGTTGGACTTGGTGTTCTTCATCTTGTCGAGCATGAACTCCATCGCGGCCAGCTCGTCCATCGGGTGCAGCAGCTTCCGCAGGATCCAGATCTTGGCCAGCATGTCCGGCTCGATCAGCAGGTCCTCGCGGCGGGTGCCGGAGCGGTTGATGTCGATGGCCGGGTACACGCGCTTCTCGGAGATGCGGCGGGACAGGTGCACTTCCATGTTGCCGGTGCCCTTGAACTCCTCGTAGATCACCTCGTCCATCTTGCTGCCGGTGTCGGTCAGCGCGGTGCCGATGATGGTGAGGCTGCCGCCCTCCTCCACGTTGCGCGCGGCGCCGAAGAAGCGCTTCGGGCGCTGCAGCGCGTTCGCGTCCACGCCGCCGGTGAGCACCTTGCCGGAGCTGGGCACCACGGTGTTGTAGGCGCGCGCGAGGCGGGTGATGGAGTCGAGCAGGATCACCACGTCGCGCTTGTGTTCCACCAGGCGCTTGGCGCGCTCGATGACCATCTCGGCCACCTGCACGTGCCGGACGGCGGGTTCATCGAACGTCGAGCTGATCACCTCGGCGCGCACGGTGCGGGCGATCTCGGTGACTTCCTCCGGGCGCTCGTCCACCAGCAGGATGATGACGTGCGCGTCGGGGTGGTTGTACTGGATCGCCTGCGCGATGTTCTGCAGCATCATCGTCTTGCCGGACTTCGGCTGCGACACGATCAGCGCGCGCTGGCCCTTGCCGATGGGGGCGATGAGATCGAGGATGCGGCCGGTGATGTCCTCGGAAGAACCGTTGCCGCGCTCCAGCTTGAAGGCCTTGCGCGGGAACAGCGGGGTGAGGTTCTCGAACAGCATCTTGTTCTTGGACGCTTCCGGCGGATCGCCGTTGATGTCGTCCACGCGCAGCATCGCGAAGTAGCGCTCGCCTTCCTTGGGGTGGCGCACGCGCCCGGTGATGTAGTCGCCGGTGCGCAGGTTGAAGCGGCGGATCTGGCTGGGGCTGACGTAGATGTCGTCGGGGCCGGCCAGGTAGGACTCGTCGGCCGAGCGCATGAAGCCGAAGCCGTCCTGCAGGATCTCCAGCACGCCCTCGGCCCAGATGCCGCCGCCGGAACGGGCGTGCGCCTTGAGGATGGAGAAGACCACGTCCTGGCGGCGGGCGCGCGCCACGCCTTCCTGGATGCCCAGCGATTCGGCGAACGCGATCAGCTGCGGCGCCTTCATGCGCTTCAGCTCGGTGAGGTTGATCAGGCGGTCGTCCGCACCCGGATCGGCGTTGTCGTCGTCCATCGGCAGACCGTGCGGGTTGTTGTAGCGCGGGTTGTTGTTGCCACCGCCGCCGCCCTGTGGGCGCTGTTGCTGGTTGCGCTCGTGGCGGCGGCGTCGGCCGCGGCCCTCGCGCTGCTCGTTGTTGCGGTTGTTGCCGTTGTTCTGGCCTTGCCCCTGCGGGTTCTGCGGCTGGCCCGGCGCACGTGCTTCCGGCGCGGCGGCGGCTTCGCCGGCGGGCGCGGCCGGTGCAGTGGCGGGTGGCGGCACCGGTGCGGGCTGCTCGAACAGCGGCGCGGTCGTCGCTGCCGGCGCTTGCGCTTCGCCGGCGGCCGGCTTGGCGCCGCGCGACTGGCGACGCGGCGCGCGCGGACGCGACTCGGTCGGGTTCTCGGCGCCGCCGGCGTCGTTCGGGGTGGTGTTATCGGTATCGGACACGGGCAAACCTCGCGGGGCGCCGTTGGGAAACAGGAGGGAAGGTGTGCGTCGCGCCAGAGAGGGCGCAGGGGGATCGGGGCGATCCCGGCAGACGCGGAAGCAATCTAGCACCCGCCGCGCATGGCCGTAAAGCGCGCGGCGGGTGAAAAACGGCGATCAGATCGCCTTGTCGATCATCTGGGCCAGCTGGCCCTTGCTGACGGCGCCGATCTGGGTGGCCTCGACCTTGCCGTTCTTGAACACCATCAGGGTGGGGATGCCGCGCACGCCGTAGGTGCGGGGGGTCTTCTGGTTGTGGTCGATGTTGATCTTCACGATGCGCAGCTTGCCCTGGTACTGGCCGGCCAGCTCGTCGAGGATCGGTGCGATGGCCTTGCACGGGCCGCACCATTCGGCCCAGAAGTCCAGCAGCACAGGGGTATCGGACTGCAGCACTTCCTGTTCGAAGGCGTCGTCGCTCACATGGGTAATCAGGTCGCTCACCGGGATCTCCGAAAGGCGGTTGGAAGGAAGGTTTGGCGACCACGCGGCCAGCATCGGCTACACTGGGGTGCCCATGAAGCGCGGGTCGAACCGGGTAAAGAGGGGTTTTGGCCATTGCGGCCCGGGCCTCATTGCAACGTAACTCGGGGCGCGATTCAAGCGATTCAAGGGCGGCAACGGACGGTTCCGTTGACATAGGCGAGGCGGCTCAGGCGTTTGCGAAGCAAACGCGCCCATACGGGCGCCGTCGAGTCGTTTCGCCTATGCCAGCGGGGCTGCCGGTTGCACTGCAACCGTTTCGGCGCCCTCCGCGGCTTCGGAGCGCCGGCCGGCTAGCCTGCTCGCCGCCGTGCGCTGCGTACCGCCACGCGCCGCTCATCCCACCGCTCCGTGTCCGCCTCCGGCGGCGGAGCCGGGCCGGCTTCGACGCCTGTGCCCGCATCCCACCGGCTTTTCCTTCCATGTCGCAAACCGTACTCACCGATACCTTCTTCACCAACTTCGAACTTCATCCGCTGCTGCAGCAAGGCCTGGCCGAAGCCGGCTTCACCCGCTGCACGCCGATCCAGGAACTGACCCTGCCGGTGGCGCTGGCCGGTCGCGACGTCGCCGGCCAGGCGCAGACCGGCACCGGCAAGACCTGCGCCTTCCTGGTCGCGCTGATGAACCGCCTGCTGACTACCCCCGCGGTGGCCGAGCGCAAGGACACCGACCCGCGCGCGCTGGTGATCGCGCCCACCCGCGAGCTGGCGATCCAGATCGACAAGGACGCCCGCGCCATCGGCGCGCGCACCGGCCTGAAGACCGCGCTGATCTACGGCGGCGTCGACTACGACAAGCAGCGCCAGCAGCTGCACGACGGCTGCGACATCATCATCGCCACGCCCGGCCGCCTGCTCGACTACTACAAGCAGCAGGTGTTCGGCTTCAACGGCGTCGAGGTGATGGTGATCGACGAGGCCGACCGCATGTTCGACCTCGGCTTCATCAAGGACGTGCGCTTCATCTTCCGCCGCCTGCCGGCGCGCGAGCAGCGCCAGGTGCTGCTGTTCTCCGCCACGCTGAGCCACCGCGTGCTGGAGCTGGCCTACGAGCACATGCACGAGGCCGAGAAGCTGGTGGTGGAGAGCGACCACGTCACCGCCGACAAGGTGCGCCAGGTGGTCTACTTCCCGGCCAAGGAAGAGAAGCTGCCGCTGCTGCTGAACCTGATCGACCAGCACCAGCCCAGCCGCAGCATCATCTTCGTCAACACCAAGGCCGCCGCCGAGCGCGTCACCGATCGCGTGAAGCGGCACGGCTGCCGCGTCGGCGCGATCTCCGGCGACGTGCCGCAGCTGAAGCGCCAGAAGCTGCTGCAGCGCTTCCAGGACGGCCAGCTCGACATCCTCGTGGCCACCGACGTGGCCGCGCGCGGCCTGCACATCCCCGCGGTCAGCCACGTCTTCAACTACGACCTGCCGCAGGACGCCGAGGACTACGTGCACCGCATCGGCCGCACCGCCCGCCTTGGTGCCGAGGGCGACGCGGTCAGCTTCGCCTGCGACCTGTACGCGATGAGCCTGCCCGACATCGAAACCTACATCGGTCAAGCGATCCCGGTGGCGACGATTGCGCCGGAACTGCTGGTGATGCCGAAGCCGCGCGCGGTCGACGCCGAGTTCGCCGCCAACGCCGCCGCCGACAGTGCCGCGTTCGGCGACCACGTCGAACCGCGCCACGACGACAAGAAGGGCGGCCGTGCGCGCCGCGACGGCCGCGATGGCGAACGCAAGCCGCGCGGGGATCGCCCGCACGAGCCGCGGCCGCCGCGCGCGCCGCGCGCCGAGCCGGCGACCGTCGAGGCTGTCGCACCGGTGGCCGTGGCGAGCGATGCCAGCGTCAGTGCGATCGACGAGGGCGAACGCAAGCGCCGCCGTCGGCGCGGTGGCCGCAACCGCCGCCGCGAAGGTGGCGAGGCGGTGGCGACGAATGCCGTGCAGGGCAAGCCGCAAGCGACATCGGCCGAGGGCGGCCACCCGCCGCGCGGCGAGCGTCGCGCGCCGCGCGAGCGCGCACCGGCCGAGGCCGTGGCATCGGCTGCCGGTCGTCCCTCGCGGCAGGTAGCCGCCACCGCCGGCGAGCACACGCACCCGAACAAGCCCAGCCTGTTCCGCCGGCTGACCCGGCTGTTCACCGGGCGCTGAGCCGGCCGCGCAACGCAGCGTCGCCGGACTGAACCGGCGACGATCACCGCATCCGGGAGATGGGCGACCTTGCGCCCTGCATACCGTATCCTTGCCGGGATACGGCAGGCAGTCGGCGGGGGCGCGCGGTGATCCAGTTCGACAAGGTGAGCAAGCACTACGACGGCGGCCACGAGGCGCTTTCGCAGCTTTCCTTCACCATACCCACGGGCGAGATGGCCTTCGTCACCGGCCATTCCGGCGCGGGCAAGAGCACCCTGCTCAAGCTGCTCGGCGTGATCGAGCGGCCCAGCCACGGCGCGATCACGATGGACGGCCAGAACCTGGCCAAGGTGCGCGGGCGCGGCATTCCCAGGCTGCGCCAGCGCATCGGCATGGTGTTCCAGGATCATCGCCTGCTGATGGATCGCACGGTGTTCGCGAACGTCGAGTTGCCGCTGACCATCGCCGGCATCGCCCGCGTCGAGCGCGGCCGGCGCGTGCGCGCCGCGCTGGAGAAGGTGGGCCTGCTCTCCTACGAGCGCCAGCTGCCGGCCACGCTGTCCACCGGCGAGCAGCAGCGCGTGGGCATCGCGCGGGCGATCGTGGGGCGGCCTTCGCTGCTGATCGCCGACGAGCCCACCGGCAACCTCGATCCGCAGCTCGCGGTGGAGATCATGGGCCTGTTCGCCGAATTCCAGCAGGTGGGGACCACGGTGCTGATCGCCAGCCACGACCTGCCGCTGATCAAGCGCATGCGCAAGCGCGTGGTGGTGCTCGACCATGGCCGCCTGGTGGCGGATCTTGCCGCCGAGGAGGTGCTGTGATGGCCGCCGCCGATGTTCGCCGTGACGCCGAGACGCCGCCGCGCAACGAAGCCAGCCACACCCGTCGCGTGTCCAGCTGGCGCGAGCACCATGGCTGGAGCGCCGGCGCGAGCCTGCGCCGGCTCGCCGCCCGTCCGCTGGGCAGCCTGCTCACGATCGCGGTGATGGGACTCGCGCTGGCCCTGCCGCTGGCGTTCTACCTGCTGCTGGGCAATGTGCAGCAGCTGGGCCAGGCGCTGGGCCAGGACCAGGCGATCAACGTGTTCCTGCAGCCGGACCAAGCCGCCTCGCAGGCGCAACTGCTGTCGAAGCAGTTGGGCGATCGTTCCGACGTGGCGTCGGTGGCGATCAAGACACCGCAGCAGGGTCTGGACGAACTGGCGAAGCTGCAGGGTTTCTCCGGCGCGCTCGATGCGCTGGAGCAGAATCCCTTGCCCTTCGTGCTGATGGTGCAACCGAAACCGGGCGCCGATGCCGCCACGGTGGCGCGGCTGATCGGCGACCTGCGCGAGATGCACAGCGTGGCCCAGGTGCAGGACAGCGGCACCTGGCGGCAGCGGCTGGACGCGCTGCTCGGCGTGGGCGACCGCGTGGTGATCGCGCTGGCGCTGATGCTGGCGCTGGCCGCCCTGCTGGTGGTGGGCAACACGGTGCGGGTGGACATCGCCAGCCGCCACGAGGAGATCGGCGTGCTGCTGCTGGTGGGTGCCAGCGGCGCCTTCGTGCGCCGGCCTTACCTGTATGCCGGCATCTGGTACGGCCTGTTCAGCGGCATTCTCGCCGCGCTACTGGCGCTGGCGATCGAGTTCGCGTTGAGCGGACCGGTGGCACGGTTGAGCCAGGCCTATGATGGCAAGCTGCACATCGGCGGCCTGCCGGCGTGGCTGCTGCTGGCGGTGCCGCCGGCGGCCGCGGCACTGGGCTGGCTGGGCGCGCGGCTGGTCAGCGCCTGGCAGTTGCGCAAGGCGGCCTGAGCGGGCGCTTGCCAACCCCTCCCCAACCCTCCCCTGCTTTGCAGGAGAGGGGGCGAACGAAACAGCCCGCCGAGGCGGGCCGTTGTCGGTTACTACATGAAGTCAGGCGAATGGGCAGGGCATGAGTACAAGCATCAGCAACCGGCTGGTCAGCACGGCGCCACGCGTGCTGGTGGTCGACGGTTCCAGGATGGTGCGGCAGATGATCGCCCGCGTGCTGGCGGCCGAGCTGCCGGGCGTGGAGGTGGTGGGCTGCGGCAGCGGCGGCGAGGCGCAGCAGTTGCTGGGCGAGGGCGTGTTCGACTTCATCACCACCGCGCTGCGCCTGCCCGACATGGACGGGCTGGAGCTGGCGCGCTTCGTGCGCGAATCGGCGCCGCAGACCTACGTGCCGATCGTGGTGGTCTCCGGCGACGTGGACGACCGCCTGCACCGCCGCACGCTGGGCGAGGACGTCACCGACTACGTCGACAAGTCGCTGGGCTTCCAGGTGCTGGCCGAGTTCATCCGCGGCTACGTGCGCCCCGAGGGCAGCGCCGAGGGCGAGGTGCTGTACGTGGAGGACAGCCGCGTGGTGGCGCTGGCCACCCGTCGCATGCTGGAGAAGTACGGCCTCACCGTGCACCACGTGATCAGCGTGGAGGATGCGCTGGCGCTGCTGGAAACCGCGAAGGTGCGCGGCGAGGTGGGCGCCGACGTGGTGCTCACCGACGTCAGCCTGAAGGGTGAACTCACCGGCGGCGACCTGCTCGAACGCATCCGCAACCACTTCGGTTACGGCAAGGGCCGCCTGCCGGTGCTGGTGATGACCGGCGACGAGAACCCGGCGAACCAGGCCGCGCTGATCAAGGCCGGCGCGAACGACCTGGTGGAGAAGCCGGTCGAGGAAAAGCTGCTGGTCACCAAGCTGCTGTTCCAGCTGCGCGTGGCGCGGCACCTGCGTTCGCGCGGCGCGGCCGCATGAGCGAGGTGCGACTGGAAGCCACGTGGAAGGCGCGGATCGGCGCGCATCTGGAACGCCCGGAGATGCAGGCGCTGGCCGAATTCCTGCGTGCGGAGAAGCGCGCCGGCAAGGCGATCTATCCCCCCGGACCGGAGATCTTCGCCGCGTTCGAGCACACGCCGTTCGAGGCGGTGCGCGTGGTGATCCTGGGCCAGGACCCTTACCACGGTCCCGGCCAGGCGCACGGCCTGTGTTTCTCGGTGCGTCCCGGCGTGCCGGTGCCGCCCTCGCTGGTGAACATCTTCAAGGAAATCCAGCGCGACCTCGGCATCGCGCCGCCCGACCATGGCTGCCTCACGCCCTGGGCCGATCGCGGCGTGCTGCTGCTCAACGCGGTGCTCACCGTGGAGCGCGGGCTGGCCGCCGCGCACCAGGGCAAGGGCTGGGAGGGCTTCACCGACGCGGCGATCGACGCGCTCAACCGCGAGCGCGAGGGCATCGTGTTCCTGCTCTGGGGCAGCTACGCCCAGCGCAAGGGCCAGCTGATCGACACGCGCAGGCATTGTGTGCTGAAGAGCGTGCACCCCTCGCCGCTGTCCGCCCACCGTGGCTTCCTCGGCTGCGGGCATTTTTCCGCCGCCAACCGTTACCTGGAAAGCCACGGGCAGGCGCCGGTCGACTGGTCGCTGCCGCCGCGCGCCGCTTTGCCCGGCTGACTGCTCAGCCCGTCACCTCGGCCCACATCCGCAACAGGTTCGCGTGCGATCGGCTCACGGCGTCGAAGGTCTGGCTCTTGCCCTCGCGGCCGAAGATGTCGCGCTTGGCGCTTTCCAGGTCCCACAGCAGTTCGCGGCGGGCCGCGTCGCGCACCATGCTTTGCACCCAGATGATGGCCGCGTCGCGCACGCCGCGCGTCACCGGATTGACGTGGTGCAAGGTGTTCGCCGGGTAGGCGATGGCGGCGCCGGCGTCCAGCTTGAAGGCGTATTCCATGCCGCCGTTGGCGTGCGTCACCAGCTCGCCGCCGTCGTAGCTCCTGGGGTCGGACAGGAACACGGTGATCGCGATGTCGGTGCGTATCGCGTTGCCCAGGCTGCCCATCACCGGGGCGTCGACGTGCGCGCCGTATTCCATGCCGCCGGCGTAGCGGTTGAACAGCGGCTGGGTGTTCGCTGCCGGCAGCAGCGCCGCTTGCAGCAGCGCATTGCGCTGGAAGGCGGCGCGCACGATGTCGGCGATGCGCGCGTAGTTCGCGCTGCCGGTGTCGATCTGCTGGTTCTTCTTCACGGTACGCGCCGACCAGCCGGCCGTGGCGGAGCCGTCGACGTAGGGGGCGGATTGCAGCTCGGCCCGGATCGCGACTAGCTCCTGGGCGGTCAACACATCGGGTACACAGACGATCAAGTGAACTCCCCCTTCCGGCATGGTATGTCCCCGCATTGTAGTCAGCAGGCCGGCCGCGAGGAACGCGCGGCGCCCGTCTCGACCGTTTTCAAGCCCTGCCGAACGGCCCATGCCCGGTGCCGACACCGGGTGCAGGTGTCGAGATCCCTTAACGGTGTCAGCTGACTCTAAGGCTCTGATGTATAGATATTTCTCTTGTGCGGTCGCTGCGGCACACCGACACTGCTGACAAATTCTAGGGCACAAAAACGTCGTATTGACCGCTTTAAGGGTGCCTTCCGCTTAACTATTGCGGATTGCGCAACCTCAGCCGCTTACCACCGAACCCGGCCTCGTACGGGCTCTGTATTTCGCCTTGCGTTGCCATATCCGGAGCTCCCAGCTGCAACTGAAAGCTTCTGCAGGTGCTGGCTGCGCTGCAAAGACGGATCGCTTGCGCAACCATAAGTGCGCCTACCGCCGCACCTACAAATGGTGCCGCCACACCTGCGCCCGCTATGTCTGGCATTCCGCATCCACCCACATCATGACGAACTTGCCTATAGGCCGGATTGGATAAGACCGCCTCGCTGTTATCCGTGCCGGAATGCGTCCACAGCCCGGCAACGTCGTCGTCCTTCCTTACACAATGAAATTGGAAGGTTTCGAACTCGGCAGCTCCATGGCCGACCCCCGCGTCGAGACAATATGGAAAGCCTGCGCCAGCGACCAGGCGCCTAGGGGCAGGCTTATCGAGAGCACAGATGACCAACGGAGGGTCGTCTTCACGGGCCTTCTCTCCGTGGTGCCTACGCTCGACCAGGGACGTTTCCCACCCTGCGCGTTCAAACCACGTAGCGACCGATCGGCACTTTTTGTGCCCAATGTCGTCCTCTTCAACCAAAATCCCGGTTGGTTCATTTTCAACGCCAACCTGCTGATCGTCTTGAAGCAAGATCGTCGAGCCCGCACCCACTGCCAAGCTCAACAGGCTCCACGCTATACCTTGACCGAGATGACCGAGTCCCACGAGCCATAAGCGCGTGGCGGCCATGGCGTACTCTGGGCCTTGGGCGGGGCATTTTTCCTGGGACCATGGCTCCCACAGGGAAACGATGGAGGTCCGTCTTAGAGCCTGTTCGCTATTGAGAATTCGGCTCGCGAAGATTTCCCGAACCGCGAGCGCTCCGGCAAAAATTCCCGCTAAAGGGTTTGAGCCGTCTCCCAAAGGCAGCACGTCATGGCGCCTTCTGACTCCTGCATGCCAACCGTCCCACCAGCAGCGAATGCTGGATGCCTCGGTAAGAAGCTCATTTCCGATAACGATGCGATGGGTTGACGCTTGGGTGCAAGAATCGTCCACGCGCCCGATTCTAAGTAACGCCGCCTCCAAGGTCTCGACCTCCGGCCCGAAGATTGCCAGATCAAAAGCACCATCAATTGCGCCAGTCACTTCGACGTGTTCGAAGACTTTTAAACAAAGGCGTGCAGCCGTGATGGCCGCGCCCATGCCAGCTGGGGTAGCAGCCGCCTCGGGACCCACTACGATTTTCACGTAGACGCTGCGCAACCGCTCTTCACCGGCTTCGAAGCTTTCCACCTGCCCGGCGTCAGCGATGGCCTTCACCAGCCGCGAGCGTCGCAGAATGCCCTTCGATTCATCGCCCGGTACCTTGGACAGTCTCATAGCTAGCCCTCAGTTAACTTGAAGAAGCGCGTCGCCTTGCCGCTGTGGTCCATCCATCGACAATTTCCAAGGTGTTCGTACATGCCTATCGAGCCGGGAGCCATTTTTCCGCGAGCAAAGTTCGGCAGGATGAAGGCGATATGCCCTACCCGGGGGATCACGGGATCCGCCTGATCGGACGCACTCTGGGCGTAGGAGCCAGGATGGACATGGACATCAGCGACGACCCCGTAGCCTTTCTCACGGCACACCTCCCACAACCGCGAAAAGCGGGCGCCATGAAAATGGACGATGCCGGACTTCAGGCTCATCGGATCGATGTCATCGTAGAAAACAAAGTCGCGTATTCGCTTAGCGCCCCCGGCTTCGACCGTTCCGAGTAGGAACGCACCGCTCTCTCGCGAGCAAGCGAGCGTTCGCGCATGAAGCTCGCTCACCCCGGACATCCAGGTGTGCCGATCACAGAGGATTCGCGGACGTCTCTCGAACAAGCCACTGAGTGTGCTCGCAAACCAGCCCATACAAGCGCTCCATGATGAAAGTTATGTCGCGGTCGCGATTCCAGGCATCTTCCGGACACTTGTCGCGCCAGCCGTTGTGGTTGGCCGCATAACGCTGCCACGCACGATAAATGCCGCCATGAATGTTATTCGGGGGCGCCTGCCACTCTTTGAAGGCGTCCACGACACCAGGTGACGACTGGGTCAGAGAGGCAGGCCTGGCATTCGCCGCGAAGTCCCAGCAGTAAACGTACGGGCAGACTTCGGGCAGGCCATCGCACTCGAGGCGAAATCCGAACGAACTGGTTCTGCCCGATTCGTAGTGGAATCCGGTGACCTCCACATCGAGTACCGTCCCCTGGTGGGCAAGTACGCGCCACTTGCCCTTTTCGACTCCGGCCCGGAACTTAACCGACGCGAGTTGCCTGACCAGCGTGGCCTCATCTGGCGGAAGATCGCTCTCAGCCATTGGTGAAGTCCTTCAACGTCAACACAAGCACCAGGTGGCAACCCGGATGCTGAAGGATCTGGCCAAGTACAAGTGCCTTATCCAGCGGCTTGTCCGCGCCCGGCAGCATCAGATTTGCCTTTGAGCGCTGTTGCGGATCAAGATTGAATTTCTTGCTTGCCACGGCCCATTGCAGAACGCGATTGATCGTCGCGGACGGCTTGAACTCGTGCGCTTCCTTGTGATGTTCGAAGCCAACCTCCACGTGGACTTCGTGGCACCGGTGCCCCACTACTTGGAGAACCGACCTTTCACGGATGTCGATTTCGGCGAGCAGCTCGCCATCGTGCTCGAACACGAAAATCTCTTCCGCGAAGCCACTCTTCGCCTTGATCGCCTCTACCAGAACGCCGATCTCTCCCTCGTGTTCCAACTCGAAGGGGGGAAGGCCTTCTACCTGCACTTCAATGATCTGCTTCATATCAGCACCTGCAATGTGGGGAGCCGAACCTCTTCCATCGTCGCGCCGTGACCTGTTCAGGTCACAGTGCGCACCCTAAAAAGGCGGCCGTCCCTGCCGCCGTGACCTATTCAGGTTACACTCGGCTCCCAAAAAAGGCCGCACTCGGCGACCCTGCGAAAAGTCACATGTAACCTAACCTGGTTACAGCCTATACTGGGCGCAGAGCTTTTGCAACTGCCCCGGAGCAATGATGGATCTGGCGACTTTCATCGCGCGTGCGCGCGATCGGAAAGACCTGAGTTTTAGAGTCCTGGAAAAACGGGCCGAGGATCTGAGTCACGCGTACATCTGGCGGTTGGCGAAAGGGGAGCACGGCGCACCATCGGCCGCCACGGTCCACAAGCTTGGTGCGGCGCTGGAACTGACCGAGCGACAACAGCGAATCTTCGAACTGCTGACCAAGGCCCCCATCGACGACGCTCTGTATCAGGTGATGGAGAGCCGAATGGACATCGCCTGGGATGATATCGAGCCGGTGGCCACGATGAGTTTTCGTGGTGCGCGACCAACCACCGAGCAAGACTGGGTCCGCCTGATTGAAACCACGCGCGATCTATTTGCCCCCTGATCTGGATGCGCTCATGGATGAGAACTCTGCCATTTCTCGTGCCCGTCAGCTTCTCGCGCGCTACGAAATCAAGATCTCTCCTGTGGATGTATTGCGAATCGCCGAAGGAGAAGGCTATGTCGTGCGCGAGAGTGACAAGCTTGGTGATAAGCAAGCAGGGCAGACTTTCACCAAGGCCGGGCAGCGCTACATCATCGTCAACGGGAACAACCATCCTCATCGACGACGCTTCACGATCATGCACGAAGTAGCCCACCACGTGCTCGGGCTTCCGTCCGTGCACGGATCGGATGTGCCTTCTGACGAACTCGAGCGGTTTCGATCGAGACCACCCGAGGAAGTGTTATGCGATGTTTTTGCGGCGGAGTGCCTCATTCCTTGGCAGCTGATCCGGCCGCTGAGTGACGAGCACGATTTCTCGATCGATACCATCACAATGCTGGTCGATCGCTTTCACGCCTCCAGGTTATGTGTGGCGTCGCGCTTCGCGCGGGCATCTGCATCCAGGCTAGCCTACGTGGTCGCGGAAGAGGGCAGAATCAAATACTCGGTGGCTTCTCGCTCGTTGCGAGATGCTGGCGTTTTTATTCGTACGGGTGTGACGTTGCCTCTTCGATCAGCTGCAGATCAAGCGATCCGTGCAGGGCGGAACACGGCGATCGCGGACATGGACGCGTCAGAGTGGAGTCATAGTGATGCTGCAGATCGCTTCAGCGTGCACGAAGAGGCTATCTACCAATCTGCTTGGGGGCAGACTTTGTCATTGCTCACCTTCGAAGAGGGGGTGTCGATGCCCCGATCCAACCTCGATCGCAACGGTGAATCGGAAGAGTTGCTTCCAGAGTTAACAGGTTATTTGTCGTGGGACAAGACGAAGCGCTGAGCCAACCTGTCGATCAATTTGGTCTAGCCAGATACATGTGATCTGGCCATGAAACATCGAACTTCGCTGCTGTGGCGCCGAAACGTCACCTCAATGTGTTCCAAAGCAAAAGCCACCGGCAAGGCCGGTGGCTTTTGAAGATCAATATGACGCACGAGGTGCTCGCATCACCGCTTACTGGCATGCCCACGGCGATGGTGACGTTCCCTAGCCCGTGACGCTTCCTCGTCGGCTTTCTTTCCCATGTACCACTGCAGGGCGAAAGCAGACAACGCGATACCCAGGCCGACAACTGCAATAGCCATTAGAAGGCTCCGTTCAGATGAGCGCGATGGCTTGTGCAAAAGGCTAGCACGTCGGCAACGGAGGCGCCGACGCCTTCCTGGTTAGAACCATTGAGGTGTCGACAATGGTGGCGGGAAGAACGGCGCACTTGCCGACCGTGGGAATTCCCCGCTTCGAAGCAAACAGACGTTCTGGCGTCTTACTAGGAAGCGCAACCGCGAGTGTGGGCGGTGGCCTCCGGGCCCGGGCTCCTTTCGCCTGCATGTTGTCGCTACGAGCCGCAGATTTCGTCGCAGCGGTGAGGCGCGTGCCCACGAAAGTTTCAATGTCTCCAGGGTCCCGGAAAGCGCTTTTCTGTATTAGGAAGCGCAACATTAAAGGCTTTAAAAACAAAGACTTGACATGATTTTCCGTTCGGAGAATATTACGTCAACACTGATCCGATCCGATCAGGTCGCGCCCGGTCCGATCATGGAGGCCCAATGGACGATTCACCGACGCTTCGATTGCTCTTGGAGGCGCACGGAATGATTCTCTCGGCGAGCGCGACTGCCAGGGTGCTCGGCTTCTCGAGTACCGACGCGTTGCGTTTAGCGCGCAGCCGCGGGCGCCTGTCGATCCCGATGTTCAAGGTGGATGGCCGGCGTGGCTGGTTTGCGTCAACCCGGGATGTGGCCCGGTGGCTGGATCAGGCGACGAACGCAACCAAGACGAGCAAGACAAAGTCCGAGCTCGCGGAAGGAGCCAGTGCCGATGAGGCGATGGCGTTGACATCTGAAGGCTAGAGAGGCGCAGAGCGCCTAGGGAGGATGCGAAAAGATTTAGCCCCGAGCACTAGATTTTTCGAGGCCTAAACGACAAAAACCCGAAGTGCGCTAACACTTCGGGCCTCTGTCGCCTTTGCAGGCGTTGTCGGTTTGCTCACCTGACAGCCCGATCCTCGCATATTCCTGTGCGACCTGCAAATGGTCGTGCGACGGATAGGTGTGGCCCGGATACCTGCAGAGCGTGGCCCCAGTCCCTGCCGCCCAGCGGCAATCACACTGAGGAGTACGCCATGCATTTGGTACATGAAGCGCAGTCACTGCGCGAGCGTCTTGTTTCACGCGATTCTGTCGCCGCGGCATCGATTGACCGTGTCGAGCACGGTCGTCGGATGATTCCCTTGTCGCGCAGCCGCCACGTGCGTGGCTGGCATCCCGTGCGGCCCGATCACGGTGCTGTGCCGTTCGAGAGCCAGCTTGAATGCCGGGTACTTACGGCGCTTGCTGCATTCGAAGAGTTCGGGAGCGTCCAAAGCCAGCCTGTCACCGTGTTCTACAAGCACGACGGGCGACGGGTTCGCTATACCCCGGATTTCCGTCTGTCATTGTCGACGATCCCCGCCGAGTTGGTCGCCTTGGGCTTCGGGCGCGAGACGTACATCGAAGTGAAACCATTGTGGCGGGCCCTCGGTCATGAGGCGAAGTTGCATCGGCAGTTTGCCGTACTGCGTGCGGCGACGGCATGCCCAGTCGTGCTGGTGACCGAGTGTGACCTTCCGCGTATGCGCCGGGAGATCCGCCATGGGTAACGAACTGAGGGCAGGTCAAATCGCGCTCTACCGGAGCGCCCTTGTAGAAGTCGCCGAGCTGGTAGGCCACGACCAGGCCATGATCATCATGGGTGACGAGCGTCACCTTCATCAGGTCCAGCGCAATGAACTGTTGCCCGTACGCTCAACTGGCGATGCGCTTGGGCAGACGGATTTGGCCCAGATTTCCGCTGACGACTGGGAGATGGCCAAGCAACGTGCGACAGCTATCAACGCAGTGCTGGCAACGAAGACAGGACGATCCGTCGAAGTACGTCGGCAAGCGTCCGTGCTGGGTCTTACCGGGCGCCAGATGTGGCGATTGCTACGAAGCTACTGCGAGCACCAATCGATCAAAGGCATGCTGGCGCAACCGGCCGGTCGCAGATACGGCACGCGAATGCTTGATCTCCGTGTCGAAAGGGTCATCACCGAAAAAATCGAAAGCTACTACCTGCAGCAGGAACGGCCGACAACAAAGGCGCTTGTTGAGCGGATTGCAACCGCTTGTCGCGACCAGGGGCTCATGCCACCAAGCGGAAAAGCGATAACGACCCGACTGGAGGCCTATCGAACCCGAGACGCCCAACGGCGGCGCATCGGCAGCAAAAAGGCCAAGTACACCTACGTGGGTATGCCGGGTCATGTGGAAGTGTCGGCCGCACTGGAGCGCGTCGAAATCGACCATACCCCGCTGGACGTGATGGTTCGGTCGGATGACCCTCTATGCGAGTACATCGGTCGGCCTTGGCTAACCTTGGCAGTCGATGTGTATACGCGCTGCGTGCTGGGTATCCATATCGGCTTCGAGCCCCCTTCAGTGCTGTCGGTGGCGTTGTGCCTGACGCACGCTGTTTTGCCCAAATCCCCGGCCGTGGAATTTGGCGTGCCGTTGGACTGGCCCATGCATGGCGTGCCCAAAATGATCATGGTCGACAATGGCCGCGACTTCGTTTCGGAGGCGTTTCGGCGCGGATGCGAGGAGTACGGCATCGTGCTGGCCTATCGCCCGGTCGGGAGTCCGCACTACGGCGGCACAATCGAGCGGCTGATCGGCACGATGGTCGGACAATGTCACTTGCTGCCAGGTACCACGAAAAACTCCGTGAAGGCCAAGGGTGACTACGACAGCGCCAAGCATGCGGTGATGACGCTCGGCGAGGTTCGGCGCTGGTTCGTCGAGCAATTGCTTGGGCGGTATCACCTGCGCGAACACCGGATGCTGCGTATTTCGCCTCGTGAGGCGTGGCGTCGTGCGACGGAGGTGGGTGATGACACTCGCCCCGCTTGAGCGGGACCCACTTGAGTTCCTTGCCACCTTTCTGCCACGCAAACTGCGTCGTCTAACCCGCACGGGCGTCCAAATTCATAATCTGCAGTACTGGGCTGAGGCCTTGGAGGCATGGATCGGCCAGGACCTTAACGTGCCGGTGCATTACGACCCGCGCGACATCACTCGGGTGTATGTCCGTACCCCGGGTGGTGTGCTGGTGATGGCGACGATGACGACGCCTGGGGTTCCGGCTATTTCCCTTGCGGAATGGGAGGCCCGACGCAACCAGGAGCGGGCGGTATCACGCCATCCAGACGTGGTCGCGTCGGCAGATGCAAGCCAAAAACGAGCGGACGAACTGGTATCGCAAGCCAAAGCTTCACGCAAGGTGCGCCGGCGTAAAGCAACTGCCGCCGCGGGTGACCGCTTCCGCATAGATGCGAATGCCGATCGCACCACCGAGACGGAAAGCCACGATCCACCAAACGAATCCGAGCCCGAGCCGATCGTGCTCGATGAACCACTTCTCATATTCGACATTGAGGGTTACGACCATGACGACTAACACCGCTACCGCAACTGCCACGGCTACTGCTCAAGATGCTGCGTTCAATAGTGCCTTGTTTGCATCTCCAGAAACTATTGTGCCGTGCCCTTCAGAGGGCCGGCTTCATCCGTCTGCGGAAGCCCTGCTGTGTGCCTCCAACATGGCGCGTGCCAGCAAGATCATCCAGGACCACAAGATTCTCTACCCCGCCTTGCAGCAGGTGATCAGTGAGGCCGAGTGGATGGTGTACGAACCGCGACAAACGCGCGCGCGCGGTCGGATCATTTGTGCTGATCGCGCCAACGGTAAAACCAGTATCGCCGAACTCATCCAGTCGCGGTTCTGTGAATTCAGTCGCTCAGATGCGCCCTGTGTGCTGCGCATCTCCATGTCAGGACTGCACGATACGCGCTCGGTGTATGGCCGAATCATGGAAGAATTAGGCACTCCAGTGCGCTTGTCACACAGACTGAGTGACCGGGAGCTGCTAGTGCAGCGTCTCCTGCGGAATGTGAATTGCCGCTTGCTCATTCTCGATGAGGTGCAGGACATCCTCATGGGAAATGCTCGCGAGCAGGTACGCGTGCTGCAGGCCGTGAAGCTCCTGATGAACGAGCTGAACATGCCGATCATGGCATTCGGCACTGATGCGGCCGGCCGCGGGTTCAAGGAAGACCCCCACTTGGCTGCGCGCTTCACCGATTACACATTGCCTTTCTGGAAAGTCGACACAACGTTGGCTAACTTCCTCGCCACATATGAGCGCCTGCTTCCATTGAAGAAGCCGTCCCATCTGGCCTCGCCTGACAAGATGGCCGTGTTGGCCAAGGTCGGTGAAGGTGTGCTCGGCAAGATTGTGGAGCGCGTGAAGAATGCGGCGCTTATGGCCATCGTGGATGGAAGCGAATCCATCACAAAGTTGCACCTGAAAACAGCAGTGCTGCGACCGGCTCTTTGCCTTGTGACGCCAGAATCAGGGAATGCCTGATCCATGGCAGGCAAGCCGTTGCGGCTTCTGAACGACTCGCCCTATCAGGGCGAGTCGTTATCGTCTTTCCTAGGACGTACTGCACAGTTCTATGGCATGCCTTTTGATGCACTCATGGAACAGTTGATGGGCGGGCACGAGTGGGACGCCAAAGGTCGGCCAGATCTCGACCTCAATCCTCCTGACGTATTGCAGGCATGCTTGGCAGAAAGTGTTGAAAATTGGCGTTCACCCGTCGACGAGCATCAGGGATTCCATGGATGGGTGCTGGCGCCGAAGTGCCGGAATGCGTACTGCCCCTTATGTTTCTACCAGGATCTGGCAAACGGGACGACGCCCTACTTTCGGATGGATTGGATGGCTGTCTTCGTCAGCATCTGCTGGGAACATGGCACACCACTCATGGAGTGGCGGGGTCTGGATTGTCATGGGCGTCGTCGGTTGCCTAAGGGCTGGCTTTTTCGCTCCCGCAGAGAGAGGGTGGTGTGGCCAGCATTCTTCAGCAGGCATTGCCAGCGCTTGGTGCATCTAGATGAGCCGCTGCGTGACAAGCAAGAACGAGCGCCGCGTGAAGTGTTCGGGTATCTGCATGGGTTACAAGCTGCCGTAGAGAAGCGATCAGCTTGGCACATGGCTACTTATCCGATGGCGCAATCGCCAAGTGACGCGGTTCGATCCTTTGCCAAGGAGCTGGTTCTGTCGTTCGTCGCGGGGGACATTCCGCTAGATGCTGTGGTTGTCAGTTCATGGTTGAACTTTGATGGATGCTCGGGACCAAATCCTTGGTACGTCCTAGATCCCCAGGGTTTTCGGGAGCAATGGAGGTCTTCCTTGGTGGATAACATACGACAAGTCAAGGTGCTGGAACGTCGGCGAGCCCTTCTCTATCTTGCGGCACGAGTGCTGGCTGATTCGAAGGGTTTCGGTCAAACGATCAGCTACGCCCATCCCATCAAGAGCCCTTGGAAGGCATGGCGTCAGGACGAAGTGTGGCGAGCAGTGCTGGCAAATCAGGAATGCAGTTTTCCCCTCTGGTTCCCTTGGGCGGCCCGAGACAGATGATGCGGCCGGTTGATGACGTGGTCAGTTGGATATGAGTTTTCTTGCAGGTGACTATGAGACTACCTTGCCAACTATGCGGATCATCGGAGCGCGACTCTACCGTTTTCACCGACCATCTCCCCCGTGTGGGCGCCAGTCCGGATCCATTGAACACATCTGGATCCCGCATCGGCCACAGACGCCCTCAAAGCACACTCCCAGATGGTTAGTACCCGCCAGCCATCGGTCTGAAGACTCCTGGTTGCCCGGTCATCCCTTTCGTGGTTCGCTGCAAGTTTGGCATCCCAGAAGCTGGCTCGGGTCGATGGAAGACGGAACAATGGGCAGCCTTCATGGCGATGCCAGAAACAGCCATGTACGAAGATTGCAGCATTCCACTTCGACAGGACAATGTCCGGGCGACCAGGCAGGCTTCGCACATCCAGCCGGAACCGTAGACCCGCATGCCAGAGAGCTTTGCGGATCTGAAGCTCAGGCTTGGTGTCACGTCTGCGGATTCGGGACATGAGCGCCGAGCGCTTCTGCGGTGACATCACGTCCGGCATGGGTCAGTATTCCGCTTTCAGGGGAGATCTACGGCTTCGATGAGTAGCAAGATAGGGGTTATTGATGTCTTTGCCGGCCCCGGCGGCCTCGGTGAAGGCTTCAGCACATTTGAAACAGGAACCGGCGCGCGCCCGTTCCAGATTGCGGTCTCTGCTGAGATGGAGCGGTCGGCACACGCCACACTCAGGCTTCGGGCATTCTTCCGTCTGCTGGACAAAGAGCCCGGCACCCTCCCGAAGGTCTATGCAGACTATCTGGAGAAGGTGGCAAGGGGAACGGCCCCCCCCCCCGAGGAGTACTTTGATCAAGGGCCAAATTCATCGAATTGGAAGCACGCTGCTGGAGAGGCTCTCAATCTGACGTTGGGTGAAGCTGGGCACAACGAGCTGCTCTATGACCGCATCGCTGCAGCGCGTCGAAAGTACGAGACACTCGTGCTCATCGGTGGGCCGCCCTGCCAAGCTTATTCGCTTGTAGGACGTGCCCGGCAGACGAACGTTCCTGGATTCCACACCAAGGGTGATAAGAAGCATTTTCTTTACCGCGAGTATCTGCAGATCCTCGCCAAGTTCTCACCAGATGTCTTCATCATGGAGAACGTGAAAGGCATTTTGTCTTCGTCCGTTGGCGGACGGAACATGTTTGAACATATCCGTCGCGACCTTGCGCGCCCCAGCGTGGCCGTGGGTCGATCAACTACAGGATCATCGGATCCAGAATACATACTCCTGCCACTTCACGTGCCAGATGGTGCCGTCAGGGACGCAGCACTAGTGGATCACGATCCAAGCGGCTTCCTGATCAGGTGCGAACAACATGGAATCCCGCAGGCCAGGCACAGAGTGATCGTGATGGGCATCCGCGCCCAGGCAAACCTGCTCTCCAACGCGAAATCCACCCGCGGTCTCCGTTCCGCGAAGGCTGTCAGCGTCAGTGAGGCAGTAGCCGGGCTACCGGCGCTTCGTAGCGGTGTCAGTCGCCTCCAGGATGATGGCAAGACTTGGGCGGACGAGGTCGAGGATCAACGCCGGCACGTTATACGAGCGCTGGGAGGTGCCGAAGACCGGCAGTTGGCAGCCATCCTGAAAAACATCCGGTTTTCTGCCTCCCTTCCTCGCAGGGCAACCGAGTACGAGGGCAAAGCGGCCGGCTTTAGCAGGAAGCTCCGGAGACCCAACCAGTACCTTGTCACCGGCCATGAGGCACGTAGCCATATGGCCTCCGACTTGGGGCGGTACCTGTACGTTGCTGCGTTCACCCAATTGCATCATCGGTCCCCAACCAGCGCGGAGTTTCCGATCGCTCTTGCGCCCGACCACACCAACTGGTTCACAGGCGCTTTCGCGGATCGATTCCGGGCCCAAGTCGAGGGAAACCCGGCAAACACGGTGACGAGCCACCTCTCCAAGGATGGGCATGCCTTCATCCATTGGTCACTGGCTCAATGCAGAAGCCTCACACCTCGGGAGGCGGCTCGTATCCAGACGTTCCCGGATGACTACATCTTTATTGGCAACCGGACACAGCAGTACGTTCAAGTCGGCAACGCGGTTCCGCCAATGTTGGCGAAGCAGATTGCTGAAGTGGTCTGGTCGATCCTGAGCGGGGATTAGGGGCACTGTAGTTGTACGGGGGGATGAGAAGTGGATTTCCTTGAACCAATCTTGCTGAGGCCCAGTGCCGCCAGACTATTGGAGTCAATGCGCGACATCGGCTATTCGTTTCAGAGTGCGCTTGCCGATATCGTCGACAACAGTGTCTCCGCGGATGCTACTTGGGTAGAGGTCATCAATGACCTCGACAAGGTGGATGCGCCGTATGTCGCCATCATCGACAACGGCAAGGGCATGTCGGCTGAAGAGCTCACCATGGCGATGCGTCATGGCAGCAGAAATCCCAGGAAGTTAAGGGAGGGAGAAGACCTCGGCCGTTTCGGGTTAGGTCTCAAGACAGCCTCATTCTCCCAGTGCAGACGTCTGACCGTCGTCAGCCGGAAGCAGGGGCAGGTGTCCGCCAGATGCTGGGATCTGGATCATGTGGTCAGCAGCGACGACTGGTTCCTTCAAGTACCCACGCCTTCGGCGATCGCGCAGCTGCCGGGCATCGAATATCTGCCTGAAACAGGCACCCTTGTTGTGTGGCAGAAACTGGATCGCCTCGATGCCGAAGGTGGTAGGCCGGATCAGCTCCGCGCAGCGATGAATCTCCTTTTTGCCTTGGCCCGCACCCACCTTGCGCTCACCTTCCATCGCTTCATACAGCCGGAACCAGGAGAGCGAACCAGTGCGCTTTCCTTGCGTGTCAATGGGATGGTGCTTGAGGCACCCGACCCTTTCGCTCTGCACATGACCCCGCGTTCGGAAGCACACGAAGTTGAGATCATCAGGGTGCCTGAGGGTGATGTGATTGTTCAGGCGTTCACCCTGCCGCACCACCAGCGTCTTACCACTACCCAGCTTGACACCTTGTCTCTCGGCTCAAATCTTTCCCAGACCCAGGGCTTCTACATCTATCGCGCCAGGCGCCTGATTTCGGGAGGCACATGGCTCGGACTGGCGAGGCGATCCGAAATATCTCGCCTGCTCCGAGTGAGAGTCGACGTGCCGACTGCTCTCGATGCCGACTGGGCCATCGACGTCAGGAAATCGCGCATCCGGCCACCAGCTGCGGTGAGGAACCGGTTGAGGCCGCTGGTGGAACGAATGGTCTCCGCTGCGAAGCGCCCATATGAGTACCGCGGGCGATCTCAGGCTGCCACACGAGGCATGCCTGTCTGGCTACGAACGCTTGAGCGTGGGCAGATCAGGTATGAAATCGCCCGTGACCACCTCCTTGTCAAGGCTGTCCGCACATTACCGGACAGCCCGGACGACGCCCTGGAAGCCATGCTCATCGGGATCGAAGCAACTCTTCCCTTGGATGTCATCTTCAGTGACATGAGTGAAAACCCACGGCAGGTGGAGCAGTGCGACATGTCCGAGGAGCAGCTGCAGAACCTGTTGGCCGTCTTCATTGATGCGGTAGCTCCAGGCTCGAATGATCTGAGCCTGGCCCAAGCGGAACGCATTCTGCAGACGCCACCGTTCTCGGGAGACAGGCGAGCCAGGGAAGTGCTGACCCGGATGCGGCCGATCATACGTGATTGATTTAGGACCCGAAGGAGCATCAAACATGTCGAAGGATCAACTGCTTGCCCTGTCCCGCACGAGTCTGTCCCTTGCGAGCGAAATGCCCACGCCAGAAGGTATTCGAGCCATAGTGGATCGGTTGTCCGTCGTAGTTGATCCACCCTCAACAATTGAGGACAAGGAGCAGGTTGCAAAGCAGCTCGAAAGTGAATTTGTGGTGGATCTTGGCCCCGCACACCTGCTCACAGCCAATGAGCACAAGCCGTGGTTGCAGGCCAAGCGGCATGAAATTGACCTCCGCTACTGGCGCCGATACAGAGATCTTCTCGAACAGAAGGGCTTTGGCGTGCGGGTCGTCTCGCGACTGGATCAGATCACCGACAACATCCTGGATCTCGCTGGCGATCCAACCGTGGCAGGTGAGTGGAGGCGTCGCGGCCTCGTCGTTGGCCACGTCCAGAGCGGCAAGACTGCCAACTACATCGGCCTCATCAACAAGGCGGCAGACGCTGGCTACAAACTCATCATCCTGATTGCGGGTATCCACAGCAATCTTCGCTCACAGACCCAGGAGCGGATCGACGAAGGGTTCGTTGGCAGGGACAGTGACCAGATCCTGGGGAGGCAAGCGAACGCCAACAGGCTTGGCGTGGGTTATATCAACCCGAGCTTCAAGCCAGTGTCCTATACGAGCCGAGCTTACGATTTCGGCAAGGCAAGAGCGGATGGGCTTGGCATCTCGATCAACAATCTTGCGGACCCGGCCATTTTCGTCATAAAAAAGAACGGTTCGATCCTCACGAACCTGATCGAGTGGCTCCACGGCACAAGTGCCACCGGTGACCGACTGACAATGCCGATGCTCGTCATTGACGACGAGGCCGACAACGCATCGATCAACACGGCCGCCGACCCGGAGAAGCCAAACACCATCAATCGCCTGATCCGCGAGCTGTTGAAGACGTCAACAAGGAATACCTACATCGGTTATACAGCCACCCCCTTTGCCAACATCTTCATCGATCCCGACACAGAGGACGAACTGCGTGGCGAAGATCTCTTCCCACGCGACTTCATAGTCGGCCTGGATGCACCCTCAAGCTACGTCGGCGCCCGGGAGTTCTTCCTGGGAGGCGACAGCGCCGCCCAGATGTCCGTGCAGATCGGTGACACCGATGAGTGGCTTCCGGTCACCCACAAGATCACTTGGCGGGTAGAAGACCTGCACCACACGCTTGTGGATGCGATCAATCTGTTCATCCTTTCCAAGGCCGTACGGATCACTCGCGGACAGGCCACTGCACACCACTCGATGCTCGTGAACGTGTCACGGTTCACGAACGTGCAATCGCAGGTTGCCGAGAGGATCTACCAACACCTTGATCAGGTGAAGAACGCCATCGAGAACCGTCATGCAATGTCAGTCGAATCGGCCTTGCGCGACCCATACATGCGGTCGCTGCATGAATCTTGGTTGACGCACTACGCAAGTCTGTTGCCTGAGTCGTGGGAGGCAGTGCAGTCGCATCTGCACAGGGCGTCAGCGAGCATCCAGGTGACGGAAGTGAACGCACGATCAGGGGCCAGTGCCCTTAACTATCGCATTCATAGCGACACCGGACTCAACGTGATAGCTGTAGGTGGCAACTCATTGTCGCGCGGCTTCACGCTTGAGGGTCTGACGGTGAGCTATTTCCTCCGGAACACGCAGATGTACGACACGCTCCTTCAGATGGGGCGGTGGTTCGGCTACAGACCAGGCTATGCCGACCTATGCCGATTGTTCATCAAGCCGGAAGCGTTCGACTGGTACTCATACATTGCGGAGGCGACAGAAGAGCTTCGTGACGAGATCGGGGAAATGGAATCCGTTGGCCTGACTCCGATGGACTTCGGACTCGCTGTGCGATCCCATCCGGGAGCGCTCCTTGTAACTGCCCGCAACAAGATGCGTACTGCGAATGAGGTTGTTCGCGAAGTCGGACTGGCAAAGAAGCTGGTCGAGTCGGCAGTTCTCCATGCCTCACCTGGTGTCAGGCAAGCCAACTGGAACACTGCGACGGCTTTTGTCAAACGCCTTCTGGATGATAGGTACAAGCGTGCCACGTTCCCAAACCAGACAAGCAGAGCCCATCCCTCGCAGCTGTTCAACGGAGTGCCCACATCAACAGTGCTGGAGTTCGTCAGTGCCTTCGCGCTTCATCCCGGAAACATCGAAATGGCGAAGGCTCCGCTCGTTGAGTACACGAAGCAACGCGGGTTCGACAGTTGGGACGTTGTCATTGCGTCCAACACCGGAGCGAGTGACGAAGACATGGAGCCTCTTGGAAGCATCGACATCGGTCTCCAGGAGCGCTTCTCGGGGTTGTATGGCCGCGACGGCAGCAAGGCCATAGTCATCTCTGGGAAAGGGCGCCGTGTTGCTTCCCGCGGCCTTGAAAAGGCCGGCCTGTCGGATACCGAGGTTGCCGCGGCGGAGACCGCCTGGGCACAGAAACACCAGTCCGAAGCCCGGAACATCGCTGACTCATACTACCGGGCTGAGCGGTCACGCCCCTTACTGATGATCCACCTTCTCAAGGTAAAGGGTGATGAATCCGGTACTGGTGGATCCAAACATGCAGCCTATGGCATCAGTTTCCCTGCCCTCCGCCAAGGTGAAAGCGAAAAACGGGTGGCTTACACCGCCAACGTGATTGCCTACAGGGAGCTGTTCGGAAAGATGGACGCAGAGGGGGATGACGATGACAGCGCCGACGACTAACGATCCATGGGACGGCATCAAGCCCAGCGGCGACCGCTGGACCGGGCGGCGCGTTGAGCTAGACCACCCCCTTTCCCCCTTTTGGGCCGTACACCCTTGCCAGGCACCCGGCCTGGTCATACGTGGCGTCCCTTCGGGTGCGCTGCCTCCACAGCTTCCTACACCAAAGGGAATACGTTTAGAAACCGAGCCCAGCCCAGAGTCCGAGGGCCTGGCCATGCTGACCATGTTCCTGGAGGCGTCACAGGACCGGGAGGTCTTCCATCAGCTTTGCGAAGACATCCTGGCTTTCTCGGCCGATGCCGAGTCCGCTTCTACAGCAACAAAGAAGCTGTTCGAACGTCTGGGGCGATGGCAGTCGCTGCTAGGTTTTGCCAAGGGTAAGGCTCTGTCGGATGAGGAAGTCCGGGGACTGATAGGGGAGCTTTGGGTTCTGACACGGCTGATCGAGCCGGCATTGGGCCTCGCCAAGGCTCTAGAAGCTTGGGTGGCTGCTGATCACCATCCACAGGATTTCGCTGTGGGCAGAGGCTTGCTGGAAGTGAAAACGAGGGTTGCCGGATCCAGGCATGAAGTCCGCATTTCCTCTCTCGAACAACTCGATACGGGGCAGATACCGTTGCACCTCCTCGTGCTCGAACTCAGCCCGGCCGAAACGAACGAACCGCTGCTTTCCCTCAATGAAATGATCGACAGTCTGCTGTCACGGGCGAGGCGAATCGGACATGAGTTGGAACATGACGCAAGCACGGCGCTCTCGGCATGGGGGTATGTGGCATCCACTAGATATGACGCCCTGCGCTATTCGGTTGCTGGTACCACTGTGTTCGCGGTAGAGGGCGACTTTCCGCGGATCATGAGATCAACGACCGATCGCAGGATTGGTTCTGCGAAATACACACTGAGCCTAGACACTCTTGGCGAGTACGTGCGGGACATGGGTGCGATCTCGCCTTCTTGTTGAACGCTGAAATCACGAATCAGAAACAGGGGAATCTTATGGATGAGGACATCACCAGGTATCGCGAGGAGCTGCTCGGCGAGGTCCGCGTTGAAGCGCACGTGGGAGGAGATTACGAGCGAACGAGGTTCGTCGACAGGGCATGTCAAATCCTTGAGGCTGCCGAGGAGTTTACGGAGTACCAAGTGTGTCGGGCACACGCCCAATGGAAGAAGTACGTGCAGGTGGATGCATTCAGCATTTCGGAGGGTGACGGAATTCTCAACCTCCTTGTTTTCGACTACTCAGGTGTAGACGAGCCTTCATCGCTCCTTACTGAGGAAGTAAGGAGGCTGTTCACCGCAGCGTTCAACTTCCTGGAAGGCAGCGTGTATGGAAACGTTGCCGACTGCTGGGACGAGGGGAGCGAAGCCCATGCATTGGCGAACGAGGTCTTTGAATTCGCCAACAACGGCATGGTCAAGGCAAGGATCTATCTTGTCTCGGATAGGCCCAAGAGGACCCAGCTCGGTCAGCTCCCGGATCTGCAGCTTGGACAACAACCTGTCGAGCTCCAGCTGTGGGACATCGAGCGCCTGGCCCGTGTCGAGATGTCCAACAGCGGCCGCGAGGAAATCCAGATCGACTTCGTCCAGGATTATGGCCGTGGCATCGCGGCGCTTCCTGCCGGCTTGAGCGAGTCGAGCACATATCGATCGTACCTCTGTGTGATGCCCGGCGAGGTGCTTGCTCAGCTCTACGACCGGTATGGCGGTCGAATTCTCGAACAGAACGTACGTGCTTTCCTTGGTGAAGGCCGCAAGGTGAACCGGGGTATCCGGGACACCTTGCGGGAAGACCCTTCCATGTTCTTCGCCTTCAACAATGGTCTTACCGCGACTGTTTCCAACCTCGAACTCGGTACGGGTTCTGACGGATCCACAGCAATCGTCACTGCCACCGACTTTCAGGTTGTGAATGGCGGGCAGACGACCGCATCTCTGTACTGGGCATGGAAATCTGGGCTGAATCTCTCGGATGTGTTCGTGCAGATGAAGCTTTCCAAGCTTCCTTCCGATGGATTTGAGGACGCAGTTCACGCCATCGCCAGGTTTGCCAACGCCCAGAATGCAGTATCTGCTTCTGATCTTTTTGCTGGTCACCCCTACTTCAAGCGACTGGAGGGCCTTTCCCGACAGGTGCTGGCACCGGTAACGAACTCGAACGGACAGATCACCTACTGGTTCTTTGAGCGCACGCAGGGAAGCTACAACGTCGAACTCAAGCGCAAGAAGGGGGCTGCAGCCAAGTTTTGGTCTGTGTTGCATCCCAAGCGCCAGAAGCTCACAAAGACTGACGTGGCACGTTATGAGGTGACTTGGGCAGCCATCCCATACAGCGTGTGCTCTGGCGCCCAGAAGAACGTGGCGGCCTTCGCAAAGCTGATCACAAAGGCATGGAGCGAGGATCCCGAGCAGTTCGGAACCGAGTATTTCAGGGATGTGGTCGTGAAGGCGATCCTCACACGCAGACTCGATGCCGAGATTCCCGCCCAAGAATGGTATCCAGGTTCGATTCTCCGCCAGTTGTGCACCTACACATTGTCACTGATGAGTGAACTGATGGCGGAAGTCAATCTTCGGCTTGACTACGAATCCATCTGGAAAGCCCAGTCGGCGCCAGCAGAATTCGTACAGGAAGCCTTGCGCATCGCGAAGGCCATCCTGCCACTTCTCCAGGAAATTCCCGCAGAGCAGACACGCAACCGTCTAGTCACCGAGTGGGCCAAGCGTGAAGCGTGCTGGTTGCGGATCAGGCACTCCAGATGCGTGCTTTCGCCTGAATTCAAGGCAACACTGAAAAATGTGAGTGTCAATCGCTCAAGGCCCGAGCGATGGGATCACAGGGCTTCAGCCCTGTGGCGTGAAGGTGCTTGGACCCGATTGTACGAATGGAACAAGTCTGCGGATGTGCTCACCCCAGACGAACGAGATCTTGTCGAGCGCGTGACCGCGCTCACGAGCTTTGGCGTACGCGGTTTCCGTCTGGTGAAACTCAGGGAGGCGTGGGAGAGGGCTGTCGATGCGGGGTTCCTGTGACAATCGCACGATCGCTTCCTTCTACTTGGGGACGATTCGCGAGCATCCATTTGCCAAGAATGGTCTTTTCGATACGTCAAACGTGGCAATGGGGTATATTTATGACTCAGCCCGCATTCCGCATATATACGGATAATAATTTCGACACGGTTGACCATAAGCTCGCAGAAACGGAGTTCTTTCTGCAGCATCTATTTCATTCGGACTCCTTCGAGTTCAATTGCTATTTCAGTGCATACCTATCAGCGTCACGGACGGTAACGCTGGCCCTTCAGCGCTTCTACCATATTCCTGGATTTGAGTCTTGGTACGAAAGCCACCGCGATCGACTCAAGTCTGATGAACTGGCAAAGAAGTTCCTGAGCTTGAGGAATGACCATGTACATGGTGGCAGATATCCTGTATCCGGCAGCGTCCATCATTTAGGGAAGTCCGTATATTTTGTCAAGTCTTGCTCGGAGGCGGAGCCATCCATTGATGATATTGCGGTTGCTGCCAGAAAGAATTTCATAACTTTGCTGGAAATCGTTTATGACTGCTATGTGGTATTCGGGCCCCACATAGATCCACAGCAGCATTACACACGCGAGAACTTCTCAAAGACTGGGAGGGGTATCGATGACGCCGAGCTGGAAATATGGGGATGGGTTTGTACTCATTTGGTAGAGGAAGGGTTTGGCGAGGATGATGGGTGGCATGAGTTGCATGGTCATGTAGATGAATGTCATATCAATCATCTCTTCTATAGCTATCTTGGGAGGCCGACTCCACAGCCATTACTTCCCGATTACCTTGAAGAGATAGCGCTAAGCCCTGAGGATCAGGGTTGGATCCACGTTCCTGCCGGCTGCTCGTCGCTTGATCAATATATCCAGGATATTCAAGGAAGAAGCGCAGATTAAGTGGAACCCACCTTTCTGCACCAGCGCTGGCCCTGAGGTCACATAGGGCCCGCACGGAGCGCCGCGGGGGGCTTACACGAGTGCGGTGGCAGCGTGCTGGTCGTGCGGCGCTACTACTGGCTACCTGTTGTCAATTTCAATGTAAAGATCATAGGTTTCGTCACGGCGGTCGCCGTCGTCCTTCCATGAGCCATTCAGTACCAGCAGGCTGCCTTGAAGGCTCAGCTGCGCATTCACCTTGGAGGGAGTCACCTTGCCATCCACCATGTAGCGGAATTCGCCGGAGCCAGAGAATTGCCATTTGCTGACTCCGACAAGGTTGCACGTTCCCTCAAACGCCCCCTCATCATCGACGCCACCGAAGCAGATATAGAACGTCTGTTTGTCCTTCGCGTACTCCCAGGTGAGGACGTTTGCTACGTAGGTCTCGGGGGTGAGACCTTGTCGCGTAAGATGCAAGATGCCTTGGCTCATGGTGGAATTTCCATGGACGTACCCCACTGCACACGTTCCCTCGCCGGCGATGCCAGCAGAGACTCGGTCGCCCTTATTGAAAGGGAGTGAGTATCAGTACGTCCGCGAGCGGGTGACGTTGCCGGACCGGGTGGTTACGGTGGTGCGCACTTTCCCACTGGCATTCCGAGTGCGGGTAATGGTGCCGCTTGATGTCTTGGTGCGGGTCGTCACGCTGCTTTTGCCGTTCTTACCGGTCCTGATGGTGATCTTCGTTGCCATGTCGTCCCCCTATAGGCCAGACCGGAATGGTCAGAGAGATGCTAGGCAAGCCAAGGCGCGAGCGCAAGCTTGGGTCCTAGCTGATAGTCGGATGCCGGCTTGGTATAAAATACATACAAATCAATAATATAGTGTGATTTCGTTCGCTGCATTGTCTGATCTACTGACGCGTTTACGGGGTACTGACATCAATTCGGATCACACTGACATCGTTAAGTGCACTCGACAGCAGGATGGACAAGCGGCCGACATTTCTGTACGATACGGTTCACTAAAAGCCGTGAACCATTGGCGGCTTTAGCACTCCAACCACCGGAGTGCTAACCTGAAGCCCTTGCATTGGAGGTTTCACATGTCCCAAGCCCTGGCGACCACCAACCTGTCGCTGCCCAGCGTGGTCGGCAGCCTGGATGCCTACATCTCGGCCGTGCACCGCATCCCGGTGCTGAGCCAGGACGAGGAGCAGGCGTTGTCGCGCCGCTACAACGAGGAAGAGGATCTGGCTTCGGCCAAGCAGCTGGTGATGTCGCACCTGCGTTTCGTGGTGCACGTGGCGCGTGGCTACAGCGGCTACGGCCTGCAGCTCGCCGACCTGATCCAGGAAGGCAATATCGGCCTGATGAAGGCGGTCAAGCGTTTCGACCCGGACCAGGGCGTGCGCCTGGTCAGCTTCGCGGTGCACTGGATCCGTGCCGAGATGCACGAGTTC